>Ga0180007_10000006_pt1 | contig 472888 bp, 371 predicted proteins | sample MM_PC_MetaG_FD_121122 | JGI IMG/M metagenome (GOLD analysis project Ga0180007, IMG submission 121122) | Groundwater microbial communities from the Aspo Hard Rock Laboratory (HRL) deep subsurface site, Sweden - MM_PC_MetaG | ecosystem: Environmental > Aquatic > Deep subsurface > Groundwater...
TATTTCAAAACTTAAAATAGAAGGAAGTGATTATACATTAACAAGTGCAAGTGATGTAGAAATAACTTCTGCTACAGAATTTAGTGTCACACTTACTGGCTCAGATTTAACAAATGTTGAAGCGATACTTAACAAAGATGGAACATCATCCGCGGGAGGTACTACTTATAACCTTGCTGCTCTGGAAGATTGGGTAACCGGGGCTGATCCGTCAACAGATATTGCAGACGAAACTGGAAACGCCATAGATGTTAGTAACTATGCAAACCCGGCAATAGGTACAGCAGCATACGATTACAACACAAATATTCTTACAGTAACAGGAACAAACTTTGTTAGTAACAGTGGTGGAACAAACGATGTTGATATTTCTCTTCTCACAGTCAGAGGTGAAGGAAATGCAACCTATACAATTACCAGCGCAAGTAATGTTGAAATAACTTCAGAAACAACATTCAGCATCACATTATCCGGAAGTGATCTGACACACATTGAGGGATTGCTAAACAAGGATGGAACTACTTCAGCTACATCGGCAACTACATTTAATCTTGAAGCCGCAGACAACTGGATGCCTGGAGCATATGCAACCTATGATATTTCCGATGCTACTGGTACAATAGCAGTATCCAATTATGCTGCTCCTGCAATTACTGATGTCGATTATGATTTCACGACAAACATCTTTGCAGTTACTGGAACTAACCTTGTAAGCAATAGCGGTGCAACAAATGATGTGGATATTTCCCTTATCACTATTACGGGTGAAGGAGGATCAACTTATATAATTACAAGTACAAGTGATGTAGAATTAACATCAGCAACTGCATTTAGTGTAACACTAAGCGGAGCAGACTTAATAAATGTTGAAGCCCTCTTAAACAAAGATGGTACTACTTCAGCCACTGCAGGTACAACTTACAATTTTGCAGCAGCAGATAATTGGTTAACAGCAGCTCCTAGCGGTACAAATATCGTATCGGCAACAAATGGAATTACCGTTAGTAACTTTGCTAATCCTGTAATTACTTCAACAACCTATGATGCAACGACTGGAGTACTTGTTGCAATAGGAACAAACTTTGTAGCAAACAGTGGGGCAACTAATGATGTTGATGTTCAACTCTTAACATTCAAAGGTGAGGGTGCTGGAACATTCCAGTTGACAACTAATACATCTGACGTGGAATTAACATCAGACACTGAGTTTTCTGTAACCCTTGGTGCCACGGATAAAATAAATGTAAATGGATTATTAAATAAAAACGGAACAACCTCTCCTGATAATACAACTTATAACCTTGATGCAGCTGATAACTGGATGACTGGTTCTCCCGCAGGTAACAATATTGCTGATGCAACAACAGGTATTGATGTCAGCAATGTACCTGTCCCTACAATAACAGATGCTGATTATAATTATACTACAAATACACTTACGGTTACCGGAACAGGTTTTGTTTCAAGAACGGGTCCGACAAATGATGTCGATATTTCCAAATTAAAAATAGAGGGTAGTGATTATACATTAACGAGCGCTAGCGATGTTGAAATAACGACTGCTACAGAATTCAGTGTAACACTTACCGGAAATGATTTAACAAATGTAGAAGCTATTCTTAATAAAGATGGAGCAGAATCTGCCGGAGGGTCGACATATAATATTGCTGCTCTTGAGGATTGGCTGACTGGTGCAGATCCCTCTGTAAACATTGCCGATGAGACAGGAAATGGTATTGATGTTAGCAACTATGCCAACCCTGCCTTAACATCCGCTACATATGATGTGGATAACGGGCAACTTGTTATTACAGGTACAAATTTTGTAATTAACACCGGGGTTACAAATGATGTTGATGCGTCACTTCTTACAATAACTGGTGAAGGAGGAAACTCCTACCAATTATCAGACACACCGGACGTTGAAGTTACCTCATCAACAGGATTTGCACTAACTCTTAGTGCAACAGATAAATTGAATGTCCATGGTTTACTTAATAAAAATGGCACTACTTCAGGTGATAACACAACATATAATCTGGTAGCAGCTGACAATTGGATGCCTGGGTCGCCTTCTGTAAACAACATAGAAGACCTTACTGGCAATGCCATTACTGTGAGCAATGTTCAAACTCCAACAATTACAAGTGCTACATACGATTCAGATAATGGTGTATTAGTTGTAACCGGAACAAACCTGTTTAAGAAATACGGAGCAAACAATGATGTTGATGTCTCAAAACTTATTGTAACAGGGGAAGGAGGCAATTATGGTATCTCTGCTGCCATAACAGATGTCGAAATAACTTCAGCAACAGAATTCACCTTCACCATAACCGGAAGTGACAAAACAGAAGTAGATTCCAGACTGGATATGTTTGGTACACAATCGAGTGGAGGAACAATTTACAATATTGCCGGTGCTGAGGACTGGCTACTTGCGGCTGATCCGGCAGCGAATATTGCAGATCTTACCGGTAATGGAATTACTGTATCGGTTACTCCAAAGATATCAAGTGCTACCTATAATGCCTCCACAGGAGTGTTAGTTGTAGCTGGTTCTAATATAAGAGCTAATGCGGGCGGATCTGATATCGATGCCTCTAAGTTTACATTTACTGGTGAGGGTGGAGATACTTATACTCTAACAAATACAGCCGATGTGAACAGAACAAGTGCTACGGCATTTACACTGACACTTAGTACAACTGATAGACTTAATGTAAATGAGATTATAAATAAAGACGGAACATCTTCTACTTGTGGTTCGGGCTATAATCTTGCGGCTGCGGATGATTGGTGTACTAACGAGACAACCGGCAATACCTCCGACTTAACAGGCAATGCTATAAACGTGTCTAGCGTTCAAAAGCCAACAATCACATCTGCTGAATATAATGCTTCAACAGGTATATTTACTATAACATGTCAAAATTTGAGTAAAAGAGACGGAGTTAACAATGATATTGATTTATCAAAACTCACTATAATCGGTGAAGGTGGCGAGTCCGATACTCTTACAACGTCAGATGTTGAGATTGTCGACTATAACGAATTTGTATTCCAGCTTAATGCTGCTGATAAAGCCGCAGTGGATTTGATATTTAATAAGAACGGGTTAACATCAACCAGTGGCACCGCTTATAAGGTTAATGCCGCAGAGGATTGGGCTAGAGGTGCAGATGCTGCCGTGAATGTTGTTGACATTACAGGAAATGCAACTAATGTTTTAAACGTTCCGATCCCCTTAATTACTTCATCATCATATCACTGGAGTGATGGTATTATTACTTGCACAGGTACAGGCTTTACGAAACGGAACGGAGATGATAATGATGTTGATGCTTCTACATTTACTTTTGCCGGTGAAGGGGGAGGCACATACACATTAGTAGGTAGCGCAGATGTAGATATTACCTCAGCAACTGAATTTGCTATTACTCTGGATGCCACTGATAAAGCTGCAGTGAATATACTTCTTAATAAAGAGGGTACTAAATCAAACGATAATACAGTTTATAATCTGGCAGCAGCAGAAGATTGGGCAATGTTTGCCGATGCAGCCGTAAATGTAGTTGATGCTACAACACCAATAACGGCGGGTAATTTTAATACACCACCTACAGGTGCCGATGACGCAATTACAACAAGTGAAGATACTCAGCATATTTTTGCAGTAGCGGATTTTACATTTAACGATGTTGATAGCGATGGTTTTGCCGGTATTGAAATTGAAAGTCTGGAAACAGCCGGTGTTTTACAGTATAATGGAAGTGATGTGACGGTTAGCCTCGATTGTCCGGATGTGACATTGTTATCCTTTGACCCTGTTGCAAATGAGTCTGGTTTGCCATACGCGACCTTTACTTTTAAGGTCAAAGATGACAGAGGTGCATACAGTGTTGCGACTTATACAATGAGTATAAATGTTACTGATGTTGTAGATGTACCTGTTGTATCAGTGAATGAGGGAGCTAATGTTGATGAAGGTGGCAGCTTTACTCTTGATGATTCTATGCTGCGTTCGCAGGACTCAGATGGAAGTTCATTCACTCTTCTTTATAGTATAGTGACAGGTCCGTTCCATGGTGACTTTATAGTCAGCGGGGCTCTCTTAAAGGGTAATGAAATCACAACTACAACATTTACTCAGAATAATATTGCGAACGGCAAAGTAGCATACCAACATGATGGAGGTGAAGCTGAGGTAGATTCAATCACTTTTACCGTTGATGACGGAGCGGGTGGTATATCAGAACCTGCTACTTTCCTTATTACAATAAATGGAGTAAATGATCCGCCGGTATTTACAGGTGCACCGACTCTAACGGCTAATGAGGACGAGGGACTGAGTTTTACAATGAGTTCACTATTAGCATACGTTGCTGATCCTGATGACCCTGATAGTCTTTTGACAGTTAACCTGATAAGCCATTGTGATAATATTGATATTTCTTGTTCGGATATCAGTTTCCAAACAAGCTGTACAGCAAACTGGTTTGGTGTTGGACAATACCTGTTTACGGTTAGTGATGGTGAAACAACTATCGATACTCTATTGAATTTTACGGTAAATGCAGTTAATGATCTTCCAACAATTAGTGGTTTACCATCCAGCATTGAATTCGAGAATGGCGCCATAGAAACGATTGATTTGAGTGGTACCGCTGAAGATATTGAAACACCCGATTCCTTGCTAACCTTTAGTTTTGCCTCTACACCGGATTCGCTTAATGCAAGCTATAACTCAGAGACAAAGGTACTCTCTGTTTCAGCAGTAGGAAGTTTTGAAGGAGTTATCGATTTTGTTATTACAGTAACAGATTCAGAGGGAGGCAGCAGCAGCGAAACAATTTCGGTAACTGTAACACAAAATGTGACTGGAATAGAACAACTTGAAGGAATTCCTACGGAATATGTATTGTATAATAACTACCCAAATCCATTTAACCCAAGCACGGTAATACGATATGGGATACCGGAGAGGGCAGCTGTGACCTTAAGAGTATATGATATTTTAGGGCGAGAACTGTCGACACTTATCAATGAAACTCAGAGCGCAGGTTTTTATGAATATCAATGGAATGCATCTAATAATGCCAGTGGAATATATTTTTATATGTTGGATGCCGGTGAATATAGGGAAGTAAAGAAGATGATTCTGATTAAATAGTGTAAAATTATAGGGGTGCATAATCTGCACCCCTGTGTTCTAATTTATTAGTCATAACCTGTAAAATATCTGCCGTCCTTCATTCCATCTTTTTGATCTGGGATTAAAACTAAGTTTAGTATATATTCTTTTCGAAGCTTCATTGTTCTCATTCGTATCAAGAAATACGGAAAGGCATCCTTTCTCTTTTGCACGTTCAAGAGAAAACTCAATAAGTTTTTCCCCAATACCAGTTTGCCTGCATTTCTGACGTACAAACAAATCTTCGATTCTAGCCTCGAAACCCGGCAACCACATGGAATAATAATACCGTTGAAGCACATAGCCAGTAACTTCCTCTTTATCATTCAAGGCAATAAAAAAAACTCGGCATCCCTACCCTCAATCAATCGTGAAATTCCTTCAATAAATTCCCTGCTGTTTGGAGTTTCTTTTTGAAGGCTGTTGCGAAACTCAACTGCCAATTCCGAAATGGTCGTAATGTCTTCTTTTGTTGCCCGCACAATTTTCATAACGCACCTATAGTTTTGCTGAAAGTTTTAATTTGTTAAGAGAAAGAAATGGAAAGAGCCTAAAACACAATTCCGGCAATTATAAATTACTGGAAGAGTTTTGTTCCTTTGAGGGAAGAAAAACTTCTATTAGGATGTTAAACCTATCAGCACTTGCAGCAAAAGAAAAGCAAGAAGTAACCAGGCAGACAATCTAAAAATTTTTGAAGAAGATCTATCCCATTTACGGATCAAATACAATTCAATAATAACTATTGGTGTAATTATAAGGATGTAAGGGAAGGCAATAAAGAGTACTCCCATCATAGCCCAATTTTCTGAGTACATTCTATCCTGCCAGGCAAGCAAAATAAAATATGCAGAAAAAAATGAGCCCAGCCACCAGAGTACATTTAGAATAAGCAGAAGGATTTCCTTTCTTTTCCTTAAGCCTACAATGAGAAGTAGAAGTAAAAATATTGTGTATAATGCAAATAATAGTATTATCATTTTTGTAGTATAATTTTTATGGTCTCAAAATAGTTTCGTGTCTGTAATCGACAATAATAAACACCGCTCGATAAGTTAGTCCCGTCAAATTCTACCTTATAATTTCCTGAAGACTGAAATTGATTCACTAATACTCCAACTTTATTGCCAAGGATATCATATGCCAGAAGTTGTACAAGGGACGGGAGTTTCCCGGCGGAAGTGGAGAGCTCACCTTCTGTGTCAAAAATACTATAATGAATAATTGTTTTGCAATTAAATGGATTGGGATAATTCTGATTTAATTGGAAATGGTTATTCAATTCATGTGGATTTTCAGCTTCTAGCGAAACCGGTAAAGATAGATTGCGAAAAAGCCTCAAGGCAGGATTTGAACCGATAGTGTATTCACTAAGATTAGTCTCATATGTAAAGCGAGGATCAAGTACAATAAAATCTGCTGCCGTTGTTCCCATACCATTGTAACCACGTATAACCATAAAATGATTTGAGTTTGGAAGTGTTACTTTTATTATTACCGGGTTGCCAGCATCTATTTCTGATTTAACAGTTGTCAGATTATAATCTGTCATTGCATACCACTGCATTGTGCTGCCAGGGTAATGAGCGGCAACATCCCAAATAATCAGGCATCCGCTTACGTAGCCATTGTTATTTATAAGATACTCATTTAGTTTGCCGGGATCTGCATCTGTACCGATTGTTCTTAAGAGCATTGCGGCTGAGGTTAGTGCGCAGCCTTCTGAACAGATAGTTGAAGCGCATGTTCCCAGTATATTTTCACTCCAGTTCTGGTTGCATTGCTGGAAGTGAGTTACTTGAATCAATCCATCAGTTAAAAGTGTGACTTTCTCGAGTTTATGCAGCAAGCTATCAGGGATAAACCTTTGGTTTGGGGCTTCATATTCCTGAGGGAAAATTGAAGAAGAAAAGATAAAGAGCAGCATCAATATTATAAGGCATTTATTCATTTTACCTTTCTGTTAAATTGCGGCTAAGGGTAAATTAAAAATACAAACATGCTGTGCCAGTTTCCATGGTACATTTTAACATTTTCTCCATTGAGTAGAAACTTATTAAGCCAAATCCAGGTTTACAATTCATAATTAGGAGGTCAAAAGAAATGAATCTTTCCAATAATAAAATATTAATAACCGGCGGCGCTTCGGGAATAGGTTTGGGGCTCGCCGAAAGGTTCATTAAAGAAAATAATACAGTTATTATATGTGGAAGAAGGGAAGAACTGCTTAAGGAGATTGCCAATAAATATCCATCGGTAATAGCAAAGCAATGCGATTTGTCATTACCAGCAGAAAGAGAAGGATTATTTAATTGGATCAGAGAAGAGCATGGTGATTTGACCGTTCTGATAAACAATGCCGGTATTCAGCAATGGATGTCAGTTTCTGACGAAAACTTTTATGAGCGTGCAAGGGAAGAAATAGCCATTAACATTGAAGCGCCTATTCATCTTGCCTCTCTATTCCTTGATCTTAAATCACTTGATACAATTGTTAATGTAACTTCAGGTTTGTCATTCGTCCCGCTTACAAAAGTTGCTGTATATTCTGCGACAAAATCCTTTATGCATTCATTTACACTCTCACTGCGGCATTTAGTGAGAGATAGAAATATTGAGGTGATTGAACTCATTCCTCCGGCCCTTAACACTGATCTGGGAGGCAAAAGCTTACATGATTTTGCACCTCCTGTTATTGATTTTGTTAATTCTGTTTTTGAACAATTAAAGGAAGGTAGGTTGGAGATTACTTTTGGTTATAGCGAAGCAATGATGAAAGCCGGACCCGATGAACTTCGAAAGTCCTTTGAGAGGATGAATTCATAAGACTTAGGTTTGTGAAGATATCTATAATAATAATTCAGAATACGTGGACGCGATATAGGTGAAGTAAAAAGAGTGTTTTCTAAATCCTTTGGAAATTTAGCTGACTCGCAATGGCTCCATATGGATGGTTGCTGTAATATCCATTACTTCTAAAATCTTTCTTTCTATTTCACTTGCCACTTCATGTGCCTCCATAAGTGTTGTCTCAGAAGAGAGTCTGATATGAAAAGTCATTTCACGATGATCACCATATTCATGAATATGAAAATGATGAGCTGAAATATCCTTGCCGGCAATATTATTGCAGATCTCCATTATTTCAATTAACTGTTGAGAATCAGGAACTTTGCCCAAAAATTGATTTAGTGAATCTTGTAGAATTTCATAGGCAGCATAAAGTATTAAGAAGGCGACCAGTATTCCCAATACTCCGTCAATCCACCAGGCATAACCTCCCAGATAAATACCAACTAAGATCACAACAGAAGATATAGCATCACTACGGTGATGCCAGCCATCGGCTTTTAACACGCTTGAGTTTACTTTTTTAGCGGCCCAAAACGCGTATTGTGCAAGTGCCTCTTTAGTTATTACCGAAATCACAGTTGCAATAATTGCAAAAGTGCTGTAATTAACAGATTCATGATCGGCAAGACGGGAGATAGACTCCTTAGCAAAAGAAAAAGCGATCAGTGACAGCAAGGCGCCGATAATCATAGATGTTATAAGCTCTGCACGACCATGACCGAATGGGTGGTCTTTATCCGCAGGTTTTATGGAGTACTTTGACCCGATTAAGACTATAACAGATGAAATAGAATCGGACAAGGTGTGCCAGGCATCGGCAATAATTGCTATTGATCCGGTAGCAGTCCCGGCCCAAAATTTCAGAATAAATAAGAGGCTGTTTATAATAATTGAAAGCCAGCCTTCAATTATTGTAAGTTTGGTTTTATCCATTAGAAAATCCGAATTCTGTTAAAAGTCTACAACTTAAGATAATTATTGTAAAGCAAATATCGAATAATTTCTTGCCGATACAAAACTGTTTAGTAACAGCGGGAACATGCAACAGATTAATAACCTGCAATTAATTTGGCTTGCAAAATCTAAATTCGGTGGGAGTCATCCCAGTTTGTTTTTTAAATACCATATTGAATGTACTTTTTGAATTAAAACCTGATTCAAGCGCTATTGATAAAATAGTTTTATTATTATGAGATTCATCAATCAATATTTTTTTTGCTTCGGCAATGCGATGGATATTTAAATATTCGTTAAAGTTCATCCTGTACTCTGTATTTACAACTTGAGATAAGTATTCTTTGTGGATGTTTAGTTTTTCTGCAAGTTTATTTAAGGTTAATCCGGGATCTCTGAATATTCTATCTTGCTCAACTAACGTATTCAACTCCTCTAATATTTGAGAGTAAGTTTCACTATTTAGCGATGAATTTTTATACTTAATACCATTCTGTTTCCTTTTCTGGAATTGAGAGTAAATTCCAATTGCCAGAAAAAATCCGATAATCAACGTTACTGTTAATTTGAATGCAGATGTTTGGTAAATACGGGACTCAATTTGAAATAGTAAAGAATTGTCACTATTCACCCAATGACTTCCATTCAAGCTGGAACTTATTTTTAATTCATAATTCCCGGGCGACAAATTTGAAAGGTTGATGTTCCTATGTTGTTCCAGCATCTGCCATTCTTTCTCATCATTAATTCTATATTTTATAAAAAACTCCCGTGAGTAATTGAAATCAACAAAAGAAAAATTAATGGACATATTTTGTGTTTCGTTCGGAAGAAGAATAAAGTCAGATGACTCATCAAGAAAAATTGTTGAATCTAATGAGGACAAATAAATATAAGAGAAAATTAAGTTTGGCTTTGTTTTGGGCGCTGAAACATTTTCAAAGTTAGTATAACTGATTCCACAGGTTGTAGCAAACCACAGTCTATCCTTACTATCTAAGAGTATCGTGTTAGTGTTGATGTCACTAGAAGGGAGTCCGTCTTTATTGTTATAAACCCAGAACGTATTATTCCGGTAAATGTTAAGTCCGTTACCTGTTCCAATAAATATATAATCTTTGTATCTATATAAATCAAAAACAGTATTGGAAGAGAGTCCATCACTAATGTTGACAGAATCTTTCACACCATCTTTATTCAGGATGGTTATACCTTCAAGCGTCCCTATCCAAATATCCCCATTGATGTTATCACAAACAGAGGTGGCGTGATTGCTTATAAGCCCATCAGAAGTGTCATAAAGTACTGTCTCATTTTCTTTGAATTTAATTACACCAATTCCGGATCCGGTAATCCAGGAATTACCCACTCCATCCTGGAAGTTACTGTAAATAATTGAATTCTCGAAATTATAATCAATATCAATTTTTGATGTAACTCCGTTATGGTTTCTCCACAAACCATATCTTGATGTGCCAATAAGATAATCTTCGTTCCCAATTTCCCAAACCATGGATTTAATGCCCGGAATTTCACTTGCCCAATTAAATTTCGTGAAACCGGATTTTGTATACTTAAAGATATCCTCAAAGGAAGTCATTAGAATATCTCCGGATAGAGATTCAGATAAGTATACAACATTTTTCCCAAGCGGACTGTTATTCGAATTGAATAAAGACCATTTGTCATTCTTAAATACTACGCAATAGTTAGTTGTGGAAGTTGCAAATATTTCGCCACTCTTATTTTCAGCTACACTATACATTATGTTAGATGGTAATCCGTCTGAAGTATTAAAATTCCTGAATATGTTTTTCTTTACCCGAAATAAGCCTTTCCCTTGAACTGAAATCCAGAGGTTATTGAATTTATCGGAATACATACAGAATATGTTGCTTGAAGCAATTATTTCGGGAACAGGTAATTTGGTAAGATTGATATGATGATATCTTAAACAACTTTCTAGTGTATTTACCCATATATGCCCAAGTCCATCTTCTTCAATTAATCTACCGAAAAATGGATTGGTATCTACATGAATAATTTTTGAGCCGGATATTTTATATAGTTCTTTGTTTGTAGTTATTACCCAAAAATTATTTTCCTTGTCCTCATGAATGCTTTCAACAATTAATTCCTTAAAAAGTCGACTTTTTTCAAATGTACTATTCTTATACTCATATATTCCCTCATTGGTTAAGAATAATATTGACCCACTACTTCTTTTGTATATATCAAATACTTTGGAAATATTGTTTCCTTTATCAATAGAAAGCTTAATGAATTCATCGGACTCAAGTATGTAAGCGCCGTTGCGGTTAGTTCCTACCAGGTGGCGACCATCATGCGTTGTATGTGATGAGGTGATACTTAAGTTAATTGGACTATTTATTCTTTTGTGAATTCCTTTTGAAAAATAAAATACTTTTGAGCTAAACGTTGTTGCAAACAGGTTCCCTGAAGAATCCGAAGATAATCTATCAATTCTATCTTGAAAGGGGACTGAATCAAATTTGTACGGAGTTATTCTTGTCCCATCATATCTAACGACACCCGATTCAGTTCCAAGCCAGAGAAAACCATCAGGCGATTCCTCAACAGCAAAAATATTAGATGGCGCAACAGTTTCACCGAATGTGGAATTTTCTACTATTAAGTCTTGCCCTTTAAGAAATGTTGAGAAAAGACAAATTAAGAGTATTTTCAGATAAATATATTTATGCATAAAACCAGTTTATAGTCCTCAATCCAAAATTATTCACAAACAGACAGTAATTCCAGTAAAAAAAACCTGTTAATTTGACATAAGCGGATTATTGTGTTATATTACCGACCGAAGAGTCGGTCAATTATATAAAGATCAAATATGTCACCAAGAATAGTAGATAAAGAAGAAAAGAAGAAGCAGATTATTGGAGCTGCGATGCAGGTTTTTGCAAAGAATGGGCTAAATGCGACCAAAATGACTGACATCGCCCTGGCGGCAGGTATTGGTAAAGGCACGATATACGAATATTTTAAAAGTAAGGATGATATTTTTTGGGGCGCTTTTAACTTCATGATGGAAGATATGGAAACTCAGATGGCAAAAAAACTTTTCAAGGTCACTGATCCTGCCGAAAAGCTTGTTGCGATTATTGAGGCCTTTTTTGGGTCTTTAGAGATGTTTCAGGACTCTTCTTACATCATGTTCGATTTTTGGGCTGAGGGAATTCGTAAGCGTGATGATAGTGCGAATAATTTCTTGAAGAAACTTTATATCGACTATAGGAAGCTTATAGCATCAATTTTAGAAGAAGGCAAAATTGCCGGTGCATTTAGAGACATCGATTCCAATATTGTCGCTTCAACAATCCTGGGCGCAATGGATGGATTAATCCTGCAATGGATTCTGTTCGGGCAGGATTATGATGTTAAAAAAGCATTGAGTGAATTTACGAATATGGTTTTAGTGGGAATAAAAGACTAATTTTTTTATGCTTTAACCGACCGAACGGACGGTCAAAATTAAAAGAGGTAAATTAAATGAGAGAAAAATTACTTAATAGTTTAGCGAATCTTTCTGAGAAGAGACCGGGAACTCTGCTTCTGGTTGCCTTGATAATTACTATAATAGCGGCAGGCTTGTCAGAATCACTTAAACTTGAAATGCAATTTAAAAACCTGATGCCTCAGGATCATCCGATGGTACAAGGTTTTAACGAGGTAGTTGACAATTTTAGTACAGCTACTATGATCATTGTTGCTGCGAAAGGAGAAGAGAGTGAACTAATCAGCTTTGCGGATGAAATTGCCCCCAAAATAAAGGGACTGACAAATTATATTCAACAGGTTGATTATAAGATGGAAAAGGATTTTTATCTGCAACATGGAATGATGCTTCAGAAAGCAAAGGATCTTAAGGATAGCAAAGACATCTATTCCGATTTAAGCCTGCTTCCTTTTTTAACACATCTGAATGACAACTTTGAAAAAACTTATGTCTATGAAGAGGAGAGTATTTCCAACAAAGAAAAAGAAAACGGTGCGATAAGGTTTTTAGATGGAATAAAAACTCTACTGAAAACCATGGAGAATTATGCCTCAAGCGATTCTATTCCTGAGAAGGAATTTGCAGAGGCGGCGGTTGAAAAGTTTTTGATTGGTGATGAATACTATCTATCGCAGGACAAGGATATGCTATTGTTATTTGCTAGACCAACTTTCTCCTTAAACGAAATGGAAAAAGTCCTGGCTGCTGAAAATGAAATTGATAGTATTATCACTAGTGTGTCTGAAAAATATCCCAGCATATTTGCCGGCACAACGGGCACCATGGCACTATCCAGAGATGAAACGGTAGCAGCAAGTGAAGATATGTATATTACCTCTCTAATTGCTTTTGTTCTTATCATAGGCTTATTCATTATCTCGTTCCGGATGTGGGTCGCACCAATTTTGGCCGGCATTACTCTTCTGGTTGGGGTTATTTGGACTGCTGGATTCACAGCCGTAACATTAGGTAGTCTTAACATGATGACCTCAATGTTTGCAGTCATATTAATGGGACTTGGAATTGATTTTTCGATCCACATTATAACAGTCTATATAGAAAGCAGAGCCTCCGGAGAGTCAGTAGGTGAGGCTCTGAAAACTACTTTTAACAAATCTGGTAAAGGTGTTATAACCGGGGGAGTAACTACTGCCGTTGCATTTTTAACCCTGATGGTTTCTGAAACAGACGGCATGAAAGAATTTGGTTTGGTCGCGGGAAGCGGTGTCTTGTTTTGTATGCTAGCCACAATATTTATTCTTCCATCAATGCTTTCCCTGCGAGACAAAATTATGATAAAATTACGTAAGGAAAAGTATAAGGTTAAGGCGACAGAATTTGTTTTTATTGGAAGTGTGGCTAATTCTATATCGAAAAAACCTGTTTCATATCTGATAGGTTTTGGAATTATTACTTTTGTTCTTTTTGTATCAGCAATTAATATTACCTTCGATTATAACTACTTGAACATGGAACCTGTTGGATTGACTTCGATTAAGCTTCAGGATGAAATGGAAGAAGAATTTGACGTTACGCCTGATTTTGCTCTTGTGACAGTTAATTCAGTAGAGGAAGCCAGAAAAATTGCAGAGGATGCCAAAGATCTGAAGATGGTGGGAATGGTAAGCAGTATTTCAGATTTTATCCCATCCGAAGAGGAGCAGATTGAAAGAACTCCCCTTATTGAAGAAATAAAAACTTCCCTGCTGGTTAACACCCGGGTAAGCAGGTTAGATCCGGAAGACTTTGATATGCTGGTTGATGAACTTTATCGGATCGAGGATAATGTGATTGAACTTTCCCAATTATCTTTTTTGGGTGGTCAGGATAAGGTTGACGATAAATGCAAAGAACTGGTCGGGGATCTTAATGATGAGAATAATGTGACAATGATTTCTGATATAATTGAAAAGATGAAGGAAAACATTCCAAACACAATAAATAAGCTTAATTCCTTTACAGAACATTTTGAACCTCGTTTCAGAAATTTAGCAATCGGGATGTCATCATCAGAACCCATTACTCTTGAAACAATACCACGGACAATCTACAATCAGTATGTAAGCAATGATGAATCTAAATACCTGGTAACCGTTTACCCGAAAGAAGGGGTTTGGAAAAACCTGGATTATCTGGAAAGATTCACAGATAGAATGTCAAAAATTGATGAAAGAATGACCGGCATGCCTTCAGTGTTTTATGTTCTCATCGGTATAATAGCCAAAGACGGGGAAATTGCTTTTATGCTCACTATAATCGTAGTATTTCTTCTCCTCTTCAATGACTTTAGAAGTGTAAAATATGCTCTTGTTGCCATGGTTCCCTTAGTTGTCGGCGTAGTCTGGATGGTAGGTATAATGCAACTGGCAGGCTTGCAGCTAACAATGCTTAATATGATGGGGCTGCCGCTGATTATTGGAATTGGAATAGATGATGGTGTTCATCTTCTGCATCGTTACAGAATCGAAGGGACTACCAAAATAAGAACTGTTTTTACCAGCACCGGAAAAGCAGTTATGTTAACATCAATTACAACAATGTTGGCATTTGGCTCATTTGTATTTGCAACTTACAGGGGAATGGGAAGTCTGGGCATTGCCTTGTTTATAGGTGTGGGTGCATGCTTTTTAACCTCGGTTTTAATACTTCCAGCCATGTTAAGCCTGATGGAAAGGAATGAACATAAACGCAACCAACAAAGTAACAAATAGGGAGGATGGATAGATGAGAAAGATTGTTCAATTTTTGTTGTTTATAATTTTTGGTGCTGTTATCGTTAAATCACAACAGTTAACTCCTCAGGAGATTATCCAAAAAATAGATGATACTGAAAGAGTAATGTCAAGTCAAAGCAAATTCAAACAGACAATAGTAACCTCCGGAGGTGATGTAAGAACCCTGGAAGCTATTTCCTATTCAAAAAATAAAAATGAGAAGCAGCTAATGATTTATGAGGCTCCTAACAGAGTTAAAGGCGATAAAATCCTTATGCTGAATGATGGTGATGATATTTGGTTCTACACTCCCAAAACAGATCGAGTAAGACACCTTGCAAGTCATGCAAAACGACAAAAGGTTCAGGGGAGTGATTTTTCATATGAAGACATGGCGGGTGGATCCCTTGAAGAAGATTATACCTACAAGTTTATTGGTGAAGAAGTAATTGATGGAAGGGATTGTTATAAAATAGAGCTTACACCAAAGCCTGAGGGACCTTCCTATTCGAAACTTATTCTCTGGGCTGATAAGGAAAGATACATTTCTATACAAATTGAATATTTCGAGGATGGAGAGTTAACGAAAAGATTGAGCCTATCTGATATTGTTATGATAGATGACCATTGGACTGCTCAAAAGATCGTCATGAAAAACCTAATGGAAGGCGGGGAAACCATTATGGAAACCGATGAAATACAATTTGATATTGATATAGATGAAAAAATCTTCACGACAAAAAATCTTAAAAAAAGATAAGGTAACTTGAAGATGAATGGAAAGAATATTGCGCTTGGTGCTTTCATCCTGATGAGTACTATTTGTTACGGACAAAATCTGGAGTTTTCCGGGTATTTCGAAAACCAGCTCTTTCCACAAAAAATTGGAAATGAGTGGAAGATAACAGATTACAATAAGCTTCGATTAAACCTGAATTCCGAAATAAGTGAAAAAGTAAGTTTTAGCGCCAACTATATTTATAAAACTTATCATGGAAATACTTCATTTAACATGATTGATTTTATGCCCGGGCGATTGGTGAATTCTTACGCTTCATTTCTGGGAGTTAACCAGGATTCATTACGACCATTATTTGAGATTGAGCAAAAAGATGAAAACTTCCTCGACAACGCCTATGTTACAATTTATACGAAATTATTTACTATCAGGGTGGGTAAGCAGCAGCTGCCCTGGGGATCGGGGTACACATGGAATCCTACGGATATATTTCATGATAAAAATATGACCGATCCGACTTACGAGAAGGTGGGTGTGAACGCCTTTAAACTTGATGTAGCTATTAGCAACGAAGGCTCGATTACAGGAATTATAAGCGTGAGTGATGACTGGAAAAAGACGACAAAAGCAATAAAGTTTCATGACGTGTGGGGAAACTTTGACTTTTCCGTAAGTGCAGTAGAAAAATATCAGGAAGAGATTGATTTTTTTACTTTTCAACCAGCAAACGAACGACGCCGAATGATTGGAACAGATTTTTCAACTGAACTTTTAGGACTTGGTCTTTGGGGTGAAGCCGCTTTCAATATAATGGATGAAAGTGAAAACTACGGGCAGTATCTTTTAGGAGTGGATTACACCTTTGAAAATGGGCTATATATTACAGGTGAGTATTACAGAAATGAACTGGGTAAAACTAATAAAGTAGATTATAAGTTAAGTGACTGGATGAGACTTTTTGGCAACCAGGGTACTAACCTGGGCAGAGATTATCTTTTTCTGGGGCAAAGCTATCCTGTTGCCGAACTCTTAAACTGGTCAAACTATTCAATCATCAACCTGAGTGACGGGAGTCTGATTCTATTCCCATGGGTTAGTTACGATCTTAATGATAATACCGATGTAAGTTTTGTGGGTTATCTACCAATAGGCGAAGAAGAAACTGAATTTGGTGAATTTGGTGCGGGTGGTTTTGCAAGAATCAGGGTTTATTTTTAAGAAGAACCTGGCAAAACTATTGCCAGATTCTTCTTAATTCGCTTTGCTACTAAATCGTTTTTATTTATCCCATTCCCGGTATTTCTCGTTATTGTAATAAAACCATTTTCCTGGTGTATGAATACGAATCTGCTTCAAGTCTGTAAAAATAAATTCCGCTGGCAATTGGTTTTCCTAATTTCCCTGAATCAAATTGTAATGTATGTGTACCGGCCTGCATAGTCCCTTCCTGAAGGACAGAGACAACATTACCAAGAAGATCGTAAAGGGTGAGCTTTACTTTACTTTGCTGAGGCAGAGTATAGACAATTGTCGTTGAAGGGTTGAAGGGATTCGGGTAGTTTTGACTAAGACTGTATTCTGTGTTAATTGGTTCTTCATCCTCAGTATCAAGAACCATGGCAACTGTCTTCAGAATCCAGTTCTCCGGATCAATCTGAATAGAGGTTGGTCTGCCTACAACGTTAAGCTGAAAATCCTGAGTTGAGAGATCATTAAAAACAGTTATTGTTGTGTCTCCGATTTCGGTTGTAATTTTTATTGGAACAGGCATAGTAAAAAACAGGGGATTATTTCTGGCAGTCTGTGTTATATTCAAATCAATGGTGTAAAAATTACTGCTGGTATTGCTGGCAGACCATGCAGCAAAATAATTTGGGTAAAGCTCACCATGAATCCATTCGTCAAAGAAGTAATCCAGATCCATTCCTGAAACTTCCTCAGCAACTCGCTGAAAATCTGAAGTTTCTGCCGCAGCGTATGTAACTCTGCTGTCGGTGGCATAAGTTTTCATAATTTCGAAAAAGTCCTCATCGCCGACAACGCCGCGCAGCATGTGCAGTACTACACCGCCTTTTGCGTATGAACGGTAACCATCAAAAATTTCACCAGGATCTTCTATGTTTTGGACATAAATTGATCCGTTTGCTTTTAGAGCGTTATTGTAGTCAACCATGAATTTTTGATGCGCAGATGTGTATCCATTCTTCACTTCTTCATACAATACTTCTGCATATGTGGCGAATCCTTCATTAAGCCATATCTCGTGCCAGTCTTTACAGGTTATTTTGTCTCCAAACCATTGATGGGCCAGCTCATGTGAAACAATGTCCTGGTAAAAATAACCCGTAGTTGTGCATGTTTGATGTTCCATTGCTCCGCCAATTTCAGCTTCTGTATGCCCGTATTTTTCATTAACAAAGGGGTAAAGCCCGAATAAGTCACTGAAAACAGTTAGCATATCACGGGTTTCTTCCAATTGTGCCTGGGTTGCTGAAGAATTTTGATACAAATAATGTACAACAGGCATAGTTATACCAGTTTCATATTCCCATGGCGTATTAATTACTTTATAATCGGAAATTGCTACTGATATCAGGTATTGTGCTATTGGGTAACGGCTTTCCCATTTGTAAGTTTTAAATCCGTCTCCATTATCTGTTTCGGAAATCAGTGTTCCATTGGATATTCCGATAAAACTATCGTCAACAGTTAACCATACATCAGAGGAATCTGCTTTGTCAGCTGGTGAATCTTTACAAGGCCACCATATGCTCGATCCATACGGTTCACTCAACGACCATATTACAGGAGTATTATTTGTACCGATGTAATCAAAATTAAAGCTACTCAAAAAACCAGATAAAGTGGGATTTCCCTCGTACTCAACTACTATCGTAAAAATCTCTTCTGTACTGTACAATTTATCTAAAACAACAGTTAACATGTTATTACTGTGGGAGTAGAAGACTAGAGCTCCATTCATTTTAACGCTGTTCACCTGCATGTTGCTTACAAGATCCAAATTAATCATATCAAGATTTTGTTCAAGGGGAGCAGCTTTTATTGTTGCCGTACCGGTAAGATATTCAGGTGCCGGGGCGGCTGTTATTTTAAGATCCAGTTTATAATAAGTAACATCAATATTCGAATCGCCGGGATATTCAATACTGCTGTATTTTGATAGTGAATGAGTATGCGAACATTTGTACTCCTCAATTTGAGCATTTAGAACAAATGAAAACAATAGTAGAAATACAGCAAGTTTTATAGTTTTTGAAAACATAAAATCTCCATTAGGTAATAGACAAAAATAGACTGCTTTACTGTTTTATGAAAGGTAATAATTAAGTGAAAAAGTTCAATTATCCCAGATCAGGGGAAAATAATTGCATTTGCAGTTTAAATAAGCTATTCCGTAAACCCGATGTGGTAGAGATTGTTAAAGTTATAGTCTATTGCCAGTTCAATGGTTTTGTTAGTCATATCATAAACGGCTGACCATTCCGTGGAAGTCCATCCAATTCCCGACAAAATATTCATAGCATCCACCTGAGTAATATTTCCATTTACACTTTCAAGGGAATTATATATTTGCATAAATCTGTTACAGGCTATTTTTTGCTGGAGTATGGAAATATTATAGGAAGGTGAGTTTGTTATAACCTGCCAGGGGTCACTATTTCGAATAACACGCATCTCGCCATCATACATTTCCAGAATGGCGGAATTCCCGGAAGGATCTGCTACCATTACGTGGACGGTTAGAGTGTTTCTGTTTGGACAGCAGATATTGTATTGTTGACTAATTGCAATTGCTTCCTCAACATTTCTGGCATTGTCCAGAATCTCTCTGACCAGGATAGTTATCCAGATAGATTTTTTCGTTGGGTCCGGAGAAAATGATCTCAACTGCACATTTGCCAGTCCGGCTACCACGCCATGTTCGTTAATTCCGTCAGGGGTATGATATAATGCTTCAAACAATCTTTTCTTAGTATCCATTGATGAATTTTTAAGATCTGTTCCTATTTCAAAGTCAATATCCTGAAGACGCATGAGACTAAGTGATTTATATTTACCAGGAGGATAGTATTCCATAAGAAGCGTAAGACAATGCCATCCAGTCTGATTGTCAAAACTTCTTCCGTAAAGTGCGGCTTCGGAGTTTCCGAAAGCTGAGAAAAGAGAACAGGAGTAATCGGTTTTGGGGGATGTACTATTCGCTGTTGAATTGGTGATTCTAAATCTGGAATTTGTCACGTCTAAGTATTCAGAATAATCACCATAAAATGACATTTTGTAGAAATTTTCTCCCATTTGTTCCAAGCTATTAATTGAGCGTATTGTACTAACCCCCTCAGGATTTGAAGAGCTCGCGTACAAATGAATGGGCATAGCTTCATAATAGGGATGAGAAAGTGAAACCTTAATTGAGTTATAATTTTGTCCGATTCTCCAATTAAGCGAAACTTTTCCCTCAGAATCTGTAATAAAATTATTCGAAGGAGTAATCTCTCCCAGGCCTTCAACTATTTCGCAGGAGATCTCAGCATTGTTAATGGGGGAGTCCAATGAATTTATTACTTGAATAATGATGGGAGCTGCCAGTAAATCACCTGAATTGCCGGATTGGTCATCACCTGAAATTATTAGGATAGTTGCGCTGTTGTCTTGCGGCAGCAAGGATGTTTCTGCCGGCTGTTTTTCAGCGCAGCTTACAAAAAGAAATAAAGCGAATATGAGTTTTATGATAGAAAAATAGGCATGCTTAATTATACTGAACATTTGATCCCCCCCGGCTTTGAAATAAGATAATATTTTTTTCATAGAATGGAAGTACCAAAATCTGGTATGAATATATGATCAGAGAAAAATATGATGGATTATTATAGGAGTTGAGAATAAAAAGAATCCCGTCGGATGACGGGATTGTAAATTTATTGTGAACGGATTATTATTTCATGAGAACCATCTTACTAGTAGATCGAACCCGGTTATTTACTTCCAGAAGAATAAAATAAATTCCGCTTGGTAATTTATTATTATTCATGTCTACTCCCTCAAATATAACTTTATGTGAACCCTGAGGAAATCCTGATATATCAACAGCCTGAATTAACTGTCCCAAAGTATTATGAATCTTTATCATGTTTACCGAACCTGCAGCATCCTCCGCAAGTGTAAAACTGATTCTAGTGGACGGATTGAAAGGATTAGGAAAATTTTGATGCAATTTTGAGCTGCTAGGAAGGCTTTCATTCTCCTCGATACTGGTAGAAACACTTATTATAAAAACTGCATCACTGATATCAGATGGAGAACCCTCGACTCCTCTAACTCTTATCATACATTCTTCGGCAGCTGTGTCTGGTAATACCCAGGTATAACTTCCATCATTTTCAGTGTTCTCAACAATCACTATCCAGGTAGTCCCATTATCTAGTGTACATTCAATCTTAACATTATCAAGTATTCCCGTTGTTGTCCATGTAATTTCATGAGTTGATCCGTCTTCCCATGTTTCCCCTCCATTAGGGCTAGTGACTTCAATAGTTGGATTCAGGTTTGGAGCATTTGTAATGTTAAGTGTCTCTATATTAATATAAGTAACTTCAAGAAAACCAACTGTTGCAAGTGTTGTCCCGTCATCTGTTACGTCAGCATTCTGACCGTCGAAATTTAATACATCTTCTCCAGCTCCGCCATCAATTGAGCGTGCGGCATCAACAAGAGGATCAATGGTAATTTCATCATTAAAACTGCTTCCTATAAAAATTTCAAATACTCCTTCCAGCAAAATTTCGTTACCTGCACTGTCAAATGCCTGAGCACTCCCTAATAAGTCAATGTCAATGGTTATCTCTGAATTATACTCTGCAAAACTAAGTGTATCAATACCACTTAAATCAGTTATCGTTAGCACATTATCTGATTTCAGAAGATTATCATTTTTGCTGAAACTGCCTGGTCCAAATAAAACTGCAAATAGATCATACCCAGCGTCACCTCCTAAAACCGAATCATTTACATCTCCATTTATATCGTCATTTCCTCCCCCCCCATATAGACTATCACTACCACCCCGCCCATAAATATAATCATTTCCTATTCCTCCATTAATAACATCTGCGCCATCACCGCCATCGAGAAAATCATCTCCATCAAGCCCAAAAATTGTATCGTCACCTCCATCACCGTGTATGCTATCTTTTTTTCCACCACCTTCGACAGTGTCATTTCCTTCTCCACCATAAATCCTATTTGAAAAATCACTACTCCCATGAATGATATCATCCCCATCACTACCATGTATCCCAATAGTATAATCTGCGTAAGGAGTTAATAGTGGAAAATCACCTGTTTTAATATCTCTAAGGTCAATAGTATCATCTCCCCCGCTACCCTGTATGATTAGCATTCTAATGTCACTTGCTAAAATACCTAAACAGACTCCGTTCAAGGATATTCCACCAGTATCCGGGTGTTTGCCAAAAGTATAGGTTCCTGGCCCTGTAAGCACTATCGTAATTGTACCAGTACTTGCGTCCCAGCTAATTGTGTGACCTGCAAAAATCTGGAGTGTGAAGAAAATTATAAATATCAGGATATACGAGAATATTTTTAAGTAGCTACTAATGGTGAATGTAGTTTGAAACAGTTTCATATGCTCCTCCTTTGAAAAAATTAATTTTAATTTCATCAAACAAGACGATGTGTTCAAATGCTAAAAATTTATATAGTGGACATAGAAGATTGACAATATAATGGTGGATTATGAAGAGTATAAAAAAAATACAAGTTAATTCCGTCCGAAGCAATTAAATAATGATCTAGTAATGAATGGTATTAATGATTTTGTAAAGTGGAATGAATTGAACGCAAAAAAAATCCCGTCGGGTGACGGGATTAAAAACAAAAAGCATGAGTTTCTAAAAGCTTAAATTGCCTTCATGAGGAATGCCATCAAAATACCAGCAGCAACCGCGGAGCCAATTACACCGGCAACGTTTGGAGCCATGGCATGCATAAGCAGGTAATTTGAAGAATCTTCTACTTGTCCTAATTGGTGCACTACTCTGGCACTATCAGGTACAGCAGAAACACCAGCGGCACCAATCATAGGATTTACTCTGTCATCTTTCTTTAGGAAGAGATTCATAAATTTCGCGAATAGCACACCACCGGCTGTTGCAATCATAAATGAAACAGCACCAAGTACAAAGATTAAAATTGATTGCGGTGTCAAAAATGTTGTGGCCTGAGTAGATGCGCCAACAGTTAAACCTAATAATATGGTCACAATATCTATAAGACCTTTGCTTGCCGTATCACTTAATCGTTTTGTAACGCCAGATTCTTTTAACAGGTTTCCGAAGAAGAGCATACCTAAAAGAGGTAAAGCACCCGGAGAAATAAATGTTGTTAGAATCATTCCAAAGATTGGGAAGAGTATTTTTTCAAGTTTTGAAACCGAACGAGGGGGTTTCATTCTGATAAGTCTTTCTTCCTTGGTTGTAAGTAATTTTATTATCGGGGGTTGAATTACAGGGACTAAAGCCATGTAAGAATACGCCGCAATGGCAATGGCACCAATAAGTTCCGGGGCTAATCTTGATGATAGGAAGATAGCCGTTGGGCCATCAGCACCACCGATAATACCGATAGCTGCCGACTGATCAATTGAAAAGCCAAGCGCCAGAGCAGCCATAAAGGTAATAAATATACCAATCTGAGCAGCAGCGCCGAGCAGCATAAGTTTAGGGTTGGATAAAAGAGCGGAAAAATCCGTCATCGCTCCGATACCTAAAAATATCAGAGGCGGATAAATTCCTTTTGTTACTCCGTAATAAAGGTAGTTGAGCACACTTCCATTTTCATAAATACCTAATTGAAGCCCAACGTTTTCAACAAAAGGAATATTACCAACAAGGATTCCAAAACCAATTGGAACAAGAAGAAGTGGTTCATAATCTTTGGCTATTGCAAGATAGATGAAAAGTAAACCTACACTGATCATCACAAGATGCCCGGGGGTTACATTGGCGAAGCCGGTAAAGTTAATAAATTGTTGTAATCCTTCCATCATTAACTCCCTATCTCAACAAGAATATCGCCTTCAAGAACCGAATCGCCACTGTTTACTTTAATGGCTGTAACAATGCCTTCTTTATCAGCCTTAATGTTGTTTTCCATTTTCATGGCTTCCATAATCAAAAGCGTATCGCCAACTTTAACTGTATCGCCCTTCTTCACATTAACTTCCAGAATGGTTCCGGGAAGTGGAGCCTTAACATGCCCGGCACCTTTTGAGCCTGATGGCGCGCTGGTTTTTGCCGTACTTAATTCACCCTCAGTACTGGGTACAACTACTTTTCTGACAAGTTTTGGTGTCTTGCTTGTTTTTACTTCCTGATGGATTTCAACTTCATAAGTTGTTCCATTAACTTCTATTTCAGCAACATTGTCTTCAATTTTCTGAAGTTCAACGTCATAGTCATTTCCACGAATCGTAAATTTGAATTTTTTCATTTTGTTTCCGTTGAATTATTTCCTTGGATACTCTCTTAAGCCATAGATTTTAGAACTCCATGGCGAGTATGGTCTTTGAACTTTTTTAATTGTAAGAATGGTACTTTCATAATCGTGAAGGTCAGCAAAATGCAAACTTAGCATGGTTGATATTGCTGCGGCCACTTCACCGGGAACAGAAATGTCATCAACTTCGATATTTTCTGTCTCCTGACCTTTAGATTTCAACTTCCTTTTTAAATTGTAGTTGATAAGCTTGGTGATATTAGCGAAAAAATAATAAAGCAAAACCAGCGCCGCAAAAACTACCACGTAACCTACAACTGATATTAAAATACCACCAGAGTCAGTAATGTTTGACGGGTTGAAAGCAATATCATTAAGAGCGTTGCTTTGTGTAGTCGCTTGTGCAATTGTATATTTAATAGTTTTTATGTTTGCAAAATTATGCATTAAACTTTCTAACATATCTTTTCCCCCTTATAATGGAATGTTTGAATGTTTTTTAGGAGGATTAGAATCTTTTTTTGTTGAAAGCATTTGTAATGCCCTGATGATTCTGAAACGTGTATTACGCGGTTCAATCACATCGTCAATATAACCGTATTTAGCGGCCACGTATGGATTTGCGAATTTCTTCTTGTAGTCGTCTTCTTTCTCAGCTGTAAATTTGGCTCTTTCTTCCAAATCTTCAATTGCATTGAGTTCTCTTGCATGCAGCACTTCAATTGCACCTTTAGGACCCATTACAGCAATTTCGGCACCTGGCCAAGCATAGTTAATATCGCCACGCAGATGTTTTGAGCTCATTACATCGTAAGCGCCGCCGTAAGCCTTTCTTAAAATAATTGTAACCTTAGGAACAGTGGCTTCGCCATATGCAAAAAGTAATTTCGCTCCATGAATAATAATGCCGCCATATTCCTGTGCTGTTCCAGGCAAAAATCCAGGAACGTCAACAAGAGTTACAACCGGAATATTAAAAGCATCGCAGAATCTAACAAATCTTGCTGCTTTTCTTGAGGCATTAATGTCAAGAACACCTGCAAGGTAAGCAGGTTGATTAGCAACAATACCGACTGAAATACCATTGAACTTTGCAAATCCGATAATAATATTCGGAGCGTAATGTCTTTGGACTTCAAGAAAGTCACCGTAATCTGCAATTGCCTGAATAACATCTTTAACATCATAAGGCTTGTTTGGATTTGCAGGAATTATATCGTTCAAGGCATCTTCCAATCTATCGATCGGGTCATCACATGGTGATAGAGGAGGCTCTTCCAGATTATTCTGAGGCAAATAGGTAAGTAAATTTCTTATAAGACCAATACCTTCCTGTTCATCTTCTGCTACAAAGTGAGTAACACCTGATTTTGAAGCGTGAACCATTGGTCCGCCCAATTCATCATCTGTTACTACTTCGCCGGTAACCGTTTTTACTACTTTAGGACCAGTTACAAACATGTAACTAGTTCCTTTAGTCATAATTGTAAAGTCTGTAAGAGCCGGACTATAAACCGCACCGCCGGCACAAGGTCCAAAGATAGCTGATATCTGAGGGATAACACCACTAGCCATGATATTACGCTGGAAAATATCTGCATAGCCGCCAAGTGATTTAACACCTTCCTGAATACGGGCACCGCCGGAATCATTTATACCTATAAGCGGGGCACCTACTTTCATTGCTTTGTCCATTACCTTACAAATTTTCTGAGCGTACATTTCAGAAAGAGAGCCGCCGAAAACAGTAAAGTCCTGAGAAAACACGTAAACTAATTTACCATCAATCGTACCATAACCAGTCACAACGCCATCAGACAGATAAGAAAGCTTATCAAGACCGAAGTCATGTGTTCTGTGAGAAACGAACATATCAAATTCTTCGAAACTTCCTTCGTCCAAAAGAAGGTCGATACGTTCACGGGCTGTGAATTTCCCTTTATGGTGTTGAGCTTCAATTCTTTTCTCACCACCACCAAGGCGCGCTTTTTCGCGCATATCCATTAATTCTTTAATTTTATCCTGCATTGACATTATAGTAGCTCCTTAAGCCAAATTCTTATTTTTTGCAATCTATTTACTCTTCACATAATTCAGTTAAAACACCGTTTGTTGATTTTGGATGCAGGAAGCCTATATTAAGTCCTTCCGCCCCTTTGCGAGGTTCTTTGTCAATCAAACGAACACCTTTTTCTTCAGCTTCCTTTAAAGCTTCCGCTAAGTTGTTAACAGCAAAAGCTATGTGGTGAATTCCCTCGCCCTTCTTTTCAATAAATTTTCCAATTGGTCCTTCAGGATCAGTAGACTCGAGGAGTTCTATTTTTGTTTGTCCTACCTTAAAAAATGCTGTTTTAACCTTTTGGTCAGCCACTTCTTCAACAGCATAACATTTTAGCCCCAGGACACCTTCATAATATTTTATTTGCTCTTCAATATTATTTACGGCTATTCCTATGTGTTCGATATGGGATAGATCCATTTTGCTTAAATCCTTAATTATTACTTTTTAGTTAATATTTCAATTTGTCCTTATTAATATCAATAAGCGTGCCTTTTGAAAAAGGACGTAAGAAGCTTATTTTAAGGCAATTCTTCACAAGTGAGAATAATATCCATATATTATTCGAGAATATTCTCATTCTTTAGAAAACGATTATTATCAGTGCAAAAATTCAATTTATTTTTTGGGGGACTTAAATAAATCAAGCAATTTTTCAGCAGCGTGAGTAGGAAGGATTTTCCCCAAATATGTTTCTCTTTTGATGTTAGGTAATTCCGCAATTATTTTAGAATCATTAAAAAAGTTTTCTTTCAGATGATCTTCAATTATCTTAAATACCCATTCCAAAGCCTGATTTTTTCTTCGATCTTCAAACACACCATTTTTAAGTGTGATTTCTTCATGTTTTTTTATCACGTTCCAAATATCAGATATACCGCTTCCGGTTAGTGCTGAAGCAATATGTGCTCTTGTTTCCCATCCTTCGGTAGCCGGTTTTAAATAATGTAAAGCATTTGTATATTCGGACCTTGCAAGATTGGCTCTCTTCAGGTTTTCGCCATCAGCCTTGTTAATGAGTATTGCGTCTGCCAGTTCAATTACACCTTTTTTTATCCCCTGCAATTCGTCCCCGGCGCCTGCAATTAATACAAGCAGAAAAAAGTCCACCATGGATCGAACGGTTACCTCGCTTTGACCGACGCCAACGGTTTCTATAAGTATTACATCAAAACCTGCCGCTTCACAAACTGTCATGGTCTCACGGCTTTTCCTCGTTACTCCGCCGAGCGTTCCTCCGGAAGGGGAGGGGCGGATGAAACAATTTTGCTCACGGGATAATTTTTCCATTCGGGTTTTGTCACCCAGTATACTGCCGCGTGTTACTGTGCTGCTTGGGTCAACGGCAAGAACGGCAACTTTGTGCCCTTGATTTATAAGGTTCATTCCCAAAGTCTCTATCAAAGTGCTCTTACCCGCACCTGGCACGCCTGTAATTCCAATTCGTAAAGACTTGCCTGATTTTGGAAGCAATCTTTCTAAAACCTCTTTTGCTACTTCTCTGTGTTTTAGGGAATTACTTTCAATGAGAGTAATTGTACGGGCAAGGATATTTCTGTCATCTTTTAGTACACCCTCAATATATTCATCAATTGATAGTTGGCTGGGCTTATTGTTTGAAGTTTTGGAAGAGGGCTGCTTACTATTTTCTAAGCCGTCGTGTTTAACATTTACACCCTTAACCACGCGAACCGCGTATTCGTCTCCGGCGTTTTCAGGCTGCCAATCGGGCCTGTAACTATCGGGATCTTTCGTGTTTGAAGTTTTGTCCATCTCTTATCATCACTTTCAAATTCGGCGCAGTAGAAACAATAACTAATCTCAATTCCCAAATTATGAAATGTTACCCGAGGAAACAATTATCATTTTAGGAATTGCCAGGATTATTTGTATGTTCATGGAATATATTTCAAAGATATGTTGTTGTAATGCAAAAGAATCTTTGCCTAATTTAGTATGCAGGGAATTAATTAGAGTTAATCATTTCAATTCACCAAAACGTAAAGGTCTGTTATGCCGAAATTCAGTTTTAGTTTTTTATTTTTATCGCTCATTTTCATTTTTGGAATTTCAGCTAATTCGCAGAACCTTTCCAAAGTTAATTTGGAGAAAGATAATTATACAGCCAGACTTATTAAGCAAGTTGAAAATATCCACCAGGAAATTGCTGGCAACATTCAACTTTCTCCTAAAGGACGGAAATGCCTCTCAATTGTTTTGCATGAGGCAAGAAGAAATTGGGATAAACTTACCAATGAGGGGAAAAGATTCTTTAAGACTCAAAATGACCGTCCATCTGGTTTGAACGAAACGATTGAAACTTCTTCAGGACTTTTTGTCATACATTTTACAAATAGCGGGGCAGACTCTGTAGATCAGACAGATACGGATTTGAACGGAACTCCTGATTACATTGATAGCATGGCAGTGTTTCTAGACCATATATGGGGTACAAGTTTTTCGTCCGGGTTTGTTTTTCCTCCGGGGGACGACGGTGCAGGTGGTGATGATAAGTATGATGTTTACGTAAGTAATTCTGAAGCTGGTAGTAATGTTTATGGTTATGTGGCAAGCGAGGATTTTGTAACAGGTCCAAACGGACTTGGAGATAATCCAAACACTCCGAATGTTACGGAGGTAGATTCCTGGTATAGTTTTATGGTATTGAGAAATAATTATATAGGATTTGGCAATACTCAGCAGGAAAAAATGAATGCGCTTAAAGTTACCTGTGCGCATGAGTTTATGCATGCAATACAATTTGGTTATGGCACATATATTTATCCTGATGGGGAAGCAGTTGGAACCATGGATGGATTTTGTATGGAAGGCTGCGCAACCTGGGCTGAAGATTGGATATACCCTGGTATTGATGATAACCTGCAATATATACATGGTCATTTTACAGAAACAGATTTTGCTCTTAACTGGGGTGATTATGAGGAAGAAGGGAGTCAAAATCCGCTATACGATGATTACTCTGGGTGGTGGTATGGGGGTTGGGTGTTTTTCCGATATTTTAGCGAGTACGAAAACGGCGGAGTAATGAATCCATTAGTTATAAGGGAAATATATGAAGCTACGGTTTCTGTTAATTACGGGGTTGCTATAACTACTATGATGCAGACTAAATATCAGTTAGACTTATGGGATTTACTAACGAATTATTATCTGTCTCTATGTCTACTCACACAAGATCAGGATTTTTCTCCTCTTACTTTTTCCAGAGCTGATGATTATAGGACTTATCTGAATGGATTCGGGATAACCGGAGTAGAACCAGAAAGTACAATAGACTTTACAGGTAATCAGGTTATATATAACAGTGAGATTGACGGAGATGGCATGTTAATGCGGCTAGGTGCCGATGTAATAAAAATTAATTCAACAACTGATTGTGAAGTTACATTAACGCCTACTACTCAGGATGCAGGAGAGGCATATAGTTTAATCTTACTTATGATGGATGCTCCTTCAAATCCCAATGTTGGAGGATATCTCATTACATATGCCGATAGTGGCAGTATGTCTTTAACTCTTCCCGGGTCAATGGGTTTAAGCGATTACTATCTTATTATTCCGGCGTATTATTCAGAGCCGGCCTTCTACAATATGCAGTATACTTTAACAGTATCTCCTATAACCAGTGTGGAAGATAAAAACCTTGTTCCGGATGAATTTGAATTATTCCAGAACTATCCAAATCCTTTTAATCCTAGTACCAAAATTAAGTTTTCATTGCCGGAGCAGATGAAAGCAAAGGTTGATGTTTTTGATGTTACAGGTTCGGTGGTAAGTATTCTTGTTGATGACATTCAGACAGCAGGAATTCATGAGTTAAACTTTGATGCGCGCAATTTATCCTCGGGGATTTATTTCGCAAGATTAATTACCCCTAATGGTGTTCAGGTACAAAAAATGATTCTGATGAAATAGGAGGAAGGATGGTAAAGTATTTCTTAATAATTATTTTTATTGTTTTTGTTGGCTGCTCTTCATCAAAGCCGGATTACGAGGTGAATTTATTTAGTGAAACCAATCCGGTAATAAAAATGACGAAAACAAATTGTTTTGGCAGGTGCCCGGTATATGATTTGGAGATAAAGGGTAATGGAGATGTTGTACTTACCGGCCGGGAGAATATTGATAAAATTGGCGAGTATAAGTTAAGAATTGATAAGAGTGAAATTGTAAGGTTATTATCAAAAATTGATGAAGTTGATTTTTGGGGCATGAAAGATGAATATGATGGAAGGGTTACAGATTTACCCTCGACATATATTTCTGTAAACTATAACGGTAAATCAAAAAAGATTAAGAGTAGATACAACTCGCCAAAAGAGTTAGATGAGTTAGAGGGAATACTTTCCGCATACCTTGAAAGATTTGGCTGGATTGAAATAAAGAATTAATTTTTTAATCTGCCATTTCAGGGATGAAATGGCAGATTATCAGCAGTCATTTTTTTATACCCTCCTAATTAGCTAAATCAACAAATATCTCTTGAACCATTCTTTTCGAAGTTAGGTTTATCTTTCAAATAAGACAATTTGTCTTGGAAGGTTATAATTATGAAAAAAAAACTTTTTTTTGTATCGGCGATCCTGATTTTCTTTGTTTCATGCGCTGATGAAATTGTGACGAATACACCTACAGTATTTGATGATGTGCCGTCAACTGAAATGCCCGCTAGTTTTTCGGCAATTCAGGAAACTGTTTTCAACAATTCTTGCGCAACTTCGGGTTGTCATTCCGGTTCAGTTCTGCCAAATCTTTCAGCGGGCGTAGCCTATTCTAATATTGTTAACAGAACAAGCTTTGAGGTTTTGGATTACATTGAACCAGGGGAGCCTGACAATAGCTATCTCCTCAGGAAAATAAAAGGAGGAGGAATTTCCGGCGGTAGAATGCCTGACGGAGCGCCTCCTTTGAATCAATCTGTAATCGACTCAATTGAAACATGGATAGCAAATGGAGCATTAAACAATTAGTTAATGACTGGAGAGAGAATGAAATATTCAATTATTCTTTTAGTGCTAATCTTCTATGTAACAGCATTTGCTGGTGAATGGCATGTTGATAAATCTAAAAAGAACAGTGCCGTTTATGAATCGGATGCGGCTGTACTGACCTTTGAAGGCGCCACTGATAAACTTGATGGATTTGTTTTTTGGGAGGGAGAAACCCTATTCGAGTCAAATACCAAAATATATTTTGAGGTGGATCTTAATACTCTCGACAGCGGGATAGGTAAACGAGATAGCGACATGAGAGAGATATTAAATACAAATAAGTGGGGCTTTGCAACTTTTGAAGGTGCTGTGGATTCGTTTGAGTACCCAACGGAAGATAAAAATGAAATTTCTGTAGTCCTGTCCGGTAAGTTTTTTGTGAATGGTGTTCATAAGGAAATGAAAGTACCGGGGAAAATTATTAAGAGCGCTGAGGGTATAAAAATTGAGTCGGATTTTTCAATATTTCTTAATGACTACAATGTTGAAGCTCCATCACTTTTAGCCTTTGTTAAAGTAAGCGAAGAGATCAAACTTAATCTCGATTTCCATATGAAAATTATAAACTGATAAATCAGGTGGGTGATGAAAATTACATGTTTTGTTTTACTGCTAACACTTATTACAACTTTGTCAGCACAACAATGGCAAAGAAAAGCTGAGGGTGTTGAAGTTAGGGAAGCTTTATTTAACTCTACTTTAGCCGGGCAGCTGCCGACTTCTTCAACACTTAAGTCCGGTGATATCGAATATGAAATTTCACACAGGTTTGTTCCGGCGATAAACGAGGATGATGCCAATTTTGGTTTTGACGGGCCAGTCAAGATGAGAATGGCACTCAGTTATGGCTTAAGCGATTACCTGATGGTTACCTTGGGACGCAGCAACGTTATGGATAATTATGATTTGCGATTCAAATATAATCTCTATCATGATTCGGTTGCTGAAAACCCATACGAATTTGCTGTTCAGGCTGGCATCGCGACTAACTCGCAAACTCCAGATATTCTTGACCGAAGCGCTTTTGATGGTGACAATATTCAGTTTTATGTTCAGGGTATTTTTAACATAATGTTTGCTGAAAGAAAATTTGGAGTTGGTGTTGTTCCTTCCTACCTATATAATAGTATGATATTCAGTATTGAGAAACAATATACTTTTAATGTTGGTACCTATGCACAATATTTCTTTAATCGTATGTTCAGTCTTAGGGTTGAGTATATGCCAATAGTAGCTGGTTATCAGGGATACGTTGAAGCAGGGGAAACGGGTGAGCGATCCTACAATACCCTGGCGTTTAATCTTGATATTGAAACCGGCGGGCATGTTTTTCAAATTATGGCTACAAATAACCTTCGGTTAAATCCATCACAGTATTTGGTTGGAGCTAACGACTCGGCTTCTTCGGGGGATTGGCATTTGGGATTTGGTATCTTACGAGTATTTTAGTTCTATCTGTAGGGGCAAGGCATACCTTGCCCCTACTGTACAAATTTAGTATGCTAAATTTCTCACCATTTTCTTCGAATCATAAGGTGCTTCTTTTCCACCCAGATATTTATGAAACCATTCCAGATGTGAATTATAGTAAAGCGGCATTGACTTCAAATGACTTGGCCAGTGACCATCGTTATCAAATACAAGTAAACGAGAATCAATACCTCTCATTTGAAGCGCTGTAAAATAACGAAGGCTGTGCATGTATGATACTCTATAATCCCGTTCACCAGTGATGATTAATGTTGGTGTACTGAAATTTTCAACATAATTGCTAGGTGATAATTCTCTGAACCTTTCTTTATTTTCCCAGGGCTTGCCGCCCAGATCAAAATCAGCAAACCATTGTTCTTCAGTGTCATAATAAAAATCCTCCGCGTCATAAATACCCATCATGGAAACAAGCGCTTTGTATCTATCAGTTTTCGCCTGAATCATATTCATGTGATAACCACCGTATGACCAGCCCATGGCGCCTATTCTTTCTTTATCAACGTATGGTAGGTTTTCCAATGAGTCCGTAATCATTTGAATATCTGTAAAGACATTCCCAGCCCATCCGCCTTGTGAGATATCAAGACAGAATTCTTTTCCGTAACCTGTTGAACCATGCGCATTTGGGAAAGCTATTACATAACCATAACCTGGAAACATCTGCCAATTTGGGCGGTACGAATTTGTCCATTGCATCTGCGGTCCGCCATGAACATTCACAATCAGTGGGTATTTTTTGTCAGGGTCGAAATCATACGGTTTAACCAACCAGACATGTATCATTTTATCATCAGCGCCTTGAATCCATTGCTCTTCAACGGGAATAAACTCGACTTCATCAGTTAGTTTTTTATTGAATGAGGTAACATCTTCAAGATTACCATTTTCAATTTCATATCTGGCTATGTCTGTGGGTTTATTTACAAAGGAATAGTTGAAATAAATATATCCTTCATCCTCAGACAACGTCCAGCCACGCAGACTAAAATTTTCCAATACGCGCTCGACTTCGGATGTTTTAATATCAACCTTCAGGATTGGATTATAACCTTTCTCGTCAATATCAAAATAGATTGATTGCGAGTCACCGGTCCATTGAAAATTATTAATCCAGGTATCCATTCCCGCCGTTAAATTCTTTTCTTTTCCGGTTTTCAAATCAACAATAATAAGATCCCAAATATCCGCTTCATTGGTGGGAGTATATTGTCTAGTAAAAGCAAGGTATTTACCGTCAGGTGAGTATTGCCCATGTCCGTCATATGCTTCATTTAATTCCGTGAAATTTCTCAGGTTTTCACCGGTTACTGAAACACTCCACACATCGGAGTTTGTAGTGATTTCAGGGTTATTAACGCGTATTGAAGAGAAGGTAATTTGCTTCCCACCAGGAGAGAATTCGTAATCATCATTACCGCCTTCAGAAAAAGATGGTGAATTGTAAACGCCTGGAGTTAAATCAGTATATGATTTTTCTTCAATATCATAGATAATAATATGGGTAACTTGTCCATCTTCATATTCTGTCCAATGTCTTACAAGAAGGCTGTCTGCAAGGTGCGCCTGAATTGGTCCCTCTTCCATAGCGTCCAAAATCGTTTTATTACATTCTATATCAATTCCACATTCAGGAAAAACTTTCGTATTAAAGAGGAAGTGTTTTCCATCAGAAGAAAGTTTTGGTGAATCAATACTGAAATAAGATTCGGCAATTGTTAATACCTTATCATTATCCAGCGACTTAAAGAGAATTTTTGAGTTCTCATCATTGCCAGAGACATAATATAGTCCCATATCCTTTGGACACCACATTGGGTCACTGTACGATAAAGAATCATCAGTAAAACGCTTCAAATCTGAGCCGTCAACATTACAGGTGTAAATGCTTGTAATAGAGGTTGAAGCTTTTAGATCATAACTGCTGACGGTGAACGCCAGCATTGTGCCGTCGTGCGAAAGAACCGGTGCGCCTACATTTTTAACCCGGTAAATGTCATCCAATTCAAAAGCTCGTTTTTGAGCCGAAAGTGTTAAGGTGGTCATAAAAACTGCTAGTAATATGAAATATTTATTCATTATATCCCCGAAATGAGTGTATTGGTTATTTAAAGATAATAAATAGATTTACAAGGAATAAAATGTTTTAAATCCTTTTTCAATTTTATCATCAAATATGAATTCTCAGAAGAATTGAGTAATTTTACTATTCCAAAAATTAATATTGGCGAAAACTCAAAATCTTCTCGCTGATCTGCAATCCTAAAATCGAAAAGCAAATACCAAATGGAGCTTTAATGAGCGTAAAGAGAATATTTGTTGAAAAGAAACCCGGTTTTGATGTTGAAGCAGCCGGATTATTATCAGAATTAAAAGAGCAATTATTAATAGATACCCTTGAATCAGCCAGGGTGATTATCAGGTATGATATTGAAGGAATAGATGATGAGATTTATCAGAACGCTCGGAAAACAATATTTTCTGAACCTCCGGTAGATAATGTTTACGACGAAGAAATAGTAATTGACAGTAATACAAAATCTTTTGCCGTGGAATATTTACCAGGGCAATATGATCAGCGTGCTGATTCGGCTGCTCAGTGTATTCAAATACTCACTCAGGGTGAGCGTCCGGTTGTTAAGAATGCCAAGATTATTATACTTGGCGGTGATATTTCCGAGAAACAATTTGCAAAGATTAAAGGCTATCTGATAAACCCTGTTGATTCCCGCGAAGCTTCATTCCGGAAACCATTAACGCTCGAAGAAAATATGCCCATCCCACCAGATGTAGAGTCGATTGAGAATTTTATAGTAATGGGTGATGATGGTTTGTCTGAGCTAATGAGCAGAATGGGTTTTGCCATGGATCTCGATGACCTGAAATTCTGTCAGCAATACTTCAGTGATACCGAAAAACGGGATCCTACAATTACTGAGATGAGAATTTTGGATACTTATTGGTCAGACCATTGTCGCCACACGACTTTCCTTACAAAAATTGATGATGTTGAATTTGAGAATGGACAGATATCGAATAAAATTAAAGAGACGTATGAAAAGTATCTAAAATCACGTGAGTTTGTTTATGGTGAGCGTCAGAAGAATAAAGATATATGTCTGATGGATATTGCTACCATAGCAATGAAAGAATTAAAGAAAAAGGGAAAGCTGCCCGGTTTTGATGAATCAGAAGAAATTAATGCCTGCAGTATTCAGATTAAGGCTGACATAGATGGTAAGGAAGAAGACTGGCTGGTAATGTTTAAGAACGAGACCCACAATCATCCTACAGAGATTGAACCCTTTGGCGGGGCCGCCACATGTCTGGGCGGTGCGATCCGTGATCCGTTATCAGGACGCGCATACGTTTATCAGGCAATGCGTGTTACCGGTTCCGGCGATCCGAGACTTCCTATTGAAGAAACTCTGGAAGGGAAACTTCCTCAACGAAAAATTACAACCGAAGCTGCTCATGGTTACAGTTCATATGGCAATCAGATTGGGTTGGCTACAGGATTGGTTGATGAGATTTATCATCCCGGATACGTTGCAAAGAGAATGGAAATTGGGGCAGTGATTGCTGCGACTCCAAAATACAATGTTGTTCGTGAACGACCAGAGCCTGGAGATGTGGTCGTTCTATTGGGCGGCAAAACCGGGCGTGACGGATGTGGTGGCGCAACTGGTTCATCAAAAGCACATACTGAAGATTCAATCATTTCATGCGGAGCTGAAGTTCAAAAGGGAAATGCGCCTGAAGAGAGAAAAATTCAAAGACTGTTTCGTGATCCAAATGTTACCCGTATGATTAAAAGATGCAATGACTTCGGAGCCGGTGGTGTTTCCGTTGCAATTGGTGAGTTGGCTGACGGACTTGAAATACATCTTGATCGTATCCCTAAAAAATACGAGGGACTAGACGGAACCGAACTTGCCATTTCTGAAAGTCAGGAAAGAATGGCATGTGTTATTGCTAAAGAAAACGCGGATGCATTTATTAAAGCTGCAGCCCATGAGAATATTGAAGCGGTTACAGTTGCTGATGTGGTTGAAGAACCACGAGTTAAAATGTTCTGGCGTGGAAAAACCATTGTTAACGTTGCTCGTGATTTTGTGGATAGTAACGGGGCGACAAAACATACAAAAATTAAAGTAACAGAACCTGATATGAGCAAAGACTTTCACAAGGCAAGTGATAAGGATGTTAAAACGCAATGGATGGAAATGTTGTCGGATCTAAACGTTTGTAGCAAGAAAGGTCTTGTTGAAAGATTTGATAATTGTGTGGGCGCAACGAATGTTAACTATCCTTTCGGTGGGAAGTATCAGCTTACTCCAATTGACTGCATGGTCTCAAAGCTGCCAACACTAAATGAAGAAACCACAACTGGTACTTTGATGAGTTATGGGTTCAACCCAAACTTATCAAGTTGGAGCCCATTCCATGGTGCTGTTTATGCGGTAGTTGAGTCAGTTTCTAAAATCATTGCTGCGGGTGGTGATTATAAAAGTACATGGTTCAGCTTCCAGGAATATTTTGAAAGATTAGGTAGTGATGCGGCTAGATGGGGAAAACCATTCAGTGCCTTGCTCGGTGCGTTCTATGCACAGCAAAAGTTTGAGCGCGCTGCAATTGGTGGCAAGGATAGTATGTCCGGTTCTTTTAAGGATCTTGATGTCCCACCGACACTAGTTTCTTTTGCGGTTGATACTATTGATGTTAATAATTCAATCTCCCCTGAGTTCAAGAAACCGGAATCAGCAGTGGTGTTCTTACCAATTGCAAAAGATGAAAACATGCTGCCTGATTTTGATTCTCTTAAAAAGATGTATGATAAAGTAATTGAATTGAATAGGAATGGAAAAGTTTTTGCAGCATACACTGTGAAAGAAAAAGGAGTTGCTGAAACCATAAGCAAAATGTGTTTTGGAAATAGGATTGGATTTGAACTTGATGAGGCTTTCGAAGTGGAGGATCTTTTCAGTACAAATCTTGGTGGACTTGTCGTAGAACTCGATAAGGGTTCCGTTTTTGAATTGGATGGGATTCAGTCTGAATTATTGGGCAAAACAATTGATGAACAATATATAAAGCTTGGCGATGTTACAATCTCACTCAATGAGGCAATTGAAGTCTGGCAGGAACCATTGGAAGATATCTTCCCGACAAAAGTGAAAGAAGATGAAACTGTATTCGATGATTATCTATATGAAGCTCCGGCTGTTATAACCGTATCAGAAAAGTTTGGCAAGCCGAGAATTTTAATCCCATCATTCCCCGGAACAAACAGTGAGTATGATTCAGCTAAGGTATTTAATCAGGCTGGGGGTGTTGCAGAGATTGTACCAGTGAGAAATTTAACTGCAAAAATGATTGATGAAACGGTACATGAATTGGCTGAGAAAATTAATAATTCTCAGATTGTTTTTCTACCTGGTGGGTTTAGCGCAGGCGACGAACCTGAAGGTTCCGGCAAGTTTATGGCGACCATTTTCCGTAATCCCTTAGTTAAGGATGCCGTGAATGAATTATTGAAAGAACGAGATGGGTTGGTGATTGGTATCTGCAATGGTTTCCAGGCATTAATAAAATTGGGGCTGGTTCCTTATGGTGAAATCACGGATATTCAGGAAGATACTCCAACTCTTACGATAAATAAGATTGGTCGCCACTCTTCGAAGATGGTTTACACAAAGGTTGTTTCAGATCTTTCGCCATGGTTAAGTAATATTGAGCTTGGTACTGTTCAGGCTATTCCAATGTCGCATGGTGAAGGGAGATTCGTTGCAAGTGATGAATGGATTGAAAAATTGAAGGCAAACGGTCAGATTGCAACACAGTATGTTGACTTTTATGGTAACCCAACTATGAATGTATTCTTTAATCCGAACAGTTCTTACTATGCAATTGAAGGCATAACATCACCAGACGGAAGAGTCTATGGCAAGATGGCGCATAACGAACGCAATGGTTTGCATGTGGCTAAGAATATTCCGGGTGATAAAGAGATTAAATTGTTTAGAGCGGGAGTGGGATATTTCTTGTAACCAAGGAAATTACTGAGTTACATTATTGTTTAATTTTTCAGAATGATTTATAAAGCCAAGGGACTCTAACATGGTCTTATCTTCATTTGATGGTTGTGGGATTGCCCATGCTAACAAATATTTAGACCGCGTGCTGGCTACGTAACCTAATCTTGCGGCTTCTGAATTTGGATTATCTAACCATTGTTTCCAAAATCCATCTTTTGTACCTTTATCAGAAGGTAATGATACCACAAGAACGGCTTCGAATGTTTGACCCTTTACACTATGAATAGTAGTTATCAATAACTCTGAAAACCTTTGTTTTGAGTTGGTTATTGAGTTTAATACAACACAATCACCAACCTTTTTCGGTGCATTGAATTTACACTCCGTTAGGTTTAGTTTTTTTTTGATCTCTGGCGAGATATTTCCAGAAAGAATTTCAATACATTTTTTTGTTATTTCGAAGAAATCGGATCTTACAACTTTTGCCCAGTCAGTCCATTTTTGATTTAGGTTAATTATTGTACTATTACTCTCGTAAATTGTAGTTAGTATATTAGCAATAAAAATTCTCCAGGCAATAGTAGATTTCACACAACTTGGACAAGAATATTCTCGTAAATTAATTGAATAGTTGTCGAAATATTTACTAGCAACAAATTTTCCGAAGATTCTAATAGCTTCTTCTTGTTGGGATTTATCTTTATTTTGCCAATAATGAATTGCTTTCGCAAATTGAAACTGATAATTATGAGTCTCAGGTTTGATGTTTTTTAATCTGTAAACGTTGTTCCAATTTCTTGTAAGTATGGCAGAGTTTTCGAGCTTTAACCTACTCTTCTTAATATATTCTTCAAACCGTTCTACTAAACCAGAGATTCTATCTTTTTCATATGGGAAATACACGCATGAATCACTACAAATATTTCTTTCTTTTCCACTAACCGCATCTGAATTAACAATTTTGCACGCAATATCAACTATTTTTTGGCAGCTTCGAAAATTGTCGCTTAGCTTTTTTTCAATGAAACTGCACTCTTTAACAAAGTTGTCAACGAAAACCGGGTTAACTTTCTTAAATTCGTAAATAGACTGATCTAAATCCCCGACCATATGAATTATTGTGTTTGACATCATCAAATACCTTAATATTTGCAATTGTATTTGAGATAAATCCTGACATTCATCTATTATCAAAACTGGGAAACGACTTGCTAATCTATTTCTTATTTCAACAGAATGCGATAGAGATTTACAATTAAGTTGTTCCATATCCTGATATGTACAAAATCCACTTTTCCAAAATTTTTCCTTTGTGTTTTTTAAGTCGTCAATCTGATATTGTTCTAAATTTGTCTCATTTCTAGAAGTATCAATTGATTGTTTTTTACTCGAGAAAATTATTTTGTTTTGCAAATAATCATAGTAAAAATGATTTGCCAAAACATTTCCTGTTTTATTTACACCATATTTTGTCCTGAAGGATAAAAGAAAATTACTAGTTTCTTTGCAGTCTATTATCCTAAGTGAACGATCTCTACTGACACCAATGTACTGAAGACCTCTGCCAAAGAGGGGCTGAGTTAAATAGCCATGCAACCAACTATCTATTGTCCCGATAAAATGAGGAAAAGAGGATTTATTATTGCCTATAAACTGAGTCGACCTTTCTTTTATGACATCTACAGCATTATTAGTAAAAGTCAATACCGCAATACCTGCAGGCTTCCTTTTCCAATTGCTCATTTCATAAGCAGTTTTTAACCCAATAACTTCAGTTTTACCACTTCCCGGGCAGGCCTTAAGAAATATATTTTGAGAAATTGACGATAAGACATAGTCAAGTTGTGCATCAGATTTTTCTGTAATTCTTGTTAAATTACTGTGTCCAACTGAATTGACAATATCTTTAATTTTTTCTTCACGACTCATTGACTATTCCACCACAAGCCCATATAACAGCTTTTTTAATGTAAACAGGTACAACGATATCACACTGTTCTGTCTCTAATTGATCTGCTAAAACTTGTGCATATAGTCCCTTACTTATTATATGTTCATACAAAAATTTTGCTGCATCCCTTTTTTCTTCAACTTTTATATTGTCCCATTGTGATTTTAGATAGCTTTCTAATGTTAGTTTGATACTTCCGGCAGTATCAGTAATAGCTATCAATGCTTTTGACATTATAGGAATGTTTTTAGCTTCCATTGCTAAATCATATTCAAAGGTTTTTAAGCTCCCCGCGTAGAGTCTTGCCAAATCAGATTTGTTAACAGTAGCTATCAATTCTAGTGCAGGGTTTGACCCATGGCAATTATCTTCAGGCGTTGGGAAACAATCTGAAGGGGGATCATTATCTGTAATTCCGGCACATTTTATATTTATATTACTACTTGACTCTTCCGTTAAGTCTGCAAAAAACTGCATGAAATGCTTAAAATAAATTCCGTTCATGTTAATAACTGAAACTCCAGCGTCCTCTAAATTTGAAGGTAGATCCGGCTGATCAGGATTTGAAGAATTATATTTGGTAAGAACAGATTTTGCTAATACTGGCAATAACATGGATTCTGCGATACCCTCAACAAGAATTACACCTTTAGCAAATAGTAAGTTTGATTTTGTAACATCAAACCATCTATTCACAAATGCTTTGCTTTTAGGGCTAAGCCCACAATCTCTTAGATTGGTGGAAATAAAATTATTCTCTGGTGAATTAGTTAGGTGAATCAATGTATCAATTGTTACGGAAGAGGCAATTACTGTTGAGTGTGTGGTTATTATGATCTGAACATTCTTTTCTTGAGCAGTTTTTTCAAGATACTTTAATAATCGGATTTGTAGTTGGGGGTGTAAATGTGCTTCCGGTTCTTCTATTAGTAGAATCTTTACATAACTCTTTTCATCCTCCTCATGTGTTAATTCTGCCAATACTGTGGCAAGATATAATAGATTATTATAACCAAGGCTATTTTCATCAAGGCTTCTAAATTGGTCAGAACGGGTACCAATAGTTATATTAGGAAAGAATAATAGCCTAAGGTTTTCGACAATTCTATTAAGGTTAATTTCAGAAAATTGTATTAATGTATCTTGTCCAAAGACATTCCCCATTGCCTCAATAAGGCTATCTTTAATGAGGTTATTGGCTTTTACAATGGTTTCTTCAGGATCATTTGCCAATTTCTCATTAAATTCTTTTACTTTTTGTTCTACAGTATGTAGTTCACCTGCTTCTCTACATTTAGCAAGTTCTTTCTTATTCAGATTTTTTAATAGCCTTGCAAGGCGTGAAGTTTTACCCTCCCGCAATTTTGATTCTGCGTCTCGCAGAGGCGGTAAAAAAATACATTTAATTGTATCAAATAATTCAGCCTCAAACATGCTTGCTTTTGAAGCACCCCCCCAAATTACTCTCTTGTATCTACCATTTTGTTTTGGTGGATTATCTACTTGCATTGTCAACGTAGCATTACATTTTGTATCTGTCCAAGGTAGAAATGCAATAACTTCTTCTTGTGTGAGAGCACCGAAATTGGCTTGTATTTCAATAAGGTTAGATTGTTTCTGTGGGTTTTCAAATGGTTTATGGAAATCAGAATCAGAAATTGGTGTTCTACCGAATTCATCTTCTTGGAGTACTAATCTAATGGCATCGATAATGGCGCTTTTACCAACTCCATTTTCACCAACAAGCACGTTGAGTCCTTTTTGGAATTCAATTTTAAATTCATCTCGGAAATTTTTATATCCTAGAATGGAAAGTTTTTCAAGAAACATGTATTTCCTCGCTATTCATTTTCGCTTTATTTGTTACAAACAATCAACTATCATTTGTCTACCTTTATTAACATTTTTAAAATATTCACAACTTAAATAGAAAACGTAACAAAGTCAGGGAAAAAATTGAATGATTTTGTACAGAAGTAAGGGTAAATAAGGTTTTATATCAAAAACCCCGGCATAACCGGGGTTTTCTTTTATCTGTGATAAATCGAAAATATTGAAATCAAGATTCCGAAACGAATTCGGAATGACAAAATACCTATCCGGCAAATCTTTTATTAACTTCTTCCATAATCTTTATGGCTGCCATAGGAATTTTGGTTCCCGGACCGAAAATTGCAGTCGCTCCGTTTTCGTATAAGAAATCATAATCCTGGGCTGGAATTACACCACCACAGATTACAATAATGTCTTCACGCCCAAGTTTCTTTAACTCAGCTACCAACTGCGGCAGAAGTGTTTTATGACCAGCAGCCAATGAGCTCATTCCAACAATATGAACATCATTTTCTACTGCCTGCTTTGCTGTTTCTTCCGGGGTCTGGAACAATGGACCGACGTCAACATCAAAGCCCATATCAGCGTAAGCAGTAGCAACTACTTTCGCGCCACGGTCATGTCCGTCCTGTCCCATCTTTGCAATCATGATACGTGGACGACGTCCTTCATCATTAGCAAATTTATCTGTCATGTCACGAGCAACTTTAACCTGATCATCTTCACTCTGGTTATACTCGCTGCTGTATACACCTGAAATTGTTCTTGTCACGGCTTGATATCTCCCGCTTACTTTTTCAATTGAGTCAGAAATTTCACCAAGTGTTGCTCTTGCACGAGCAGCCTTAACAGAAAGGTCTAACAAGTTTCCTTCACCTGTTTCAGCACATTTGGTCAAGGCACTTAAACAAGCATCAACATCTGCCTGGTTTCTGGATGCCTTCATTTCCTGAATACGTTTTATTTGTGAGAGTCTCACCGCTGTGTTGTCAATATCAAGAATCTCGATTGGGTCTTCTTTTTCCAATTTGTATTTATTTACACCAACTATTGTTTCCAAGCCTGAATCAATACGAGCCTGTTTTCTTGCCGCAGCTTCTTCAATCCTCATTTTCGGAATGCCTTCTTCAATAGCTTTTGTCATGCCGCCGTAGGATTCCACTTCAAGAATATGATCCCAACCTTTTTTCAAGAGAGAGTTAGTCAATGATTCAACATAGTATGAACCAGCCCATGGATCGATAACTTTAGTGATGTTAGTTTCGTCCTGTAGGTATAGCTGTGTGTTACGCGCGATACGTGCCGAGAAATCAGTAGGGAGCGCGATCGCTTCATCAAGAGCGTTGGTGTGCAAGGATTGAGTATGCCCCATTGCAGCAGCCATAGCTTCCATGCAAGTCCTAACTATGTTATTGAAAGGATCCTGCTCGGTCAAACTCCAGCCGGAAGTCTGCGAGTGAGTTCTTAACGACATTGATTTTGGATTCTTTGGATTAAACTGTTTTATAAGTTTAGCCCAGATCAATCGTGCAGCTCTTAACTTTGCAACTTCCATGAAGTAGTTCATTCCTTCTGCCCAGAAGAAAGATAGGCGCGGAGCAAATGTGTCTACATCCATACCAGCCTTAATGCCAGTTTTAACGTATTCAAGTCCATCTGCAAGAGTATATGCCATTTCAAGATCGGCGGTTGCGCCAGCTTCCTGCATGTGGTAACCGGAAATACTAATGCTGTTATACTTTGGCATGTTTTCAGAAGTGAATTTGAAAATATCAGCGATAATTTTCATCGACATGGTTGGCGGATAAATGTAGGTGTTACGTACCATATATTCTTTAAGAATATCATTCTGAATTGTACCTGTCAATTTTGCCTGATCAACACCCTGCTCTTCAGCAGCAACAATAAAGAATGCCAGTATTGGCAATACAGCACCATTCATTGTCATGGAAACAGACATTTTATCGAGGGGGATTTGGTCGAAAAGTATTTTCATATCTTCGATTGAATCGATAGCCACACCGGCTTTACCAACGTCACCAACAACTCTGTTATGATCTGAATCGTATCCACGGTGGGTTGCAAGATCGAAGGCAACTGAAAGTCCCATCTGCCCGGCGGCAAGGTTCCTGCGATAGAAAGCATTACTCTCTTCTGCAGTTGAGAAACCAGCATATTGTCTAACTGTCCATGGCTTATTAACATACATTGAGCTGTAAGGGCCACGCAAGAAAGGTGGTAAACCTGACATGTAATCAAGATGCTTAACATCTTTTAAATCGTCTGCGGTATAGAGAGGATTAACAGAAATTTTTTCCATTGTTTCCCAAACTACTTCTTCAACATCTTTTCCCGTCTTTGCCTTGAAATCATTCTTCCACTCCTCGTACGTATTTGTACTTTGTTTGAGATCTAATTTTATATTTGAAAAATCAACTTTTCCCATTCCCTTAAGCTCCTATCTTATTTAACAAGTCAGTAAGAATTTGTAAAGCATCTGCGCCTAAGAATATAAAATCATCTACGCCTGCTGATTTGTGTGCTTCAACCTGATCCTTTGGATATCCTGCAAGAATTACCTGAGCATCAGAATTATTTTCTTTAACACCTTTTACGATAGGAGAAACAAGATCCGGATAAGTTTCGTCAGAGGAACAAATACAAACTGCTTTCGCGCCACTTTCAACAGCAGCTTTCACAGCTTCTCCCGTGGTGTCAAATCCAGCTGGATAAATAACTTCCATACCGCCAACCTCAAAGAACCCACGAGAGAAATCCGCGCGTCCTTTATGCTGCTTAACAGGACCCATTGTAGCCAAGAAGATTTTTGGCTTACTGCCGTTTTTCTTCTCGAATGCCGTTGACCTGTCTCTCAAATCTTCAAACGGATCTGCAAGTTTATGAATCCTGACAGGATTAATCCTAAATGGAGTACTTTCATTAGCTCTGCAGGATTTTGAAATTTCACCAATTGTGGCACCTTCCAAAATTGCTTCAGCACCAGTTGTTATCATATCTACTGACTTAGCATCCACTAAGTCCTGCAATTTTTCCAATATTGATTTATGTTTTGCATCTTCTCCAGCCACTCTGAATTTCTGTAAATACTCGGACCTCTTATTATAGATAGCCTCAGTATCAGGAAACTTTGAAGCTAATTTTTCTTCTTTCATATTAGCATACATGTTTGTGCCAACGAGAACCGATTTACGTTTTGCTAAATCTTTCTTGCGAAGCTCCGCTGTCTTTTCAATTTCAGTTTGTGGGAAACCTTCCTCAAGAGCTTTGAGCATTCCGCCTTTTGATTCAACTTCCTGGAATAATTTCCATGCTGCCTCAGCAACTTCTGATGTAAGCTTTTCAACGAAGAAAGAACCGCCTGCAGGATCAATTTGTGAATGCAAATGAGATTCTTCATTTAATATAATTTGTGTGTTTCTTGAAATTCTTCTTGAAAATGTATCTGGTGTACCAAATCTTTCATCAAACTGATTTGTGTGTAAACTATCCACACCGCCTACTATCGCTGAAAAGGCTTCAGTTGTTGTACGCAACATATTAACGTAAGGGTCATAAACAGTCTGATTGTAAGATGATGTTCTCGCGTGAATAAACATTTTTCTGTAATCTTCTGAAACACCATATTCTTCGGTTATTTTTGACCATAATATTTTTGCTGCACGCAGTTTTGCAACCTCCATAAAGTAGAATGGACCAACACCAAAGGTGAATCGCATATTTTTTGCGACTTCCTCTGCACTTAATCCTCGCCCGGTAAGCTGGTTGATGTACTCAACAGCAGTACTAATTACAAATGCCAATTCCTGAACAGCGCTGGCACCCGCGTTGTGATACGGTAGTCCACTAACACCTATGGTCTTCAATTGCTTACAGTTTTTTTTAGACCATTCAGTAACATATTTCATCTTGTTAAATGTGTACTCAGTCGAGACCGGAATTTCTCCGTATTCAGCAAGGTATCCAAGTGGATCGGCTGTTATACTTCCTACTGCTGTATCAGCATCAATATTGTTCTTTTTAAGGAACGCCTGATAAATCATAAATATTGGTAATGAGGAAAAACCGCCTTCTATATTAACAGGAGTTGTGGTTACGTCGACGTTTTCTAAAGCCTTGCTCATTGAATTTATAGCAGAAATTGAAACACCCTTATTCCCGACCTTATCTTTGTCAGCATAATCAGCGTCAAGTCCCAGCAATGTGGCATCATCCAGCTTAAGATTGACACTTGTTTGCCCTCTTTTTAAATCTTCAGTTAAAGCCTGGTTAAAATCTTCTGCCAACCCAAATGGGAGCTCCTGGCTAACTTCCCAACTGTTTACCGAATAACCTTCTGGTTTATTTCCACGAACATTAGTGCCTCTTCCTGGAATATCTTTTAAATGTGGAATATCCTGAATGTCTGCCTTAGTATAAATTGGCTGCAAGTCTATTCCCTCGTAAGTTTTAGTTTTTAACTTATCGACTGGCATTCCTTTTAGATCTGTTTCCACTTTAATTCTCCACTCTTCAATTGAGGGGGGAGCAAAGTCTTTTTCGAGATCAAAGTTTTCTTCTAGTTTCACTTAAATTTTTCCTTAGATATCTTTTAATTCTCATTCATCTCATGTACAAAAATTTGTACTATGTAAATATATATTTTTTTTTGACTAACCAGAAAATTCTCTATATATTTAACTGTGTTTGAACTTTATGTACTGAATATCTAAAGAAGAGTGAAAAAAATCTTGACAAATGTTACATTCTTCTTTAGTTTTGGAATCAGCTTTTATAGCTCAATAATATTCCACGATAGCTCAATCGGTAGAGCATGCGGCTGTTAACCGCAGGGTCGTAGGTTCGAGTCCTACTCGTGGAGCAAAAGGGACTAAGTGTTGATACTTAGTCCCTTTTTTTATATGTATTTAGAGCACTTTGTAACATTGGTAACATAAATATCATTAGGAACGGGAGCTCTATTCTTTAATTAGTTTTATTATTCAATTTATTAAAGGAAGTGTTAATATGGCAGAGCGCGAAGTTGGAACTGTAAAATGGTTTAACGGTTCAAAAGGGTATGGTTTTATTACCCGTGAAAATGGCGAAGATCTTTTCGTTCATTTTTCTGCTATCCAGCTCGAAGGTTACAAGACTCTTGAAGAAGGGCAAAAAGTATCCTTCACCGTTTCTGAAGGTCCCAAAGGTCCTCAAGCTCAGGAAGTAGATTCCGAGTAAAAAAAAATAACATAGCATATTATATTGGCCTCTCAGTCCTTCTGAGGGGCTTTTTTATATTAGCCCATCTTTAACTTTATCCATTTCAATGCATCATTATGTTTTGCAATTTAAAGATAATATTGTATTTTGCCTCTCATTCCAACATATATTTTCATTATAGTTGAGTTTATCCGTGGGGGGATAACTGTCAGTTTTGGTAATAGTATTCTCCTATTATTCGGAGTATTAATGAAAAAGATATTTGTGCTTTCATTCCAGATAATAATCTTTTTAAGTCTTCACCTCACAAATTCAGCTCAGGTTATTTCTGAAAACCAGCATGAAGGTTTTTATCTGCGGATGCTAGCTGGCATTGGTTCAGCAAAAACAACTATGGAAAATTCAACTTATGAGATTGAATTCTCTGGATTTAGCACATATATAAGGGGTGAAATTGGAGCAGCCATTGCTGATAACACGATCTTGTTTGGAACTGCGGGAGGGCACTTATTAAAGAACCCGGATGTTTCGTCAGGTTCTCAGACAGTTAATGTTAACAATGCTGAACTAATCTATTCTGAATTCGGAGCTGGGGTTACACACTATTTTATGCCGCTGAACGCGTATCTTTCTCTCTCGGTACTAGGGGTGCTTAACAGAATTGAATATGGCGGATCAAAAGGTGATTCGGAAATAGGTTTTGGATTCAATGTGTCAATCGGAAAAGAATGGGGGATTACCGATGACTTGGGTATGGGACTAGCATTATTTTATAGCTATGGAAAAGCGGATGATCAAAGTGAGGAAGTGAAACCCCCAACATTATCAAATAATATTTTGGGTATTGCTTTATCAGTAACATATAACTAAAAATTGTTTTGCCAATATCTGGTTCTTCTCAATTATGTTTCCATTATTCTTTCAACAAAACTGAATAATGTTTTATTCCCTTGTGGAAGTAATATTTGCCCGAAAGTAGCTGGTTATAAATTTATATTGAGTTGAATTAATGAGAAAACCCTCCAGTGGAGGGTCTTCTGCGCTTTATATTTGAGTCTCTAATAAATATTATTAGGTTAATAAATTTTTTCTGTTACCACTTCTTAAATAGTCTTTTTCATTATTGCCGGTATTGAAAGCATCAAGCAAGTTGCTAAGTCTTTCAGTGAGTCCATTTAAGTCTTCTGTTGCCCGTGCAATCTGAGTTACACCTTGTGCGCTTTCATTTATAACAGAATTTATACTTTCTACACTCTTTGATATTTCTTCTGCAGCTGATGACTGCTGCTCAGTAGCTGCTGCTACCATATTTATTTCATTGGCTGCCTGGTCAGTTGCATAGAGAATTTTTTCAAGAGCATTCCCAACTTCATTTGTAATTTCTTGCCCGCTCATAACCGCTTTGCCGGCCTCATTCATTGATTCATTAGCTTGCTTTGCTTCCATTTGTATTGCCTTAATAGTTTCAGCAATCTCGCCAGTAGCTTTTGTAGTTCGTTCAGCAAGCTTCCTTACTTCATCGGCCACAACAGCAAAACCCCGCCCTTGTTCACCGGCACGAGCTGCTTCAATAGCGGCATTTAGAGCAAGCAGGTTTGTTTGGTCAGCAATATCATCTATAACCTGAGCTATCTCACCAATTTGATCAGTCTTGCCCGCAAGAGAAGCAATTATCTTACCAGTGGTCTGAGCCGAACTAATGATACGTTCGATACCTTTTTTGTTTTCCTCTACCTTCTCCCGTCCTAAACTAGCTTGTGATTTTGCCTCGGAAGAAGCCTCCGCAGCATTGTTAGCATTTTTTGCATTTTCGAAGATGGTTGATGCCATTTCCTGGACTGCACTTGCGACTTCTGTTGTTTGTGCACTTTGTTCCTGGGCTCCTGCTGCCATTTCTTCAGCAGATGCTGAAATTTCATTTGCTGAACTGGCTGTTGCTTGAACTGCTTCAGAGACCTCTAATATCATATCTCTAATTGTATGTACTGCTTTATTAAAACCGTTAAAAAGTTTTCCAATGTCATCATCATTTTTCTCTGCAACCACAGAAACTGTCAGATTCCCCTCGGTAAATTTCTCCATCTCTGCAAGAAGGAGTGTAACACTTTTAGCCAGATAGGCTTGTTGTTGTTCGGCAATTTCGGTTGCATGAATGGCTTCTTCTGCCGCAGCCTCCGCTTGTTCTGTTTTATCTTTCACTTCTATCATTGCATCGGAGATTTGTTTTATCATCAAGTTGAAGTTATTTGTTAACTCTCCTACTTCATCCTTAAAATCGTTTTCAATTCGTATATTATAATCACCGGCAGATACTTTTTGGGCGGCATCACTAAGTTGCTTTATTGGACCAGAAATTTTCCTTGCGATAAACAGTCCTATTAGCAATGCAGCAACAATGACAGCAATAAGTAATGTGCTAATACTATTTGAGATTTCGGAAACCTGAGCTTCTACATCATCAACATAAATACCACTGCCAATAATCCACTGCCATGATGGAATTCCCTTAACAAAAGATATCTTTGGTACCGGCTCGCTAAAACCGGGTTTTTCCCACATGTAATTCACGAATCCTTCACCATCAGATTTTACGATGTTAACCATTTCAACAAAAATGTAAACACCATTTGGATCCTTATTATTTCTTAAATCTTGTCCGTTAAGCTCTTTTTTAATTGAGTGGACGATCATTTTAGGTTGATAATCATTAATCCAGAAATAATCCAATTTGTTGTATCTTAATTCTTTTATGGCTTTAATCGCCATGGTTTGTGCTTCCTGTAAAGAAATACTGCCCGAAATGGATTCTTTATGAAAATGATCAACTATTCCGTAAGCAACTTCAACTGTATTTTTTACATTCTCCATTCTGTCTTCTAGTAGACTTTTCTCGATGGTGGGGAGCACAAAAAAGTATAGAAGTAAAATGAAAGGAAGAATTACTAAAACTGTTTGGGTAATAAGTTTTGTAAAAACTTTTTGATTGTTGAAGTTAAATATATTCATTATATCCCTCCTTGATTACATGACAAAACAAGAGAATAAGAGCAGAAATCGAATTATAGAGTACAAAGAAAATCTTACTACTTTTAGAAAAAGGAACTTAGGATAAATAATGTCTTTAATCCTTGAGGAAACAGATTGGCCTGGCGTAATGTTAAAACTTTTTCGAGACTCTTAAAGTTCAATTGGCAATTTATTTATGCGTGTAAAAAAAGCTCAACTTGGGCGAGTTGAGCTTTTTATGTGTGCGGTACCTCGAGGTTAATCGAGGTAATATTATTTGTGCGACAATAATGGATACACCAATATCCTGTTTGTCGCACGCGTTCGTTCTGAATCTTATCTGCCCAATGCATTTAGCGTGTTGCCTCCATGCATCCCTTATTTCTTTTGTTGAATCCATTCAGACAATGCTAAAGTACAGATAGACGTCCACATGTTTGTAGCGTGATACCTCATCGATATGTAAACAGAGTTCTTTCCTTTTCTACAATCCACATTAGTTTTCGTAGCATAAAACATGATTCTATTTAGATTAAATAACCCCAATATATATGCCATAGATTAAGCAAAAAGGCTGCCTTTTAGGGACATGTTAAGCCCTCTAATCAGAAAGTCTTTGTCTCACTTTGAGAAGTTAATACTGCAAAAGTCTTTAATTCTATTTTTTTCTTTATTGATTCCTTTGATTTTGCCTGTTAAGCGAAGATTCCAATTCCTAGATTTTCATTTTTATTATTCTGAAACAAATTATCCTTACTCTCACATTTATAACAAAGGATTTTAGTATTAATCTGTCCGCAATATTAATTATATTGCAAATACTTACTTGAATGAATCTTTTATCTGATGAGGTAAATCTCGCTATTTATAAGCATGAGTGATATAAATAACCCTTGATTGCAGAATTTTAGATCAATTCATAAAAATGGATTTTATCAGGTTTGGTGTGATTTCAACAATATTATGGATAATTAATGACGATTCTTAAAATGATTAAAAACATTTCAACGATAATAATTCTTGGAATGGTTTTAAGCCTTCAGGCGCAAGTTGAAAATGTTCATATGACAAATGATGTCTACGAGTTCCTTAAAGAGATGAAAGTAAAAGGGATAATTGAAAACATAAGTGATGATAATCCCAATCTCTCATTTGGGCGAGTAAAAGATTTATTAGTGCGGATAGAAGAGAAATACCAACAATTGAGCTTAACCGAACTTGCCCGACTTAAGAAATACAGAGATGAATTTTTTTACGATGAGTTGCCGCTTGATCGAAAATGGGAGATGTTTGGTAGTGACTCTGTTTCAGGATCTTTCAGCAACTTTTTTTCTGACAGGCAAAAATTGATGTACTCGTCTATAAAAGATGGAAATACATTTAAGATGGAGATGTTGGGAAAAGTTTATCATGGACAGGAGCTATCACCAAATAAAGCAAATACAACTCTTTTCGGCGGGGGTGTAAGATTCTACGGCACTTTATTCGACAAACTGGGATACCACTTTTCTTTCCATAAAGGGTTAGCGAGAGGCAGCCGAGGTTTTGGTGAAACAATGGCCCCATGGCTAAATTCAAATTATCACTGGGTGGAAAATCTTGAAAAAATTGGAAATTATGATTTTGTTGAAGGTTACCTGAAATATGCCGTGGAACCCACGGAGGGGATGAATCTTTCAGTACAACTTGGTCGGGAGCCTATTTCTTTTGGGTATGGGTATGGAGACAAATTTGTACTTTCATACATTGACAATAATTTTGATTTTTTGAAAGTGAATTTTGATTATGGAATGATTGAGTATACTTCATTACATGCCTCTACTGTGGGAAGCTTTAGTTTTGACCGTTCGGAAAATTACTCGAAATATTTTGCGTTAAATCGGGTAAAGTTCAAATTTGATAATTTATTCGATTTTGGATTTGGTGAAACCATTATCTACTCAGGTAGAAGTTTTGATCTTGGTTACGTTAATCCTTTGATCTTCTATAAATTTGTTGAAATGTCACTTCAGGATCGCGACAACGGCACTTTTCATTTTGATTTTCAAACCAAGTGTCTTAATAATATTGAGTTCCAGGGTACATTTTTCATGGACGAAAGCGTTATCTGGAGATTATCCGAACTGGATCAGTACGTGAATAAAACCGCGTATCAGGTAGGTGGTTACTGGTACGAGGCATTCGGTATTGATGACCTTTCCTTTATTCTGGAATACACGAGAATTCGCCCATATGTTTATACGCATAGCAACCAGAAAAACAATTATACAAGTTATGATCGGCTCTTAGGTCATCAGATTGGGCCAAATTCTGATGAAATATACGCTAAGTTAGCGTATAATTTTTCGGCAGATTTCAGAGCTACTGTAGAGTATAAAAAAATACGCTCGGGCAGGAATGTTCTTGATGAAGATGGGAATGTACTTAGAAATGTGGGAAGTGATCCGAATGTTCCCTGGCGTTTTGAGTCTGACTCAAAACAATCCTTGTTTCTTGATGGAGTGCTTTTTAACAATCACATTATTAAGGCAGATTTTAGATGGGAGCCTGTCCGTGATCTTGCTTTCAATTTGATTTATTATCTGAACTCAGAAAAAAACATCACACTCGATAAAGTTTATAGTACCAGTTATTTAATGTTGGTCATGACTTTCGATATCTAGTAATCAGACTGGACTTTTAATATGAAATCAAAATTGATAATCTTGACTTTTTTTTTCTCATCCATAATTTTTGGACAGAAATTTAATATTTCAGGTAGAGTCGTTGATGTTAATAATTCTCCCTTACTTGGTGTAAATGTGATTTTGTCTGAGACCAGCCTGGGAGCCGCTACTGATACCGGGGGTAAATTTGTCATTAAAAATGTTCCAGGCGGAGTTTATACTTTAGAAATATCGGCTGTCGGATTTAAGAAGTATATACGGAATAATTTGCTTGTCAGTAGTTCAACCGACCTGAAAATTATTGTTTTAGCCGAAGAAGCTGTGAACACTGAACAGGTGATTGTAACCGCAGGCAAATATGAACAGCGTATCGAGGATTTACCTGTTAGTTCTGTTGTCCTTTTACCCAGGATGATTAGCAGGCAGAACTTTACTTCCGTTGATCAAATGCTCAGGTATGTTCCGGGCGTTAGTATGGCCCTTGATCAACTTAGTATACGCGGATCCAGCGGGTATAGTAAAGGAGCAGGAACCAGGGTACTGGTGGCCCTTGATGGTGTGCCACTGTATACCGGTGATACGGGAGAAATTATCTGGGAAATGATTCCGCTTACAGATATTGAAAGGATAGAAATAATTAAGGGACCTGCCAGTTCGCTATACGGTTCAACAGCAATTGGCGGTGTTGTAAATATCATAACGAAAACTCCATCCGATGTGCCAATCAATCATGTTAAAACATATTTCGGAATATATGGTGAACCTTCCTACGAGGAATGGAAATGGTCTGACGTCCCACGTACATATTATGGAATTTCATATACTCATTCTCATAGGATAAATAAACTCGGATACACTTTCTCTGTTAAGAAAACGAGAGATAATAGTTACATAGAAAACAATTTCAAAACCAGAATTGTTGGATACACAAAACTTAACTATGAGTTCACAGAAAATAACTCGCTGGCGATTGTGGCAAATTATCTCTATATGGATCGAGGCAATTTTCTCTATTGGAAAGATTCCCGAAACGTGTTAAGACCAAAAGATGATGATCGTGATCAAACTGTTGAGTCGAACAGATTATTTATAAGTGCTATTTACGATCACCAGTTAAGTGGGGATTTGAATCTAAAAAATAAAACCAGTTACTATAGAAGTAAATTTACCGGAAAGGGAATTGAAATCACTACTTCTACAAGCAACCTTATTAGAAATGAATTGCTGTTTCATTTTAAGGTATCCGATGAATTTAATTTTATTGCTGGTAGTGAATTGTCCTATGCCGAAGTAGAATCAAATTTATTTAGTGCGCCTAATTTTTTTAGCGCCGCAGGATTTTTTCAGGGAGAGTACGATGGAATTAAAAATGTAAAAGTTACCATTGGACTCCGATATGATTTTATGAAACTGGACAGCCTGCTGGGGGCATCAGCTGTAACACCAAAAATTGGAGTGAACTATAGATTATCGGATAATATTATTCTCAGATCATCTGTTGGAACCGGTTTCAGGGCCCCGTCTCCGGCAGAAGTCTTTACTTCACAACCGGTAGGGGCAGGAATTGATATAATTGAAAACCCGGATCTCGAGGCCGAAACAAGTCTTGCTTTTGAAGTTGGGGCAATTCTAAAGCCAACCAAGTCGCTTACGCTGGATATGGCATTCTTTCAAACTAATTACGATAATTTTATTGAACCAACTTTAACAACTACAGGCGACATTCAATTTTTAAATATTGTTGAGGCAAAAATTCAGGGGTTTGATTTATCGGTTAATCACGAATTCACTAACCTGCCGATAAATCTGAATTTTGGTTATACTTACCTTTGGGCAAGAAACAATGTGATGGATAGACCAATGAAGTACAGACCAAGACATCAATTAAATGCAGGAGTTGATTACTCGCCATTACCTTTTGATTTTGGTTTGCGATTACGCTATTGGAGCAGGATTGAAGCAATAGATGATGCTCTTGTAGAGCCTCCCATTGCGCTCATCCCGGATGGCGATCTTTTTGTATCAGTTTATGTAGTGGATTTAACCATTGGATATAATTTCTATTTTTATGACGCACCTGTTAAATTGTATATAAACGCTAAAAATGTGTTCAACTATAACTATACTGAATTTATTGGTAATCTGGCACCAATTCAGAATGTTTCATTTAGCCTGGAGGCATTTTTATAATAGTATTAATTTTAGTGATGTTTAAACGAGTATTTCAAATTCTATTTACTATAAATTTTTTTTGTTTTTAGAAAAAAGTTTTCCCACGGAGGTATTTTAAAATGAAAAGTCATCATATTGTTTTTTCCTTTCTGTTGCTGCTTTTTACATCAACTATCCATTCTCAATTTTCAGACGAATTGACCATTGATCAAATAATGAGTAAGGAAATGGATGATTTTGAACAGATGCCATTTTCCAGATGGTTATCTGATAACACATTATTGATTTATGACACCAGACTGCCAATGGAGGAGAGAAGTTTTGAAGTTATCAATCCGAAGGATATGACAAGGAAGAAGGTTATTAACCCGGTTGACTTTTTTAAGCTTATGTCAGATGAGCATGGAATTTCTAAGGATGAATTTAACTTCGCGGATCCCGATGCCATTTCGGACAATGGAAAACAATTCGTATACATCATTAATGGTGATATATATGCTTACACGATCGGGAGTAACGAGGTCAACAGGATAACAAATTCTGAACCCCTGGAAAAGTCAGTAAGATTTTCACCGGATGGTAAGAACCTTGCGTTTGTAAGGGATAACAATTTATATGCATACGCGTTTGAAGAGAAAAAGGAAAAGCAACTTACGTTTGATGGCAGCGAAACATTACTTAATGGAACACTTTCGTGGGTTTACTGGGAAGAAGTTTTTGACAGGAATGATTCAGGTTTTTTCTGGTCTCCAAATTCTGATAAGATAGCTTACTTTCAGACTGATGAATCAGAAGTCAGCATAATGCATTATGTTGATGTTGAACCCTGGGTGCCGCGCGTTATAAAACAACGATATCCTAAGACGGGCGAAGTCAACCCAAAAGTCCGGATAGGAGTAGTGGATATTGTAAATGAAAAAAGCAATATGATTCCCATTGATGAAGACTCTTACGAATATATTATAAGAGTTAACTGGCTGCCTGATAATAATAACCTCGCTGTTCAAACACTTAACCGGATGCAGGATAAACTGGATCTCTTATTTGTAAATCTTGTCGATTATTCGGTTAGTAAAATTCTAACGGAAAGAGAAAAATCCTGGATACATATTCATGATGACCTGCAATTTATTGAAGAGAGCAATCAGTTTATATGGTTCTCAGAAAGATCAGGCTACGCACATCTCTACAGGTATAATTATTCCGGCGAATTAGTTAATCAAATTACTACCGGAGAATGGCAGGTAGCCGGCGATCCAAATGATAATATGTCCGTGAGGTACGTGGATTCTCGGGGTAAGAAGTTGTTCTTTATAGGCAAGGAGAAATCCCCCATCGAAAGACATCTTTATGAGATCAATTTTGACGGTTCCGGCATGAAGCGTATCTCGGCTATAAACGGAACTCATCAGGTTAATTTTTCGCGGAATGGAAATTATTTTACAGATGGTTACTCAAGCTTTACGACCATGAAGGAGTTGCAGCTTTACAACTCAGATGGAAATATTTTAAGTACTATTTCAAAAGTGCCTAATGAAGTTTTTGATGATGTAGATACCCGCTATCCTGAATTTTTTACCATACCTGCTTATGATGGTTTCGAATTGCCGGCATATATTTTTAAGCCTAAAGATTTTGATCCGAATAAAAAATATCCGCTCATCTTATACGTTTATGGGGGGCCATCAGCCTCAACCGTATTAGATTCGTGGCATAGATACACGTTTTATTTTAACAAATTATTGAAAGAAGGTTATCTGGTTGGCGGAATTGATAACAGGAGTGCTACCGGAATAAGTAAAGCCATGGAAGAAACTGTTCTGAACCGGATTGCCAGTTCAAATGAATTAAAGGATTTAGTATCTGCTGTGCAATGGTTGAAAAATCAATCATACATTGATAAAGATCGTGTTGGTATTTGGGGATGGAGCGGCGGAGGTACGTTTACCTTTAACGCGCTAACAAATTCAAAGGAATTTAAAGCGGGTATTGCAGTCGCCGGTGTAACAGACTGGCACTATTACGATACGATTTTTGGCGAACGCGGGATGAAGACTCCAGAGGTTAATCCAGTTGGTTACAAAGAAACATCTTTGCTTACAACTGCAAAGAATTTGAGTGGTGATCTTTTAATAGTGCATGGTACGTACGATGATAATGTTCATATACAAAATGTATATGCATTTATGGAAGAATTGTTTAAAGCCGGTAAGGATTTTGATATGTTAATTTACCCCATGAGAAAGCATGGGATTAGTGATAAACCAGCGCGAAGACATTTATTTAAGAAAATGATCCAGTATTGGAAAAATCACCTTTAGTCCAAATTTTTAATAAATAGTAGCAAGTCGAAATGTTTTGTCCTATATTAAATTCGATTTTTTAGTGGAATCCGATTTTATTGATGATTGAAAATAGCAGAAAAACATTAACGAATCTGAGTAAAGTAGAACCTGATTATTTATCTGATGAAGCCGGCAATCAGTCCGTTGTCAGTAATGTTGAGAAATCAAATCAGTTTCTTAATAACAAACAGAATTCGCTCTCAATAAATGAAATTAATTCTGCCGTACTGATATATTCGTACTCGCAAAGTTTAAAAAATTTCATTATCGAAAACGCCAATCATGCCGCTCTCCGGTTATTTAATTTAAAACTAAATTCTATTATTGGTAAAAAGGTTCAGGACATTATACCTCTGTATAGGTCAGAAAAAAAACTTGAACGGTTGTTTCATGTTTGGGAAACTGGCATTCCAATTCAGTATCCATTAACAAAAATGATTGTCGAGGATGAAAGTAGATACATTGAGAACTCTAACTCTAAGTTATCTACCGGCAATATATTGGACTTTATAGATGATTTAACCTACAAAACAGGTTCTGAAGATGAACTGCTAGAGCATGCATCTTTTGTAATGAATAGCCCCGATCCAACATTAAGGGTTTCATTTAGTGGAAAAATAATGCTCTGCAATCCGGCCGCAGTTGATTTTTTTGGAAAAGATTTAATTGGATCCTCTCTGGTAAATATAATTCCCGGACTTTCATTTGAGACTTTTAATGACATTTCCCGATTAAAACCGTTACAGTTGAAAGAAAAAATAGGTGATCAAACTCTATTGTTCACTTTTGTTAAGGATCTCCCGACTCAGTCAGTCTATGTTTATACAAGTAACATCAGTAGTCTTATTGCAACAAAGGAAGTGCAGAAAGTTCTCTTTGAAATTACCAACGCTGTACATGAAGCAGATAACTTAAACGACCTTTTTAAGATTATTCAAAAGCTCGTTGGTAAGATAATGGAGACAAGAAATTTTATTATTGTTCAATATGAAAAAGAAACAGATTCATTATCTATTCCATATTTCATTGACGAGAAAGATTCATTTACAAAAATCCCTGCCGGGAAAACTCTCTCCGGTTATGTAATTAAAAATAATGTATCCCTTCTTCTGAACGAAGACGATATGGAAGCAATGACAAAAGAAGGGTTAATCGATCTGGTAGGCTCACCTTCCAAAAAGTGGTTGGGCGTTCCGATGAGCATAGATGATAAAGTAATAGGCGCTGTAATTGTACAAAGCTACGATGATGAAAACGCTTTCGATGAAAAACATCTGAACATACTTCGTTTTATTTCTGACCAAATAGCAATTTCAGTTAAAAGAAAACAAGCGGAACAATCTTTACGTGAATCAGAAGAATTATTCAGGGCACTTATCGAACAGACTTCAGATGCGATTTTTGTAGTCCAACATGAGAAGATAGTTCTGGTAAATCCTGCCTGGGAAAAATTAGCAGGTTATTCGTTCCTGGAAGCAACAAATGAGGATTTTAGTTTTTTCGATTTAATTATACCTGAAGAAAGATCAAAAATTAAAAAGTCGGTTATTCTGCAAAGAAGACTACGCTCAGGTCAATTTAACTACGATATTGATATTAACTCGAAGACTGGGAAAAAAATTCACGTCGAAATTTCAGTTTCAAAAATAACATTCAGAGGTAAGACAGCATTTCAGTGTATTTGCAGAGACATTACAGAGAGAAAAAATGCAATTGAGAAAGTAAATAAATACAACCAGGAGCTTAAGATTCTTAATGCAAATAAGGATAAATTTTTCTCCTTAATTGCCCATGATCTCAAAAGCCCCTTTAATGCACTGCTAGGTTATTCCGATTTTATTCTAAGTGATTATAAAGATCTTAATAATAAAGAGATTTATGAAGGCACTATGCATATCAATAAAGCCGCCAGAAATATATATGCCTTACTTGAAAACCTGCTTCAATGGTCCGGGTTGCAGGCAGGCGGGATTGCTTTTCAACCTTCCAATGTTCTTATTTATAATCTAGGTAAAAAAGTAGTAGAGCTATACCAAAAGAATGCTGAGGCTAAAAACATTTTGCTAGAATTATCAATTGATAAATTTTGTGAAGTATTCGCTGATGAAAATATGCTTTATACAGTACTCAGAAACCTGGTGTCGAACGCCATCAAATTCACAAATTTCGGCGGAGAAATAGAAATAAGCGCTGAAGTCTTTGATGATATTGTGAACATTGTTATTTCTGACAACGGACTTGGTATTAGGGAAAGTGATCTGGATCGTTTGTTCAGGCTGGATCTTAGCCATAGCACCCTAGGCACAAATAACGAAAAGGGTACTGGATTAGGACTACTGCTATGCAAAGAGTTAATTGAAAAAAACAAGGGAACATTATCCGTATCCTCAAAAGAAGGCGAGGGGAGCAAATTTATTATATCTCTTCCAGCATCTCAGTAATTTTAACGCAAATATCTGTTTCAGTATTCTAACCTACCAGATTTTCGCATTATTCCTTAAATAGTATCAGACTCTCGTTCATGGATCGTTTGGACTTTCCTCAAACAAGTAAATTACTTGGACAAAACTCTTTGTATGGTTATGGAATTCCATATTCCGGTGCAGTGATGATTACAGAATGAAATTAGGTAAAAATAATATTAGAGGTTTTGAAGTATTAAAACTTTTCAGTTATTGATAGAATTGCTATATTTATTGAAATCATTAAATCAAACGAAATGGCAAACTCAAAAGTTGAAATTGTTTTTCAAAGCATTTACGAAAATGTCTCTATGGCCTGCGACAAGTTTCGGCAGTTTTGTATTGAGAACGAGATTTCTAAGAACATTTATCTGAAGTTGGAAATCTGTTTAACTGAGGCTCTTAATAACGTTATTAAACACAGTTATTTAGGGCAGCCAGGAAATGAAATCAAATTGATTGTTCAGATCAGCAACAGCATGCTTGAACTGATCATAATTGAAACTGGTCTTCCACGTAAGAAAACCGGTAAACCTACCCTTGAGTTTGACCCGACAGATATTGATAACCTTCCTGAAGGTGGAATGGGACTTTTTATCATCGAAGAAATTATGGATGAAACTAATTACAAATCTGATGGTAAAACAAACACATTCACCATGTTTAAGCAATTATAAGTAAGAATAAACTCAGAGATGATTAGTGCGTAAAATATTATTTTTTATCTTGATTCTGTCCTGCATATTGTCTGCACAGGATTCCACAAAAAGTCTTGCCATTAAACCAACAACAATTTATTTCTATAAGCCACTCGTTCAGCATAAGAATGCTGGTTATCCTTTATTGGCGGCCTATTTACTGATTCAAAAAGCAAAGGATGGGGATGTTTTTTCGCAACACGAACTTGGCATCAGGTATTTATTACACGAGGGGTTTCCTGCCGATACTGTTCAAGCGGCATATTGGATAAAAAAAGCAGCGGATCAAAATTTGCCTTCAGCAAAAATGAATTATGCTATAATGGTTAATAATGGAATGGGAGTTGAATGGAATCCGTTTGAAGCATATAAGCATTTTAAATATGCTGCATATCATGATGTTCCTAATGCTCAGTTTGCCTACGGAATATTTCTCATCGATAATATGGTAGTTAACAGAAATTTGACCGAAGCTTATGTCTGGATTAGGAAGGCTTCGAATAAAGGAATTGAGGGAGCGGATGAAGTACTTAAAAAACTGGAAGAGAAAGGGATTCATGCTCCGGAAAGTTTGACAACCGAAATTGAAAGTAAGATAAACTCTTCTCAAATCAACGCAAATGATGACGTTTTAATTTCACAGGATTTTTATCTCGACTATTTTGAATTTACTTCTGATAGCAGTGGGGGAAAATCTGAAAAAATGTTTGAAGATATACAGAAGCTCACCACTTCTCAGATAAAAGAATTGTTAGGGATTAACAAGTATGAGGGGGATGATACAACAAACGTCAGTTTGATAAGGCGGGCGGCTAATAATGGGAGTCCTGAAGCCCTGTATATTTTGGGACGCGCCTATGAAACCGGGAGTATGGTAGGTAAAAATACAGTATTGGCAATGATTAATTATATTCGGGCATATCGTCTTGGCTCAACTAACTCATTTCAAAAAATTCTGGAATTAACCAAAGACAGAAAAATTTATGAGTTATTGAAAAAAGAAATTGACTCCGGTAACGGAGACGCTATGTTTGCATGGGCCGGGCTGGCAGCTTTAGGATTCAATTCCCAACTTGCGGCAGATCAGGCTTTGGAGCTACTTATTAAAGCAGGTGAACAAGGCAATATTTATGCTTTGGTTGAGGCGGGATTGTGCTATCACACGGGAACACTCGTTAAAGAGGATAAGTCAAAGGCATTGGGTTACTGGGGCAGAGCAATTCAGCTTGGAAGTAAGGAAGCCCTTGTAAGAATGGCATTCAGTAACATTTTTAGCGATAATGATTTTGCAGTTCAGAATAGTAATTTTAATGTTTTACTTCAGGCTGCTAACGAAGGCTCCGTTTTAGCACAAACATATATTGCGTATTGCTATGAGAAAGGTAAGGGAACGCCGGTTAATAAAGCCCTGGCAGTTAGATACTATCGGAATGCTTCGCAAAGAGGAAATGAAACAGCATATGAGTCACTAATACGCATGCACGATGAAATAAGACCGGACGAGGCAGAATATAAAATATATTAGTTATTTCTTTTTTAACAGTATCAGCGTTAAGTCATCAGATTTATTCGCAGAGCCCCTGAAAAAGGTTATAGATTGGATGATTTTTTCCTTTAGCAAATCAATATTCAGGTCATTATTCTCGCTAATAATTTTTTCAACCGACTTTAAACCATATAGAGCCTTTTGCTCATTCATCGTTTCAGTTACGCCATCAGTGTAGAAAAAAAGAATATCACCACTTTTGGGTCTTAATTTTATTTCTTCCAAGGTTTTCTCAAACATTCCTTTATCATTGAAACCGATACCAATACCCTTCGGGTTTATCAAATCAAAATCGTTTGTTTCCTTCTTGTAGTAAAGTATTGGATTATGTCCGGCACTGCTAACAGAAATAGAGCCCCTTGAACTAATCCTGGCAACTATTATTGTAAGGAAGTATTCTTTGCGAAGGTTTCTTGAAAAATATTTTTTCAGGTTGATTAGTATATCTTTTACTTTTGAGAAGTTGACTGAAAGCATTTGTAAAATAGCCTGAACACGAATCATGTAGAGGGCGGCGGGAGTTCCTTTCCCCGAAATATCACCAATAACAAAATATGTGTCAGTAGAACCATTTTCTCTTGTAATAAAATCGAAATAATCACCGCCAACTTCGCGTGCCGATTCGTAATAAGTCGAAATTTCATAGTGTTCGTTTTCCGGAGGGTTCTTAGGTATCAAATCAGATTGAATTTTTCTGGCAAGATCAAGTTCATCCTTGGCAGTAAGTTTATCTGCTAATTCAAATGCAAGAAGAAGATTCATAATGATAAATGCCACAATTACTTCACCATCCATGTCACGAATTAAGCCAAGGATGAAGAGTACAAGAGAGATAAGATAAAATACTCTTCTACCGGCTTTTAGCTTTAACAAAAACGCATTGAACAAATTTCTTAAGAATATCAGAATTCTTGCGCTCTTGTTTTGATGTCCCTGATCTTTAGGAATGTCATTAGCAAAGAATTGGTACACTTCCGAAGACTCCTGCTTAATAACTCTTTCAATCTCATCATAACTGAGATCACTCATGTACAGATCGTAAATGCGTTTTAAGGGGTTTTCTTTAGCCACAACTGCTCAAATTATATTTTGTCTTAAAATAAACTTTTAATACCAAATAGAGAAATCAATTAACGTGAAGTTAGACGGATGTTACCCTAAATAGTTGTTTTTAGTCTTGTATCCAGAAATTCAAAGTCTTATTAATGCCATTATTCATGTAATAATGAACCCAATATAATAGTTTACTGAAATATTTCGTTGAATGAGAACGAAATGTTCATATATTAATGTTTATAAGTGCGAAGCATTTATAGGATTTGGGATTGTTAAAAACTTAGAGAAAAGTAAGGCTAAATCTTCGATTTCCATAGAAATTGTTTACCAAATGTTATATTTTCGATAATGAGATCAGAAATCTATTTATAGAATCTCCATTTGTTGAATTTGTTTTTACAGGAACTTCTTGTTTGGAAGAAACAGGGAGCATTTAAGTACATCAAATAATAAACTGTTTAGGAATTTTAATGATCTGGAAAAGCATACTTTTTGTACTAATGAGTTTTGTGATATTTGCAGGAATCACTTTCCCCATAGTACCGGTGCCGTCGGCATGGTACGAGTTCCCCCTGATTCCTGGTCTTGAAGAGAAAGCAAAAATCATCTTTTTTCATGTACCAACGGCGTGGCTTGCTTCAATAGCATTTTTAATGGCTATGTTTTACGGCATTAAATATTTACGCACACAAAATTTAGATAATGATGCCAAATCTAATGCAGCGTTGCAGCTGGGTATGATTTTTTGTGTTCTTGCCACAGTAACGGGTTCTATTTGGGCTAAATTTTCCTGGGGTGCCTTCTGGCACTGGGATCCCAGAGAAACAAGTATTTTTGTTTTGCTACTGATTTATGGATCTTTATTCGCCTTAAGATCCGCTATTGAAAATGAAGATAAAAGAGCAAGGCTATCAGCAGTTTATTCTATTATTGCCTTTCTTACAGTACCATTTTTTATTTTTATTATGCCCCGAATTATGACGGGACTTCATCCGGGTTCGGCTGATGATACTACATCAGGACCAGTTGTTGATTTTAGAATGAACGCAAATATGCAATTAGTATTCTATTTATCGCTAATTGCTTTTACAATATTGTATTACTGGATGTGGAGCATCAGCTATAAATCGATTATTATAAAAGATAAAGTTTTAAAGAAATTAATCTGAGGTTACATTGGAAAGTCTATACAGTTTTATGTCTGAAAATGCCATTTACATTGTTTTGGCAATCACCTTAATCGTATGGTTTGGAATATTTTTATTTGTGAATTCTACCGATAAGAGATTGAAATCAATAGAAAAAGAGTTAAAGGAGAGTGAAAAGTTATGAAGAATAAATATATATTCGGCGGATTTATTATCGTCGTTTTTCTTGGGATTATGGGTTATTTGTTTACCCAGACTAACATAAAGTACGAGAATGATTTCTCAAAAATAGTTAATAATGAAGCAACTGTTAAAGCAACCGGAGCATGGGTAAAAGAGAAAAATTATTTTGTTGATAATGAAAAACACCTTTTCTCATTTTACATGGTTGATGATAGTGGCGTGGAACTGAAGGTTGTATACAAAGGTACCATACCTAACAATTTTGAATCGAGTACCAGCGTGGTAGTAACAGGTAAATTTAAGAACGGCATTTTCCAGGCGAATGAAATACTCACCAAATGTCCTTCAAAATATGAATCTCAATTTGAGGAAAACAAAAATTCATAATCAGTTTTCCAGGAGAAATTAAATGATCGGAAATATAATGATTACCCTGGCTACAGCAGCCAGTGTATTCTCAGTTGCAATGTATTACCTTACTTACAAGGGTAATCAAAATACATTAAAGTGGGCTCGCATCGGTTATCATGTTATGACAGCATTAGTTGTTGTTGCAAGTGCCCTGTTGCTTCATGCAATTCTTAATCATCAATTCGAATACAAATACGTTTTCAATTATAGTGGAAGCGGGTTGCCTACCGGACTCTTGATGTCAACATTTTATGCGGGACAGGAAGGAAGTTTTATGTTATGGCTTCTATTTACTGCTATTATTGGTTTGGTTCTTCAGGATTATACTTCTAAAAGAGGTGATCTTGAATATAGAGTGATGATGATTTTTACTATCAGTGCAGCATTCTTACTTATAATGGTTAACCCGGCACTTAAAAATCCATTTTCAACAATTTGGTCTGATCCTACTTTTATTTCAACCAAATACCTGAATACCTCCCTTTTGTCACTGCCATTCTTGCAGCAATTCTTTTTCCAGGATCCCGGTTCGAATGAGAGTTTTGTTAAAGTAGGCAGTGAGTTGGTTGGTCTGCTAAAGGCGAACGGAATAGCAATTAGCGACTTTATTATTCAGGGAAAAGGATTGAATCCTTTACTCCAAAATTTCTGGATGCAAATACATCCTCCAATATTGTTTGTTGGTTTTGCAATGTCTGCCGTACCTTTTGCATTTGCCTTCTCAGCGTTGCTAAAAAATGATTACCAAGACTGGGTTAAGCAGGCTTTACCATGGTTAACTTCATCAATGGCCGTACTTGGTTTTGCAATAATGCTTGGTGGTTACTGGGCGTATGGTGTTCTTGGCTGGGGTGGATATTGGGGATGGGACCCGGTAGAAAATGCAAGTTTAGTACCATGGATTATTGGTGTTGCAGGAGTTCATACAATGCTGGTTCAGAAAAAAACCAAAACCGAAAAGCATCCGGGCAGATTTCTAAAAATTAATTTAATCCTCAGTATTCTTACATATGTACTGGTTCTTTATAGTACGTTTTTAACACGAAGTGGAATTTTGGGTGATGCTTCAGTTCATTCATTTGTAGCGCCGGGTGCTATCGTGTTCTTATTTTTGTTGTTATTCATTGGAACCTTTACACTAATGGGTATTATTGGAATTATTTACAGGTGGAAAAGTTTAGAGGATATGACAGTTTCCAACGAGAACGTTATGTCGCGTGAGTTAGCTCTTTTTACCGGCGCGGTTACTCTAATAGCCTCGGCTCTCATTATTCTTGCTGGAACTTCAGCGCCTATTTTTTCAACTACAGTTGAGATAAAATTTTACAATGAACTCAATCTGCCAATTGCAATTATAATGGGCTTGTTGAATGGCTTTAGTTTAATTCTAAAGTGGAAGTTAAATGATGGTAAAAATATTTTTGATAATGCAAAATTATCTCTTGTTGCTACTTTCATCCTTACTTTGCTTATTGTTTTTGTCGGAGGAGTTCACGAATTAATGCAGATTCTGTTTACTATCTCTGCCTCATTTACACTGGTAGCAAATGCTGAAGTTCTATACAGAGTTATGAAAAGGGATAGAATTAAAGCTGGGGCCTATGTAGCGCATATCGGGATTGCACTATTCATGTTAGGTATTGTTGCTACAAGTGGCTTTACAAACGAAAAACGGGTTGATCTGATAAAAGGAGAACCTCAAACGGTTTTAGGACAGGAAATCATGTTTAGGGGTATAAGAACCTTTGATCAGGGAAGAAAATACAGGTTTGATATAACTGTTGGCGACCAGGAAGATCAGTCGGTAGTTTCACCTGTAATGTTTGTTGCAGAATTCAATAACAGCCTTATGCGCGAACCTGATATTCTTAGTAAAATAACCAGCGATTTTTATGTTTCGCCGGTTAGTTATACTGAAAAAGGGAGCGCAACTAGCGATGGACAAAAGTCTACCTTGAAATTGAATGAGAGCACGGATTTTGAAGGTAAAAAAATCCTCTTTAAGAAGTTTAATTTCCCAAAGGAAGCAATGGCTGCAATGATGGCCGGGGAAGAATTTCAGATTGGAGCATTACTGCAAATTGCTTATAATGGCAATATTAAAGATGTTGAAGCTATCATGAAAAGTAGTGGTGGAGAAAGGGAATTCATTCCTTTAGTTTTAGAGGATGCAAACTTAAAAATTGATGTCACCAGTCTTGATGCTTCCGGCTCACTACAAGTGGTATTTTCCAACCTTGCATCAGGTAATGGGGTTTCCAAAGAAGTGCTTACTGTTGAAGCCAGCACAAAACCTTTTATCGGACTTGTCTGGTTGGGTACTATTCTGGTAACTTTTGGATTTATCATCTCAACTGTACGAAGAACAAAAGAATCAAATCAATAAAATTAAAAATCCCCGCGCTGCAGCGGGGATTTTTTTATCAAGGATTAAAGGATCGCGAATAATATTCGCCAATGCGAAAAATCCTCCTCAGCATGCCATAATCAAAATGAAACACTACAAGAGTTTAGTGCTCAATTAATTTACACATCAAAAGAGTGTCCGCCAGGGTAATAGATTTTAGAACAATATTGTTCTGAACTGTATACACTATTTGTGTAAATATTGTAAATATCCCTCTCGGTTGGCTGATTTTGCCTGGCATCACAATTGCACTTGTTTTCTGTTTACCAACCAATTAGGGAACAGCTATGAAGTTAAAATACGCACTGATATTAATGATTTTTCCATTGATTTTGCAAGCTCAACATCATTCCGCAGGATTTAAGATGGGATTGTTTGATCCATCAGCTACTGATGCAGGTTTTATAATTGGTTATGAAGGCTCTAAATACATCGACGACAGATTTGATATTGGCTGGAGCGTTGACTGGTTTAATAAAAACTATGTTGACAAAAACCTTGTAAGTGAATTTAACTCCGCATTTGGGATACCGGATGGGACAATTAACGAGTTGCGCGCAAAAACTAACATTCACAGTATTCCCTTGATGGGAACAGCAACAGCACATTTATTCCAGAGAGACAAGGTTAGTCTTTATGTTACTGCCGGAGTGGGGCTTGATGTTCTGCTAATCTTTTACAAGAATTACGAAAATCCGCGTGATGACGAGTTAAAAGGCGCTTTTGATTTTTGTTGGAGACTGGGAACTGGTGTTACTTACGAACTTGGTTATAGGTCTGAAATCTTTGGTGAACTGGCTTATCATCATTCTGAACCAAGCTGGACTTATGAAGTAACGGATGAAGGAAGAACCAGAACTTTTGAGAGGGTATTTGATATGAGCGGAATTATGGCAAGAATTGGATTTAGATTTTATTATTAGAAATTTCATGAAGAGGGGAGGTTCCTCCCCCCTTTAATTTCCCACTTGTTTTTCTCTGTTACATTCATTTTTATGATAGAAAAGAATATATGAATTTTATATCTTGAGACTGATTTTGCCAATTGAACTAGATGACCAAGATTATATGCCAGGCTTCAAAACCATATTGCTTGTAAATGCTTTAGATCAACACTTCAGTAAAGACTAAATTAACCGATAGATATTTTAAAAATTTTACTTATTCATTCTTAGGAGTTAGTATGGACCCGCGTACCCTTCCCAGATTATTTGAAAACAGTGTTGCTAAATTTCCAAACAACACCTTAATGCTGGAAAAGAAAAAAGACCAATATGAAATAACTACATATTCTGAAATGAAAGAATTGGTTTATGATTTTGCGGCCGGATTAATAAAGCTGGGTGTAAAAAAAGGGGATCGTCTGGCGCTTATTTCGGAGGGACGTAACGACTGGGTAATGAGCGAGTTAGCTGTTTTGTATATTGGAGCAGTAAATGTCCCAATATCTGTTAAAGTTGATGAATTATCTGACCTTAAATTCAGACTGGCCCATTCCGGATGCAAAATTGTTATTGTATCAGGAAGACAATTATCAAAGATTCGCGATATTAAAGTTGATCTTCCTGAGTTGGAAAAAATAATCGTTCTGGATCAACTAGAAGATTTTGATGATGATGAATTATTTGCCGCTGAAGTTGCAAGACAAGGCAAGGAATGGTTAGAGCAAAATCTAGACAAGTTTAATGAAATATGGAGCTCACTCTCTGAAAATGATTATGCTAATATTTGTTACACTTCCGGCACTACAGCCGATCCTAAAGGAATAATTCTTACCCACAGAAATTATACCGCGAATGTTGAACAAGCTTCGTCGTTGCTTACAGTTCCCGAAACTTATGTTTCGCTCTTAATTCTTCCCTGGGACCATTCTTTTGCTCATACTGCCGGAATATATACTCTGATAGATAACGGGGCTAGCATGGCTTCCATTCAGGTTGGTAAAACTCCTCTAGAAACATTAAAAAATATTCCCCAAAACATCAAAGAAATAAAACCAAGCTTTCTTTTAAGTGTTCCGGCCCTTGCAAAGAATTTTAGAAAGAATATTGAAAATGGAATTCGAAGTAAGGGTAATAAAATCTGGAACTTGTTTAATAAGGCACTCAATCTCGCTTATGACTATAATGGAATTGGCTGGGACAAAGGGAAGGGACTTAAGGCTATAAAAAAACCATTATATATGCTTTATGATAAAATTATTTTTTCGAAAATACGCGAAGGTTTTGGTGGAAATCTTGAGTTTTTTATCGGCGGAGGCGCCCTGCTGGATATTGAATTACAAAGATTTTTCTACGCAATTGGGATGCCAATGTATCAGGGTTATGGTTTATCAGAAGCTTCACCAATCATTTCGGCAAATGTGCCCTCAACTCACAAATTAGGATCTTCAGGGAAGATAGTATCGAATCTTGAGGTGAAAATATGCGATGATGATGGGAACGAACTTCCAATTGGCGTAAAAGGCGAGATAGTTTGCAAGGGTGAAAATGTTATGGTTGGTTATTGGAAAAATGAAGAAGCCACAAAAGAGTCACTTAAAGATGGGTGGCTTTACACCGGAGATATGGGCTATCTGGACGAAGACAATTTTCTGTATGTTTTGGGTCGTTTCAAAAGCCTGCTTATTGCAAGTGATGGCGAAAAATACAGCCCCGAGGGTATTGAAGAAGCGTTGGTTGATCAATCTCCATATATTGAACAAGCGATGCTCTATAATAGTCAATCGCCCTACACGGTTTGTTTGTTGGTCCCGAATAAAGAAGCTCTATTAAGATGGGCCAGGGAAAATGATAAATCTGTTCATGATGAAAATGGACAACGTGCAATACTGAATCTTCTTGAGGCAGAAATTAACAAGTATAAAAAGGGGGGAGAGTTTGAAGGTGAATTTCCGGAACGCTGGCTGCCTGCGGCTGTTGCTATATTAGGTGAGGGGTTTACTGAGCAGAACAGATTCTTGAATAGTACCCTTAAAATTGTTCGTGGTAAAATTACCGAATATTATGAAAGTCGACTGGAGTATTTGTTCACTCCCGAGGCGAAAGATATCACAAATCATCAAAACAGGACAATAGTCAACCGGTTTTAGTAAGAGAATCGGCTCATTCCAGTGACTATTCTTAATGATTTAATTAAGGAGATGTTACTGAATATAGTTATTACTATAAATTGATTTTCCGGCTAATGTTATCTATCTAAACTTTGATTTCCTCATCTAAAGGAAACCATCGACTCCTTATTATATCATATTTCCCAATTGAATCTTTTCCTAAATGAAAGTGTTTAGCGCAAATTGAAGTTGAAGCATTTTGAAACCCAGCTCTCTTTAATTCTTTCTATTGGTTCTAAAGTAACATGAATTAGAAAAATTAGAAATTTGTATTCCAAACGAAATTCCGGAAAGTGCATGAGGCATATATTACTAATTAAGTAATCATAAACCATTAAGAGGAAGTTATGAAGAATAGATACTTTGCATTACTTGTTATATTAACCATTTTTGCTTTTTCAGCTTTAGTTGGACGAAGTTTCAGAGTTGGTAAAGTGCCAAACGGATCTGTAAATGCCTGTGCAAATTGCCACGTCGATCCGCAAGGTGGTGGTGCAAGAAATGATTTTGGGCAGGCAGTTGAATCACGCGTAACACCAAACGGGCAGGAAAATTTCTGGGGAGCAGATTTAGCAGCCATTGATTCCGACGGAGACGGATTTACAAACGGAGAGGAATTGCAGGATGCCGGAGGTGCCTGGACTAGCGGCACCATTGGTGATCCTTCGCTGGTTACAAATCCTGGTGATATTAACAGCCACCCGGCACCTACCGGTATTGAAGGCTTGACAGAACTGCCTTCAGATTTCATTCTTTCACAGAATTATCCAAATCCGTTTAATCCCAGTACAAAAATATCCTATTTTCTTCCTGAACCTTCACACGTAAAACTAGAGGTTTATAATTCGATTGGTCAATTGATAAGAGTATTGGCAGATGCCAACCTGGCTGCAGGTTCACACGTAGCATTTTGGGATGCTAATGATCAATTTGGGTATAAGGTATCTTCAGGAATTTACATCTATCGAATTTCTGCTGGTGATTTTTCAGCCGGATCAGGTAATGAGTTTGTCGAGTCCAAAACTATGGTTCTTATGAAATAATTCGTGGGTGCTGTCTCAAAGTTCAAAATTATTTTTGATTGGAACATAATTAATCAAAAAGTTATAATCTGCCTGTCGACAAATACTCTTAGTGATTTTAACATTTGAGACAGCCCCAAACTTTATTTTACACCATTTTCAATAAAAAACTCACTATAGGCTTTATCTGTTTCCTGTATGTGCTTTGAAATCCATGTGGTTAAGAACTTCATAATCTCAATGGATAAACCCAATTTCCCGGCTTTAAACTTCTCCTGGAAATCAGAGACATTATTAACGAAATCATTATGTTCTTTTATGTGCTCGTTTGTCAGTGGATAATTGAACTGCTTAAAATATTTTTCTTCAGTAGCAAAATGAGACTTTGTATAACTAATCAGTTTTTGAATGATACTTTCAAGAACATCTTTTGCCTTACCGGTCTTCATTGCATCGTGTAACTCATTTATCAAATTTAAAAGCTTTTTATGCTGATTATCTATTTCTACGATTTGAACGCTAAGATCATCTTTCCAATCAATTAAGGACATTTCACCACTCCTCAGGTATTAAAATTTTCAATTACTTCCTTATTATCGTAATAAATTGATATTAGTTTATGCAAAGGATTGTCCCCAGTTTAATGTCAGCAATTTTCTTAAGAACCGATTTTTTTGTAATATTAATCTGTTAACTAACAATAATTAATCAGAAAAGGTAATTTGGGGGAAAATTAAAAATGAAAAAAGCACTTCTATTCCTTGGAGTATTGATCATGTCTTTATCATGCACAAAACAAACGAATCCTTTCTTTTTGGAATACGATACTCCTTTTGGCGTGCCGCCTTTTGAAAGCATCACTCCGGGTCATATTGCAGAAGCTTTTGATGAGGCGATGAAGCAGGAAAAAGAGGAGATCAACCTTATTGCAGGCAGTACAGAAGAACCTACATTCGAAAACACAATTGCAGCCTACGCAAATAGCGGGCAATTGATGGCAAAAGTAAACGCAGTATTTTCGGCTCAATCGGCCGCAAATACAAATGAAGCATTACAAACTCTCGAAACGGAAATCACACCCTTGCTAACCTCTCATGGTGATGAGATCTCGTTAAATTCAAAACTATTCGCGCGGATTAAAAAAGTATATGACAAGAAAGATGATATGAACCTGACTGAAGAACAATTATTTATTCTTGAGAATATGTACAAGGGTTTTGTAAGAAACGGAGCTAATTTAACTCCTGAAGAAAAAGAGAAACTAAAAGCGGTAAACCAGAAACTTGCTTCTCTTAATGTCGAGTATGTTCAGAATGTTTTGGCAGAGACAAATGGTTTCCAGCTTATCATTGGTGATGAGAAAGATTTAGCGGGACTTCCGGAAGGAGTTATTCAAGGAGCTGCTGAAACTGCAAAAGCTTCCGGGCTTGATGGCAAGTGGGTCTTTACTCCTCACAGACCAAGTTTGTATCCATTCCTTACCTATGCAGATAACAGGGAATTAAGAAAAAAACTTTATGATTCATATATACTCCGCGGAGATAACGGAAATGAATATGATAACAATAAGCTGCTTTCTGAAATCAATAAGCTAAGGGTTGAACAATCAAATATTTTAGGATATCCATCTCATGCTCATCTAAAGCTGGAATCCAAAATGGCAAAAACTCCTGAGAATGTTTATGCCTTACTTAACCGTTTGTGGCAGCCAGCCTTAGAAGTGGCGAAGAAAGAGCGTGACGAAATGCAGGAAATTATTGACCGTGAAGGGGGCAATTTCAAACTGGAAGCCCATGACTGGTGGTATTATGCAGAAAAGCTGAGAAAAGAAAAATACAATCTTGATGATAATGAATTGAGACCCTATTTCTCCCTGAACAATGTTAGAGATGGTGCTTATATGGTGGCTACAAATTTATATGGAATAACGTTCGAGGAAATTATAAACATTCCACTTCCTCACCCGGATGCACAGGCATTTGAAGTTAAGAATGCTGACGGTACTCACCTGGGAGTATTATACTGGGACTTTCATCCCCGTGCAAGCAAAAGTGGTGGAGCATGGTGTGGTACTTACAGGGATCAATCCAGGTTAAATGGTGAGTTAGTTTCTTCTGTAGTTACTATTGTTTGCAACTTTACCAATGCCTCGGGCAATGCACCCGCACTAATCAGCACCGATGAAGTTGAAACATTATTCCACGAATTCGGGCACGCCCTGGATAATTTGTTATCCAATAAGACATATGCTTCATCATACAGATCAACGGATTTTGCTGAACTCCCCTCACAAATTATGGAACATTGGGGTGCGCATCCAGCTGTGCTTAAGGAATATGCCAAACATTATGAAACTGGCGAAACCATACCTGATGAGTTAATCAAAAAAATTGAGAACAGCGGGTATTTTAACCAGGGCTTTACTACGGTTGAATACCTGGCAGCTTGTTTTCTCGATATGGCGTACTCATCTCAAACTGAAGTGAAGGATACTGACATCAGAAGATTTGAAAAGGAATATTTTGAAGAAATCGGTTTAATCCCAGAAATCATTACCCGATACCGAAGTACCTACTTCAACCACATTACTCAGTGGGGATACTCTGCCGGTTATTATAGTTACATTTGGTCAGGTGTTCTTGATGCAGATGCTTTTGAAGCTTTTAAGGAAACAAGTCTTTATGACAAGGAAACAGCTGACAGGTTCAGAAGAACTGTACTTGCAAGAATTGGCATTGCCGACCCTATGAAGCTGTATGTGGAATTTCGGGGACGTGAGCCAAAGATTGAACCACTACTGAAAAAACGCGGATTACTATAATAGTATTTAAGCCCTCCCATTTATTCGGAGGGCTTATTTTTATTCCTCAGATTTAAGTTTCTTAAATCTGTTTTCACTGGCTCGTGTCATTACATAAGCGATTAAGGCAAAAACAAAGAAAACCAGCAGCAGCCATGCAACACCCTGCAAAGTTTCAATTACCGTTCTGTAGACTTCCAATATCCAGCGTTCGTATGTAAGTTCGATTATCTGAGATCCACTGTAACTCTGAGGTGTCAGGTATTTTTCCAGTTCCCAGATTCTTACGCCGGAAGATATTCCAACCACGTATATGGCAAATTTCAAATATTTTTGCCAAGCATAGCTTATTGAATCCTCAATCAGCCGCTTTAATATTCCCTCAATTGGTTTGTCAAAAAATTTTACTACTATCAGTGAAACTATGATTGCAATAAGAAACGTGACAATTAATAATGTTATGAACATAATTTCTCCCATTTATTAGCTTGCGCTCTACTAATTTATTGAATAGAATTATATTACAAAAATAAAGAACGATTATTAGAAAGAAAGTTGTTATGAAGTAACAACTTAAATTTAGAATAGTTTCGAACAATAATTGTTATATATAAATTCGGAGTAGGTATGGCAAATCTGAGTGTGGACTATATGGGGATGAATCTTAAAAATCCCATTATTGTAGGAAGTTCGGGGCTAAGCAAAAATGCCGGAGGGATTCAAAAAATTCAGGCAGCAGGGGCCGGCGCGGTTGTTCTTAAAACCTTATTTGAAGTTGGAATAGCGGCAGAATCAGACAAATTGGAGGAAGGTTTTCAGCAAGGGGATGCACATACCGAAGCTCATGATCTAATCCACGATATGCATTATCAGTATAGTCTAAGTGCCTATGCAGATTTAATAAAGCAAGCAAAGGCAGATACAGAAATTCCAATTATTGCAAGCATTAACTGTTACAAACCGGAAGTGTGGCTGGAATTTACAAAAATGGTTGATAAAGCAGGAGCGGATGGAATTGAGATTAACCTTTCCTACTTTAAAAATTCTGTTAAAGCAAGCGCCCAGGAAGTTGAAGATGAACAAATGGAAATTGTTAAGAATGTAATTTCTAACACGAAATTGCCAGTTGCTGTAAAAATCGGACCATATTATTCCTCTATGGCAAATTTTGTTCAAAGGCTTTCTTTCAATGGCGCGAAAGCAATTGTTCTCTTCAACAGGTTTTATAAAGTCGACCTTGATCTTGAGAAGTTGGATTTTTCAGCGGGGCAGCGGTTCAGCAGTTCTACTGAAATGAGTTCCGCTCTTAGGTGGGTTGGATTAATGAGTGGTGAAGTTAAGGCCGAACTGATCGGTTCAACTGGGATTAAAACTGGCGAAGATGTTGTAAAGATGATTCTTGCAGGTGCCCAGGCCGTTCAGGTTTGCTCGGCATTTTACGAAAATGGTATTAGCTATATGAGCACCCTTTTAAAGGGTATGAACGACTGGATGGATGAGAATGGTTTTGATAGTATTGATTTACTGCGTGCAAGGTTGAGCGAGAAAAAATTAAAAGGACAAAAATTCTGGGGCAGACATCAGTATATAAAATCTATTACTGGTATCGATTAAGTCTTTAGTTCAAAATAAAATTATTATTACACACCTCTTTTACAGGGGTGTTTTTATTTTAGATCGTTCCCATAATGAAATATTGAGGGTGAACCGCCCGTATGCCAGAAGAGAACATTATCATTACTGTTGAATTCACCTTTGCGTATCATATCAATCAGCCCAGCCATAGCTCTGCCAGTATATACAGGGTCGAGTAGAATTCCTTCCGTTTCGGCTAACAACTTAATGCTCTCACGTTCAGCATCGCCAATAACCCCGTACCCTTCTCCTAAATACTCAGTACGAACAATAATATCATCAGGATAAACATTTTTTTCAAAACACATAAAACTGGATGTAGTACCAGTTAGTAGAGAAATTTGTTTTTCAATTGAACCCGCCGGCAATTCTTCCTTATCAATGCCAATGCCTATGAGTGTCACATTGCAGTCAAAAAGATCGTTGCCAACAATCAACCCGGCATGTGTACCTCCGGAACTACTCGCAAATACGACATGAGAAAAATGCACACCCATATTCCTGGACTGAACTTTCAATTCAAGCATAGCATTTACAAAACCAAGCGCTCCTATATCATTGGAGCCGCCATAGGGAATGATGTATGGTTTCTTATCTATTGATTTTAGCTCCATAAAAAGTTCTGGAATCTTCTCCCCTTTTCTAAAATCGCCGGACCAATGAATCTTAGCGCCAAACAATTTGTCCAATAACAAATTTCCATCCGACTCAGAAGGCTCTGACCCGCCTAAAACCAGATGGCACTCCATACCGAACATTGCCGCAGCGGCGGCTGTTTGTCTGCAATGGTTGGATTGCGCAGCTCCACCCGTAATTACTGTATTACAGCCTTGTTTTATAGCATGCCCGATAAGAAACTCAAGTTTTCGTGTCTTGTTTCCGCCAAGTGCCAAGCCTGTCAGGTCGTCGCGTTTCATATAAATATTAGGACCGCCTAACTTTTCTGTCAATCGTTTTAATTGATGAAGGGGAGTAGGAAAGAATCCCAGGTTGACTTTTGGTAATTGCTTCTGCTGCATTAATCACCCAGACTGATTAAAGACCTAAAATAACATTTTAGGGTGAAAAATGAAATTATCCCAATGCCGTTTACTTCTTTTATTTATATTTGCAATTATTCCAATATCAGGCAATTGTAAATGAGCAATGATGTAACAACAGCTATTTTAACAGCTTTGAATCTGAATGTAGCATTTGGAGAGCAGGTAATCCTCGATTCTGCTTCTCTAAGTATCCATGAAGGCGATAGAATAGGTCTTGTTGGGCGTAACGGAGCGGGCAAATCAACTTTTCTGAAGATAATTTCTGATTTAATGCCGCCTGATAGCGGAGATGTTGCCAGAATGAACGGACTTGTTGTTGGTTTTCTTTCTCAGGAGTTCACGCTGGATGAAAACAAGAATGTTTATGAGAATATAAAAGACGGTGCAAAGAAGTTGCTGGATATGGTAACTGAATACGAAAACCTTCCCTATGATTCACCACAACGCGATATGCTTGAGAAAAAAATAGAAGAAGCCGATGCCTGGAACATTGATAAGAAGATTACCATTTTAATGAAGGCTCTAAGCACTCCGGATAAAGAGCGATCAATAATAAACTTATCCGGTGGTGAAAAGAGGCGAACTGCTCTCTGCCGAGCCTTAATTTCGCAACCTGACTTACTGATACTGGATGAACCAACGAACCATCTTGATACAGACTCAATTGAATGGATTGAAAATTACCTCTCAAATTACGAGGGCACATGTATTTTTGTTACACATGACCGGTATTTTCTTGACAGAATTGCCACGCGCATTGTTGAATTATCACAAGGCAAATTTATTTCTCATCAGGGAAACTATACTGATTTCCTTGTAAATAAATCGGAACGGGAAGCGATTAAGGAAGCTGAAGAAAACAAACGGCAGAATTTTTTAAGACGTGAACTTGAGTGGGTGCGCCGCGGACCAAAGGCCCGGACAACCAAAGCAAAAAGCCGACTCGATAATTTCTATGAGGTCGAGTCGATAGAAAATGCCGAAGTTGAACTTGATGTAGATCTTGTTATTCCGCCAGCCGAAAGATTGGGGAACAAGGTTCTGGAGCTTAAAAATATAAGTGTGGAACTGGGAGGTAAGTTACTTATTGAAAACCTCTTTTATAACTTTCAATCAGGGAGAAAAATAGGAATTGTTGGTAAAAACGGGATTGGTAAAACTACTCTGCTTAGGGTAATGATGGGCGATCTGGCACCAACCAATGGTCAGATTGATATTGGCGAAAACACTCAGTTTAATTATGTTGATCAGTCCCGCCTTATCCTTGATGATGAGGATACGGTATTTAGAGCTGTAAGTGACGGGAATGATTATGTTGTTTTTGGTAAGCATCAGATGAGTACCTGGACGTATTTGAGAAGATTCCTTTTTACTGATGACAGGATTAACACTCTGGTTGGAAGGCTCTCAGGTGGCGAGCGAAGCAGACTTACTCTTGCCAAGATTCTTAAGAGCGGCGGCAATTTTATCATGCTGGATGAACCAACAAACGATCTTGATCTTGCTACTCTGCGAGTACTTGAAGAAGCCATCATCGGTTTTGGTGGATGCGTGGTTGTGGTTAGTCACGACAGGTATTTTCTCAATCGTGTTTGCAATACTATTATGGCTTTTGAAGGAGATGGCAAGGTTTATCTCAGTGAAGGAAATTATGACTACTTTATTGAAAAGAGGAAGGTAAGACGTAAGGACGACAAACTAGAAGAAGTTAAAGAGAAAAAAGGAGATACAAGGGTTAAGGAGAAAAAGAAAAAATTAACCTGGAATGAGCAGAAGGAGTTGGAGTCAATTGAAGAGGTGATAATGGAAGCCGAGGGTGAGGTTGACCGAATAGAAGCCATTTTTGCTGCTCCTGATTTTTATGATAAATATGCAGAACAAACAAAAGAGATTACTGCCCAGCTGGAAACAGCAAAGGCAAAAGTAAAAGCCTTATACACAAGATGGGAGGAATTGGAGGCAAAAAGAGATTCAGCAGTTTAAACCCTATATGGAATATGATACTCCCGAAGATATTGTTAAAAAACTTGTTTTAGATATTTCGGTTAGAATGTATTCATATTCGAGTTTGAAAAACAAATCAATATTTTTCAATATGTTTTTCCGCATTTGAGCAGAGGACTCTAACATCAAGCCACTTTGTGTTTCATTCGTAGTTCTTACATCCTCGTAAATACCTGCACTTGCTCTAAAAGAATATTTCGTTTCTTTGAATCGACTAATAATACCACATCCAACTCCTATCCAAAAATCATAATCACTACTTCTATCAAGCAACAAATTTGTCTCTAAAATAAAGGAAAGGAAATCCATATTAAATTTTCCCATCAAGATATCCTTGTTATGATCCATTACTTTGTAAATACCTGTAAAGTTTGGCATGTAAGTTCCAAGCAATTCAGCATTTAGTGTTTCGGACAATCGATACTGACCTGATAGGGCAATTTTAAATGAATTCTCGAATCCATAATCATGCACTTTATTCGGGTTTTCATTAACAAATTCAACATTATCGCCATAGTGAGCGAATTCATTTCTGAAGTCCTCAATATTAGCTCCAAACCATGAATACCCGGCTGATAAACCAATTGAAAAGGATTTTGTTGATTGAGCCTGGATTGATGATAGTAAAATGAGCATGCCTAGTAATTTCTTCAATACTTTCCTCCAAATAATGATGCCTAAAGTAAATATTACTGTAAAAGAATTAAATCCATTTATTTTGGGATTGGTTATTTAATGGGAATTTTTCAAAAATATTTCATTTGCCACTATTCTGCCGGATCGGTTCATATCCAAATACCTTTGGAAGGTGATTGTGATGCTTGCCATTTTGTAAATTATTAGCTGGATAGTGGAAATCATTATCTTTATTTTCATAAATAATTAGAAGGCATTTTGAATTATTATTCGATTTCGATGAATATATCTTGAAATCGGTATTACTCCGCAAATCAGAGGTTTTTAGGCGTTTTCAATAAATTTTTCTTTGCAGCAGATGGTAAGTCAGCGGCTGTTTTATTCTAACCCACTGTAAATTTTATTACTGAAAATTCAGGTGCATAAATGATACGGTATTCTTTTTTCATGAAGACTATTCTAATTATTCAATTAGTGCTCTGTGGTTCATTAATTGCTCAGGAAGCAGACTCAACTGTTACCAGGCGGAATCTCTTAAAGCTCTCGTTAAAAGATCTGATGAATGTTGATGTTGTTACCGCTTCACGTAAAGAACAAAAATTCTCAGAAGCTCCTGCCAACGTAATTGTTATCTCGGCTGAAACAATTGAACAGCGCGGCTACCAAACTCTCACTGAGGTTTTTGAGGATTTACCGGGATTTGATTTTACAACCAAACAGCCTGCCGGTGAATTCCCGGCTCAAAATATTTTCCGAGGTCTTACAGATGCCGGGCAAACCAAAATGCTTCTTATGGTAGATGGAATTGTACAGAATGATATTTCAAACGGCTGGATGAATAATGTTTCTTACGATTTTCCTATGGAAGATATCGAGCGCATTGAGTTGATTAGTGGTCCGGGTTCCTCTCTCTACGGTGCTAATGCCTATGCCGGCCTTATAAATGTAATTACGAAAGACCCATTCAAGAATCATGATGAAGAATCCTTTCTTGAGGCAAAACTTCTTTACGGGGCTAATAATACCATCTCACCAGAATTGTTCGCCGGATACCGTTTTGAGAACGGATTGACTTTGCAGTTGGCCGGCAGATTATTTATGAGTGACGGTGACCGTGGAATAGACAGATATGATCCCGCAGGATACTTCCATAATAATTACGAGCCTGATTCCGTATTTACTACAGAACATGGGAACATAGCTAACGAAAGAACCGCGAGCGGGCTGACAAAAAAATTACCTGATGGATTTGGAAACGATATTAAGGACGTGTCCTTTAGAGGAAAGATTACCAAAGAAGGTTTTACACTCGGCTTTTCGTACTGGAATAAGGAAGAAGGACTGGGGAGTTCGCTGGTTGGTTATGAATACTTTGGTAACACTGATGGAATTGATTACCTGGCAGCCCAAAAAGGCTATTACATTTACTCAGGTTACGATACGCAATTATCAAAGAATGTATTTTCAAAAACTCTTTTCTATCACCGAAACACTTCTATTGCTCCCTCTACCGGGTTCACTTACACTTACAAATACCAGAGCGTGAATAATGGAATTGATTCGCCGGTAATTGATAAAAAGAAAGCCTATAGTGGCGAGGGATTTGAAACCAGAATTGAGCAGCAGGTAAATATTGATCTTGAGAAAAATCACAGCATGATTTTTGGCTTTCTGTTTGAGCAAAGAAATGAAGAGTATTATGGTATGTCCATAGGTCCTGAGCAGGATGGAAGATCAACCATTGTTAACTCAACTTATGATAGTGGACTCAGAACAGTACAACCGGTTTATTTCATTAATAACGCCGCCGTTTATGTTCAGGATGATTATAGATTTTCCGATAGTTATAAGCTGACAGCTGGATTTCGTTATGACTATAATAGTCAGTTCAAGGGAATAATTAATCCAAGGGTGGCTCTCGTTGCTAACCCTGTAAAAAACCTCACTGTAAAACTCCTGTATGGTCATGCACACAAGGCCCCAACGGTATTTGAATTATTTGATGAATGGCACGGAAACAATGAACTAAAACCACAGAAAATACAAACCTCCGAAATTGAACTCAGATATTTTTTGAACGACAATATTAACCTTAGTTTTGATTACTACTACAGTAATCTTGATAACCTGATTAATATTGTGGAAAACCCCGATCCAACTTATGTTATTATAGGCCCAAACGGTGAGCACGAAACATATTATCAAAATGTAGGGAGTACAAACCTTAGCGGTTATACCATTTCACTTGATCACTTCATAAATAAAGAATTGAGGTATCATCTGGATTATACAAATACCATTGGTGAGAATGGAAATGAAATTGCTAACACGGCCTGGCACAAACTAAATTTTAGTATCAACTATTCACTTTGGGATAAGCTGAATATTAACCTGCGTGGTAATTTTGTCGGAAAGGTTTCTGCCCCTTCTGATAATCTTTACTTTTATCCAAAGACACCGGAAACAGTATCACAAGTTGGTTATGATTATGTAATTCATGAAAACCCGGATGGCTATATTCCAAATCATTTTGTTACGCATTTAACTCTTAGAGGTACAAATTTATTTGGGGAAGGTTTTAATCTGGAACCGGAGCTTATTATACGGAATTTGTTTGATACAGAGTATTATACACCGGGACGGCAGCTTTTAATGGCAGTCAGACCCGTTAACGAAATCCAGGCTTCTATTCAAAATCCGGTTGGTTACAATCCGGCGTATCATCCACAGCCGGGAAGAGAGATAATTTTCCGATTGGTTTATAAATTATAGAATTCTATATTCCATTTATTGGCGCACAAATTATAAGACGATATGAATTTTAACCTAGCTGCTTACAGCAGAAAATACCTTTATCTGATTCTGGGTCTTTTCTTTTTCAATCTTGTTTCATTGGCGCAGTATACCCAGGAGCAGTTGAAAACTGCCTACATTTTCAACTTTGCCGAAAACCTGAAGTGGAAAAATGAAGAGGGGTTTTCCAATTTTAAAATTGGCGTTTTAGGTAAAACAGAAGAAATTGTAAAAGAGCTTAAATTTTTTGCTCAGGAAGAAAAAATAAAAAACAAATCTATTGAAGTGATAGCTTCAGACAATATTGATGATTTGAAACGATCTCAGATTATTTATCTTTCAGATAAGAAACGTTCTCAGGTTAAAAGTGTTTATGACAAGATTGCTAAATCAAATACTCTACTGATAACTGATCAATACCGCGATCAGCGTTATGTGATGCTGAACTTCCTTGTAAAGGGTGATAATCGTATACAGTTCGAGTTGAATGAGGAGAATATTAATTCACAGGGAATTACTGTACTGCCCGATATGCTTCTTCTTGGCGGAACTGAGATCGATGTGAGGAAGTTGTACGAGGAATCGCAGGAAACAATTCAAACTAAAGAACAGCAGTTGGCTGAACAGCAAAAACAATTAGACAAACTTCAGAAGAATATAAAACTAATAACAGAAGAAATAGATAAGCAGAGAGATTTAATCTCCATGCACACTGCTTCAATTTTTGAAAAGCAAAAAATGCTTGATAAACAAACCATCGAGCTTGATACATTATTGTCAAGAGTTTCAATGCAGAGGGAAGAACTTGACAGGCAGAGGGAAATACAAACTGAACAGCAGAAAGTAATTGATACCAAGCGGGAAGAACTTAAAGAGTACAATGACCTCTTACTTACAAAGTATGCCGAAGTTGATAAGCTGCAGGAAGATATTGATGAAAAGCAGGCTGTACTGGCAAAACAGAATGTTACCATCGCCACACAGCAAAATATATTATTTATACTCGGGTTCATTATACTTCTTATTGTGGCACTTGTATTCGCAATTTACAGAGGCTATAAACAGAAAAAAACGGCCAATAAGGTATTAAAAGAAAAAAACATTCGTATAGAAGTTCAGCGACGGGAGTTGGAGAAATCCTATAAACAACTTAAGGAACTGGAAGAATTCAAAGAAACCATGACGGATATGATTGTTCACGATTTAAAAAATCCGCTTAATTCAATTATTGGTCTTTCCCATAAGAAAGCAAACTTCGAGGATTTGAAAACGATCAACCATTCCGGCAAGAAAATGTTGAATCTGGTTACTGACATATTGGACATTCATAAATTTGAAGATAGCAAGATTAAGCTAAAACTTGAGGATCATTCTGCCCTGGAAGTTGCAAATGAAGCTCTGGAAGAAGTTTCCATGCAGCTTCAGGAAAGCAGTATTAAAGTTGTAAATAATATTAAGGCAGATCATTTTGCAAGGTATGATTATGATATTCTTTCCAGAGTAATAATGAATTTAATGACCAATTCTATTAAGTATACGCCACATGGAGGTACAGTAACATTATCCTCCGAAGAAGAAGGGGAGTGGATTAAAATATCTGTCGCTGATACCGGACAGGGAATTCCGGCGGACAGAATCGATTCTATCTTTGATAAGTTTTCGCAAGTAAAGGATAAGAAGTACGGACGAACCAGTTCCACGGGTTTGGGGCTTACTTTTTGCAAACTGGCCGTTGAAGCCCATGGAGGAAGGATAAATGTTTCATCGGTGGTTGGAGAAGGTTCAGTTTTCAGTTTAACTATCCCACGGGGAAATAAAGTTGATAATCAGCACGATATTATGAAGGCGAAAGTAAATCAACTTAGTGCCAGTATTGACTACAGTTTCAATTTTTCTGAAGTTGATGTGGAAGTACTTAAAAATGTGCTGCCGGACTTAAAAAAATGTAAGGTATTTGAATACGGTCAGGTTATGAAGGTTATTTCTGGCATTAATGCGGACTCAAGCGATGAATTAACAAAATGGAAGAACGAAATACTCGAAGCTGTATTTGCAAGTAACAGTATCAGGTACGAATTATTATCATCGGAAGAAATGTTAAAACAATAAAGAGGGAATTATGGGCGACCATACAATATTACTTGTTGATGACGAACCCGCAATTATAAGAACGCTGGTTAGTTATTTAGCGGAAATGGAAGATGAAACAGTGGACATTCTTACCGCTTCAAATGGCAAAATTGCTATTGAAGTTGCGACAGAGAAAAAGCCCGACCTTATTCTGATGGATTGGAACATGCCGGAAATGTCAGGGGTGAATGCGCTTGAACAGCTAAAGTTACAGCCCGAAACAAGAGATATTCCCGTAGTTATGGTAACAAGCATTACGGCGTCGGAATACCTGGCAGTTGCTTTTGAACTCGGAGCACATGATTACATCAGAAAACCTGTTGACAAACTTGAACTACTTGCCAGGCTTAAATCGTTGCTGAAACTGGAAGAACTTAAGAAAGCTTTGAAAGTGCAAAACATTAATCTGAAGAAAAGAAAAGTTGAATTGGAACAGCTTAATGGTACCAAGGATAAGTTCTTTTCTATAATCAGTCACGACCTGAACGATCCCTTTATTACATTACTTGGTATATCCGAAATCCTTATTGAAGACTATGGAGAATTGGATGACCTCACCAAAGTTGATTATTTGAAAAATATTCAGACTGCCTCTCAGTCGGCTAAAAAATTATTAGACAATTTACTTCAGTGGTCTCAGTCCCAAACGGGTAGAATGGAGGTTAAACCCGAGAAGATCGATTTATACGAATTTACTCATTCAGTTTTCAATATGAAAAAATCCCAGGCTGAGCAGAAAAAAATTAATCTGGCGACCACATTTGAAGGTGACGTATTTGTGAACGCTGATGAGAATATGCTTAAAACGATATTTAGAAACTTAATTGCAAATTCTTTGAAGTATACTCCCGATGATGGGACAGTATTTGTTCACGCCGAAGAGATAGGTGAAATGGTAGAAATCATTGTGGAAGATACAGGCATAGGAATGGCTTCGGAAATGATTCCTCAGCTTTTTGACATTACATCCGATCATCATAAGAAGTCGGCCGCCGAAAAAGGGGGGCATGGATTAGGTTTAATTCTTTGCAAAGAATTTGTTGAAAAGATGGGTGGGAAAATAAGAGCTGAAAGTGAAATTGGAAAGGGAAGTAAGTTTATACTTACTCTGCCTAAAGCATACTAAATAGGAGAATATCTATGAAAGCACCAACAACAATGCGTATATGGTTTTTTGCTTTTGCAGTAATAATTCTGTTGGGGATTTTCCTAACAGGATTCAACAATGTTCATTGGTTCTTATACTTTCCGGTGATTGCCCTGGTTTTTGCCGGTGTGACTGGTATTTGTCCGAGCCAAATGGCAATTAATAAGATTTTTGGAAGCAAATAAAAAAGGGGAGAATCAAGTTCTCCCTTTTCTATTTATTTGATTAATGACATTTTTTTAATATTGATATACTCGCCTGCTTTAAATACATAGAAATAAACTCCATCGGCTAAACTATTTCCTTCGAATCGTGTTTCAAATTCTCCTGCCGGACAATACCCGTTTTCAAGAATTGCAACTTTTCTGCCCAAAATGTCATATACGCTTAAGTTAATCCACTCAGGTTTCGAAAGTTTGTACTTGATTATCGTGCCGGGATTAAAAGGATTTGGATAATTTTGATACAGCTTAAAGTTTTTTGGTAATTCAAAGGTAAGTTCATTCCCGACAGGTTCAGTGGTAACGAATGAAAATGCCTGGCTCCACTCACTTGTGCCGGCAGGACTAACTGATTGCGCGCGCCAGAAATATTCTGTTTGGATTTCAAGTGTATCCGGTATAAAAATGGAGGTCATGGAAATATCAGTTCCGTTAAAAACCGTAGAGGAAAAATCATTTACTTTTGATAGCTGCACATTATATGAAGTAGCACTGATTGCTTGTTGCCATTCCAACTTTAAAAATATTATTGGTAATCCCTGTTCGTTGTCTTCAGGTTGCATGAGCACGGGGGGATCAGGTAATGGTGCAAATGCTGCGTATTGATTGGAAATAAAATCTCCGGCTGGTTTGTTCCTGATTGAGAAGGTTCGCATTTGTCCAAAACCCTGCTCCCAATTGAAGTCACTGGCTATTTGAAAGTCCCATAAAAATGTACCTTCAATAAGATTGTCGTTTGCTGAGTTTATAGTAAAAAAGGATTCCAGTATATTCTTCTGCTGTTCTTGCCCGTCATCCAGGGTGTTCTGATCATCATCAATAAATATAAATGGTGTAAATTCGTCGGCGGCAGCATTGAAAACAGAATTAACGACGTCGACATATCCAAACTCTAGAAAGTAAACAGCTTTACCCGGGTTGTTTGTTTTAAGGGGAGTAAGGTAAGTGTCAAATATTTCACTCCACTTGCTTTCCAATTCACTTATTGTCATTACTCTGCCGGGTTCAGCGTCAGCAAGTTGGAAGTATGCGCTTATCCCAATTACATCAAGACCCACATCCTCCCAAATATGAGAAGTTGACTCGCCGAATACATCAGTTAGAGTCAAGGCGCTCCAGTGCTGTTCGTATGTAACTGCACCCGTGTAATTGTTTCGAACTGAATCAACAACTGCCTGGATTTGATTCTTAAACTCGTTTGGGAACATTCCCCCAATACGTGTTCTGAATAGCCTGTCAGTTTCAGCGCCAATGGAAAACAAGGCAACATTTTCCTCCTCGGCTATTTTTGCAAAATGTGCTGCCTGAACAGCGTATGTGTTCCAGAACTCTTCTACAAAAACCGCATGATTTGGGTGACCGGGGTTCCAGGGCCAGTTTTCCGACTGAATGTCGGGATCATTATTATGCGCGAAGGTATCTCCGAGCTGCCATCGTTCAAGAGGAAATTGTGATTGAGAAGCTTCCTGTGTTTCGAATGCTAGTGAAAGCAAAACGTCAATTCCACGGCTCTTGAATCCCCTTATCATCTTACGCAGATTATTATCTGTTAAAGTTGGCACCATGTGGATATCCGATGTATCTCTTTCCACGATCGAATCCATACTATGGTCTAAATGCAGAGCTACAGAAATACCAGCCCAATTAACACTAAGGTTGTTGAGGAATTTGTAATAATCCTCTGGTTGTTCGGTTATGCCACGGTCTTTGTTTTCTCCCCAGTTTCCCCCGGCATGTACAGCTCTTAACATTTCGGAACCGGAGTTTTGAGTTAAACAAGTTTTTGTTGGAGTAAAAAGGAAAACAGAAATAAGAAGAAGTAAAGAGCATCGCAAATGCTTCATTTTATCCTCTCTGCTGTTCTAGATTAATAAATATTTTTGATCTATAAGAAAACAGGATATTCTATTTAATCTTTTCCCAGGTAGTTGTTCTCCAGACTATATAATCCCGGCTGGGATATTTATATTCCAGAGTTTCTGTGTAAGAATCATTATTTAATTTTAAAATGGTTCTGCGCACCTTTAGTCCTGGCGGGCCATTCTCAATTTTTTGGGAGAGAAATATTTTTTTATCTTTTCCTGAAGAGTTTCTCTTTTCCTTGAAGCAGGTGGTATGCCCTTCGCTATTGACTACTTTCAGCACCAGCAAACTGTCTTCTTTGTTAAAACTATAAACCGATCTATGTTCATGTTTTTCAGAAGGCGGGTAAGATTTACTATTCTCAAAGGAGAAATCATTCTCTGATACAATGAGATTGGAATCTGGTCCCAACGTGACATATTTCTTACAAATGCCATCCCCTTCAACTCCGTGGCTGGTTCCATCCCACTCACCAATAAGGAAGATGAAATCACTTAATGGATTTCCGGAAGGTAATGTTTGTGCAGAAAATTGCATACACAAAATAAAAATGAGAGTAGTGATTTTACCCAATTTGCTCCCCAAAATTTCATTCCCGTTCTGTAATATCTAATATACGTTCATTTATTAATGAACAAAACTATTTTTTATTCAAAAAGCCTGCCACACCGTTTGCACAGTTTTCACCATCAATGGCTGCCGATACAATTCCACCCGCATAACCGGCACCCTCACCACATGGGAACAATCCAGCTACCTGAACATGCATTAATGTTTTCTTGTCCCTTGGAATTCTGATGGGAGAACTCGTTCTGGTTTCAGCGCCAATCAGCTGGGCTTCTTCTGTGTAATAGCCCTTCATCTTATTCCCGAAGACTTTTAATGCTTCACGCAATCCCTTTACCATAAACTTCGGGTACCTTTCATGGAGCGGTGCCGAAACGATACCCGGGATGTAAGAAGTGGGATTTAAACTCGTCGATAGTTTTCCCTCGACAAAATCGGTTAACTTTTGAGCCGGGGCTGTTTGCGAATTGCCGCCAAGTTCAAAAGCCAGTTTTTCAACTTCTTCCTGAAGTTTTAATCCCGCAAAGGGTGCCGCACTTTTATACTGTTTCCAGTCTCCTTCATCAACGCTTACAACAAAACCTGCATTGGCAAAAGGGGAATCGCGGCGTGATATTGACATGCCGTTAACAACCTGCTCACCGGGCGCAGTTGCCGAAGGGACAATTATTCCACCCGGACACATACAGAAGGAATAAACTCCGCGATTACCAATCTCGCAGGCAAGGTTGTAACTTGCGGCAGGTAAACGAACATCATAATCTTTCGAGTGGTATTGTATTTCATTTATCAAAGCCTGTGGATGTTCAATTCGCACACCCATGGCAAATGGTTTTTGTTCAATTAAAATGTCTTTTTTGTGGAGAAGTCTGTAAATATCTTTTGCCGAATGTCCGGTTGCAAGAATAACGGAGTCTGCAAGAAATTCTTTCTCGCCATTAACCACAACTCCCTTTATTTTATAATCGGTAAGAAGCAGGTCGGTGACCTTGCTTTCAAAGTGGATTTCGCCACCACACTTTAATATGGTTTCACGAATGGCTGTAACAACTTTGGGCAGATTGTTAGAACCGATATGCGGATGCGAATCAATAAGGATATCAGGATCAGCTCCATGCTGAACAAGTATATTAAGTGTTTTATCTACGTCCCCACGTTTGGTTGAACGAGTGTAAAGCTTACCGTCACTATATGTACCCGCGCCCCCTTCACCAAAGCAATAGTTCGAATCTGGATTAACGATATGATCCTGCTGGATGGCTTTCAGGTCGAAACGCCTGTCTCTTACGTTCTTCCCGCGCTCTATAATGATTGGTTTAATGCCCCACTCAATAAGGCGTAAGGCGGCGTACATTCCTCCGGGACCAAACCCTACAATAATCGCCTTTTTGCTGCCTGAAACCGGTTTGTACTCAATACTTGTATTCAGCTCTCTAGGCTGCTGATTAACGTATACCTCAACAAGAACCTTGTAGAGAGGTCTTTTACGAGCATCGATTGATCGCCGTATTGGTATAATTGCGCTGATTTCTTTAGGATTTACATCTAATTTTTTAGCGGCAAGCGTTTTAATAAAATCACGGTTATCAATATTATTCGGGAAAATTTCTAATTCAATTTGCTTTTTCATCGTGTCCTCTGTTTTGAGGAAATATCCTCTGGATTAATCTGTTATAGCAATTGCTCTTACCGGCGAACCGTCGGCGCCTGCTATCTTAATTGGTAAACATTGAAAGGTTACTGTCTGGTTCTTTATCTGATCTAAATTCGTAAGGTTTTCAATAATAATTGCCTTCTGCCCAAGGATTTCTTTATGTATTGGCATTGTTGTGGTTGCGGGAGCATCTGCAGATATGTTATCGAAACCGTAACCTTTCAAGTTGAACGAAGCAAGCCATTTAACGGCGTCGACTGAAAAAAGAGGATAGCCGGTGAAATAATCTTCCTTACCCCAAAATTTGTCCCAGCCTGTATGGACTAATATAAAATCAGCCTCCTCAAACCGGGCTTTGAGGGATTCAAGGTGATTAACCTTTATTTCCTTCTCGCTATTGGCAAAATCAAAAACATATGCTTTTCCCAAATATTGAGTTATTGGTAGCTGATCAAGAGTTTTACCCTCTTTCAGAATATGTGCCGGTGCATCAATATGTGTACCTATGTGTCCGTACAGCTCAAGTTTCTTTTCTCTGAAGCCATCTTTTTCTAAAGTAAAGTCATCCTTAAACCTTGGCCGCGGTGTGCCCGGGTAAACTGGCATATCCTCAGTAAGAAGATGAGTTAAATCTAAAATGCTCAACATTTTCTCCGAATTTTTAACAGGACAAAATACGAAATAAAAAGGTGAGGAGAGATTTAGTTTATTATCGGATCAAGAATAATTATGCCAAAATGAAGATTATTTGCAGGATAATAATCGTTCTCAGATGTAAAATATTAAGGAACTGTAGTATTCTCTTATAACATCAATTTACATCTGAGAACAAATAGTAAGTTTATTGATTAAAAGAGGAAATCATGTTCCCGCCAAATATTGCCGTTGACACAATGGCGCCGACAACAAGATACGCCACAATGGCAACTATAATAATTGCAATAAAATAGCCTGCAAGTTTTTCCTGTGCTACATTCTTAATCTTTGCCAGTCCCAGGTATAAAAGTACCAGTGAATAAATACCCGCCAGGGTTCCAATAAAAGATAGTGAAGGGAATATGTTAAATATTCCACCAACCCAGGCGGCAGTATTAGCGAAGGCAATTAGTTTTATAGAGTCTTCCAGTTTTTTAGTGGAACCGAAATGCGGGGCAAGAATATCTACAACATAACCGATGACAAATACGCTGGCAAGTGTCATAATATAGGTAAGAACAGCCCACTTAAGAGACTCACCAATCGGCATGCGAAATGATCCAAAGCCTGTTGACATTCCAAAAACAAAAAAACCAATAAAACCAGCTACGGCAGGAATAGCCGCTACAATAATTACATACTTTGTGAATAACTCCTGAATGGTATATGATTCATTTTTAATTACATCCCATTCATTTTTAGGATTTAGAAGTAAAGATTTAACGCGATTAACAATATTCATTTAACCCTCCGGGGTTTAGGTAAACAATTAATTTGTTTGTAAAGGATATTGATTTGCGCCCCATGCCTGATTCACCACTTCAGGCACTGAAGTAAGTCATACAGATGTCAAAGTAAGATAATTAAAATGAAATGTAAACAAGATATTTTGAGGCAATGATATTTATCACCAATTCGTTTTATGGATTATTTTCTTATCCGTTTTAAGATTTCACCCGCGATGCGGTACTGCGGAAATATTTTCAAGAGGGTCTCGTAGGATTTTACTGCCTTTTCCTCCTGCCCGGTTTTCAGATAGTTTCTCCCAAGGTCATCATAGACTAAGAGAGGGGACTTTAGAAGATTTAGTGAGAGTTCAAGTATAGCAATAGACTCTGTTAATTTGCCACGCGATTCGTATTCCTGCGCCAGTTGAGAAAGTTCGCTCTCGTCAAATGTTAACCCAGCTAATCGCGAATTATTTATGAAGCCGGCTATTACGGATTTGAATTCCTTTGAGGCAATTACACTTTTAAGATATAATGCGCCCGAGGCGCTATAGTCAATTTCGCTTTCTCTTTCCTCCAAAAGGAGAATGGTTTTTTTAAGATCACTTGCCGGGAATGGTTCGTCGTGAGCAGGTATTACATATTTCAGTTTGGGAAAATCCCTGACTATTTTTTTGAGCAGTGATATCAGTTCTTTAATATCCGTAAGCGCGTTGGGATTAAAGCTCCATTGGGAGTACCTGCTCATCACGTCACCGGTAAACATAACATTTAATTCGGGAACCACAACGAACAGATCATTATTTGTATGAAGAGTTCCGCATGAAAAGAAATTTAGCGTTATACCGCCGCTTGTCAGCTCATCGCCATTCCTTACTGTCAGTTGCGGGGGCGTTAGTTTGTATCTAGTCTCCATGTCTCCCGCTATTAATTCCCAGGCATTAACATTCTGCTGAAGTAATACTTTTTCCTCTCCTTCAAGGTAAGGCAGATCCTTTGCGAGTTCTTTTGCATGATCGCCGGGGAACCAGATATTCCGTATAGTATTGGCGGGGAATTGCCTTATGTATTCCGGTGCGTTTGTGTGTCCGATTATGATTGCCGGATCGAATAACTGGTTACCACCTGTGTGATCCTGATGCCCGTGGGTATTGATTACGTACTTTATTGGTTTGTTGCCGAAGGTCTCCTTAACACGCTCCAGTATCTTTTGCATCACCGATGGGGATCGGTGGGTGTCGATGATGATGATGCCCTCGCTCGTATTGATAGCCGCAACCTGAACCTCCGCGCACCCGAAAGTGTAGATGGAGTCGGTTACTTTGCTGACATTTATTGAAATGTCATTGCCTTGAGCACCCAGTTGAAGCGCAACCTGCATTATAAAAAATATTTGGAATAGGACTTTCATGCTTCCCGAATATAAGGTTTCTGTTATAAAGATGATTGAGAGGGGGGAGTGTTGCTAATTTCAATAATCTTTATTGTGAAATTGGACGAATTTACATTTCTTCATTCGATGGTATAAACCCATTTTTACCAAGGATTTCAATAATATTTCTTAATAAATAATTGTTATCAAATCGAATAACATACTTTCTTGATTTATCGTTTAGTGTAATAATTAGTTTTTCTTTTTTTAGCTTGTTTAATACTCTCGATCTTTCAGTATGGGCTTTGCCAGGGAATAATTTTTCAATATCAGCCGACATGAATTCTTGTTTATTAATAGCTATCTGCAATATTTTTTCTTCCATGTTTGTAATTGTCTCTCGTTTCCGAGCAGAATTAAGGGCGGGCAACAATATGTTTTTCGATAAATATTCATAATCTAATAATTTATCAATTTTTTCTATTTCAGTTTTCAAACCACCTAAAACATATTCGCACCATTTCAGCATTCCTTTCCTCATTCCACTATCAGCTTCTGATAAAGCATTGTAGTATTGCATTCTATCATTGCAAAAAACAGCAGTTGGATTGAGGATTCTTCCAACATTCACATTAAAACCTAGCTTAACTAGCATTGCGTATGTTAGCAGTCTTACAGTTCTGCCATTTCCATTGTCATATGGATGAATCCAGGCAAATCTATGATGAGCTATTGCTGTTTTAAGAAGATCATACTTGTCGGGAGTTTTGGTTCTAATAAAATCAAAAAGCTCACTCATGTAGTCCGCAACTTTAACGTAATCAGGTGGTTTATGATTTGATCCATTGATTATTAAATTATTTTTCCGATACTCACCTGGATTTTTACTCCCTTCACGATTTAAATTTTTTACTACAATTTTATGTAGCTCACTAATAAAAAGTCTGTTTATTTCATTACCACTTATATTCTTTTCGATAAATGCAATAGCGTCCTCTGAATTTTGAATTTCTAAAATATTTTCATCTTTACTTTTCTTATCGTTCAATTTTGTTTCAATATATTCTGCAATCGTCGTGTGATTTCCTTCAATACGAGCTGAACCAATGCTCTCCAACATGTGAAAAATATGTTTTAATTGAAAAAATATTGTTGGGTGTGTTGTCCCACTGAGTTTTTTCTTTCTCAGATAATCTAGTTCAATGATCAAATCGGTTAAATTTGATCCAAATTCAGGGTCAATCAACTCCAAATTAAAGTGATTAAATGTAGCATTGTCATTTCTATTATGTAGCATGATTATTCCTAACATTATAAAATAGAAACAGTTACCGACACACAAATGTAATTAACATGTTACATTTATGCAAATTCACTTGTCAACTTTGTCAATCTTGCACAAATTGGCAAACATGGATGATATTGATCCCCGGCTAAGGATTGGTTTTTATTTTACTTGTGCGTGGTTGTAGCGAATGGGGACATGCGTCTTAGCAAAGGTGTATCAGAAAGGAGAAAACAGCAACACAATGTTTTGTCTTTTCTACACAGCCCACGATTTAAATAGCAGGCTGTGTGTAGAATTAAAATTAATTATTAGCTTTCTTCACAATACTTCTTCACAGAATCCATATCGTTTCCAATGCCTTTTCTTACTCTGCCTTTGATTAGTCCTCAACAAAAAATAATAATCCATTAATTATACTCCCTTCAGGAACATGTTCCTTCTCTTTCAGAAACTCCAGCTTGTGTTTTACTCTACCGGGTAGAACTTTTGATAACTCATTATAAAATTGGGGCAGGTAATTTGTGGTTCCTTCATAATCATCTCCGCCATAGTTGAAATAGATTTCTTGGTTTGAATAAACTTCAGCATTTTCAGGGATTTTGTTAAGCAGTTTGTACATCAAATTTTTATTGTGTCCTATCATTGAACTGGCTGCAATATAATAGTTGAAGGATTCCGGTTTTGCAAGGAAAGTATAGGTGACAAATAACCCCCCATTTGAACCCCCAAAGATGATGTTCCTGCCATTTGTTCGGTAGTTCTTTTCGATGTAAGGTTTTAACTCGCTGTTTAGAAACAAGAGAAATTTGTCAGCGCCACCTGCGCCGGAACGGGAAGATATTTTATCGGGAATCATATCGCGGTCACGATTTCGCCTGGTATGAATTCCAACAATGATGAACTCACCAAAAGAATTTGTAATGTCAAGAGAGGCGTTAGCAGACTCGGCTTCCTTAAGAAGATCGTCCACGTCTCCATCCAAAATATAGAGTACATTATATGATATATTACTTTTGTGATATTCTTTGGGAAGTATGACTCTTATTGTTCTTTCTTCATTCAGTACCTTAGAAGAAAGTTTTGTTTTTAATGTATTAGCTGGTTCAGCTGAGCAATTGAATGTAAACGTAAGGAATGTGAAATAGAGAAATATGCTTAATAGAGATTTCATGTAATATCTCCTAAATGAATTGACAGATTAGTCTTTAATACATCTTACTGAAAACCCACTTGCTTTATGCCCGGGGTTTCGTCTTGTGTTGTTCTTGTCAGGATGCACGCCCCAATGCCAGGCGTATAACGAATCATGACTAGTGGATGTCCACCAGGTAGCATAATACCCTACATCATCAGGGTAACCCTTTCTGCCTCGCCCACCTGCTGGTAGAGCGGAAAAACCACTGGTGTTTGAAGCGTCATTTGCTTTAGCCCAAAGTCCGGATTGAACATCTTTCATCACTCCGCCGGCAACAGCCTGACCACCCAGATAATTTTCCAGTTCCAACCACTCATCTCTCGTGGGAATGTGCCATCCCTCTGGTGCAACGCCACGCATATCATTAATAACAAAGTAATTATAAAGCACACCATAAGTGGACCAGTAATTATCTGTCTCTTCGTTCAGGCAATAGGCACCTGTGGTTAGTTCACTCCATGGTTCTTCTGACTGCACACGGGGAATCTGATCACCGTTTTTGTAGCATGTAACTTTCAGGTTTTCTGCCATCCAAACCTGATTCCCGATTTTAATGGTTTTGTAAACGTTGCCCTGAATATCAGAAAGAGAGTTGGTATTATTTTGTTCATGTTGAATGTTATTAAAAATAAGGAGGAGAATAAATAATGGTGGAGCGAATGAAAAAAAAATGGAAAACAAATACTTGCCAAAGATCTTTTCAATAATCATATCTCCCCCCGAAAATAAACTGACTATGCAAATGTCTAAAACTACTAAGATTTTTTATTAATACAGATGAACTTATTATATTATGTTTTATAATAATAAAAATAATTAGGAAGTTCTATGAATAAGATACTCCCCATCGTTATCTTCGCAATTTTTATGGCAGGGTGTTCAGAAAATGTAATGAAAGATTATCCCATCAAACCTGTTGAATTCACCAGTGTTAAGATTAATGATAATTTTTGGGCGCCCAGAATTGAGGCTAACAGGCAAGTATCCATTCCAAAAGCATTTGGTCAGTGTGAGTTAACCGGAAGGGTTGATAATTTTGCTCTTGCTGGAGGTATGATTAAGGGTGAACATAAAGGGGACTATCCCTTTGATGATACTGATGTGTATAAGGTTTTGGAAGGCGCCTCTTATACTCTTGCGGCAGGATACGATAAAAAACTTGATGAATATCTTGATAGCCTGATTACTATTGTTGCCGCCGGGCAGGAAGAAGATGGATATCTTTACACGTCCCGTACTAACAATGCCGAAAATCAGCGAAGATGGTTCGGGGATAAACGATGGGAAAAGACTAATTCTCACGAGTTATATAATTGCGGACATTTGTACGAAGCGGCCGCGGCTCATTTCAAATCAACCGGGAAAAGATCTTTACTGAATGTGGCTTTGAAGAATGCGGATTTAATATCCAAAACTTTTGGACCAAATGAGGGACAGGTTCATCAGCCGTCAGGGCATCCTATCATTGAGATGGGATTGGTAAAACTCTATCGTGTAACAGGTGATAAAAAATATTTGGAGTTGGCTAATTATTTTATTGAGGAGGCCGGAAGAGGAAGTGATGGCAGAGAATTAAATGCCTACAGCCAGGATCACAAACCAGTCGTTGAGCAGGATGAAGCAATGGGGCATGCCGTTCGGTTTGGTTATTTCTATTCCGGAATTACTGATGTTGCGGCATTAACTCAAAATGCCGACTACATTAAAACACTTAAGAGAGTCTGGGAGAATGTTACAAACAAGAAACTTTACCTGACAGGCGGAATTGGTTCCTTCGAATGGGGCGAGGGATTCGGGCACAATTACGAATTACCTAACATGACAAGTTATTGCGAAACATGCGCGGCAATTTCCAATGTATACTGGAATCACAGAATGTTTCTCCTGTTCGGCGAATCCAAATATATTGATGTTCTTGAGAGAGCTTTATATAACAACGTATTATCCGGAATATCATTGAGTGGGGACAGGTTCTTTTATGATAATCCGCTTGAGTCGGACGGAGTTCATGAAAGAAAGGAATGGTTTGGATGCGCATGCTGTCCTTCAAACGTAACCCGCTTTATGGCTTCTGTGCCCGGCTATGTATATGGTGTTGATGAGTCAGGTGTTTTTGTAAATCTATTTGTAGGAAGCGACGCCATTGTAGAGATAGATGAGAATAGGGTGCACCTTACACAGGTTACTAATTACCCGTGGGAAGGGAATGTTAAAATCTTAGTAGACCCTGAGGAAGAAGAGGAGTTTTCACTCAAGGTTCGAATTCCCGGCTGGCTTGGTTCTCAACCTTTACCGGGTGAACTCTATTCTTTTCTGGAGGAGTCAAAGAATAATTATTCCATCAGTGTAAATGGAGAAGCAAAGGTTGTAGAAGAAGAAAACGGTTATGCAACAATTAGAAGATTGTGGAAAAAGGGGGATACTGTTGAGATTAATTTTGCCATGGAAGTCAGGAAGATAATCTGCAACGAAAAAGTGATTGATGACAGGGAGAAGTTTGCCTTACAGTACGGACCCATAATTTACTGTGCAGAGGGAATAGATAATGGCGGCTCAGCTCTTGACATATTGTTAAGCAGAGAAGATGAATTTGCTTATTCCTTCGATAGTGATTTCCTGAGCGGAATAAATTTAATAAAGGGAAAAGGTTCGAAGTTAATAGGTGATAAAGTTGAGGATATTCGATTTACTGCCATACCATATTATGCCTGGAATAACCGTGGAAAGGGAGAAATGGAAGTATGGTTCCCTTATGAAAAAGAAGCTGTATCTGAACGGGTTGATCATTTAAGTAGAAAGGCACAGGTAACAGCCTCCGTTGTCGGGGGGTACGGCCCCAATGACGGGTTTGAACCTAACAACTCTGCGGATAAGTCTAAGCATTTCTTTTATTGGTGGACGAAGAAAGGAACAGAGGAATGGATTGAGTATGATTTCGAAACACCAACAACTATCAATGAATCGCAGGTCTATTGGTTAAATTATAGTCATTATGATGTAGAATTTCTACCGCCGGTTAGTTGGGAACTTGTCTATAAAGATTCAAATGATGAGTGGCAAAATGTGAAGACGGATGATAATTTTGATCTTGACATCGATAAATTTAATATCGTAAAACATAATCCCGTTAGAACAAAGGCAATCAGGATAAAAGTTAAGTTACAGGATGATAAATGTGCAGGTATCCTTGAGTGGAGAGTATTTTAAAAAAAACAGAATAAATTTTACTTGGCCCCCTGTCATTTTTATTCAGGGGGTTATAGGCTTAAATATGCTTTTTAAATAACACGGTAAATGTTGTCCCTTCACTCTTAATGCTTTTAACACTAATGGTGGCATTGTTCATCTTGCAGTATTCCTTAACTAGTGCCAGGCCTAATCCATTTCCTTCAAAACGTCTGGTATAGCCTTGTTCCTCCTGAGAGAAGGGCTCAAAAATTAGTGGCAGGTATTCGTTGCTAATTCCAACACCAGTATCCTTTACTTTTACCGAAATGGAGTTCTTTAGTTCGCTGAGAATTATTTCAACTTTTCCAGTATCGGTATACTTCAGGGCATTATCAATAAGGTTTGCGAATATTTGCATCACACTGTATTCGTCCCCCAAAATTTTTGTGTTTTCTGTTTTCTTTATAACCTGAAGTTTAAGTCCCCTGCTACGTGCAACACCGGAAAACTCATTAGCTATGTTATCAACAATGTCTTTTTCAAGATCAATATCCGAGGCTTTGAACTCATATGTACCTGTCTGTATTTCAGACATATTAAGGATCATATCAATCGTTCTGATAACACGTTGACTAGCTGCGTCAATTATGCTGAATCCTTCCTGTAATTCCTCATTAACGATGTCGCCCACCTGGTATTTGATCAGGTTAGTAAAGTTCAAAATTGTGCTTATTGGTGTTCTTATTTCATGTGACATCTGTGCAAGAAATTCTGATTTTAGTTTATTCGATTTTTCAGCTATTTCTTTTGTTTCAATTAGTTCCTTTTCTTTTTGGAGTTGCTCTGTTATATCCTGACCGACACCAACAAAAGCAATTATATTCTTGTTATCATCTTTAATAACTGCGGTTGAAATTTGGATAGGGAATTCACTCCCATCCTTTCGTTTATTCCATAAAACTCCATTCCATCCACCACGTCTGGTTGCCGGATTTATCTGTTCAATAACTTCAATAGGATTTTTGTCTGATCTAACAAATGACATTGTTTGTCCCAGAAGTTCTTCCTCACTGTATCCATATGTCTTCTGAAAAGAAGTGTTAACAAATATCAGTTCATCATTTAGGTTTGTCATGCAAACACATTCATTTACAGTAGTAAGCGCCTTGGCGAGCATTTTTAATTGTTCTTCGGATTTTTTCCTCTCAGTAATATCCTCTGATATTCCTAATAGATATTGTGGATTCCCATTATTGTCAAGAATTGGAATTTTTCTGGTGTAGAGAATTCTATTTCCCTTATGCTTTGTTGTAATATTTTCCTCAAGGATATTTACTGAAGTTTTGTTAGCTAATACCTCTCGATCTTTGCCTGTGAAATAATCAGCTTCCTCTTTGTTAAAGAAATCGTAATCAGATTTTCCGATTAACTCATCTCTCGAATAACCAAGTAATTCTTCTCCTGCTTTATTAAATCGAATAAATTTTAGTTCTTTGGTATCTTTTACAAAAATCATGTTTGGGATATTTTCTACTAATGCTTCGAGGAAATCCTCTCTATCCCTAAGTTGTTCTTCAGCATTTTTCTGTTCGGTAATGTCTTTGATAACACCAAATACTATTCTTGTTTTAGAATTATATTCAGCGATAGACCTGATATCTCTTATCTCCCCATCACATTTTCGTTTTATTTTGAATTCAACATTATATGGAATACCTTTATGAACAAGGTCAACTAAACATTTATTCAGATAGTCTCTGTAATCAGGCAGAGCAAATTCTTTAATGGTTTCATAATTCAGCTCATCAGAATGAGTGCCATAAATCTCTTTTGCACCTTCAGAAGCCTGTACTATTTTTTTGTCAAGCTGCAGCATCCAGTTGCCAAACTTTGCAATTTTTTCAGCCTTCGTAAGGTACATTTCATTTTCACGTAATCTATCAGTGGCAAGTTTTTTCTGAGTAATATCATGTGCCACGCCTTGCAAACCAACTACTTCTCCTTCAATGATCATCGGGTTTTCATATACTTCCAGTAATATTGGTCGGCCATCTGCATGAGTAACTTCAACCATAGCGGGTTCTTTAGAATAATGACCATTTAGATGTGCATGTGTATTCTTTATTGCTTTCTTATTTATTTCACTATCGGTAATAAACCAATGTGACTGATTAATCCACTCAGAAACCGGATGTCCCGTAATCTTCTCAACCGAAGGGGATATATAAGTAACCAATGCTTTCCTATTTTGAGTATAGAAAAAGAGATTCGGTGTTCCTTCAACAATTAATCTCATTCTTCTTTCACTTATCCGTTTTTCTTCTTCTGTACGTTTGCGTTCTGAAACATCATGGAAAATTGACTGGTAGGTTCCATCATTCATCATTTTGGTATGCATTTCTATTGGAATTAGTTTCCCGTCATTGCTTAAAATGTTTCTTTCACTGATTACAATCTGCCCTTTCTTTAAAAGGTCGAACCGGAATGGTACTCTATTCAAATCCTCGTCGTTGAATAGATCCATTATATGCAGTCCAATAATTTCTTCTTTTGATCGACCTGTTAATTTTTGCATATAACTATTTGCACCTGTAATATAGCCTTCAGGAGACCCAAGTAATATTCCATCAACGGCAAATTCAATAATATCTTTGTATTTGTTTTCACTTCGTTTAAGTGCTTCAGTTACCTTTACGCGTTCAGTAATGTCCTGAATAGTACCAATCATACTTACAACATTGCCATCTTTGTCAATTTCCAATTTACCGCGGCCATGTATCCATCTCTCTTCTCCATCATTAACGCGTATAATTCGGTATTCTTTGTTAAATACTTCGTGATTTGCCAGGATGTTTTCAGTAAAGTATTTTGACATACTATCCCGATTTTCAGGATGAAGTAGTTGGATCCAGGTATTTACATCCTTCACGCAATCTTTTTCAAGACCCAGAATTCCGTCAAGAATCACCGAACTAGTCCAGTTGCCTGTTTTGGCGTTAAATATATAAGAACCAAGCTGAGCAATTTTTTGGGATTCCAGGAGATCATGTTCATGAATTTTTAACTGCTCTTCAGCCTGTTTAATTTCGGTAATATCATAGGTGAGTAAAATGATTCCCTGGACATTCCCTTTGCTGTCAAAATCCGGCACATAGTTCACTTTTGCCCATCTTTTGCCCTCTTTCAAGTTGAATGTGTTTATGTAGGAGGTGGGATTGCCTTTTTTAACTTCTTCGATATACTTAAGCGCAAAATTGTAATTGTCTTTTCCTATTAAATCAGCAATATGTTTGCCAACTATTTCCTTTTTTGGTATTCCAAATGACATTTCAAATTTTATATTAACAAAACGATACTTCAATTCTTTGGTATCAACATAGGCTATAAAAGCCGGGATACTATCGGCAATTAATTCAAAAGGATATGGTCTTCTTTGTGAATCACCAATAGATATACTTCTATTATCCTGAATAGAACTTAACTGACTCTCCAGCTCGCTAATTTTTTGTTTCAACTTTTTGTTTTCTTCAACAAGGCCCCTGCTCAAAGAATTTCTACTATGCATTTTGAATAACCTCTATAGTCAGTTGGGTTCAATATAAATGAATATTATTAGCAATATTAGAATTATTACATCTAAGTAGCAACATATCTATAACCAAGAGTGGTTTGTAAAAAGTTGCAAAGGTAGTAGGAAATTGATGGATAGGAGGAAGGTTATCCTTCCTCCTATCTTATTCTGAGGCGAATGAGAAATGCTGTTGAACTATCTGCCACCGGTCTTCTCTTTTTTCAAGTACACCTGTCCAGCGTGCGTTTTCCCAATTGGCAGGACGCCCCTCCCAGGTATTAATATCATTAAGTCTGCAATAAAACCAGGCTACGTTACCCGAGTTTGAGATGGTAATTTTCAGATCACTGACTTCATGGCGCACATATTGAAATTTAGGATTCATAAAGACAGGAATTGATTTTTCAAAACCAGCGCGGCCTCTTACAATCTTATCAGTTGGATGAACGCTTATAAAATTTGAGTCATCAGCAACTATACTGAGTAGAAGGTTAAGATCTTTCTCCTTGAACCATCCAATACAATTATCAATTGCATAGGTTATTGATTCAATTTCTTTTGCCTGGTTTTTTGTTTCCTCAGCCAAAGCGGAATTATAAGTTGAAATTAAGAATAGAATTGAAATGAGAGTTAAAATCCCTTTCATGGTTCCCCCGATTATGTTTTGAAACATTGTGCAATTGGAATTTACATCTTCGGAATGCAAGATGAAAGTCGTAAATACAGTAGCAGGAATCTGTTAATTAAATATCAATTTCCCAGCTTACTCCAAGTGAAGGAAGACGGGGCAGCCATTTTTCTCCGTACTTTACAACTCGTGGACGTGAACCAAAACGATCCTGCACTTCGTTGAACCGGTAGGCTCTCACATTATTCTGGTTAAAAAGGTTTATTACTTCAAAAAATACCGAGATAGTACCTAAGGATGTTTTAAAGAATTTATTTATTCTCAAATCAATTCTATTATAGTCAGGGTAATGCAGAGAATTGTAATCATGAAATCTGGTGTCAAAATAATCATTACCGCTCTCGTCCTGTAATGTTACATAGTAGTACTCATTTCGCGGCCAACCAGAATGAAATTGCCATGCAAGGTTAATATGCCAATCAGTCGCAGGTCTGTAATTCAAATCGAAATTAATAGTATGTTTCTGATTATTATAACCGGGGAAATATCCACCAAGTAAAACAGAGCCTTGATTAGTATTTACTTTAATAACCTTCTCATCCTTAAATGAAAGTACATAACTAAACCACCAACTTAGCTTATCACCGGTGTCATATTTAAGGAACACCTCTAACCCTTTTGAAACCGCATGATCTATTTCAAACTCGACTGTATTGTCCATAAACTGGGGAAAAACTTCTCCGCCAGGATCGGTAAGAAACTCCCTGAACTGTGGCTTAATGTTTCTATTGTCCTTAAAGTAACCTTCAACACGGGCTAACAGTCCATTTGTAAAATGATGCTCAAATCCCAAAAGGATGTGCTTTGATTGCTGAGGGTTATAAATAACTTTTTCTCCGAATTCTACAGCCATTTCATTAATATCAGTTGTCTGATGAAATAATCCCCAACCGCCCCTGATAAATGTTCTATTACTTATGGCGTAAGCGAAATTGAGACGTGGATCAAATGAGTTAGAATTCGGATTGCTTGTATAAGTATAACGCCCCCCTAATTCCACTGTAAACGGTTCAGCTAACTGAAATTTCGTTGAAAAATAGAGCCCCAGATTACGCGCGACCGGGTTAAGATTTAACTCTCTTAACTGTGTATTGATAGTATAGTTATTACTTGATGCATCAAAAACATATCTGTTCCATAGTGTGTTGTAATCGTAACTGGCACTTCCATAATTAAAATCGAATCCCCATTTTACAAACAAGTCTTCTGAAAAATCCCAGTTCCAATCCTGCTTTAAAGTAAATGTGTTAAAATCTCTGTCATCCATTACTGTAAACTCAAGAAGCTGAGCCTGATCATCAAAGTAACCTGTGCCGCTGCGATAATGAGTTAAATTTCCAAAAGACATGATACTTCTGGAGTATAATTTTGAGCCATAGAATGATTTCAAGGTTAGCCAGACATATTTATTACCGTAACTTGAACTTGTTCTGTCAAGATCAGTTTCCAAATAATCCATTGAATCATCAGCAATTAATAAATTCAGAGCCAGAGAATGATTTTCACTTAGTTTGTAGGTTACCTTGCCTAGCATATCATAATAGGTTGGTGAAGGAAATTCCTCCCCGTCATTTATCATACCCAAAACCAGATCCAAATATCCACGTCTTGCCGAAAGAAGCCACGTTCCGTTGTTATCATCAAAAGTTCCTTTGGACAGAATCCTGGCATTCATCATACTTAGTCCGACTGTCAGTTTCTTTTCGTTCACCAATACATTTTGTGTTGATATATCGAATACTCCACTCATCTTATTCCCGAACTCTGCCGGATAGCTTCCGGTAAAGAGGTTAACTCCACCAATTGTGTATACGTCAATGGTGCTTAGTATCCCACCATAAAAGTCTTTCATGTGGTATGGTTCGAAAAGCTGGAGTCCATCCAACTCTACAAGAACTTCATCAGTCTCACCTCCCCGGACATTAAATTTAGCGGAGAAATCATTAGATGAAACTCCTGGTAATCTTTTAATTGACCTATAGATATCTTCTGCAAAAGTTACGTTTGAAAATTCATCTTTCGTAAGCATTTGCTGCGATGCGGGAACATCACCGAGAATTGAAAACTTACCAGGTGTAACAGTGACTTCCTTTAAAAGGAATGCGCTTTCATCCAGCATTAAATTTTCTGTTGTAACGGTATGATCCGGCAGGATTATTATTTCTCTGAATTTGCTCTCATAGCCTATAAAGCTGTACCGAAGGTTATAAATCCCGGGATGAATATCCTCAATTGAATAGTTGCCCTCAGTATTTGTGATTACTCCTATATTCGAGCCCATTACCACTATATTTACTCCTGGCAACACCTCCTGGGATTTGGCATCTTTAACATTTCCCTTGATGATATAAGAAGTGTCGGGATTCTTACCCGGAATAACAACAATCTGGTCTTCGTTAACCAGCCTTATACTTGTTCCGGATTGCGAAAGCACCGAAAGCAGTCCTTTTAACAACTTTTCTTTGCGGAATTCCAGCCTGACTAAATACTTTACGGGAATAACTTCCGAATTGAAATTTATTTCAATATCACCAAGTTCGGCAATTTTATTCAGCGCAAATCCCAGTGTAACGTTGCCAAAGTCCTGATCAATTATTTCATGTAATTTCTCCGGTAGTTTTAGGCTTTCAATTGCGTTACTACTGTTTTGTGAATAGAAATGGGTGCTAAGCAGAAATAACACAATAAATATGGTTGTAATGTTTTTCATATTAATCCTCTGAGAAGATATTCTTTATAGCTCTATTAGTCAATAGTTGGAAACATTTGATATTATAAGCCAGTTAGTTGACTAAGAAACAAGGTGTTTGGGTGACAAGGGGGGAGATAAATGCCCGAAAATAATCGGGCATTCTTAAACAACTATAAGACCGCTTTCAAAGACTCGTAATGTGCTTTAATGGTTTTATCGAGATCTTCAGTGGAGTGAACAGTTGAAATAAACATTGCCTCGAATTGTGCAGGGGCAAGGTAAACGCCATGGTTCAACATCTCGTGGAAGTATTTTCCATAAAGAGCAGTATCAGAACTAACCGCATCTTTATAATTTTTAACTTCGCCTTCTGTAAAGAACATACAGCTCATTGAACCAATTCGGTTCATTGCAAAGTTTTTACCCAATTTTTCAAGATTGGACTTGAATCCTTTTTCGAGATATAGGGCTTTTTCTTCCAAAGAATCATAAATGCCGGGGTTGTCTTGGATTTGCTTAAGCGCTGCATAGCCGGCAGCCATGGCGAGCGGGTTACCACTTAAGGTTCCTGCCTGGTAAACCGGACCAACCGGCGAAATTTTATTCATTATTTCTCTCTTACCGCCATAAGCACCAACCGGCAGACCACCGCCAATAATTTTGCCAAAAGTTGTCATGTCTGGTGTAACACCCAGCACTTCCTGCGCTCCACCTCTTGCAACACGGAAACCAGTCATCACTTCATCAAAAATGAGAACGATTCCTTCATCATCGCATAGTTTTCTCAAACCCTTTATAAATACGTCACTTGAGGAAATAACACCCATATTACCGGCTATTGGCTCAATTATTATTGCTGCAATTTCACCCTTGTTCGCATCGGCAAGCTTTTGAACAGATTCAAGGTCATTGAAATCAGCGATCAAAGTATCTGCCGCACTTCCCTTTGTTACACCGGGGCTGGTTGGTTCGCCAAAGGTTAGTGCGCCTGACCCGGCTTTAATGAGAAAGAAGTCAGCATGACCGTGATAACAGCCTTCGAATTTTATAATCTTCTCCCGTCCTGTATAGCCACGTGCGGCACGCACGGCACTCATAGTAGCCTCTGTACCACTGTTAACCATTCTTATCAGTTCAATCGAAGGAATGAGGTCGACCATAATTTTAGCCATCTCAATTTCAATCGCTGTCGGTGCGCCGAAGCTTACACCTTTTCTGAAACTTTCTTCAAGGGCTTCAGTAATAAATGGCGGGTTATGACCAAAAAGGTGTGGACCCCAGCTGCCAATGTAATCGATGTATGAGTTATCATTCACATCAACAAATTTTGAGCCTTTGCCTTCCTTGATAAAAAGAGGCGTACCACCCACTGACTTAAAAGCTCTAACCGGGGAATTAACACCGCCGGGAATGTATTTCTGAGCTTCGGCAAACAACAGTTCGCTTTTACTAATATCCATTTACTCTCCAGATTCTATTATGAATTCTAATTTTCTTCTATTATCTATGGTGCAAAAGATAGTAATATTTGTTTAGATAGGAAAAGAATATTAGAAAAATTAAAAGTGCTTGTAATCTTTTTGTTGAATTTAATAGAATTCCGTTGCAAGTTATAGCAGGATCATAATTATTCTATTTTTAATCATTTTTGGATTAATAAGAAATGCGAATTGGCTTTTTTGATTCAGGTGTCGGTGGATTGACTGTCCTAAATAAAGCGATTGAAATGTTGCCTAATGAAGATTTTATCTATTACGCAGACACAAAGAATATTCCCTATGGAACAAAACCAAAGGAAGAGGTAAAAAAAAATATTTTTGAAGCCGTGGAGTTTTTGGTTGAGAAGGGAATTAAGGCGCTGGTGGTTGCCTGTAATACGGCTACAAGCGTTGCCATAAATGAACTGAGAGAAAAGTATGACTTCCCGGTTCTTGGTATGGAACCTGCCGTAAAGGTAGCTGTGGAAAATAATGGAAGAAAAAGAATACTTGTTGTAGCAACTCCTCTCACTCTTAAAGAAGATAAGTATCAAAGTCTCGTTACCAAAGTTGATCATAACAATCTGGTAGATGAGTTGGGACTGCCGAGGTTGGTTGAGTTTGCTGAGGGTTTTATCTTTGATGAGAAAATCATTTCTGATTATCTTTACGAAGCTCTTGATGGATATGATATTAGTTCCTACAGCACTGTTGTCTTAGGGTGCACCCATTTCCCATTTTACAAAAATGTCTTTGAAAAAGTATTCGGGAATCATACAAATATAATTGACGGGAATGCAGGCACAGTAAATCACTTAAGAAATGTTCTTAGGGAAAAAGAGTTGCTTAGTTCTGATGGAACAGGTAATGTTGAATTCTACTCAAGTGGTTCCTCTACCGAAGGTTTTACCAGGTACCTTGAATTTCTCAGGGACAAGAATCAATAAAAGTTGACAGTGTGCGAAATATACTTGCCATCCTCATAAATAAACTTAGAAGAGAAAAATTTATTCTGAAATAACCAGGGGATAAAGTGCTTGTCTCCCTCCCATAAATTCAGATCAGTTAGCTTATTGTTGGGAATCCAATCCAGTTCACCTTCGGGGCAATCGATTAACTCACCATCGAAATCATCAATTACAAAAACAAAGACTTGCCAGTCGTTTACTTTGTCGAATTTCGGAAATGAGATAAATCCTTTCATTATCAGGTTTTTTACGTTCAACCCGGACTCTTCTTTCAATTCGCGTATAGCACATTCTTCGGGGGATTCCCCTAGCTCAAACTTTCCACCGAGTCCGTTCCATTTCCCCTCGTGATAATCATTTTCCTTTTTGTTGCGATACAACATAAGTGTTTTACCGTCACGCTGAACATAACAAAGTGTTGCGAGAATAATCTTAGACATATAAAAAGCAATTTTTAATTTTGAGTTATGAATTTTGAATCAAAAGCAAAAAAGAATCCAAAGAGTCATTGATAAGATCTAATACAATTATGAAATTTGAATTAAGAATCTTGCCCGAATCCGGGCAAGTCAGAAAAATGGTTCTTTAATTCAAAATTTAGCATTAAAAACCTGCCTCGCTGGCAGGCGGGTACAACATTGCTCTCTTTACCAAGCGAGGTAAGGATATTCTTTCTGCAAATAATTTTGTACATAATCTTTAACCGCATCTTCCAGCGAAGTTACTTCTTTGCTATATCCGGTATTCTTAAGCTGTTCCATTTTTGCTTCGGTAAAATACTGGTATTTCCCCTTAAGGTGTTCAGGCATGTCGATATATTCAATGTTTACAGGTTTGTCCATGGCCTTAAAAAGAGCTGTTACTAGGTCATTCCATGATTTCGCTTTACCTGTGCCAACATTGAATAAACCATTGACTTCAGGTTTGTCAAGGAAATACAAAGTCATATCAACAGCATCCTTTACATAAACGAAATCGCGTTTTTGTTCACCATCTTTATAGTCAGGATGATCCGACTTAAAAAGCTGAACTTTTCCGGTATCTCTAACCTGCTGGTATGCTTTATGAACAACGCTTCTCATATCATCTTTATGATACTCATTGGGGCCGAATACATTAAAGTATTTCAACCCGACAACCTTATCACTCAATTTCATTCTTTTAACCCACTGATCAAACATGTGTTTTGAGTAACCATACATGTTTAGGGGCCTCAAATCTTCAAGAATATCAAGTCCATCCACATATCCTTTTGATCCGTCTCCATAAGTAGCAGCGGAAGAAGCATAAATAAATCTGGTCTTACGCGGGAGGCAATATTTTACTAGCTCAATTGAATATTGAAGGTTGTTGCTGATCAGGTAGTCTGCATCCGTTTCAGTAGTAGAAGAACATGCTCCAAGATGAATCATAGAGTCTATATAAAAGGTTAATGAGTCATCAACGATCATTTGAATGAAATCATCTTTATTTAAGAGCTCGGCGTATTTCAGTCCGTTAAGATTTTTCCACTTATCGGCATATTCCAACTCATCCACAATAACAATATGTTCCTCTCCCATATCATTTAATTTCTTTACAACATTGCTTCCAATAAAACCTGCACCGCCCGTAACGACAATCATTGTATCCTCCAAAAGCTGCATTTATAATGAGAACTAATTTACTTATATTAGCATTTAACTACAAAAGTATGTTCCCCGTTCAATAGTTCCAAAATAATAGGAAAGAAAATGAGAGCAGAATTATTGAGAAAGCTGCTTGAAAGCAGAATACTAATACTCGATGGTGCGATGGGTAGTCTTATCCAGGGAAAAGGCCTTACAGAGGAAGATTTTAAAGGTGAACAGTTTAAGAATCATTCTCAGGATTTAAAGGGAAATAACGACATTTTATCCATTACTCAACCTGAAGTAATAAAAGCCATTCACAGGGATTATTTGGATGCGGGCGCCGATATTTTCCTGACAAACACGTTTAATGCTACAGCCTTATCACAAGCTGATTATAACACTCACGAATTCAGTTACGACATGAATTTTGCTTCAGCAAAAATCGCAAAAGAAGTCGCTGACGAATACAATATTAAGAATCCTGATAAACCCAGGTTTGTAGCCGGATCATTAGGACCGACGAGTAAAACCGCGTCTATGTCTCCCGATGTTAACAATCCAGGTTACAGAGCTGCTTATTTTGATGATTTCAGGAAATCTTATTACAATGCTACAAGAGGCCTGGTTGAAGGTGGAGCAGACATTATTCTTGTTGAAACAATATTCGATACCTTAAACGCTAAAGCTGCAATTTATGCTATTCATCAATATATGAGAGAAACAGGCAGGCAAATTCCTGTAATGATTTCCGGTACAATTACCGATGCCAGTGGAAGAACATTATCAGGACAAACAACAGAGGCTTTTTGGAACTCAGTAGCTCATACAAAAAATCTTTTAAGCATTGGACTGAATTGCGCGCTCGGACCAAAACAGATGAGACCTTACATTGAAGAACTCTCGGAAAAGGTTCCGGTTCATACCAGTTTATACCCGAATGCGGGGCTGCCAAATGAATTTGGAGGGTATGATGAAACTCCTGAATTAATGGCAGAAGTGCTTGAGCAGTTTTGTGAAGAGGGTTTTATTAATTTGCTTGGCGGGTGCTGCGGTACAACACCGGATCATATAAGAGCTTTTGCCGAGATGGCAAAGAAACATAAGCCACGCAAACTAAAAAACATTAAAAAGACTTTAAGACTAAGCGGGTTGGAACCCTTAACATTCAGAGAGGATATGAACTTTGTGAATGTTGGTGAACGTACTAATGTAGCTGGCTCGAAAAAATTTGCAAGATTGATTAAAGAAGAAAAGTATGAAGAAGCCCTTTCTGTAGCCAGAGAGCAGGTGGAAAACGGGGCTCAGATAATAGACGTAAATATGGATGAAGCAATGATTGATTCGGAAGCGGCAATGAAAAGCTTTCTGAATATGGTTGCTGCCGAACCTGAAATTTCGCGTGTGCCGGTTATGCTGGATTCCTCAAAATGGAGCGTAATTGAAACCGGATTGAAATGCCTGCAGGGTAAGGGCATTGTTAACTCAATTAGTATGAAAGAGGGTGAAGAGGAGTTTAAATCACATGCCTCTCAAATATTGGATTACGGCGCCGCGGTTATAGTTATGGCTTTTGATGAAAAAGGTCAGGCTGACACTTATGAAAGAAAGATTGCTATTGCAGAACGGGCATATAAAATATTAACAGAAGAAGTTGGTTTCCCCGGAGAAGATATTATAATCGATCCTAATATCTTTGCGGTTGCAACCGGCATTGAAGAGCATAATAATTATGCCAAGGATTTTATAAGAGCTATTGAATGGATTAAAAAGAATCTACCCGGAGCAAGAATATCCGGGGGTGTTAGCAACCTTTCATTTTCTTTTAGAGGGAACAACCGGCTACGCGAAGCAATGCATGCCGCCTTTCTTTTTCATGCTGTTAACGCCGGAATGGATATGGGAATTGTTAACGCCAGTCAGCTTGAAATCTATGAAGAAATTCCCAAGGACTTGCTGGAACGGGTTGAAGATGTTTTATTTAATCGGCGTGCAGATGCTACTGAAAGACTTGTGGAAGCTGCCGAATCTGTTAAGGATGATAAAGTTGTTGAATTAAAAACCGAAGAATGGCGGAACACTTCCGTAGAAGAAAGATTAAAGCATGCCCTGGTCAGGGGTATCGTTGAGTTTATTGATCTTGACATTGAAGAAGCCCGACAAAAATATACTTCGCCTATTGATGTTATTGAAGGCCCGCTTATGGCAGGAATGAATTTTGTCGGTGATCTTTTCGGTGCTGGCAAAATGTTTTTGCCTCAGGTTGTTAAAAGTGCCAGGGTTATGAAGAAAGCTGTTGCTTACCTGATACCATATATTGAAGAAGAAAAAATAGCATCAGGCGATACGAGAAAAAAAGGCTCTATCCTTATGGCAACTGTAAAAGGGGATGTACACGATATTGGTAAAAATATTGTTGGTGTTGTTCTCGGCTGCAATAATTATGATGTAATTGATCTGGGAGTAATGGTTCCCTCAGATAAAATATTGTCTACTGCTGTTGAAAAAGGCGTTGATATGATTGGGCTCAGTGGTTTAATTACTCCATCGCTTGAGGAAATGGTTCATGTAGCAAAAGAGATGGAACGACAGGGAATGAAATTGCCGCTGTTAATTGGGGGTGCAACAACTTCCCGCGTGCATACAGCTGTTAAGATTGCACCCGAATATAGTGGACCAACAATACATGTGATGGATGCTTCGAAAAGTGTTCCTGTTGTTGGTAATCTGCTTGGTGATAACAGAGACGCTTTTATTTCCAATACTTCTATTGAGTATGAAAAACTGAATGAACACCACAAGGCTAAACAATCTGCTAAACAGTTTCTCCCTCTTGATGAAGCAAGGAGAAATAATTTTAAGATTGACTGGAGCAGCTATAAGGTAAAAACACCAAAGTTTCTTGGTAGTATGGATTTTAAAAATCACTCTTTGGCTGAAATTAGAAAGTATATTGACTGGACACCATTTTTCAGCACATGGGAGCTGAAAGGGAAGTATCCGGATATTTTTGAGAATGAAAACTACGGCAGTGAAGCAAAGAGATTATATGATGATGCAAATGAAATGCTGGATGAAGTTATAGAAAAAAAATCCCTTTTCGCCAACGCCGTTGTTGGTTTATTCCCTGCTAACTCCGAAGGTGATGATATAAAACTCTACTGTCACGATGAACGTGAAAAATGCAAGGAGACACTATACACAATCAGACAAGAAACTAAAAAAGGGGCAAATCAACCTAATATTGCCTTGTCAGATTTTATCGCTCCCATTTCAAGCGTCAGGAAAGATTATATAGGGCTATTTGCTGTTACAGCCGGAATAGGGATTGAAAAACTAATCGAGAAATATGAAGCTGATCATGACGATTATAAATCGATTATGATTAAAGCTATTGCTGACAGACTTGCGGAGGCTCTAACGGAATTGATGCATGAGAAAGTTAGAAAAGAGCTGTGGGGATATGAAAGCAATAAAGAATTAACGAATGAAGATTTGATAAAGGAGAGATACCAGGGAATAAGACCAGCGCCCGGTTATCCTTCGCAGCCGGATCATACTGAAAAGAACACCATTTGGAAATTGCTTGATGTTGAGAAAAGAACCGGTATCACCTTAACTGAATCGCTGGCAATGTACCCCACTGCCTCAGTATGCGGATTATTTTTTGCTAATCCCGAAGCAAAGTATTTTAACGTTGGCAAGATAAGCAAAGAGCAGGTTTCTGACTACGCTTCCCGAAAAGGAATGACATTTGAAGAAGTCGAAAAATGGCTTCGGACAATTATAAATTATTAAAATTAATTGCTTTGTTGATTATCCTAAAGGGGTAGGTCTTTCTAATGACCACCCCTTTTTTACTTTTCTCGTTTCTATTTTCTATATAAATTTATTAGCGTTATCAAGGTTTCTCTTTTATTATTTTAAGACCTTATCTTAAATAGTCATTTGTAATCGTCAGAGGTGAGTGGAATAGAGAATATAATGGAGTGGTTTGAGGGGGATTATTTTATTTTGCGGTTTTTGTTGACGTTTTCCCGCTAGCGGGTGTTTTTAAGAACAAAAGAGAGGAAGCATGAACTTTTTAAACAGAGTATTGAATTCCAAGGTTGGGGCATCACCGGGTGAAATAATATATGTTGGGCATGAAACCCCTGAGCAAACGGAAATAAAACTGATTCAGTATGATAAAGAAGATTTTTTAGTTGAAAAAATTGAAAACCTGGAGAATGTAAAATCATTGTTGAGTGACTCCAAAGTAAACTGGTTTCATATCACCGGATTGCAGGATATTGAACTCATTAAGCAGATAGTGTTCCATTTTGATTTTCATGCACTCTCGCTTGAAGATGCTTTTAATACCAGACACTTGCCCAAATACGAAGAAGTAGAGGACTATCTTACTTTTATTGCAAAAGGTTATTTGTCAAGGAGTGAAAATGAGATAATAACCAACCATGTTTGTCTCTTCTTTAAGAATAATATATTAATAACTATCCAGGACAAAAACCTGCCCCTTATTGATACGAAAATAAAAAGGATAGAATCAGGGAAAGGAAAGTCTCGCTCTAAAAAGGCTGATTATTTGTTTTTTGTAATATTGGATGCTTTTGTTGACACTTTTTATTCGTCCTTTGATGGGATAAGAGAATCACTGCTTGAAATTGAGGATCATCCTTTATTTAATCCCCATGTGAACCACATGGAAGCTCTATTGAATATCAATAAAGAGTTATCGCAACTTCGTAAAATTTTATTTCCTTTAAAAAGCGCTGTGCGGGAATTAGTTGATTCAGAGACAGAATTGATTCATAATACACATCAAAAATATCTTAACGATCTGAAAGATCACGTTGAGGAATTGGTTGAACATAACAATTCATTTAACGAATACGCGAAAAATCTGATATTGCTTAATGACAATAATCTAAATACAAATACCAACAGGGTAATGAAAGTACTTACTATTATCGCAACCATATTTATTCCTCTTACTTTTATTGCTGGTATATATGGAATGAATTTTAAATATATGCCGGAATTGGAGGCTGAATTCGGTTATCCCCTAATTCTGGGTGTTATGGCCTTTGTGGGATTTGGATTGGTTGGTTTAATGAAATGGAAGAAATGGTTTTGATTATTATATTAAAATATTTTAAAGGATCAAAAAAATGCTTCTTATTATAGATAACCAAAGCAGTTTCATAAAGAAATTCAAAAGAAATTTTCTTTCTGAGCAGGATTTTGACTACATATTTTTCGACCATAATCAGCCCATTGTTTTATCTGCCAAAGCAGAAGTGAGCGGGGTTATACTCTCGGGCGGCAGAGGCAATCCCTATGAGCCCCTTAACCTTACGGCAGATTATGTCGCCTTAATGAATTATGATGTTCCAACTTTGGGCTTTTGTTTAGGGCACGAAATTATTGCGGTAGCACACAGAGGCAGAATAAAGAAACTACCCGAATATTATGTTAAAAAGATTCCTGTAAACATCAAAAATATGGATGATCCAATTTTTGAAGGTGTATCTTCTAACGAAATATTTCTCAGCAGAAGGCATCACTATCATGTCTCGGAAACCCCGCCGGATTTCATAAGTCTGGCTGAATCGGAATTGTCTCCGAATGAAATAATAAAGCATAAGGATAAACCAATCTATGGTTTTCAGGCTCACCCGGAAGTGTCGGGCAGTGATGGAATTATCATGATTAATAATTTTTTGAAAATGTGCGGACTAATTACCCAATAGGAAAACGTAAATGAAAGTTGCCATTATATACAATAAAGATGTCTCAAAGGTTATTAACCGTCTTGGTATTCAAAACAAGGAAATTTATAATCCAAAGACTGTTATGCGAGTCGCGAAATGCCTGGAAGATGGTGGACACAATGTAGATGTCATTGATGGTGATATGCACGTTATTGAGCGAATTCATGACTTTATGCCTCAGGTAGTTGAAGGTGAAAAAATGGGCATTGTTTTTAACATGGCCTATGGTATTCAGGGCGAAAGTCGTTACACACATATTCCCTCTATGCTGGAAATGTTAGGAATTCCCTATGTGGGTTCTTCTCCAGCCGGGCACGCACTTGCCCTGGATAAAGTTGTTACAAAGATGATTCTACAGCAGCATGGATTGCCGACACCAAAATTCTGGGTGTTTAATGACCCTGAAAGTATTACCGATGATGTTGAGTTCCCTGTTATTGTTAAACCAAAAATGGAATCTGTTTCTTTTGGACTTAGAGTTGTTGACGACTACGCTGAGTTAAAAGATGCCGTAAAATATATTATTGACGAATTTGAACAGGCTGCGCTTGTTGAGCAATTTATTCCCGGCCGGGAATTTGCCGTTGGTCTTCTTGGTAATAATCCCGTTGAAGCATTCCCAATACTTGAAATTGATCTTGAGAATGATCCCAATGCTATTCAGACACATGAGGATAAGAGTAAGGCACCCAGAGCAAAAATTTGCCCCGCTGTTCTTACAGATGATCTTGCCATAGAAATTACAAAAGTAAGTATAGAATCTTTCAAGGCGTTGCAGCTAAAAGATTTTGCCCGCGTTGATTTAAGAATGGATTCTGAGGGCAAGATTTACATTCTCGAGTTGAATTCAATGGCTAGTTTGGGACCCACAGGTTCTTATCCGCAAGCAGCTTCAGTTGCGGGGTATGATTATAAATCTTTAGTAAACAAAATGCTGGATGTTGCGGTTTTAAGATACTTTGTAACATCAGAGTTTGGGCGCGATGCTGACCAGGTTTATAATAAAGTACCAATGCATGTAAGGATGAGAAGTTTTTTGAGAGGAAGACAGCCCCAAATTAATAAATTCCTGAAGGAAATGGTTAATACAACAACCCACGTGCGTAATGTCGAAGGAGTACAGCTTCTTTCCAACCTGATAAAGAAACAAATGAGTACTCTGGGGTTTTCTTATAAGACAATTCCGCAGGTAGAGGTTGGCAATATATTGTTTTTTACAAACTCAGAAGATGCTGATTATGACGTTTTACTATTAGGCAACCTTGATAATAGCACAAAACTTTCTGAACATGAATATTATCATGTCTCTGAACAAAAAATATTTGGCACCGGGATTTGGGAGAATAAAGGCGGTTTGGCAATAATGATTGCAGCCTTGCAGGCACTCCGTTTTGTTAAGCAGCTTAAAAAGTTAAAAATTGGTGTTCTGCTAACAAGTGATGATTCCTTACAAGGGCGATTTGCCAGGGAACATGTTAAGCACTTAACACAGGACTGCAAATATGTTTTGGGTTTGCATGGAGCATTTTTGGATGGCGGGCTTGTTACCTCGAGGTCCGGAGCTGCCTTTTATCACGTTAATATGAGTTTGGTAAAACCGGCAGACGCATCTGATGTGGCTGAGTCATTGAGTATTTTTCACAAACATTTGGCAGGCTGGATTGATTTATCTGATAGAGAAAACGGACTAGCAATTTTACCTCAGAAGGTACAGATGGAATCTGACATATCTGACCCCTATGCGCATGCCTCGTTAAATTTAAGCGTACGTTTTAACGACCTTGAACAAATGAAGATAATCGACAAAAAAATACGTAAACCTCTACCGGCAAAATATAAAAAAATAATTAATCTTCAGGTAGATGGAGGGCTTAGAAGACCAGCAATGTTGAAAACTGAAAAAGTGATCGCATTATGGAATAAAGTTAAAACAATCTCTGCAAAGCTCGATATTAATCTGAGAGAAGAGCACAGATGGAGTTCAGCAGATATTTGTTTTGTAGATGATAAGAAATTTGTAATGGACGGATTCGGACCTAGTGGTGCAAATCCATCCAAGAAATCTGAATTTATCCTCAAACATAGTATTCTTGAACGCGCTACTCTTTTAGCGGTTGTTCTTTCAGAACTGAAACTGAATGGTATTGACTAGAAATATAAGTAGTTCTGTTGAGCCCTTTTATTTTAAGAGCACCATTTTTTTTGTTCTGTAAATGTTTTTTGCCTTTAGTGTATATACGTAAAGTCCGCTGGGCATGTTAATCGCATTCCAATTGTATGTATAAGAGCCAGCAGAGTGAAAATCATCGGCAAGTGTTGCTACCTCCTGACCCAGAACATTGAAAATATTCAAGGAGGCATTTCCAGCCTCCGCTAAAGTGAAGCTTATTTTTGTTGTCGGATTAAATGGATTTGGAAAGTTCTGCTCAAGTCTGAATTGAGCGGGTAATTCTTCACTCTCATTTATTCCAACAGTCGTTTCATCCACATCTCTTACTAATCTGACATAGTTATAAATTCGTATTACATCACCCTGCGGGCCATGTCCATAAGGGTAGTCGTTTGGGTCTCCTGATTTTGGATCGCTGCGCTGAGCTCCGGCACCATGAACATCCTGCAATTGATAATTCCCGGAATTTGGCGGTGATTCCATGAAACCCAATGCTTCTCCAAAACAAACATAGGCAGCGTTTCCGCCATTGTTCATATTGGCATGCGTTGTACTGCTCCAATAAAAGGGGTAATTGGTGCTGCCTCCTTCATCCAGTATTGAAGTGCATTCAAAAAGTGGATTAATAGCAGGTGAATTTGTTGTCTGTAGAGACCTTGAATAATCCAGTATACTTTGCAATTCCTTTGCATTGGGTAAACGCCAGTCATTATAGCCCAAATAGTTTTCAATGTTCTTTTGTTGTGCCCAATCCAAAGCTTCCTCCCAATTCATTCCTATTTGGCTGTCATTTTTTTGCCACATTAGTGACGTCGATTTATCCGTAATTGTTTGGTCTCCATTATCAAAAAAATCATTTATTCCATAACCAGTGTTACCCCTAACATAAAGAACATAAAATCCCTTGTCCTCTGTTTGACCCGGCATTGGCCCGGTTGGGTAGCCTTTAATTCTTCCATCAGCAAAATTTACTCCAAACATGGTTTCATTGCCTCCCATAGTAGTCCCTGCATATAAGTTTGAACTTGCAAACTGAGCATCAATAATACGCTCACCAGCTGACACATCTCCATATCCAAAATCAAAGTAATCCGTATCAATGAATGGAACCAGACCGGCAGTAGATATTCCATCGTAGCCGCTTGGATCTTCACCGCTAAAAAGAATTAAGGAATAGATTTCTTTAATTGTTGGAACTCGCCAGTCGTTGTAGCCGGCTAATGAAAAGGTTGATGTGCCAGCCAGTGCCTCATCATATGACAATTTATCATTAGCATCAATGTTTCCATCATTATCCATGTCAGGACTTTTTTGCCACATTAGTCCGGTAACATTATCGGTAACTGTTCCGTCACCATTGTCAGTGTATGAGGGTTGGTTGCCACTGTATTGTGCATCCTGTCCAAAAAATGGACTACCATTCGAAGGAGGACTTATTGAGGATGAGTTGTTGTAGTTTATTTCCTGCCCGGTGTCAACTATTGGATAGCTAACATTTTGTGCAAATGAGGTTGTTATAAATAATAATATAGCTGGTATTGCTAGCGCTAAAATTCTCATCTTGTTTCTCCCGTTATGTTGCATCCCATAAAAAACATGATCATGTGTTTGTTTGTATTATTCGACATGAGATAGTCCATAATGGTTTAAAATTCCAGCTGCGGATTTATCAAGAGCAGTAAAGTTTTATAATAGCTTATTAGATATTGAGGGCAACCGAATTGGTTCTTACGCAAGTGTTTGACTAGTTTCAAGCATATTCATTCAGTTGCTCAAAAAAGTCATAAATTATGGACTTTATTAAAATAGTAGACAATTCTATTTTTTATTCGGGAATGACAAATAATTGAGGTTGTGGATGAAGAGGCAAAAATTGTATTTTCTAATTTGTTTAATCTATCTTCTTTTAGTTCCGGTCTTAATAAATTGCAGTGCAACCGATAACAATACAATTGACCCTATAAAATTGACAGACTCAACTACATCATGCCATAGTCCAGACGAAACAAAAAAAGTGTTACTAATCGGCGCAAGTTACTTTTTCTCTTTACCACAAGACTTAGCAGGTCTGGCTCAATCACGAAATAAAGACTTTTTTGTAGACGGAATAATTATTGGTGGAGCCTTGCTGGATTACCATGCAAATAACCTCCTTACAGAAGAGAGAATCAGATCTGAACACTGGGATCATGTTATATTGCAGGGAGTCTGTACAAATGCTGCCTTTCCGGAGACTAGTGCTCAGATATTCCCGCCGTATGTTTCCCACCCGCTTGTTCCTTCAATTCAATCCCTTATGACAATAATCGAAGATAATTGTGACTCCACAGAAACAATTTATCAAATGCCCTGGGCTTTTGAGGATGGAACAATATGGCTGCCGGGGTACAATCATAGTTACTTCGATATGCAGCAACTTATCTATGATAACGTCCTTGCTTTTGCTAATGACTTGGATTTTAAAGTATCACCAGTTGGTTGGGCTTGGAATAGGGTAATGAGCGATCGACCTGGTATAAAATTATTTCAATCGGATTTTAATCACCCCTCTGTAAAAGGGGCATACCTTTTGGCATGTGTTGTTTATGTTTCAATATATGGTGAGAGCGTTGTTGGATCATCTTATTTGGGCACATTAAGTCTGGAAGAAGCCACTTATTTACAGGAGGTGGCATCTTCAACCGTTCTCGACAATCTGCCTTTATGGAATTAATGTTTTCGAAACAACTAGTAACTATTTGCTGATTTATAAGGATGTTGATACAGACCACATTAGAACTTTCTATTGTTATGTATCACCCCCTCTAACCTAAAATTTCTCTTTATTTATTTATCACAATAATTATTAGCAAGGTGTTTTATGAAAACGAGAAATATTTTTACGTTAAGTGTCTTAATTATGTTCGGCATTCTTTTCAGTGTGGGTTGCAGTGATTCAGCTACTGATCCGGTAAAAGAAACAGGAACAATATTACTAAAACTTACAGATGCCCCATTCCCAATAGATCTGGCAACCAGAGCGGAAGTAACAATTGACCAAATTTCAATTAAAAGTCAAGGTGACGTCGAAGCTGATTCGTTACTGATCTTATCATCTGTAACAGCAACATATAACTTATTAGATCTCAGAAATGGCATTACAGAAACCTTACTGGAAATGAATATTCCAGCGGGTATTTACCATCAAATTCGACTACGGGTTGTTGACGCAGAAATTGAGTTAACTGATGGACAAATATTTAATTTAAATATTCCAAGTGGAATTCAAACCGGAATTAAAATAAATGTGCACCCATTTCTACAAATTGCCGGTGGGACAACAAATGAAATCCTTTTGGATTTCGATCTTGAAAAATCATTTGTTATGAGAGGTAACCGTAATAATATAACCGGTTTTAATTTTAAACCTGTTATAAGAGCCGTGAATAATTCTGATGCCGGTACAATTCTCGGATACGTGAAAAGTTATGCGGATTCTGCACTGGCAAATGCAAGAGTTTGGGTAGAGGCTGATTCTGTTATATCTACCACTTTTTGCGATGAGAATGGGGAATACACAATAATTGGTATCCCCACCGGAACTTATTCTGTGCACGCAACTACAGAAGGTTTCGATACGGCTTCTGTAGCAGGAGTTGTTTTGGACGCGGGCGAGTTTGAACGTCAAAATTTTAATTTAAATCAGTTATAAAAATCTTCTTTATTTATAGCAAATTATGAGGAGCGCAAAGCTCCTCTCTTTTTATACTTTTACAAAACTTTTACGTAACATTTACAATCATATACCTTCGAAATACAATTATTTTTGTATGTTATTTACAATTAATTAGACTTTTATCTGAATCCCACAGAAGGAAAATAAATTGTCGGATAACATCACTTATCCGACCCTATTTCTAAGTTTAATGAAAATATTTAAGTCACAATCTGATTGGAAGTTAAATGAGTAACCAAAATATACATCAATTCCATATACCTGTATTAGGTGTTGGATTTTCGGTAGACTCCGCCTTAAAAGTCGCGAAATATGGCGTTGCTTCAGTCGCATCTCTGGTTGATGATACCCTCATGGAAAATTTCCGAAAGTACTATCTTGAACTTAACGACAAGCACTATGTGGCTATTGACGTGAAGGAAGAAGATTCACGTGCTAAACGAACAACGGCCTACCTTAATATGATGAATGAAATGGTGAACGAACAAATTGAAGAAGTAAAAAGCTCAGAGTTTTTCACTGGAAGTGAAATAACAAAATATTTTGAAATGTTATCAGATTCATCTGAATTGAAGATTAAATATACCGAGATGCTAAACTGTAATGATGAGAACGAGAAGAACACATTACAAAATTATTTGCGTGATAACGTAAAAGCTGGCTCAATAGACGTCAATATTATGACTAAACTTGATAAGGCTAATTACGATAAAGGTGAGCTTTTACCTGTAGAACATAATGATGCACACGCTGCTTTACGCGGATACGCAAATAGTGAGCTTGAGAGCACAATAGTTTTTTCTGCCGGCATGAACCCAAGACTTTACGGTTACATTGAAAATTTCAAAGATTTTTTCCCGAACTCTATTGGGGAGATTAGGAAAAAAATTGCCATAAAGGTGAGTGACTATCGTAGTGCGCTTATTCAGGGTAAATTTTTAGCTAAGAAGGGTTTGTGGGTTTCGGAATATAGAATTGAATCTGGTTTGAATTGCGGCGGGCATGCATTTGCTACAGATGGTTTACTGATGGGTCCAATTCTTGAGGAATTTAAGAAACGTAAGGACGAACTGATTACCACAGTTAAAGAAATACTTGAACAGGCTTTCGAGAAAAAAGAAATTGTTACAGACCTAGCTAATCTGGATTGTGACATAAATGTTCAGGGTGGCGTTGGAACCGTGGAAGAGCAGAATTTTTTAATTAAGTACTATGGTGTTAAATCGGTAGGCTGGGGAACTCCTTTTCTACTTGTGCCTGAGGCTACAAATGTAGATGAAGTAACGCTTGGACAATTATCCGATGCGAAAGAGAAGGATCTTTATCTAAGTAAAGTATCACCTCTTGGTGTTCCATTTAATAATCTTCGCCAAAACGGAAAAGATGCTGAGAAGCTTGAATTAGCTGAAGCCGGGAAACCGGGTAGTCCTTGTCCGAAGAAATTTTTAGTTTCGAATTCTGAATTTGCAGATAAGCCCTTATGCACCGCTTCAATAACATACCTGAATAAAAAGATTAAAGAAATAAAAGAAACTCTTGATGAAGTTGATTTCAAAAGAGAATATGAGAAGCTGATTGATAAAACCTGTCTTTGTGTCGGATTATCGGCCGCGGCTTTATCAAATAAAGGTATCGTAATTCCTAAGCAGAGTACTGCTGTTTCAATATGTCCCGGACCTAACATGGCTTACTTTTCAAAAATAGTTAGCTTTAAGGAGATGGTTGATCATATTTATGGTAGAGTTAATATTATGACTGATGCGTCAAGACCAAATTTTTTCATAAAGGAACTAAAGCTTTACATTGAATATCTTGCTGATAAAATTGAAGAGTCAGTTGAACCACTATCTCAAAAGACAGAAGCCTGGATAAACACATTCTCAAAGAATCTACTTGAGGGGATTGAGTACTACAAAACCCTTATTCCTAACCTCTCGGAAGAATCTGAAAATATGAAGGCTAGATTTCTTGAGGAGCTTGAAGCTTTGGAAGAAGGACTATCCGTTCTTGTTTGTGAGGCTGCCTAAAATTTTTATGTGAGTTCCCTTGCCTTTAAGGTGATGGAACTCAAAATCTTATTCCTCTATAGTATCAAAGTTGACCATTATCACTCCATGTATAGTTATTATTCCCGTTATTTGTCCTAACAACAGTTTAGTAAGTAAGTTTTCTTTGCACTCCCATGCAAATTCTCTACTCGAGGAGCTTCGGCTCCTCTTATTCTTTTAAAAGAGAAGATTATATTGTAACTTACCAATAAAACAATCGTCAAATTCTCATGCGAATATCTTAAAGAGAGAGACTTTAAGTGTTCTACAATGTTTTTGCTAAGCGAAGGACACGGCGGTCAGGAAGAGTACTTCGTTGATCGTGCTGAAGCGCCGGCATATTCGCTTGAGATAAAAGGCACACGGCACACTAATTTTAATGATGTTGCTTACCTTGCTGAGTATCCGGGCAAGATAATGGGGACTCTCGGGGCAATAGACGGGGAGCGTGGATTAACAATTATTAAAGACCTAACCAGAGCGTTCTTTGATAAATATATTAGGGGAGTGAATACAGGTTTTGATTATTTGAAACAGAATAACAGAGAAGTGATTCTCAGGAAAAGTACTGAATAATTTTTTTAATATTTTTATACTATTCGATTAAAGGCATTTTATGACTCCCGAAGAAATTTCAAAGCAGTTAAGAAAACCCGAAGGGGAGAATGGGTTATATATTGCCGAAAGTATGAATAAGCTTAGTTCGAAACTGATACGCCTGAACTATAAGGAAATCTCCAAGATGCCCGGGGATAACATTCTGGAAATAGGTTTTGGCAGCGGGTTTTTCATGAAAGAGTTATTTGAGATGGGGAACGAAAGAGTTATTGGGCTTGATTATTCTGAAACCATGTTAGATGAAGCCAGGAAAATTAATAACGAGTTCATCCAAAAGGGTAGAATGGAGTTGTACCATGGACCGGCTCATCAAATGCCATTTGAAGATAATTCAATTGACAAAGTGGTTACAATTAACACTATCTATTTTTGGGACGAACCAGAAATAATATTACGGGAAATAAAAAGAGTTCTAAAGTGTGAGGGACATATCGCCATTGGTATAAGAAATGAAGAAACAGTAAAGCACTTAGAGTTTACCAGGCATAACTTTGAGTTTTACTCCACCTCTAAAGTTGAAAAGCTGCTCCTTGAAAATGGTTTTGAAATAGTATCAAGTAAAACGATTCAAGACAACGAATATGATGCCAACTGCATTATTGGAAAGGCAAGAATGGATTAGTCTTTTGAGCCATCAACCGATTTTGATAGATCCATTACCAGACAAGATGTTAAAGGAAATCGATTATTTGATTTTCGGTAGGAGTAGAACAACTGCCCAATGTATTGTCCTAAAAAGAATGCGGGGATGAAAAAGGCAAAAGTAGAAAGCTGCCACCCAAAACCGCCAAAAATCCTGACTGCGGCAACAAAAGGTACAGGAAGATGCACGGAAAGTACCCATTGAAAAGAAAACTTTTTTACATTTGCCCGCCAGTATCCAAAGGGGATATTAAGCAGTAAAATTAATATAAGTGCTAATGCCAATTTCAAAACAATCTTCTTTTCAAATATGTTATGCCGCTAAACTAAATAATTATTGGAATAATTCAAATTTAGTATCGTTTTTTTGACATAATAACTGAAAGTCCTCTCGGAATTGAAGGACAGTGCTCCAGTTTGAATCCTACTTTTTCTGCCAGTTCAAGTGATAATTCAAATGCCTTCTGATTTACGTGACCTTTTGGTTCGGAAAGTAAGCAGGTTCCTCCAGGTCGTAATGCGTTAAATACTTCACCTAAAAATCTTTCCTGATCAGTCACTTCATGTAAAACGGCAAATATCAGAGCAAAATCAATTTTGCCTTCAAGATCCTCGATACAAAGAGAATTTGTGGAGCAGTTAATTGGTTCAATGGAGCTATCCAGGTTTTTGGCTTTGGCTTTCTCCATTAATTTGTCAAGCATTTCCTGCTGAAGGTCAATACTATATACTTTCCCGTCTGGGCTTACAACACTTGCCATGTAAAGGCTAAAAAAACCCATTGCAGATCCAACATCAAGAACATGTTTTCCTCGGGAAACATACGCCCCAAGTATCTTTGAAGGGTTTTGAAAGAGTTTTCTTAAGGGGCTTGCTAAAAGGTGACCGACCCAGATCGGGCAAACATGTTCAGCCATTTCCATTCTCCGAGGGTTAGTAAATAGTTGATGCGGCAAGTTAGACGATTGAAAATAGGAAAAGATTTTTTAAGTTCTATTAAAAAAATATAAATTTAAGTCCTTTCATAATTTCTTTTGGGGCGTACATGAAAATTTCATCAAGTTGTTACGCAATTCACGGACTTTTTACACTTTCACCCTGGGTGGTTAACAGCGGTTTTATCGTTGGAGAAAGTAAAACCTTAATTGTTGATGCCGGGGCAAACTACCTCTCCGCACAAACAATATTCGGTTATGCCACAAGCGCCCGGGAGGAAAACGAACTCTTCCTGGTTAACACAGAACCGCATTTCGATCACATTGGCGGGAACTGCTATTTTAGTGAAAAGGGAATCCCTATATACGGGCATGAGGGAATAAACAGAACCAGCGAAGAATTTTATGGACTGGCAGAAGAATTTAATAAAACAATTACCAGTTCAAAGAGAAGAGAAGCAAGGGAGGAACAGACCTTATTTGTAAATACACATCCTGTAAATCCAAACCATAAAATTTCTGCACTCAGGACTACCCTTGACCTGGGAAATAAAATCATTGAGATTATACTTACACCAGGGCACTCGCCTCAAAATCTTATGGTTTTTGTTCCTTCCGAAAATGTAATATACTCAGGGGATACAATTATCGAAGGTTACATCCCAAATATGGAAGACAGTACTGTTGAAGGGTGGAAAAACTGGATGAAATCATTAAACATAATCGAGGAGCTTGATCCAGGCATTTTAGTGCCCGGGCATGGTAAGGTGTTACGGGGTAACGAAATAACAAAACAAATTGAGTTGACCAAAGAGTATTTAATCGCGGGAATTGAGTCTGGTAAAGCTCCCACTGCTCTATAGACAAATTAAATTTGGAGATCGGAATTGAAGTTTTTTTTAACTAACTTTACGGATCAATAATTAAATTATTGGCAGATTTTATTAAATCGCAAATTGCAAAAGAGGGAGTTAAGACCAATCTGATAAGAGTTTTCTTACCTGTCGTTTCCCAACAAGAAAAATTTGTAAAATATACAATCGAATTCAATTCTCCAAAGAGAGACTACTATTATTAAATTTTAGAAGGTTATGTAATGAAATCATTAGATGCAATAGGTTTAGATGAAAGGCTTTTAAAAGCGGTTACTGATTTAGGATTTGAAAAACCTATGCCCATTCAGGAAAAAGTTATTCCATTTTTAACAGATGAAGGTTTTGGCGACTTAGTCGCTTTGGCTCAGACAGGAACCGGTAAAACTGCTGCATTTGGTTTGCCGCTTTTACAGATGACTGATGTATCAATAAAAGATACTCAACATTTAATCTTATGCCCAACTCGTGAACTCTGTATTCAAATTTCTGAAGATTTGAAAAATTATTCCAAATATATTCAAGAAATAAGAATGTGTGCTGTATACGGCGGTACGAGCATTGATGCTCAAATAAAAACAATTAAACGAGGTGTGCATATAATCATTGCTACTCCTGGCAGGTTGTTGGATCTGATCAACCGCAAAGTTGTTAAGATAGGTTCAATAAGGACAGTTGTTTTAGATGAAGCTGATGAAATGCTTAATATGGGCTTTAGAGACGATCTGGAATCCATACTTAACGAAACACCTTCTGAGAAAAAAACTTTGTTATTCTCTGCAACAATGCCACGCGAAGTAATGAACATTGCCAACCGTTACATGAATTCTCCAACTGAAATTTCTGTAGGGACAAAAAACGCCGGTGCGGAAAATGTTACTCATCTACTTTATATGGTTCATGCAAAAGACAGATATTTAGCGCTTAAGCGTATCGTTGATTTTAATCCTTCAATGTATGGTATAGTATTCTGTAGAACACGCCAGGAAACAAAAGATGTTGCCGAAAAATTGATGCAGGATGGCTATAATGCTGATGCTTTACATGGTGATCTTTCTCAGGCTCAGAGAGATCAGGTAATGCACAAATTTAGAATCAGAAATCTAAATTTCCTTGTCGCAACGGATGTTGCTGCACGTGGTATTGATGTTAATGACTTAACTCATATTATTAATTACAATCTACCAGACGAAATTGAACTATATACACACAGAAGTGGTAGAACCGGACGTGCTGGAAAGAAAGGGACCTCAATATTAATTGCTAACCTTAAAGAAAAAGGTAAGATAAGAGGGATTGAAAATCAGCTGAAGAAAAAATTTACACAAATGCCTGTTCCAGGTGGTAAAGAGATTTGTGAGAAACAACTATTCCATTTTATTGACAGAATGAAAAATGTGGAAGTTGATGAAAAACAGATTGAAGCATTCTTGCCACAGATTACAGCACAACTTGAATTGTTAGATAGAGAAGATCTTATCAAAAAATTTGTATCTCTCGAGTTCAACAGATTTCTGGAATACTACAAGAACACCAAAGATCTTAACGTTCCCGAAAAAGGTGAAAGAGGTGAGAGAGGCGATGGTTCCCACAGAACCGGTGCTTCAGGATTTACAAGATTTTTCATTAATGTTGGCGACATGGATTTTATAAAACCTACAACCATTATTGGTTTTATAAAAGACTTCACAGGTATGAAGGATATCGAAATTGGTAATATTGAAATTCTAAAGAGCTTTTCCTTTTTCGAAGTTGAATCCGGCTTTGATGAAAAAGTACTGGCAGGTTTCGAAAACAGAACACTAAAGAAAAGAAGTATTTCTGTTGAAATTGCCGAGGCTAAATCCTCAAGATCTTCAGATTCCGGAAGATCAAAAGGCGGCGACCGTAAAAGAAACGGAAGCGGTGGCTATAAAGGTCGCAGCCCACAAGGTGGAAAGGGCAGAAGCAGCGGCGGTGGACGCAGCAGTAGAGGCAAAGATGCTTTCTTTGCTGAATTGAGATCGGGCAAAAGAGGCGATAATAAGAAAAAACGTTAGTTTCTTATAAATCCATACTAATTATTTTTATTAGTGGGCAATAAAAACAGGATTGTTTTTGTTGCCTTTTTTTATGACTTTTAATTAGCATTCCAATAAAATTTTAATTCAAACTAATTAATAGAATCGCTTAATTGTAATCGGCTAATATAAAATAACCAGGGGGGTAAATGAAAAAGTACCTTTTTTTATTAATATTCTTATTGGTCACTTCGTTAAACGCACAATTTATAAGAGGGTATGGTCTGAAAGCCGGCTTTACATCTTCCAATCTGAAATGGGACTACAATACCGGGGGGCAACAGTGGATGATAGAGCCAGATAATAGAAATGGAGTAAACCTTGGATTATTTGTAGAATTTCTTGACTTACCGGTATTCAGTACCCTTGCTGAAGTAAATTACGTACAAAAGGGAATAAATCAGAATGTTCCATTTACCTCTCCCACAAATCCGGATGGTGGTGAAGAATCTCTGAATTGGCAGATTAATCTGGATTATCTCAATTTATCCTTCCTTGCAAAGGGCAGAATATCAATTGGTCAATTTACACCTTATCTTCTAGCGGGACCTTCCTATGATATTGAAATAAACAGGTCAGTAGAAAATGATGACATTGATAATTACAAGGATTACAAGAAACACAGAATGGGTCTTAAATTAGGTGCTGGTACTGAATTTAAACTTGAGACAGTAACGCTACTTGCAGAGTTTGTCTACCAAGCAGATCCAGATAATTTGTTTAATAATCAGTTATTAATTGTAACAACAAGTTCGTTTGACTTGAGAATAGGTGTATTTTTCCAATAAAAGCATTGCTTTAAATTCAATATTACAGTTTCTGAGGTTCTATGAAAAAAAGTTATTTAGTGATTCTAATCATTACCTTTTGCAGTTTATCGCATGGTCAAAGTATTAGGGGGTGGGGAGGTAAAGTAGGTGTTAATATATTGAAGGAAGATTGGAATCATTCATTTGAATATTATTACATTGGAATTGCAAAACCGTTTCCGGGAATAAATGCAGTTATATTTATAGAATGCCAGTATAACCCAACTTTTTTATTCGTAGTCGAAGCAGCCTATACAAAAAGTCGGATAAATTTGGAATCAAATTCTACTATTGCTCATCCTGACTGTTCGTGTATATTTGGTGACTGGGTGAGTAAGAAAAGTTCTTTAGATATTTCAATACTTGGCAAGATTAAGAGTGAACAAAATATTTTTTCACCCTATTTATTAATTGGCCCATCGATCAGCTTTACTTTAGAAAATACCACAACAGGATATTATTCTCTACCTTTTAATGATAATCGAAACATCTATGATGAAATATCTCGATTGAGGATCGGTATAAAAGTGGGAGCTGGAACAGAAGTAGAATTTCAAACTCTGAACCTCTTATTTGAGATTATTTTCCAAAAAGAAATTAATAATCTTTATGAGACAGACGAGTTAAAAATTTCATCCTCCTCCTGGAATTTTCGGTTTGGATTTTTATTATAAACCTTTCCTCATGCATTAATCATTATGGAGTGTTTATGAAGCCCTTGTGTATTTTGGTGTTGATAAGTATTACATCTTCCCTTCTTTTTAGCCAAGCAAAAATCGCATATGGCGTTAAGGCCGGGGCAACTATAATAAACCCAACTGTTTTTACACAGACAAGATACCTCAGAGATATGGATGGCAGAGTTGGTTCTCTTCTTGGTTTATTTCTTGAGTATCATGAAGACGAAACCGTAAGTTTAGTGACTGAGTTATATTATGTACACCGCCTAATGGACAATATTATTCTCAAATACGATTACAATACAGGCGAAATATACCAGGACCTTAGTAATAAAGTCAGTCTGGACTATTTAAACATTTCCTTGCTAGCTAAATTTAGTTTTTCAATTTATTCACAAAAACTTTATGGGTTTGTCGGTCCTGCTCTTGACATAGAAGTCGATTCGGCAGCAGAATTGATCGAAGGAAATAACTACTTTGATAAAAATTCGTTGAATACAATTAAATATGCTATAAAATTTGGAATTGGAACTGAGTTTGAATCAATGGGCGAAATTTTTTTAACTGACTTTTCATATCAATTTGATTTCAATAGAATGTCTCAACGGAGTCCGAGGATCACCGTAAGTTCTTTTGACATAAAGATTGGAGTATTCTTATGAGAAAAATAGAATATACCTTACCATTCGTTATTATTGCTGTCCTTTACAGGGGTAAATAATTATAGGTTGGAAAATCCACTTTGTTACTAATTTGATAAACCATGAATGGATTCACTGAATTTCTTGATATTATTGAATGGGTATGACAGCTGCGATTTGGGTTTGAGATGTGATACTAAAAGAGTACTTTCATGCGAATTCACTTAAGAGTATTTTACTGAAATGAACGATGATATTATTGGAGAGTTTTAGTAATTTGGGTGTATGTTTGAGAAATATTAGTCTCGTATAATTAGCTCATAAAACCGGACATTTAATGAATATCGTTATCACTGGCTCTAATGGATTTATTGGAAAAAATTTACTTAACCAACTGCTTGAAAAATACCCTGAAGCAAAATTTAAATGTTTAGTTCGTGCAGAGAAAAAATCAGATAATCCAAGAGTAGAGTTTGTTACAGTTAACTATCTTGATCTGCAATCAATACTGGATTCGAAAGTTGTTGATGATGCCGACTATATCTTTCATGTTGCCGGCGTAACAAAGTCCGCTACTAAAAAAAGATTTTGGGAAGGGAATGTAATCCCCACACAAAATTTATTAGAGGCAGTAAAACAGACAGGGGCTAAGTTAAAAAGATTCCTCCTGGTATCTTCCCAGGCTGCCAGCGGACCTTCTGACAGTCTGGATCATCTCTTATCCGAAAGTGAGGACGCTAACCCGGTAGAACTTTACGGGGCGAGTAAATACGAAGCCGAGAAAATACTTAGAACATACTCCGACATACCTTTTACAATTATCAGCCCCGGTGGAGTATTCGGACCTGGTGATGTTGACTTCCTGAAGATATTCGAAATGACAAAGATGGGCATTAATGTTTATGCCGGTGTTAATGGAAAGTACATGTCGGTAATCTTCTCCGAAGACCTTGTAAACGCTATTGTAGCTTCTGCTTTTTCTGAAAACTGTATTAACAAAAAGTACTTTATTGTAAATGATAAACCGAACACCTGGAATGAAATTCACGAAACGGTTTTTGAGGTTGCCGGTAAAAAGAGATTCGACATTTCCCTTCCGTTCCCTCTGCTTAATGTTCTATCCTATCTCGGATCCGCATATTCCGTAATATCCAATAACCATATCATTTTTAATAAGAATAAAGTGAGTATGTCGGGACCAAAATATTGGATAGCTTCTAATGCCGCGGCAAAGAAAGATTTCGGTTTCGAACCTAAGTATAATCTGAAAGAGGCAATGCAGAAGACTTACGATTGGTATAAAGAGAATAAGTGGCTTTAATAAACAAGGAGCTCAGATATATTCTGCGCTTCTGTTTCTATTCTATTTTGTAAATTAAGTTTATGATTCCAGGACTATCATAATATAAAAGTTCTTTACTAACTTTCTTGAGGTTGTTTATGCCGACAAATTTACCTCCTGAATATTACGAAGCTGAAAAGAAGTTTAAAGATGCTTTTTCACCCGCGGAAAAAGCCGAGGCAATTGAAGAAATGCTCTCCACAATCCCAAAGCACAAAGGGACTGATAAATTAAGAGCAGATTACCGAAGAAAGCTTTCCAAACTTAAATCCGAAGCTAAGTCTCAGAAAAAGACAACGAGGCACGATTCGTATTTCCATATTGAAAAAGAAGGTGATGCGCGTATTGCCATAGTTGGTGATGCCAACACAGGTAAGTCCTCTCTTGTGGCAGCTCTCACACATGCCCATCCCGAAGTTTCAGATTCTCCTTTTAGTACATGGATACCAACCCCCGGATTACTGGAGGTAGACAACATACGATTTCAACTAATTGATACTCCACCCATTACCCGGGATTATATTGAGCCCGAATGTTACGACTTGTTAAGAACCTCTGATATGATTCTGATAATGCTGGATATTCAGGACTATCCTATAAAGCAAATTGAAGAAACACTGGATAAGTTGGAAGCTGGTAAAATTGCACCCTTCAGCAAGAAACATCGTTATGATGGAAAATCGATGAAATTTATTCCAATGATAATAGCCGTAAACAAATTGGATGACGCGGTATTCAGGGAAGAATATGATGTTTTGGAGGATCTTCTCTCTGAAGAGTGGAATTTGATTCCAATCTCTGTGAAGCATAAATTTAATCTGGAAAATTTATTTCATGAAATGGTTGAACGAATGCATTTGATTCGTATTTTTTCAAAGCCTCCTCATCGTCCGGCGGATTTGACCCGCCCATTTGTACTTAAAGAGAATTCAACAATTGATGATTTTGCAAACAGAGTGCATCATGATTTTTCAGAAAAATTAAAATCGGCAAGAGTGTGGGGCACTGGAGTGCGTGATGGACAACAGGTGGGACGTGAGCACGTATTATCTGATAAAGACATTGTAGAACTTCATATGTAAAGAATCACTCCAACTGTAAAATCAATAATACATTTCCAATAGTGAATCATATTAATTGGATTTTGGTTTATAAAAAAACTCAACATGCTTAAAGGAATTTATGAATTCACTTAAAAACATCAGACTTGTGAAGCTTGAAAGAGAACAGTTGGACATGGTTGTTGATTGGGCGGCTAATGAGGGGTGGAATCCCGGGTTAAATGATGCTGAAGTATTTTGGAATACTGATCCGGATGGATTTTACGGAGTATTGAAGGATGATGAATTAATAGCCAGTGGGTCGGTTGTCAGTTACAATGGTGAATACGGATTTATGGGCTTCTTTATTGTTAAACCGGAGTATCGAGGCAGCGGATTGGGGAGAGAACTTTGGAATAAAAGGAAGGAAATACTCTTATCGCGGCTTAGGAAGGACGCAACTATCGGGATGGATGGAGTTGTTGATATGCAGGAGTTTTACGCTAAGGGGGGCTTCAAATTGGCTTATAAGGATATGCGTATGGAAGGAATGGGTAGGGAATATGAACTATCGGAAGATATTTCTCTGATTGAGGAGAATGATTTTATAGAAGTTAGTAAATACGATAGAGAATGCTTTGGTTTTGACAGGTCGACATTCTTATCCGGCTGGTTAAAACAAAGTAACGCCAAGGCATTTAAATATAAGAATGGAAATAATGCTGCAGGTATTGCCGTAATTCGTAAAGCTATGAATGGATATAAAATTGGACCACTGTTTGGCGATAATTTATATATTGCAGAGAAGTTATTCGAAGCCTGCTCTGATACTGCAAAAGGAGAAAAGCTTTTTCTGGATATACCCAAAATAAATAAGGAATCCGTGGCTTTGGCTAAGAAATACGGACTTAAGCCATGCTTCGAATGCGGTAGAATGTATTATGGTAAGCCAATAGATGTGCCGCTTGAGAAAACTTTTGGAGTTACTACTTTTGAGTTGGGATGAAGTTTTTGCAAGTGGGTTGTTACTTGTTTTTATCAGATGGAATTATGTTGAAACATAAAATACTTATAACCATTTATAATTTTCATGTAACATTAAAACCGTTATATCCAAATCAATCCCATAATAATTACTCTCACATACTCGATAATATATAGGGGAAATTAAACGAGATGACATTATGAAAATATGAGGTTTTCCATTGATTGAATATGTGGTTATTTCAATTTCATTGTGCTGCATCAACTTTTTAGGTGATTCAGAATTTCCAAATTCGTCAGATTCGTCAAGTATATTACACACTCCAGATCATAATAACACAAAAGTCTATCAGCATTTTGATTACCATTTAGAAGAAAAAAAAACTGATAGCACACTTTATTATGATGCCCTTGCCCTAAATAGCGCCCAAAAGGAAGGCAACAAATCGCTCGAATCAGAAATACTATTCAAACTTGGGCAATATTTCAGTAAAAGAGGAAAAATAACTGAGGCGCTGGAAAAGTACAAAGCTTCTCTAAGAGTAAAAGTACAACTAAACGACTCACTCGGAATTGCAGCAGTCCACGATGCCATTGGTGATGTTTATCGTTACTTAGGGAATTTTAATTTTGCACTTGAGGCACATTTAACGGCCTTAAACATTTACGAGATTCTAAAAGATAGTTCTGGTATATCAAATTCCTTTTGTTACCTTGGACTAATTCAAAGGAATGTAAATGATCTTCCTGAGGCATTAAAGTATTATAAGAAGGCATTTGATATTCGTAGAATGAATAATGATCAAGTGGGTATTAGTGAAGTACTGAGTTTTATTGGGACAGTATACTGGTATTTGGAGGACTATGAAAAAGCTCTTGATTACTACCAGCAATCACTAGAAATAAGGCAGCGTTATTCTGGTGGGGAAGATAAAATATCAGGAATCTTAAACAATCTGGGAAATACATACCGGGAACTAGGTGAACTTGAAGTAGCTCAGGAATATTATAAACACTCCATTGAAATAAGTGAAAGAATTGGGGATGATAAACTAAAGTGCGTAACACTTAAGAACATTGGAATCCTCTTTAAAGAGAAAAAGCAATTCGATAAATCCATTAAGATATTTAATGAAGCCAATTTTATTGCCCAGAAAATTAAGTATAACAGAATTATTAGTGAAGTTCTGAAGAATGAGGCAGAAGTTTATGAGGCAATTAATAAACCATCGATTGCCCTGGAATTGTATAAACAATACTCAGCCCTGAATGACTCAATATTTAGCGCGGAAAATTCACGAAAAATAACCGAATTTAAATCACAATATGATTTGGCTAGTAAGGAAAGAACAATTAATGAATTAGAGGGGGAGAAAGAAAAAAACATAAGGAATTTTCTTCTCCTCGTAATAGGTCTTATGATTTTGCTTTCCGTAATTATCGTACATCGTTTTTATTTGAAAGTTAAAATGAACCGGTTACTAAAAGAGCAGCAAAAAACTATTATTGAAAAAAATATTGAACTTGAAAATCTAAATGAAGATTTGGTATTGGAAAAGGAAAAGGCAGAAAGATCTGATAGATTGAAATCTGAATTCCTTGCGCAGATATCCCATGAAATCAGAAGTCCAATAAATACAATTCAAAACTATACTTCTCTTATCGAATTTGATTTAGGTAGACATTTGGATAGTTCATCAAAAGAGTATTTCCATTCGATTCATTCGGCCTCAAGTAGACTGATAAGAACAATTGATTTAGTTCTGAACATGTCTGAATTGGAAACGGGTTCATATGTGCCATCCTACCAGGAAATAGACATCATTGATTTGATTGTGGCTCCAATGATTTTGGAGTTTAAGAATGTAGCCAAATCCAAGGGGTTGTTTCTGGATTTTGTAAATGACATGGGGAAAGCGGTAAAATTATATGGTGATCACTATACATTATCCCAGATATTATCCAATCTAATTGATAACGCCATTAAATATACTAATGATGGCTCCGTTATAGTTTCCTTGTGCGAAACTGAAAATAGTGTTGAACTTGCAGTTTCTGACACAGGTATTGGCATTGCGCCGGAGTATATACCAAGACTTTTTGATAAATTTTCGCAGGAAGAACAAGGCTATACAAGAAGGTTTGAAGGTAGTGGACTTGGTTTAGCACTGGTTAAAAATTATTGCAAATTGAATAATGCGGCAATTAGTGTTGAGAGTGAAAAAGATGTTGGAAGTACATTTAGGGTAACGATCAAAAAAAAGATTAGTTAACAGAGTGTTATACGAGAGGCATGGATCCCATGCCTCTCTGGAAAATTATTTGCTTTTATCTAAATATTTAGCAACGTCTTTAGCAAAGTAAGTCAATATCATGTCTGCCCCTGCTCTCTTGATAGCTATTAAGGACTCAATCATAACTCTCTCCTCATCAATCCAATCGAGTTTACCAGCGGCTTTAATCATAGAATACTCGCCACTTACCTGATAGGCAGCTGTAGGCATTCCAAATTCTTTCTTAACTCTGTAAATAACATCAAGATAAGGTCCGGCCGGTTTTACCATAATTATATCAGCGCCCTCTTCAACATCTGATTTGGCTTCACGCATTGCTTCATCGGAATTGGCAATATCCATTTGATGAGATCTTCTATCACCAAACGCGGGGGCTGAATCTGCTGCATCTCTAAAAGGTCCGTAATATCCCGATGAATACTTGACCGCATAACTCATTATTGGAATTTTTGTAAATCCTTTATAATCCAAAGCCTTTCTAATGGCAGCAACACGTCCGTCCATCATGTCAGAAGGAGCAACCATATCGGCGCCGGCTTCACAGTGAGAAATTGCTTCTTTTGCTAATAGTGTAACAGTCTCATCGTTTAGTATTTCTTCACCATTAAGTAATCCGCAATGTCCGTGAGAGGTATATTCACACAAACAAATATCGGTAATAACTAAAAGGTCTTTTACATTTTCCTTTATTGCTCTTACGGCTCTTTGAATAATACCATTCGAATCATAAGCGTCAGATCCCTGTTCATCCTTATGTTCCGGTATTCCAAACAATATTATCGCAGGAATCCCCAGGGCGACAAGTTCTTTACACTCCTCGACCAGCACGTCAATTGACATTTGGTATACACCGGGCATTGACTTCACTTCATTTTTGATCTTTTCGCCGTGATGCACAAACAAAGGATAGATTAAATCTTCCTTGCGGAGAAAAGTTTCTCTTACCATATCTCTTACTATGCTGGAATGTCTTAATCTTCTAAGTCTGCTTGTTGGATAATTTGCCATAATTTAACTTCCTCCTGAAACTATATTTCAGATTCTGATAATTTATTAGTTCTTGGAATATATTTGTCTTCTATTAAACGGTCAACTCTTTCTTTTACTGTTTTGGAATACTTCACACAATCGCCAACGGAAATTCCTCCCCTGTAATTGCCTGAAAGGAGTACTCCTTTATTCATTTCTTCAAAGTACTTAAAACTCGACTCTTGTTCCGGATAGCCTAATATATATTGGGGAATAGCCTTGTCCCATGTTTTCTCCTTCAGATAAACAAATGGTCCTTCAATTCCCATCACTTCCTTAAACTCTGCAAGTACCAGTCTTTGTCTTTCTTCGTCAGTAAACTTCTCATCAAAAGTATTCCGTGATCCACCTGTAAATAGGGTGAAAGAGGCGTAATCTTCCGGCGCTCTGTTTGTAAAGATTGTTGAAGTCCAGATAGCACCAAGAAATCTTTTCTTTTCTTTACTTGGTATTAGAAAACCAAACCCATCAAGGGGCTGTTTAATCTGATCTTTTCTAAAAACAACAAACAGGACTTTTACTTTTGGGTACGGTAGTTTCTGAAAGTTATCGTTCAAATTTTCATCAAGGTCACCCATTACCTCCGGTATATCGTATCCGGGTATTGTAGAAACGACTAAGTCAAAAGTATCCTGCCCGATTTCTCTGTTCTTCATGTGATGCACGCGATAGCCCGAATCAGCAAGACTGATTTTATCAATTGTATAACCATATTTTACACGGTCGCCAAGTTGGCTGGCAATAGCTTTAGGGAAAGACTGCATTCCATTCTTAAATGAAAACATTTTAGCGTAGTTTTTTGACTTCTCTTTTCTTTGCTTGCGCTCTTTTGCGCCAAGAAACATTCCTTTTATTAACCCGCCATATTTCTGTTCAAGATCATAAACTTTAGGGAATGCTGATTTAACACACAGTTCGTGAGGATTGCCCGCGTAAACGCCGGAGACAAAAGGATCAATCGCGTAGTCAGCAAACTCTTCACCAAGTCTTCGTTTAACAAAATCGTATACTGATTCATCAACACCTTCAACGCTGCGCGGAATAAAAATTTCGCACATTAAACGTAACTTGCCTTTTAGTGAAAACAGAGAAGATTTAAGAAAAGCACCGGGGCCAGTAGGGAGTTCCTGTAGTTTGTTATCTCGTAAAATGTAACGTTTGTTTGCAACATCGTTTGCGTAAATCATCTCTTCGCCCAGCCCAACATCCTCGGCAATTTCTCTTATCAAGGGAGTTGTCTCCAAGCCGCTATTTGGTCCAAAATCAATAAGGTAATCATTAATGTTAATGGTCACCATCGATCCGCCGGGTTCATCGTTCTTTTCGAAAACCGTTACGTCATATCTTTCATCTTTGTTAAGCCAGTGCGCAGTTGCCAAACCGGAAATGCCAGCGCCTAATACTGCAATCTTAATTTTGTTGTTTTCCATAATTACTTTATCTCTTTTGATACAATTTCACTTAATGCCCGGATGAAAGTTTCAGAATCATTCAGCCCTTCCATCACAATATAAGATTCAATATTCACTCCGTCAGCCACATGCCGATATTCTATATCGAGCTCAAACAAAGTTTCAACATGATCCGAAACAAAACTAATCGGTACAATTAATAAATGTTTTTTGTTATTTGCCGAGAGCTGTTTAATCATAGTATCGGTTCCGGGCTCTAACCATTTTACCGGCCCCACCTTACTCTGGTAACATAAGTGATGTTCGTGAGAATAATTTCTCATATTCATTACTTTATCAACAGTGCTTTTAATATGGTTACTATAGGGGTCACCGTTTCTTACCATACTCATCGGTGTTCCATGAGCGCTGAATACTATCTGAACATTGCTCCTTATTTCTTCTCTGAATTTAAGAAGAGTCTGGTCTATCCGTTCATTGATGGCATTTATGTAATTTTCCTGCTCATAGTAAGGCTCTATGTAACTGATCTTACTCAGGTCACCCTTGTAAACTCTCTTCCACTCGTTAAAAGAAGAGCCGGTAGTTGAAATTGAAAAATGGGGGTAAAGCGGCAGAAGAATAACTTTATCATATCCATTTCGTTCAACACATTCAGCGGTTTCTTTGGTAAGAGGTTTCCAGTATCTCATCGCAGTCATTACGTCAATATGCAAGTTTGGATTTTCATTTCTTACTTTATTCTCAAGCATCGATCTTTGTTTCTCAGTCCATTCATTAATGGGTGATTTCCCACCAATTAATTTATATTCCTCTGCAACCTTTGGTGCGCGCCTGCTGGAAATAATTTTAGCAAACAGTTTCTGCCCGAAGGGTAGATTGAAAATATCCGGATCACAAAACAAATTATAGAGAAACGGTTCAATTGCCTCCACTGAATCTGGTCCACCAAGATTCAGTATTACTATTCCAATCTTTTTCATTTACTTTCCTTTCAGGGAAGTACTAAACAGTTCGTGAATATCTTCCAGCGTCTTCTTTTCTTTCTATATAACCGTCAAAAGACATTGCAATATTCCTAACTAGCAATCTGCCCATTTCAGTTATTTTTATCGTACCGTTTTCAATACTTAACAAATCATCATCCATAAATACTTTTAAGGACTCAAGTCCATGAGCAAAATATGTAGTGAAATTAATTTGATACTTTTCTTCTATTGTTTTCATGTTAAGTTCAAAGTCGCACATCAAGGTCATAATAACATCTTTACGCAGAATATCGTCATCAGTTAAAGTATACCCTTTCATAATGGGCAGTTCGCCATTATCAAGCATCTCGTAATACTCTTTTTCATTCTTTTGGTTTTGGCTGTAAATACGACCAAGTTGACCAATACTTGTTATTCCCATTCCATAAAGGTCAGTCCCGGCATTTGTACTGTAGCCCTGAAAGTTTCTGTATAGCCTTTTTTCTTTTAGAGCAATTGAAAGTTCATCTTCCGGTTTCGCAAAATGATCCATTCCAATAAAAGTATAGCCTGCACCTGTCAGTTTTTCTATAGTCATTTTCAGGATATGCAGCTTTTCTTCAGGTTGAGGCAAATCCTCTTCTTTTATAAGCGACATATGTTTTTTCATCCACGGCACGTGAGCGTAATTAAAAACAGCAATCCTGTCGGGAGAAATATCAATTATGGCATCCACAGATTTTTCAAAAGTATCGGCAGTCTGAAAGGGAAGACCATAAATAAGATCGAGATTTATACTCTCGAATTTAAGCTCTCGTACCCAGTCAACAACTTGCCTTGTCATATCCTCGGGTTGAATTCGATTAACAGCTTTCTGCACCTTTTCATTAAAATCCTGAACACCCATGCTTATTCTGTTAAAACCACCTTCACGCAGTGCAACGAGATGATCCCTGGTAAGTTCCCGAGGGTCAATTTCGCAGCCATTCTCAGAATCATCTCTAAAATTAAAGTTAGTTTTAATGTAAGAAACAAGATCACTTATTTCAGATGGCGTAAGATGAGTGGGTGTTCCGCCGCCCCAGTGAAGTTGGGCTACCTTTCTATCCGGTGCGATATATGTCCGTACAAGGTCAATTTCTTTTTTTAGATAATCAATATACTTGGCAACACGATCTCTATTACGGGTAACAATCATATTACATCCGCAGAAATAGCATAGTGTGTCACAGAAGGGAAGATGATAGTAAAGAGACAAGTCCGGCATCTCTTTATTACTGTTTGTGGCTATCACTTCAACCAGAAATTTATCTTTTGTAAACTCCTCGGTAAAATGAGGAGCCGTAGGATAGCTTGTATATCTGGGACCTGGCTTATCGTACTTTTTAATTAAATCTATATCGATTGAAAACATTAAGTATGCCTTTTATTTATGATAAACAACACTCTCTTCTTTTACGAATTGCACAAGAGCTTTTGCATGATCCGGTTTAATATCAGGTAAAATACCATGTCCTAAATTGAATATATGCCCGCTCCCTTCGCCGAAGGATTTTAATACTGATTGAACTTCTGTTTTAATTCTAACCTTACTTCCATATAAAATTGTTGGATCCATATTCCCCTGTAGAGCAACTTTATGTCCAACTTGTTCTCTCATTTTGCCAAGATCCATCGTCCAGTCTAATCCTAAAACGTTGGCTCCGCAATCCGCCATTTTATCGATACTATGGTGAACACCCTTAGCAAACATAATCACAGGAATATTCTCTTTATTTAGCTTGCTGATGATTTTTGTCATATAGTCCAGAGAAAACTCATTAAAGTCAGAAGGAGTTAAAATGCCACCCCAGGTATCAAAAATCTGAACAGCGTTAACGCCGGATTCAATTTTCGCGTTTAAATAATCTGCAACTGTATCTGCAATCTTGTCAAGTAGCTGATGTGCCAGTTTTGGATTGTTGTAAATTAATTCTTTTACGCGCGCAAAAGTTTTACTACCACTCCCCTCGACCATGTATGTTAATAATGTCCAGGGCGAGCCGGAGAAACCAATAAGAGGAACCCTGCCATCTAGTTCATCTTTAGTAACTTTTATAGAATCCATTACATACTTTAATTCGACAAAAGGATCGATGGTTTTAAGTTTTTTGAAATCATCTTCGTTTCTGATTGGTTCCGGGAAAATAGGTCCGCGTCCTTCATGCATTTCGAGGTGCATACCCATTGCTTCGGGTATAACGAGAATATCCGAGAAAAGAATGGCTGCGTCTGTCTTAATTATATCAATTGGTTGCAAAGTAACCTCAGCAACTAGGTCGGGTGTTTTACACATAGTTAAGAAATCTGACTTTGCTCTAACGGCTCTATATTCAGGCAGGTATCTACCCGCTTGTCTCATAATCCAGATAGGTGTTCTTTCAATCGGTTCTCTTTTACACGCTCTTAGGAATAAATCATTCTGTAATCTTGTCACAATCAATCTCCAAATATATCTTTATTTATAATAACGAATAATCTCATCTAGAAGAGTATTCATGGTTGATTTTGCAGGTGTAATGCTAACCTTAGCACCTGTCATTTCAATCGCTTCTTTTGTTGTGCTGCCAATGGCGGCAATATCACTTCCTTTAAAATACGATTTAGGTGTTTTAACGTCTGCCAGTTTAAGGAAGTTGTTATAAGTTGAAGGACTGGTGAAAATAAAAAGATTTGGTTTAGAATCTTTTATTTCCTTAAGCTCCTCACTTACTTTCTCAATCTTTGTAGGAACGGTGTCGTAAACCGAAATAGGAAATATTCTTGCCTTTCGTTTTTGTAAACCTTCTCGTAATTCTTTCCGCGCAATATTGGAAGTAGGAATTAAGATGTTTTTATTTTCCAAATCGAATTTGGAAAATAATTTCAGAATACCCTTGGCACTGAAATTCTCGGGAACAAGTCCAACTTTAATTCCAAGTTGCTCACATGTAAACTTGGTTTTGGATCCCACGGCAATAACTTTTACCTTCTTTAGCACGCCGGCATGTTCACTGTTTTTAGTCAGGTCGACAAATATTTTAACAGCATTTGATGAAGAGAAAATAACAAAATCAAATGTTGCCGAAAGTAATAATTCGTGCAACTTGGAAGGATCCTGAATCGGGACAATTTTGATGCAAGGGAAATAGATTACTTTTGCACCATGACTATGAAGCCATTTACCTGATTCTTTACTTTGTTCTTTTGTACGAGTAAGAACAATTTTTTTATCCTTCAGTATCTTTTTCATATGAGACCTATTTAGGTGTGTTATAAATTTCTTTTAAAACTTTTCTGGCCCCGGCTTTCAACAATTCCTTCGCCAGTTCTTTCCCAAGTTTTTCAGGATCAGTTTTAGAACCACGGGCTTTTTTACGGAAAGTTATTGTCCCATCCAGTGATGCCACCATGCCTTCTAAGAACAAACCCTTTGGAGTAGCTTCAGCGTGAGCGCCTATTGGCACCTGACATCCACCCTGAAGTGTTTTCAGGAATTCTCTTTCGGCACGAACAGCAGCAAATGTATTCTCATCATTGAGCACTTTAATTATCTTTGCAGCAAAAGTATTTTCACTGCTTATTTCTATCCCTAAGGCACCTTGTCCTACTGCAGGGAGAAATACTTCCTGGGGAAGAATTGAAGAAATGTGCTTCTTCAGTTTCAAACGCTCAACACCTGCACGCGCTAAAATGATTGCATCCCACTTTGAATTTAAGAACTTTTCAATTCTTGTTGGTACGTTTCCACGCAGGTCAACAACCTTAATGTCAGGTCTGTAATGGAGCAATTGTGCCTGTCTACGAAGAGAACCTGTAGCAACTGTAGCTCCTATTTTTAAGCTGTCTAGAGTGGCTTTCTTTTCTCTGGCTATAAGAACATCATCAACCGCATGTCTTTTTGTAACAGCGGCCAGCACTAAGCCCTTCGGTATTTTAGTTTCAAGATCCTTTAGGCTATGTACAGCAATATCAATAGTTCCTTCGAGTAATTCATTCTCCAATTCTTTTGTGAAGAGTGATTTATCCCCGATTTTTGATAATGCAACATCTACAATTTTGTCGCCTTTGGTCTTAATAAGCTTAAGCTCAACCTTAACGTCTTTATGATTTTTTTCAATTTCCTTTTTTATGAACTTTGCCTGCCAAAGGGCAAGATCACTGCCTCGTGTTCCAATAGTTAATACTTTCTTTTCCATCGATTACCTTTATTTTATTCGTCTTCACTTTTTAGGGAAAATAATTCTTTGAGAACTACTACATGATTTTTCAGAACTTGTTCATCAGATTTACCATTTGCCAGTTCTCTTAACTTTATTGTTGGGTTATGAAGAATTCTGCCCATTAATCTTCTGCTCATATCTTCCAGCTTCATATAATCTTCATCTGAAACTTTATTCCGAATCTTGCCCAGTTCGTCCTGTCTGATTTCTTCAAAGAAATCACGAAAAGCTTTTATAGTTGGAACTACTCCAAGAGCGTTATACCAGCTAAACAGATTTGCCATCTCTTCAATAATTATTTTATCAACTTTTGGTATTTCATCTTTTCTGGCTTTCAGGTTTTGTTCAACTATTATTTGTAAAGAATCCATATCGTGATAAAATACATTGTCAAATTTTCTTACGGCAGGATCAATATCGCGCGGGATAGCGATGTCCATCATAACTGTGGGCATTCCTTTCCTGCGTTTCTGCATCTCTTTAACATGCTCGGTTGTAATAAGAAAATTCTCAGAAGAAGTTGCGCTGATAATAATGTCAAACTCATGCAAGTGATGATGGAATGTTTCAAACGGGATTATTTCGCCATCAATTTTTTTCGCAAGGGCTTCTGCCTTTGAAAGTGTGCGGTTGGAAATAACTATATTTGTAACCCCTTTATCGCGTAAATGTATTGCTGCAAGTTCACCGGTCTCACCGGCACCAATAACCAGGGCCGTCTTTTTATCAAGATAGGCAAGGATTTTCTCAACAACCTGAACTGCGGCATAACTTACAGAAATTGCGCCTTCTCCAATCCGGGTCTCTTTTATAGCACGTTTGCCAACTTTACTTGCAGTATCAAATATTCTGCGGAGCACGCTACTGGCAAAATTGAGGTTTTCCGAATACTCAAAAGCATCTTTAACCTGACCAAGAATCTGGCTGTCACCAACAATAAGTGAATCTATTCCGCCCGCTACATTAAAAAGATGCTTAATTGCACTACAGGAAAAAAAATATTCAAAATGATGATTCTCAACATTTTCAATTGGTTTGAATTTTAGAAGATAGTCACGTATATCCTCGGCTCTGGTTCTTAAATCGCGAGGGAATCCAAATATTTCAGTTCTGTTACAAGTAGATATAACAACGCCTTCGCCTAATAAATCCCGTCTTATGGAAGGGATAAACTGGTCTATCTCTTCATTGTTAAGATGTAGCGCCTCCCGCAATTCAATGGGAGCTGTATTATGGTTTATAGAAATACCAAATATATTCATAACTGTTTTTGCTTAATCAATAGAATGTATGAAAACTCGATTCAAATATTTTTGTTATTAGCAGGGATATCAGAGCCAGGGAGAATCCGGTTAGTGAAAATATTATAAACTTTTTGCCATACCATTTTGCATAAATTTTAAATATGATTCCTGTTCCATAAACCAGCCAGATAGTGGCAGTTGCCAATAATTTTGGGTCGAGATAACTATAATCAGGAAAAGCTGATGGTAACCAGATAACACCAATCTTAATGGCTATTGTAAGTAAAACAAATCCAATAACTGCGGAATAAAAGGATAATTTTTCCAGAATCTCTAAACTTGGAAGCCTTTTAAATAATAGCCCAAATTTATTGAGTTTGATATCTTTGTAAAGTTTCAGAAATAAAAGCCCATGCACTGCAGAAATAGTGAGTCCGGCATAACCGAGGATAGCGCTGATCACATGAATTCCAAGGAGTCGGCTCCTGAGTATTTCTTTAACTTCATAATTATCAACAATGTAAATTGAAGAAATTGCCTGGAAAATTAATGAGAAAATTATAATATAATAACCGGTCCACCTTATATCAGTAAGCAGTTCAAGAATGAAATAGGAGAAAACAAGGGCAAAAGCCAAAACGGAATAAATTTCAAATTTTGATGTGATCGGTGGATGATTAAATTCAATGGTTCGGAATACGAGATAAAGCACGTGAATAATCAAAGTAATAAACAAAAATATACGCTTTGAATTTGTTAAAACTCGCTTTTCTTTCATGAAATCGTACAAATAAACCGAAAAAGCCACTAAATAAAGAAAAGGCAGAATTACATTTAATGTGTGAATTGTCTGAAGCATATAATTCCCTGTTACTGCAATGGTTTACAAAGAAAAACATTCAAAGAACCAACTACGGTTTGAACACTTTTGAATATTTGTCACCGTAAAATAACAAAGAAAATACAAAAAAAAAGACTTGTTAGTTCAATTCTCGAAGATTAGTTGGCATGTGTATTATGTTTCTCAATATAGGCATTAATGAGGGAGATGGATGATTTTACTAATGAAAGATTAGGATTAATTTCTAAAGCTTTTTCCAAATACATTTTTGATTTTTCAGGATTGCAAAAAAGCCATAATATCCCAAACATTAAGAATTCTTTTAATGAAGTCAGAGTTTCTACATGGTCATCTTCTTTTACAACTAACTCCGGGCAGGGACAATCATCCGAAACAACATCGGTATTAATGATAAACTCAATATCCTCAGAAATTAGATTATGGAAGGTTTTTAGAGCGGCGTCAATATTCCCAACCTGTGTATAACAGATAATCAGTTTCTTCATAGCAACTTTATTCCCAGGATCCTGAGCAACAACATCCTCAAGTTCAGCCATGGCAAGGGAATATTTTCTGCCTAAAAAATATTGATTACCTAACATTTCACTCATTCTAACCGACCTGTATCTTTTATAAATATAAAATAATAAATGAAATTGAAAGCCCCAAAGATTAATTTGGGGCTTTCGAAATAATTATTGAACGAATGGATATTGTTTACAGAATGTATCAACCCATTTGCTTGATGGCATCATATCATAAGCCATAGCGTTAACGCCAAATTTTAGTGTTTTAGCATCATAGCCTAACATTTTTAAGTAGGCAGCTACGTGTGCTGACGTTTGACCTGTATAACAGTAAACAACAATAGTTTTGTCAGTAGGAAGCGTTTTAAGAGCTGTTGCTAGTTTAAGATCAGAGCCTGGTGTATACTGCATTGCGCCATCAATATGACCTAAATTATAGTGATCAGCAGACCAATAGTTTACGATGTAGTAGTTGCTAAGATTTCCATAAACTGTGTTATGATCGACAGCTGATGCGCCAAAACCTTCTGCTAAAACTGCTGCTGCTCTTGAAGCCAAGATAGCATCACCGGTTTCTTCGCCAGTAGCCAATGTTGGAAGTTCGCCAACTGGACCTTTTGGAGTTGATGTTGTAACAAATTGCGCTAAACGAGGATTACCAATGCTAGGTGACCAGCTATTTGCACAGCTTGAGTTCCATGAAGACATTCCAAATTTCAATGATTTTACATTGTCATGTCCCAATAATCTTAGTATTGAAGTGCCAAAAGAAGCTGTTTGACCTGAATAACAAGCTATTACGATAGTGGTATAGTTGGTTGTTAATCCTTCAATATGAGTGATTAAGTTGCCGGCTGAAACGTTAACGGCACCTTGGATGTGGCCATTTGCGAAATCAGCTTCTGCACGTATATCAATAACATACTGACTTGCACCTGTTAACATGTTTTGGTAAACATCATCAGCAGAAATTAATGCTGGAGCTGAAGTGTTGATAAAGTCGCCATTAGCTTCAAGATATTCTGCTAAAACCTGAGCTTCATTTACAACAACAGGTGTTGTTCCACCGTCGTCGCTTGAGCAGTTAATTGCTAAAAACATTATTGGTACAATAAGTAAATAAGTGAATAGGTTTTTCATTACAACTCTCCTTTAATTGAGTATATGGTTTTTAGTTTGCCTTCCAATATGATGGTAGTTTACCGTCAACGATAATTCCCTGGTCTGCGGCTTTTTCCCATTCTAAAAGATCTTCTTCGTATAGATATAATTGTTTGTTTCTAAGTGTATCGCCTTCAGCCATTATATGACAGGCGTCATAACATGCTTTGCCTTCTTCAACTTCAGTTCTGGTAGTCCACTTTAATATATTATGTGGTGTAGTATATTTATAAGTCGGATGAGCATCGAAGGTTGCTAATTGATCAACTCCGTAATTTGACCATGTGTCCGGAGCCGATAGCGACTGACGAAGTAAAGCAAATTTGTAAGGTTTAATTTCCGGAATAGGATTCATACCGATTTTAAAACTTTGATGAGCTTCAATTCTTGCCCCAACACCATGTACGTGACAGCTGCCGCAATTGTTGTAATCCTGGGAGTGGCATACATTACAGTTAAAAGTATCAAAGTGTTTTGCATGGTAGTCATTAGCAGTCTCCATACCTGAATGACAATCTGTACATTCCGGTTTTAGCGCCATTTGATAACGAGTATCATACTTAACTCCATCGCCATGTATTTCATCTGTTGAATGGCAAGTGACACATTTGTATCCCATTTTTGTCAGGTGTACATCTGGTACAGTGCCAATAGCAACTCCATAATAGGCATGACCACCGCGGCTAACATGGCATGTTGTGCAATGATCTCTTTGATCGGGTTTAACAAAATTATGACCGGCATAAAGTCCGCCGCCGCCCTGAATAGGACGATTAACGTGGCAGTCACCGCAGCTGGCGTGGCACTTTGCACAGTTTGCTTCATAACCTTCTGCCAGATGTTCAGGAATAGAATTAAAATTATCGTAACCGCCTCTTTCTACTACCATTCTTTTTTGACCCCAGCCTTGATTATGGAGACTATTGTGAGACTTTTCATAAATAGCCGGGTGACACGTAGCGCACTTTTCTTCCGCTGATTGGGAAGGTTTCTTTATAAAATCACCTGAATGCGCAACTGCTTTGTCTGCGGTGTTGTCAGTGCCATTGTGGCAAGTCGTACAAGCAACCTGACCATGTATACTATTTTTAAAATCAGTATAACCAGTGCCGCCTAAATAGACTCTGTCATATGGCTCATAGTGGGGAACATCACCGCCACAGCCGGCACCACCTGTAGAGGGTGGGTCAGGAGTGTAAACAGCCTTTAGGACTTCATAATTTGTATGACAACCGTTACAGGAATTAGCCTGCATGGCCATCTCTTCTTCCTGTGATAGTGTTCCGTCATCTGTTTTTTTATCGCAAGCCGTGAAGATGACAGTGACGATAATTAAGAGAAAAGCAATTCGCAAAATAGATTTCATTTGGTTTACCTATAAGTAGTGTTGTTTAATCTATACCTATAGGACAAAATGAGTGCCAATTCGTTTTTAGAACATAATAGGGCTTTTATGTCTTATTAATTGAAACGAAACGTTTCGCTTGGTAGTGTTTATAGTTGGTTTGCAGGTTAAGTTATTACAAATAAGGTTGTTAGCAAAGATGGAACAAAACGTTTCTGAAAATTATAAATGGAACAAATCATTCCACATCTAATCCGTGCTTTTTCATTCTTCGCCACAAAGTTGTTCTTCCAATTTTTAGCTCTGTTGCAACTTTTCTCTTGTTCCAGTGATGTTTTTCAAGGGTTTTTAAGAGATGAGTTCTTTCCGAAATATCATCTGAAGAATGTGCACGTAAATTATACTTGTATTCAATTGAAGATTCCTTAAAATTGGAGGGGAGTTTGGTTGATTCTAGAATTGATCCCTTGGAAGTCCTCACGAAGGCATATTCAATCACATTTTCCAACTCACGCACGTTTCCTGGCCAATCATAATTCATTAATCTATCAATGGCTTTTGCTTCTATTTCTGTAATATCCTTTTTATAAAGCATTGAATATTTACTAAGAAAATGTTTTACCAAGGGAGGTATATCATTTTTCCGCACGCGTAATGGGGGCATTTCAATAGGAATTACACTTAGTCGGAAGAAGAGATCTTCTCTGAACTTGCCATCATCAAGGGCTTTTTGAATGTTAATATTTGTTGCCGCAATAACTCTTACATCAACTTTTTTTGTTACAGATTCACCTACACGCTCGAATGTACCTTCCTGGATTACACGTAACAATTGAATTTGCATTTGAAGAGGCATTTCGGCGACCTCATCCAGAAAAATTGTTCCTCCGTCCGCTATCTCAAATCTTCCGACCCGATCCTTTATTGCATCCGTGAAGGCCCCTTTAACATGACCAAACAATTCACTAGCCAGTAAATTTTGAGGAAATACGGAACAATTAATTTTAATAAAGGGCTTATCATGTCTTGAACTTGTCTGTTGAATAGCATTTGCTATCAACTCTTTACCAGTCCCTGATTCTCCACTTATGAGCACAGGGGCGTCAGAATCTGATATTTCACTAATCAGTTCAAAAATTTCCTGCATTATTTTACTTTGACCTAAAATCCCATGAAACTGCGTACTTTTCTCAAAAGATTCCCGGAACTTTTCCAATTCAGTCATGTCCCGGAATGACACTATTCCACCCGTGGGTTCCTGATCCTCATTGTAAAGAACGGCAGCATTTAATTTGATCTGCATTGGGCAGTCATGAGCATTTCTTACCTTGGAATCAAAATCATAAATATTTTTTTGAGATTTCAGAACAAGCGCGATAGGGCAGTCGGTATAGCAATTATCTGACCTGAAGATGTGTTTGCAAAATTTACCAAGAGCTTCATCCCTATCATAACCTGTTATCTTCTCTGCAGCTTTATTAAAAAAATTTATCCGGAAGTTTTTATCAACCGTAAAAACGCCTTCTGCAATTGAATCTAAAATATGGTCTTTAAATTTGTCGCTGATGCTCATTTTGTCTTTGCATTCTGAATGTTTTAGTAAAAAAAAAGGAACCACGAAGTGCGGTTCCTTTTAAACATGGTATTATTTAGTTTCCAAAAACGTTTATCATACCGTTAATATGTTTCTCTGCATTAATTATTTCACCGATTTCATTCACAACGGTATCATGGCAATCTTTACATTCTGTAATGTCAGCTTCAATATGACCAATTGGCGCTAGTCCATGACATGTACCACAAGCAACTTGTTCATCACCGGCTTGCAGCCATGTAAGGTCAACAGAATTACCTGTAATAGTACTGCCTGAATAAGCCCATGGATATTGCGAGTCGGCTTTTGAGTATTCAAAATTACCATGGCAGTAAGTATTGTTACACTTGTAAATTTCTGTTTCATAGGATGACGCTGCAAGGGAGATATTCTGCTGATCTGTAAACACTACTTCAGAACCGTATGTAGAATCGAAGTGACCTGCATCTTTATATGTAGCCGGAACAATATGGCAACTTTCGCAGTTAATTTCACTGCCTTTGGAATTTTCAAACAAATGCTCGTTATGTAATCCAACCCTTGAGCTGTTTCTGTCAGTAACTCCGCCCAGCGCCTCGAAAGGCTGTGTAGTTGCGTTGCTATGACAGTGGTTACATGCTGTATTAGAAAGCACATTCTCACTTGTTAGCTGAATATTTCCATCAGCGTGCAAAAGAGGGGCAATAATATTTCCTGATTCATCAACAACATCTCCATGGCAGTCGACGCACAAATTCAAATCAGCCGCAATATGACCTGTTGGAGGTAAACCATGGCAAGTGCCGCATGCGGCCTGAGTTCCATCTACCTTGGTCCATAATGGAGTAGCGTTGTTACCTGCAATAGATTCCGTGGTAAATCCCCAAGGGTTAGCTGAGCCTGACTTTGCGTAAGTAAAGTTACCGTGGCAAGCAGTGTTAGAACAAGTAGCGGCGGCGGAATTGTATCCAGGAATGGAAACTTCTGCTGGTAAACCATCTGCATGACTACTTATATAACTTTGGCCAGGAACAGTTTGATTTGGATGGCACTGGTAACAGGATAAAGGAGCAGCAATATCTATATCATAAATATGAGATGAATGAGCTCCAACCCCTTTATAGGTTGTTGCAACATTATTGTGCAAGTCAGTTGGGGGAGCAATTCTTGTAACATCGCCGAAACTGCCATGGCATGTGTTACATGATTCTGGTCCACCCGGATTTGAATGACAACCGTTGCAGCTAACTTCCACAGTTCCGCCAGAATAATCGGAGGCATGGCATTGTTGGCACGATTCAATATCCCAGTTACTTTCTGCAAGTTTTGCTGCATGAAAATTTGGGGAATCGGTGCTTGCAATTCCATCTTTGTGAATATTAAGATGACCAGGATCTGTGAGATCATCATTAAGATCACTACAACCAATTACAAAGGCCACAAATAATATCGGGAATACGTATTTCATAATTTTATAATTCATTGTAAACCTATACAATTAATTTCATTCGTTAGTTTGATCCGTGGCAATAGCCACAGAATCCTACTCCGGGTTGTCCGGATGGTCTTGCATTAATATCAGTATGACAGTTATAACATACAGATCCCATATCATCATGCCAGTCGCCACGTTCATTGTCAGACATAAAACCTGATTCATGAGTTCTTGGGTTCGTTCCTTTTACTCCATCATTATCCATATGGCATAATATACAGGAAGGATCAGCACCTTGTGTGTCATGACATGCCGCACAGTTTTCAATATCTCTTCTGGCTAAAATTGCATGTTGACCACCACCACTGCCAACGCCAATTGTGAAAAAGTCAGAGACCAGGTGTGATGTTGGAAGGAAACCTTCAGCGGCGTAATCACCACCATTGGAGCTATGGCATTCTGCACAGAATGTTTCAGTCTGATGGCATGTCTGGCAATCGGATGTTTTTCCTTTTGCTTCAATTCCATGGCTGTATCTGAAGTCAAAGTTATGTACACGCGCAATCTGCATCTGTTTTGCATCGCTCTTGTATTGATGCGGTGAATAGGGAGTATAAAAGTCAGTTACAGTATTTGTCTCATCAATCATAGTAGTTGAAACATGACACGTTTCACAAAATGTGTTATCATGGCACATCGCACAGCTCTTGTCGTTTAAAGCTGTAAATTTATGCTCACCAAAAAAGCTAACCAGCTTGTGATCAGCAGGGATTAAGTCTGCAGTGCCTTTATGGCAGACAACACAATTGTTGGTAGCTACACTTTGGTCATTGTGACAATCGTAACATAAAGCCATTGAAGGTAATAGCTCAGCAGATTCAAAACTGTATTCAACTTTATCCAGTCCTTTGTGGCATGTTGTACATTCCATTTCAAGGGTTCCAACATGCTGCGCATGATTAAAGAATAAGGAAGAACCAGATTGAACCAGAGGTTCAAAATTATCCTCGTAATGGCAGAGCCCGCAATTTTCTTCATCATCAACATCGTGACATGCTGCACAGTCAGATTTTTCAGGCAAAAGTCTATCAGTTAAACTCATTGCTGATGTGGCACTTGAGTGACATGTTGCACAGTCCGTGACTTCGCTATGAAATTCGTGTGAGAATTTGATAATGTTCTTATTCGTGACCTTTGGTTCATCTTCAATTAGCGTAGTGAAGCCGGTAATAGCGGAATAACCAATAAGAAGAATAAAAACAAACGAGTAATAAAATAATGATCTCATATTATAATAGACTTAAGTTTGTGTTAAACCAGTAATTAATTTTGAACAGTATTCTGAAATCGTTTTTGTAAATCTTGTTATTCATATACTGAGTTTGTAAATCAAATGAAAATGCTTGGAACGGACGAACATTTACGCCGCCTAACAATGCCATTAAAGTATTTGATTCTGAGTCTTCAGATAGTTTGTAGCTTGTATAGCTCAAACCAATGGAAGGTGTTACAAAACCATCAAGATAGGATTTTGCTGTGTAAATACTTATCGCGTCAAGTTCACCCGAATATCCGAATGTTTTACGATAGTTTACTGTACCGTAGTTGGTATTCAGTCCCAAAGAAAGTCTTTGAGAGTCATCATCTTCGTAAGTCACATTACCGAACTTACCAACAACGGTCATGTTCTCGCAGATTTTATAATCCAATCCGGCTTCAATTTCCTGTGTGTTTCCGTAATTGAATACAGAAAAAATTGAATTGTATCTAACTCTTGGTTCGCGATAATTATAGTAAATGCTTATTCCAAGGTTTTCAATTTCCTCTAATCTACCACTGAACTGCACTTTTGATAATTCGTTGAAATTCAGATCATACTCAGCTTTAGAAAAAATTCTAAAACTATTCTTGATATTGTAAGATGCTTCTGCTGAGGCAAACTTGAACTGATTAGAATTCTGCCTAATTAATATTTCAACCGGAGAGAAGTCTTCGTTCATTCTTATTGCTTCATATTCCATCGGCTTGAAATTTTTATCCACGTAGCTTAAAGCTAAATGAAAGTTGTCAACAGCATTCAATTCAATCTTACCGCCCAGGATGTAATCGTTTTCCCAATCATCAGTAATTTCAAGTTTTTGATATGCTGGTACATTACCTCCGTAGAACCCGGAAATTGCAACGCCCGCATACTTTAATTTGAGGCTCGCACCATCATATACACCACCAGCAATACTGCTAAAGAATGGTTGTCGTCCAATCTTAACTGTTGCGATGTCAAGTATATTTCTTGCCTCAAGATATAGATTATAAAATCTTACCCTCGGATCATTATCGAGAGTATTCATAAGATCGGTATCAAGTCCGAGACGTGTTTTAAGAGAAATATTCCCCTTGTTAACATTTAGTAATAGGGAGTTGAAGTTTCTCAGATATGTCTCGGAAACATTTTCATTTTGAAATCTTTCGAAAGTATAAAATGAAGATGTGAATCGACCATTGATGTTTTGTGAGTAAACCGTAGCTGCCAGGGCAGCTACGGTTATTAGTAAGAATATTTTTTTCATCTTCGACCTGTGGTTATTTATTAACCTTTTGGAATCATGTGAGAAATTTTAGCCCAGTTTTTTTCGTAATCAAAATCTTTGTTTGTTGGATGAATTTCAGTATTCTCATGGCAAGTTGCGCACTGTGCTTTAGCTGAGCCTTTAACAGAATAATCAGTCATCCCTGCAGCTACTGAAGCGGCATGATCTTTCATTACTTTCATCGCTTTGTATTCTGAGCCGGCACCATGACAAGCTTCGCACTGTACGCCATCAGCAATTTCAAATTTCGTGTCAAATTTTGCACCTTCGTGCTGACCTGTTGCATGACATTTTAAGCAAGCTGCAGCTTTTTGTGGATCAGCTATACCCTTTTCTTTTGCAATTGCTTTACCAGCATCACTTGACAGTACTTCAAAGGCTTTTGCATGAGCACTTTTTTCCCAGATTGCAAGCTGATTTCCGGTATTGTCTTTCTTGTGGCACATACCACATTTTTTTGAACCGATATACTCATTTTCACCCTTAACAGGTGATGAGCCATATTCGAATGCCATTAGCATAAATGCTGCTGCGATTACGGGTAATACCAATACTTTTTTAAGCATATTTCCTCCTGAGTTGAATAAATAGTGAAAGCTATATTTTAGTAAAATGTTTACTTCTTGAGCACGATTGTTATACAACTACAATTGAATATAGATCAATATTTTTTAACTGGCAATCCTCAATTGTGATGACCGCCAAAATATTCCATTTATATGATTAAGAACTATATTAAACTAAATTCGGAACTATAAATTATTTATTAACCACTCTCTTAATTCTGGATCATTTTTTAACTCATTTTCAAACACGTCATCTGGATTGATATTGTTTTTTTCGAATGTTGATACGAATAATTCTGTAGAGTGTTTAAAATCTTTTCTTTCCATTTTACCATCTTTATGTTTTTTCCAGGCTAAAAGTACTTCCCTGAAGTGAAGATCGTGATGGTGTCTGTATCCTTTCAATGACATGCGACCATCGATCCATGTAAAATTCATAGGATATTCGTTTGGATGAAATATTACAAAAAACCAGTGCCAAACCAAAATTGCTAAGGAGGCTAAGATTGCCTCGTAAAAGTGAATAATCTCATTTACTTTAATAAACCAAACAGGAGCCCAATCGCCCACTATAGTCGGGAACCAAAGAACTAATCCGGTTACGCCCATAACTATAGTACCCCAAATTAATGCCCAGTATTCTGCTTTTTCTGTATAGTCGTATTTTCCATACTTTGGTTTAGTTTTAATGATTCTCAGATAATAAAGAACTGTATCTGCAGCCTGTCTGATATCCGAAAGCTTTGGAATCATATTTGCCAGTACATCTCTACCACGTTTTGTAAGAACCAAATAGAATGCATGGTAGAAGCTTAATACTATCATTACAACGGCACTAATCCTGTGCATATTCTGTCTTATAGTCTCGTCCAGTCCTAAAAATCTTAAGCCCTCTGCCCAGAAGCTTGCAGGATATTTGAGGGCGAAACCCGTAATGGCCAATAGAATAAATGATGTTAATAAAAGAATATGTTGAATTACTTCGTTCTTTGTAAAACGAGGAATAGTAATACTTTGTTTCTCTTTTTTTCTACGCTTTCTGGCTTCATAAACAACAATAAGTAGGTTGTGTAAGAACATACCACCAATTACAACCACCACCATCCAAAAGTATACATTTTCAACAATGCCTTCTATGAATCGAGCTTCTTCTGAATCAGAAATATGCGAATAACTTACAGCAAATTTTTCATTGGCCTCGGGGTGACATTTTTGACACGTCTTTAAAACATTAGCCTTGTTTACAGAAGATTCAGGATTCTTTTTAGGTAAAATTTTGTGAACATTGTGACAATCAACGCACATAGCAGCGTCTTCATCACCTCTCATAACAGCAAGACCATGATAACTATCCTGATATTCAAGTGCGGCTCCCTCAATGCTATATTTAGCGAGTAGTTTAGGGTCTTGGTGACAAACTAAACAGGTCTCTTCCTGAAGTTTTTTAATTTCTTCTTTTTTAAACTCGCCATTAACAGCGTGAATACTATGTTCACTATGGCAATCATTACAAACAGGAGAGTGTCTTACACCTTTTTTAGCCTGTATCCAGTGAATCGATTCTTCATAATCTTTTGCAATTTCTTCGTGACAGGTCGAACATGTATTAGGAATGTTATATGCAGAAATAGTTGATCCCTCTTGAGTTCTTGTCTTAATATTATGAGCTCCGTGACAAGAAGTACAACTAGCAGCACCGCTGCCAGACTTTTCATTATACTGCCCATGAACTGAAAGCGCATAAAGGTCAGAGACCCCTTCAACACTCAGATTAAATTTTTCAACAAATTCCTTATTGTTGTGGCATTGCCCGCAGGTGTTAACCAGTTCACCATTAAATAATCCACTACCCGGCTTATTTACAGGTTGGATTAAATGAGAGCCATGGCAGCTCCAACAAGCGGCGGCTTCGTCAATTCCTTCTGCCAGGGAAACACCATGTATGCTTTCTTTGTGTATTTCGAACTCTGCTTTATGACAACCACTGCAGGTAGCCTTGCTAATATTTGGTACACCTTCCTGATGAAGATCAAAATTATTTACTTCGTAAATATGACAATCTGCACATACTAAACCATCGTGAACGGATCTTGTAAGGTTTTCTGAGAAGCCTTCAACCTCGTGACATTCAGCGCAATTATTATCAGACAAGTATTGAGTAGTATGATATTTCCCATTAAAATTCACACTCTCATGGCATTTTCCACAGAATTCTTTTCCTTTATTCTTTACCTCTGAAGGAGGCATTATATAGTGAGTTCCGTGGCATGTCATACAATTTGGCGCACGATTACCAACTTTATCACCCAATCTATGATGAATATCATTATCAACCTGCTCTTGATAACCATCGTGGCAGTTGCTACAATTAACTTTTGCGATATTACTACCTGCCAGATGGGGCATTTCTTCAGCGTCAAAATCCTGGTGGCAATCTGTACATTCAACTCCGCCGTGTACAGAAGCAGCAAATTTATCAGCATGGACGAATAATGAGACTTCTTTTCCCATGCGTTCCATAGTCAGCGTATCATCGGAGTGACAATCAATGCATTCTTCTTGAGCAAATAAGGAACCAGATAGTTGTAAAAATAATATTACAACAAAGAATCGGATATAGGTATCATATTTCATTTCGTGTTTCGCTATTTTTTTTAGAATTATAGTTACCAGTTATTGATATAAAAAGAGCATAGAGTAAATAATCATTAGAACTGTTGTCAGTCCAATTAATAAAGCAACTGTACCGAAAATTCTGGAGGCTCTTAGTAATCCTTTCTTTGGTGCAGCTACAAAGTAGTTTTCAAGCTCTCCACTTTCTTTTAATATTTTATACTGTCTTGGTCTGTCTTCCTTAAATTCTTCCAATGACATGCTGCCCGTAAAGATTACGGTATCCATAGGAAATTTATCCGGACGAAAGTGAGTATTAAAAAAGTGAACAGTAAAAATAAATCCGGTAGCAAGTAATGCTTCGTCACTATGTATAATCGTAGCGACATTTATCACTTCCCCGGGAAGTCCTAAGCTTGTAAAAAAAGCAGGGAACCAGAGCAGAAGTCCACTAAAACCGATTACCATTACACCCCAGAAAACGGCGAAATAATCAAATTTTTCCCAATACGTCCATCTTCCATATTCGGGTCTTGGACCCAAACCGAGAAACCACTTAATTGTCTGGTAAAACTCAATTGCATCTTGCTTCCGCGGAACCATTGTGTTTTCACCGGTGAACATGTATTTAAAAGTATGACCATCCTTTTTTTTCTTAAAAAGGGAACCGGTATGCAAAGCGAAGTAGCCAAAGGTTATAATGGCAGCAAATCGATGAAGAAAACCAGTAACTTTATAACCGCCTAAGATATCTGAAAGGAACTGGAATACTCCAACACCCGAAAATTTTATTATCATTCCCGTTACAGATAAGGTAAGGAATGATGTAATGATCATAATATGCATTACTCTTGTATATGTATCGAACCGTCGGACGTGAATATCTTTTTCGTTTTCCTCTGATCCCGAGATAGTATTTCCTAAAGCGTCAGTATATTTCAAATTCTCTTGAGTATTATTCTCCTGAGTCATCTGTTCCCTCTTTTCTGGCAGCAATTTGTTTTTTCTGTTTGTTATGTTTTTTCTTTTCAGCTAAAGCTCTTGGTAACCATAGTAAAGTGTGCAATCCAAAGAAAGTGAATGTACTTAAAAGCAATATTGTCATTCCCCAGAAAGTATAATAAAGAAAAGGATATTTGTCTTTATCATGATGAGTTGCATGTGTGAGATAGCCAACAAATTTTTTGTTTGATTGAGGATGGCAGGTCTTACATGTTTCTACCACGTTTTCTCTGCTTAATTTGGATTCAGGCATATATGTTGGAAGTATATCATGAGATCCATGACAATCATAGCATTTTGCTGTTTTTACAGAACCAAGTTTGGAAACTTTTCCATGAAAAGTTTCGAAATATGTTGCTGTTACTTCTTCGTGACATCTACCGCACTGGGTATATATCCCTTGCCTGAAATCATCAAGGTCAGTTCTTTCTATGGTATGCGATTTATGACAATCTCTACAGCCCGGTAACTCTTTATCTGTTTTGGTAACCAAAGGACTGTGGATACTTTTGTTAAACTTCTCTAAAATACCAAGATGACATTTTGCGCAAGTATTTGCAACGTTGTGCTGGTTAACTGAAGACATAAGATCACTTGCCGGTAATTCCTTGTGAGCAGTATGGCAGTCAACGCAAGTTGCGGTTACCATCAAACCGCTTTCAAGTAGTCCTTTTCCATGTATGCTCATCTTGTAATTCTCAACAATTGAACCTTCAGGAGTACTAGAAGCCTTTTCTGCGCGTCCATCAGCTTTGTGGCATTTACCACACAAATTCGGAATATTTCTGGCAAAAGTAGGAGCAGCTGTATTGTCTTTTTTCAGAATGTTGTGTTTGCCGTGGCAGTCAATACATTCAGGTGCGTGCTTATCCCCGGCTGCTAGTTTTATACCATGCGTACTCAAATTAAAATCATCAACCTGACCTGCATGACATGTTGAACAATCAACTTTACCACTATTTATGCAAACTGGCTTTCTTGCCGTACTAACATTAGAATGACAGTTAATACAAGTCTTTTCTTTATGCGCAGAATTGTTGTGATCATCAATATTTACGTATAAGGATACTTTTTCACCATTTACGACTTTTGATAAATTCTGATCTTTATGGCACGTCATACAATAATCATTTGTATAGTCCTGTTCGTAGAAAACCCTTCTTACCTGGTGAGGCTGGTGGCAATCAATGCAAACAGGAATGGAATTCGGGTTTTTTTCCCAGAGTTCACCATTTATAACCTGCTGATGTACTTTCTCAATTTGCTGGTGACACTGCATACAAGTATTTGCAATGTTCTTTCTGTTAATGGATGAATTTATATCTTCATGAGGCAAAATGCTGTGTGAAAAGTGGCAGCTTGTACAAACTGCACTTACAATCAGACCTTTCTTCAATAACCCTTCACCATGGATAGACTCGGAATAGTTTTCCAATATATGTCTTTGATCTATATTCTTAAGAGTAGAGACATCAGTACCGTCTTTATGGCAATTTCCGCACAATTTGGGAATATTCATCACATATGTTTTTGAAGATTGGTCTTTCCCTGATCTTATATCATGGCTATTATGGCAAGTAATACAATTTGGAGCCATCACTTTTTGTTTGGAAAGCGCTTTGCCATGCAGACTGTTTTCAAAATTAGCGACTGGCACTTTATGGCAGGTTCTGCAGATATCATGTAATTCATTTTCGGAAAACTTAGCCGGTTGAATTTGGTGAGTTGATCCATTATGGCAATCAAGGCAAGTTGGTGAAGTTTCACCTTCTTTAAGTTTTGCAAAGTGAACACTTTTTGTGAAGTTTTTTACGTTAGCATTTTTATGACATGTTATGCAAAACTGTTCAATGTTCTTTTTTAATTCGGATGTTTCTTTAATCTCATGGCTGGAATGACAATCCGCGCAATTAAGACCCTTTTGAAAGTGGACACTTTCCTTGTAAGCTTCTACATCGTGACAATTGCTGCAATCAACCTTATAAATATTTGTGCCTTCTCTATGTGGTTCCTCGGCTGGGTCGAAATCAACATGGCATTCAACACATTCTAATTCACCGTGAATACTTTCGGCAAATTTATCTGCATGAATAAATAAGGACATTTCTTTTCCATTTCTTTCATATGTCATTGAATCATCAGAATGACATTCCAGGCAGTCTTCGTTTTGCGCAAACAAAGACATTCCTGAAACAAAGATGAAAAGAAATGTTCCACGTACAATATTGTGAAACGTTTGCTTGATAGCCATTACTACAACCCCTATAAAATAAGGTTCATTTTACATTAGATATCCGAGAAAGAAATTAATGCTATTGATACAAAAGGAGCGAATTAACTCTTTATGTGGTAAAGCAAACATCGTTTCATAAGTAAAAAAGACATTTGTATCAGATATCCAAATTCCTGGCTATAAACTAAAAAAAAAATGGTTTAAAGAAAACTTTATAGTGTAAAATATCAGCACACTTTAAATATTAATTATCAAGAGAAAAATTCCCCTGAGACCATTTCCCAATCCTTGTCAGTGAAGTTTTGCATTTCTCCAATAATCAGATTTTTACTTTCACTGTTGTCCGAAGGGATGATATCTTTTGTAGCTTTCTGCCATTTACTAATTTCTTTATGGTAGAATTCAACTGCTGATTTACCAATCTTCATTTTCAGTAACTCATCATCAAGGCTGCTTGCGTCAATGGTACAAAACCAATTATTGTCGTAGGGCGAAAATTCAAGGTTTTCGAGGTTTTCCAAAAGGTCAAAATTATTCTTAGCAACGTTTCCGGATAGCGGTGATTTGAAGGTTATTGTTCTGCCGGATTGCTTTACAGTAAAAAGCGGTTGCCCTGCTTCAATCTCCATCCCAAGGTTTGGCAAGTCAATTTTTTCAATTTTGCCTAACATTTTTTTTGAAAAATCATCAATGCCAATCTTTGCTGTACCATCGGTATCAACTGCCACCCAACAATGATTTTCCGCTATAAATACGCCGCCGGGTATTGTAAATTCACCGTCAGAAATTTTTTCGTCAACCGAAAGATGAGTAATATGCACTTTGGGCATAAGTTTTTTTGCAATTTTATCCTGACGCTTAAATAAGCACTTTTTAACGAACCCGAGTAATTCATCCTCGGTAAATGGTTTCTCAACGTAATCCATAGCGCCAAATTGCATGCACTCTACTGCAGTCTCAACAGTTGCGTAACCAGTAATGATTACAACGTCAATATCAGGGCGAAGCTGAGTTACCGCTTTAGTAACATCAACACCGGACATTTCCGGCATTTTTAAATCTGTGAAGCAAAAATCATAGTGATTGCTTTTTATCAAATTCAAGGCTTCCGGTCCGGATTCAACGGTATCGACAGAGTAACCATCAAGCACAAGAATTTTTCTAAAACTTCCCAAAATAACTTCTTCATCATCAACACAAAGAATTTTTGCCTTCGGGTTTTCAACTTCAACCCTTTTAAGAGATTTTGCTTCTTTACTAAAATCGATATCCAGGCTTACCCTCAGAGTCTCTTCACGTTCAAGACGTATCTTTTTCTCCTGAGCGTGCTTTAAGGTGTACCTGATAATTACATCAACAATTATAAATACGATTAGGGCAACAATAAAAAGTAACATTTTATACTCCAGATTAATTTTTAATCAAACTCTATCCGAACTGCAAGGTACAAGTTGTTTTAATTCCTCTTCAATATCTGACGGAATGATCTTGTATAACCAGCCGCCGAAATAAGGATCTTTCCCGATTAGATTGTAATTTTGGTTCACATTTTCATTTACTTCCACAATTGTCCCGCTTAGGGGGCTAGGAACCACGTGCTCAGAACTATCATCAGAGATAATTGTAAGTAGCGTTGAACCTTGATAAACTTTTGATTCTACCGATAATAGAATTAATTCAGCAGGAGTTCCAATAAATTCGTAGTACAGGTTAATGATACCGAGTAACGCCGTCCCGTCCCGTTCGTTTTTTGCCCAGCTAAGGTACCCAAGCCGATAATAAGCTGAAGGACAGGCCACATAAAGCGGGTGCGACAGATTAGCGATAGAAATATTATTATCGATCTTGCTTGATTTGTGATAACGCATTGCACGATTAATTGTGCTGGATAGCTCATCAAAAGAGAAAGGTTTTGCAAGGAAATCAAAAGCCCCGTTGGTAAGCGCTTTAACTGCATTCTCGTTTGTTGAAAACCCTGAAGTAACAATTATTGGTGTTAATTTATTCTCTTTCCAAAATTCATCCAAAAATTGAAAGCCATCAATTTCCGGCATCATTATGTCACATATAATGACCCGGTAATGAAATTTCTTTACTTTTTCCAGGGCAATTGAACCATCATTCGCGGTATCAATTGTAAAGTTATTATACTTACATATTTTGGAGACGGCGCCAACAACAACACTTTCATCATCAATTACTAGTATGTCAAAATCATATCTCATTTCTTAATTCTCATATTATCAATTGGTAATCTAATTGTAAATGTAGTCCCTTTTTCTGGTTCACTTTCAACACTTATTTTACCTCTATGATTATCAATTATACCCCATACTATAGCTAATCCCAGTCCGGTACCTTTTTGTCCTTTGGTAGTATAAAAAGGCTCAAAAATATCACTGACCTTTTCTCTTGGAATTCCACAACCGTTATCGGCAAGCTTAATTTCAACAAAACCCAATCGACCGCCAAGGTCGAAAAATGGCCATCGCTGCCACTTACACTGATATTTTGTGCAGCCAAGTAGTTCACCCATTTCCGGAATCTGAATAGCATAAACGGCTGTTCTATTATCAGGTCCTTTTTTTATAGGGTCAAGAAGAGAAATTCCGCAAATCGGGCAATGGAACTTAATCTCCTCGTCCTCGTCAAAGTGTATTCCATAATGGTGCTCGTGTCTTCCGTATATAGGATCCAAATGAATGAATCCCTCGTTGCTTGTAGAGTGGGCTTTTATTTTTATGCTGGGCATACCATCAATTTTATGATCATCGTCCATTAGATTATGACCCTTGGGACAAACAGCGTTTCTGATTTGAGTTATACCATAAGGCATTAACTCAATTGTAGATGTTTCAATAGTAATTTTTCCATTACTCTGGTTAATTGCATCAATAGAATTTACAATGAGATTAATAATTACTTGTTGAATCTGATTTGCATCGAGTGTAATGTCCGGGAGTGATGGATCCAGTTTCTTTTCAAGATTGATATGGCTTATTTTTAGCTGGTTTGTAACAACTGAAATTGCATTATCAATGATGTCGTTGATGTTTGACTTACCTTTTTTGGGTGTAGACTGTCGGGCAAAATCTAGGAGTCCTTTAACAATTTCACGACTACGTTTTGTTTCCCTAACTATAACCTCAAGATCCTCCTTCAACTCTTTATTGTCGCCTGCGCGTTTTAGAAGAAAACTACTATAGGTTAAAACACCGGTTAAAGGGTTATTTATTTCGTGTGCAACTCCTGCGGCTAAGCGTCCAAGTGAAGCCATCTTGTCAGATTGCACGAGCTGGTTTCTCATCTCTAATAGTTTTTTTGTCATATTGTTAAATGATTTTTTTAAGACGCTTAGTTCATCTTTGCCTTCCTCTTCGATTTTGAAACTCAGATTGCCAATGGCAACATTGTTGGTAGCCTCTACAAGACTTCTCACCGGTTTATCAACCCATCGTCTTACAAAAAACCCAATGATAAAACTGATTCCTAAAATCGCAACAATAACGGAAGACAATAACTCAAGAGTATTTTCACTTAATTGTTGATCAACCTCTTTCAAACAAATAATTACATCCAGAACACCTAAAACCTTTTTTTCAGAAGGGTGGGCATGGCAAGCAGCCGTGGAACAAGTCTCCTCGTTGTAAATGGGATTTATTATTCCCATTACTCTGGCAGAATCAGGATGGAGTTTAAATATTCTTGTTCTGTCTTTTATCGGGAGTTTTTCAAGCGGCTCATTTGCAGCATGGCATACATAACAACTCTCGGCTTCCTTATCAATTATCTCACCAATATCGAGCGAATCTTTCGAATATATTATTTCGCCCTCTTTATTGAAAATTCTAATCTTCTTTATCTGATCATCACTACCAATCGTATTTATTATGTTCAGGATATGCTGGCGGTCGTTAGCCAGCATATCTGTACGTGTGCTGTATTTTATTGTTTGTGATAATTGATTAGCATGACGTTCAACTTCCTTTTCTAATCCCTTACTTTGAGATTCTAAATTAAAGTATGTAAAAAGACCAAGTATTATTACGGTCGTAGTCCCAACCGCGATAATAAGCTTTATACCTATCTTCTGAAAAAAGTCCATATGAAGCCAGTATTTATTTAGTTAATGTACCCGGCATAAAATCTGGGTATTCTATATCGTCATGACAATTTCCACAAGATGGTTTTGTGAAATTATCATCAATATGGCAATCAGCACATTCATTTTCAAGGTGAATCTCGTCCAGCCTTAATCCTGTTATCGCATGATCAAAGTTTTCTGAAGACCAGCTATCATGACAGTTACTGCATTTGGATTTTAAACCTGTAAAAACACCTTTCTTTTGATGACATGAACTACAACTTAATTTGCTGTGCAATTTGTTCAACTGCCAGCCTGTTCGTTGTCCATGATCAAATCCTGGTTTTTCCTTTTGTGCATGACAACTGGAACAATTATTATCTGTGTCGTGGCATGAAGCACAATTTTCGTGAGTTTCGTGTACCATTTTAGATTTTAATTTATCGGGATTCTTATCATGACACTTGATACAGCTTTCCTGAGAGTGACAGGATTGACATTCGAGTCCAAATAAATCTACATGTTCCTTGTGATTAAAAGTAACAATTTTACCATTTGCATATTCAGTGTTAATAACCATTCTCTCTGGAGTTTTAATTTCCGGGTGAACAGTTTTAGGCATTGGTTTTGTATCAATGTTCGAAGGTTTACCTTCATTCATGGCGTGGCATGAAACACAATTGATTTCATGAGACCACCCTCTATGACAATCAATGCACTGGCGATGGTATGCTGCTTTCAAGTCGGGTTTTGAAATATCTTCACGTTTCCTTCCGGTTTCATGGCATTCAATACAGGTAAGGATTCTACCGGGAGGATTATAGTGATGACAGGTCTGACATCCGCCTGCAAGATGGGACATTTCAGCATGTAATTGATGAGTGAAATGAACAGGTTGATATATATTTTCAATTTTTTCAAATCTGTTAATCAGAATATTTTCAGGCGCCTCTTTTGCCGAATGTTTAACAGAAACAAGGTACTCGCGAATGCACTCACGTACGCATGGATTATTTTTTGTAGGCACCTCGCATGTATGACACGTGGAGCATTGTAGCTCCTGGGTAACAAAATGTGGTTTCTCCTGAGCGAAAAGACCAGTGCTTAATATTATTATAATCATTGATATAATTTTCATCTTAATATCCCCCTAATAGCATATTTGGTTTTGGCTGACTTTTCTTCCGTTGGTACGCTAATAACCGGGAATATCATAACAAAGGCTCTGTAGAGCAGAACTTCTAGTGCTACGAAACCAAGAGTGACAGAGATTTCCCCGATGGAAGGAAAATATGAATAATCCGCGTAAGGAGGAGTATAAGCTGTAATAAAAGTATTAAAACGATTCATGAATACGCCAAAGATGACCAGAGAGGAAGCAATGAATAGCATGTTTGGTGATTTTCTGACCTCCTTAGACATGAATAATCTTAGTGGTAAGACGAACCCAACAATTAGTTCGATTGAGAACATGATGCTGACTGAAGAAAATTCTGCCAGATATACATAAGCTTCTCTTATTAATATGTCAACACTTCTGATGATAATAAAAACACCAAGAAGCGGTGGCATCATTTCACTAAGTTTTTCCAGAATATGAGTTTCAGGCTTTAGTCTAAAGGCTCTTGAAGAAATAACAGATTCGAACATAACCATAGGAAAACCAACGCCGATAGCTGAAACAAGATAAAGCAAAGGCAGTATTGGTGTTTGCCAAAGCGGGTGCATTTTATCTCCCGCGATAATCATCAAAGTGCCAAGTGAAGATTGATGCAAGCAAGATAGCACGACACCAGTTATTATAAATACGAACATGAATTTTGATAATGTTCTGTCCAGTATTCGTAAACCTTTATCAATCACATTGTTAAGTTTTGAAAGTATTCCGGGTAAATTCACATGACCAATAAATCTTTCCGTAACTATGGGAAGAAACTCAATGTACAGAACTGTAAGGTACATCATAACACAAATGCCAACTTCAAACAGCGCTGAATTTCCATTCCAGTAAATCAAAGCGTGCCATATATAATACCATCTACCAATATCGATAGATACACTTGCGGCGGCAAAAGTATAGCCAAGAAGAGCAGTTAAAAGCGCGGGTCTCACTATAGTTTCATATTCTTCTTTATGGAAGATATGGGCAAGAGCTGCAGTAGTAAAACCACCGGCAGCAAGGGCAACACCCAAGGCAACATCAAGTCCAATCCAAATACCCCAGGGGTATTGATTGTCAAGGTTAGTTATTGCCCCGATTCCGAAAACGAATCTTCCCAGTACAAAGGCAATCCCCACTAGTGCGAAAATTGTAATTACAATTACACCGGGAGTAAAAAATTTATACTTCATAGGTTTTGGTAATAATATGCTCATGAATTACTCCGTATCAGGTTCGGATTTTGATTTATTTTTATTTAACCACATTATTCCACCCAACAAGGCAAACAGAGATGCCGGAGGAACGAAGTATGAAAAGATTCCATGCTGGATTGCTTCGGAAACACCAGGAGCTGCTTTAGTGGACAGCTTAGGGAATTTAAGTTTGTCGAAATCCATGCCTGCCAAATACATCCAGGAAGTACCACCAACTTCATGTTCACCCAGTATGTGTTCTTTATAACGCTCGGGATACAGATTAATTCTTTTTTTAGCCAGCTTTAGAAGTTCACTCCTTTTTCCATAAGTAACGGCTTCAACGGGGCATATCTCCACGCAAGCTGGTAAAAGTGCCTCTTTTGTCCTTTCAAAACAGAAGTCGCATTTTGTAATATCAGGCTGTAAAGCCTTATGATACTCAAAAGTTGGAATCTGAAAAGGACAAGCAACCATGCAAAATCGGCAACCGATACATTTGTCAGTATCCCAAATGACTGAACCGTTTTCCTGCTTAGTCATGGCGCCGACAATACAGGCTGATACGCAAGCAGGTTCATTACAATGCATGCACTGAACCTTTACATCGTAAGGTTTTGATTCAGCGGTTGGATTACGGAATTCATTGACCACCGTTAACGAAGTGTGATCTGGTCGCCGATAGTTTTCGAAGGCTGATCGGTTGTCATAGTCTTCGATGGGTTTCGTATCAATATTATGGGCTTTTTTGCATGCCCATTCACATTTCCTGCAGCCAATACACACAGTAGTATCGACTAAAACTCCCATCGGGTCTATCGATGAGGTTGGATTTCCGCTTGCAAAGAGTTTGGTTGCGCTTGCACCAACCAGAGCAGTTGCAGAAATTGTCGTAATTTTTAGAAAATCTCTTCTGGATTGATTTTTCATATTCAATTCCTAATAGGATAATAATATAAGAACATCTTTTTGTCTCTTTATTTTCAAAAAAGTTAAATCTTTGCTAATAATATCTATATTCAGAGCATTTTCGACAAAATGATAAACGGACATCTTAATACCATTAACCACAAAATATTCATTTGGAAGGTATTTGTCAATATAAAACAATATTTATTGATTGATGCTTTTTGAACATAAATGAGATAAATCTGATTGTTGAATTAACAAGCATTCGAAAATAAATTTTACAATGAGCAAAAAAAATGGTAGTTTTACCCCCAATTTTAACCTTCAAAAAAATCTTACCATGATGAGAGCAAATAGATGAGTGAAAAGGAACAGAACAATCCCGAAAAGGGAATGGACCAACTCAGAAGTAAAATAAATGAAGTAGATGAAAAGCTCGTTTTACTTTTGGGTGAAAGGAGAAATCTTAGCAAAGAAGTTATAAAAGCGAAGGATCTTGATAATCTTCCTGTTCGCGATATGAAACGCGAATCTGAACTTTTGAATAGAATTATTGATGCGGGAAAGACTCAGGGACTTGATACTCACTATGTAACGAAGGTTTTCCATGAAGTAATAGAAGACTCAGTAAGGCTGCAACAGAACTTTCTTCTAAATAAATCAAACAAACCTTTGGAAGAACGTAGTTCTATCAGAATAGCAATCCAGGGTATTGAGGGAGCATATAGTTTTCTGGCAGCAAACAAGTTTTTTGCACATTCAGATGAAGAGCTTGAATTCGTTAGTAAACACCGTTTTGAGGAAGTTGTACGGGCAGTTGAAAAAGGAGAAGCTGATTACGCAATGTTGCCCATTGAAAACACTACTTCCGGTGGGATAAACGAAGTTTACGATCTTCTGCTCCATACAACTCTTTCTATTATTGGTGAAGAAATCTTTCATGTGAAGCATTGTCTTGTTGGCACCGAGGAAATTTCACTCAATAAAATAACAAAAGTTTATGCTCATTATCAGGCAGCGGCTCAGTGCAGTAAATTTCTTGATTCTCTTCCGAATTGTAAAGTTGAATTTTTTGCAGATACCGCAATGTCGGTTCAAAAGATAAAAGAGGTAGGGGATTCTCATTTTGCAGCGATCTCAAGTGAAGAAGCCGCCAATTTGTTTGATGTTCCGATTTTGAAGAAAAACATTGCCAATCAGACTGAAAATTTTACCAGATTCCTGGTCGTTTCAAGAAATCCAGTAAAAGTTGATGAGAGAATTAAATCAAAAACTTCTCTGGTCCTGGCTACCGAACATTCCCCCGGCTCACTTGTAAGGGCATTAATGTCATTTCAGACTTATGGTTTGAACATGACCAAGCTGGAATCCCGACCAATTCTTGGTAATCCTTTTGAAGAGATGTTTTACCTGGATTTTGAGGGAAATGTTGAAGATGAAAACGTATTAATGATGTTGGATGAATTAAAACGGCACACAAGATTTTTTAAGATATTAGGAACATACCCCGAACAGGAACTGGTATCGGCTAAACCCGCTATTAAAAAATATACACCTGAGGAATTAAAAATTTCAAAGGAAAATATTGCCTCAAAAGATGAGAAAGACAGCCCTACCGGAGTCAAAAAAACGAAAGCTAAAAGTTACAAACTTGCCAGCAGAGATTTTAAACCTGAAGACACAATAATTAAAGTTAAGGATATTGTCATCGGCGGAGACACTTTTGTGGTGATGGCCGGACCCTGCTCAGTTGAATCTGAAAACCAGATTTTTTCCTGTGCTCAAGAGGTAAAAAATAACGGCGCTCATATTTTGCGTGGTGGCTGCTTCAAACCCCGTACTTCACCCTATAGTTTTCAGGGACTGGGAAATGAAGGTCTGAAAATGATGAGTGAAGCTGGTAAAAGTTTCGATCTCCCTATAATAACAGAAATTTTATCAATAGATCAAATTCAAGATGTCGTTAAATACTCTGACATGCTGCAGATTGGTGCACGTAACATGCAGAATTTTTCTCTTTTGAAGGAAGTAGGCAAGACTCACAAGCCAATTCTTCTTAAACGTGGGATGATGTCCTCGATCAGTGAATTACTTAATGCCGCAGAACATATTATGTCGCAGGGTAATCAGCAGGTTATTTTATGCGAGCGTGGAATAAGAACCTTTGAAACAGCTACAAGAAACACTTTAGACTTGAGCGCTGTGCTTGTTATAAAAGAATTGTCGCACTTACCGGTTATTGTTGATCCATCTCATGCTGTTGGTTTTCGTGATAAAGTAATACCATTAGCTAAAGCAGCAAAAGTTGTTGGTGCTCATGGTGTGATGGTTGAGTTTCATCCGGAACCTGAAAAAGCCTTAAGCGATGGTGAACAATCTTTATACTTTTATCAGTTCGAAGAGATGATGAAAGAGTTAAACTCAATTTAAAAAGAAGTATTGTGTTTGAATACAATATGTATTGAAAGAAGCGGTTGTGTTTGTAACAGTTAGTCCAAAGTGGGAACCAACTGAAATGACCAGGGGAAGATAATTGACAGATTTGAGGTCAAGCCCAATTGCGAACCAACCGCTTACTCCATAATCCCATTCATTAATGTCACTATAGCTTCTATCATTTAGTGCTAGTGGGCCCAGTCCTTCCTCAAGCAGAAAAACCTTTGAAAGAAGTTGCCTGAAAATAATCTTTAGTGAAAATGCCTGCATGGTTGGGTAATATCTTTTTGGGTTGTTATCCGGGAATAGATATTCCAGTTTTCTCGTATAGCTATAATCAAACCGAAAATCAACTTCGTTCCAAAAGCTTGGTGAAAGCTCGACAAAACCGATAAGGATGAAACTTGTCTGAGTAGGAGAATTCCCCTTCATGTTCCCAATCCCTCCCGCAATACCAATGCTCAAGGAGTTGATCTGTCCACTACTGTTTATGGAAAAAATTAAAAGAAAAAGAATTATTGATAAGTGTTTATTCATGATATTAATAATAAATAAAAAATGAGTTTTTAGGAAAGTAAAATTTTTGGGGTATTTTTTTTATTAAAATAGTCTCATTATTTGGAAAATAAATCAACCGGAAGGGTGTTGTTGTTTTTAAACGTTTTCAGGAAATAGACCGGACAACTTGCCCGGTCTATTTTTATATAATCTTAAACAACTATTAAATTGCAATCTTAAGCTGAAAATCAATACCACGCTCGCGCATCGCGTTCAGGATGTATTCTACACATTTTGTGTCTTTTCCAATTTCTTCGGGAACAATTAGCCCCTTTGTTGAAAATACACCTTCAGAGACCATTCTTGTAACAACGGCAGCAGTATAACCTGTAGTTCTTGCCATAGAATGAATGTTGGAAACTTCATCATATTTGTCAATCATATCATAGGTGTAACGTACGGACTTGTCATTTTTAACGCCTGTGGCTTCAACCTTGAAAACTGTCAGATCTTTAACGCCATTTTTCATCTCCCAATGAGGGAAGAGTATTTTTGAAGTGAAATCAATCGGTCTTATTTTACTTCCATTAATCATAATTTCTTCTTCACTAAAAAACCCGGAATCTTTTAGAAGTTGAATTTTTTCGATATGTCCTTTGTACCTTAAGGTTTGTTCTTTCATGTCGGGCACTTTTATGGTATATATTAGAGATCTTAATCCATCTGTATTAAATGCTTCCAGCATGCCAGCCTCGCCAAATTCAATTAACTCTGGTTCTGTAAGTGCAGGTCTGGTTACTATTTCGCCATTTTCAACAAATCTGGCAGGACGTACATATTCATTAATAACATCTTCGGGAGCGAAGCCTGCTTTGTATTCCCAAGGTAAAACTTTTTTCTCAGGTATGCCGCCAACGTAAATTCTTATCTTGCTGGTTTTATCAAGTATATTTACCAGATAGCCTGTAAGTATATTACTCATGCCCGGTGCAATGCCACAATCAACAATTGCGGTAACGTTCATCTCCTTTGCCAACTCACTCAATTGGAATGGATCTTCTTCGAAGAAAGAAATATCAATAACGTTCCTTCCAGCTTCTATTACAGCCTTTGTAGTGTTAAATCCCATATCACTTGGTAAAGCATTTATAACGAAATCAAAATCTTTTACAAAATTTTTAACTCCCTCGCTTGTTGATAGATCAGCTACTTTTTTAGCTATTTCAGCATGGTTCGCGAGTTTCGCAAATTGGTTTTCGTTATAATCGACTGCTGTAACTTCAAATTTATTCTCTTTTGCCAAATCCATTGATATGGCGGAACCGACTAGTCCTGTGCCTAATACACAAATTTTCATTGTAACTCCATTAGTTAAAATTAGTAAAATTATATGGCGGAATTGGAGTGTAGTATTATAAGCCGTTAAATCGGTTCAAGAAGGATATTGTTGAATCGAGCAAATTTATTGCAGGTATTATATTTATACATAAATGCATGAAGTAAACATAGAGAATTATGGAATAAATATTTCAAAAAAGTGTTATTTATCCGGATCAATTCCTTCCGTAATCCACTTAATTCCAATCTGTTCCCAACCGGGCTCTGAGGAAGCATCGATGTAACGTTCAAAGGCATAAATGCCGGTATCTCTAGCAATATTCTTAAATTGAATTTTTGTGAGGTTGCTGGACAATATGACGACAGATCTTTCCATCCCGTTTTGTTTGTAGAGTTTCTGTCCATTTTCCATTATGTGTCTTGCCTCGTTCGCAAGGGGTCTTAAAGTTCTCATGTCAACAAAAATACCAAATTTGGTCGGTGATGTAACCAATACTTTTTTGGATTCATCAACCCATGCGTTCATTTCATCAGGAGATATTGAATCAGCAAAAGTTAAACGATACCCGTACGGTTTTTTTTCAATCTTGTACACGTTTCCTCCTTTGTTTTATGTTTACTAAACGAAACAAAAGGAGATTAAATTCCCAATCTTAATTTGAATAAATCATGGTGTTATCCTATTATGTCATTGAATTGAATTCATTTGCAAAATGTTTTATCTTTGAGTCCATTTTGGGTGGCGTGATTAATGACAAAAAGCCGAATTTATATAGTAATCTCTCTTTTACTATTTTTATCCGTTCCCTGGTTTTTTACTGATCCAATTCCTACAGAAATATATGGTTTGCCATCGTGGGGTTTTTATAGTCTTTCAGTCACAATTCTTTTTGCGATAGTTACTGCCTTTTTGATAAACAGATACTGGGAAAAATTATCCGACGAGGATATAGATGAATAACATTCCCGATGCTGCTCTCTTAACTGAAAATGGTATAATATTTTTTTGTTTATATCTTCTCTCTTTGCTAATTGTTGGCATTGCTGGCAGAATAGCCCAGAAGGAAAACACTCTATCAGATTTTTATTTAAGCGGCAGAGGATTGGGACTTTTCGTTCTCTTTCTTACACTCTATGCAACTCAATATAGTGGTCATACCCTGATTGGCTTCCCCGGAAAAGCTTATCGCCAGGGATACATGTTTTTAATGTCAGTAACTATTATGATGTCAGTTATCGGAGCGTATCTTTTCTATGCGCCAAAACTTCAGAGACTGGCAAAAAAGTATAATTTCATCACGGTTGGTGATTATATTCAACATCGTTTCAAGTCTGATTCTTTCACTATTCTTATTACCATTTCGTGCATCGTAGCCCTTGCAAATTTTATTCTAACAAACCTTAAGGCTATTGGCTACATTGTTGAGGCGGCAACAGGCGGGCTAATAACTTTTGAAATGGGGATAATACTTCTTTCTGTTATAATTATTATTTATGAGACCTTAGGTGGAATGAGGAGTGTTGCCTGGACTGATGCTATTCAAGGTGTTTTATTACTAATTGGTGTTACAGCAATTTTTGTTGTTGTTCAGGTTCATTATGGTGGTTTGTCATCAGTGGCAGAAACTTTGAAGGAAGCACGACCTGAATTTTGGGCTCCTCCTACCTTTGAAGATAAGAATCTTTGGCTGAGTACAATCCTTATTTTCATGTTTGGTGTTTCAGTTTACCCTCACGCAATTCAAAGAATCTATTCTGCAAAGAATTCAAAAACCTTAAAGAGGTCATTTCAAATCATGATTTTTATGCCTCTTGTTACAACTTTTTTTATGTTCGTTGTGGGTCTTGTTGGGGCGGCCCGGCTTCCAGGAGTAACAAGGCAGGGAAGTGATGAAGTTGCGTTGCTGCTTTTAAAGGATATGGCAAACAGTATACCGGGGATGGCAATTCTCGTAACGTTATTTATTACCGCCGCAACTGCGGCTATAATGTCAACAGTCGATTCTGCTCTATTGGCTATTTCTTCACTTTTTACTCAGGATATTTATCGTCGTTTGAAACCCGATAGCAATCAATCCAAATTAACGGGTGTTGGTAAAATATTCTCATGGATTGTTATTGCAGTAATGTCCTTTCTGGCGATCAAGTTGCCCGAAACGATTTGGCGAATAACTGAGATAAAGTTAGAGTTATTGTGTCAGGTTGCTCCGGCAATATTTCTTGGTATAAACATAAAGAATTTGAAAACTAAGCCGGTATTATTCGGCTTTCTGGTTGGGACAGTTATTGCAGTTGCAATGATTACTGCAAACATTACATTGGGTTTACCTGCAAAACCACTTGGAATACATGCAGGTATTTGGGGCTTAGCGGTTAATTTAACCGTGATATATTTCTTGAATAAAAAAGAGAACTAACTTTTAAGTTCTCTTATATCATAGCCAGTGGGAGTTTGAAACATTTTCAATTCAAATTCCGGCACAACTGCCAGTAAATGATCAAAAATATCCGCTTGAATTTCCTCGTATTCTACCCATGCAATTGTATTTGCAAAAACATATATCTCAATTGGTAATCCATTTGGCCCGGGTGGGAGTTGTCTGATAAGAAATGTTAAATCACTTCTTATATCTTTTCTGTTTTTTAAATATGCCTTAATGTATTCCCTAAAGGTACCAAGATTTGTTAATCTTCTTCCATTAACTAATTCATTGGAATTGATTTCTGAAAGGGAATTGTAATCATTGATCTCCGATTCTTTATACGACAGATATTCTTTAAGAAGATTGATTTTTTTGAATTTCGTTAACATCTCACTATCACAAAATTTTACACTGGAAAGATCAAGATGTATCGATCGTTTGATTCTTCTCCCGCCGGTTTGCTGCATCCCCCTCCAATTTTTAAAGGGAACTTCTATCAACTTATGAGTAGGTATTACAGTAATAGTTTTATCAAAATTCCTGACTTTAATAGTATGCAGAGCAATATCCATTACATCTCCGTCGACACCCAGAGAAGGAACCTCAATCCAGTCATCAACTTTTACTAAATCGTACGACGTAATTTGAATACTTGCAACGAATGAGAGTATTGTATCCTTAAAAACAAGAAGCAATACAGCTGTTAATGCCCCAATTCCGCCGAGTATTGACCAGGGACTTTGTCCGGTTAATAATCCTATAAAAAATATGGCGCCCATAATATAAATAATGATGGCAACGATTTGCAAGTAGCCTTTTATGGGGCGGGATTTATGTTTCTCGGATTTTTCGTAAAAAGAGTTTGCAGAATTGAGAGTAATTGCAAAGCATTGTAGTACAAAGAAAAGAATAACTGCCTCAATTATCCGTGTGAAAATATCCTGTACAGAGGGGAGCAGATATAAGAATTGATGGATTACTAAAAGAGGGGGTATCTGGGCAAGTTTCCTGAGGAGTTTCTCGTTCAGCATTATGTCGTCGAGATCAGTTTTTGTTTTTTCCACCAAACGATGAATAACCTTAAAAAGAATTACTTTGGTAAAAAGGTAGGAAAAATATGCCAGCAGAATAACCAATAGAAAAATCAGGTTCTCGTAAATAAATGGATAATGCTTAAGCCAGGTAATAATGTTTTCGAGCATCTTTTACACTTATTTTATTTATCAACTAAATCAATATTGAAAAAATGATGTTTATAGGCAAGGATATCCCTCGTTTGTTAATTCTTTCTCTTTTAACTATGATTGTTTTCTATTCAAAAGGAATTTATGAAAAAGGGTAATTTACTGGCGTATCTTGCATGGCTTTCAACATGTATAGTTTGGGGTACAACGTACTTAGCAATCAGAATTGGTGTTGGTGATTTACCTCCATGGTTATTTGCCGGGTTCAGATGGATGGCTGCAGGTACCGTGCTGATATCAGTTTTGCTTTTCATGAAGTTCAAACTGCCAAGGTTAAATGAGATTAAACACCTGGCAGTTGTGGGAATTGCCTTAATCGGTGTTGCCAATGGTCTGGTGGTTTATGCAGAGCAATGGATACCAAGTGGATTGGCAGCTTTGATAGTTACTACTTTACCCTTCTGGGTCGTTGGAATAGAACTCGCTTTACCTCTTGGGAACAGAATTAGCCTTACAACAATTTTTGGGGTGCTTCTTGGTTTAGTAGGCACAGGACTAATTTTTAGAAATGAATTTGAAAAATTATTCGACCCGGATTATCTGACGGGTGTAATTGCAATACTTGGGGCAATAATTGTCTGGGCTGCCGGGTCACTCTATTCTAAATCGAGAAAGTTTGAAGTTCATCCTTTGATGGGCGCTTCCATTCAAATGATTATTGCTGGAGCACTGCAAACCATTTTTGGATTGTTATTGGGAGAATATGATTCTTTTATCTTCACTCAAAGTAGTTTGCTTGCATTCTTATACTTGCTATTTGTCGGCTCATTAATGGGTTACGCATCGTATATTTATGCACTTGCCCATCTACCAGTTTCTTTTGCCACTACTTATGCCTATGTAAATCCTGTAATTGCACTCTTTTTGGGCTGGCTTGTTCTTGGGGAAGAGTTGAACCTTACAATAGGCATAGCTACAGTAATAATATTAGTAGGTGTGTTTGTGGTAAAGAGGGGGAGTAGGGCTATTGAATTGAAAAAGCCCTAAGACTTTTTCAATTATTCTATTAATGAAATTTCTAATTTGCTAGAGAAATCAAAGCTTATTACACCTTCTGTTAACTCAAAATCCAGTGCATGTCCGCCAATATCCTTATTATCTCCCAGAAAATGGAAATGAAAGCCGGGGAAGTTTATATTGTCGAATTTTTCCGGAAGCCAGAAGCCAATAATGTCACCAGTCACGTTTTCAAAATCAAACACACTTTGTAGCTCAACTACCGCTGCTATGGAAGGATAAGGAGGAGTTTGTTTAGGAACACTGCGCGCTTTAACCCGGGAAAAATTCCCATGAATTCTAATCGCGACCAGTTCATCTTTTTCTTCCAGTATCCTTAATAGATCCTTTTTTAGTGAATCTGCCGAAACGGTGTAGTTAACTTCAACACTCTTATCTTCCATAAATTTCTTAACCATTACAAATGGTATCAGTAATTCCTCAGAAGCGGGCAATACAGGTCCTTCGAAAGATACTCTGTAGACAGTCCCCTGATAAATAACCATTTCGCCATCAACGCCGTTAAATGTACCTATTCCAAAATCGCCTTTTTCAAGCATAGCTGCCTGTGTAAGATTTCCTTCGAACTCTCCATTCATCAAGTCGACTTTAGTTGAATACTGAAAAATGACATCCGAATACTCACCAGGGCGTGAGATTTCGCGAACTTCTTTTGTACAAGAGGAAACAAACAAAAATAATATTGATGTGAAAATGATGAAAGAATATTTCATTTATAGATCCTTATTCAACTTTTTTAAGAATTTCATACCTTTTTTGCTGAGTTAAAAGACTCACGACAAATGTTAGGGCTAAAGATACGAAAAACGCCGGGATTAGTTCGTAAATCATAGATTTTAAGAAAGGAGTCTGATTCCAGATTATTACTGTTAAAACGCCGGAAATCATTCCGGCAGCAGCGCCATTCCTGTTCGTTTTTCTCCAAAACAGAGCCAGAAGGATTGGCGGTCCGAAGGCGGCACCTAAACCACCCCAGGCAAAAAGTACCAGCCAGAAAACTATATCATTGCCAACAAACCCAATTATTAGCGCCATTAGAACTACTGCAACTATTATTATTCTGCTCATTAATACGAGTTGTTTGTCAGAAAGATGTTTTTCAGGGTTAATGATCTTTTGATAAAAATCTCTGATAATTGCTGAGGCGCAAACGAGTAACATGGAATCAGCTGTTGACATTATTGCGGCAAGAATGGAGGCTATTACAACTCCAAATAATATTGGATGAAGATGCAATTGTGCCAGATAGGGGAATAAGTTCTCGGGATCTCCTCCCGGAAGCTGATTCGCATTAGCGAAATAAGCCTTTCCAATAAGACCAATTGACATTGCGGAAAATCCCATAATTAGATTCCAGAATGTTCCTACATAAGCGCTAAATTTTAACTTTTTGGGGTCATCTATTGACATGTATCTGACAAGAATATGTGGGTTTCCAGGAGAGCCTAATCCGATTCCGGCAAATCCAAGAATAACACCAGTTCCAATAGCAAATGGATCAAGGAGTCTTGGATCGTAAGATAACTTAGTAAAAAGAGCTGAGAAGCCCCCCATGTCTGTAATAATAATTATTGGTAAAATAATTAGAGCGAACAACATAAAGATTGCCTGAATAACATCTGTTAAAGAAACAGCCAGAAATCCGCCTAATAAAGTGTAAAGTAAAACTATGCCTGCAGTGATCAGAATTCCCAGTGATGGGGTTACGTTGAAACTGGTGCTAAAGGCTTTCCCACCCCCAACGAATTGGGCACTTATGTAGGCAGTCATAAATACTATAATGATAATAACAGATAGCCATCTCAATAACATAGATTTATCATTAAACCGCGATTCAAAATAGTCGGGGATTGTTAAATTGTTGTTAGCCTCAGTCTGGCGACGAAGTTTTGGGGCGGCGTAAAGGAACATAAAAAATTCTGCTATCGTATATCCTATAAATGCCCAAAAGGCACCAATCCCATATGTGAATGCCATTCCCGTTAAACCAATAAGCAGCCAGCTGCTTCTACCAGAGGCCACGGCACTTAAGGCCACAACGAACTTATTCATCTTCCTTCCACCAAGGAAAAATTCGTTTAACCCCTTAGAAGAGAATCGAGAGCTGAAAATGCCAATGAGTAAAATTATAAGGATGTATACAATAAAGGAAAGGATAGTATAGGTATTAGCAGATAAGGTTAGACTCAAACCGTTTTCCAATGATTTCTCCATACGATTTTTAAGGTTACATACGGCCGCAATTTAATAAGAATAAGAGAATTATTAAATTGAGAAATTCAATCAATCTTGATCAGGTAATATTCTTTTTCCAAGGGAGCAAAACGGATATATTTATAGATGGTCTGATCGCCGCTTTTGAATGATAAAATAGCAACTGTAATATTATATCCGTTGTATTCTTCTGTTTTGAATTCCTCTATTAAAAATTGATCACTTACTTTTTTAAGTCCTTTTAAAGTGTTGCAATACCTCTTAATTTTACTCACATCACTTGAGTTCTCAATATCAGGTATTCTAAACTTTGTCTTCTCATTTTCTTTTTCTTCAATAAGAATTAGATTTTTTATTCCCAAATAATCATTAGTCTGTGCTACCTTGAAAAGAGCCTCAACTTTTTGACTGATATTATTTTTCTGTGCTTGTGTTTGTCCCGAAACGGAAGAACACTGTATTATATATGAAAATAAAACAATAAAAATTAATCTGAACATCGAATACCTCAACTACTAGTAAGTATAGTGTTTAATTTGTTCGCCCTTTGTCCCTAATTCGGTCATTGATTCTATTCCAATCTGTAAATGCAGGTCAACGAATTGGGATGTTATTCTTTCATCGGATTTCTCTGTTTTTATGCCTTCGGGAAACATTGGCAGATCTGAAACTAACAATAATGCACCTCGGGCAATATGATTTGTATGCCCAACAATAAAAATGGTTGCTGTTTCCATGTCTATTCCAATTGCACCAATTTTACTAAGATAGGTTTTAAACTCTTCGTCCCATTCCCAAACACGTCTGTTAGTAGTATAGATAACCCCGGTGCGGTATTCTTCAGTGTGCGCACGGATTTTATCAGAAACAAATTTATGCAACTTAAAAGACGGAAGCGCAGGCACTTCTGGCGGAAGATAATCATTACTCGTTCCTTCACCACGAATAGCCGCGATTGGAAGGATAAAATGCCCCAGCTCAGTTGACCTCTTTAAGCCGCCACACTTGCCAAGGAAAAGAACTGCTTGCGGATTTCTCGCGGAAAGCAGATCCATTATAGTAGCGGCGTTTGGTGATCCCATTCCAAAATTAATTATCGAAACACCATCTGAGTTTGTTGCCGTCTGCATCGGTTTGTTTTCGCCGGTAATATTACATCCGAATTTATCTGCAAATTTTTCCACATAATTTTGAAAATTAGTAATCAGCATATAATCGCCAAGTTCATCGACTGAAGCGCCTGTGTATCTGGGCAGCCAGTTCTTAGCAATATCAAGTTTAGTTTTCATCATAAATAATGTTCCAATTAATCAATAGTTTTTGCGGTAATGAACCTTTTCGAAATCAAAGAATCAATAAATTTTGTAAGAAATGCAAATAGCAACCCGAGTATAATACCAATTAATCCTCCAACAAATATATCTGACGGGTAGTGAACTCCAACATAAGGGCGTGAGATAGCTATTAGTGCAGCTACCGAATACAAAATCCATTTGAATTTCGGGTATAGATTTGAGAAATAAGCTGCAACAGTAAAATTATTTACGGCATGTGAAGAGGGCATAGAATATGACCCGGAACAGAAAACCAAAACGTTCACATCTGGCAGTTCATTGCAGGGTCTGACTCTTGCGAACAAGTTTTTTAATAGAGAACTGCTTAACTGATCAGAGACCGTTATAAGAAGAATGGTCATTATTGCTGCAATTTTCCCCAGCCTTCCTCCCTTAAAGAAAAGAATGAGAATTAAAATAATGTAAGCAATATACCAGTGCTTAACTTCTGTAATAAATGGGAAAAGTCTGTCGAACAAACTATTTGAAATAGTATTATTAAAAAAGTAGAATAATGTTTTATCTATTTGGTAAATTATATCTGTCATGTTGGTTTTGATTATTTAGAAAAAATTTAGTATTTAGAATATTGCGGTCCTGGCAAAATTATAACCTGGATAGTGATACTAACAACTTAATTCAATAAAGTAACAGATAATAGCAATAAGTTGATAAATATTACACCAAAATAATAAAAAATGGTGTATCTTACGAAATCTGTAATTAACTGAAAAACTACAGTTAGTATTGGCATGAATGACCCAAAATGATATCAATATATCGCAGTTCAAAGAAGAAATTATAAAACAACTTCTACGTCCTTTAAGAACTCTTTCAAAATTCACTGTAATTGCCGGCGCCTTCGCTCTATTATTTGAAGTGAAGTATTTTTCTGATTTTGGGGTTGAAGTTTACTCGGCAAGATTGGGTGCTTCTGGCATAGCGTTTTTGGTATTGCTGCTGTCACATTTCAGTTTTGGTAAAAAACATCCTGTTTTACTTCTTCATGTTTTGTTGATTTCAATTGTAGGCTCATTTGGGTATGTAATTTATACTATTCCAGAAACCTTAGTTTTTAACTCCCATATTATAAGTCTGATAATTTTTACAGCTGCACTGTTCCTTAGTTGGGAAGTATATAACCAAATAACAGTTGCAATATATTACAATATTGTCTTTGCCATTTCTATTCTGGTCAATGATCAGTCCGTTTATTTTTTACCAAATATGTATGAATCGGTATTGTTCGTACTTTTCATAAGCATGATGTCCATTGCGGCCAGTTCTTATAATTATAAGTTAAGAAAGGAAGCAATCACCAAGTCTATTGAAACTGCCGAATCAGAGAAAAAATATAAAAACATTTTTGAATTCTCTGTCGAGGGCATTTTTACCTCAAATCTTGAAGGTGGAATTGTAAATGCTAATCCGGCATTTCTATCCATGTTGGGATACAATGGACTCGAAGAAATTATAAATATTGATGTATCAAAGGAACTTTATAAAACTCAAAAGGATTATGAGCTTTATTTGAATTTATTGGAGAGACATGAAAAGATTAAGAATCATCGTCTGATATTAAAGAAGAAAGATGGAAAAGAAATAGTTGTCAGATGTAGTTCGAGAGTTTTTACCGATGATAATGATCAAGCCATTGGTTATGAGGGATCCATCCAGGACATTACTCGTCAGGTAAGAGCTGAAAAAGAAAAAGAAAAAGCCATGGAGGATTTGAAAAACGCCAAAATGGTTGCTGATAGTGAGGCTGTTAAAGCTGAAACAGAAAGTGGAATGAAAACAAAATTCTTATCTAAGCTCGGGCATGAAATAAAGACTCCTCTCAATTCTATTATGGGTTTTTTAACAATGATCCATGATGATTTGTTCGAGAATTATAAAGAGCTCAAAGATTTTGCCACTGAGATTCAAACTTCAGCAGATTTATTACTCGAAATTATTAATAAGAACCTGGATTTATCTCGTATAGAAGGTGGTAGAATTGAGTTATCAGAGAATAGTTTTAATCTTAAATCGGAAGTTGAGAAAACAATAAATTTGGTAAACGCCAGTCTCAAAAACTATAAGGTTTCCATTCGTAAAGAGTATGACGAAAATATTCCCAAAGAATTGGTTGGCGATGAGAAGAGGCTAAGACAAGTTCTCATTAATATTTTAACAAATGCTGTTAAGTTTAGTGGCGAGGGTGAAGTTAATTTTAGTGTTATATATGAAGGTAAAAGTGATACTCATGCCCAGCTACTTTTTACTGTAAAAGACAGCGGTCCTGGCATTGATGAGGAATTAATTCCTTCTTTATTCAATCCATATTCTTCAGAAACCAATTCCTCAGGTAACGGGGCAGGATTAAGCCTTGCTATCAGTAAAGAGTTGATAAATCTCATGGGGGGTCATATTGAGGTTGAAAGTACTAAGGGTGAGGGCAGCACATTTATTTTTACCGTTAGATTTAAGCTTCCCGGAGTTATTGAAAAACCCAAAGAAAAAGTTATTTTTGATTTATCCAAAGATAATGTTAAGAAAAACACTTCCATTATTGAAGGGGATATGCATAAGGTCAAAACCGACGAATCTTTTGAAACTAAAAAGAAAAGAATTCTTCTGGTTGAGGACAACCCCATTAGTCAAAACGTTGAAATGAAAATATTGAGAGAAGTTGGTTATTCGGTTGAAGCCGTAAGTAACGGAATAGAGGCAATTAAAGCCGTAAAAGAAAAGCACTTCGATTTGATACTCATGGATGTAGAAATGGAAGGGATGGATGGTATCCAGGCCACTCAGGAAATAAGATCTTTAGAAGAACCAATTTCAAAAATACCGATAATTGCTGTAACTGCTCACTCAAGTATGAAAGACAGAGAGAGATGTCTGTCTTCCGGTATGGATGATTATATAGCTAAACCCATCAACATACAATTCCTGAAAATGACTATCGACCAGTGGTTAAATGATAATCGACTGGCACAATAATAGTCTTAAGGAAACCAAATGACATACACAATTCATGATTTTATTGGTAATATTGGTGTCCTTTTAATCCTGCTTTCGTATTTGCTGCTTCAATTCAATAAAATTAAAAGTGAAACTTTGCGTTATTCAGTTATGAATGGCGTTGGGGCATCATTGGTTGTTTATTCACTATATTTTGATTTCAATTTGTCGTCATTAATTGTGGAAGGATTTTGGCTGCTAATTAGTATCGCCGGTGTAATTCGATATTTTTTAAGAAAAAAATAAGGAGTATGTATAATGGATAAATTTATGCAAGCCGCTATTGATGAAGCCGAAAAAGGACTCGCTGAAGGCGGGATTCCAATTGGTTGTGTAATTGTTCATAACGATAGTATCTTAGGCGCTGGTCATAACAGACGGGTACAAAAAGGCAGTTCAATTTTGCATGGAGAAATGGATGCCCTGGAAAACGCAGGCAGACAGCCAGCATCGGTTTATAAGCAAAGTGTTCTGTATACCACACTCTCACCTTGTCCTATGTGTTCAGGAGCTATATTATTATATGGTATACCCAAAGTTGTAATTGGGGAAAATGAAACCTTTCTTGGCGAAGAGGAATTATTGCGCTCGCGTGGTGTTGAAGTAATGGTGATGCAAAATGAAGAATGTATAAATCTTATGACAAACTTTATTAAAGATAAGCCGGAATTATGGAATGAAGATATTGGAGTTTAGGGTTAACGACTAGCTTATGTTATTTGGAGAATTCGATAAAGAATGTTGTCCCTTCGCCCTTTATACTCTCAACACGGATGACGGCATTATTTATTTTGCAATATTCTTTAACTAACGCTAATCCTAAACCACTCCCCTCAAAACTTCTTGAATGTCCATGGGTTTCCTGGCTGAATTTTTCGAAGAGGGATGGTATGTATTCTTCGGCAATGCCAATCCCTGAATCCTTTACAATAAGTACAGGAGCTCCTTCTTCGATTCTCAGGCATATTTTTACGTAGCCATTATAAGTATACTTAAGGGCATTGTGAACGAGGTTACTTAATGTTTGGGTGATGGTATATCTATCAAGGGAGATCGGATTAGCATCCATCATGTCATCACACATGATTAACTCAACACCTTTTGATTCCGCAAAGTGCTTAAACTCATTTATAATTGGTTGTATGATTTCGGTTTTCAATTGAACCTTCTCGAACACCGGCTCATAAGTTCCGGATTCAATTGCAGAAAGATCAAGAATGAGGTCAATTGTCCGGATTAGTCTTGTTGATGCACTATCAATTGAGTTAAAGCTACCTGCAAGTTCTTCAGAAAGCTTATATTGAAACTCCGATTTAAGAAGTGAAGTGTAATTGAGTATGGTACCAACCGGTGTTCTGATTTCATGTGACATTTGAGCTAAAAACTCAGATTTTAATCTGTCAGCATTTTCGGCCTTTTCCTTTGCTACACGCAACTCATCATTTTGTTTTAGGATTTGGAGCGCTAATTGGTTTTTGGTAAGCTCAAAAACATAAGCCATCATCATCATGGCTGTATATGCAACTATGTATCTAATTTTAAAAGCAATTCCATAGTCATTGTAAACGGAAATTGTTAATAAAATAGGGATGGCAAGAATTAGAAAAAGAGCGGCAACTCTTATACCATTTTTGTGTCCAAAGAAAAATATCACTCCAACCGGGTATAGAAATGTCCAGATGTATCCTTGATTATTTATTCCACCAACAGCTATCAAGTATAAGAAAAACGCACCTAGTGTAAGAGAATAAATAGAGGCAGAAAATAAATAATTGTTTGTTTTTCGTAAATGCCATGCGAGATAAAATATTATAATAGATGTGATGACATCTAAGACAGTTATAACATAAAAACCCTTGGAGTAAGAAATAAACGCAAATGAGAATTGAATTACCAAACCAATAAATAAAAGGAAAAATAGGAGAGCAACTTTATTGAATAGTTCCATAGCTTCCATGTTTTCACGGGAAAGATGAGCGAGGTTCAAAAATTTTATCAGTTTTGTTTTGATCGTTTTTCCCCTCATAAGAATAATTATCCTAATAATAGCATTATTCTACTGAAAAACCGTAAAAATATAGTAACATAATCATCGAAAATAAAACTGAATTTTTAATAGATAACTGAGGGGAAAACATTCAGCTCCGGGGAAGCTGAATATAGAATATGACTAGACAGTAAAAAATAGTAGCGCAGTAATTAACGCGAAGAGCAAATCAATTAATAGTAGCGGTCTGAAGCTATTAAAAAAATCACATGTGGAATGTGTCATATAAACTCCGGGATTATCCTGTTGTTAAGTTTTTTGCTGAGGCTTGAATGTCAGTACATTTCAGAATCTTTTTATTAAACCCTCTTTTAGTAACATTTATCATTGATAAACCTATTTCTTCAAGAGTGGAAACATATTTAGGGAATATCAATTTCCAAAGGGGGTAAAAGGGAGCAAATAAGGTATATGCCTTATAAGCATTATTCAATCCCGTTGTCGGTTGAATATATCCGGGGCGGAACATATACGAATCCTTAAAAGGGAGTTTAAGTAAATCATTTTCTGTTTTTCCCTTTATGCGGGCCCACATGCTTTTCCCCTTCTCGGTACTGTCCGTACCAACACCAGATACATAGGTAAAAACCATATCAGGATTGATTGTTAGCATCAGGTTTGCTATGTGCATTGTCAGGTCATAAGTTATTCTTTTATAGGCAGCTTCTTTCAAACCAACTGATGAAACACCCATGCAGTAATAAAATGCGTTGTATCCTTTCAGTTCATCCGATATGGATGAGAAATCAAAAAAATCTTTGAGAATAATCTCTTTCAATTTGGCGTGCTGAACCCCGCATGGTTTGCGGTTAACAACTATCACTGATTCAACGTCAGGGTGGCTAAGAGATTCATGCATCACTCCTTCACCCACCATACCTGTAGCACCTAAAATTACTGCTTTGATTTTCATTCTCTAACCCAAAAATTCTTTAGAAGTTGTAGTTAACTTTTGTAAGTGTTTCTGAAACTGACCATAGCCGGCCGGCGATAGCTTTATCTTTCGATAATGGATTTGAGTCGACTTTAACAGGGTAACCTTTCCATTCCTGCCAGCCATCAGGTCCATAGTAATCGCCGCTCATAGCTTTTTCATCAAAAGCCGCACGTAATGTTGGCAGAGTTCCTTTCTCAGTTTTCATAGCAAAGAATCCATTAAGAAACTCGAACAATCCACTGTGTCGCTGAAGGTCTGTTGCTGTCCAGCCAGGATGAGCCGCTGTAATTTTTACGCCGGAGCCGAAAGCTTCTAATTTGCGTTTCAGTTCATAGGTGAAGTAGAGGTTAGAAATTTTACTGTCACCATAAGCACGCCAGGCTTTGTATTTTCTATTCTCCCAGTTCAGGTCATTAAAATTTAAGTTACCATATTTATGAGCGGCACTGGCAACATTAACAATTCTGGAATTTGGTGTGTTTGACAATATTTCTAATAATTGTCCTGTAAGAGCAAAATGACCCAGGTGGTTTGTTCCAAATTGCAATTCAAATCCATCCGATGTTTTCGAGTAAGGAGGAATCATTACACCCGCGTTATTGATGAGTAAGTGTAATTTGCTGAATGTACTTTTAAACTTTGTGGCAAAGTCAGAAACAGACTGTAAGTTGGATAAATCGATTTCCATTACCCGCACGTCTGCGTTTTCTTTTTGAGCTCTGATTTTGTTTGCCGCAGTATTACCTTTTTCCATACTTCTAACTGCTATTATCACGGTCGCGTTTTTATTAGCAATAACTCTCGCAGCTTCATAACCAATTCCACTGCTGGAGCCGGTTACTATTACTATTTTACTTGTTTGGTCAGGTATATTCTCTACAGTCCAATTCATGTCGTTTTCCTTTTATTCGGTTACTATAATATTATCGTTGTTCATAAATTCTTCCCACCAAAGCTTTGTTGGAATATATTTATCATAAATTGTTGTCTCACCTACAATTGGCATTGAGACCTTTACGTTTTTTCCCCAAGCTTCATTTACCAGTCTATCCATCGGTTCGTACCAGGGGTGAAGTGCTAAATTGAAAGTAGCCCAATGTATTGGGTGTAAAACTTCACCTTTTAAGTCAATATGAGCCTGAACCGTTTCTTCAGGATACATATGAATATGATGCCATTTTTCGTTATAGGCGCCGGATTCCATAAAAGTCATATTGAATGGTCCATATTTTTCGCCAATCACTTTGAAGCCTTCTGAGTACCCGCCATCACCGCTGAAAAATACTTTGTGGTTTGGTCCTTCTATCACCCACGAAGCCCATAGTGTTTCGTTACGATCCGTAATCCCGCGTCCGGAAAAATGTTGCGCTGGAGTTGCGGCAATCATTAGGTCCTCATTAATCTTTATTTCATCCCACCAGTCAAGTTCCGTTATTTTTTCCCTCGGCACACCGGCATTTTCAAGCTCTGCTCCTACTGCCAATGGCACAATAAATCGGTCACTTTTCTCGTTTAGCCGTTTGATGGATTTTATATTCATATGATCATAGTGGTTATGCGAAATGATAACAACATCAATCTGTTCCAACTCATTTATATCAAGTGGTATCTCACCATTGTAACGGCTGGGTCCGAAGAACGTCATGCTTTTTTCAAAAACCGGGTCGGTTAATATTTTATAACCGTCGATGTTAATCATAAGGGAAGAGTGACCTAACCAGGTAGAGTTAAGCTGATTTCCATCCTTACGATTAAATTCTGTAAGATCTACTTTCATAATGGGTAGCGAATCACCTGGCGAACGGTCGTTGCCCATAAAAATAAAGTCCCACATAGTACTCAACATGGACCCAATTCCGGGCTGCTCCCATGCAACTTTATTCTGGAATTTTCCATCCCTAAAATTCGACGACTTCTCAATTTTACTCAACTTTGAATCTCCTTCAATATATGTTGCTGAAGAACATGATTGATTACTGATCGTGACAACCGCGGCAATTAACAGAACTAAATACACGTTTATTTTCATGATCTTTTTTATTTTATTTCTCTTCATTTTAGCAGCTTAAATGAATATTCATTTAGTTAATTAAGCAAATTTTTTTATACCTTTATTGCATCCCAGGCCATTTCAAAAGCTATATCTTTTAACTCATCTGTCAGTTCCAGTCCATGGCACGTGCGTGAATTTGAAAGTAACATTACCGGATAGAAAGCGAAAATTGTAAGCAGCTGTGGATTGACAGATTTGATCTTTCCATCTTCCACTCCTTTCAAAAAGACACTCATAACAGGTTGGAAATGCTTCTCCAATTCTTCATGATTCACTAACCCTGTGTAGGGCGAGTTTGCAAATTGCTCTGTGAAATTAAAGTAATCCTGATGAATTGAGATGTATTTGAAGGCATTTAACCAAACCCGGCGTAATATATCTTTAAGAGGAAGATCACTGTCAAATCCGGTTAGTATGGATTGACTCATTTTCTGCTTAATATTTACGTAAGTTGAAACTAAAAGATCTTCCTTGTTCTTGTAGTAAATGTATATTGTTGCAGGCGAGACGTTTGCCTCTTTTGCAATTTTGGCTACCGAGCTTGCTACGAATCCGATTTCGTTAACTAATTTAATCGTTGCTTCATGGATTGCATCTACTTTATGTTCATCTCTAATTCTCATGGGTCTAAAATAAATGATCATTCATTTATTGTCAAGTTTTTTCTGTTTTTTTTTGTTCGGTTTGGATAAGAGGGAAAAATTCGCTTTTTTATGTTCGTTCTGAATAATATTGAGAAGAGGATTTAATGGATCTACTGAGTGGTAAAAGTATTAAAGCGTTGAACACATTTAGAAAAATTCTCCATGAAAACGCTGAATTGGCATTTAACGAAGAAAAAACAGCGAATATTTTGAATCAGTTTATTTCAAACTACTATCCTAACGAAATTATCTCAAATGTTGGCTCAACTGGATTGCTTTTTGTATACAACGGTAATGAGGCAGGCCCCACAGTTTTGGTTAGAGCCGATATGGATGCTTTGCCAATTAATGAGACTAATAATTTTTCTTATAAATCCCTGAATAAAAATGTATCGCATAAATGTGGACATGATGGACACATGGCAATTGTTGCTGGTTTGGCGATGCTCTTTAATGTAAATCGCTCCTTTAAAGGCAAAGTTGTTTTAATGTTTCAGCCTGCCGAGGAAACAGGGGAAGGCGCTTTAAAGATTTTATCAGATAAAAAATTTGAATCTGTTAAGCCGGACTATGTATTGGCATTACATAATTTGCCGGGCTTTAAAAAGGGAGAAATAATTTACAAGGAAAATCATTTTGCTGCTGCCTCTACTGGTTTTATTGTTAGGTTATTCGGAAAGACCTCTCATGCAGCGGAACCGGAAAATGGGAATTCACCTTCGGAGGCCATGGTTGAAATAATTTCAACCCTTAATCAGCTCATTGAAAAAAATAGAGATGTGCTTGTTGATTTTTCACTCATCACGGTCGTTCATGCCAGACTGGGTGAAAGGGCATTTGGAACAACGCCAGGTTATGCTGAAGTGATGGCAACTTTGCGGAGTTTTAGAAATGACGACATGGCAAAACTCAAAGATTTATCAAAAAAAATATCCATACGAATTGCAAAGAAGTATGGATTAGAGATTAAAATTGAGTGGACAGAAGAATTCCCCGCAACTGTTAATGAAAAAGTTTGTGTAGATTTGTTGAGAGAAGTGATTAGTGAAAATAAGTTAAATAACAAAGGGATTGCTGAGCCATTTAAATGGTCAGAAGATTTTGGACACTTTACAAATAACTTCAAAGGAATTTTATTCGGTTTAGGCGCGGGCAAAAATACGCCGCAATTACATAATCCCGATTATGATTTTCCAAATGAGATTATAAAGACAGGAGTTATGGTTTTTTATTCTCTTATTAAAAAGTTACAGTCAATTTCGTAAATGAAGTCCGAAAGATCAGTCATTGCTTTCCTGCCGGGGCTTTAGGAGGTTCTTCGCTAACCTCAACCCTTAAGGGTTGAAGTAGAAATAAAAAAGGCGGATCTCAAAATCCGCCTTTTTTAACATCTAAGTACTTTATACTATGTACTGCTCTTTCTAAGCTTCCTGTACTTCAATAATAGATTTCTTAATAATAGCAATAGCTTCGTGAATTTGCTCTTCGGTAATAACCAATGGTGGAGCAAAACGAATTATATCTCCATGAGTCGGTTTTGCTAACAAACCATTTTTAGCCATCTGAACACAAACATCCCAGGCAACTTTGCCGTTTGTTTGTTTTATGATTATAGCATTCAATAAACCTTTACCACGAACCACCTGGATCATAGGGTTATCAAAACCTTCTAATTCTTTACGGAAGATCTTGCCTAAATGCTCAGCATTTTCAGCAAGCTTTTCTTCTTTAACAACTGTTAGAGCTGCCTGAGCAATTGCACACGCAACAGGGTTACCGCCGAATGTAGATCCGTGTTCGCCCGGTTTAATAACTAACATGATATCATCATCAGCTAAAACTGCAGAAACAGGGAATACACCACCTGAAAGCGCTTTACCTAGTATAAGAACGTCAGGTCTTACACCCTCATGATCGCACGCTAATAATTTACCTGTACGAGCTATGCCTGTCTGAACTTCGTCGGCAATAAACAAAACATTTTTTGCTTTACAAGCATCATAAGCCTTCTTTAAATATCCGTCTTCAGGTACATAAACGCCTGCTTCACCCTGAATAGGTTCAACCAGGAAAGCCACAACATTAGGATCTTCTAATTCTTTTTTTAATGCTTCAATATCATTATATGGTACAACTGTAAATCCTGGTGTGTAAGGACCAAATCCTTTATAAGAATCAGGATCAGTTGACATTGATATGATCGTAATTGTTCTACCATGGAAGTTACCTTCACAGACAATTATTTTAGCCTGGTTTTCAGCAACGCCTTTTTTGTCATATCCCCAGCGACGAGCAAGTTTAAGAGCAGTTTCATCTGCTTCAGCGCCAGAGTTCATAGGTAGTACTTTGTCATAACCGAAATATTCTGTTACGAATTTTTCGTATGGCCCGAGCTGATCATTATAGAAAGCCCGGGATGTCAGGGTCAGAGTTTTTGCTTGCTCAATCATAGCATTAATGATTTTAGGGTGACAGTGACCTTGATTAACTGCTGAATAGGCTGAGAGAAAATCGAAATATTTTTTGCCTTCTACATCCCATACATGAACGCCCTCACCTTTAGCTAGTACAACTGGAAGCGGATGATAATTATGCGCACCAAACTTATCCTCTAATTCGATATAATCCTTTGACGTCATTACGTATTCCTTCATTTGTTTTTAACTCCGAACTTGATTTAAATCTGAGTGAGTAATTTATTAAATTACATTTTCATATCCGAATGAATGGCAAAAAATCTTTTACGAGGATAAAATGGAAATAAAAACATTAAGCTTTAGGGTGCAAACAAACGGTGATACACAGATTCTGGATATCACTTCGCATGTAAGCTTGCTTATTGAGAATTCAGGACTTAAAGAGGGAAATGCTCTTGTTTTTATTCCCGGTTCCACGGCAGGGATAACAACAATTGAACATGAGCCGGGATTACTTGTTGATTACCCTGAATTTTTCGAAAAAATAATTCCCAAAAACTTAACCTACAAACATGATGAAACCTGGCATGACGGAAACGGGCACTCGCATGTTAGAGCATCATTACAGGGGGCTTCTTTTACCGTTCCGTTTATTAATGCAAGAATGATACTTGGAACATGGCAGCAAATAATTTTGATAGATTTTGACAACAGATCCCGTGACAGGGAAATTGTTGTTCAGCTAATGGGAGAATAATAATGAGTAAAACAATAACTGTATTTGGCAGCTCTCAACCCAAACCTGGTGAAAAGGATTATATAACTGCCTATAAACTGGGAAGAATTCTTGGAGAGATTAATTACAAGGTTTGTTCTGGCGGATATCAGGGGATTATGGACGCGGTTTCCAAGGGAGCTAAGGATATGGGATCTGAGGCTATTGGCGTTACGGTAGATATCTATGGAGCAAAACCAAGCGAGCACCTTACTGAACACATTGAATGTCATTCTTTATTTGAAAGGCTTGAGACTTTGCTGAATAAAGGCGACGGTTATATTATTCTACCTGGCGGAACCGGTACAATGCTGGAACTTGCCTTGGTTTGGGAATATCTGAATAAAGGACTTATGCCATTGAAACCAGTCGCTTGCTTAGGCGGTATGTGGACCAGGATTGTAGCTGAAATGGATATCAGGATGGAGCAGGAAGAGAGAGAAACTGGGCTTATTAGGTGTTACAATACTATTGAAGAATGTGCTGAATTTGTTTGTTCAAAATTGGATAATGGATAGGCAGAACCGATGCTCTTCTCACTTTTAAAATAAAAAATGCCGGATTGTAGTCCGGCATTTTTTGTACTAGAAATACTTTTCGATATTACTCAATTATTTGAGGATCAACTTCCGGTGAATCAAGATTTGCCAGCTTTTTATATTTAGCAATCATTTCATCCATGTTAGGATCGTTAGGAATATACTCTTTTAGTTTTAAGAGCATATCTACGATTTTGTTGAACTGACCCAGGTTCTCGTAATGTGTCATCAATAATGCATATGGATTATAGTTCCCGCTAAAGTCCATTGGATTGCGTTCAATCTGGTCTAAAGCTGCAACAATAATTTCGTTTGCATAATCTACATAATCATCCATCGCACCTAAAGAATGCAGCAACCTTGCGATGTCGTGCTTTATCCTATAGTCCATAGTAATAGTGCTGCGCGGCATAACTTCATCCATTTTACGCAATACTTTAAGTGTTTTTGCGTTATCCTGCTCATCATTATAAATTTTGAGAGCTAAACGGATATAAGCATTCCTGTAGTTCTGGGCCATGCGGATATGGTTATCATCCATAAATACAGTGGGATCATTCAATCCGCGGTATTTAAAGCCTGGTTGGTAGTCATTGGAATATCCTACATTAAGTTCCATCAACTGGTCCCACATAACCTCAAAATTGATTGAACCATCTCCAACTTTTTCAGGAACGAATCGGAAAGCCAAACCTTCCATTTGCAAATGGTCATATAATTCCAGTTTAGAATCATCTGAGGTAGTTGCTGCCCAGTATATCGGTCTTTCCCACTGGTTTGATTTAATTATATCCAGAACAACAAGATCCTGTGGGCGAAGAACGCCAACATCACCAAAATTCAGAGTCGGGTTCAAGGTCCAGTTAATTGCTTTATTATTTACAATGCTGGAATCTTTAACTCCATACTTCGCAATAATATCGTCCGGAACAGCTATGGATTCTGGTCTTGAATTCCACCTGGTGAAACTCAACTGATCAAGTTGCTCATCAGACATTGCCATTTTAATTTTTGCTGCTCCGTAAGGACTATTATTTTTCAACTGTTTTACGTACCAGCCTGTATTAATAAGGCTTAGGTTAGCTATTCTAACGTCACGCCTGACACCCTCAACATCCTGCAAATACCATAAGGGGAAGGTATCATTGTCACCATTAGTAAATATAACAGCGTTTGGAGCAACACTTTGCAGCATATTGTAAGAATAATCCCATGGAACAAAGTTGCGGGATCTGTCATGAGTAAAGTAATTAGCAGAAAGCATGTTCATCGGTATCAAGATAAACATGATTATCATTGCCGCGCTTAATATTGGCTTTGCTAATTCTGGTTTCTTAATCTCCTGAAGAATTAAATCGAAGAAACCACGGGTGCCAATACCTATCCAAATCGAGAAAACAAAGAATGCCCCGACATAGAAATAATCTCTCTCCCTGGGTTGTGGTTGCTGACTGTTAAAATAAATTGCCATAATGTGCCCGAATAGGAGGAACAGAGTCAAAAAGATAGATCCCATTTTCCAGTCTTTTCGGAAATGGTAAATGAGACCGAATATTCCGAAGAATAAAGGGATACCCATCAATTGAGTCCAATCATAACTATCATCCTGAACTGTTGAGGATCTGCCTGCGTAATTCCACAGAATGTATCTGTTAACCATGTGCTGCATCTGGTATTCAATAAAAAATTCTGCATCGTTATCGTAATTATTGTAAATGTTTCTATGTTGTGGTTCAGAGGAATATCTTCTCTTAAATATTGGATTATCGCCGTACTGTTCCCGGTTTAGGTATGAAACAAGACTTGAAAAAGTTTTAGGCGAATTCAGATTAATTGGTGTATCCTGATTAGATCGGATAATAATCATAGAATAGGTAGTAAATCCTATAAGAGCGAAAAGGAAACTGTTAAAAACCAAAGTCGTTGTTGGTTTGTTTTCTTTCTTTGCCCAGTAAATCCCAAAACCTAGTAGTGCAAATAATCCTACAAGTAAAGCAATGTCGAGCACAAGATTATCGCCACCGACACTTGATAATAAATTTGGTATATATTTTACCATGCCTGGATACAGAGTAACCAGGGCTATTCCACCAATCATTATCGGCATGTAAAAAGAGTTGACGGAAAATACTCTTTTCCAGAATGCACCAATGATAAAAAGGCTTATAATTCCGAAAATGGAGATGAACTGAATATCAACGGCCTTGTACTCTTCTGGTGTTGGAGGAACTGCTTCTGTTGTAGAATACCATATACCAAGTGCCACTACCAACAATATGGCGCTGTGGCCAAGTAAAATATACCCGGTCTTCTTCAGGGCGTCTTCATCGTTAACATATTTCCTGAAAAAGATTACCATAACTATTGGTATGATTGCAATTAATGAAAGAAGATGCACACCCGTAGCCAACCCAAAAAGATAGAATATCATAATGATAAATTTTTCACTTCCGGGCTTATCCGGATTCTCATTCCATACCATCACCAGCCATACAGTTATAGCTATGAAAAAAGTAGATAAAGCATATACTTCTGCTTCCACAGCGTTAAACCAAAATGTATCGGCAAATGCCAGCGAAAAAGCGCCAACTGCAGCGGCGACGTATGTTCCTAAGGAATCAAGCAGGTTTTCATGTTTTTGTTCCTTGTAATTCTCAATCAGCTTAATAACTATCAAATAAACAAAGAGAATGGTGAACGCGCTTGAAAGCACCGAAATAGTATTTACTCTTAATCCAATATTATCTGCGAATGGGATCATTGCGAATAATCTGCCCAGGATAAGAAAGAAAGGAGTTCCGGGTGGATGTGGAACTTGTAATCCTTGAGCTGAGGCGATAAACTCACCGCAATCCCAAAATGAAGTAGATGGCTGTACCGTCATAAAATAGACAATCGCAGCTCCCAGAAATACGAATAATCCAATTATCCGCTTCAGTTTAATTTCAGTCATTATTTCCCCTTAATTAGAATTTATTCGTCATTTTCTTTATTAATTTCGTCAGGCTTCTTAAATAGATGGTCAAGGCTTGGTCTTACTCTGCTAGCATGATACTTTTCGTGAAGTTTTTCCAATCTGCCCATCGAGAGAGAATCAAGATCCTCGTCATCTTTATGTCGCTTAAGAAGCATTTTGTAGTCATCACTTTCTTTACGGTCGAACTTTCGTTCGTAGCGTTTAAGTACTTCAAAATATTTAATCTGGTCTCTTTTACTCATGTTCAACTCTTTTTGTTTAATACAATTCCAAACTCGGTGTAACCGCTTGGAAGAAACGATTTTTTCCAAATAGGATCGAAAGAGATATTCAGCAGTTTCATCAGAAAGCCATTAATACTGAAGGGGTCTATTCCGGTATTTTCTATTACGTTCAAATTGTTCCTTTTATGTAATTCTGTTAATCCTTTTGCAGAATAGGCTTTTTCATAACCATGCTGCCATTGACCAAGATGAAGCAACTGATATAGCTGCCAGAGTGAATATCTCGCTGGGACAAATGTTATCAAAAAACCTTTTGGTGAGAGGAGTCTTTTCCATTCTTTAATTAATGCAGTCTCATCCTTAAAGTGCTCCATCAACCCGGCACTGAAGATAAGATCATAAGATTCATCCGGTAACCCTGTCGCCCGGCAATCCCCATGATAGGCTTCATCAATTTTCTTCTTTACTAAATCGACAGAAATCTGACTATTATCCAGCGCATGGCATTCAACATCAGAACGGCTTTCTTTTATTAAGTGAATGTTAGAACCAAATCCGCAACCGATTTCGATGACCTTTTTAACCGGTTTATCTATCTGATCAAGATATTTATTCAAAATTTTATTTCGTTCCAGAATCAGCCATTTTTCGGCTTTAGAGACTGAATAGGTTTTCCAATAATCGTCCCAATGAATCATTTAATACCGTATATTGTTAAAATGAGTAACGCTTAATATAAGAAAATTTTATCTTCCTTTTTAGAAAATGCCATTATTGAGAGGCTTGCGCGTGCGATTATACAGTGATTTTGAACCAATGGTTTCAATAGTATTGCCAACCTTTAACCGTTCAAATTACCTTAAAAGAGCAATAATTTCTGTTTTGGGTCAAGAGTCCATAATGTGGGAGTTAATTATTGTTGATGATGGAAGTAATGATAATACTTTTCAACTGGTTTTGGAATATCAGAAAGAATATGAAAATATCAGGTATCTTAGGCATTCTAACAGAAAACCGCCCCTGACGATTAATGCCGGGATTCAGGCTTCCATTGGAAAATATGTTACGTTTTTAGGAAGTGATGATGAATATAAACCTGACCATCTTAAACTAAGAGTTGAGATTCTTGAAAATGATGCTACTATTGATCTGCTACATGGGGGCGTTGAAATTATTGGCGATCCCTACGTAAAAGATAAAAATGATCTTTCGAAAAAAATACATATTTCCAAGTGCACAGTTGGGGCAACCCTATTTGGGAAAAGAGAAGTTTTCTTGCAACTTGGTGGATTCAAAAATCTGTTATATAGTGATGATTCAGAGTTTTACGAGCGTGCCAAACAAAGATATTCTTGTCGCGAAGTTGACTCTACAACATACATTTATTACCGTGATACACCGGATAGCATCTGTTCAACAATCAAGTGAATTGTTTTTTCATTAATATGTATATTACAAAAAAGGCATGAAAATTTTTTCCATGCCTTTTTATAGATAAATATCCGGGAAGGTTTATTATTCAAATTCCAACAATTGTCCAGCCCTGCGACCCTCAGCATAAACAAGTTGAAAGAGTTGACCACTGTTACCGTTTCTGTCCCATTGAACTAGTTTTGAGCCATTGGACTCAATTCCCATTCCACCGCCCTCAACTGATATCGCTTTTCTGCTAAATACATTTTCAAGCATAAAAGTGTTTCTGTCAACGACAATTATTCTCCACTGCTGCCAATCACCAATACCTTTTGGGTCAGCATCCCATGTTTGTATTTCAACACTATTATCCTTTTTCATCTTAAACTTTTTACCGGTTTTCTTTTGTATCTTTTCTTTAACGGAAAGTTCTTTTTTCCCAGCGACGTCAACAATATATCCGGTAAGATTTTTGATCGCATAATAATCTGTTCCATTTATTCTAGGGAAAATGAAAGTTCTCTCATATTTATCGTTATCATTATCCCAGATTTGAAATTGAAGGTCTCTCTTGGCTGTATTAGGATGTTTGCCCGGTAAATCCCAATACTTATTGCTCTTTGCACATTTAATATAAAAGTAGTTGGAACTGATTTCATCTTGCCACCTGACCTTATTATGCTGTCTTTGTGCCTGAACAGGAAAACTATTTACAACAAATAGAATTAGAATTACTGAAAGGAATGAGTACTTTTTCATTTGATTTCTCCAATATTTTCGAATTATCCTTTTCTTTTGCTTTTACGGAAACGCCGCGTTATTAAGTTGCTAATCGGGCTACAGTTACCCTCGATAAAAGCGCACTCAAGATAGTCAAAAGATTCAAAAAAAAATGCAGCTTAGTGATCATAAGATGATATTTTGTTTGTTAATGTAGATATTTAGAAAGATATTTTAAGGATGGAGTTCAAATTGAAGAAAATAAAAAACCCCTACGCCGGCAGGGAAGATTATAACTGCTTTGGCTGTTCGCCCAATAATCAGTTCGGCCTGCAGATGGAATTTCATGTAGATGGTGATGAGGTGATTTCAATTTGGGAGCCCAAACCACAATTTGCGGGATGGAAGAATATTTTACACGGTGGTATACAAACAACTTTGATGGATGAAGTTGCAAGCTGGTTTGTATTTACAAAACTTGAGACCGGTGGTGTTACTTATAGTTTAGAGAACAGATACAAAAAACCAGTACCGGTTGATCAAGGAGCTATTAAACTTGTTGCACGCCAAAAGTCGTTAAAAAGAAATCTGGTTGATATAGAAGTTGAGTTATTTGATGCAAGTGGCAGATTATGTTCTGTTGGCAGCGTGAAATACTTTTTGTTTGATAAAGAAAAAGCAAAATCACAATTGAATTACCCCGGACTAAATGAGTTTTTTAATCGGTAAATAAATTTGTTTTTACGATGTAGGGGCACGGCATGCCGTGTCCCTACTGCTAATCCATCTTTTTCTTTCCAGCGGAAAGAATAGTCTTCAACTGCTCATCTGTAACATCCAAGAGTTTTGAATCTATCAAACGAGGGGTCATAATTGCCCAATGGTGATCTTTTTCAAAAACTTCTTTGAACATTGGCAGTGCTTCTTCAAGGTTGCCATTATTGACCAAAGTAACTGCATGCCAGTATTTCATTTCGAGGTTTTCAGGAAACATCACTTCAGCAGAGGTATACTCTTCAAGCGCCTTTTTCATGTCGCCATGTTCCATGGCAAGGTCGCCATTGTTCATATGTTCATAAGCGCGATAAGTTTTGATTATCCTTTTCATTTCAACGATTGGCTCAGCATGGTCTTCAATCCGTAAATCTATTATTCTGTCCTCCCATGGTTTGCCAGTGTTAGTCCCACTTACAACAAGGATGGCACATGACTGTTTACCACGAATATCACCGCCAGCTTCCTGACCGGCTTCCAATGCGGCCATCATTTTTTCCGCAAGTGGGGCCTTAGTGCTTTCATATCCTTTTGACATTGCACCCCATACTTTGTCGTTCAACATCATGTTAGCCTGGCACGAGTAGCCTTTACCTTGCACGTAACCGGCATCTTTAACACACAGGCTGCCCGTGTGAGTTGCAACTCTTCCTTTCGTATCGAGGATAGCGAGTTGTCTTACTTCCGGTGCGTTGTCCTCGCTTATCAATTTATCAACTGCTTCCTGAGGAGATAATCCCTGCTTAAGTAGTTCCAGTCCACGAATACCAAATGAGACATTCACAAAACTCTGTGTTGCAACAACACCAACACCGGCCTCGCCCCATGCTACTACCGAGCCTACTGAGAACCAGTGTGATTGAACAGCAACACCCATCTGACCAGTAACTGAATCATAGGCGACTATTGAAAAGGTGTGAGCGAAGGGAGACTCGAATTTATTGAATTGAGCAAGGCTTACCGAACTGATAAATATTAATACAGTAAAAAAGAAAATTACTTTTTTCATTCTTGAATCCCCGATAGTTTATTGGTCTGGTTGTCAATATAATAGTTATGAAAAAAAAATCCTACTTATTTGATAAATGACATGTTAAAACAAATGCATTGCAGTTAAATTAACAGTATGATATTTTTAACTGTTCGTAATAAGAAAATCTGAAAAACAATGAGGGAAATATGAAACAGAGTCTACTGCTTATTTTGATTACTTTTATCTTCCTGTCCTGTGCTGAAAAAGAAGTTGAAGAAGTAACAGAATTAAAGACAAATAAAGAAAAGGCCAGTTACACCATAGGCTACGATATTGGGAAAAATGTTAGTAAAAGAAAAATGGACATTGATACTAAAACTCTTTATCAGGGCATTGAAGATGGATTAATTAGTAAAAATCCGCTTATAACCCAAAGTGAAATGGCGTCTGCCATGGATATGTTTGAAACTGAAAGGCAGAAAAAAGTTGAATTAGCCTTGCAGGAAAAAGGGGAAATTTACAAAGTTGAAGGCAAAAGGTTTCTTGATGAGAATAAAACCAAAGAAGGAATAGTTACCTTTAAAACTGGCGTACAGATGAAAGTACTGAAAGAAGGGACTGGCAAGAAGCCAACCCTGCAGAGCACAGTTGTCTTTCATTATATAGCTAAATTTTTTGATGAAACTCCATTCGACAATTCTTATGAAGTTGGAACACCAATAGAATTTCCGATGATGCAATTATTGCCAGGGCAGCAGCAAGTACTGCTTGAAATGAAAGAAGGAGGCAGAGCGGTTGCGTTTATCCCCCCCAATATGGGTTTTGGGGCAACAAGTGGCGGGGAACTAATTCCACCAAACACGACTTTAATCTACGAGATGGAGCTTCTTGAAGTGAAGTAATAAAATCAAAATGCCGCTTAATTAGCGGCATTTTGATTTTTATTCGATAACTCTTAAAAATTAAAATAGGGAGAAATATCTCCTCCCTTAACAAAAAAAATTATAATCCAAAAAATACAGTAGCGTTGATGATTAGACCATCAGCATCGTAATCTGTATTTGAGTTTTCAAATTGATATTTCATAAAAACATATTTCAAATCAGCTGCTAAAATTATATTGCCCAAAGGTATTTCAGCTCCAGCACCAATATGGTAGCCAATTTCAGAATCAGTATAGTCGCCAAGGCTACTACCGTTATATGTCATTTCAATCTTATAGTTATACCACCCAATTCCGGCAATACCATAGACTATTGGAAGTGGATATAAAAGTGCTGAAACCATAACAGGATAAAAGCTGGCTTTTAGTTCAGCGCCACTCTCTTCTGTTGTTTCTGAACGATAGTTGATTGCTCCTTCAATTCCTAATGAACCAAATTTTGCTCTGACGGCTCCACCAAACAATATTGAACCATCTGTTCCTTCCTGAGAAGGTGCAAAATATCCCAATTGTGGTCCAAGCATAATTTTTTGAGCATTTGTGGTTGTTGCAACCATTGCAAGGATGGCGAATAAAAACAGTACTTTTTTAATCATAATAGTTCCCCAAGTATTTGTGAAAAGAAATATATAGTGAATTACGTAGTGCTCCTACGGAAATACCTATTACGATGTTGCTGTAATTGAAATAACAAAAAAATAAACTAATTGTAAAGAAAATATATTGTTATTTATCACAATTTTTTACCAACAAAACATAATGGAAAATTCATTGAAATATTATTTTCACATTTTAATTTGATTCGTAGGTCTTATTTTTCTATTTTTTAATCCAAACAAACTTCGGGGGTAATAATGGATCGTAGAAAATTTCTTAAAAGTTCTATTGGTGCGGGTATAATTGCGGGAGCTGTCGGTCAGTTTGGAAAACTTTCCAATATACTTGCCGGTACTCCTCAGGAGGAGGTAAAAAAAGAGTTTGATCTAGTTGCTGTAAAAGGTGGTGAGCCTGATGTCATGTTCGATAAAGGGATTGCTTCTCTAGGTGGTATGAAAAGCTTTGTAAAAAAAGGACAAACTGTTTGTGTTAAACCAAACATTGGCTGGGATAAAACTCCCGAATATGCAGCCAATACTCACCCCAAACTTGTAAAACGAATTATTGAAAGTTGCTTTGAAGCAGGAGCCTCGGACGTTTATGTTTTTGATAATACATGCGATGAATGGCGAGGATGTTACGAAAATAGTGGAATCCAAAAAGCTGTTGAAGAGGCAGGCGGTAAACTTGTTCCGGGTAATGATGAAAAGTATTACCGCGAAGTTCAGGTGCCAAATGGGAAAAGATTAAAAACTGCAAAGGTTCATGAAAAAGTTCTCGACTCAGATGTGTTTATAAATGTACCCGTGCTAAAGTCTCATGGTGGAGCACGATTAACAATTTCAATGAAGAACCTTATGGGTGTTGTCTGGGACCGCAGATTCTGGCACAGAAATGATCTTCACCAATGTATTGCTGATTACGCAACCTTTGAAAGAAAACCTGATTTGAATGTTGTTGATTGTTATGGTGTAATGATGCAAAATGGTCCTCGTGGTGTTTCAGTAAAAGATGTAAAATTCTTTAAATCACTTTTAATTTCAAAAGACATGGTCGCTGTGGATGCCGCTGCCACAAAACTATTTGGAATGGAAGTGGACGATGTTTCTTATATAAATATTGCTCACGAGATGAAAGTAGGCAATAAAAATCTGGATTCACTTAACATTAACAGATTAAAAGTATAGGCTTAGGTTGAAAAATAAATTGAAAACTACAAGAGTGATTTTGTCACTCTTGTTTTTTATTGGGACTACGGTTCTATTCCTCGATATCAAAAACGCTTTCGTTACGGAAGTAAGTTCTACGGTTCTTTTCTTGCAATTAATTCCAGCCTTGATGAAATTCATCTACTTGCTCGGTTTTTCGGCGATTGGTTTTTTAGTTGTAATATTATTGACTGCTATTTTCGGGCGTGTCTATTGCTCATCTATCTGCCCGCTGGGTACGCTTCAGGACATTTTTACAGCCATTTCCAAAAGAGTAAAAAAAATAAAGTATAAGTTCAGTGAGCCATCAAATAAGGTCCGTTATTCCATTTTAGGGATAGTTTCGTTACTTCTAATATTCGGATTATCAATTGGTGTATTATTGCTTGATCCTTTCAGTAATTTTGGACGTTTTGTTACATTCTTCCTTCGCCCTATTGTAATGCTGGCAAATAATGGCATTGCTTCATCGTTAGAACTATTCGATAATTATTCTGTCTACCCGGTTGAAGTGAAAGGTTTTGACATTATTGCTTCTTTAATGCCATTCATTCTGTTTGTAATTGTTTTTGTCCTTTCATATAAGTACGGCAGACTTTATTGCAACAGTGTATGTCCGGTTGGAACCCTGCTTGGTCTGTTGTCTAAATTCTCAATATTCCGAATTGTAATTGACAAAAATTCCTGTTCAGGCTGCGGCGTTTGCGCGCGAGTATGTAAATCAGAATGCATTGATTCCCTAAACCACTATGTGGATGAAACGCGCTGCGTGGAATGTTTTAATTGTCTTGGTGTTTGCCCTTCTACAAGTATCGAGTATAAAGTATCAAAAAAAATAACCGGACAAAATAAACCTGAAGGGGATGCTAATTCCGGGAAAAGAGATTTTATTAAGAAAGTCGGATTGTTCATATTTGTTACTACCGGATTGGCTAAGGCACAGGAAAAAATAAAAGTTTATGTTGATAATGATGTACCTGTTATAAGGACTAACCCGATTGCGCCACCCGGCTCGATTAGTATTGAACATTTTACTAATCAATGCACAGCTTGCCATCTTTGTATAAGCGCCTGTCCTACTCAAGTATTACAACCATCTTTTCTTGAGTATGGATTTATTGGAATGCTGCAGCCGTTATTGAATAACAGCAAAGGATTTTGTAATTACGAATGTACAGCCTGCCTTGATGTTTGTCCTGCCGGTGCCATTCTACCAAGCCAACTGGCTAATAAAAAACTGATTCAAATTGGCAAGGCAAAATTTATAAAAGAAAACTGTGTTGTAGAAACACAGGGAACCGACTGCGGCGCCTGTGCTGAACATTGCCCGACTAAGGCTGTTAAAATGATGCCTTATGTTCATGAGAAATATCCTGACAAGAATTTGAAGATACCAGAAGTTACTGAAGAAACCTGCATCGGCTGCGGAGCTTGCGAATATGCCTGTCCTTCCAAGCCCTGGAAATCGATATACGTTGAAAGCAATGTTGTTCATGCGCTGGCTAAAAAACCACCTGAGCAGGATATTGAGCAAGAAGTTTCGGAAGGGGAAGATTTTCCATTTTAAATATAAAAGAGCGACATTGGTCGCTCTTTATCCCCCCCAACCCCAAATTATTTAAGCAAAGTCATTTTTTTAGTCGAGATAAAATTATCAGCAGAAAGGGTATAAAAATAAATACTGCTTGCCAGATTCTCACCGTTAAATTCAATCGAATACTTTCCGGCAGCATAAGTGCCTGAAGCCAGGGTTGAAACTTCCTCTCCAAATATTGAATAAATTTTTAAGGTAATGTCTGTTGTGTTGGGAACAGAAAAAGAAATATTGGTAGATGGATTAAAAGGGTTCGGATAATTTTGTTCAAGCAAATATCCGGTTGGGATATCATTCTCTTCTTCAATTTCAACTACAGTTGTGTTTTCGTACCACCTGATTTCATTGTTCCCGTTGTGGCTGCTTCCGGCAATCAGGTCTATATCACCATCCCCATCCACATCACCTGAGTGCAGGGGCCAAACACGATAAAAGTCATCATCAATAAATACTTTTGTCCAGGTTATCGGATCGCCTCCTTCATTAATCCAGGCACAGATTTCCCCTCTACCTTGAGAGGTTCCAATAATGTCCATATCCCCGTCTTTATCAAGATCCGCAGCATGAGCAATACACGCTGTTGTAAAACTGTATTGTAGTGTCTGTCGTTGCCAGGTTACCGGATCCCCGCCATCATTTCGCCACCATGCAATCTGATTGCCAAGATATGCGGCACCAATAACATCCTGATCCCCATCACCATCAATATCCACAGCTTCAACTCTGTGAGCACCAAAGAAATTTGCCATAATAAGTTGTTTCGTCCAGGTAATCGGACTCCCTCCGTCATTACGCCACCACGTCACTTCATTATCAATAATTGATGCTCCGATAATGTCCATGTCACCATCTCCATCCATATCACCTGCTCTTACTGATTTTGCAAGTGTGTAGTTAGTAACTATGGTCTGCTCTGTCCATGTCGGGTTGCTACCTCCGCCATTATACCAAAGGGCAATTTTATTTAGATCAGAAGATGCAGCCAATACATCAAAGTCACCATCATTATCAATGTCGCATGAATAGACTTCATGAGCGTTTATGAAACTATTACCAATTGTGTGCCTTGTCCACGTGATAGGAGAGCCCCCATCATTTTCCCAATAGGCCACTCCTGGGTTGCCAACGTATGCAGCACCAAGAATATCCAGATCGCCATCACCATCATAATCTTGTGCATAAACGGAATGGGCGCTGCCAACGTTGTAAGCAACTATTCGCTTTGTCCAACCCGGAATCTGATCCCCATTATTTTCAAATAATATAATTTGATTGTCTACTAAACCGGCAGCTAAAACATCAAGGTCTCCATCAGCATCAATATCACAGGAATAGACTGAACCTGCACCATGTGTATTGCTGCTAATAGTTCTTTTTTGAAAAGTAACTTGTGCGCTTACGCCGGAATGAAAAAATAGAGTTGCCACTATAAAGACTAAAAAAACTGAAAATGATTTTATCATTATTCCCCCAAAAGTTTACTGTTGTATTAAAAATCTTAGGAAAACTAAAAAGTAAAGCGGGGATTGGTAAGTCACTAATAGCGAATTTCAATATGCACTTGTGAAATTCAATATTGGAAAATTTATTTGTGGAATCTTGATGATAGCTCTTTGTAAACCTTACGGTTTAATGGCAGTTCGGTATTGTCTTTAAGGTAAAGTTTATATTTGCCGCCTGCATCGTGTCCAAAAGAATTAATTGAATTAATATCCACAATATAAGAGCGATGTATTCTTAAGAACCTGTCCGGAAGTATCTGTTCCAATCTGTCCATGGTTTTATTAAGTAAGGCTGAATTGCCATTTTTCAATTCTGCCAGGACGTATGTGTCTGCCGCTCTGAAATAGTGTATCTCATCAATATTTATTATGTGTGTTTCATTTTTTTTTCTGTAAGAAAGATATTTTGTAGTCGCTTCATTTTTGCCAGTCTGGGAGAAATATCGGTTAAACATTTTTTCAAATCGCGGCCTATCGAATGGTTTTGCAATAAAGTCAAAAACTCCATATTCGAAAGCTTCAATTGCCTTTTCTGTGTATGCTGAAACAATAACTGTGTGGAATGATTCAGTTGTAATATCTTCAAGCAGAGAAAATCCATTTTCTCCATTAAGGTTCAGATCCAGCAGACATAAATCAAATTTATGGTCCATAATTATTTTTTTTGCTGAGGACAAAGTACCTTGCAAGGTTACCGTCTCAAGTTTATCTTTTAATACTTCTCTGCAAATAAATTCAATGTCGCGTGCAATAGGTGGTTCGTCTTCAACTATTAAAATATTCATAAGATCACCGCTTTATTGAAATGTTAATTTGCCAGAGAGTATCATCAAAAGAATAATCAAAATCGTACTTACCGGAAATGTTTTCTTCTAATCTGGACCTTACATATTTTAATCCAAGTCCCTCTTCGATTTCATCTTTTGATTTATTCTCAAGTGTCTTTAATCGTCCCCCATTGTTGGAGATGGAATATTTAATCACATCGAACTCAACTGATTGTTCTATATTAAAACAACCGGATTCACCAATTTCAAATGCATGTGTCAATCCGTTTTCAATAAGTGTGTGAAAAATCATTGGGGGAATTCTTTCTTCTGGGGAAGAGATTCTGGTATTCAAAGTGTATTCTACTTCCTTTCGAAAGCTCATTAGTTTTAAATGACTTCTGCATAGTTCGACTTCGGTTGAAACTGGGATCATTGATTCAAGAGCAATTTTATTTATTAACCTAAATTCTTCAGCCAATGCCTGAATGAATTCAATTGCAGCATCAGGCTTTTCTCTGATATAGGATTTTATTGACTGAAGCGTATTCATAAGAAAATGAGGCTGAATGTTTTTTCTTAAAAGTTCTTTTTCAAGATTGTGTGTAATTCTTAAAGCTTCTTCATGCAGCCTGTAATCTTCACGCACTTGCTGACTCATTGCCAGTATTATGAAAAATACGAAAAGAATATCCGGTGCAGACTCTACATACTGTGGAAGTTGGATTCCGGCAAATATATCTTCGAGGGGTAGCAGCAAAATAGTTGTTCCTATCAGGGCCGATATACTTCCTCTAATATGCTTGTAAATTGAGTTTATTAATCCACTTAAAAGGAGAAGAGAAATAAAGTAGTACCTAAAAACATAATATGAATAAGTCAATTCAAAAAAATGCGGGAGAATTGAAATAAGAACAAGTATTGGCAATAAGATTTTTATCTTAGGTATTTTGAACACGACTAGCACGAACATAGCTATAAGTATCCAGAATACTGTTCGTAATAGGTGATCAAGATGGATCACTTTCCAAAAGATAATTGTTGAGAGGTCTAAGTAGTCAATTATTGGGAATTCGAGAAATCGGAAAGCTGATATTAGGCTAATGGCCGCAAAGATTAAGTAACCTCTATGCCTGCTTCCGCCCCAGAACAAGGCCAGGCAGATCAGTGCAGCAGTGATATAAACCCCTGCAGTGCCAAGTTGAAACGCGTAGTACTCGTCTCTTCCATTGAGAATATTTGAGTAGTATCCGAAAACAATACTATTATCGTACCATGAAAATTTTGGATTGTCAATGTGTAAAAGAATTCTCAGGTTGTGCTTTCCGGCAGAAGTTTGTGACTGAGAAAGATAAAACGTATTAAAGGCAATATCCGGATGTGGTAACGAATCAATGTCTCCATTAAAACCGATAACTTCGTTATCCCAATAAATTTGATATCTGCTGCCCAGCCCATCAATCTTAATTGCTATAACATCTGATTCTCTATGAGAACCAATTATATTTAATTCTGTCTCCAGCCAAAAGGATCCAAGGTCAAGCGAAGGATGTTCAAAAATATTATAAGCCTTCCATTCAGTATTATTCGGCACGTTCTTCTGTAAAGGGGCTTCAATTTTTTGATAACGAAAATAACTTAAGACTTGTAAGTTTTCTGTTGTTAAATCAAAGGTATAATTTTGTCCAATTGCCTGGAATGAGAGGAGCAAAAAAAATGTAATATATTTGGCGATAAGTTGCATCTGCTGCAATTTTACATAATAACAAATATAAAAGCTATGCAAAAAAAAGAGCGACCGAAGCCGCTCTGTTACTCTATCTCAAATGAAAGATGTTTTAAGTAAAATATGACTTAATCAATTACCTGAAACACCTGGCAAAACTTTGTGCACATACCACAATCAGTACATTTTTCTTTATCAATCCTTGGCGCATCGAATGGGCTATCCTGAATAATTGCGCCCATCGGGCATGAACTCATAACCGGGCAGTGGTGATTTTGCGGGCAGAACTCTTTATTTACATCAACCATTTTATTTTCCTTTAATAAGATTACAATGACACGTTTATCTTTTGTAGGATATGATGTGAGTGGATAAGAAAGGATTCAGGTGGAAGGTAGAGTAAGATTATTATTAAGATTTGTGTGTGGTAGAGAAAAGGACTTGCTTTTCTGAAATTAAAAGATATATTGACCGATTAAATGTCTAAAAAAATGTTAACATATAGCAGAATAATAGCGACTTATCTTCAAGAGTTCCATCATAAGAATATCCAATGGAGTTCCAGGGATTCCCATCCTAAACCATAATGCTGCTATAAGCAGCTAACCCCGGACAATACTATTTCAATTTCACAAGCTAATTAATTAGATAGCAGAAAATTCAGAATTATTTGGAGAGACAAATGAATCTTAATAAGAGAATAGCCATAATCGGATGTGGTAATATTGGGTCTGCCATTGCCGAGGGTATAATCAAAGAAAAGAAAATTGAAAATGAAAATCTGATGTTAACCAGGCGAAATACCAGCAGTTTGGAAAAGTATAGAGAGCATGGTGTTAACATTATTTCTGACAATGTGGAAGCTGTTGCAAAAGCCCACATAATCATTCTTTGTGTTACTCCCCAACAGCTCGATGGCGTTTTGGAGGAGATGAAACTTACCCTTGAACCGGGGAGGCATATAATTCAATCCGTTGTATCCGGAGCTTCTATTAACCAAATCCGGGAAAAGTTAGGTGTGGACGTTCCTATTATTCGTGTAATGCCTAACCTTGCATTGTCAATCCAACAGTCTATGACGTGCCTGTCGGGAGAGGAAAGGGATCGTGAGGCAATGGATTATACAAAAGAACTTTTTGATTGTATGGGAAAAACAGTTGAGATACATGAAGAGCTTATGGTTCCGGCAACGGCACTTTGCGCTTGTGGAGTGGCGTTCTTTTTGCGTGCTATACGTGCCGCCTCTCAGGGTGGTATAGAAATCGGCTTCCACGCGGAAGAGGCACTTCTCATGGCGGCACAAACAGCCCTGGGCGCTGCCCAACTATTACTGGAAGACAAAGCACATCCTGAGCGGGAAGTAGATAAGGTAACCACTCCAAGGGGATGCACAATTGTAGGATTGAATCAGATGGAACATAACGGGTTTAGTTCTTCCATGATTAAGGGGATTGTTACTTCTGCGGAGAAGGCTGAAACTCTTTATAGTCAGAATGAATAGAACCAAATTTTGAGTCAAAGGGCGGAGCGGCTGAGCCGCTCCTCAGTCTATAAATGTATTTTAATCTTTTGGAACAACCCAAATATCATTCTCAATTTCAAGTTTGGTCTCACCTATATAAACCGCTCTTCCAGATCCACCTGGTCTGAAATCAGTAACAATATCAACATGCTGGGCAGAAGTGTTGTAAACACCTTTTTCAGTAAGCTCATCGATAAGTTTTTGCCCGGCTTCTGATTCAGGGTCATTTGTGAATGCAGTGGGGTAGCTTGCCCCAATTGCAATGTGCGCGGTACCGCCAACCTTCTCGACAAAGAGCGGGTGCATTAAAACTTTCTTCATTCCCGTATTCATTCCAAGAGCAACCTCTCCAAGTCTGTGGGAGCCATCATCTGTTTCAATAATTTTCTGAAGAGCATCGTGTCCTTTGTCAGCTTTATAATTAATTATTTTGCCACCTTCGAATTTAAGATAGATCCCCTGAATAACTTTGCCACCCTGAAAAACCGGAAGATCTACAAATATTTCGCCTTCCACGGTGCGGGCATCAGGACTTGTATAAACTTCACCATCGGGGAAGTTGCGTGTACCGGTACATTTAACCGCTAGCCGATCTTTGATATTCATAGTTAATTTTAAATCACGATTCGTATGTGGACAGTGTGTTTCTAATGTTACTGTGTCTTCGCTATCAAACAGAATAGCGAGATCCTCTTCAAGTTCATCCAGATTTGATGGATCAACGAGTGAGGCGCCAACAACAATATCAGTATACTCTTCGAGTGACAGCCCTTCCATATCGGCAAAGCCCTGAGTAGGGAAGAGAGTGATACACCATTTTTTTGAAAGACGCAGATTTTTTAATTCTTCATCAACACGCATAATTTCCTGAGCCAACTCTTCTTTTTGTCCTTTAAAAAGATTTGGGTCTTCTACACCGAGGACTTCAATAAATTTATTAAATTCTTCATATCGTTTTCGTTGCCATTCGGGTGCACGTTTAATTTGTTCCGGCGATCCATACTTCCCCATGGATGCGCCAAATACTTTTCCCCTGTCGTTGTCTGGCGCGGTAATATTTATATCGCAAACGGCGCCCGCCTGAATGATTTTATCCTGAAGGACCGACATTAATGGCCAACAAATATGTTCTCCCTTTACCATTACAACATCTTCTTTATTTACTCCACCGAGAGAATGGTTAATTAAATATTCAGCCCACTTTTCTAAATCTGCAGTTTTTATTTTTGCTTGCATAGATTCCCCGTAATTATTGAATGAGTATTATATTACTAATATAGGGCTAAGAGGATTGAAAATCTGTTGATTTTAATAATGTCATAGGCGGTTAAAAATTATTTATAAAGATTTAGTTGGTTGAAAGTGTGATTTTTTTCACCCAGCGCTTGATTTTTTCCCCCAGTATCGGCAATGGAAGCGCACCATCTTCCAGAATTTTAGTATGAAATTCTTTTAGGCTGAATTTGTCGCCGAGGGCATTTCTGGCATAATTTCTTAACTCGATAATTTTCAATTCACCAAGTTTATAAGAAAGAGCCTGACCAGGCATTGTTATATAGCGCTCTACTTCTTTTATGGCATATTCTGTGGTGGAACCCGTCTGATTCTTGAAATAGTTTATTGCCTGTATATAGGTCCAGCCTCTGTAATGTATTCCGGTATCAACAACCAGACGAACAGCCCTGTATAAATCTGATTCGAGTTTGATTAGTAAATCCAGATCCGAATCATAAACTTCCAGTTCTTTACCGAGGCTTTCAGCATATAATGCCCATCCTTCGCTGTATCCGCCATTATAAGAATACTTCTGAAAATCAGGCAGGGAGTTATTCTCTCTGCTTAAGGATGTTTGAAAATGATGACCTGGAATTGCCTCGTGCAGTAAAATGCTTTTATTCGCCCTACGTCCATATTCGCTCATAGATCTGGCGTCAAAATAGAAAACTCCCGGGTCTGATTGTTTGGGCGAGGGAATATAGTGCGCACCAAAATAATTGGATCTTGCATCTTTGATTGCCTCCAACTCGAATTGCGATTCTGGTATAACCGTAAAATAGTCAGAAATATTATCCTCAATTTTTTCTGCAATATCATCATACTGATCCAGTAATTTTTCCGCGGTATACACGAGGTTCGAATTCTTATATAAATAATCCTTATACTGAAAAACGTTAGCAGCAGGGAAAGCGTCTCCTTTTAATTCATTCATGGCACTTTTCGTTTTAACAATTTCATCTAATCCTATTTGCATTATTGAATCAGGATGAATGTCAAGAGTAGTATGGTGTTTAATATACTGTTTGTACCACTCATTGCCGTTTGGCAAAGCGGACATCCCAATGTCATCACTACACTTATAAATGTATGTATTAGAAAGAAACCCTTCGAGCTCCTTAAATGCCGGAAGTAATTTATCCTCAATCATATCTTTATAAACATTCTCGTAAAAAACTTTGTGCTGCGGACTAAAATTCTCCGGGAAGTATAATACCGGTTGATAAAATTCATTTTGATAAAGATCCTTGGACAACAAGTCCCGGACGACCTGCAAAGTTTTTTCTGTCACTCTTTTAGGCAGCACAATTCCTTCTTCAATTCCTTTAGAAAGATTTATTATGGCAACATGAATACCTTCAATGAATCCGTCTATCCTTCTAAGAAAGTTATCATAATCTCTTAAGCTTTTAAAAGGTTGCGAGCCCTTCCCCGAACCCATCCTTATAAACTGCATAAGGAAATGATACTGATCAATTAAAAATAAATTATCCGAAAACTTGTAAGACTCTAGTTTTTCATGCATCTGATAAGTAAGTAGATCGTGGCTGATTTTCAATTTTTCGCTAAGTGAATCAGTATCAAATTCTTTTAGAGAATGAAGAGTGTTTACTAAAAATATTTTATGACTCTCAATGAAATCATCATCGATTGTTATTGTAAAAAGGTCATTATAGCCGTAGAAACCATTTTCCGTTGCTTCAATGGGGAAATATGACAGATGAATTTTATAGTAATTATCGAGAAAACTGATGAGTTTTTTATCTTCGTTGCTATTTGCGCAAATGGAAATAGATAATGAAATGATTAAAAATGTATATAAGTTTTTTTGCATGGGGGTCTCTGAGTAATACACAGGTACTAATTAGTAATTATATGTAAAAAATGAAAGTTAAATTTTAAATGGCAAACCTCGTCAATTATTGATTAATACGCGAATTCAACTGAAATAAAGGGACGAAATTTTACCCTTTTAGGATTAAGCCGGAATTCTTTCTCTGTTGTCTTATTTAGTACAAATAAAAAAAGGAGGAGACTATGTTTAAGAATCTGCTGGTTGCAATTTGTTTAGCCGCGTCATGCGGATTATCATTAAGTCTATCACAATTAATTGCTCAACCCAGACATCCAAGTGGACACAGTACAAGCAGCATGCCGCCGCAAGAATTCCTTGCCCCTGTACCAAATCAGTTGGAAATAAATAAACTGATGGATGAGCTCGAGATTGATCTTTGTCTTACCCGTGAGCAGAAAGTAAGAATTAAATCCATATACGAAGAACATTTCAATTCGGTTAAACATCTTCAGCCTGGTAATACGAGAACTTACGACGCGATGGATAACAGGCAGGAAGAATTGCAAATGGAATTAACAAGAAAGGTAGCCGCTGTTCTTGATGATTTTCAGCTTGCGCGGTATGTACTTTTTTTGGAAAGAAGAGCTCTTGGGCGTGAGGGGCATAAGTTTATGGATGAAGAATCTAATGAAGATCAGATTGAAGATGGTGACTATGATCACGAGGAAGAGCTGCCTGATTAAACCTTTATTTGAGTGAGCCTCTCTAACTTCCGAAACGCAATATAAATGAGAGGAGCGGAAAATGTTAGCCAGAGCTTTTAGATTAGCAATGCCATGCCCGGTGAGAATATTCACGGTTATTTCAGTTCTTTTTGTTTTCACTCTTAGGGCTTTTGCTCAAGCTACTCCCACTGTGGGGTTGCTAACCTATGATGAAAGGGCTGCTGATGGCTACACATTATTTGCTCCTCTTACTTCTAACATCACTTTTCTTATAAATAATGAAGGTAACCTTGTTCACAGCTGGCAGGGTACTGCTCGTCCTGGCAATTCCGTCTATTTTTTGGAAAACGGCAATTTGCTGAGAACCGAAATTGTGCTTAATGAAACCATGACAGCCGGGGGCGAGGGTGGAAAGGTAATTGAGCAGGACTGGGAGGGAAATATAATATGGAGTTTCACTTACAACAACGATAAGGTTCGGTCACACCACGATGTTGAGTATTTGCCCAATGGAAATATCCTCATGATTGCCTGGGAGTATAAAACCTATGATGAGGCAATTGCAGCCGGAAGAAAGCCAACCATGTTGAGTGATAACGAGTTATGGCCCGATCACGTAATAGAAGTGGATCCTTCAACAAATGAAATAGTCTGGGAATGGCATGTTTGGAACCATCTTATTCAGGATTATGACCCGACTAAACTTAACTATGGAGTAGTCGCTGACCATCCTGGGTTGATTAATTTGAACTACAAAGACGGCGTGGAACCAAACACGGGAGGCGCTGACTGGAATCATACAAACGGTATTGATTACAATGAAGAGTTTGACCAGATTTTATTAAGTGTACATGGATTCAGTGAGATTTGGATAATTGACCACAGCACAACTACCGAAGAGGCTGCAGGTCATTCAGGTGGAATTTATGGCAATGGCGGCGACCTGTTGTATCGATGGGGAAACCCTGAAGCGTATGACCATGGAACTGCTAACGATCAAAAACTTTATCAACAGCATAACGCCCATTGGATTGAGGCGGGATTGTCAGGCGAAGGGAATATTCTGATCTTTAATAATGGCAAGGGTAGACTGGATGGTGACTATTCATCTATTGAAGAAATTACCCCGCCACAAATAAATGGTGCTTACCCATACACAGTTGGCGAAAGTTATGGACCGGAGGGCACGGAGTGGAATTACAGTAATCCGGGGACTTTCTTTGCCGATCACATTTCCGGTGCGCAGCGCCAGTTGAATGGTAATACGCTAATCTGCGAGGGAACCACCGGAACATTTTTCGAGGTAACCGAAAACGGAGCTTTGGTGTGGGAATATGTTAACCCGATTGCGCAAAGCGGCGCACTAACACAGGGCGATACACCAACACAAAATAGTGTATTCAGGGCATATCGTTATTCAGAAGATTATCCCGGATTTGCGGGTAAAGACCTAACGCCCGGTAATCCTCTTGAGATTTATAATACCACAGTACTTGAAAGCGGGGAGGGCTTGCCAACGGATTTTGTCCTATTTCAGAATTTCCCAAACCCTTTTAATCCTTCAACGAAAATTTCATTTGCTTTGCCTAATCCGGGCAATGTGACAGTGGACATTTTTAATATACTTGGTGAATTGGTTGAGAATCTTGTTAGTGATTTTCTTCTGGCCGGGAATTACATCTTTAACTGGAATGCAGAAGAATTGCCGAGTGGAATTTATCTCTATTCACTTGAAGCAGCAGGTTATCGGGAAATTAAAAAGATGACCCTTATGAAATGACAATCTCCTTCTATCATTCTGTGAAATAAGTATTAGGATTGATAGAATTTTAATAAATTTCAAGGAGGTATTTATTTGTTTCTTTGAGGATTTAGGATGAAGATTTTATTTATTATTCTCGCAGCAATAGTCTTATTAATTGTTTCACTTCTTATCGCTCAATATTTCGGTAATAAGTCTTTTACCGGAAAAGTAAACAATGAAATCAAAACAGTATTCGATTCAGTTAATCTGACCAATCCTGAAATCGTTACCGAAGAATCGATTCAGCATTTGCCTTCGCCTGTTCAGAAATACCTAAAGTATGCCGGAGTTGTTGGTAAAGAAAGAATCAGATGTACACGATTAAAGCAAAGAGCCAATATAAAAATGTCGCCGGAAAGCAGCGGGTTTAACCATACCGCAGTTCAATATTTCACGTCTGAAAAACCTGCCTTTGTATGGTTGGCTGATATGTCCCTGTTCCCGGGATTCTCAATGATGGTTCGTGATAAATGTATTGAGGGTAAAGGAGAAATGTTAGGGAAGCTATTCTCATTGTTCCCCGTGGTATTTGCTGAAGGTCCTAAAATCAATCAGGGTGCGCTGGCACGTTACGTTGGCGAAATGGTCTGGCAGCCTTCGGCATTTCTTGAAGAATATTGTAAGTGGGAAGAGATTGACAGTTCCTCTGCACGCGTAAAAGTTAGTGTTAGCGGCGTTGAAGTAAATGGGGTATTCACTTTTGGAGATGAGGGTAAAATTGAAACCTTCGTCTGCCCGCGATGGAAGGGAACCGATGGCGAGGAAATGAGCACCTATGTTAATTACTTTTTAGAATATAAAAATTTTAGTGGTTACAAAGTGCCTTCCAGAGGACAAGCAGTCTGGCGCGAAAAAGATGGCTCAGAATTTATTTACTGGGATGGCTGCGTAACAGAAGTTGAATACAATATTCCGGAGATTTGGCAATAGTTTTTCTGTGAATATATCAAGAAGCCCTTCCGTTTTACAGGAAGGGCTTCTGTTGTTTTTCTTTTCTAATATCTAAAGTCTTGTGTCTATTAATCTATACTGTAATATATTTATCAGCCGGTGCATTACAAATAGGGCATCTTTCAGGTGCCGCATTAAATTCAACATGCCCGCAAACCGGACAAAGATAAATCTCGCCAACATCAAGATCTTTACCCGCTGCTGCTGCTTCAAGAGCCATTGTATATAATTTTGCATGAACAGCTTCGGCCGCTACAGCAAACTTGAACATTCTTTTTGCTTTGTGTCCCTCTTCTTCAGCCTGTGTTAACATTGGCGGGTACATTTGTTCAAATTCGTATGTTTCGCCCCCAATTGCCGCTTTCAGGTTCTCAATAGTAGAACCAATTCCATCCATTGCTCCCAAATGAGCTTCAGCATGAATTCTTTCAGCTTCAGCTGTAAGCTTGAATAATTTCGCAATGTTTGTTAAGCCTTCTTTTTCTGCTGCTTTAGCAAATGCGCGGTATTTCTGGTTTGCCTGGCTTTCACCTGCAAAGGCTTCTTTCAAATTGTCTTGTGTTGTTGGCATAATATCCTCTATTTATTAGTTAATAAATGCAATTAACATGTTCAGATGTTTTTATCTGGTTATTTGCAAACATAGTGATTTTAAAAGAAAAGAGTAAGAGTATGATTAAGAATAAGAACACAAGAGGATTACAGAATTGACTTGGCAATTCTTTGAAATATTCAAATGAAAAACAGCGCTGCCTGTTAGTATATTACTTTAATAGCAACATTTTCCCGCTTCTTTGAAAAAAAGTGCTTGTACCGCTAGATGGATTTACTCTCAATTGGTAAAAGTAGACTCCACTGGAGACATGTTTTCCATGTTGGTCTGTACCGTTCCATGTTATCTGGTGCTGCCCGACTGTCTGGTTAGTAGCCGAAGATGACCATACCTCCTCACCATTCGAATTATAAATGAGAAAACTTATATCTGCATGTGAAGGAAGCGAATAGAGAATATTCGTTGATGGATTAAATGGATTTGGGTAGGGTGGACTTACCTTGAAGTTTTCAATTATATCCATTTCTTCAACGCCCACAACATAAACATCTGCATACTGTACATTAGGGCTGTATTCAACATAGTTGAACAGGTTTGTGGAATTCAGAACTGTCCTGATACTATCCAGGGAATGGCCGGCAACATCCCATTCGTCACTTATTTTATTTAGAATGTCATAACTTACAGAAGAGAGTTTTGTGATTGAAAAGTTTTGTCTTAGGGAATCAACTGCAACTGAATCACTTTTATAATATCCAACATGAATGACTCCACCATAATATTTTGGAGCTTGAAAAAAAGTTGTATCAGATAATCCAGGGAAGAGTGTGTGAAAACCGACAATTTTGTTAAGACCATTTGTCTTTGGTAATCCATATATTCTTGGGTCAATAATCCACTTGTATACTCTCTCGTTACCTGGTTGGAAAATAATTTCTAAATAAGTCGGCAAACTTGCGCCAAAATCTAATGAATTAAAACCATTCCATATAAAACCTGCATGATTGGAATCATAACTCCCTGACCAAATTGATATGGTCGAATCACTGGTGTTCTTTACCTTGCAGAATATGGTAATCTCTTCGCCATATGCATATTCCTGCTTATCGGTAAGGATCTTCAATTCAAATTGAGAATAGACTGGAGTAGTAACAGAAATCAATAAAACAACAAAAGTAAGTGCAGAAAATAAATTTTTCATGGATTAAGTCGTAAGCTATTATTATTTTAATTTAAGATAACGTATATATTGCTCCGTTCCTAACTTAAATATTAAACACTTTGCCTTTTCTGCTATCTCCTGAATTCTGACTTCTTCTCTTTCAAATCCTCCTCTTCAAAAAACCGCTTATCATATCATTAACAAACTTCGGGTTTTCAAGGGGAGCCAGATGCCCGGCTCGTGGCGCAACACCAAATTCACTATCCTTTATCTTTTCGTGTATGGCGCGCATTACTGGTGGTGGTGTCAACTTATCCTGGGCTCCCACCAGAAGAAGTGTTGGGATTTTTATTTTTTTCAGGAAGGGAGTTGTGTTCGTCCGGCTTAGCATGGCCAGCAGCGAAGCTTTAACACCCTGCGGGTTATGTTGTTTTGCCTTATCTATAGTGGAATTAAAAACCGTTTTATTCTCCTTGTTCGCTTCCTCTGCAAAAAGAGGGGGAACGAATCCATCTACGAAACTCGCCAATCCCTCAATATTTATTTTATTAATGGCTCCGGCACGCGCAAGCTTTGTTATGTCGTTATCGGCTTCTGCTTTCGTGTCGCAAAGAATCAGGGCGTTAAAACGATCCTGAGCAAATTCTACAGCACGCAGGGCAATATAACCACCCATGGAGAGTCCGCACAAAACAGCTTTTTCGATTTTCATATCTTCTATAATAGAAAAGAGATCATCCTTAAAAGCTTCCATGGTATATTGCGCATCACCAACATGACTTTTACCTAAACCACGTATATCATACGATATACAGTAGTAATCCTTACTTAAGCCCTTAAACTGTTTATTCCACATTGAGTGGTCTAAGGGAAATCCATGTACAAAAATAATAGGTTGGTTTTTAGCGTTTCCGGCAGTTTTTACAAAAAGTCCGTTTATATATTTTTCCATTACAGTGTTTCCTCCATGATTATAATATGCGATAATAGCAAAAATGATACTGATTGTCATCTTTTTGTCGTCTTAACGACTATTTAATATAATACTATATTTTCATACTTGACAAAAAAGTCAAGATTGATTAAAATTGAGTCATGAAAAATGAAAAATTAATATCTTCAGAAGAAAACCCCTCTCAAACTCACTTGAGAAACTCAGGGTACCTGTTTACTTGCATATGTTAATGCTCATTTTATGAGCACCCCAAACAAAAATTAAAATCATTTAAAATAAAATTTATTTGTAGTCAGCCTATGGCGAACTATAGGAGGTTAATAACTTGGAAAGCAAATTAGATTTGAATGGATTTGCAGCAGAACTTTTGAAAATAAGAAAATCACACTCGAGAACTTTGCCTGTTAAGGTCGAAACGCAAAAGTTCGTTGATGACCTGCTGCAGGTGCTGTTTCCGCATTTTACAGAACATATATATTACAGCCCGGAGGAGATTGAGAGCAAGCTGCATCTCTTGCGACGAAACCTTAAAAATATTTTGATATCTATTAATCTGGAGCCGTCTAGAATTGACCTGGTTGCCTCAGAGTTTATAAAAAGAATTCCAAAAATTAACAAGAATCTCTGGAGTGATGCCGAGGCTATTTACAAGGGGGATCCCGCAGCCGAGAGCATTGACGAAGTGATACTTGCCTACCCTGGTTTTTTTGCCATTGCTGTTTTTCGGTTTGCACATGAGTTGTACGAATTAAAAGTGCCGATTATCCCAAGGATAATGACAGAGTACGCCCACCAAAAATCGGGAGTAGATATTCATCCGGGAGCTACTATTGGTGAATCATTCTGCATTGATCATGGAACGGGAGTTGTAATTGGTGAGACTACAGTTATTGGTAATAATGTTAAGATATACCAGGGAGTTACTCTTGGTGCTCTAAGTGTGGATAAAGCGCTTGCCAACCAAAAACGGCATCCTACCATTGAGGACGGAGTTGTTATTTACGCGCAGGCAGTTATTCTTGGCGGTGAAACAATCATTGGAAAAGACAGCATTGTTGGAGGTAACAGCTGGGTAACGCAAAGCATACCTGCCTTTTCTGTTGTTTATAATAAGAGTGAAGTTAAGGTTAGAAACAGTGAAAATTATAAGGAACCCATAGATTTTGTAATCTAATTGAAAGGAAGTAAAATGAAACTAAATAACATTTTGGAAGCAATTGGTAATACACCTCATGTGAGGATAAATAAGCTTTACGACAGAAACATAGAAGTCTGGATTAAACTGGAGCGTCAGAATCCGGGGGGCAGTATTAAAGACAGAATTGCCCTCTCTATGATTGAAGATGCTGAAAAGAGAGGAATACTGAAGGAAGGAAGTGTAATTGTTGAGCCTACTTCCGGGAATACTGGTATCGGTCTGGCGATGGTTGCCGCTGTAAAAGGATACAAGCTGATACTTGTAATGCCTGATTCAATGTCAGTTGAACGCCGCAAACTTATGTCAGCTTACGGCGCAACATTTGAGTTGACACCCCGCGAAAAAGGTATGAAAGGCGCTATTGAAAAAGCAAAACAAATTGTTGACTCAACTCCAAATGCATGGATGCCGCAGCAGTTTGAAAACCCGGCTAATATTTCTGTTCATCAGGCAACAACAGCGCTTGAAATTATTAGAGACTTCCCTGAGGGAATAGATTATTTGATAACAGGAGTTGGCACAGGTGGTCACATTACAGGCGTAGCAGAAGTATTGAAAGAGAAGTGGCCAAACCTGAAAGTTCTGGCAGTTGAACCTGCGCAATCACCTGTTATTGCCGGGGGAGAACCCGGACCGCATCCGCTGCAGGGAATTGGAGCCGGATTTATTCCCAAAAATCTTCATACTAATATTCTGGATGGAACTGTACCAGTTGATAAGGAAGAAGCATTTGCATTTGCAAAAAGGGCGGCCAAGGAAGAAGGAATATTTGGTGGAATATCATCTGGAGCAACTCTTGCAGCTATAGGGAAAAAATTAGCTGAGATACCTGAAGGAAGTACAGTCTTAGGTTTTAACTACGATACGGGGGAAAGATACCTCTCGATTGAGGATTTGTATTAGGTGAATTTTTTGATAACCTCCATTGGTTTTTAATGGAGGTTATTCTTACACTTTAAATAGATTAAATCCTCTGACCCAGAGGAACTATCTGTGTAATAGATTCATTCTTAATAAATAGAGTAGACAACCATTGTTTCTTGTAATATATTTATTGTTGAGATGGATGAGAATAATTCAAATATCGAAGATCTGAAAAATCAGATTGCAAATCTTCAGGAAAAGTACGATGAGCTTCTACGCCAGGTTGAAAATTCCGTCTCTGAATCCCCATATAAACGATTAGCGGAAGAGAGCCGTGACGGAATTCTTATTATTCAGGGAGAGGTAATTAAGTACCTGAATGATGGTTTTATTAAAATGGTCGGTTACGAGCGTGAAGAGGTAATTAATAAGAGTTATGGTGATTTTGTTCCACCGGAAGAATTCGAAAAATTAAAAGTAAATGCCACTCGCCGGATTTCCGGGGAAGATGTTCCCTCGGTTTATGATACGGTTCTAATAACTAAAAATAAAACCACTATTCCCATAGAAATTAATGTTGCAATTGCTGATGTAGAGGGAAAAACCGCCTTAGTAGTTGCGATACGTGATATTTCAATAATAGCTAAACATCAGCGTGAACGTGATAAAACGCTCCATTTCTTTAGAACACTTCTGGACACTATTCCCATCCCTGTCTTTTATAAAGATGCAAAAGGAATTTATGGAGGATGCAACAGAGGTTTTTCTGAACTTACCGGATTGGATGAGGCAAAACTTGTAGGATCTTCAGTCTTCGATCTGTTTGATGATGAATTAGCTCAAAAATATCATGATGCGGATCAGACCGTATTCCGAAAAAGGGAAAAACAATCCTATGAAACAACAATTAGAAATATCGATGGTGAGATGAAGGATGTTATTCTCGTCAAGGATGTTTTCTATAGGCAAGATGGAGAAATTGGTGGTTTGGTTGGTGTTGTTTTTGACATTTCGGATCGGAAAAAGATAGCGAAAGAACTTGAGGAAAAAACAAAGTTCCTGGAATCTTTATTAAGAAAACTACCGGTTGTACTTTTCAGTGTGAACAGTAATGGAATTTTTACTTTATCAGAGGGTGAGGGCTTAAAAGCTTTTGGACTAAAGCCAGGGGAGGTTGTTGGCAGATCTATCTATGATGTTTACAAAACTGATGGAAAAGTTCTGGATTCTTTTAACCGGGCCTTAAGTGGAGAGATGTTTATCGAGCAGGGTTATTTTAATGATTATTTTTTCGAAACTTATTACACCCCGATGTTTGATAAGAATAAGAAGATTGAGGGGATAATTGGTATCGGATTAGATATTACTAAAAGAAAAAAGGCGCAGGAAGAGATTCAAAAATACATCTTAGAATTGCAGGAAAACAAGCAGAAGTTGGAAGAGTATTCAAAACATCTTTCTGTAAAGAATCAAGAACTTGAAGAATCGGAGCAGAACTTAATTGAATTAAATACAAGCAAAGATAAATTCTTTTCAATAATTTCTCACGATTTGAGAAGTCCTTTTACTTCTCTTATTGGTTTAAGTGATTTTATGTATAGCGATTTTGAAGAGCTCGAGAGGGAAGAGCTCAAGCAAGGATTAGGCTCATTCAACAGAAATGCCCGTAATATTTTTGCTTTACTCGAGAACCTTCTTGCATGGGCTAAAATTCAGATGGGGCGTCAGGAAATCGATTTAAAAGAGGTTAATCTTAAGGAGGTAGTATTAAGTATTGGCGAAGTTTTCAAACTGAACCTTAAGAACAAAAATATTTCCTTCGACGTAAACATTCTTGAGGATATAGTCTTGTTTGTTGATCAGAATATGCTTGATGCGGCAGTAAGAAATTTAATTTCTAATTGTATCAAATTTACTCCAAAGGATGGAAAAATTACGGTCAGTGCGAGCTGTCAGAATTCTCTCTGTATAGTGGAAATTGCAGATACCGGAGTTGGAATGGAAGAAAATCAGATTCAACAATTGTTTTCCCTGGAATCCGTTAAATCTACTCCGGGATTGGAAGGAGAGACAGGCAGCGGGCTTGGGTTAGTTCTGGCAAAAGAATTAATTGAAGCTAACGGTGGTCAAATTGCAGTAGATAGTGTTGTTGGAAAAGGCACAACGTTTAAAATAACATTTCCATATCTAAAGAAAAGCTAACCTTTAATTACACCAAAAGGTTTTAGTTTAACAACTTTTTTAGTAATTCCCGCATTATGCATTATATCAACAACATCCGTTACATCCTTATAGACATAGGGCATTTCTTCCGCAATAGTTTTCATACCTTTTGCTCGTATCTCAACACCAAATCTTCGCATCTCGCTCAACAAATCTTTGCCTTTGCCCATTTTAATTGCTTTATGACGGCTGGCAACTCTGCCTGCACCATGGCAGGAACTTCCGAAAGTTTCATCCATAGATTTTTGAGATCCCGCCGCGATGTATGAGTATCTCCCCATATCTCCGGGAATAAGCACGGGTTGTCCTACAAACCTGTATCTTTCAGGAATCAGCTTCCCCGGCGGGAATGCCCTGGTTGCTCCCTTTCTGTGGACACACAATTGCTTTGGTCTACCATCTATATTGTGTTCTTCCATTTTAGCAATATTGTGGGCAACATCATAAAGAAGTTCAAAACCAAGTTCGCTGTTCGATATGCCAAGAGAACGAATGAGTGATTTTTCAGTCAGGTGCATAATAATCTGTCTGTTATTCCAGGCAAAGTTTGCGGCACATTTCATGGCGTTAAAGTAATCGGTTCCCTCCTGCGATTTAACAGGTGCGCATGCTAACTGTCGGTCGGGTAAATTGAATCCAAATCTCTGCTCGGCTTTAACGAGTCTTTGCAAATAATCGTCGCAAATCTGATATCCCAATCCACGGGAACCAGTGTGTATTTGAATCACTACTTGTCCCATAAATAATCCGAAAGTTTCGGCAATTTCATTATTAAATATTTCATCAACTACATCAATTTCTAAAAAATGATTTCCCGAACCAAGAGTACCTGCCTGATCAAGTCCCCTTTCAATAGCCCGTTCGCTTACCGCAGATGGATCAGCTCCTTCCATTTTACCATTTTCTTCTGTAAAAAGTAAATCCTGCTCTACACCAAATCCATTGTCAATAGCCCACTCACTACCATCTTTCAATATCCTTTTCAATTCTTTTACACAAAGCTTCTTAATTGCCCCGCTGGAACCAACCCCTGTCGGGACAGATTTGAACAAGTCCTCAATTATTTTTGTGATTCGGGTACTTATCTCCTTGTGATGGAGCGATGTTTTGACTACCCGAACTCCGCAGTTTATATCATACCCAACACCGCCGGGCGAGATCACTCCTTCATTAATATCCGTGGCAGCAACACCTCCTATGGGAAAGCCATAACCCCAATGAATATCAGGCATAGCGAGACTGTATTTCTCAATTCCGGGAAGGTGGGCAACATTAACAACCTGTTTAATGGCATCCTCTTTGGCAAGAAAATTTTCGAGCATGCTTTGGGTAGTATAAATTCTGCCTGGTACACGCATTCCCTTGCTCATGGGGATTTCCCATAGATTCTCATGTATTCTTGTTAATTCCACTCCATTAATAATCATACTTGCTCATCAAACTAAATATCAAAAATAAGATTTGTTTTATACCCTTCATTTGTTTTTACAACTGCAAGCTGGTGGTAGGTTATGGCTTTTATCTCTTCTTTTAACTCCAATTTATTTTTGCCGGATTCATGCCCTGCAACATTAATTTTCGCCTTAAAACCATTCTCAAATATTAGCCTAGCATTTATTATTTTTTCCGGCACCCATCCTTTTTCGGTAAGCAAGTAATTTATCTCTCTTAAAAAATCTACGATAAGTTCCTCAATCGAATTCCCCTGAAGAGAAAGAGTAATATCTTTGGCAGCATTGTATTTATGCTGCGGCAAAACAGAATTTTTGTAAGCGCCTAGTGCGGCTGAAAAAAGCGCTTCCTGCGTTGTAGCAATCAGTTGATAAGCCAGGTCTGCTGTGTGATCTATTTCTTTGAATGTATACATTTTTACATTGTACTTGGTATTAATTCTTAATAATATAAAACAAAATTTCCAATGAAAAGTTTTCTGCTTTATACTTATACGCAATAATATCTTATTAACCGGCACTGGGGGTGGCAATGGTAAGAGTAATTATCATTTTTTTCACAATAGCTTCATCTCTTTTTTCTCAAAACAATGACAACTACATTAAGGGGCGTGTAACTGAGAGTGCGACCGGTAAACCTTTACCCGGAGCAAATGTTTACTTGAATGAAACCATGATTGGAACCACTTCAGATCTTTCAGGGAATTTCATTATTAAAAACATACCAGCTGGCACATACGAGCTGATCACTTCAATGATTGGGTTTGATGTTGAAACAAGCAGGATTGTTTTTAGAGACGGAACTCACATTGCTTTTAACGTAGAACTGAATGAAAAGCTTTATGATTTTGGAACGGTGGTTGTCGAGGCGGAGAAAGACGATACATGGCAGCAAAATCTTATATTCTTTAAAAAGCTGTTCCTTGGTCAATCAAATTTCGCTGAGGGGTGTGTAATTCAAAATGAAACCAGCCTGGAGTTTGACAGAGAAGCTGACAGGTTTTATGTCCATACTTATGAACCATTAAAAATTGTTAATAACTCTTTAGGATATCAGCTGAACTGCGATTTAATAGAGTTTTACTATTCTGAGGCGGAAAACAGTTATAAATATTTAATCAAAACCTTTTTTAAGGATCTGAGTTCGGAAGATAACATGAAGGGGTATCATTGGACTATCAATCGCTCTAATGCTTATTATGGTTCTTTCCATCATTTTCTTAAAGCTCTGGCAAAAAAAGAAGCTGTTAAAGATGGCTTCGAAATTAAGTTATCCAAAATAGCTGATTATCATATTGATTTGGAGAGCCCCGAGGGATATGGAACCCTTAATGAGAATCAGATAACCGAAGATGATGAATACGGGGTGTTGCAAAAAATTGTTTTTGATGATTATTTAAGGGTACTTTATAATGATCCATTAAGTAAAAAGCGCATTCTCTCCTACCTGAAGCTGCGTGGATTTGAGGCTACTATTGATGAGGAAGGCGCTCTCATGGAATCAATGCCATTTCAATTCTTTGGTACCTGGGCTCTTCGCGGCGTTGCTGATATGCTGCCTCGCAATTTTGAGCCGGTAGGTTCTGGCATGAATAAATAAAAACAATTGGACTAGTTTAGTTCTATCAGTTTAAAATTTCTACGTTTCTACCGCACCGGGCATTCCATTCTTTAGATGCCTGGTGCATAATTAATGCCTTTCACAAAAAGTGACTAATTACTATATTCACTCACCCTCGCCTTTCAAAATCATTATTTTGGAGTCACGATGAAATTTAAAATTATTTATTTACTATTCTTTGTTGCATCTCTGGTTGCGCAGGAGAATTACGTAAAGGGGAGGGTAACAGAAAAAAGCACAGGAAAGCCAATACCTGGTGTAAATATTTATTTTAATGAAACTACTTCCGGAACAACATCCGACTTAATGGGAAATTTTAAAATTAGAAAAATTATCCCAGGCTCACATGAACTGGTGGCTTCAATGGTTGGCTTTGAGGTTTATTCCGTAAATATGGTTATTAAAAATAATAGCAGTATTAGTATTGATGTTGAGCTTGAAGAAATGTTATATGAGTTTGGTACTGCGGAGGTGATTGGGAACAGGGATAACGTCTGGCAACGGGATTTAATATTTTTCAAAAAAATCTTCCTGGGAAAATCGCCATTCTCCATTGATTGTGAAATTACAAATCCATATTCGCTTGATTTTAGTAATGATTATTATAGTTTTAAGGCAAAAGCCAGGGAGCCTTTGATCATAATAAATAATTCACTTGGCTACGAAATTATCTGTGATCTTTTAGAATTTGAATACATTGAAGGAATGAAGAATTTCAAGTACAAGATCAAAACATTTTTTAAAGAGATTGAAGATGCACCAGTGGGGAAAAGTGATTATTGGATGCTTAATAGAAATCTTGCTTTTGAAGGTTCAGTTAATCATTTTCTAAAATCACTTCTCAATAGAAAAGTAACAGAGGAAGGATTTAATATCTCCATTACCAATGCTCCCTATAATAAGATTGGAGACGTCATCGGCTTCCAGGAGATTTCAGAAGATAGTCTGCTTACTACTGATCAGTATGGGGTGTTAAAAAAAATCTCATTCAGAAATTATCTTAAAGTTGTATATCAGGATCCGGTTTCAAATTTATACAGTTTATCCTACCTTCTTCTGAATCATTCAGATTTGACAATTGATGATTATGGAATTCCAATGGAGTTAATGCCATTTCAGACTTATGGAAGCTGGGCCGAAAAAGGGGTTGCCGATATGCTGCCAAGGTCATTTGTGCCACAGAAGAATTTCTAGATGTTTATATTAACTTGCTATTTAGGAAGTAATGGATTCTTATCATAAATATATTTTTTTGGTTCCGCTAATAGCCTTATTGTCTATAGCCCAGAATAAGTATACTGAGCCGGACTATTACCGGGCGGGTCTGGCGGCCCTCAAAGAGAAATCGATGGATGAGGCTGCCAAGTGTTTTGAAAAATCTATTTATGAATATAACGACGCCTTGTCCTATTACGAACTTGCCAAGATATATCTGGAGAGAGGTTCATTTGTGCAGAGGGCAAAAGCTCTTCGCTTACTAAAGAAAGGCGTTTATAGGGATCCGGAAAGCCTTGAAATAAGAATGGCCTACGCAAAGCTTCTTGAGGATTTTTCCAAATTCAGCGCAATAGACCAATACGAATATATCATCACGCGTGATTCAACAAACTCAACCGCAAGATTGAGGCTTGCCACAATCAGGGAAAAGGATTTTGATGAATATTACAAATCTTACCGGGATATGGAAGGTGTACTTCTTGCGCCGCTATCAGAGTATGCCTTGGAGGATTTCAGGGAAGCTGAGTTTCAGTATCTAAAAGCCCTTGAATTCGATCCGGAAAACAAGGATTTGCTTCTGGCGTTATCAAGACTTTATCAAAGGTCGGATTCGCTTGATGCGGCTATCAAGTATCTCCATCAACTTAGTAAGGTTGATCCGGCATCTAATGAAGCGCATTTATATCTTGGGCTTTGCTACAATTTAACTCAGGAATATGAAAAAGCTCATAAAGAATTTGGCAAAGCGATTGCACTGATGACCTTCGAGGAAAAAAATGATTTTACACTTAATTCGGTCATCGAACTTATTGAGCCTGTTTTTGAGGGAATAGATGAAATCAATAATCCGCAATACGTGAATAATGTAATCAATGCCTATTGGCAGATGAGTGACCCCCTTTTTAAGAAGGGAATTAACGAACGTTTGCTGGAGCATTATACACGGGTTGCTTATGCAAACCTTCATTACAGCGTGCCGGATATGGGAATAGAGGGTTGGAAAACAGACAGAGGAAAAACTGTTCTTAGGTATGGCATACCCCGTGAGAGGAAAAGGCTCCGTCCTTCGAAGACTGAGTGGGGTGTGTCAATGAAAACAGAAATATGGAATTATGATGATATGTTTTTTGCCTTTACTGACCAGTTCTCATCTGGCAATTATGCCTACAGTGCTCCCACAGGTGAAAAATCAAGATTTAAATCTCAATATGGTGGCGATTCTCATACTTATGCTCAAAATTTGCTTAATATCAGACATCAGGATTATAGACCTCCGTTTTACGGAGAAAAACTTGATTTGGAATATGACATTCCGCAGTTTAGAAATATAAAGAACGGCAAAATTACAGATATGGTCTTTACCTACTCGTATGAAGCTCACGATTCAACAGTATCTCGTTATGACAGTCTTCAAAACCATTTATGGAGTTTAGAGATATTTGACAATTATTTTACCAATGTTTTTTCTGCAGAGCAAACGGCAAATCCTGATGATGTGAAAGTCAGAAAAATTGATGAGTACAATCTCTACCAATCAACTACTCTTGTCTCACTCGCACCGGATTCCGGGTACTTATCCTTTAAGATATTCAGAAGCAATGATAAAGGTTTCAGCACAATAATTCAGCCAATGAGGATCAGTGAGTTCAGTTCTGATAAACTTCTTGTCAGCGATATTATTTTTGCTTCAGAGTTGTCTAATAATAAGTTTGAATATTCACTTACAAGGGGAGATATATCTCTGAATCCGGTGAGCAGTCAGCTTCTTGAAAAGGATGGAAATCTTTATATCTATTATGAAATATATAATCTTAGTAAGAATGCTGGTCATTTAACAGATTTTAAGATTGATTTGAACATTCACGAAGCCGAAGGTGATGGAGTATTTGAAGGCATTGGCTCGCTGGTAAATGATGCACTTTCGATTCTGGGTGGTGGATCAGAAACATCCTTTAATTTTAGTTCCCAATACCAAACAGTTGAACAGAACCCTCAAATGTATTTACAATTAGATCTTTCAGAATTGGCAGCCGATGATTACGTACTAGAGATTGAAATTGTGGATAATAATACCGGGGAAATAAATAGATCCAAAATTGATTTTAGATTGTTTTAACAAGTTCCTTTTTAAAGAATTATATTAAATGCTATATTTATAGACAGTCATTTGTTATATACTAATTATCAGTTGAACCAGGGGGTTAAATGAAATATATAGGTGTACTAACCATATATATATTTCTTGTCATTCAAAACAATTTCGCACAGAAAAATTCAGATTATACCGAGTTGTATAAAAAGGCGGTTCTTTCGATTAACGAGATGGACACAGCTTCGGCGCTAAAGCATCTGCTTGACTCTGTTGAGAAGTTTGGAGATGTTCAATCTTATTACCGCCTGGCTGTTTTATATCAACAGAAGAATACTTCGGATGATTTAAGAATTGCAAGGGATTATATCATAAAGGCTATCGAAAAGGATGATAAGAACATCGCTTACCACCTGATGTTTGCTTCAATTTTAGAAAGGCTTTTTGTAATAAGTGAATTTGAATTTGATGCAAGATCCCGAGCCTTTCTTGAGTATGAAAAAATATTGGAGATTGATTCTACCTTTTCTTTTGCGTGGTATAAATTGGGAGAATTCAAGCGCCAGGATTTTAACGAGTTTAATCAGTCATATCTTCGAGTGGAATCCAATATTTCCCAGCAGCCGACCTCTACGGATACAGAAGAATTTGGACAACTAAGCCCAACCTACAAGGATAATCCCGCTGGATTCGAAAATGACCGGGCTGCCACCCGACAAATGGGAGTGAGTGAGACGAGAGAAATGATGCAGATGAACGCATTTCTTGATGAAAATTCTCCTTTGCTCAGTTACGAAGGTGCTGTTGAAGATGATTTGTTAGATGCGGAAATTTTTCTTAAAAAAGCAATTGAAACGAATCCTAAAAACTATAATGCCCGTTTAGAACTGGGGTTTCTTTATGAAGACGCTGATATGCCGGAGGAAGGAATCCCCATATTCGAAGAGTTAGTAGATGAGAATTCCCTGGATAAAGATGCTCACCTGTTTCTCGCTCTTCTTAACTACGAGTCAGGAAACATTGACCAAGCATATGAATCTTTTCAGAATGCTCTTTCTTTAATGCCAAATGATGAATTTAAAGACTATACCTTCTACTCGGTTCTTTTATTACTCGAACCAATACTTGGAGATAGAGCTTCAACATTTGGCTTGGCAGAAATGAAGATATTTATTGATGCATTCTGGCGTGTTAGAGATCCGTTTAACCTTACTGAGTATAATGAAAGAATACTTGAACATTATGCACGTGTTGCATACGCTAACTTGAGATTCAGTATACCCTCAAGAAATATTTCTGGGTGGCAAACTGACATGGGCGAAATGATGATTCGTTATGGTGACCCGCCTGCAAGAAAAAGATTCAGGCAGGGTGTTGTTCAGAATGATTTTAGTATGTACCATGTTGGCGCCCTGAATTACGATTATCTGACCAGTTCGGGTGTTAAGACCGAAGTCTGGTATTTTAACGACGTAGCGATTGCATTTACAGATGAGTTCTCAACAGGTGAGTATAAATATCATGATCCGTATGCCCGCTCAAGGAGAAGTTTTGCTCAGTTTTATCAGGATCCCAACACACTTGGTAAAAACCTCGTCAATAAAAAACCAGAGAGTTATACGCCAAAACTACATGGTGGTATAACGAATCTGCCATATAATGCAATACAGTTTAAAGGTGAGAATGGCAAAACTGATGTCTATGTAAATTATGCTTTAGAATATAACGAAAAGTATCTGAAAGAAAATTTATATCAGGAAAACCACGATGTTGGTTTGTTCTTCTTCGATAAACATTTTCACAAGCTTTTTGAGAAGCGTAAAAAAGTACCAACAACATCCTCACTGAATAAAATTCAGTTTACTGATACCACCGGTATAGTTGTTAACAGTCTCACAATGAATTTATCCCCAGTGAACGGGAATTGCGCCTTTGAGTATAAAAACAATGAAGACAACAAAGTTGCTTCTTATCATGGAACGTATCGCGTTCGTGATTTTATGGTAGACACTCTTTCAATAAGTGATATACTTGTTGGGTCAGCGGTTGAACCGCTTGGGGGAACTATGTATCCTATTCACAGGGGTGAGTTTGGTCTGCTGCCAAATCCGGGACACGTTTTTACAAACAAAACTGACCTTTTTCTCTACTTTGAAATTTATAATCTTAAAAAGGCAGAGGACGGCTTAACAAATTTTGAGCAAACGATTGAAGTGATCGAGTTTCAGGAAGAAATAAACGAAAGTCTTTTTAGTCTTATCGGTTCTTTTTTTGATTTGATCGGTCTTACGGGAAATGATCAAATAGAGCTTACATCATCCTATCAGACCCTGGAGGAAAATCCGCAAAATTATTTGCAGTTAGACCTTTCTGATTACGATCCGGGTAAGTATCTTATAAGAGTAAAAATTAAAGATGTTATTACGCAACAGACTACTCAAACTGAGTCTTTGATTATTTGGGAGTAGGAACGTTTCCCCCTTCATAGGTACTGAATGATTGCCAGGCAGGATAAAATAAATTACCGCAGAAACATGGAAATCGCGCTGATAACCAGTCTTACTATTGTTATTTTATTTGTACTGTTCTATCCGGGAATAAAACTGAGTGATGATAAAGTCCTATATTATGGCGAGCCTTTTATCACTCTTATCGATATACCTACTTCCGAGCAAAAACCATCGGCTACGGCGCCGCCCAAACCAATTATCCCCATACAGTTTATCGAAGTGGATGATGATGAACTGCTGCCTGATATATTAATAGAGGACACCTCACTCGATTTGCCTGTGGGTGAGAAAACTGACCCTTCTCTTAATTTTGACCCATCCGGGGCAATTCTTTCAAATTCTTTACCTTTCAAACCACGCGAAGTATACCTGTATGTTCCTGAATTAGATGGATGTGATGGAGAGATAAAACTTTCCCTAAGAATTGGAAAAGATGGTGAGGTTAAAGAACATAAAATTATCAGAAACTCTATAGATTCTGATGAGTGCGAAAAGAGAATAATTGAATCAATGTATAAATGGAGATATATGCCAATCATCATTGAAGGTGACCGATTCGAATTCTGGACGGAAAAAACCATTACTCTTTAATACTTAATTTGTACTACTCATATTTATTTCCCATTTTAAGGTCTCAACGTCAGGTTCTATTTAATTTATAATCAGAAATTGCCGGACAAAATCATGCTGAATGAAGTAATATTGAAAATATCTGATTCCAGTGAGTTAGAATCGCTTCTTGCCCAAATTTCGAATAATTTTAACTGGGTCATAGCAGGTAATCAGGATATTCAAGAATATTATTATGATACATTCGATTGGAGGCTGTTTAACCAAAATCTTTGTTTGATAGCCAACAATAATATGCTCTCACTTTCCGAATATAATACAAATAGCAGAATAAGTTCTGAAGCATGTAAAAAGCCTAAGAGAAAATATTTCTGGAATAGTTTTAGAGACAAACTATTAAGAGATGAGCTTAAAGTTTTACTTCAGCACCGGGCATTGTTGAAAATATGCAAATGTGATAAAAACACAGAACTGTTCAGATTACTTAACGAAGACGATAAAACCATAGCAAAATTATCATTTGAAAAACTGACTATTTCAAATGATCTCAACATTAAATTCGATTCATGCATCATCAGGATACAGGGGATCAGGGGATATTCCAAAGAATTTAAGATGATCAAAAATATCGTTGCATCGGCAGGTCTAAAGAGAGTTGACGATAACTATCTCTTTTTTATTTTCAGTCATTTAGGCAGAGTTCCAGGAAAGTATTCCTCAAAAATTAAAATAAATCTTGATGCAGAAATGACAACAGCTGAGTCAATACGGCTGATATTAATGAAACTCGCAGATATTATTATCGAGAGCGAAGATGGCATTAAACAGGATATTGACATTGAATTTCTGCATGATTACAGGGTTTCTGTAAGAAAGGGGAGGGTAATTCTTAGTGAATTGAAAAATATAATTCCAGTCCATATACGAAAGGAGCTGAAGGAAATATTTGCTGAATTGGGAGAAAGAACAAACAATCTTAGAGACCTTGATGTATACTTGCTAAAAAAATCTACTTATGAATCATATCTTCCAGACGTATTGAAAAAAGAACTATCACCTCTCTTCGATAATATTAGAAAGGAAAGACTACAAGCCTTCAAAAAATTAAAATCATTTTTGATCTCAGAAGAGAACAAAAACATGATACTTCAAATGGAATGTCTGCTTGAGGAAGATTTCACTTTCACTAATTCATCAGAAGGAGATAAGCCGGTTTTACATCAGTCCAAACTGGCTATATATAAGCGTTGCAAAAGCATCTTAAAAATAGGACGCAGAATAAAGTCTAATTCCAAGGATGAACAACTGCATGATCTCAGGTTGGAGTGCAAAAAATTGCGTTATCTGCTAGAACTGTTTGCTTCCCTTTTTCCGCCTAAAGAAATTGACTTTCTTGTCTCTCAATTAAAAATGATTCAAGACAACCTTGGAGATTTTAATGATCTTTCAGTTCAGCAGGATAAAATGAAAATGTACCTGGATTCGTATCTGGGTAAGTCAAAGTCTGAAATAAATTTAGCCTCTGTTATTGGTGGACTTATAACTTCTCTTCACCAGAGAAATCAAGTGGTTAGAAATGAATTTTTAGAAATATTTAAGCAGTTCGACTCAAAAAAGAATAATAAAATAATTATTAGTTTGTTCTCTTCATAAAGGAGGAGCAGTTGAAGATAGTATCGGTATACAATATGAAAGGTGGAGTTGGTAAGACTACTATCTGTGTTAATTTGGCCTATGCTGCTTCTAAAGCTGGTTTTAATACTCTTTTGGTCGACCTCGATCCACAGGGAGCTTCATCTTTTTATTTTAGAACAAAGCCCCGTAAAAAGTTCGATTCCAGCAAATTATTATCGGGTTATGAAAAAGTATACAAGTCAATAAAGGGGTCGGATTATGATTTTCTTGACGTTCTCCCCGCATCTGTATCATATAGAAATCTGGATATAGAACTTGATTCGATGAGAAAATCAAAGAAACAATTAAAAAATGTTTTAAAACAATTAAAGGATGACTACGATATTATTTTTATTGATTCTCCACCAAATCTAACTCTGCTCTCTGAAAATATTTTTGAATCATCAGACCTTATGATAATTCCCTTAATTCCTACTCCACTTTCTCTAAATGCCTATAACAAATTGTCGGAATTTCTTTCTCAGAAAAATAAAAACCTGAAGTGCGGCATAACATTTTCCATGGTGGAAAAACGGAAAGAAATTCACAGGTCAATCTTACAGAATTTTACTGTTTCAAAAGAAGTACTGCAGTTTAGTCCAATCCCTAATAGTTCGCAAATTGAAAAAATGGGACAGTATAGGGAACCCATTTTAGCAAAGCACCCCAAAGGAAAAGCTTCAGAGGCCTTTGTCTTGTTGTGGAATGAAGTGAGAAAATTTTTATATCCTTAATTAAACTGAATCGCCTCGTTCCAACTCTCATCAAATAATCAACAAAATAAATCATAAATATTGATTTGACAGAATGGTAATAATAGACTATTTTATGTTCAGATAACTAACCGGAGGTCCTATGGATTTGAGTGCAATTGTTAAAGTTGTTGAGGAAAACACAAAGGTTTTAGCGAATGATATAATGGGTGAATTTAAGAATTCAAAATTCACAAAAACTTATCATGATCTTGATGATGCAGAAATAATGAATCGACTCTCGGCGGTTTTTGAACACATGGTTTTATGGCTTAATACCGGAGCTTCTAATGATGATGCTGAAATATATTTTGAAGGTGTCGGGAAAAAAAGGTTAAAAGAAGGATTCCCATTAAGTGAAGTCAATTATGCCTTATATCTGGAAAAAAAGGTCTTCTGGAAATTTATTTCAAGCAAGGCGGATCTTATTGATCCTTTAACTAAATCAGAAGCAATGGAATTGATGACTTTATTTAGCAACTATTTTGACCTTGGCAGTTTTAATATAACACAAGGGTATTTTTACGAGTTTTTCAGTGAGCTTGATGAAGGTGCTGTTTATTCAAAAGATCAATTGAAGGAGTTCTTAATGAAGGGCGCCCCGGATCATAAAATGATTAGACCTGATGAATTTGTCTGGAGACACGTCTAGAAAAGATAGATTAAGCCTGCCTGGCGGAAGGCTGGATTAAGATTAGGATTAAGAAAAGAGCAAGAGTGATTATGACCCTTGCTCTTTTAATATCTAGAAAGAAAATCCTAACTCTAATTGCCACTGACTCATGGCTATGGTTATGTTCTGTGCGCCTGGCGCTTCCATTGGGTTAGCACCAGTAACTTCACCTTCAGGAGCAAACATAAAACCAAGGGTGACTTCTTTACCGTTAGATAATTGCTTAGTCGCGCCAAATGTTATGTGATGCTCAACTACTGCAGGGGCTAATATATTGAACATTACTTCGGTTTCATTAATTGGCTGCTTACCATATGAATAACCTGCCATAAATGTCCAACCTTCAAAGCCATTAAACATTGTACCAAATTTGATGACCATTACGTCTTCCCATCCAAAGCCCCATGCTTCGTTTGTTCCCAAAGCCTTAAAGTTTGGATTTGGATTTCCCTGCTGATCCATGGGAGAGTTAGTCATCAGGCTCATTGGATTTGCAACTGAAGCAACGCCCGTATAGAGAATCTGCTGTCCATCCAAAGCAAATGTCCAATCTGTGTTAGGGGAGATAGCAACACCAACCGTCCAGTTGGCTGGAATATCAAATTTGCCTTGCTCAGCAAACAAACCTGCATATTCATCAAATTCACTCATGCTCATCTTTGTCTGGTACGAAGCACCAAAAGAAATTACATCTGAGAATTTGCCCATGTAACCCAATCTAGCTCCAAATCCGGTAGATGTACTCCATCTGTTTCCGGTCAAATTCATTGGTGAGCTTGAGAAGCCCATGAATGCTGTTAAACCTTTTGCGGCAAAACGCTGAAACCCAAATAAACCAGTTACACCTAAAGAATGATTAGGAGCAACTTCCATGGCAAATGTAGCACCAAAAAACATTTGCTCAAGATTTACACCTGTAGCAGGTGATACTTCGGGTGCCATTGGATGATAATAAGTAACTGCTGGATAATCTGAGTTCATACCACCGTTAGCATAGAAAATTAAGCCAAGGGACATGTTATCTTGGATTTTAAAACTAGCGCCCATTGTAGGCATTGGGAAATAGTTTGATTCACTTTCTACTTTTCCGGGAGTTAGCGGAAATGTTCCGGGATACATTGAAGGATTTCCGTCAATGGTGTAAGATCTCGAGGGACTGAATAGGGCAACGTTAATATCGAAACGTGTTCCATCAATAAATACAATACCAGCCGGGTTTGTTGCTGCACCAATAGAACTTAGTGATAAAGCGACTCCTGCGCCTGCCATTGCTGAATATTTAACGCCATAACCATGTCTGAAATAACCATTTGTTGCGTTGATAGAGCTGTTTGTAAAAATCATCATAAGAATGATAATTGCAGCCGATGATAAATACTTCTTAAAATTGTTCATGTTTCTTTCCTTGAATTGAGTTGTAGTTATTCTTCAGTATATTTTTTATTAAGTAATGCTTTTTTTTAATGTCTCACCTAATTTTGCATAAATGCTTATTTGATCCATAAAAATTGTCATTCCCGCATCCCGGAAGCTAAGAGGCAATAAGGTATAAAAAGATCAGAATAACCTTTTTAACCATAAAAAAACTCCAGTAATAAAAGGGGGCGTTCAAGCCCGCCTTTAAGTGAAAATAATTTGTGCACCTGCTGATTTTTCGTAAAATGTCCCAACCGGAATGATTTCTTCAACCTGTGGACAAAGGTCCTTTTCAGTCATATGAAACATATCCATGGCTGCTTTACAGGCATAGATTTCGCCGCCAGCATCACTTATCATTTCTATAAATTCCCGGACGGGGGGAATATCCAGCGCTTCCATTTCTCTTTTCATCATATAAGTAGCGAAAGTTGACATGCCCGGAATAGCGCCCAGCCATGTAGGCATTTTCATTCCGCCCGGCAGGCGCATTGCCGCGTTGCCTACTGTGGCTACACTTATGTTATCCATTCTCTTTTCAAGGATTGCATCCAGTCCAAAGAAAGTGAAAAACATCATTACTTCAATTCCTTCCATACGCGCACCGTTGGCCATTATCAATCCGGGATAAATACCATCAAGCGATCCTTTTGATACTACAATGGATAGTTTTTCAATTGGTTCTGCCATTTCATAATCTCCTGTTAATTTTGGTTTAGATGCATCCCTTGGGTTTTGGTAATCCTGCAATTCGGGCAGCTTTTTTAGCAGGACCCTTTGGGAAAAGTGCGTATAGTTCTTTCGTATCCACTCCGCTTTCTTTAGTTAATTTGCGGATTGATGGAGCATCACCTTTTTCCTCGAAAACATTTCTCATAAAATCAATTACAAGCCAATGCCGCTCATTTAATTCTTCAATTCCTTCTTCTTTCGCTATTGCCTGAGCAACTTCTTTATCCCAGTCAGCTCTGTTTGCCAGGTTACCGTCTGCGTCCACTTCCAGCGATTTTCCGGCCAATTCTACAGTTGCCATAATTCTCTCCGTTTATATGGTTTGAGTATTTTCTGTTTTTATCAATTTTACATCTTCTTGCTGCTGCGATAAATTTTTGAGGAAGCGCAGAGCAAAAGACATTGCCTTTTTAGTTTCAGGGGTATTTAATTCTTTTAATAACGCTAATGTCGAAACATTTTCCTCAACTTTGATGTCGAGATTATTATACACATTCACCGCATTGTTTATTGCATTAAGCATGTCAGGCTGAGTGAGATTTTTAACTGTATTAATAATGGTTACCATATTTTCACCCAGAGCTTTTACATCACCTGGGGTGAACGAAGTAACAACATTGTCAATTGCTTTGGTAAATTCCTTAGCAAACTCGAAGTATCCCTTTCTGTCGAATTCATCAAGTTTGTTCATAAAGTCAATTGTTAATTCTTTGGAAATTGGAGCGAAATCATTCACAAAATCCCTTACACCTTCAAGCTGCTCAAAAGTTTTTGTGAGGGTCTTTACATTTCTTAGCAGTTTTTTCCCAAGAAAGAGAATGTCCCCAGTATCCAGATGATCATGCACCTCTTCAAGTTCCGTAACAGTTGATTGATAAAGATCTTTACCGACCCGCATAAGGTCTTCCTTCAAGTCCTCCACTTCCAAACGATGTCTTCTTTGAAGAGCAATTTCTTCAAGGATGATATCCAGTTTACTGTTAATGCCATTTATCTGCTCTTGAATGTTTTTCTCATCCATTACAACCTCTTTCCGGCCATTGACATATGAGACTCAATAGGCAGTTCCTGCCCTTTAAGGAGCGAGTTCCAATACATCCAGCGGAACATGATTTTACCATAATGATTCATCTTGGTTTCTTCGAGCAAAGAGAAAGGTCCAATCCCGGGAAGCGGGAATTTACCAGGTAGCGGTTCTGTATCATAGTTAAAATCTATTAAAATCCCTTTACCGAATCCCGACTCAATAAAGCAATTTGCATGTCCGTCAAATTTATGGGAAGGTTCTCTCCCATCCACAACATCAAGAAAGTTCTCTTGTAATATATCGGATTGGAAATGTGCAACTGAACCGGCCTTTGAACTGGGAAGATCAGTAGCGTCACCAATTACAAAAATATTTTTATATCCTTTTGCCATTAAAGTTTGTTTGTCAGTTGGAATGAAATTAAGCTCATCGCCCATTCCTGATCTTTCGATGACATCATCACCCATGTTTGTTGGTATGGTTATCAGGCAGTCGAACTCAACTTCGGTTTCGTCCCATGAGACTATTTTATTGTTATCATTATCTACACGGGCAATATTAAATTCTGTCGTTAACTTTATGTTTTTCTTATTAAGAATGTCTCCCAAAATTGAGGACGCTTTGGGCTTGGTGAAAGCACCGGGCAGCGGAGTGACGAAGTGAATCTCCACCTTATCTCTCATCCCTCTTTCAGTAAAGTAAGCATCAGCAAGGAAAACAAACTCGAGCGGAGCTACAGGACATTTGATAGGCATTTCGGAAATATTAACAACAAGCTTGCCACCTTTCCAATGCTTAAAATAATCTCTCAAAGCAACAGCGCCTTCTACAGTGTAAAAATCAAATATAGTTTTATGCCAGAGTTCGGCATTCATTCCCTCGGTTTCATCAGGATTTATTTTTGCGCCCGTTGCAATTATCAGGTAATCATATTCCAACACCTGTCCGTTTGACAATAGAACTCTGTTTTCAGCTGGTTCAATTTTATCAATCTTCGACATTATTACATTTGAACCTGCAGGAAAGTAATCCCGCTTCGGTTTTTCAACATCTTTACGTGTGTAAATATCAAAGGGGATGAATAGAAAACCGGGCTGGTAATAATGCGTTTCGAACTGATCTACAATTGTGATTTGCCATTCACTTTTATCAAGTATCGAGTTAAATTTGTTCAGCATCATAGTGCCGGCAGTACCTGCGCCAAGTATTACAAGTTTTCTCATAACTCTTTTGCCTTTGCTCTTAATTCCTAGTAAATTTTATAATAATTCTTTTAGTTTATCCTTTATTGAATGACAGTTGCCAAAGGAATAATAAACCTGACATTCGCGGCAGTCCTTCTCTTTGCAATACTCCCCCTTGTTTTTTAATACCCAACAAGGTTTGCTATAGCCAGTATATGCATCACAATTTTCACGGTCACTATTACCACAATGCAAAATTGACCAGCAGGGTATGAGTGAGAGAATTCGTTTGATTCCCTCCGTACTCATTTCTGTGATAGTCTGTCTTATGCACTTAAGTCTTTCTATGTCGCTATCTGTATAAAGGCGTTGGTTGGAATCTTTCTTAAATGGAATGATTAATCCTTCTCTTTCATACTTCCTAATTGCATGAACAGAAAGGCCCACGAGATTTGCTGCGGCACTTATAGTGTACTTTGGAACGTTTGCTTCTGGATTGATATGTCTCAACATAGTTGATATAAATCCGTATCAAGTTTTTGCGTATACAATCATATCAATTTCTAAAAAATAAATCAAGAGGAAAATGTCTCTTTTGCTAATTGAAAAGGCAACACGTTTATTGATTTAAGAAAACTCAGAGATAAATTTGCTATCTTAAATTAACAAACGAACATAAAGTGAGAAATGGAAGCAATAACAGCATATATTTTAGCTGGTGGAAAGAGCAGCAGACTTGAGACAAACAAAGCGTTGCTTGAGATAGAAGGGCGAAAAGTAATTGATATAATTTTTGCAAAGCTTAAATTGATAACCAGTAATATAATTATTAGTACCAACCAGCCACAAGATTTTGATTTTATACCAGTTGATAAAATTAAAGATATTCATAAAGACATCGGTCCCTTAGGAGGGATTCATTCTTGTTTAACTCATTCGGAGACAGAGAAAAATTTTGTAATCTCTTGTGATTTACCGCTAATGTCAGAAAGATTCATGAGAAGCATTTTGGAAGCTGAAAATCACAATAAAATTCTTCTTCCTACTAATGAGGGAAAAATTGAGTTTATGTGTGGTCTTTATCTAAAATCGACTTTGCAGGTTATTGAAAGCATCCTGGAAACAAGGTCTGAAACTGAGGGGAAGAATAAAAGATTCAGTATGTGGAATTATGTGCATAAGGCGGAGTTTGAATTGCTTGAAGCTTCTCAGGCGCCGTCTTTTTCGGAAGAGATATTCTCCAATCTAAATACTATTGAAGATTATGAAAAAATAAAAAGCCTTGTCCACCTGAACAAGGCTTTGATAGAGTAATTCTAATGCGCGTGACATGCGCCGTTTTCATTAATTTCGAGCTCGCCTTTTGAATATTTAATAGCAGCAGTTGCAGCATCAGTTTCAGTGGTAAATATTACTTCAATTCCCACTTTTTTTAAGTCTTCAACAACACGCCATCCGGCGCCATGACATATCAGATGACTACAATCTTTAAGCCCCTCTGAGAGTTTGCTATGCCCATGAGAATGTTCCTTCCCATATGCTTGCCCATGATTATGGTGACTTTGTTCTTTTTCCGACTCCGCACCGTTATTGGTTTTACTATGATGTGTAAAAAGATTTTGCCGATATTCTTTGCTGATTACTTGACCATCGACAATTGATAAAATCAGGAAACCTCTCACTCGGCCAATATGGCCTGTTACCGTGCGTGAGTCGTCTGAAGCTATTGCTAATTTCATTTTTTACTCCTTTATTTGTTTATTTTTATTGCTTTTCCATTGATAATACAATCTGCGATTTTACTTCTTGCAGATTTAAGAATTCGTCCAAATGTTGCTCTGGAGACTTTCATCCTTGCAGCCGACTCTTCATGACTTAAACCTTTCAGATCAGCAAGGTTTATTGCTTCCAACTCATCTTTCTCAAGAATCTCCTCAGTTAAATCAGACATAGGAATACCACGAGGTTTAAAATAGTTTGCTGCAGGGTCACAGTTTGTTGTTCTATGTTTTTTTGGTCTTGGCATAATCATTATGAGCATATGCTCATAACAAATATAAAAAAATCCCTGTTCGAATCAAATTTTAAATCAATTTGGTTTCCTAGAAATATTATAGCTTCAGGGCTCTTTTTATAACTTCGAAGGTTTTTTCAATTGAAGAAGGTGAGTATCCGAGTTCAGTTTGTGCCTTAAGGGTGATAAGTCCTGATTTTAAAGGCCTTCTAGCGGGTTGATTTAAAGAACTGGTTTCAATGGGCACAATTAGCTCCTTCGGCAACCCAAAGTAATCGGCTATCCTAAGGGTAAAATCATACCTTGAAAGCACTTCCTGTCCTGCAATATTAAAGATATCTTCTTTCTGGTATTCTGAAAGCTTACTTATTCCAATGACGAGATCATCAATAAAAGCAGGATTGTTAAACTGATCAGTTACAATTCTGATTGTCTGATTACCTTTAAGAGAATCAATTACCCATTTAACAAAATCTGGTCGGCCATATTTAGTTGGACCATATAAGACATTAGTGCGGATGGAAGAATGTCTTACTCCGCTTGCAATTAGTGCATTTTCACTTGCCAATTTGGTTCTTCCATAGTAGGAAATAGGGTTGGTCTTATCTTTCTCAGAATAAGGTCCTTTTAGTCCGTCAAAAACATAATCTGAGGAAATATGTATAAGATAACCATCAATGGTCCAGGTAAAAAGAGCAATGTTTTCAACTCCCTTTACATTTATATTCCACGCAAGTTCTCGTTCAGTTTCTGATTTATCGACATTGGTGTAGGCGGCCGCGTTAATTACTATATCCGGAAAAAAATCCAAAATAAGTTTCTTAACTTCAATTTTATTTGTAATGTTGACTTTTTTGTAAGAAATTTCTGACTGAAAGGAAGAGTTTTCCATGGATGAACATAACAATTCAATGTTTTTCCTTCCCATGAAATGATCTGTCAATTTCTGCCCTAACATACCATTTGAGCCTATAATCAAGACACGTTTTTTTAAAATACTATTAATACTTTCCAATAAATACCTCATTATTCCAATTCGATCAATGCAATCCTATTCCATCAGAAGAAGATCTCAATTTAATAGAACTGAATGTCTTTTATTTCAGTTAAAGATGCAACTAAAACATTACACCAAATTTATCGAACTCACGAGTAAAAAAATGGTTAAATTTCAGTCACCCCTATTATTTCTTGCAGTTAATTAATTTATGGAGCCTCATGAAAATTGGAATAACATGTTACCCGACATATGGCGGTAGCGGAGTTGTAGCTACAGAACTTGGTAAGGCGCTGGCAATATTGGGGCATCAGATACACTTTATCAGTTACGCAATGCCACATAGACTGAGTCATTTTACTGAGAACGTATTTTTCCATGAAGTGGAAATGAGTAATTATCCACTCTTTGAGCATTCGCTATATAGTTTGTCACTAGCATCAAAAATGATGGAAGTGGCAGAATATGAAAATTTAGACATTCTTCATGTTCATTACGCAATTCCTCACGCAGTAAGCGGATATCTTGCAAAAGAGGTATTAAAAAAGAATAATCGCGACTTAAAACTTATAACTACACTCCATGGAACAGATATTACGCTCGTTGGTCTGGAGCCTTCATTTCTACCCCTTGTGAAATTCAGTATAGAACAGAGTGATGGTGTTACAGCTGTTTCCCGTTATCTTAAAGAGAAGACAATTACAAATTACCATATTGAAAAAGATATTGAAGTAATTCACAATTTTATCGATACAGAGATTTTTAAGCCGGTTTGTAATCGAAAATTTAAGGAGCATGTTGCGCCTAATGGTGAAAAGATTCTTATGCATACATCAAACTTCAGAAAGGTAAAACGTGTGCAGGATACAATTCATGTTTTGGCGAAAGTTAGAGAAGAGATACCAGCCAAACTTGTTTTGATCGGTGATGGACCTGAGCGGTCTGACTGTGAAAGATTGGCGCGTGATTTAAATATTAGTCAGGATGTGATTTTTCTTGGTAAACAGGATGGATTAGGTGAGATATTAAGCACTGCGGATATCTTCCTGCTTCCCTCTCAATCTGAAAGTTTTGGATTATCAGCTCTTGAGGCAATGGCATGTGGAAAACCGGTAATAAGTTCGAGTGTTGGCGGAATACCAGAATTGGTATTGCACAATGAAACAGGTTATATTGCTGAAATTGGGGATGTTGACCGAATGGCTAAGTACGCTGTCGATTTATTGCATAATGAAAAGAAATACCTCAAGTTTGCTGAAAACTCAAGAATTCGTGCTGTCGATACTTTTGAAACAAGTATGATTGTTCCGCAATATATAAACTACTACGAAAAAATTCTAAACAGCTGATTACAAAAATACTTTCTATTTATAGGACTTCTAGTAAATGAAGTCCTGTTCAATTTCGTCAAATTTAATACCAAGTAAATCTTTCCCGGATAATATCGGCATAGTTATTTGCCAGTCAATATTTAATTCCGGGTCATTATAAATTATGCAACGTTCGTCAATCTTACTGTAAAAAGTGGAACATTTGTAGGAAAAAATGGCATCATCTGATAGAACTGAAAAACCATGTGCAAAGCCAGGAGGTATCCAAAGTTGTTTCTTATTCTCGTCAGAAAGCTCAACCGCCAAATGTTTCCCAAATGTTGGTGAACCATGTCGGATATCAACTGCCACGTCAATTACCTTTCCTTTAAGAACTGAACAGAGTTTGCCCTGGGAATTTTCACCCACTTGATAATGTAAACCACGCAAAGTGCCATACTGAGATTTTGAAATATTGTCCTGAACAAATTCAACATTACCTAATTCATTGTATCTTTTCTTGTTGAAAGATTCGTAAAAATAACCCCGATCATCTTCAAAAATATCGGGATTTATGATTAGCAGACCATCAATAAAAGTTTTTTCAAAGTTCAATCAGAATCCTCGGAATAATTATGTGGAAAATAGTAAAAATTGCAAAAAAAATACTATGCAAACGAACTAATATTATTTGCAGATACACTTGTCCAATTTAGATTATATGACTAAATTTACTCCTGAAAATCTTTTAGGAAGGCAAAGATCACAACTACAATGCAAATGACAACTGAAGAATTAGCCAAATCAATGGCTGAATTAACCTGCAGACTTTCAAAAGTCTGTTTGGAAAAAGATGCTTATTTAGCAGCAATGTTTAACCTGACTCCTGCAGAGTTCAGATGTTTAAAACTATTCTCTAATACGTCTCAATTGTCCATTAAGTCACTTGGCAAAGAATTGAATTTATCACCCGGGCGGATAACACATATTTTAACTTCACTTGAAAACAAGGGCTTTGTTACGAGACATCTTGACCCATCTGACAAGAGAAATGTTCTTGTTGATATAACCGCAAAATGTAAACCATTTATTAAAAACCTTGATGAGTGCCATTTACAGGTGCATAAAGAGATTCTTAAGATAATTGATCCATGTGAAAGAGACTGTATCATAGGCGCCATGGAAGCCGTTGTATCCGCAATAGGACAATGGTCCGAGTCGAAAGGGCGAACGAATTAAGCTGCCAAAAAAATAGAAGCCTGCATTTTCCCATGCAGGCTTTTTTTGTTTAAATTATATATTGTGCAATGAGCTGATAAAAATGAACTTAAACTTTACTGCCATTTAAAGAGAACTGGGGTTAACCACAAATTAAATTATCGTAAATTGTAGTCTCATCAATTTGTAACTTGCGGGTTCTAGTATGCCTGTAATAAAATGTTTTAGAGGATAAAAGAACAGGATATCTCATTAAAAGAAATAACAATTTGCATGATGAACGGACATAGAGGAAATATCAACAGTGAAAAGCTGTTAAATAGATTCGTTACACTTTGGGGGTTTAGCGAGGCCGCCTTTGGTGGGTTTTTACATCTTGTAAAATTTCCTTTCAGGGGAATGTTTATCGGTGGAAATGCAGTAATATTAATTTCCCTGATATCTTACTTCTCAAAAAACAAACGAATATTACTTCGGTCAACAATGCTCGTTATTTTAGTGAAGTTTATTATTAGTCCTTATACTCCTTTAACGGCCTACTTTGCGGTTGGATTCCAGGGGGTTACAGGTTTCCTGCTCTACCGGGTTTTCAGTTATAACAGTATAACTATTATTGTTCATTCTATAATTTCGCAAATACAATCTTCATTGCAGAAGTTTATTGGACTAACAATTTATTTTGGGTTTACATTCTGGGATTCCATAAATATTTATATTCAGTATATTCTTGATAAATTTGGTTTTGACAATTTGGTTAATGGAAATATAAATTACAGCCTGATAATTGTACTTGCTTATGTTGCTGTACATATTTTGGCTGGAATTTATGTTGGTTTTCAATCAATTAAAGCACCTAAAATGATATTGAATAAAATTTCGGAACAGTCTTCGAATGAAAAACATTTAGCACTAACAACTTTTGTTAATAACGGGGCAAGAAAATCAAAAAAACAATGGTGGCGAAAGAAATCCGGCATTATTCTTTTATTCGTGTTTGTTATAATGGCAGTTGTACCTCTATTTGATCCCTCTTTGCAAAAAGATAACAGTTATAATGTGCTTTATATGTTGGGGAGAGCTATTTTAATCACCCTGCTTTGGTTTACTCTTATTTCGCCACTTATTGTAAAAGTTGTACAAAAATATTTGTTGAAAAAAAAGAATATGTATTCAGATGAGGTAAAAGATATTCTGGATCTTATTCCAACTATGAAATCACTTACGAAAGAGAATTGGGATAAAAATAGGATGAAAGGAATAAGAGGCTTCAAGCGATTTATATCTGATTTATTTTTTCAATTACTCCTATGGGAAAGTGAACCCCGGAGTGATTAAATTGATCTAAGTTCAAGCACAGTAATTTCAGGGGGCATTCCCACCCTGCCGGGGAATCCGATAAATCCAATCCCGGTATTTACATAAAGTTTTTGTTCGCCCTCTTCATACATTCCACCCCAGCGTTTATATCTAAGATTAACGGGGCTCCACCTGAAATTGCCAAGTTCTACACCCATCTGCGCCCCATGTGTATGTCCGGAAAGAGTTAAATCGATATTGGTCTGACCCAATACTTGCTCATCCCAATGCGTGGGGTCGTGTGATAACAAAATTTTGAACGTATCGGGTTTGGTTAATGCCATTGCCTTATTCAAATCGCCATACTGCGGAAAGGGTTTTAGTCCCCAGTTTTCCACTCCAACCAATTCAATCAAACTATCCCCTAGTAAAATCTCTCTGGACTCATTCATCAGAAGATCGAATCCAAGGTTTTGTTGATGCAGAATTAGTTTCTCAAGATTCTCTCTCTTCGCCTCATCGGATTCCCAGGTAATATAATTGCCATAATCATGATTACCAAGGATAGAATATTTCCCATGCTTTGCTTTTAAGCCGCTCAGAATTTCAATAAATGGGTCAATTTCCGATGAAATATTGTTAACAAAATCACCCGTAAAAAGAATTATATCAGGATTTTGGTCATTAACGATTTTAACTGCCTCGCTTATTTTTTCTTTACTCTTCACAAAACTTCCAATATGCAAATCTGAAAGCTGCACAATTTTTAATCCCTCAAATTCTTTTGGGATTTTTGACGATTTAATTATTTCCTTACGGATAGTAAAATTAAACCGACCCCATGCTATACCATAAGCAAATGCCAGTAAATCAACACCGGCAAGTATAGCACCTGTCCTTATAATAAACTGACGCCTGGAAATAGACTTATTATTTTTGTTTAATTCTTTTTTCTGGCGTGGAATAAGGGGCATCAGCCATTTTGCCAGTAACGCCAAATCATCCAGAAGATTGAAGAGCATAAAAACGAGTTTTGGTACATAGATAAGAATAAAAATACCGCTGACTATATGGAAAAAGTACATGTCGCCTGAAGGATGATTTTGGCTGGAAAATAAAACAAAAATAAACATGCCCGAAATTATGAGCCCGGTTAGTGTCCAAAAAAATATTTTAGAACGTTTTTTATTCTGTACGCTAAAGGTGGCAATTATTTTTTTTAATCCACGATAAGTATAGAAGTCTATGGACAAAACTAAAATATTGAAAAAAAGAAGAAATAATGCCGGGCCTCTCATACTTACCTTAATTTTAATCGATTAGACAGATCCTAAGTGGAATCGTTCCCTGAAAATAACAACTGATTTGTTACAAATTGTAACAAATCAGTTGTTATTAAAACATAATTCTTGGGAATAAGTTTCTTGGATTTTATTTTTATGCTATTACAGTAATAGATATCTATTCGATAGGAGATCCTTCCTCACCAATGAAATCAACACTACCATCAAAGTGAACACTAAAATGCCATGCATGTTGAGGGCACCCTGAGAGACAATCTCCGACGCCGTCCCAGCGTGTGAATTGAATAAGTCCCTCTTTGCTTTCGGCATTTAGCCCATGCCACTTACTTGAAGTTAACCATGCATCTGCTGATAATCCTTCGATGTCATTGATTTTATGTGCAACTGCATCAAGGTTGTAAACTCCCTTGCTTTTGACTGCCCAGTGATAGATATGCTCGACATCTCTGAAGTAATAGTGTTCAAGTTGATATTCACTGAGTATTCTATTCAGTTCTTGAGCCTCTTCACTTTGAATGTTTAGATAAATCTGTTTAAACCATGTAACTGAAGAATCGGCAGATATTTCAATAGCTCTGTTGGCAATATCCGCACAATGAAAGGTGAGAAAATTGCAGGAAGCATCATTTTTAATTCCCTCGTCTGATGCCAGGTGTAAGAGTGCATTATAATAATTGTTTACCAGAGATTCATCAATTTCTGTTTTTTCGAGATATTCAGGATCGTTTGCTCTCATATCCCTGAGAGCAAGCGTATAAGCATCTTCCATATATCTCGCTCTTTCAGATATTGTAAACAGAGATTCGTTGGCTTTTGAAATGGTTGTTGGTTCTTCTTCAAAACCAGTAGTTGTGTCGCAGGAAATAAGCAATGTTGCTAATAGAATAAAAGAAATAAATCTTTTCATATGATCCCCCCCAGGAAAATTATACGTTTAATATAATAAATAATGATTTTAGATAAATAAAAATTTGGCAGAGCTTTAATAATACGCGCGTGTGATGGAAAAATTATCTTAGCAGAACCATTTTTTTAGAAACTGAAAAATTACCTGCTCTAAGTATATAAATATAGATGCCAGATGACCTGTCCCCCGCGTTCCATGTTCGTTCGTAGTAACCAGGTGACTGAGGGCCATTCTGCAAGTTGGCTACTTCGTTGCCGAGGAGGTCGTACACTTTTAGCGAAACCAGCACTTCGACACAGCTAAGTGCATCGACTACGGGTATTTGATAACGGATAATAGTCGAAGGGTTGAATGGATTCGGGTAGTTTTGTGATAACTGAATGTTTGTCGGAATTCCATTATCGTCGTCTATGCCTGTCGAACTAGGCTGAACATAAACAGATAGTATCTCGCTGGTAAACCCAAGGTCCTTATCCAGAACGAAAACTGTTAGTTCCGCCCATCCTGAAAAACCGTATCTGGCTGATAGTGTAAGTATATTTGTGTCCCGATTATAATCAGCCTGTAATGAATCAGGTTTCGCAATGAAACCTATTGCCAACAGGTTTTTAGGCGTTTCCACATCCTCAATGTTTAATAAAAGAGTCCGGCTTGTTCCGGGTTCAATTGTTATAGATTGATCCGGAATGCCTGTAATAACCGGCAGATCATTTATACTCTCAACATTAACAGGAACTAGTTGAGAACTGCTGAATTCACCGTCACTAATAGTGACATTGAGGAATGCATTCCCAAAATAGTTCGCATCAGGAACAATTGTACAGATATTATTATAAACCGGAGAAATACTAATAGCAGGTTCTTCAATTGAAAGATCGTAAATTAGTAAATGGTCGGGAGTTTCAGCATCGGATATAAAACTATACCATGTGGTTAAATCGAGAGTATAGGTTTCGTCTTCCATAAGTTGTATGGAAGGTAGTTGCGCTATTACCGGTGGTTCATTAGTTCCAACGATTGTAATATTAAAATCATATTCCTGGGAAGTTGCTCCGTCTTCATCCTCCAGAGTAAAAATGAATTTATCGTATGTTACTTCAGAACCATTATGAGTATATGTAACTCTATTATTAGCAAGATCTTCCTGTGTAAAGGATGAAACTTCTATCCTGTCAGTTTTCATGAGGAAACTGCCTTTGCTTAAGGTGCCGTAAGCAGGGCTATGAACAATATTATAAGTTACAGAATAATCGGAGCCATCAGGGTCGTTGGCTTTAAGAATGGAATTGGATAATGTATATGTTCCTCCTTCGGTTACCGAAATGCCCCTGTTTATGTATATATAGGGCGCCTGGTTGATGGACGCAGATACATTAATGTTCATGTTATATTGAGCGGTGGAGAACTCGTTACTGCTATCTTTTACTTTGAATTTGAAAGTGGCATATGGGGAACCTGTTTTATCCGGTTCAGGTGTAAACATTAATTTTCTTACATCGTCGCATATTGTGTTTGTTGCCACGGCAGCCCCATTGTATCTTAAATCGCCTGCCGATTCTGTTTGTGTTATCTGAATTCCTGCAAATGTGTGCCCGTCAACATCAATAAATGTGAAATCAGAAACCGAAAAAATATAAGGTGCTGACCGGGCAATTGTAACGCTATTGTTAATGCCGGCAGGAGGGTCATTTACCTGTTCAACATTTATTGTTATTGAATAGTAAGAGGTACTATATTCTGTTCCATCGTGAACCTTAAAATTGAATAGCGTGTAAGGCGCACCAAAACCATTTTGGTCAGGTTTGAATTTTAATTGTCTGTTATCTAGATCAGCTTTGGTAATCACTCCATCCTGAAAGATTAACTCACTATTGGTTATAATTCCATCTTTATTCTTATCATTATATAAGGTGCCTTTTTGTGGGAATGCCGTAATCTGAATTTGCTGCATTGGGCTGTTTTCTTTATCTGTGTAGTTGAATTCGGATGTGCTAAAAGTCTTTTGGGTATCCTCATCAATTGTAAATGAGTTACTGCCAGCCAATGGTGGCGTATTATATCCTGTTACATTTATAGTGACTGTGCCTTCGTTACCAAAAATATCGAAACTATTTTTGGCTTTAAACCTGAATGAAGCGTAGTTTGAGCCGGTGTCGTTAGGGACAGGTATGAATAAGAGTTTGTCAAGATCCGGATAATAAACATCTTTAATAACATCGTTGCCATCGTAAAGAAGAAAACCATTTGTTTCAAGAGAGGTTATATTAATTCCTTGGGGAGTTCCATAGGCAGGGTCATTAAATGCAAAGTCTTCAACAGAAAACGTGTAGGTTTCGTTTTGTAGAATGGAGATGGCAAAATCATCACTTATTATAAGTGGAGGCATTGTGTAGAGGAATACCTGCCCATTGCCCGGGTAGTTTGGAGCACCAACCATAAAGTCGGGTTGAGTGTCATTATTAAAGTCACCAACATAGGCAACAGATCTGCCAAACTTGGCTCCTTGAAGTTCAGTTCCCATACTTATATCCGGACTGGAATTCATTAATGATCCTGACTCTCCGAAATAAGCATAGGCATACTCGTTCAAAGAATTGTAAAAGCCCGTGCCAATAAGTAAATCACCAACTCCATCATTATTCAAATCATCACTATCAGAAAGGGAAGTGCCAAAGTATGTGCCGCTTTCCCCGGTGAGGATAATATCAGCAATATTATTCATTGTGTTGCTTGGGGCACCAAGGTAAATGTATACTCTGCCTTTGTCAGCATTATAATTACTGCTGGTGACCATAACATCGTGGTATGCATCATTGTTTATATCGCCCGCTCCTGAAACAGTCATTCCGAAATAGTCGGATGAGTTTTCTCCGGTCATTGTTACATCCGCGATAGTGTTCATTGAACTGCCCCCGAAGAACAGATAAGCGCGTCCTTTAAAATTACTGTATCCCTCTGCGCCAACAATAACATCATCAAAATTATCATTATTCACATCTCCGGCGGAAGAGACAGATGTTCCAAAACGAATAGCAGTTGACTCTCCCGTTAGTGTCACATCGACTGTACTATTCATAGATGACCCACCGTAATAAATATATGCACGTCCGGTATTCCCACTATATCCATATGCGCCAACTATTACGTCGTCATAGCCATCATTGTTTACATCACCAGCCGGGGAAACAGATTTACCAAAAAAGTCACCAATACCCGTACCGGTTAAAGTTACATCTGCATTGCTGTTCATTGAAGACCCACCGTAATAAATATATGCTCTTCCTCTGCCCGTATTGTAATTATATGCTCCAACTATCACATCGTCATAACCATCATTATTTACATCTCCTGCTGTGGCTACAGAATAACCAAAATAACTTTCCTCTGATTCGCCGGTTAGTACAAGGTCCACGTTATTATTGGGTGTTGAGCTGTTTGAACCAAAGTAGATATATGCACGTCCTGTATAATTATTGTATTTTGGAGCGCCAATAATTATATCATCAATACCATCGTTGTTTATATCTCCTGCGCCAGAAATCGAAGTCCCGAACTGATTCCCAAATCCAGCATCTCCTGTAATTGTAAGACCAACATTTATATCGAAGGTTGATGCACCTTTATAAATATAGGTTTTCCCAAGTCCCTTACTATAATTTGAAGCCCCGACAATTATGTCATCAAATCCATCGTTATTTAAGTCGCCCGCTGATGAAACTGAAACTGAAAATTTATCATATGTGTTTTCCCCTGTAAGTGTTCCATCGGAAATATTATCCATAGTGACCCCAGTGGCACCATAATATATTTTTGCAAAGCCAGTTTCAAAATTGTTCGATTCGGCTCCGATGATGATATCAGTGAACCCATCGTTGTTTAAATCGCCAGCAGATGAAACCTGGCTGCCGAAGTTATCATTTGCATTGTCGCCAGTTATTACTACATCTGCAATGTTGTTTAACGAAGCTCCGCCCATATAAATGTATGCCCGACCTTTGGCGCTTTCGTATTTAGCAGCTCCAATTATAAAATCGGAGTAGTTATCATTATTAACGAATCCTGCAGAGGAAACAGAGTTGCCAAATTCGTTCCCGGTATTTTCCCCGGTCATTGTCAGGGCGGCAGCATTATTCATAGATGTGCCGCTTGCTCCAAGAAAAATATATGCACGGCCTGTGTTTGAGCTATAACCTGGCGCTCCAACAATTACATCAGAGTAACCATCATTATTCACATCACCTGCTGATGAAACAGAATATCCAAATTTTTCATAGTCTGATAGTCCGGTCATTTTCACATCAGCAATACTATTCATACTGCTTCCGCCAAAATAAATATATGCGGTCCCTTTCAGGGTATTGCCATATGCTCCAACTATTACGTCATCGTATCCGTCGTTATTAACATCGCCAGCTCCGGAAACAGAATACCCTAAAAACTCCCATTGATACTCGCCAGTAAGAATTATGTCGGGGTCAGCATTAAGGCTCCCCTGCGAAGATCCGAAATAAATGTATGCTCTTCCTTTGTTATTTTCGTATCCGGGGGCTCCAACAATTACATCGTCATATCCATCGTTATTCACGTCACCTGCTGAAGAAACCGACGTGCCAAATTCATCAAAGAACCCCTCCGCGCTAAGAGTAAGATCTACACCACTATTAAGAATTGATCCTCCCAGGTATATATATGCCCGCCCTTCTTTTGAATTATAAGCTGGTGCTCCAACAATAAAATCATCAAAGCCATCATTATTCACATCTCCGGCGGAAGAAACTGATTTGCCGAATTCAGAATCGCCCAGACTGTTTATCTCAGAAAAAGTCTGGAGTTTTTCAGCCTGAGCAAATAATTGTAATGAAGTAATAAGACTAATTATCGTAAAGTAAATCAAGTATTTCATAACAGATTCCGAAAGTTAAATTCAATGTGGAGTAGAAGAAAAGTCTTTATAATGGATTGAATATAAGGAAAATCGTATAAACGTGAAATATCAAACTCGAAATGTCAAATGTGAAAAGAGTAAATATTTATTTGAAATCAGAATATAAATATGGATGGCATTCTCGCCCATTAAGTCCTTCAGTAATAATAAGTTGATTCCAGAGGGAAGGCTTCTTTCGTCTTATATCTTATAATTTCGATGAAGTGATTTTCAAGCGGGAAAATATGAAAATAAAATAAGGAGGACTTTTCAGTCCTCCTCTTATCATGAAGATAGACTACATATCAAAAATAAAACCGAGCTTTATGGAACGACCCTTATTAATTACACCATCTGGAAATACAAGAGAAATGGTATGGTATTCTTCATCAAAAATATTCTTAACAATAAATTGTGCTTTAACATGAGAAGAAAAATTATAGCTTAAAGCAGTATTCAAAATAAAATATGCATCCTGACTTGCCATAATTGCAATTTGATCTCTGTAAATACCGTTCACATTTATATTAATTGGACTAAGATTTACGTTTAATGCGAAGGAGGCAAAATTTGCCGGCATTAATAATAAATCAGCGTCCATTAAGTGTGTAAAGGTGGCTGCCAGAAGTATGTTCTCGGCAGGTGAGAATCTAAAATCAAATTCCAAACCATTTGTTTTTAGGTCGGCACCGTTTGTAAATGTTGCAGAGCCAAGAGGGTTATCCGGGCTATCAACCGGAGCATCCAGGAGTATCTGGTCTTTTATGTTGTTGTTGAAATAGGTTACCGTACCCTGAAACGCTGAAAATGATTGAGCATATGCCACCTCAATTGTTTGTACCGTTTCAGCCTTCAAATCCGGATTACCAAAATCTACGGGATTATTCTTATCATATAACTCAAGAAAGTTTGGAGCTCTGAAGGCATTCCCATACATGAACTTAATTTTCGAGTCGAAAGGGGTAGAGTATATAAATGCAAACCTTGGGTTAAATGAACTTCCAAAGTCATTGTAATTGTCAAATCTTACTCCGGCTGTTAGGGAAATGGATTCTCCTATTGTCTGCTTATCCTGTAAGTATAACCCAACTATATTACGACTCTCTTCCCGATTAAAAGTAGTTGATGCATCGGCAAATTCAACAACTCTCCCCTGAGGTTCAAGTTCTATCGGGTGATGGTTCATTAAATTTTTAACAGATGAGATTGCTGATTTTTCAAAGGAAGCACCGGCAATCAGTTGATTGGTCTTAGAAACCTTAAAAAATCCATCAACATTTAAATTAAAATTGTAACTCTCCAGAAAAGGTCCACCGACGAAGTTTTCACTTAGTGCAAATCCAGGTGCTATTTCGATTCCTGCCGGTATTAGAAGGGCTTGTGTAAGCCACTGGTCCTGCGAGTATCCTGAAGCAAACTCCAGCCGTACATCCTCGGAAACTTCCGTTGAAAATTTTGCGTCAAACGAGGATTGTTTTGTTTTTTCACTATTCACATTATTGGCAAGAGCTCCAAAGGTAAGAAAGTCATTTAAAGTTCTGTCCATGTGTCGAGCATGTAACGTAAGTGATTTGTAATTCATGGTAAAATATGCGTCCATTCCTTTTGCAGGATCAGTTGTTTCACCCTCGTTACCGAAAATATCAGTTACATTATTATATTCAAATCCCTCTTCTGAAAAGGCCTTTAAAAAACCTGCAATTTTCACATCACCATATTCGTGGGCAAAATTTGCCGAGGCTTCTCTTACATTTTCTGTTCCGAACTTCACATCAAACGAATTTAGATCATCAAATGTTCTTATATCAACTACTCCCAGGAAAGCATTCGATCCATAAAGTGCCGATCCGGGTCCTCTGATAATTTCAACCTGTTTGATGTTTTCAACGGGAATCATTCTGTTCAGAAGGCTAACGCCCCCTGTATAAAGATCATTTAATCTCTGTCCGTTTAATAAAAACAAGACAGATTCTGATAAGGCAGAACTTCTACCACGGGCAGAAATGCGATTTGCGGTTCCTTGTTCAATATCTCTGGTTGTTTGAAATCCCGGGACAAAATTTAGTAATTCTTCCAGCGAAGAAATTCCCATGGTTTCAATTTCTTTATGTGTAAATACAATTACCGAGGATGGTGCATCTGCCACGCCCTCTTCAGATTTTGAAGCTACTGATGAAGTAAGTGCCATGATTTCCTCAAAAGTAAGGTATTCAGCTTCTATTGTAAATCCGGGTTCTTCTTGTGCCAATATATTTGAAGTAAAAAGGAATAGGAGAAAAAGTGAAAATATGATAAAAGTTTTGCTAATGCTTTGCATTGTGCCTCCTAATTTAGTTTCTAGTTAGAATCATCGGATTATATTTTAAAAAATAAAGGGAGTTTAGGGATTTTTATCTACTAATAAATTTATATTTAGTTATTGTTAAGCGGGGTCTAAATTAATTGATAAACACAGGTCTTTAGTTTTACTATACAGATAACTTAATTACAATTAGTTTATTAGGTGTTCGAGTCAGAAAAATCGTTCGGTCCATTACTGATTCTTCTGCATAAGTCAACATTTCATTATCTTTGGGAACTTATTGGGACTATTTTGTGCTATTTACTGGAAAAACGTAATGATACAGACAAACAGAAAATATATAACCGCGGAAATGAAACTGGCGGATTTGATTATTGAAAACCCATCAATTCTGCTACTTGTAGAACATTTTGGACTCGATCTTATTGTACATGATAAAACTATAGCCCAGGTGTGCTTCGATAACAGATTAAGCCTAAAAGTCTTTCTCTCCTTCGCTAATCTTTACAACGGATTCCACCCTTTAGGCAGGGAAGAGTTTTCCAATAATGATATTGAGGATGTTATAAATTATCTGAAGAACTCCCATAATTATTACGAGAATGAAAAGTACCCTGAAATTCACAATCTTATCCAGGAACTTTATAAACTAAACGATTTGCCTGAGATAAAACTTATTGATAAATTTTTTCAGGAGTATTTTGAAGAAGTTAAAGAACACCTTACCTACGAGAACACGACTGCGTTTCCTTATTTTAAGGAACTACTTGCCGGACGGATACCTGCTGAGGCTGAGCGGGTTAAGCAGGATTTCTCAGTTGCTGAATACAGCGATCATCACACTGATATTGAATCGAAGCTTACTGATCTTAAAGAGCTTCTCCTTAAACACGTTCCTGTTCAAAATGATCGAGTGCTGCGCCGGAAAATTATTCTTGGTCTCTTCGAAGTTGAGCATGACCTGAATATTCATTCCACAATAGAAGAAACCATTCTAATGCCATTTATTGACAGACTGGAAAAGAGTCTCTTTTGAGTAAGAATAAAGTAAATATTGCCATTCTTGAACCATCACAAATTGTATACGAAGGCCTTTCTAATTTACTTTTGAAGTCCGGTAAATTTTTTCATCTTTTCAGGATAGACAGCTTTAGCGAATTGGAAAAAAATATTCGGGAAGAGGAGCTTGATATTCTTATCATTAATCCGGCACAAGTGCAGAACAAGGAAAAAGAATTCGCCTCATTACGTAAATTAAGACCCGAGGCATGCTGGGTTGCCTTAATCTATAGCTTTTATGATCAACATTTTATTTCACTTTTTGATAAGTCAATACATATTACCGATTCGGTTGAAAAAATCATTGAATCGATTGACCGTTTAAATGATCCGGCCGCGCCAAGCCAATACCTGGATCAGGATGACTTATCCGAACGTGAAATTGAAGTTCTCAAACTGGTCATTGGAGGTATGTCAAATAAAGAAATAGCCGATAAGCTTTTCATTAGTATCCATACTGTTATTAGCCACCGTAAAAACATCTCTCAGAAAACCGGCATTAAGAGTCAATCAGGGCTCACCATCTATGCTATTTCAAACAAAATTATACAAATCGAAGACTACAAAAACTAAGCTTTTTACCCTTCTATCCCTATAATCAGGGATGAAACCAGCAAAGATTCCCCTTTTATAGCGATTGAAAGGGGATAACCACATCTATAATTTTATTCCAGGAATTAAATTAAAATTCGGAGTAATAAAAATGAATAGATCAGCAATGATTTTTGGGATTGTCCTTTTTTTTCAAGTTATAGCTCAGGGGCAACAATTCTCTTCCAAGAATGATGGCACGGCTGAAGAAATGTTCGACACTACCAACAATGAATTATTCACTCATGAAGTTTCTTACATCGGTGATTTTGTTTCAAACCTGCATGGGGGCAGGCAAACAGGAACAGCTTATCTTGGAATGGCGAACATAAAAATTGGCTTCGATACAAAAAGAATTGGACTTTGGAAAAACGGAAAAATTTTTATAAACGGTGCTTCCACGCATGGTGCGACACCTACAGAAAAATTGTTTGGTGATTTTCAAGTCGCTTCTAACATCGAGGCCGGCAACAATATTTATATCCAGGAATTATGGTATAAACACAGCCTTGAAAACATTGACATCACTATTGGCCTGCAGGATTTGAACTCAGAATATGTTGCCTGTGATAACGCCGGATCATTTTTAAATAGTTCATTTGGTATCCCATCGGTTATTTCGGAAAACGTTCCAGTGCCTATTTTCCCATTAACCGCTTTAGGAATATCCGGAAGGCTTGAGATTAACAACTCTTTGGCAATACAGGCTGCAATATTTGATGGCTTACCGGAAGATTTTGAGGATAATCCATACAACCTTAACTGGGATATTAAGAATGACGACGGTGTGCTGATCATATCGGAACTACAACTGTATACTGAACTCAATGACTTGACTGGCAGTATTAAAGTCGGAAGTTATTATCATTCTCATTTGAGGCTGCAAAATGAAAATAGTGAAATTGCTGAAACTATTTTTCATAAAAATTATGGATTCTATCTTCTTCTTAATCAGGAGCTATGGCAGGGGAGCGATAATGAAAAAATATGCCTGTTTACTCAAATCGCGGCAAGCCCCGGAAGTATAAATCGGCATAGTATTTTTTGGGGTGGTGGAATGCACTATTCGGGATTATTCAGCAAAGATGGAAGTGACGAATTTGGACTTGCCTTTGCACACGCTCGTTTTAGAGAAGGAATTGTAAGTCACGAAACAACAATTGAAATGTATTACAAATTACCGGTAACTGAAAATTTATTTCTGCAGCCGGATGTACAGTACATAATTAACCCGGCAAGCTCCGATGAAGCCTTAAATAATGCCTTTGCCGCAATAATAAGATTTGGAATAAATTTTTAGGAATATTATGCAGACAGAGATTAAATTATCAGCAAAACTTAGTGGTCTGAAGAATGGCGAAAAGGGAATTATTACCAAAATAATCGGGCACGGGGCATTCCATAAACGTATCACTGAAATGGGATTTGTAAAGGGGAAAACTGTACATGTAATTAAGAACGCACCTTTGCAGGACCCTATAGAGTACGAAATTCTTGATAGCAGGGTTTCACTCCGCCGCAGTGAAGCCAACTTAATAGAAATTGTTAGCCTGGATGAATATGATACTTCAATTGAAACTTTTTACGGCGGTACAACAGAAGACAATTTAATTGTTAGAAAAATAGAAGAGCAGAGCAAGACGATCAACATTGCTCTGGTAGGTAATCCTAATTGTGGAAAAACAACTCTCTTTAACTATGCTACCGGCAAGCATGAACGTGTTGGTAATTATGGCGGCGTTACTGTTGATACAAAAGAAGCCCACCTTAAAATGGATGGCTACAAGCTAAATGTTACGGATCTTCCCGGCACTTATTCTATTTCTGAATTCTCGCCCGAAGAACTTTTTGTCCGCAAACATATATCCGACAGCCTGCCGGATATTGTTGTGAATGTAATTGATGCCTCGAATCTGGAGCGCAACCTATACCTTACCTCACAACTAATTGATATGAATATTAAAGTTGTGATAGCTCTTAATATGTATGATGAGCTTGAAAAGAAAGGGGACAAATTTGACTATGAGCACCTGGGAAAAATAATTGGTATTCCTATTATTCCCACCATTGGTTCAAAAGGAAAGGGGATAAAAGAACTCTTCAGTAAAGTTATTGACGTACATGAGAACAGGGATAGCGATGCAAGGCACATTCACATCAATTATGGCAATGATCTGGAAGAGGCAATTAAGAGACTGAGAGACGAAATCAAAAAGAATGCTGCATTGTGTGTGAAGTATTATCCTCGTTACTCGGCAATTAAGTTATTGGAGAATGACAAAGATTTCGCTCAGCAGTTGGGTCAGTTTGCTAACACGGGCGATATACTTCTACAGGCGGAAAGAGAAATTGAAACCATGGAGAAGGATTACAAAGAAACTTCAGAAACAATTATTGCGGATGCAAAATACGGTTTTATTCATGGTGCCTTAAAAGAAACATACAAACGTAAACCGGCTAGCAGCCGCAAAATAAGCCGATCAGTTGATGAGATCCTCACCCATAAAGTTTTGGGGTTTCCCGTTTTCATTTTTTTCCTTTGGGCTATGTTTCAACTAACGTTTTCACTTGGCAGCTATCCTATGGAGTGGATTGATTCAGGTGTGTCGGGGCTTGGAAGTTTTGTTAGTAATATAATGCCGGAAGGTTCACTTCGCGATCTTTTGGTCGATGGAATAATCGGTGGAGTAGGAGGCGTTATAGTTTTCCTACCAAATATTCTGATACTTTTCTTTTGCATTTCACTGATGGAAGATACCGGATATATGGCGCGTGCCGCTTTTATAATGGATAAGCTCATGCATAAAATGGGACTTCATGGCAAATCATTTATTCCTCTTATCATGGGATTCGGCTGCAACGTACCTGCTGTTATGGCTACCCGTACACTTGAAAACCGTAAGGATAGAATACTTACTATGCTCATTATTCCCTTTATGTCATGCAGTGCACGTTTACCTGTTTTCGTTTTATTCATATCTGCATTTTTTCCCGTTAACCAGGGACTGGTGCTCCTCTCGGTATATTTAATTGGTATAATGCTGGCTGTATTAGTTGCATTGTTTTTCAAAAAGATTTTCTTTGCAAAGGAAGACGTTCCTTTTGTAATGGAACTGCCCCCTTACAGAATACCAACCTTACGGAATACGCTTGTGCATATGTGGGGGAAAAGCGTGCAGTACCTTACAAAGATGGGAACGATAATACTTACCGCATCTATTCTCATCTGGGCTCTGGGATATTTTCCAAGAAATGTGGAGTACTCACAGGATTATAACTCTGTTGTTGAAAGAATATCAAAAGATAATTCTCTGAGCGATTCAGTTAAAGAAGAGCAAATATCACAGATTGAAATTGACAAAGAATCAGAAAGGATGGAGAAGTCATACATCGGGCAGATGGGACATTTTATTGTACCTGTGATTGAACCTCTTGGGTGGGATTGGAAGATTGGGGTAAGTATTCTTACAGGTCTTGCCGCTAAAGAAATTGTGATTGGTTCGATGGGTGTTCTTTATCAATCAGATATGGAAGCGGATGAGACTTCAGTAAATCTTAAAACCAGATTACAGCAACAGGTATTTACAAGCGGCCCCCAAATTGGGAAAAGAGTCTTCTCGCCGGTGGTTGCCTACTCATTGATGTTGTTTATACTTATTTACTTCCCTTGCGTGGCAGTAATAGCCGCCATTAAAAAAGAAGCCAACTGGAAGTGGGCAAGTTTTACCATGATTTATACAACTGTAATTGCCTGGTTTGTGGCTTTTGCCGCATATCAGATTGGCAGTTTATTATAGGAAAGATTTATTATGATTCAGGATATACTTGTGTTTTTGATAATAAGTGGAACAGTTTTAATAAATGTCTTTTACTTTGCCAAGAGCTTAAAGGTAGGGGACGCAAATTCTGCGTCCCCTAAAAACAAATGTGGTGGATGCACGGGATGTGATTTATCGAAAGCGATAGAATCGAACAACCAATAGAAATAGAATGAATCATTGTTCTCAAGCATTTTTCTCTCATCATGATGATGGTATAATGTTTCTGATGAAAGAAATGTTATAATATTACATCAAGGATTGTATTCGTGTCTTAAGTCATTGATTTAGTTGCCATCGCAGGGAAACAGGCAGGAGAATAATTAAGTTGAAGAGAGGAAATGAGTTAATTCTGCTCCTGTAATTTAAGAATGAGATCTATGAGTTGACCACGGTGTTTAACGCCTATCTTTTTGTAAATCGCTGAAACATGATTTCTAACGGTACTGGATGAGATAAAAAGACTGTCCTCAATTTCCTTATTGTTTTTGCCCTGTAGAATCAAGTGAAGCACTTCCTGTTCCCTTTTCGATAGATCAAATTTTTCCTGGATAATAATAATCAGCTCCGAACTGATTGGGGAGGGAAGCGGGACAATTGTTTTTACACAATAAATTGTAAACCACCAGACTAAAACTATGTTCAGGTAAAACCTTATCAATAAAGGGACTATCTCAAACTTTGTTTTAAATATCGAGAAAAAAATGAAGAGCAAATACCCGGCTAAGAACTGAAAGAGAATAAAATTCAATGACTTTCTTTTCTCTCTGCTCATTTCTGGTCTATTATTGAAGAGATAAAATATTGCGGTGATAACAATTAAAAGAAAAGGGATTAAGTATTTACTTTTTGTTGTACAAAAATGGATATAAGAATTATCTATTAATACCACATGCTGACCGTAGATTAAAGATACAACAAGTATTATGATCCAGAAAAGAGCAGCCCCGGTTGAAAAAAACTTGTTAAACGCAGGAGTAATTCTTTTCCCCAGGACAAGTCTGACCAGGTTAATGAACGAATATAAAATGCAGACAGAGAGTAAATAAATACTTATTCCCCATATTATTGTCTGCAGCTCACCCTGATATAAAGAAATATTAAGGTTGGCGTCAATATAATCTTCCCAAAGCTGAATGATGATTTCAACATTGTTAAATGTTATGAATATCAAAACCGCCCTGGAAATAGATTCTTTTTGAGACCTTGACAACTGATAAAAGTAAAAATTAATTGAGGCGCTGATTGCCAGAATTAAGATTTGTACTATTATTAAGAAATGTGTCATGTGATAAGCTGATTCTGAATTAGATAATCCCTCACTGGAAAAAATACACAAAATCTTAGAACCACACAAACCCGGGCATGAACATACATTAGAGAACCGGCATTCATAATTGCAATCGGACAATAATTTACACAAAAACAAAAGAGAAACTTCTTTTGATTCCTTTATTTCAATGTTAAGAACCGGTACAGATGTACTGTTTTAATAAACGGTACATATATCCGATTGTGCCGGATGTATCCGCAATTTATGTTTCGTTTAGTTTTTTCAAATTCACTTGTTTTCATAAAAGCTTAAGGACAAAGAAATTGGGAAAGTACAAAATGAAAAATTCGATTTTGTTTTATGTTTTAACCGGGATTGTCTTTATAACCTGTAATTTACTCACTGCTCAAAACCAAACCGGCGCCACGGAAAGATATACGGATGAATATCCAAAAGTATTATATCCGCTTAAGATTTCATCGCCTCCCAAAATAGACGGAATTATTGATGAACCGATGTGGAACTCAGCTTTAAAAATAAAGGATTTCAAAACTTATTCTCCTGATTTCGGTAGAGATCTTTCCGCGTTAACAGAATGTTATATGGCATATGATGTCGACAATCTTTATTTCGCTTTTAACTGTGCTGAAAGGGGTGGGATTAAATCTTCTATCGCCGGAAGGGATGAAATAACCGGGGATGATTTCGTTTGTATTAAACTTGATTCTTTCGGTGACCAGCAAAGCCTGTATTCCTTTTATGTTAATCCCCATGGCATTCAGGCAGACAGCCGTGATACCCGATCAAATCAAAATTTTCAGTTCGACGCACTTTGGGATTGTGAGAGCGTTTTAAGCAGTGAAGGATATACAGTAGAAATTAAAATCCCTCTGAAGAGCATACGTTTCCCTCAAAAGGACTCTCTTGTCATGAAAATTCTTTTGCAGCGTAACTTTGTTTTGCAAAATGAATGTGGTACGTATCCCGCAATGGATCCGCAAAAAGGGCTTGACTGGCTGACGCAGACAATGCCGGTTGTGTATGAAAGCTTGAATGTGAACCAGTTGGTTGAAATACTACCAGCCCTGACGTATTCACACAAAGAAATGAATGACAGGGGAGTGATGACTCAGAACGAGAACAGGGGCAAAATTAGCTTAACGGGAAAATACGGCATTACGCAGGATTTGATTCTAGACGCAACTTATAACCCTGATTTCAGTCAGGTAGAAGCCGATGCCGGACAAATTGATGTGAACTTGCGTTATCAGTTGTATTATCCCGAGGCAAGACCGTTTTTTCTTGAAGGGAGTGAGAACTTTACAACTGCAATTGGACCGCGGCTTATTCACACGAGAAATATTGTGAATCCAATTTATGGCGCTAAGTTAACGGGGAAAATTACCGAGGGACATTCCATATCGGCTCTATATGTAAAAGATGAATTGCAATCAGCTCCGGGTCAATATCATGAACGGGCTGATTTTGGGATATTACGATATAAAGCTGATCTGGGTAGCAGCAGCTATATTGGGGGACTTTTTACCGCCAAAGAATTAAGCAATTACAATAACAGAGTTGCGGCATTTGATGGTTATATCAGCACTTCAGAGGGGAGCGGTGTCGCTTTTTTAAGTTCTTATTCACATACCTCCGATAAGAATAATTCTATAGAAAACAAGGGGCATGCCTTACAGGTAAAGTACAACGAAAACACACGAGAAAAATTGTTTTACGCTGAATTTATAAAAATATCGTCATCCTTCAACCCTGAACTTGGATTGCCTGAAAGAACAGGCATGATGAGTTTTTCCACTACATACGGAAGAATATTTTATCCGCGATCCGAAATGTTGCTAACTGTAAAACCGGTGCTTGAACTTGTGTTAAGAAAAGATGATCTGAGCGGATTATGGGAAGAAACAGTTGAGTTTTGTCTAAGGAATACCTTTGCCAATAGAATTTCCAGCCATTTTCTTGTTGCCTATAACAGTGAGGTTTTTCTCGGTAATAAATTTAAGAGAAATTATATCCATTTTGGACTTGAATCCCAGGTAACCTCAAAACTATACTTTCTTTTTGATTCTGAGATTGCGCAGGCAATATACTATGATAATAATCCTTACCAGGGTTTAGAACGTTATGCTTATAGCGAATTAATATTTCAGCCTTTCAGCTACATAAATCTAAGCGCTTCGGTTAATTATTCGGATTTTTACAAAGAAACAAATGGAGAGAAAATTTTTGATTATTTGATACTTCGCCTGAAGGCATCATATCAATTCAGCAGGCATCTTTATTTTAGGGGTGTTATTCAGAGTAACAACTATCGTAAAACACTGCTTACGGATTTTCTGCTATCATATACTTATAGCCCCGGCACAGTCCTGTACCTGGGTTACGGGTCGATGTATGAAAAAACTGAATGGAGAACCGACAGATATTACCAATCTGAAAATTATCTTGAAACAAATAGAGGTTTCTTTTTGAAAGCATCATATTTGTGGCGATTATGAGAGTATAAGAATATCAGGAATATTCTGTGCCGGATGTAGAGACTGAATAGCCAAATTCTGAGTTACCTTTAATGTTTGTTTCAGTTAACGTTTGAAGCAGGTTTACCGGGGCATAAAGTGTGAGGGCTAATAATATACAAATTGTGTAGAACGCTCTGTTGAAATAATCTGGTGAGTTCAAATTAAAGTCTCGTAATAATTGTAGAGGAGGGTCTCAGACCCTCCTTACAGCTATGTCTATTTTAACAAAATCATCTTACGTGATTCAATAAAACTACCAGCTCTTAATAGGTATAAATATATTCCAGAAGATACATTCCCCGCATTCCATGTGCGTTCGTAGTACCCTGGTGACTGTGGGCCGTCCTGTAAAGTGGAAACGAGGTTACCTAGTAAATCAAAGATCCTCAGCGTCACAATTGGACTGTCACTCCGGGCTTGGTCCGGAGTCTGCCCGTTTAGATGCTGAAACGAGTTCAGCATGACATTACTGGGAATAGCATACCGAATGGTAGTTGAGGGATTAAACGGATTCGGGTAATTCTGTGATAACTCGTAATCTGTTGGTATTCCGTTCAAGTCATTGATCCCTGTCGGATCTGGAGTAACAGTTATTGTAACTACAGTTTCATCTGTTCCGCCATCCGCGTCAGTGACTGTAACAGTTAATTCAACGTTACCGTCAAAAGATTCTTTCGCGGAGAGACGGAGAAAGAAAAAAAAAGCGAAAATTAATTCGCCCTTGTAGATCTCTAATATCTAAAATCTAACGGCTTGCTACTTGAGCAGAATCATCTTGCGACGTTCAATGTAAGTTCCCGCTCTTAATACATACAGATATATCCCTGATGCCACGTTCCCCGCATTCCATGTGCGTTCGTAATATCCGGGTGATTGAGAACCATCCTGCAAGGTTGCTACAAGGTTGCCGAGGATGTCGTATATATATAATGAAACATTTGTAGCGGACAGGGCCGTGCCAGAGGCAGGTGAAACATGCCGTGTCCCTACAGACGATGGAATGCCGTAACGGATAACAGTCGATGGATTAAACGGATTCGGGTAGTTGTTATCCAGAAATATTTTATTCGGGAGTGTCTTTTGGATATTTATATAAGTTACAAGGTTCCATGTGACTAAATCATTCAATACAGTTTCTGAAGCGAGATTTTGAAGGTAATATGCCTCTTTAGCAGATAGCATACTATGATAGGTGTTCTCTGAAAGCCTCTCTCCAAATATTGTAGAGTAGAAAACACATGCCCCTATATATGAACCACGTAAAGCCGGGTGTGCTCCATCTGCGGCGAATAATACTATATCGTTTTTTTCAGCTCTTGCCGTCTTCCATGCCCAGCCTACCGGTGCAATCTGAAGATTAAGCTGGTTGGCAATGTAAAGTGTACCTGTGTAGATTTTGTTCATATATTCTTCGTATGAATAGTTACCCTCATTTGGAATTTCAACTCCATCTTCTAATCCAAAAACCATTTGGTAAATGACCTTTGACTCACTATGATTACTTCTTATACCAGCTAAAAGTTTGTTAATACAATTTATCTCGATGTTATACATGTCATCAAAGGCAGTTATATCGTCGGATTGCAGTATAACGTAATCCCACTGTTTTTGATTTATTTTTGTGTAGATGTCAGATGAATTAGCATGGGCACGGAGTGAAACACCTGGAAGCGTCCACGTATCTACTTCTAAATTTTTCCCCTCAGCGCTTGCAAGTTCAACCAACATACCCGGTAAATTATTTGAATATGTAAGACTATTCCCGATGAATAAAACTTCTGTTTGATTTTGCGCAAAGATGGTTGTTGTGATTAAATATATTAACAGGAAGGTCTTACTCAAAAGTGTCATATATAATATTCCATGAATCAGTTATTATTTTTTGTCGGTGAAATGGATGTTTTATAATAATAAAATAAAAAGGCAGGAGGTGATATTTTAATTAAGCGGTGAGATGGTCATATTAAACGGACGATATTTTTAATGAATGACTAAAGAACGCTTAGCGTCAGGTAAAAAATGAAGAAATGTCGGGACAAAAAAGTCGATGCTGCAAATATTGCTTGATTTGTTTTAAATGGTACTGTTTCAATAAAATTATCTGAAAGACTTTTTTTTCTGGGAATAAAATAATTCCGATTATATTTCTGGCTACTCTACAAAAATTTTTCTTGTCGATAATTTCTTTGAAGCCGGAAGAATTGAAAAAAAGCGGATATTAATCCGTCCCATTTTTTTCTCAATTCTTACAGATATCTATTTTAATAAGATCATTTTGCGGCTTTCAACATAGCTATCTGCTCTTAACACGCATAAGTAAATTCCTGATGAAACGTTACTTGCGTTCCATGTCCGGTCGTAATATCCGGGTGATTGCGGACCATCCTGCAGAGCGGCAACAAGATTGCCGAGGATGTCGTATATATATAATGAAACATTTGTAGCGGACAGGGCATGCCCTGTCCCTACGGACGATGGAATGCCGTAGCGGATTATTGTCGAAGGATTAAACGGATTCGGGTAGTTCTGATATAATGTGATTTGAGTTGGTATTTCGTCAGACTTTTCCATTCCTGTTGGGTTAGATGTAACTGTTATAATAATGAATCCACTTGCCGTGCCGCCCTGTTCGTCTGTAACTGTAATTGTCAGTGTTACATTACCTGTAAATGAATCCACCGGAAGCAGCGTTAAAACACCTGATTTTGCTTTATAGTTGACATAAACAGAATCGGGGGATATTTCGAAGCTTAGAATAAGTAAACTATCTGGCGACTCGACATCACTTATGCATGAACATAACTCAATTGATTTGGTTGAACCGCTTGCAATGGTAAGTTCCGCTGGTAAACCGCTTATTTCGGGTATATCATTAACTGCTGCAATCGTTAGACTGATATCAGTTTCACAGGTTAATTCGCCGTCGCTGATTATTACATGCAGAAGAGCAGTCCCGAAATAATTTTCCAGGGTTGTTATTGTGTAGTGTTTATTATCATTAGAGTTAAAAAATATATTTTCATTGTTACAGGAAATACTAAATGATAATGTGGAATCAGCATTGTCAGGATCGGTTATTTGATCATACCAGTCAATTACGCTAATCGAATAAGGAATATCTTCGAACATATTAATTGAAGCCAGTGATGAAACTGTAGGTGCATCGTTTTTGCCTGTTATGGTTATAATGAAAACTTTCTCCGTACTTGTATTTCCGTAAGCATCTGAAATAGTAAACTTTATGCTGTCTGACTCCGCCTCACTTCCATCATGAATATATTGAACATTTCCCTCCAGAAGATCTGTGTGAGAAAATGAAAGTGTTTCCATGGAAGATTTATATAATTGACTTGTACTCACAATTAAGAATCCATGCCTGGGCAATTGAGTAACATTATATACAAGCGAAGATGTATCACTATTAGCATCGTGTGCAGATAATAAACTAGTTGTTAAGGTGAGAATTCCACCTTCACTGAGTGAGCCGCCGGTATTAACGTTAATAACCGGTACGCTTATACCTGAACCGACTTTAACATTGAATGTAGTTTCTGTAAACAGACCGCCTGTATCTGTTGCTCTGATAGTGATATCCGATAAGCCGTTTGTGGAAAGTCCGTAATCAATAACTAATGTAGTGCCGGATATAAACAAAGAAGTAAATAACCCCGCGTTTGAGATATTCTTTATTGTGTAATCTAGTCCTGCAGAACCGTCATCAGCGTCGTCGAAGGAAAGTGTTAAGTCAATAACTGTGTTTTCGGCACCTGTGTCAACTTCAACATTGGCAATCCCCGAAGTAGTTGGAGTGCTGTTTAATACTACTTCTACCCTTGATATCTCACTTGTTGCAGATCCTACTCCTGAAGCATCACAAATACTGAAATCTATAAACCGTGTAGCTAGCGAGGGCGAAATGGAGTTTGTGTTCTTATATGAAAGCTCCCTGAGCAAGGAATTAACCCGTGCCAAAGTTGAGTTAGCGTTAAAAGTAATAACCAGGTCATTTCCGTTCTTACCATCCGATGTTATAGTGCCAACTAAAACGGCTTCAATAAAAACGTCACTTCCGTTTATCATTCCTGCGCTTAATGTAACAGAACCCGAAGTATTAATCGCTAGGTCGTCCTCTGCTGCCTGTAATCCGGAAGAAATAGAAACCGTTAGATTACCTGAATTGAAGGTTGGTGAATCCTGATCACTAACCGTAGCGTTAGATCCTTTATCCAGAAGTAACGCGGTACCTCTTATATAGTTCTGGGAATCACCATTTAGATTTGAAATTACTGGTGGATTTTGAGTTACGGTAACAGTTAGTAAAGCAGTGTCCGCTGAATTGCCTCCATTGAGATTTCCATCCCCATCATCTAAAGTTAAGGTAAAATTTCTGTCACCAACACCTGCCGGGACTGAATACATTAAATTATTTAGTAAATACCCTATTCGGGTTAAAGTAGAATTCGCATCGAATGTAATTATTAAATCATTCCCCGCCTGTCCATTGTCGGGGTTGTTTACTGTTCCAACAATAATTCCGTATACTGAGATTGATTCTTCCGAGTCAATAACACTATCAGAACCGGATTTTACAATTACGCCGTCAACCTTCCATGATCCGTTTGTTGTTCCAGAGGTTTGAACAATTGAAATACTTCCGCCATCGCTGTTAGGCGAGTCGGGATTTGTAACTGTTGCACTTGATACAACATCTATGTTCGAGGCTGAGCCGCCGGCAATGATAAAAGAATTATCCCCACTAAGATTTGAAATAACCGGGGGTTCGTTTATAGGTTTAACATTTATGATGGAGGTTATACCCGGTGAACCGGTATCCGATCCGTTAGCAGATCCGCCATCATCCTTAAGTGAAACTATTGTGATAACTCTTTCAACTGAGCCGGGATTGTTACTGGTGTTTTGGTAAGTTATCCCATCAATAATACTTTGTGTTACCGCCGCAGTAATTCCTCCAACTTTCGAAACCTTAACAGTTGCTGTCGAACCCGAAGAAACTATCTCAATTGTCATTCCATTGCCGGATGTAACAAGAGAGTTGCTGTTTGTAAGTGTGAAAGAGTTTCCATCGATAGAGAGGTATTCGCTATTTCCGTCCGCAACATTTTGGATAGTTAATGTAAATTCCAAAATATTCTGACCAGGTTCTTCTGTAGAAACCGTAATGGTTGAAAACAAATCAACGGCAGCGCCGCCTTCTGTAAAATCAGGATCATCTCCTGTGGCTGTTAAAGTGGGAGGATAATTAATATCTGCCACAGTTATCTGAACAGAATCACTGGCGGTTGAAAATGCGGAACCAAGTATAGTGTTCACACTGATTGTGCCATTTGATCCTCCCGATGTTCTATCCCATCCCTTAAAATTGATTGCTTCCTCAACAAAACCGGAAATTCCATTATCCGGTTTATAATACAACCTTGTAATGTCGTCGGCAAATAGTAAGAGTGCACTTGTTTCGCTTACTACTCCGGTTAGCTCTGTCCAAACCGTTCCGTTGTCGAGTGAATACCAGAGAGTTCCCTGAACATTTACATCAGTAACGGCTAAGCCGGGTGAATCATTATCATTGTCGGAAAAATTATTTATTATATCACCGCCGCCAAAGCCGCCGCCCACATTAATAATTTCCGAAACCAGGGTTGAGTAAACTGTTGATCCATTTACCGGATCGCCTATGTCCTCTGGGACGCCATTAAATTCCGGTGCCTTTCCGTTATCTAATACAGGAGCGTCATTAACGCCTATAATTGACACAAGGGTGCTGTCTAGAAATGCTGTAGAATCGGCACCGCCGTTTGCTCTCCCACCGTCATCTTTCACGGAATAAATAACTATTTTACGGTCAGATGTTTTTATGGCAGTACTTGTATTTTTATAAGTCATGTTATCAATAATATCCTGAACAACAGCAGAGGAAAATCCTGTGCCACCTGAAATTGTATCTATTAAGGTAACATAAGTCCAAGTATCCGAAGTATCCCTGTTAGTAACCAACACGTGAATGTTGTTGTTTGTTGTTGTAAGGGAATCGCCAATCCCCAATCCCACATCACTTCCGTCAATATTAAGTATTTCATCCATACTGTTTGATACATTGTTGAGACGGAAAATTAATTCAATAACATTCTGACCAGCCTCAACTGTAGAGAAAGTAACCCCCGAAAAAAGATCAACTGCAGGATCGCCCTCTGTAAAAGTAGGGTCATTGGCGGTTGCAGTTAGTGCTGGCGCATCATTAATATCAGTGATGTTAATTGAAATATTGTCAGTTGCAGTCGAAAAAGAAGTGCCAATCGTTGTGTTTACGGTTAATGCTCCGTTTGCATCCCCTGAAGTTCTGTCCCAGGCTTTAAATACTACTGCATCACCGATTATTCCGCTCACGTTCGTATTTGGCTTAAAGTATATCCTTGCGTTGGCAAAAAGAACAAGCGCACTTGTTTCACTTATTACACCGGTCAGCTCCGCCCAGTTTGTGCCGCCATTCAAAGTGTACCATATAGACCCTGAGTTAACATCTGTAATAGCAATGCCGGGTAAATCACCCTCGGCATCGTAATAATTGTCATATGTACCGCCTATATCAATAACGTCGGAAACGAGTAAGGAGTTGTTGGTTGACCCATCAGTAGGATTTTCCTGATCTTCAAAAATATCTGTAAATGCAGGAGAGGCAGTATTATCAAGAACCGGCGCATCATTAGCAGCAACCACTGTTATCGTTGAAGCGGTGTTTAGAGCACTTGTATCAGTTCCGCCGTCACTAGTTCCGCCATTATCTTTTACAGATGTTAAAGTTACAACACGGTTGCTTGTATTTGGTGTATCATTCTCATTTCTGTAAGTTATTCCATCAACAAGTGTCTGTATTGCTGCTCCGCTGATCCCACCAGCCTTTGAAATGGTAACCGTTGCCGTTGCAGCAACAACACTAACTGTTACAGTCATGCTGTTGGTAACTGTAATAAGGGAGTTACCATTCATAAGGGTAACATCACTTCCGTCAATCGATAAAATCTCATCGGCGCCGTTGTTCACATTTGTGATGGTAAGTATCAGTTCGGTTATTGTTTGTCCGCTTTCAACTGTTGATATTGAAGTTGCCGAATAAAGAGATACAGCCGCGCCATCCTCGGTGAATGTCGGAGTACTTGTGGTTGCTGTTAAAGTCGGTGGGTCGTTAACCGTTGTTATATTCACTATTACATCATTATTGTCGCTGGGTGTTGCTCCCCCGTTTGTTACAACAACTCTAACTGTCCTAGAACCCGGTGGGTCATTCGAATCATAGAAATAATTTATATTTTGCAAAAGAGTGCTGATCTCTGCATCTGTAGCGGAGGCATTTAAATTTATTACCAGATTTGCGCCATCCTGTCCCGTTGTTCCGATAGAACCTATCATTACTGCTGCAATTGTAACTGTGCTGCCGTTCGTCATTCCCGCAGAAAGCGTAACTCCGGCGCCATCAACTATTGATATGTCATCGTTCGCAGTAGATCCGATTACTGAAACGGTTAAGTTCCCTCCATCATATCCGGCAACGTCAACATCAGAAATAGATGCATCTGCTCCATTATCAATTTTTACTGCGCCTCCGCCTTCGGTAAAACCCACACTATCTCCATCCAGATTAGAGATTACCGATTGTGCAAACACAGAACCTGCGAAAACAAAAACAATCAGAAGAGTTATGCTAGTAAGGTATTTAATCATAGAGTCAATCAGCTACTTTATTAATATCATTTTTTTTACTTCGCGGTATTTATTGCTCTCCGAATTAACCGAAAGCACATAGAAATATATCCCTGACGAATTATTTATCCCGTTCCATTTGTATTCATAGTAGCCGGGGCTTTGCGGCTGATTAACAAGCGTTGCCACTTCGTTGCCAAGGATGTCATAAACTTTTAATTGTACATGTAGTATGGAAAAATTATCTGTGCTGCTGGGTATGCCATAACGAATGGTTGTACTTGGGTTAAATGGATTCGGATAATTTTGTTGCAGCACAAATTTTGTCGGTATATAGTTCGGATCTTCTTGTTCAGTAACATTTGAAACAACATTTAAGTATGTGGTAGCACTAGTTCTGCCGCCCTCTTCATCAACAACAATTATTGTCAATGTTGTGCTTCCAAGAAAGGAACCCATGGACATAAAATTCGACATACAACGACGCGCGTTGTAGCTGGCGAATATTGAGTCAGAGTTTATTTCAAAACTGATTCTTAATAAACTATCAGGTGTTTCAATGTCTTCAATGAATTTTAGTAGATCAAGTGATTCAACCTTTCCACGGGTAATAGTAATTACTGAAGGCAAACCGTTTATTTCCGGTAAGTCGTTAACCGCCTGTATCACAAGAGCTGTTTTTACAAGGCATGAATCTCCGGTTGGATCATTGAACATAACCCAGACAGTATCAATACCAAAATAGTTCTCCTCGGAAGTTATTTTATACAACGTGTCATTTATTGCAGTCAGACAAACGTTATCACTTGTGCAATTCATGCTGAATGTCAAAGTCGAATCGTTGTCGTCAGGATCGTTAAGACACTCGTACCAGTAGCTGAGCCCTAGAAAAAAAGGTTCGTCCTCTTCCATCACAATGTTTGCCAATTCTTCAACAGCAGGAGGGTCGTTTACACCTTTTATACTAATATTAAGCGTAAACGGATTCGATATTCCGCCCCGGTTATCTGTTAATGTGAAAACAAAATAATCGGTATCTGCTTCACCACCATGGTGGGTGTACTTTAGCTTTCCGTTGGCAATATCGTTCTGTGTAAAGGTAAATGAAGCGCCTGTTTTTAAAAGGGCATTATTAAAAGACAATTCTCCATAGAGAGGCTCTTCAACAACATCAAATATAATTGAATAAGATGGACCGTCAGGGTCGGTTGCTTTTATGTTTTCATCACTGAAAATAAAACTACCACCCTCAACAACTTCAACTCCGCTGTTAAATCTTACAATGGGTATATTGTTCGCCTCGGTTACCTCAATGTTTCTGGTTAATACGTTACTGTTTACATTACCGTCTGAAACGGTAAGTGAAATAGTTCTTACCGATTCGGTTGGGTTTGTTGATCCATTGATGTATGTAACGGATCTTACCGCGTCAACATAGGTATCTTTCGTGGCGATACCTGTTAAGGTTAGTTTGCCAAGAGCCAAATCCCACGTACCGTTAATTCCATTCTTATTTATAAATGATAAACGGTCTTCAGAAGAAATGTAATTATTAGTTATCTGTATTTCTGCTCCTGCACAGTTCATATCATCCGGATCACTTAAAAGAACTGCAGGAAATACTACAAGAGAACTTCCCTCGGCGTAACTGGTACTTGCACCGGGATTTGATATGTATATGCTTTGATTATTGCCAAGTGTCCAAAATGACAAACTATTTACATTGGTAAGTGTTATTTTTTTATTGGGCGTGTCCGCTATTCCGCCCTGCCTTACCCATGAACCTCCGGCATTTGTGGATCGGAAAAGCTGAAGTGCGTTTTCGTCAAGACCATTAAGTTCGTCACCGTCATAGAAAACCGTAAGCGTTGCGTCTAGTCCAGTATTGGTTGTGGGAATAACATCATAATAACGAAGTATGCTTCCGTTAGTGTTTGTTGTCTGTACAATATGCCGGCGGATTATTTTTGTGCTGCCCAAATTAGCTATGCTTGTTATTTCAAAGCCCAGTCCGGCGGCATTTAAAGCGTTGGGCGTGTTAATTTCGCGTGTAGCTTCAATATGCCCCGAGGTTCCCTTAACAGTTGCACCGGCAGATTCACTTAATAAAGCTGCCGGACCAAGATAAATAGTTTTACCATTCAAATTAAGATCGCCGGCTAAGCAAGTCAGCATGCCGTTAATCGTTATATCATTATTTATGAGAACATCGCCCGATGCCTTGTTAACTCTCATGTTGTTCAGGGCTATCTGAGTCGCGTCGGTGTAGGTCTGGTTTCCGGTCGGTCCGCTGAATTCAACGGTTCCGTTCTGCGGGTTAAAGATACCGTTATTTTCAAAATTACTTGATAGACTTAAGGTTGCCGACCCTAAGGATAGCACAGCATTATTGCTGATGGTAAAACCCTGCCCAAACTGCACAGCAGTAAGACTAACAAGCATTCCAAACTGGAATAATATTTTATAATGTTTCATTACTAATTTTGGTTTAATTTTTCAATCAACATATTCAGTTTTCTATTTAACTCTGCTATTTCATTTTCAAGGACTTTAATCTTATCCTCAGAATTTTGTCCTGGATCGCGGTTGGCATTTTCTTCAAAAGTTGAACCCAACTTTCTACCACCCGGCGAGCCATCTAAAGTATCATAAAAATATTCGGCGGATTGACCATCCGTTGATTGGTCAGATAAAAAAAGCTCCATAGTTGGTAACGATGGGTCAATTGCCTCAGGGTTGTTGGAGGTAACAATCTTAAAATTCGCACTGCCGGTACCCCCGGTAGGAAAGTACATAAGTTGAAGTACAACATCACCTATCAATACTTTTGAGGAAGTAAAGGGCTTATCTGCACAAACTGATACAGTATAGTTTTGAGCGCTGCTTACCGTGTATGTTTTTGTAATTGACCACGAGGTATATTGATCTGAAGAATCTGCACACTTGTAATCACTTACAATCCGAAGATTATGGAAATCCGGAGTTTGCCAACTACTTGTAGGAATAACAGTTGGATGCGGATAAAGCCAAATTCTTACCAGATCTTCGTCTTTACTTTCCCAGTCACAGTAACCGGAAGCCGAGGCAAAAATAATTCCCGGACCCGGGCAGGAAATTGTAACTTCCCTCATTTTTTGTGCTTCATACAAATTCAAACCAGGGATCATACCTTCATGAAAGTAGACGGACTGGTTGCCCTGGGCGTAAGCAACAACAGATTTTACATTTGAAAGTCCGCTTCCGTCGCCTGTCATTTTACCGCTTCCGTCAACTTTCAAAACACTTGTGCCATTATTCTTTGTTATGTTAAAACTGCTGGTGTTGTCATTGGTTGGCAGTTTAAGGGTTGTTTCCTGGGCAAGTGCTATCCCTGTAAAAAGTATGCTGAAAATGAGGGCTGATGTTAAATTTAATAGTTTCATTTACTGACCTTATCTAAGAAATCAATTATTTATTAAATTTGTATTCTCTATGCTGTCGTTGGATGTTGGATATAAATGGGCATACAACTATCAATTATTTATTCTAACAGACAATTATGGTGATTACTCTTTTTCTTATATGTATTTATATTCTTCACTAATTCTGAGGGGAATTTTTAATGCATCTAAAAAATGGCTCCCGAATATTTGCATTAAATTAATTGGAAATACATTATCTTGATAGAAAATAAGGAAAATATACTATTCTAAAAAGTGAAATATTTGAATAGAAAAGAGAATCCGATACAGATCACAATACAATTTGGGGGTGAAGTAAAGAATCAGTGATTTGGCAATGGTGAACAGAAAAAGTGACTTTTTTTAAAAAATAGAAAAGGGCGAAGATCATTCCGCCCTAATTGTTTTTTAATTTTTCTTAATCTTATTCTTCAACACTTAACATCCTTCACAAAGTGTTCCAAAATAATCGATAAGAAGTTAATTTTTTATTCATGACTATTTCAGCAACATCAATTTCCCCGTATAAAAATTTTCACCAACGCTGATATTATAAAAATATGTGCCAGTGCTTACTTCATTGCCGAAATTGTTTCTTCCGTTCCATTGAATAGAATGTTTTCCTGCTTCAGTAAATTCCTGCGAAAGAATTTTTACCTCTCTGCCCAGTATATCGAAAATTGTAATTTTGATTATGCTTGATTTTGATAATGAGAACTCAATCCGGGTTGAAGGATTAAAGGGATTAGGATAAGCGCCGTAAAGTTTAAAGTCGGTTGGTAACATTTCTGCAAAATCTTCTTCAAGCCCTGTGGTAAAATTGCTTGGGAAATCGGCATGAATAATGGAAGTTATTCCCGCAGTGATCGAAACGTTATATGGTTCAGTACTTTGATCAGCGTTATGGAAGACTACCGAGTAATCACCAGGGGCAAGGTTTTCGATTACATATGTTCCATCGGAATAGGTGAACGCTTCAGTAGTGTTAATAACTTCTATTTTGCATTCTTCGTCGAAATAAAGTCCTTCAACAAAACCTGCCAGGGCGCCTTTACCGTTTTCGGACTGAGCGAGAAACAGATCAAACATTTTGGAAGAGCCATCAGCATTAGTATGTACAACCGAGCGCGTAATGTTGTAACCTTCACAACTCATTTCAAGGGTGTAATCCCTATCGGGTTCTATATCGGAAATGTAATAGAATCCGTCTGAAGTCACCGTAGCTTCAAGTGTATCGCTACTTAGCTTATTCAAATTATTCCAACCCGTACCAAAACACCTTACTTTAGAATTGGATGAATTTCTGCCGGATGGTCCGAATTTACTTCTTCCAAACAGACCAAAAACATATCCCGAATCAATATAAGCAGTGGCTAATCCATTAAAGGTCGTCATGTGACAATCTCTTACCGTAAATCGAAATTTATAAGTATAATTCTTATCATCTAACATTGTTATTTCATATCTGCCCGGATTAAGGTTATTAACGATAACTGAATTCCCATTCTTAGCTGCTCCGTAGTTATCCGGGTCAACTTCGCTCCTCAAATCCGAATTTGTTAATTCGTAAAGTTGAAAGTCCGCTACGTTCAGCTCAGTTGTTTTATGATTTAATTGATCAGCATATCTGGGACTAAGCCAGGCGGCTCCCTTGTTCTGTGCCTTGGGCTGCATAAGAATATCCTGAACGGTAGTCGTCTGATCTTCAACTGAAACTGTTCTGTTATATTCTGTAGAATGAAATCCCTCTTTGGAAGTAGTCAGTGTAAATACATTTTGCAGTGGAACATTTTCAATGCTGTATGATCCATCTGCCCCGGTGTTTGTTGACAACTCCGTTTCACCATCATTAATATTAACATCGACTCCACCAATAGGATCATTAGTAGCTGCATTTAAAACAACTCCATTTATGTTGCCTGAATTTGGAAATGCCCACCGGAGAATAACATCCACAATTGTTGTTTCACCCTCAGTAACCGTGGCAGTTACATTGGTAGTATTATAATGGTTTGCAGAAATTGAAACAGAATAGGAACCAGGAATCAATCCCCCATAGAAAGCTTCGCCCTGGCTGTCACTTTTTAGTTCATTACCGCCACCCTGTGTCACAGCCGCTCCTGCCAGGGGTTCTAATGTATAGAGGGAGTCGGACGAAACAACCTTAACTCGTACAAGTAAATTTCCCGTTAATTTTTTGCCCAGAAATATTTCAAGAGAAGATAACTGACCGGAGGTGATGGAGGTGGGTTCAGTTTCTGTATCATAGCCTTGTTTGGAAACCATTACATCATAACTGCCTGCAGGAATATGACTAATGGTAACATTCCCATCGGGACCGGAATAGGCGGTTCCGAAATTCAGGACTCTGACTTTTGCATTTGCCGCAGGTTTGAATACTCCAAAAGAATCAGGCACTTCAACTTTTGTTTTTAATTGACCGCCACCTGTTAAATTATTGGTAACAGGAAATTTCCCCCCAACGGCTTTCCCCTCTTGAGTTGTAACACTGCTGGAATAGGTGAAGTCGAAGTTGCTCTTAGTTGCCCAGTAGTGATAAGTCGAATTCGGCATCAAATCGGATTTAAAGAAAGCTCCGTCACAGTTACTGTATACAGTAACTACCGGATTTTCATTTGCGTCTGTAATATCAACACTTGCGCCTGCAACCCGCATGTTGTATTGGTCTTGCACCCAACCATATAAGGCACTGGTTCCCTCTGTTCTCAATCCTGTGCTGAGCAGTAAATTATTTGTTGAGCCATTGCCCGCGTTAACATTTTGCAGGACAATGTTATAATATCCCTCCCTTATTACTTCAACGTTGTAATGCACATCTGAATCAGCATCCGGGAAGCTGACATGACCATCTGAATCAGTAAACAATGTTGTTGTTTGTCCCGTGGAAGGATTAGTAAAATTAACAACTGCAAAAGATAATGGGTTTTGTGTGCTGTGATCATAAACCTGCAGCCTGATTTCGCCGGTGCCATCAAAATCGTTAGCCAAAATATTTGATGTTATACTGCCCCCAAAAACAATAAGGCTAATCAATAAAAGGCAGAAAGCGTTCTTTTCTGGTTTCATATCATGTCCGTTTATTTGTTGAGAAAGATAAAAATCAGTGTCAGTGTGTGGGGGAATATTAGATTTCAAGATAATAAAATTGATTAAAATAGCAAAGACTTTGCCCGACGTTGATAGAATTTCCCGACGATAAATTTAATATCCTTAGCATTTTTAAATAGAAATGTGACTATGCTCAAACAGATTCAGGTGTATAATATTATCAACTTCTTAATCCCAGGACAGAGTGTTATTGGTTGGGTAACGATTTGAAATTAGAGAGGAAATATGGAGGGTAACTACTTATTTTCGTACAAAGTTGAAATGAAAAGGGCGAATAGCTTAAAGCTGATTCGCCCCTTCAAAATTATTCTGTATACTAACTACTAGATACTAAATACTGTACTTCTAGCATCCCTCTCGTTTCTTTTTCTTGTTGGATTTTAATCCACCGGCAGGAGCCGCCATTTTAGGCATTTCAATTTTCAACTCGCCTACTGCCTCACCGCCAACCTGAGGAACACCACCAAAGAATTTGCTTACTTCTTTAGTTTTTTCAAAATCAGCTGTTTCTTCAGGTGAAGCATTTGCTGCAAGTTTTGGGAAGAGTATTTTTTCTTTCCATTCTTTTATTCCACCTTTAAGAATGTAAACACCTTTGAATTCATCAGCTCTCAATAAAAACCAGGCTTGGGAAGATATTAAGTTATCTTCATCATATAATAATATTTTCTCGTTACGCATAAGTCCCGCAGAATTTAAATCGCTCACAGGAATGTTTTCAGAGCCAGGAATGAAATACTCTGTGTATTCTTCTTCAGGTCTCAGGTCGATCATTCTGTAATCCATTGTACCCTTAACAAGCGATTCTGCCAAATCCTCAACAGAAACAAGATCAGAGCCATTGAAAGAACCCAGGGCAATTTCCTGCTTATTAACTTTTGCATAAGTTGTGTTGTATGGCGAGCCGGCAAAGATTCCCAAAAATCCAAGCGCAAATGCCGCTATACCAAGTTTCTGAGATATATTCAATTTTTCGATTATTTTTTTCATCTTAATTTGCTCCCTTTTTTGTTGCCATGTATTTTTCAACTTTTTCTGCACCAATAAAACCGGCAAGAGCCATTAATACAACAGCAAAAACAACCACTCCGTATGGAAGGTCTAATAAGCCAGGCAGGGTTACTTTGCCCATGTTTGTTGAATAGAAAAAATCTTCGAAGAGAGGAAACATCTCGCCAAAGACGAAGACGCCAAAGAATACGCCGGCAATGTAAACCATTCCATCGAACCGCCCGGTGCTAGCGGAAACTACCGATGTTCCCGGGCAATAGCCCCCAATTACAAACCCTATACCAAGCAGCAAACCGCCGACAATTTGAGGTAGAAGGAAAGTATCACTTATATAAACTAGTGAGAGGTCAACAATACCAATTACAGACAAATAAAAGACACCAAGCATTGCAGTTACAATAGCCGTGAACATCACCTTAAAAACCCGCATGTTGGTAAAGTAAAACTGAGCTGCAAGAATTCTGGAGTTACCAAAACCGCCGCGCTCAAGTGTAAATCCGAAACCAATCCCAATCAGGACGGCAATAATTAAACTAACTTCATCGTTGAAGTAACCAAATTTATAGAAGGGTAATATCATGTCCACTGTCTCCTTACAAAATAAGCCATGGCATACGCGCCAACAAATACCATAATCATAAATGCCCAGCTACCAAAGTTAAGCAATGCCCCGCCTGATAACGCCTGACCGGATGTACATCCACGGGCAAATTTAGCGCCGATACCCATCAGAGATCCACCGATGAAGGCAAAGATGAATCGTTTTTTAACTGTAGTACGCGGACCCATTTCAGTCTTAAATTTAACTCTGCCCGCAAGTATACCGGATAGGAAACCGCCAAATAATACACCAATAACTTCAAAGAGCAGCCAATCCTTTAATGGATTAAATGTTCCATCACTGATATACTTGCTGAAAAAGTGATTGCTTGCTGTATGTTCGTGTGCAACCTTATCAAGCCCAACAGAAATTAAGGTTGTAACAGCTCCTGAGGCACCAAGGCCGCGACCCATAATAATAAATGCCGCTAGAAGGACTAATCCTAATCCGAAGCCAACAAGGTAGGGATTGGAATAAGGCTTTGGTTCATGTGATTTATGATCAGAATGATCGTCATCATGAACAAAATATTTTTTTAGATTTAACATTTCTCTTTGTCTCCGTTACTTAAAATGTACATTAAACCAGTGACTGTACTGACCAGCCTGGACTATTACGAATCTTAAAATTAATCCACCAACTATTACAAGTATTGGTGCTATTGGTGTATGTTTAATTTTATGGTTAACTGCTAATAATTGTATGATTAGTGGAATTACAATTCCCATCAATACAACAAATACCCAGAAGGTCGCGGCATATGGGCCATTTAATATAAGGTATGCCGCATCAATGTGTGCCTGCGTAGAAGTAAGTAAACCAACTATCATCATAATCAGTACGACCAATTCCATTATAAGGAAACCATTGTCAGCCTTCGCAAGTAATTCTCTTTCGTATTTATCCCTGGCAATCATATGAACAAAGGCTGCCGCCGTTGATAAACCGGAAACAACAAAAAGAACCCATAAAATTGAAGTGTTCCACAATGGTCTTGCGCCTAGTGTACTCAGAAGTACACCAGTGTAGATCCCAAGCATTCCACCAAATACCATGTTCATAACGCCGATATTTTTTATTAAAAAGGGATGCTCCTTTATTTTACCTGATAGAGTTTTTGCAAAAGGCACCTTATCAGTTAAAAATTTAGGAGGACTTATTAGTACGTTTGCAATTAACGCAGGATATACTAATAGTAATATCCACGCACCCCAACTCATTGGCGATGTTATCTGAAATGTTGTATACAAGCGCCAAACATATAGCTTGTGAGATAGATCTAAAAAGAGAGCAAACATACCAAGGCTTAATAGAGCAATACTGATCCATGGCAAGTAATGACATGAACAATTTTCTTCTTTGTCTCTTCTTTTTAATATAAAGTAACCCGCAATTATCATCATACCGGCAACCATACCACCAAGGAAAAGGTAAATCGGAATTTCCCATCCCCAGACAGTTACTGTCGGATCAATGAAAAGGTTATTTCGTGTTGTTGTAATTTCCAACATTATTTCCTCTTAGGTTAAGTAAAAAATTCTTGGTTTAGTACCAGCTTCAGGAATCAGTTTATGATTCTTGCGTGAGTTAAGTAATATGCTTACTTCACTGTTAGGGTCATCCAAATCACCGAAGTAAATGCAGTGAGTAGGACAAACAGCTTGACATGCTGTCTCTTCGCCTTTTTCGGTTCTGTGAATGCAGAAGGTACATTTATCAGCGTAACCGGCAGGATTTACAAACCTTGCATCGTACGGGCATGCTTCATGACAAGCTTTGCAGCCTATACATTTTTCGTGAGTAACTAAAACAACATTGCCAACATCATGAACATGACTTGCGCCGGTTGGGCAGCAGGATACACATGGAGGGTTATCACAATGGTTACATCTCTCTGTTCTGATTTCCATGTTAAGATTTGGAAATTTTCCGTTAGTTTCAGTTACAATCCAGTCGCGGCTGCATCCATCAGGAACGTCATTTTCTGTCTTGCAGGCAATCACACAATCCTGACAGCCGACGCATTTTTTCGTATCTATTACCATTCCGAATCTAGCCATCTTATACCTCCCACTCGAATGTTACGAAGTTATTTCCAAGACCAGTTCCACCCATTAGAGGGTCAGTATTATATTTCGAAAGAAGGTATGAATCACTTGCACCTTTCATATATGTACTCTTCATCATTTTTGACCTCTGTCCGAATCCATGAACCATGTAAACTACTTCGGGTCTGATTCGTTCTGTCGCCTTTACTTTTATTTTGTTACTAATTGTTCCATCCTGATTTTTTAATTTTATGTAATCGCCATTTTTAAGCCCGACTCTGTTTGCCACATTAACATTTACCCATAATTCGTTCTCAGGCATTTGTTCACGTAATAATTTATTCGATTGGGTCTTACTGAATGTATGAACCGGGGCTCTCCCGTAAAGAAGTCGGAAGTAACCGGCTGGTGCTTCGTCTGGTGCTTCAAATGTTGGTATAGGATCGAATCCTGCTTCTGCTAATTGGCTGGAGTAGAATTCAATTTTTCCACTTGGTGTGTAGAAGACTTGTTCAGCGCCTTCTTCTTCATTGATTGGTACTTTTACACCTTTTGCAACACCAGTTCTTTTCAACTCATCATAGTCCAGTCCTGCAGATTCTGCTCTTGTTCTTAAATAATCCTCAATGTCATTCCATGGGAAATATTTTTTAAGACCAAGTTTTTCTCCTAGTTTCTTCGCAATCCAATAGTTTGGTTTTTGGTCGGAAGGGGAGTCGACAACTTTTTGTCTGAAAGTGACAAATGGTTCTTTGAACATAGGTGTATTCAGGTCGTCAAATCTTTCAAGATAAACTGATTCAGGTAAAACTACATCCGCGTAACCGGCTATTTCACTTCCAACAACATCAACCACAACCAGCAAATCGAGATTCTGAATTGCTTTGAGGGTTTCGTCTCTGTTAGGTAGTGACTGCATCAGGTTGGTGGCATATACCATCCATCCTTTTATAGGATAAGGATTGCCTGAAATTGTTGCGTCGCGTAAACCTGTTGATAAAGTTGATGACGCAAAGGGATATTTTCCATCAGGATTATCGGCAGCACTTTTTTCAGAATGAGGATACTCGGGATATGGATACGCCGGGATGTCCAATTTTGTCTGGTAATAGTATCCGCCTTTACGTCCCCAACTTCCAAGCAAAGCATTCAAGAGAGCAACTGAACGCAGTCTTTGAGTGTCATTACCGTACCAGGTTGTATGACGACCGGGATGAATAATTGTTGCCGGTGCGTGCTTTGCCATTTCACGAGCAGATTCTCTTATTTGTTCAGGCTCAATTCCTGTAATCGGGTAAGCCCATTCAGGAGTATACTGATTTACATGCGCCTTAAACTGTTCAAAACCAAAACCGTGCTTGGTTACATATTCTTTATCATAAAGTCCTTCTTTTACTATTACGTGCATCCAGGCAAGGAGTAATGCAGTATCAGTACCAGGCTTAATTGGCAGATAATGTTTAGCCTTACCGGCGGCTACAGAAAACCTTGGGTCAACAACAATTGATGTCATTCCATTTTCTATAGCATGAGCATATTCCTGCACTTGCGTATTGTGCATGTTTTCGCCAAGGTGAGATCCAATCAGCACAAGGCATTTGGAGTTTTTAATATCCACACGTTCCGGTGATCCAACTATATCACCGAATGTCAGTTCAAAACCGACATCACGAGGACCGCGGCACTGCGCAAAGGAAGGAGCTGCAATATTTTTGCTTCCATAAGCCTTAACCATATGTTTAAGGAATGTTCCGCCAATTCCATGACTAAACATTGCCATAGATTCAGGTCCATACTCGGTTTTAATTTTTTTCATTTTGGCTGCTACGTAATCAAGAGCTTCGCCCCAGGTTACTTCTACCCATTTTTCATTCCCGCGTTCACCTTTACGGATGATGGGGGCACGAAGTCTGTCAGTATCTGGTACTGTACCAATGCCGCCTGTTCCACGCGGGCATAAACGACCGTTACTTAAAGGGTCATCAGGATTGCCTTCAATCTTCCATAATTTACCATCGCGTAAATATGCAATAGCTCCACACTGCCAGAAACATATATCACAAGTAGTAGGAATTTTTTGAATCCCTTTTGGCAATTGTCCGGTTTTATCCTGAATTTTATTCGCGCCCTTCACAACTCCGTTTAAGGAGGTTGCAGCGGCGGCAGCTCCAATTGAAAAGCCGGTTATTTTTAAAAATCTTCTTCTTGAGAGTGAATTCATATTTTATTTTCCAATATTTTGAATTGTTTCTTTTACTTTACTACATTCTGAAAAATCTTTGTATACAGTACATTCTCTGCATTCATTCGTAGCACAAACACCATTATCATGTTTATGAGCCCAGCATGGTTTTGACGAATCTGAATAACTTATACAATTGTCCCTATCAAGATCTGAACATCCAATTATCTGCCAGCAGGGAATCATTGCAAGCATTGCCTTGATGCCGTTAATGCTAATCTTAGATTTTTTTATGGATTTGCGAATACATTCAATCCGTTCCAGATCATGTTTCGAATATGCTCGTTGATTTGAATTCGTCTTATGAGGAATGATTAAACCTTCTTTTTCATATAATCTCAAGGTCGGAATTGATATTTTTAGCAATTCCGCTGCAGTACGAATAGGGAAAATAGGCTTATCATCCAGTTTATTTAAATCCATGCTGACTCCATATGTTGATATTTATAATTATCAACAATGCTGATAATTATAACTGTCATACAATATAAAAAATTTTGGGAGGCACATCCCAAAATTTTTTATACAAAACAAATTGTAAAACAGCAAAAGCTGAAAAAACGGACAATACATCTGGATAATAGGACAATATTGTATTGTTTTATGCCGTAAAATAAGTATATTTTTTCTAAATGCAAAAAAATTTCATGAGTGATTTGATATTTTTATTAAATTGCAGGTACATATTCATAATCCGAAACTCGGGGGTTTCATGAAGCAATTTCTTTTAATCTTTACACTTTTCATTTTATCTTCAAATTTGATGGCAAATAGTGAAATAAAGGTAAAAAACAACAGTTTTGAGGATGGGTTAAAGAACTGGTCATCAAATAACATTGCAGTTGTTCAGATCGATAAATCGGAGAAAAATTCTGCAAAAATAAGTAATGAACAACTCAGTCAGACTACTCTAATATCGGAAATAGTCACACTACAAATTGGTCATCTTTACAAATTAAGCGGACTTGTTAAAACTGAAGAAGCCTATTCTGACCCACAGAATAGATATCCAACATCAGTAGCAGCTTGTTTATCCATGGAGTCTTTTCCATTTACAAACCAATCGCCAAGTGTTGGTGCAACAAAGGACTGGCAGAAGATTGAAACATATTTTATTGCTACCAACGATAAAGACAGAGTACAGCTCCATTTTGGCAAAAACGGCAATGCAAAAGGAACAGCATGGTTTGATGATATAAAACTGGAAAAAGTTGATGATATATCCGAGTACATTCCCAGCGAAACCGTAAGATGGTTTGGTGAGGCTTATCGTTACGATGACCGGGGATGGATAAATGTGCATATAGAAGGGGAACCATACGACCGTGGTTACCAATACGGGTATCTAATTGGTACTGAAATGGTTGAATACATTAATAAGTTAGCCATTCAGGAAAACAAAGCTGATCCTGAATCTGGTTGGAATGAAATTCGTTTTGTTGCGGATGCTTTCATGTTACGCAAATACGAAACAGAATATTTGAATGAGATGAAAGGCATTGCCTCTGGCGCTAACTACGCTGGCATAAAGCTCTTTGATAGAAAACTCGACTTAATCGATATCGTGGCCCTTAATTCGGCTATTGATATTGATGCTGCCAAAGATGCGATGGGCAATACGGCAAATCCTCTAAGCGGAATAAATTTTTTCAGCGTTGAAGATGAATTGAAAATACCTGAAAAATTTCACAAGTGTTCCGCGTTCCTTGCTAATAAATCCGCAACGAAAGATGGCAGAATTGTCTTCGGTCAGATTTTCATGTGGGGTGGTTATACGGGCCCTCACTGGAATGTGATATGCGATGTTGTTCCATCAACTGGGAACAGGTTAGTTTATGAGACTTATCCGGGTGGAATCCACTCGGGTGCGGATTTTTATATTAACGACAAAGGCTTGATGATGGGTGAAACCACAGTTTCGCAGACACCATTCAATCCTGATGGTTCAACTCAGTCCAACAGAATCCGTAAAGCTGCACAATACGCCAACAATATTGATGAAGCGGCACAAATATTGGCTGACGGTAACAACGGTATGTACACAAACGACTGGTTGATGGCTGACACCAAAACCGATGAGATTGCTATCTTTTTACTTGGAACCTATCATACAAAAATGTGGAGAAGTACAAGCGGTAAGTTTTTTGGTGACACAAAAGATTTTTACTGGAGCAATAATAACAATAGGGATATGGAAGTGCGGAAGGAATATATTCCTCACAAAGAAAACAGACCTTTTGATTTGGTTTTTAGTCCATGGAACAGAGATATAGCTTTTAATAAGTTCTATGACGAGCAGAAGGGTAACATTGATGCAATTGCAGGTGTTAACTTGTGGGCGACATCTCCAATCAATTTACCACACGCTTGTGATGGTAAAATCACTACATCAGAGATGGCTGAAAACATGGTCTTCCTTGCGCATTCCGGCAAAGTAACCCTTCGTGAAAAGTTTGTGAAAGAAACCAGATGGATTCCTGATTTACCGGGAGCAACTCCAAGATTATCGCTTGGATACTCGGTTGCCAGCCCGGTGTTCATTACCAATGAACTGAAGAAAATAAAAGAGCAAAACGAAAAATTAATAAATAGTTGTGATCAGTGTGAATGTAATACTGATGAAGTTGATGATCTCTATAAGTATAATGAAAAAGATTTATGGTTTAACACTGTTTATCCGAAAAACAATAAAGTTAACTGGTTTGCAAGTGCTACTACCGCTTATTGGGATATACTACGCCACATGCCGGATGATATACAAAAGGCTGTAAAATATGTGTCAGAGGAACTCAAAGATATTAACAACAGATACCTCTTTGTCAGTAACCGTGAAGGAACTATGGTTCCGGTTGAGGCAGTAACTCAATACGATGGTTATAAGAATTATATTATGCCTCGTGTTAAAGGTGTTTATGCTCTCCATCAATTGAGGTTGACACTTGGAAATGAAATGTTCTCAAGAGTAATGAATAAGATCCACGACACGTTTAAGGATAAAAACATATCTTCAGATGACGTAATTGGATTGGCTGAAAAAGTTACAGGCAAAGACCTTGAAAAATTATTCGAACAGTGGATTGAGCGTGACGACATTCCTAAAATTAATATTTCCGCTGCAAGTGAACAATCCGGTGAAGCATGGACTGTAACACTAAAGGTCAATCAAATGAATGATCCTTTCAATTTTATGACAACGGTAAATATTGAAACTGAATCCGGCAATGTTCTTAAGTTAGCCTCAGTCAGTGGTGAAGAAATATCACTAACGTTCGAAGTTAAATCAAAACCTTTGTCAGTAACTTTTAACTCTGGCAATGATATTCCTTACGAATATAAGAACTACTTTTCATTCAGAAGTCTTTATGATGAGTACCACAATGCAATAATTGTTTATGGGACTTCGAGACAGATTGAAGCCAACAACACCTTAGCGCAACGCTTCAGCACAAAGCTTGGTGACAGAAGACTAGAAATTCTGATACCAACCAAAAAAGATAGCGAAGTGACAGAAGAAGAATTAGCCAAACATGACTTAATAGTTTTAGGTGGTATAGAAGATAATTCCCTGATGGGAAGAATTGCGGAAAAACTAGGACTTGAGTTTAAGAAAAATTCTTTTTCTTGGAAGGGTAAGACTTACGGGAAAGCCAATGAAGGATTATATGCAACATTTGCAAATCCATTCAACCCTGAGAAAGCTCTCTATATCTTTAATGCGAACAGTGCAATGCAGTTATACGAAATGACGAAACAAGTTCACAATCTGGGTGTGTGGGATGTTTTTGAGTCAGACAAAATTGTTGAGAAAGGTGTATATACTAATGAAGATTTGAGTGTAAAATTTTGATATTGTAAGGCAGGTTTTAAACCTGCCTTATGGCTTTACTTTCAACAATAAAAAATATAGATTCGCTATTGTAAAATTCATACCCCATAGAGGTTTTTTATTAACATATTAACACATCAAATAGCCGCCGTAATAATTGCCTGATTGTTTTACCAAAACATTCTAAAAGTTTTGTAAAACACCTTGGATAACTATATCCAATCACCTAAATTAATTAACGAAATGGAGAAATCTAAATTGAATAAATTAGATTTATTGGGCTATAATAGTTTCTATGAGAAATCATTTAAAGAACTTAAGAGAGAAGATTTAATTCCGGGCAGAATTGCCGTGGAAAATAAAAACAATTATGAAGTATTTACCGAAACAGGCGAAGTAATAGCGGAGATATCAGGTAACCTCCTTTTTAATACAGAAGTAAAAGCAGAGTTGCCAAAAGTTGGTGACTGGGTGGCACTCGCACTCTTCGATGAACTTGGCATCATACATCATGTTTTAAAACGACAGGTTAAGCTTTCGAGAAAAAATGTTGATAATAAAACAGAAGAGCAGGTGATTGCTGCGAATGTTGATGTCGTATTTGTAATGCAAAGTGCGAACGATAACTTTAACCTCAACCGAATGGAAAGACAGGTTACCGCTATCTATAATAGTGGTGCGATGCCGGCAATAATTCTTAGCAAGACTGACTTGTGTGATGATGTTGAGAATCTTGTCTCGGAGATAAAAGTACGATTTTCTGAAATACAAATATTTCCACTCAGTTCGATTAAGAATAATGGACTAGAAGAACTTGAGAAAAATATTTTGCAAGGAAAGACCTATACAATCATTGGTTCTTCAGGAGTTGGAAAATCCACACTAATTAATTCCTTGATAGGGGAGGATGTGTTAAAAACTCTGGAAATTCGCGAGGCAGATTCCAGGGGGCGACATGCTACGACACGGCGCCAAATGTTGGTATTACCAAATGGCGGAATTATAATAGATACACCAGGTATGCGGGAATTCGGATTATGGGAAGATGTTAATGGAATTTCTAAGACATATTTTGAGTTTGAAGAGTATGCGCATAGTTGCAGATACGATGATTGCTCACACACAGTCGAAACCGGATGCGCAGTAAAAAAAGCGATTGACGATGGCGAAATTGATCATGAACGTTATGAAAATTATTTAAAATTAAGAAAAGAATTGAATTTTCTTGAAACAAAGATAGATGTTAGAAAAGCGATCGAAGAAAAAAAGAAGTGGATTACAATTCAAAAAGATTACCGGCGTATAATGAATAAAGGCAAGAAAAAATAATCAGGAGTGGAAATGAACAAAATATTCTATGATATTTTCGATGAACTTCCCAGGCAGGGACCTGGAGATGACGAATATACAAGAAAAGCATATCATACAATCCCGGCTCTTGATCCTGATCCTATTATTGTTGATATAGGATGTGGAACAGGTATGCAGACTTTGGAACTTGCCAGAATCTCATTCGGTAGCGTTACCGGCATTGATAATCATGCACCTTTCATTAACAGTCTGAATGAAGCGATCAAATCTGAGGGACTGGATAATTGTAAGGCAGAAGTTGGTGATATGAATAACTTAAATCTGGAGGATGAAAGTTGTGATCTCATCTGGTCCGAAGGCGCTATCTACATTGCAGGATTTGAAAATGGACTTAGAGAGTGGAAACAATATTTGAAGCCAGGCGGATATATTGTTGTATCAGAGATTGCATGGTTCGAAGAACATCGTCCGAAAGAACTTCAGGAGTTCTGGGATATTGAAGTTCCTGATATGCTGGATGAAGAAACTCAGAAAAGTATTATTAACAATTGTGGATTTGACTTGGTGGATTCTTTTAAACTCCCCTACGATGCATGGTTGACTAATTTTTATGACCCTCTTGAAAAGAGACTGGTTCTAATGCGTGAAAAGTATTCTGGCAATGCTGAAGCTCAGAAATTAATTGAATTTACACAAAGGGAGATTGACATCTCCAGGAGCTTTCATGATTACTATGGTTATATCTTTTATATAATGATGAAAAGGTAATTTAGGGCAGGAGAAATCCTGCTTCTACACGTTTTTATCTTTTTCAAAATCAGTAGAGAAATTATGGCAAAAGTATTTGGTATAGGTGGAATATTTTTTAAGTCGAAAGACCCTGATAAACTTATCGAGTGGTACACAAAATGGCTGGGAATGGATTTTGGTGAATATAAAAGTACTGAATTCAAGAAAGAGCAGCTGCCTGAAAAATGGTTTGGTGTTATATCTCCTTTCAAGTTAACCACAGATTATTTTAATCCCTCAAAAAAAGATTTTATGATCAACCTGGTTGTTGATGATGTTGATGAAGCACTTGAGCAGGTAAAAGAAGGTGGTGGACAAATTACAGGCGAAATCGAGAGGCATGAGTATGGTACCTTCGGTTGGTTCATTGACCCCGAAGGCAACAAGGTGGAGCTTTGGAAACCCTAAAAGTGAAAAAGCTCGTCCCCTGTGCCTCGGACTCCGCTCAGTACAAGTTCCGCCGAAGAAGCCTGTCCTGAGCATGTCGAAGGGTAATCAGTGAAGGTCAAGAATCAAAGCGAAATTGTTTAATGGCAAAATTCGCCTAAAATTGAAATTAGAATTGTCTACTCTCCTCAGATTTACCCAATCAACCTGCGAATTCCCCCACTGTTAAAATTTTGAAATCATATGAAATTTTGACTTGTGTTTCTATTTTAAATATAGGATATTGGTGCAATTCAATAAACGTATCATCTAAGTTTTAAGCAAATGGTAGATGTTGAATTCAAATATTGTCTGTGAAAAATTTCTGAGGAGTCCGTCCGTTAAATATCTACAGTAGTTTTACATTGTATTCTTTTTGCTCTAATAACTTAATTAATTATTAACTACTGGAGTATTTAATGAAAAAGTCATTTATTTTATTTCTCATCTTAGTTTCTTCCGTTTTATTTGCCCAGGATTACAAAGTTGGTGATCACGAACTTCTATTAATGCCTACGGCATACACTATGCCGGTTAACACTTCTTACTTCACTGATTACGAAGTTCTTCTTTTGAATTACACCTATGCTTTAACACCCACAACCCATTTGGGAGCATTCACCATTTTTCCATTTAGGAAAGACTTTTATGAAACACTTTCAATAGGAGTTAAACAGAATTACTACAGGGGGGAGGTTTTCCAATTGGCGGCATATCTTTCATATACTCCTGAAGGAAGTTTTTTTATTTTAGGAAACGTCATTAGTATTGGGCAGGCGGCTCATGGTTTTCACGCTAGTTTGGCATATACAACTTCCGTCCGCACAGACGCCAGAGCATTTTTATACATGCTGGGTTACAGAATTGATCCTTCTGAAAATACATCACTGATTTTAGAATATTCAAACGGGCAAAATGCCGAACGTGGAATTGAAGGAAATGGTCTTCTTTCGCTTGGGTTCCGTATGCGATCCGAGTATATCTCCTGGGAACTTGGAGGAATGAGAAACTTTGACGATGATAGTGATTGGTTTCTCTATCCCTTGCTTAAGGCAACTTATTATTTTCATTAATTGATTAGCATCGCAAATATGTTTAGAGTAATTTGATAATTTGCATAACAGAAGTATTTCAATTTGGATCAATTTCATTCGGTTTGAAAGTGATAAATCCATCGAGACCAAGAAATTATTATTAAATTAATGTTAGCAGGCTATAGACAGTAGAATCGGATCAATAGGAAATATCAATGAAACTCTACATAGATGGCGACGCCTTTCCAAATCTACTAAAGCCGATAATATTTCGGGCAATTGAACGTGTGGCGTTGCCAACTTTTGTTGTTTCAAACAAGCGGATTAATATTGGTCCTTCTGAGCATATCGAATACATCATTGTCAACTCGGGAGCGGATGAAGCAGATAACCGTATTGTTGAGATGGTTGAAAAAGGTGATCTGGTCATCACCTCTGATATTCCACTGGCGGATCGTGTAATAACGAAAAAAGCATTCGCAATGGATCATCGTGGCAAGTTCTTTGACGAAGAGAATATCAAACAGTCTCTTGCTATACGGGATTTTATGCAGGAAATTCGTGATAGTGGTGAAATGACGAAAGGTCCATCGCCAATCAATCAGAAAGATGCTCATGCTTTCGCGAGTCAGTTGAATAGTTTTTTTAGAAGACAAAATATTAATTGAATGGAAATGGCATTTGGCGTGTTTATACAAAAGGCAGAAAAATTTTGTCAAATTAGTTAATCCTTTTAAAAATGGAATACATAATAAATTGTTGTTAAAAATGAAAAAGAGAATACAAATTGTATTTTTTGAATATCCCAATAGGTGAATTAGTATGACTTCAATCAGGCTTGATCTTGAGAATAACGTTGTTTTTATAAAATTAAGTGGTGTCGTTTCTGTTGAAGACGGGAAGAAATTTTTAGTTGAGTTAATGGCCTCCTTACCTGATATGAAACCAGGCTTTTCTATTATTAACGATATATCTGAACTTCGTATTTTTGATCCAGCATATATGGAAGTATTAGAGAAAGGGCATGATATTATTAATCAGTATTCGCCGGGTAAAGTTATTCGTGTTATTGGCAATGCAAAAGACACTCTCTTTAAATTTGCCAAGTTTGATGTTGAAGTCAGAGCAGAAAAGAGTGAATTTGTACCAGATATGGAAACAGCCATGCAAATTTTGAATCTGAAATGAACTCGCAATTTGATTTAAATTTAGCCCCGACAAAGTTATTCTTCCTTTTCAACAACTGATTATTTTGGGGTGAACATTTTGGTTTTCCCCTCGTCCAAACTTCAATCTAAATCCTAATTTTCATATATTGTTAATGAAATCGATTATTATCACTAATCTTAAATAGGGGGTTCATAAATGATTCAAAGATTCTTGCATTCAGTTCTAATTTTGGCATTTCTTTCCACAACAATTTCCGCAGGAGACAAAATATTGGTAAGGTATCCTGCATTAAACGGAGATGGTACTGAACTTGCATTTTCATTCCAGGGCGACATTTGGAGTGTCCCTGTAACTGGTGGTGAGGCCATACGATTGACTATTCATGAGGGCTATGACGGTTATCCTGTCTGGAGTCCGGATGGACAATCAATAGCTTTCTCAAGTAACCGTTTTGGTAATTTCGATATTTTCACTATTCCGCAAAGCGGCGGTTTCCCAAACAGATTAACCTACCGTTCTTCTAATGACATGGTGACTGACTGGGCAATCAATGGCAGTTTATTCTTCGATACAAACCGTGAATTTGTTCAGGTTGAATGGAACGGTGAAATTAATACAATTGGGGAAATGGGTGGTACGCCAGTCAGATATCTTGATGCAGTTGGAGATGAGTCTGTTCTTTCCCCCGATGGCAAATTACTCGCTTTTGTTCGTGGTCCTTGCCGTTTATCGCGCGAAGACTATCATGGATCAGCCAATCGTGATTTATGGACTTACAATACAGAGACAAAGTCCTATAACCAAATAACTTCTTACGATGGACAGGACTTCTCTCCACGTTGGACTGATTCGGGGACGTTATTTTTTATAAGCAGTAAGTCAGGCGGATACAATGTCTGGAAATTATCTGTAGACGAAAAAGGTGAAGCTTTAGGTGAACCTGTTCAAATTACAAAATATGATGGTGGTGTAAGATATTTTGATGTGTCGAATGACGGCAGTAAACTTGTTGTTGAAAAAGACTCTGATGTGCTTTTTGTAAATACTGATACTGGCATGGATAGTCCGATTAATATAATAGTTGCTGCAGATTATCGTTTTGATCCAACAGAAAGAAAAACATTTTCAAAAGACATTTCGGAATATGCTGTTTCACCGAATGGAAAATATTCAGCTTTTGTAATACGCGGTGAGTTGTTTGTTTCGGAAAATGATAAAGAAAAAAGCAAAACAGTTAACCTTAGTAACAGCCCATACCGCGATCAAATGGCGCAATGGTTGAGTGATACAACAATTGTTTTCGTTTCAGACAGAGAGGGGCAATTTGATTTATATATGGTTAAATCTGCAGATCCAAAGGAAACAAATTTGTTCAAGTCGCTTAAACATAAGATTGTAAGGATAACAACAAATGAAGCCGAAGAAACCTGGCCGATAATATCGCCTGACAAAAAGAAAGTGGCTTATGAAATTGGAATTGGTAAACTGGTGGTCTCTGATATATCGGCCGATGGCAGTCTCTCGAATGAAAAAATAATGCTGGATGGATGGGATGCTCCGGGGAATGTTTGCTGGAGCCCCGATAGCAAATGGCTTGCCTATTCCTTGGAAGACCTCAATTTTAACGAAGAGATTTACATTCAGGGTGTTGATGGTAATTCTAAACCGGTAAATGTCAGTTATCATCCTCGTGGTGACATGATGCCAGTCTGGAGTGCTGATGGTTCCAAACTTGCCTTTCTTTCGGAAAGAAATAACAGCACGGCGGATATCTGGTTTGTCTGGTTAAATAAAAAAGACTGGCAGAAGACAAAACAGGACTGGGATGAAAGCGATGATAAAGAAGAACCTAAGAAAGATAAAAAGAAAGATGGTGACGAGAAAAAAGAGCCGAGTGTGGAACCTATCGTGATAGATTTTGATAATATTCACGAAAGGCTTTCTCAGGTTACTTCTTTAAGCGGTGACGAAGGAGCTTTTAATATATCAAAGGATGGAAAGACTTTTTACTTTGCGGCAAAGAGCAATACGGATAAAAAGGATGACCTTTATAGCGTTAAGTGGGATGGAACAGAAATCAAATCCCTCACTTCAGGAGGTAAAAATCCAAGTCAACTTAAATTTGATAACGAGTATAAAAATTTATTTATGCTAACAGATGGAACGTTAAACAAATTTGATGTTGGGGCTTCTAAGCTGGAAGGTTTACCAGTCGCAGCCAAAATGATTATTGATTACAAAAAAGAAAAAGAACAGATATTCGACGAAGCCTGGAGATATCTTCGTGATGGATTTTATGATAAAAATTTCCATGGTAATGATTGGTCAGTATTGAAAGCCAAGTATAGAGATTTGGCAATAAACGCCTCAACAAATCGTGATTTCAGAGATATGTTCAACTACCTGCTTGGTGAGATCAACTCTTCTCATATGGGCATGTATGGTGATGACAGGGCAGACACTCAAAAAGAAACAACCGGCTTGCTTGGTGTTGAGTTAATACCAAACGCGAAAGGTGTGGAAGTCGTAAGAGTTATTCCCGATACACCTGCAGACAGGGAAGACAGCAAGCTTTTTGTCGGCGATATAATATTTGCCGTCAATGGCAGTGAAATAAAACAAAATGATAATTTTTACTCACACTTTGTTGATGCTTCTAATGAAAAGACTCTGCTTGAAATTAAAGGCAAAGATGGAAAGGTGCGCGAAGTGGTTATAAGACCTGCCAGAAGTATCAACAACAATCTTTACAATGAGTGGGTTAAGGAAAACCGAAAGCTTGTTGATAAATATTCCAATGGCAAGTTAGGGTACCTACACATCGAAGAGATGGGCTGGGAAAGTTTTGAGCGCTTCGAAAGAGAAATCGCCGCGGTCGCTGAAGGTAAAGATGGTATAGTAATAGACGTTCGTTATAATGGCGGCGGCTGGACTACTGATTATCTTATGACAGTCCTAAACACAAAACAACATGCTTATACAATACCCAGAGGAGCAGCAGAGGATATTGGAAAAGAACATAAAAAATTCTCAGAGTATTATCCTTATGCACCAAGGCTTCCATATTATCCATGGATGAAGCCATCCGTTGCTCTTTGTAACGAAAGCAGCTATTCTAACGCAGAAATCTTTTCTCATGCTTACAAGACCCTGGGGATCGGCACCCTTGTCGGTGTTCCGACATTTGGCGCGGTTATTTCTACAGGTGGCACAGTACTTATGGATGGCACGAGAGTAAGACTTCCATTCCGAGCCTGGTATGTGAAAGCAACTGGTGAGGATATGGAAAAAGTGGCCGCAACACCTCAGGAAATTGTTTATAATGCACCTGATAGTAAATCAAAAGGTAAAGATGAACAATTGAAAAAAGCTGTTGAGGTACTCCTAAAGCAATTAGCGGAATAAAAAAAAACAATTTCACGTAATCAAACCCTGCTTATAAGGCGGGGTTTTTTTATGCTAAATTTTAAAATGTATTTCTGAATCGCAGCAAATATCCCTAATTTGATATGAAGTCTTAATTTGATTTTGCATCAATTGCTTAAGACCTCCTTGGAGCAAGTTAAAAACAGGGGTTTTCAACTTGAAAATTGTTCTAGAATTAATCGGGGAGTAAAGTAAATGCTAAGAAAAATTCATATTCCGCTCATCTTATCTATAATTATTATAATTAGTACGGGATTTTTATCTGCAGAAGAAAGACCACTGTTGAGGTTTCCGGATATTCATGAGAATGATGTTGTTTTCGTTCATGCTGATGATATCTGGATTGCGCCTATTGCGGGTGGTGTTGCAACAAGATTGACCATAAGTGATGGACAGGAACGTTATCCCAAATTTTCACCTGATGGCAGTATGATTGCCTTCACGGGTAATTATGACGGAAACGATGATGTTTATGTAATGAACAAGTATGGCGGTGAAATTACACGATTAACATTTCACCCAAGTGAAGATCAGGTTGTTGGATGGCACCCGACAAAGAATAAAATCATGTTTATTTCATCCAGGGATCATTTTCGTTTTAGTCAACTATACTTAATCTCTCCTGATGGAAGCGGACTTGAAAAAATGCTTTTCCATAATATCGCAAACTCATCTTTTTCTCCTGATGGAAAAAAGATCGCTTATAATAAAGTAGCAAGAGAAGGGCGCACATGGAAAAGATATAAAGGTGGTTTGCAGCAGGATATTTACTTGTACGATTTTGAAACCAACACAGAAAAGAAATTAACTGATTATGAAGGAACTGACAGATTCCCGATGTGGATTGGAGACAAAATTTATTTTACCTCAGATAGAACCGGTCAGTTAAACGTTTTTTCACTACACCCTGTAACAGGTGCGACTGAACAGATTACAAATCATAATTATTATGACGCACGGTTTCCCGATTATAGCAAGGATAAAATTATCTATGAGCAAGGTGGTGAATTATGGGTACTGGATATTAATTCAAAAGAAACTAAGAGAATCGATATTGAAATAAAAGCTGACAATCCTGAAGTGCGTCCCACTTTAGTTGATGTAACTGATCTGATTCAGGGAATTGATATTTCCCCGACAGGGAAACGTGCTCTTGTGGTTGCACGAGGTGATATTTTTACTATTCCTAAAGCTGATGGAACAGCGAAAAATCTGACTGAATCAAGCGGCGCAAGAGACAAAGACGCTGCCTGGTCTCCTGACGGAAAATCAATTGCTTCTATCTCTGATAAAAGTGGAGAGTATGAAATTTATCTCACTGATCCAGAGGGCAAAACGGAGTCAGTAAAACTAACAGAGCATAAGGATGGCTACAGACACACACTGCGCTGGTCACCCAATAGCAAGATGATCGGTTTTACGGATAATAATCTTACCCTGTATATTCTTGATATATCAACTAAGAAAATTACAAGAGTTGATAAGGCAGAGTATGAGAATATTGATGTGAGCCTTGACGTTAAACCTGTTTACGATTATAACTGGTCACCAGATAGCAAATACATTGTCTATTCAATGATGAATGAAAACCTTGTTTATCAGATGCACATCTACGATTTAAAAAAAATGAAGATTCATGACGTATCAGATGGATTGTTTAATGACTTTCATCCAGTCTTTTCAAAAGATGGAAAAAGATTGTTCTTTATTTCAAAGCGCAGTTTCGATCCTACTTTTGATGAATTTGAGTGGGAAATGGTTTACAATAAAACTGCCGGTATTTACTCAATTAATTTGCAGAAGGAAACTTCTTCCTTATTCCCACTTAAAAGTGATGAAGAAGGAATAACGGAGAAGAAAGCAGATAAGAATGAAACTGCTGCCGCGATTGATTTTGATGGCATTGCCGACAGAGTGGAAGCTTTCCCTTTGCCTCGTGGTAATTACAGAAACTTATCGGTATGCGAATCTTCTCTTTATTACACAAATGGGGATGAAGGAGATTATAATATTTTCGAATTCCGTCTACCAACTTCAATGGATCTATTTGCTTTTGATTTCAATACGGAGCATGAAAGATCAATTATCAGGGGAATTAGTGAGTACAAACTATCCTTTGATGGTTCCAGTATAGTTTATAGGAAAGGTAGATCAGTCGGTATTCTTTCTTCCAGTGCAAACGGTTCTGAAGGAAATGATCTCAATCTTTCCGGCTTAAAGATGTGGTTAAATCCTCTTGAAGAGTGGACTCAGATTTTCAACGAATCGTGGAGAATGGAACGTGACTTCTATTACGAACCCGGAATGCACAAGTTGGATTGGGATGCCATGAAAGTGAAATACGGAGCGCTTGTTCCCTCAATATCCTGCCGCTCGGATTTAAAATATATTATTGGTGAGCTAATAGGTGAGTTGAACACTTCACATACTTACGTATTTGGTGGTGACTATCGCCGTAATCCTGAACATGTAAATGTGGGGATGCTTGGAGCAGATTATGAAGTTGATGCGAATAATAACCTATACAGATTTAAGAAGATTCTAAGAGTAAATGGATGGACAGATAAAATTTATCCTCCGCTGGATAGACCAGGTATGAATGTTAAAGAAGGCGACTTTATACTTGCTGTTAACGGGAAAGAAATCACTGCTGAAAAAGAGATTTATTCCTACTTCCAAAACCTTGCAAATACTCAGGTGACTTTGCTGATTAATGATAAGCCGACAAAAAAAGGTGCTCGGGAAATAGTTGTTAAAACTGAACGCGGCGAAAGAAATATGCGATATCTCGATTGGGTAGAAAACAACCGACTTGCTGTTGATAAGGCTTCAAATGGACAGATAGGCTACATACATATGCCGGATACTTTCGAGGGCTCGGCTCGTGAATTCCCGAAATATTTTCTGGGACAGACTCGCAAAAAAGGAATCATTCTGGACGGGCGATTTAATGCCGGCGGACTTGACCCATCCATATTCTTGCAGAGATTAAATAAGAGACCATATTCTTACTGGACACGCCGTTATTCACATGATCAGATAGTCCCTAATTATGCGGTAAACTCTCACATGGTTTGTTTAACAAACCGTCAGGCTGGTTCAGGCGGCGATTCACTTCCATGGGAATTCAGAAAGTTTGGAATGGGACCAGTCATTGGCACAACATCCTGGGGAGGTCTCGTTGGAGTTTCAATGTTCCTCACAATGATTGATGGTGGTGGCTTATCAGCGCCAGATTACAGAATTTATGATACAGACGGAAGTTGGGTTGTTGAGAATGAAGGCGTTACGCCCGATATTATAATTGATCTTGATCCCTACGAAATGTATCAGGGAAAAGATGCACAGTTAATGAAGGGTGTTGAAGAATTGCTTAAGACTATAAAAGAAGATCCAAGACCTTGGCCTCAGCACGAAGACTTTCCAAAAGATAATTTAAGATAGAAAATTTATGAACAGGGATTAATTTTAATCCCTGTTCACTCTGATATATTAACACATTTTAAAAAATCAATATTTGCAGTAAAAAAGTAAGAGTAGAAAAGCTGCACGAAGGATTATCACTCCTGAAAATACATGTCCGTTTTTATGATCATGAAGTAACCACACTGCAAAGATTACGCATTTAATGTTAGCAGATACCGGATATTAATTTAACGCGAAACATTATGAAAAAAATGTATGTGATCCCCGAAAATTTTAAGCGGTTAGACTAAAAACTATTTTGCGCCAACCTGTAACGAAGACCAATTAATGCAAAGTTAATTACCCCTGCTCCATTTTTATTATACGGTTACTACTATTTAATAAGAACCATTTTTTTAATTTCTCTGAAGCCTTGTCCTGCATTCAATAAATAGAAATAGATACCGCTGGTATACTCAGAAGCATTCCATTGATATTCGTAAAAACCAGCAGGTTGGGATTCTTGAATAAGTGTGGCGATTTGGCGCCCGAGAATATCATATATTCTTAAAGTTACATTAGCCTGTTCCGGTAATCCGTAACGAATAACAGTACTTGGGTTGAACGGATTTGGATAATTGTGGAATAAGTTATACTCTGTTGGGATTCCTTCCATACGTTCAAGACCTACTAGTGTTAATGTTACTGAAACAGTGTCACTATACTCTGACTCAGAATCCATGTTAAATGCCTTAACCCGATAAATGTTGGCCATTCCTATTTCTAATCTAGTATCCAAGTATGTAGTAAGATTAGATGCAAGTGTATCTATTACAATAAATTCACCATCGGTTTTTCTTTCAACAATAAATCCGTCTTCCATGGATGAGTTATCTACCCATTTAAGTGAAGCGCAATTGTTAACATCTAGCACGATTTCCAGATCACATGGTGGAAGGAGAGCATTTTTTATTTCTGATTGGCTCGAATCACTTTTTGCTTGTCCCTCTGAATTATAAGCCACAACCTTATACTGATATTTTTCTCCCTCGACAGTTGTCGAGTCAATGAATTCCTCAACATTTTCTGATACCATTCCAATAACTTCATAATTTTCTGTTGTTTTGCATAGCCGGTTAGGTGTTCCTCTCCATTTTCTTAGGATTATAAATCCAAGTTCATTACCTGCCTGATCACTCCAAGTAATCAGTACGTCTCCGTTTGGTAAGAAGCTTGAACTTACATTAATCGGTGGCGAGATATTATCAGTTTGAGTATCGGGCACCATGATATTAATTGTGCGGCTTACCGATATTGAACTTTTAGACGAATCGGATACCAAGAAGGAAATGCTCTTGCTGGAATTGATCGCTTCATAATTATCCAGACAGAGATAACGAACTGAACGTAGTGCTTCCTGGTATGCTTCGGAACTCGCATTTCCAGATAGATTTAACACACCTGAATTGGTATTAAACGAGGCAGAAATTCCTTCACTGCTGCCTCCTGTCAATACATCTTTGCCGCTAATGTAGTTTCCAATTGATACAGATGCACTCTTTAATATTTGGTTATCTTCATCTTTAACTTCAAGTGAAGATGTAACATTAACGGATCCTTGTCCCACAATATAATTAATTTCTGTAGACTCTATATTTGATAGTGAGGGGGGATCATTTATACCCTTAATCGTAATCACAAAAGATTCTTCAGTACTCGCACCTCCCTGGTCATCTTTTACAATGAACTTGAATGTATCAGCGGGAGCTTCATTCCCATTATGCTTATACTTTACCTTTCCGTTCGCAATGTCATTTTGAGTAAACGATCCGCTCTCAGTTCCGCTTACCTTCATCAATGCAGAACTTATATTAAGTGTACCGTAATTTGGACCTTGTGTAACAACAAATATCAAACTGTAGGTTGGTCCGTCATTGTCATTTGCTTTCAGGACATTATCTGAAAAAGTAAACTCACCACCTTCATCTACATTACAGCCGCTGTTTATTCCAACAACAGGGTTATCAATTACTTCCGTCACATTTATGGTCATTGTATACTCTGTACTACTATAAACATCTTTGTCATCTTTAAGCTTGTAAGTGAAGTTAGCGTATGGCGTGGCGTATTCATTAGATAGAGGAGTAAACTGAAATTGTGACATATCTGTATAATCAGTTCCGGTTACAACATCTACTCCTCCGTAGGTTAAAGTCCCTGCTGATTGAACTGTCTCCAGTATTATACCTGCAAAGGAATCCCCGTCCAGATCATTAAATGTAAATTCACTTTCTGCAAATGTATGCATTTCGTCTTCATTTATTGTTATTGTTTCATCTTGTCCTGTTGGAGGTGTACCACCTTCTCCTTCTATTACAAAAGTATAAGGATCTCTGTTCGGGTCATTATTGGCTATGCTTACTGTTGCCGTTCTTGTTTCCGAGGCGCTTGGATCGAACCTTATTGTAAAGACATCATTACTTCCTGAGCTAATCGGTGTTGAAGGTTGATCAGTAACTGTAAAATCTGCTGCATTAGCACCGCTGATTGAAACGATAGGTCCTCCTGTTAAATTCAAAGCGCTTGCGCCATAGTTCACTATTTCAAATATTTTATCAATTGTTCCACCCTCGATCGTTGTTCTTCCATAGGCGGTATAGTCTTCTGTCCGAGGAGTAGTATCCCCATCCTCAATATCAAGTTGAGGGCTTCCACCTTGTACTATCATTAGAGATCCCGTATATCCGGTTCCGGTTATAGAAAAGTCATATGGATTTTCTCCACTATCGTCATTCATTATGCTTACAGTTCCGTTTATTGCACCCACTGACGTTGCAGCAAACTTAACTTTAAACTCAGCAGTTTCACCAACGGCAATAATTGCTGGTGCATCCTGTTCTAAATGAAAATCTGTTCCCGCTACGGTTACTTTTGGTGTTCCACCAAGTGTTAAGTCCCCCGATCCAAGGTTAATTATCTTAAATGTATGAATTGGTGAGTAATTCAATACATTAAAATGATCCAGTCCAAAATCTGTCCCTTCTGCTGAGGTTGGTGTTGCGTCACCATCGACTATTTCCACTCCACTGTATTCCACTTTGATTTCGGGATAAGCACCACCGGTTCCCTGTATGTTAAATATAAAAGGGTTTTCATCTGTATCATCGTTGGCGATAGTCACCGTGGCTTCTCTTAAGCCTGAAGTAGTCGGATTAAAGTATATATCGAACGTTGTTATTCCACCGCTTTTTGCTACTGGGGTTGCCGGCGCTGATGAAACAGTAAAATCATTTGTGTGTCCGGTTATTGTAATAAATGGTGCTGAGTCCAGCAAATGCAACGCTCCAGTTCCACTATTTGTTATTGTGAAAGTATGGGTTACATCACCAGCTGTTAAATCCGTATTCCCAAAATCAGTACCATCAGTTACTGATGGTATAGTATCTCCATCTGTGATATTATTTCCGTTACCATTTAAACTAATCTCAGGATTTTCGTCATCTGTTATTGTGGCGGTTACTTGCTGTATTTCATTTTCCGAACAATTTGTTCCGCCACTCATATCAATGATAATCGTTTCATCATCATCGTCATCTGAATCATCGACTCCTGTTAATGTAATACTTCCAGTTGTTAATCCGGCATTTATTGTTATTGAGGCATTTGATCTTGTGTAATCGGTTGTGTTTGTTGCTGTTCCTGAAAATTCGAGATCTATAGTTACATTCTTTCCCGACTCTGCGGATAGCGTTGCTGTTACTGTTGCCGTTCCTCCGTTTTCTGCAAAGGGGCTATCAGTTAGCGCTAGTGTAACTGTTGGAGCTCCGTCATCATCGGTGATTGTTCCTAATCCCTGAGCATCACTTATTGTTGCATTTTCTGCATTGCTTAAATTGACATAATAAGTCTCATCAATTTCATCTAATACATCTCCAGATATCTGCACTGTTATGGTCTTGGTTGTTGCGCCTGCTTCAAATGTAAGAGTATTTGTGTTTGATATATAATCATTCCCACTTATTGCCGTGTTGTTAGCTGTTTCATAATCAACAGTTACTGTTTTTCCACTTACAGCTGAAAGTATAACAGTAAATGCTGCATCAACTGTCCCGCTGTTGCCTTCTGTAACTATTACGTTGTCAACTGATAAACCAGGCAGAGGATCATTATCAGTTATAGTACCCGTGCCTTGAGCGTCTAATATTGTGGCATTGGTTGGGTTTGTGAGGTCAAGATTTAAGGTTTCATTTACTTCGTCAATCAGATCCCCGAGTATAGTAACATTAACATTCTTACTTGTTTCTCCAGCATTAAATGTGAGGGTTGATGTTGATATTGTTGTGAAATCTGATCCAGCAGTAGCTGTGTTGGCTGATGTAGAATAATCAACTGTAATGGTCTTGCCACTTGCGGCAGAAAGCACTACTTCAAAAGTGAGATTTACGGATGATTCATCCCCCTCGGTTACCGAAGAATCATTTACTGATATTGACGGAGGATCATCATCATCTGTAATTGTGGCAGTTACTTCTTGTGTGCCGTTTTCTGTTCCATTTGTTACGTTATCAATATTAACAATTACTGTTTCATTCTCTTCATCGGTTGAATCATCTTCACCGTTTATTGTGGCTGTATTTGAAAGCGAACCTGCATTAACTGTTATTGAAGCGGTTGACGTATAATCTGTCCCTCCACCGACAGCAGCTCCAGTATAATCAAGATCAACTATTACATTCTGATATGAACGGTTAGATAAGGTTACTGTTATAGTGGCTTCACCGTCATTCTCTGCCAAAGGACTGCCGGATAAACCTAAGCTTACTGAGGGTTGGTTGTCTTCATTTGTAATTGTTCCTACACCTTGTGCATCGGTTATACCGCCATAACTTGCATCCGAGAGATTTACGTAAAAAGTTTCGCTAGCTTCATAATGTGTATCATTTATTACCGGAACTGAAACTGTTGTGGTTAATTGACCTGATGTAACAGTAGCTGTTCCTATTGTACTCGTATAATCAAAATCAGCTGTTGTTGCTGTATTGTTTTCAGTTGCGTAATCAATTGTTATATCACTTGAATGTGTGCGTGTTAGCGTTATTGTAAAAACTGCTGAGTCCTCATTTTCATTTATTGTAACATCATTTACACTTATGCCAAGATCATCATCTGTTATTGTTGCCGTTACCTGTTGTGTCCCGCTTTCTGTTCCGTTAGTTACACTACTAATATCTACAATAACTGTTTCATCTCCTTCTGACAAGTCATCGTCAACACCGGTTATATTTAGTGTATTTGATAGCGAACCCGCGTTAACTGTTAATGAAGCTGATGAAGTGTAATCGGTTCCTCCACCAGTGGCTGTGCCTGTATATCCCAAATTAACTGTTACATTCTGATAAGTACGATTGGATAGTGTTGCTGTTAATGTTGCTATTCCTCCATCCTCAGCCATTGGACTATTGGTTAAGCCTAATGTTACTGATGGTTGACTGTCGTCATTTGAGATTGTTCCAATTCCTTGGGCATCCGAAATATTTCCAAAACTGGCGTTTGATATATTAAGATAAAAATTTTCAGAAGGCTCAAAATGGCTATCATTTGTAATGTCTACGGTTATGGTAGTTGTCAGACTGCCTGAAATTATTGTTGCTGTTCCACTGGTAGATGAATAATCACTATCGCCAGTTGTAGCCGTATTATTAGCTGAAGAATAATCAACAGTAATATTGCTAGAGTACACTTGTGATGAAGTAAGTGTAAATGTTGCTGTTCCTTCATCTTCGCTTACTGTAACGTCATTAATTGATATGCTTAGTGTTCCTGTTCCCTGAATACTAAAATTATAAGGATTTTCATCACTATCATTATTGGCAATCGAAATACTTGCCGTTCTTATTCCTGCTGCTGTGGGGTCAAACGTTACTTGAAATGTAGTTGATTCACCAATAGATACTGTTGTTGCTGGTTGCGTTGTAACTGAGTAGTCACCCGCATTATCCCCAGACAAACTAACTGCATTTGCACCTAAATTTAAAGTCTCTGTTCCCGTATTTTGAATTGTAAATGTTCTCACGACTGTTCCACTGGAGACAAATACACTCCCAAAATCAGTATGGTCTGTAGACGCAGGAGAAGTATCACCATCTGTTATATTATTGCCGTTTCCAACTACATTTATTTCTGGTGTAATACCAGTCCCCTGTACAGTGAAATTATAAGGATTCTCATCGCTGTCATCATTTGCTATACTGATAACTGCTGTTCTTGTGCCTGTAGTTGTTGGATTGAAGGTTATATTAAATAAGGTAGTTCCACCACTTCCGGAAATACTATTTGATGGATTTTGAGTTAAACTAAAATCAGAGGTATGACCTGTAATTGTAACATAGGGCGAACTACCTGTTAAATTAAGAGTACCTAGTCCGGAGTTTGCGATAGTAAAAGTTTTCACTACTGAACCGGAAGCAACATCAGCACTACCAAAGTTTGTATCATCACCGGAAGAGGGTGATGAATCACCATCGGCAATGGATGTGGAATTTCCTGTTATATCCATCTCTGGCATGGGTGCCGCAGTTGTAACGGACTTATAGCTTGAGTATCCGCTTTCACCTGCATTGTTAACAGCTCTCAACCGATAGTAGTATGGAGTGCTGGGAGTTAAATCAGAAACATCCCGGCTAGTAGAACCGCTAACTGTTAATCCATTATATCCTGTTACATGAGATGAAAAACTAGAATTAGTTGAAACATATAATTTATAGAAGGTAGCTCCCGAGGCCGAAGACCAATTAGCCTGGAATGAAATATCAAGAATTGAAGTTGCATCATTCACTGTAGGTGCATTGGGAATTGTTGTGGCTGAAACCGTATTTGAATTACTACTTTCTCCTGCGCCACTGTACGCTTTTACTCTTATGTAGTATGTGGTCCCTCTGCTTAAATTGCTCAATGATGTGGATGTTGGCGCATAAGGATCATCACCAGATTTAGGAACATCTTTCGGATTAAGTCCTGAAACCATTGCCGTAAATGAACTATTTGTGGAGACATAAACATGATAGCCTGTTGCGCCAGCTGATTGAGACCAGGACAAACTCATCGATGTTCCGCCAACACTGTACGGATTGTTTAATGTAGGTGTTGGTGGGGGAACAGCACCCGCATTACTTACCTTCATTTTCCCACATGCGTTTGGAGTTTTAGAGTAATTCACGCCGGTTGGAGGCGTTGAGGCAGAACTTGGATAATAAAACCTTACATTTGCACCATTTACATCCGTTGAACCAAGTGGATAACCAACAATCCACGAGGCTCCGATGCCAACATTCATATTTGCATGGTATAACCAATATCCGTTCGGGCCTTCATAACATGCCTTTCCATCATTGGTTCCATTCTGTATATAATTTCCAAGTATTTCTGCTGGCCAAGCACTGGAACAAATGTCATCAGCGCCATCGTTATTAACAGAAAATGCAGTCTGTGCGTGGATAAGGGGAGCAAATAAAAAGAATAAGAGGTAAAACTTATTTAATAAAGACTGATGAATTCTTATTCTAAAGTTCACAAATGATTGATCATTACTTTTAGGTTGTAAGAACATTTTTCGCTCACATTTAAGATATATTAATGAAGGCACCTAATTAACTTTCTTCATAACCTCTTTGGGTTATATCATCTATATGATTTTATGCTGTTAAAGTCGAAATGTATTAATTGAGATGCTTAGAAGGTTTTATTCATCAATACCTGCAAACTAATTTGACTCAATATAATTATTTTTATCAATAGTGGACACCATTAATTTAAATTGATTGTGATTTAAGGCATTGTAGATATTGTCAGCTGGAATTGATCCCTTCATCTTTCTTCTTCTTAGGCTTATTGTTGTGATTCTGAATATTTGAGTTAGTGAAACTTTTTGTTCACAATTAGCGTCTCGAAGTTCAAAATTTATGGGGGTAGTAATTTCCCATGAGTTAAGTTTTTAAAAAGGTTGATTTGTAAAAATACCATGAAGGATTATCAGTCCAGATTATGCCAGCTGGTTCTTATAATGATGAAGCACCTACTCTGGAACAATTACACACTAAATAGATGCTCGAAAAGGGATATTCACTTAACGCAAGCATCATGAAATTTATCATAATGATCGCCGAAAAGTGGAAACTACAAAGTTGAAAACTATAATACGACAACCAATAAAACCAATATAACAGCATGATTATATTTGAGGGGCATTCAAAAATCCCTTGAATCTTTCCCCTTATCTTTATAATTAGAAGATGGTTTTTGGGGGAACCATGATCAGAACAATGATATCTTTCATAATTATCACATCTTTATTCCTTCTCTTTTCGTTTTTTGGCTGTAACTCAGAGAATCCAATTATTACAACTTCCGAAGACACTCTCGTTTTTGCTAATGCAATGATTATTGATGGAACTGGTAGTGAAGCAATTGAGCATGCTACTCTTATAGTAATTTGTGATAAGATACATATGGTTAGTAATTCTACAGATATTTCTTTACCAGATGGTGCCCGCGTTTTTGATCTGGAAGGGAAAACAATTCTTCCCGGTTTTATTAATGCACATGTTCATGGATCTTACAATCAGAATCAATTAAAAAATTGGGTCAGAGGGGGAGTCACAACCGTTAGAGATTTATCTCCTCTGGGGGAGGCAAATTTTATCGAAAAAAGAAATGGGTATAATCAGAACCCGTTTAATGCTCGTCTTGTTTCATCAACTCCTATAATCACCTGTTCGGGCGGATATGGCGGCAGCTTTGTGGATACTCCGGAATCTGCAGAAATCAGAGTGCTGGATTACATCAACAGTGGAGTTGATATAATTAAATTTTCAATAGAAGATAATTGCCAGGGCAGATGGAATGTGATTTCACAGGAAATAGCTAACATTATAGTATCAACCGCTCATTCAAATAATTTACGCGCCTCCGTTCATATTACCCACGATTATAATATAGAAATGGCATTAATTGCTGGAGTAGATGACATAGCCCATATGGTAACAGAACCAATGACGGATGAATTGGTTCAGCAAATTGTTGAGGCAAATATTTATTGGACACCGACCCTGGAACTATGGAAGGGTGTTAGTGAATATTATTCTATTGATCTTGATCAGGTTGCCATCAGAAATCTGAGGAAGTTTTTTAACGCGGGTGGGAATGTTGCCCTGGGTACGGATTTTGCTGGCTTCCATACCTCATTCGATAGTGGTCTCCCCTTTACAGAAATTCAATCGATGAAAGAGGCAGGTATGTCTAATATGGATATTATTGTTGCGGCAACATTAAACGCTGCTTATGTCTGTGGAATGGAAAATGAGATTGGAACAATTGAAGTTGGTAAGATTGCGGATTTGCTGATAATTAATGGAAACCCGCTAACTGATATTGATGTGCTTAGAAATGTTAGCATGGTAATTCATAATGGACACATTGTTCGTGAGGAATAGAGTCAATTCGAATCTCTTTTTAGTCTGATAGTCTAGCAATACTTCAGTTATTGTGTCCTATCGCAAAAATCATGTAGTCTTCAATACAATACCCGGGGGGAGTTATGAAAACGAGATTTGTTATTTGGAGCCAATTGTTTTTGTTTTCTTTTCTAATGGTTTTTTGCAGTGATTCATCAAATCCAGTCAACGACAACAATCAAAATGAACCAACGGCGGGAAATGAATTTGGGCTTATTGCCTACTGTCGTCAACCTGGAGGTTCAGGAAGACACCAGATTTATAAAATTAGTGAATTTGGAACGAATGACGTGAGGATGATTCAAGCTTCAATTGGATTAAATCATCAAGATTGGTCTCCGGATGGTCAAAAAATAGCCTGTGTAGGATATGTTGAGACAGACTTCTCCACCTGGTCCATTCATACGTTTAATCCAAATGGATCAGAACTTACCAGACTTACAAATACCGAGGGAGTTTGGGATAACGATCCTCGCTGGTCTTCGGATGGAACGCAAATTGCATTTACGAGAATTTATCCTAACGATACAATTCGCGAAGAGATATGGGTAATGAACAGTGACGGAAGCAATCTGCATTATATTGGCGTGAAAGGAAATGTTGGCGGATGGAGTCCCGATGGGCTTCGCTTATTATATTCCGCGATTTCATTGGGTAATTCTGACATATATAGCTGTAATATTGATGGGAGTGATATCCTGCAGATTACGAATACTTCTGAAAATGAAGAATGTCCAACATATTCTCCGGATGGTTCACAAATAGTCTTTTCAAGCTTTTGGGGGAGTATGTCAAATCATGAAATTGAGATTATGAATTCTGATGGGACCAACAGGCGGGCTCTGACCGAAAATGATAGTTTTGACAGTAACCCAAGATGGTCGCCGGATGGACTAAAACTGGTTTTTGTATCAGACAGACATGAGTTTCACCAATGGGAAATTTACACCATGAAAACTGACGGAACAGATGTTAGAAGAGTAACTTTAAGCCAGGCACCTGCAACAGCAATTAATCCTGTATGGCGCCCTTCACTATAGAATGAAATTATAAATTAGTAGTTAATGATCAGCTGACTGATTGAATGTTTTAACAAACAAGTATATCTTCATTGACACGAAATTAATGTCTGGGATGCTAATGTATCAACTCGGTATATCACTCTTGTTCTTTGTAGTCACTCTACATACTCAATCATTAAAACCCAAAATTGCCTTCACTTTTGATGACAGGTACCCACGCTCAAATGTTATGTTCGATTCTGAAGAGGGGAATAGAATGGTTCTTGATCATCTGAGTGAACATAATATAAAAGGAGCTTATTTTGTTGCTGCCAGTATGTTAGAATCGGAAACCGGACGAAATGTTCTTACAGCATGGGACAATGCGGGACACGTGATTGCGAACCATTCTTATTCGCATCAAAACTATCATTCGGATAACGTTAGCATTGAGAATTATAAAAATGATTTCTTAAAGGCTGACACACTTCTCTCATCTTATAAGAGTTTTAGAAAGCTGTACAGATTTCCAATGCTGCGTGAGGGAAATACCATAGATAAAAGGGATGGCTTCAGGGAAACGTTAACAGAAAATAATTATCAAATTGGGTACGTAACGGTTGATAATACAGAGTGGTTTATAAATAATACAATCAGGCAAAGACTGGCAAATGGTGATAGTATTGATGTTGATGCTTATAAAAGGATTTATATTGACCACCTCTATAACCTGGCTGTTGAATATGACAGCCTGGCTCTTTCCATGTTTGCAAGACAAATCCCTCATATCATGTTGGTACACAACAATATTACTTCGGCTCTTTTTCTTGGAGACCTTATTCAAAAATTTAAGGACGAGGATTGGGAAATTGTAGATGCCTCCGAAGCATTTTCTGACGAATTATATTTGAGTAAACCAGACGTAATATGGCAGAGAGGGCAATCGATTCTCTTCTCAATTGCAAAAGAGAGAGGACTTATCACAGATGAAACGAAAACTTTTAATATAACCAGTGAAGAAATTCTTGAAAAACAATTAGAAGCCTTAGAATAGCGAAGGAGTCGGAATGCGGTTATTTATTTATTTGCTAATAGCTTTTATGGTTTCTGCCTGCTCTCAACCTGTCGAGAAAGGAATTCGAAAGATTGCTACCTGGAACATGAAATGGCTGGGCACCAATTCCGGTAATCAACTGGATGCTGTTGAAAATGTTTCTGATTATGGAAATTACATCAGGGGAACAGGTGCTACACTCTTTGCCCTGCAGGAGATTGGAGCTACTCATTCGGTAGGTGGAGAACCTAAATGCTATTACCTCGATCTTATAGTTGCCGATTTGAATGAGAAGACGGATGGGAGCGACTGGAAGTACATAATTGATAAGGTTAATAAACAGCAGCGACTGGCATTTTTATTCAAGAGTAATGAATGGGAAGTTGTAGCCGATAGTTCTATTCGACCTGGCGCTTCGTTTAACTATATCAGAAGACCCTATCTGGCTGTCATCAAATCAAAGCTGCCTAATACAGATTACGAATTCATTTTTATTAATGTTCATCTTAAAGCCTTTCCGGATGCCACTGAAAAACGAAGAGCTAACTTCACAGAACTGGCAAAATGGCTTCAGGTTTCAAAGATTGATAGCGATGTTTTAATAGCAGGCGATACAAATTTATTTGAAGGGGAATCAGACGTTGATGACGCGCTCGAATCAATTGGGTACAAGCCCCTTTATGACAGGGAAATTAGTTCAATTCACGAATATAAACTTAGCCAGAGATTTGACAGGTTTTTTGCCTCGCCTGGAATACTTGATGAAATAAATAGGGCAAAAGAGGTTTTAGGGGAAGCAGATTATATTGATGTAATTAAAGAAAATGATGATGGCTTTCTCAGATGGTTTGATGATAATATTTCAGATCATTTTCCGGTGGTGCTGAATATTGATGTTTCGAAGAATAGATGAAAAAAAATATTTCGCAAATGATATTGCATGTAGTTAATACTTTTTTGAAAACTACTTACACTTGCGATATTGACAATCTTGCTCATGATCTTGCTCTTGCTCTTGATCCTGATCCTGATCCTGATCCTGATCAGTTTTTTTGTCTCTCACTTGACTGTGAATTTATTTTGTAAAAATGATCAAGATCAAGAGTATGATCATGTTCAGGATAAGACACATCAAATAAATCTATCTTGTAACAGCCGGTAAAACATATTGTGCTACAAGGTTTATCACTGCAAGTTCATTTTGCCCGGCAATTTCGGGTTCCTGGGCAACTTGTGAGGTTGCCGCCACAATCAGATTCATTTCCGGAAAAACAATTATATACTGTCCGCCATAACCAAGAGCCATATAACAATTCACGAAATTAATTTTACCAACCCACCATAAATATCCATAATTATAATCATGAAACTGCCCCCATACTTGCTGACCCCAGGCCGTGGAAGGTGAGGTAGTTAAATCAACCCAACTCTCAGGAATTATTTGTATATCGTTTATTCGTCCTTTGTTTAAATAGAGTTGACCGAGTACGGCCATTTCTTTTGGAGTAAAATGCATGGTGTTACCGCCAAAATGATATCCGTTTTGGCTTTGCCAATCACCCAAGGATATTCCCATAGGATTAAATAAAAACTCTTGAGCAAAGTCTCGTATACTTCTTCCTGTAGCTTTATTAATTATTGCTGAAAGCAAATGTGTTTCAAATGTATTGTACAACATTCTTTCCCCAGGATCGCTCTGCAGGGGAGCTTCAATGGCAGCTTTAATCCAATCACTGGTATAGTAAAAATGATTATAAACACTATAATTATTGGTCGATTCTCCTTCAATACCCATGCGCATTGTTAACAGGTGTTCTACAGTTACATCATACTTCCGTGGGTCAATGCCATCATAGACATATTCCGGGAAGTAGTCCATCATTTTGTCCTCTAAAGTTAAATAGCCTTGCTCAATGGCAATACCTGCAATGGCAGAAAGAAAGCTTTTACTTACAGAGTATACGTTGTGATCCCTTGTTTCACTGTATCCGTTGTAGTATGCTTCCCTGATAAGGTACCCGTTTTTTACTATCACTAATCCATCAATGGAACCAATCATTTCAGCGCGGGAAAAGGCGGCCTCAAGCTTGTCTGCCTGAATCCCCTGATCTACAGCAGTAGATTCCTCCCATTGGTATATGTCAAAATTACTGTCTGCTGAATTGTCGCATGCAGCGAATAAAAATGCCAGTGAGAGTATATATAATAGTCTTTTAGTAATCATGGTGGTTTCCCCGACCTATAAATGAATAGTAACAGCAATTATATACTACTTAATTGACAAATTAAATGCTTTTACGGGTGACCTAGGTAAATTGTGATATTTGAAAAATATACATGGATTATTTGGCAAGTCAGTTATAATTTGTATGTGAAAGTTTTAGAGGGGAATATTACTGTTTTAGCACGATACTATTCGTTCAGATAAGGCGGGAATAACAATGAAAATAGTACTTTACATTGCAGCAAGTATTGATGGTTACATTGCCCGGGTGGATGGTAAAGTTGACTGGTTGGATAAATTTACCGGAACCGAAGAGGATTACGGATATTACGACTTTTATGAAAATATTGATGCTCTTATAATGGGCAGCAATACCTATAAGGAAATATTAAACTTTGACGTTGATTGGCCTTACGCGGGAAAACCAACTTATGTAGTTTCAAATAGTTCACCTTCTTCCGACAACGAAGATGTCATTTTAATTCCCAACGACCTTGAAGGCGTTATGAAAATCCTGGAAGAGAATAATCACAAGGTTGTTTGGCTGGTAGGGGGCGGGAGGCTCGTTTCCTCGACGATGAGTATGAATTTAATTGATGAAATAATTCTTTCCATTATGCCAACAACACTTGGTGATGGTATAAGGTTGTTTAACTCCTCTAAGGATTTTGACTTGGATTATTCTTTGGCTAAATGCGAAACCTATAAAAATGGTGTTGTTCAAATTCACTATGTGAAAAAGTAAAGTTATCCTCTTTGGTTAGTGAGATGAAATTAGAGAGAGAAAATCATCTTGAGTACATGATTTTTCTTTTAAAACATTCAATTTATTTTTATTATGAATTGTGTTTATACTTAATAACAGGTTAGCATGATTATCCTGTATATTCAAATACTTTTTGGGTTAGTGACTTATGCCGAGTGAACAAAAAATCATCTCAACAATTGACGAATTCTACGAAGTTATCTCCGGTAGTGCTGGTGAAGAAAGAGAATGGGATAAATTACGTTTGCTTTTTTGCGAAGGGGCAGTTCTTACTCCTTACGTTTTTTCAGACAATGTAAATGAGAGGTCTATATCATACAATATTGAATCGTATATTAATAGAGTGAAAAAGATAATTTTATCTTCGGACTTTAACGAGCGGGGATTTAATTACCGCATTGATATTTATGGTAATATTGCAAACGTATATAGCGAATACAGTGCTCAAATTAATACCGGAAACGAGACCTATATGAAAAAAGGTATTAATCTTATTCAACTATTGCTAGATGTTGATAATTGGAAAATAATAAGCATGCTTTGGGAAAATACCAGTGGGTAATTAAAATAATCCATACAATTATTTCTATTCAACTCAAGAAAAGAACTCTTAATTCAATTTGCTAAAGCAACCTCAACATTAATTTTTGGGTTATATCATAGACTGTAATGCTATTTATTTTGAATCTGCATCAGATGCGGACTAGTAACTTTGCGGCTTCCTGAATAGTATAATCTAACCAGACACCAACACATTCCTTTGGCAATGTTGAAATTCATCGGATGGATTACTCAAATCTTTAATAGTCCCTTCTCCTCGTTATTATGTTGTATCTGCATTTGGCGATTCGAATATTTTTATTAAATTATGATCATCATTTAATAAACGGACAGGTATACAATGTGCGGTAGATATTCATTTCAAAGATCAATAAAACTTTTATTGGGTACGATTATTCTACTCTTAATTGCATCCTGTAAGGAAAAAATTATTGAACAACCATTCCCGGCAGATACAAATCTATGGAAATCTATTCGAAAGGAGAGAATTCAAAAATTATTACCAGATGCTATGAAATTAGCCGGAGTTGATGCCTGGATAATAATCTGTAGAGAAAATAACAATGACCCCTTAGCAAAATTTGTTGGTGGTGAAAATGCTGGCGGCACAGCTGCTTTTTTGTTTTTTCGTAACGATGAAGGCGTCAGATCTGTTGCAATTTCCCCAATGGGAGAGGCTACATCACTAAAAGAAGTTAACTTGCATGATGAGGTGGTTGTTATTGAGAGAGGTTCACCCATAGGTGGAAAAATATTGGACATTGTTTCAAAATATGACCCGGAGAAAATTGCGATAAATACATCGGACTACGGAATTGCCGATGGACTTTCATACACGCAGAAAGAATACTTGTCAGAGGCTCTTGGTTCAAAATATAAACATCGGCTGGTTTCTTCCTTTGACCTTGTAATGGAGTGGTTATCTGTCAAATTACCTGATGAAATTAAATTAATGAAAAGGGCAGCAGAAATAACTGCGCAGATTGAAGTTGATGCCTACAAAATGGTGATTCCCGGTAAAACAAAAGACTCTGATGTTGCGAAATACATAAAAGGGCGTATGTCAGAAATAAATGTTTCTGATGCCTGGGCACCAGATCAAAACCCGAGTGTGAACTCCGGTCCCGACAGAGGTCACTCCCACTCAACGGAAAAAGTAATACAGCCTGGAGACATAATCCAGCTTGATTTTGGGATAATGATTTATGATACATGGTGTAGTGATATACAAAGGTTTGCTTATGTACTGAAGCCTGGCGAGACCGAACCTCCTAAAGAAATTAAAAAGTATTTTGAATTTGCAAAGGAGGGACATAGAAAAGTTCTGGAGGCAATGAAACCTGGCGTTACAGGATGGGCGATCGACAAAATTCAACGGGAGTGGATGGAAAAAAACGGCTCTATGAGTGTAATGTGGGGAACCGGACATCCGGTTGGTTATTGGGCTCATGATGCAGGCCCTTCACTTGGCGGAGCTGCATATTCTGATAAACCTGTGGGTAACTCGGCGCGTCTACTCCGGGAGGGTCAGACATTTGCCTATGATGGTTTTTATAAATGGGTTAGAGAGGATGGTACAGAAAAAACTATCTCAGTTGAAGAAATGGCAGTTGTTACAGAGACGGGTGCAGAGTACATGTCCAAACCTCAGGAAGAATGGATTTTAATTAAATCAAATTAGTTTACTATGGAAAGCATATGTCAGTTAAACCAATATTGCAGCTTGGAAATCCCGATTTATATAGAATAAGTGAAATAGTATCGGAAGAAGAACGGGATGCTATTAGGAACACAGTTACCGATTTGCACGATACGATGATAAATTTTAGGAAAAGGTACGGAGTCGGTCGGGCAATTGCAGCTCCGCAGATAGGCATTTTTAAGCAAATTATATATATGTTTATCAACGAACCAGTAACATTTATAAATCCCGTTTTGTTTGACTTTAGTGAAGAACGAATTAAATTGTGGGATGATTGTATGAGTTTTCCGCGACTTCTTGTTAAAGTCGAACGACATAAGCGATGCAAAATTAAATACAAAGATTTAAACTGGGATGATAAAGAATTAGATTTAGAAAACGACTTGTCGGAATTGTTGCAGCATGAGTATGATCATTTAATGGGAGTACTTGCTGTTTCCCGGGCAATTGATGAACGGTCCTTAGCTTTCAAAACCGAACTAGAAAAATTGAAATTTACCGACGGAGGTTAAATGAACTACAAGTCAATTAATTTTCAGAAAAAGCTTGAAAAATTTGACGATCTATGGGCACCAAAAGTGATAGGGGAAATGAATGATTACCAATTCAAAGTTGTTAAGTTTGCCGGCGATTTTGTTTGGCATAAACATGTAAATACTGACGAGACCTTTTTAGTACTTAAAGGAAAAATGAACATTGAATTCCGTGACGGTAAGGTTACAATTGAAGAAGGGGAAATGTACATTGTACCAAAAGGAGTTGAACACAAACCTTTTACTGATTCGGAATGCCATGTTATGTTAATTGAACCTCGTGGAATTGTTAATACCGGGGATGCTGGTGGTGAACTTACCGCTGAAAATGATGTGTGGATTTAATGAAAACAGAGGCTGATGTAAATTTTATTTATAGTATTATTTTTCATTTCATTACTATGAGAGAAGTGAAAGTTTGAATTTTTCACTTCTCTATCTTGTCTGATTTTACACAATAATAGCCATAAATATTTCCCGGAATTTTTCTTTCAGGATGTGATATTTCCATAATAATTTATTCCTTTGATTCTTTACTATTTGCTATATTTCGTCCACTTTTTTTCACTTGTATGGCGGTGGAACATGGCAGTTAAACTAACCTTAGGTCTGAAGAAAGTACTGTTTCAACATTGCATGGATTATGTTGACGAAAAAATTGAATCGGAAACCCAGGCTATTAAGGATGCACAGGATGCCGCTAATGAGGAAACTAAAAGCAGTGCCGGAGATAAGTACGAGACAACCAGGGCAATGATGCATCTTGAGGAAGAAAAGTACGCGACTCAGTTGATTGAATCAATCAAACTTAAAAAAGTGCTTAGCCAAATTGATATAAAAAAAGAGTATAATGAGGTACAACCGGGATGTGTTGTTACAACCAACATTGGCAATTATTTTTTAGCAATAAGCGCTGGCGAGATAATGGTTGAAAAAGAATGCTTTAAAGCAATTTCACTTGCTGCTCCCATAGGCCAGGCGCTTAATAAAGCAAAGGTTAAGGATGAAATTACCTTTAGGGATAAAACTATAGTGATCAAATCAATAATATAGATTATGTTATTTCTTTGTGGGACGATTCTGGTCGTCCCACATAAAATTTAAATCCTAATTCAAACCTTCCTCGCTATCTCCTCCACCATCATCAGCACCGTTTCTTTCTTGCATTCTTTCCTGCTGATAGTTATTTATGCTGTAACGGACGGTAAGAGAAATCATAGGAGATTTTCTCTCTCTTTCTGTTATATTATAGAACCCTGGTCCATACGAATCGGACTTGAATTTCATGGTGCTGAAAACATCTCTTATCTGTAGAATGGCGGTTAACACTTTAGGAATTATCTGGTATGTAGCAGCAGCGTTCATCGAAAAATGTCCGTCGTGTTTACCCTGGGCACTAACTGAGGGACTATCATAATGAAAATCAAGTTGAGCCCCAATTGTTTTAGTAAACATCAATCGATTATTCATCCTGAATGAATAATTAAAACTAGTAGATGAGTAATCCAAACCGAGCAGATTTCCTTCTTCTTTGTAGTCATATAAATCACCAGTCAAATTTAAATTCCAGAACTTAACCGGGTTTAATGTGAGCATCATTTCTATGCCCAGAGCATGGCTCTCACCGACATTTGCAAAAGTCTGAAGCATAACATTTTCGGAATATACACTTCGTACACGTTCTATTTTATTAACGGTATTGCGATAGTAACTTTCCAGGGAGATTGTTGCCATCTCAAAGTGTTTTTGCATTCCCAATTCAAATGAGTTTATAAATTCGGGTTCCAGATCAGGATTCCCGGTCCGAACGTTATATGCATCTTCAAAAGTAAAAAATGGTTCAAGGTAATATCCACGTGGTCTTTCTATTCTGCGGGAATAACTCGCCATTAGTTGAAAAGTATCATCAAAGGAATAAGACGTATGCACGGTAGGGAAAAGGTCTGTTCTGTCTACACGAAAATTTTGATTCTCCCCGACCAGTTCAATATTCCTGTCAGTATATTCACCACGTAAACCTAGTTGGTAACCAAAGGCACCTGGTTGGGCTGCGTAAGTAAAGAAAAGAGCATGTATGTTATCTTTGCTTTTACTATCATGGCTATAAAGGTTAAGAAAATCATACTCATCGGTAGCGGGGTTAAATTGATAATTGTTGTTAAATTCATCATCGTAATCCAACCTACCCTGATAACCGGTTTCTATATAGTCTTTTTCATTAAGAGGAAGTTTATACTCAGCCTTTATCCTTAGGTTTCTACCAGGGCCGCCCTCAATATATTTTTTGGAATCTGTTAGAACATTATTATCATCGAAAAGGTCGTTGTTGCTTAAATGATCCATATCTCTGTAACTATAATTCAGTTCAAGATAAAGCTTATGATCAACGCCGGGAAATTTATGAGTAAAGTTAAGATTGCCTCTGTAAAAATCACCCTCCATGGAATTATCTTCTTCACTAGAGTAAAAGAGATGAATAGGATTAAGAGATGACCATTCTTCATAAATCAACCCTGATGTGGAGCCGAAATCGCGCCTGCCATAGTCAATGCTTGCTGAGACATTATCCGAATCGGTAAAATCGAAAGAAATACCCCCCTGAAGCCCAAACATATTACCACCTCGTTCTCTGCTCCCATCCGAATTAAGTGAACTAATAATATTGTTAGAAGTTGTTTCACGGTACGAAGTTGAGCTGCCAGGTCTGTTTCTACTAGCGTAGTTAATTCCAAAACTAGTTGTCAATCCATTGTGGCGGTATTCAAACTTTGCATCTCCTCCATAATTATCGTAAGTGCCGCCATTAAGATTTACCATACCGGATAAGCCGGATAGTTCATTCTTTTTCAATATAACATTTATAATACCGCTCGTACCATCCGGATCATATTTGGCTGAGGGGTTTGTTATTATTTCAATATTTTCAATTGCACTGGCAGGAATTTGTTCCAAAGCTGAGCTTGCATCAAGAACAGTTGGTTTGCTGTCAATAAGTAAGGTAAAACTTGTACTCCCACGCAAGCTAACTGTGCCATCTATATCAACTCTAACAGAAGGAGAAATTTGCAAAGCGTCAATAGCTGTACCGGAAAGTGAGGTTGCCTGTTTAGAAACATTGATGACTTTCTTATCAATTTTATATTCTACAAAAGATTGCTCTGCAACTACTTCTACTTCACCCACATCATAAGCGGCTTTATTCAGTTTTACCGTCCCGATATCAATATTCCTGCTGTTTCGCCCAATTTTCAATGATTCAATAAGAGTCATTTCGTAACCAATGTATTTAATCTCAAGATAGTAAGAGCCGGGAAGTATTTTTTCTAAATTAAATCTGCCGGAAGGATCCGAAACAGTTCCTGTAAACATTTCTTTAGTTTCTGACTTGAATAAAACAACATTTGTATATTCTAAGGGTTTGCTATCGTCGTTGTCTATAACAGTCCCGGATATTGTTCCGCCAAATCCACCACCGCGTGATGGCTGAGAGAAGGTTGCACTTGTAACTAAAAGAAAAGAAAATAGTAAAAGAGTAGTTTTCAGCATTGCGTCCTCAATAAATAATTAATCATTCTAAAAATAATTTTTAATTCTGTAGAGATTCTGTTAAGGGGAATAAAATATTAACTATTTGACACACCAATGGCTGGAATGTAAAATGGATTGAGAAAATTTTTGTGGTTTATTGCCTTAATCTGAAATAGTGCTGTTCCTTCTCATAACTATATTCAATGGAAATTGAATTTAATTCACAAATTTTCTTAACAATTGAAAGTCCAAGCCCGAGAGAATTACTGCTGCTTTCACTTGTATAGAACCTTTCAAAAATAAGTTCAGGCTTTACATTAAGGGATTTGCCATAATTACTAATCACCAGCTCATCCCGGGAGGAGGCTAATGTAATTGTAGTATTCAGATCAGAGTACTTAAGCGCATTCTTTACCAGGTTTGTCAAAAGTATATCAAAAAGAATTGGATCGATTGTCAGCTCATGAGAATCTGACAAGTCAGAATTTATTGTCAAAGATTTTAGCTCGGCCACTTCATTAATTTTAGCAAGGTGATTCTCTATTACGTTTTTAGTCTTTACTCTCTGTAAATTCAAAAACTCCTTGTTCTCTATTTTTGTAAGGAGATTTAGGGAAGTCCCCAGATTTGAAATATGGTTTACTTCTTCATAAAGTGTTTTAATTGTTTCAGGTTCACTATCCATAATTTTTTCATTACCAAGAAGCAGTTCTATCTTTCTGCGAAGTACACTAAGAGGGGTTTGCAATTCATGTGACATGTTCTCGGTGTATTCTTTCAGGTTTTTATAATCTTCTTCTATCCTGGAAATCATATTATGAAAAAGCTCCTGCATACTTCTGAACTCAGAAGTGTTTGTCTTTACTGATTCAAGTTTTTCACCTACGGAGTATGTCTCCATGTACGATAAAATTTTATTAAATGGTTTTAGCAAATAGCCTGACATGAAACGATTACTGAGCACAACAATGAGAGCTAAAAGAATAAAGGCAGGAAACAGAGTATTGTAAACAGCACCACGAAGGAATACAAGTTCATTCATCCCGGTTTTCATTGTTACTTCCAAAAAATGCTGCTCTTTTTCAACAACTATTTTCTTTATTCTCCAGGGCTCAAGTGCATCCATTTCATCATTGTGTAATAGTGTGTCAACATAAACAGGATAGCTGCCGGGCAGGGGAACCGAGGAAAGCAATTGTATTCTATCATTTCCAAGAATTTCTTGCAGATCATTTTCTTCACTAATGTGGTGTGTAATTCTTCTCTCCCACCTGTTGAACCGGAACTCAAGTTCATCATCAATATATTTTTCAAGAAAATGCTGCAAAATTTGTGCACTAAGAAGAAATACCAGAAAGGTAATGACCAGATAAACGAGAGTGCTTTTTGTTAAAAGTTTATAAGTCCGTTTCATTAATTCGCAGTCCCACCATTGGAAGTCAATTTGTAACCCATACCATAAACCGATTTAATATAATCATTTCCACCGGCAGTGATAATTTTCCTTCTTAGGTTTTTTATGTGGCTATAAATAAAGTCAAAACTATCCGCAGAATCGATGTGATCACCCCAAAGATGCTCAGCAATACTTTCTTTTGTTAAAATACGGTCTTTATTATAGAGTAGGTAAAGTAGAAGTTCATACTCTTTTTTGGTCAATGCAAGAATATTTTTACCCACTTTGACTTCCGTCGAATTCAGATCAATGTTCAGCTCTTGGAATCCAATGGATTGGTTCCCGTCAAAATTTTTTCTTCTAAGTATTGATTTTATGCGGGCATTAAATTCCGCAATATGAAATGGTTTAGTTATATAATCATCTGCTCCCAGTTCCAAACCATTTACTTTATCCTGTATGGCATTTTTTGCGGATATGATGAGAATGCCGCAATTGTTATTATTGCTTTTAAGGGATCTGATGATATCAAAACCGCTTCCATCAGGAAGTCCGATATCCACAATAACGAGGTCATATTTATAGAGATGTATTTTCTCAATTCCGGATCGAAAATCGTTTGCTGTTTCAGTAAGGTAACCTTCCTCTTTAAGAAAGTTAGTTAACTCGGTTTGGAGTTTTATATTATCTTCTATAAGTAATAATTTCATAATCAAAAAATACACTATAAATCTGTAGGAAAGTTGTCTTATTCCATCCCATAATAGTGAAGTTTTTTATATAACAATGCGCGGGATATACCAAGAAATTTTGCTGCCTGGGATTTATTGTTGTTGGCTCTTACAAGTGCCATACTTATAGCACCCCGCTCAGTATTCTCAACGATCTCGCTAAGTTTGCAATTGTTCTTGACACAATATTCTTCCTTTCTCGCTTTTTGCCCTAGAATAATTGTGTTAATGTGGCTATCGGTAATGGTATCCTGAACAACAACTGCCATGGCTCGTTCAAGCACATTATTTAATTCTCTTATATTACCAGGCCAGGAATGTTCTTCTAGTGCTACAAGAGCGCTGTAATCCAGGGTTTTATAATAGACACCTCGTTTTTTTTGAAGTCTTTCCCAGAAAACCTGAACGAGTTTTGGCAAGTCAAGTATTCGCTCTCTTAAGGGGGGTATTACGATTGGAATAACATTCAACCTGTAGTAAAGGTCTTTTCTGAACTTTCCCTCATCAACCAGCTGATCCAGATTTTGGTTTGTTGCTGCAATTATTCGTACATCAATATCAATTGTCTTTTCATCACCAAGCCTGTCAATCTCGCGTTCCTGAATAACGCGTAAAAGTTTAGCCTGAATCTGAAGAGGCATGTCGCCAATTTCATCAAGAAAAATTGTCCCGTTATTGGCCAATTCGAACTTGCCTTTTTTGCCCCCTTTTTTTGCTCCTGTAAAGGCTCCTTCCTGGTATCCAAATAATTCTGATTCGAAGAGACTTTCCTGTATTGCAGAACAATTCATCCGTATGAATGGGCCTTTGTTTCTCATGCTCAGATTATGAATACTTTGCGCATAGACCTCTTTACCCACACCACTTTCGCCCAGAAGCAATACTGTTGAATCCGATGTGGCTGCGCGTTTTGCAACCTCCTTAACGTTTAGGCTTGATTGTGCGATGGCAACAATATCATTAAAACCAAATTTTGTGTCAATATTAAGTTCAATTTTATTACTGGCGTGCTTCAATTCTTTTTCAAGTTTTTCAACTTTTTTCGTCAGGTTTTTCACTTCATCCGTGTATTGAAACCGAATGAATCCAACAGCACCAACACATTCTCCCATTGCAAAAATAGGGATACGGCTGACTACGAATTCCTTCCCCCGGATTTCCTGCAATTGATCTTTTTCTCTAACGCCGGTCTGAGCCACAATATGCATTCTTGTATTTTCAATTACATCAGTTACATGTTTCCCAATAATATCTTCTCGTTTAACCTTGTGTATTTCTTCATAGCTTTCATTGACAAATATTATGATTCCTTTCTTATCTACTACTTGCAGGCCCTGAAGTGTGATTTCGAGAATGTTTTTAAGAAAAACCGGATCTGACTGAATGAGTGATTGATCAGTTACCACAATAATATCTCCTTAATCTTGATACCCTTAAAATAAGTGTCACTTCTGTGTACACTTATTCGCTCACTAATATTACGAACCCTGGAGATTATTGCAAGATAAAACGGATGAAATGTATTGCTAACGCATATTTTTGTAATAAATGAAAAATAAATAAAAAATTTTAGAAAGGATTTAAATTTGAAATATATACAGACATTTTTGAATATGTCACGTATGGATACAGATTATAAGCTCTGGACTAATTGTTGATTTTTTTATCTAAAACACTCCATTCTTTGCATGTAGAGGGCTAACTGGCGCAAGTTTGCAAGAAAAAAGTGTCACAATTGTGGACACTTTTTAAATGGAAAATGTTGTTAAAAAACGATCTCCCTGTAACAGATTGTTATTAAAACACTTATGAGAAAAATATTAACAAAAATAGATTTGGCATAATAAATGGCTATTCGTTCTTATCAAATAGAGTAACAATGCAACATTTTGATAAGAGTCTATGATTTAATTACTAATCCCTAACGGAGGTTATTTTATGGCAAAGAAATTAAAAGAAGTTCTGAGTGATGCCGGGATTTCGATGGATCTGCAATCTGGTGGCAAAGCACCCGATCAATTGACTGATCGAGAGATCAAAAGAGAGCCGCATCCAAGAGTTAAAAAGCTGAAAGACATTTTTATGGATACATTGTCATCAGCTAACAATGAGTTTACCTACTGGTACACTCGCGAGTATATGCAGCATGATTGCGAAATACCTGTTGTGCGTCGGGCAAAAGCTTTAAAGTCTGCATTTGCTCACCTTACTCCTACTTTCTACCCGGGAGAATTATTAGTGATGCATAAAGCATCCTATTTCCGTGGTTCTTTTCCTATGCCTTGGTTATCAGAAGGTTTTTACATGGCTCACGAAGATGAATTTTATCAGGAAGCCTTAAAAAGAGGATCAGCTTCAGTGGATGAACATTCGAAGTTTGGATCTGGCGGCGGTAATGTTACCAAGAGTTTTGGTAAAGTAGTTTCCATTGCCGGTAAATTTGGTATGCGTCAGGAAGAAATTCCAGCGCTTTTAAAACTTGCTAAAATGTGGTATGGCAAATCAGTTGATGATCTTGGCAACAAGTACGAAAAAATGGTTCCTGAATATAAAACTAAAGAACAGATAATGAGAAGCATTATATGCATGTTCGATTCAGGGTTCACTTTACCACAGGGACGCGAAGTAATTAACTATTATTATCCTCTCGAATATGGTTTCGATGGTATCATAAAAATGGCCAATGAAATGAAAGCCAAAGTTGCCGGTAAAGCTGATGGTGACGGAATGGTTGGAATGAACAGACTTTACAACTACGAAGCTGTTATTTTTATGATTGAAGGTATGCAGAAATGGATTAATAACTATGCAAAAGAAGCTCGTAGATTAGAGAGCATTACGAAAGACGCAAAACAAAAAGCAGAATATAAAGGTATTGCCGAAAGACTTGAATGGATTGAACATAATCCTCCAAGAACTTTTATTGAAGCTTTCCAGATGATTGAGACCTTACATCTGGGCGTCTTGAATGAAGATGCAATTTCTGGAATGTCACCTGGTAGAATTGGTCAGATTCTTTATCCATATTTTGAACAGGATATAGAAGCAGGCAGATTGACTGAGGATGAAGCTTTAGAATTGCTGGAACTTGACAGAGTTGTTAAAACATCAATTGACTGCTTCGCTTCAACAGGTGTTGTCGGTGGTGTTCTCTCTGGCAATACATTCAACACATTGTCCGTAGGTGGTCTTGACAAATTTGGTCAATCCGCTGTTAATCGTCTTGAATACTTAATTCTGGAAGCCGCAGCAAATAATGCTATGCCTCAATCAACCATTGCTCTTCTTTACGACGAAAAACTTCCGGAAGACTTTTTAATATTAGCCATGGAAGTTATTAAGAGCGGCGCAGGATATCCTGCCTTCATGAATACACCTGTTGCTCAGGAATTTTTGATGAAGCAATACGGTGCGGAAGGGATGACACTTGAAGATGTAAGATCATGGGCAATTGGCGGATGCTTAGAAACTTCAGCATGTGTATGGAAAACATTGCACTTGAACGGTAAAGAATATGATATTCCTGGTGGAGCCGGTCAGCCTACAAGTGTTGGCGTTCACTTTATCGCTATGCCAAAAGTTCTTGAATTGGTTCTTTTTAATGGTGTTGATCCAAGAACAAAAGAAAAAGTATATGAAGCCCATAACAGAAAATTGGAAACCTATGACGAAGTTTGGGATCAGTTCAAATTATACTGGCAGAAAACATGCGAAGTTCTTGCCTGGACAAACAACATTCAGCATGATATTTGGAGAAAAAACAACATGGCTGTTTTGAACTCCTTGCTGAAACCTGATTGTCTGGACAATGGTCATCTGATCAATGAATTGGGCTATAGATTCAATGGTACATTTAACGTTGAAAGTGCTGGTACAATAACACTTGTTAACTCGATGGCAGCATTGAAAAAAATTGTTTATGACGACAAAGAAGTAACTTTAGAAGAAATGAAAGCAGCTATCGTTGATAATTTCGGTTTCAAAGATGCTCGCGAAGTTAACTCGTTCTCATTAGCCGATCAGGAAAGAAAAGATAGTGATTCCGGTAAATGGGAAAAACTTCACTTCAAAGTTCTTCAAGCACCTAAATATGGTAACGATGATAAATATGCTGATCAGATTTTACTCGACTGGGAAAATTTCTTCTGTGAAGATGCAACACATTACGAATCACTTTACGGACTTAAAATGTATCCTTGTCAGATATCTGTTTCTACACACGGTGCAATGGGTTCTGCAACATTGGCTACTGCTGATGGACGTTTATCGGGCACAACTTATGCAGATGCTTCGATGTCAGCATTCCCAGGCACAGACAGAAATGGTCCTTACGCTTTATTGAACTCAGCGTCAATTTGGGATCATTCAAAATCGCAGAACTCACAATTGAATATTAAAATTCACCCAACAGCAATAAAAGGTATTGAAGGTTCGAAGAAATTACTTGATCTTACAAGAGCTTATATGCGTAAGGGCGGATTCCATATTCAGTATAATATTGTGGATTCAAAAATGCTAAAGGATGCTCAGGAACACCCTGAAAATTACAGGGATTTAATGGTACGTGTTGCCGGCTTTACTCAATACTGGGTTGAAATTGGTAAATCAGTACAAGACGAACTAATTGCAAGAACAGAATACGAAGGAGTGTAAAAATGGAAAAATTATTATATAGAGACAGCCGTAATTATGTTCCTATAGATGTAACAAAAGGAATAGACCATTTAACAGGTGAAACTGTAATGGCAGATAAAGAAGCCCCTAAAGGTTACGAAGTTATGCCTAAATGTAAAAACTGTGCTAACTTCAAGGCTGACGGCGAGCAGATGGGAGTTTGCGAAGGCTCAATGAGCGAACCAAAATTCTTTGCATATCCTGATATGGTTGCCATAACATGTGATATGTATAAGGAAGTCAAATAAATAGAAGTATTGTGAAGGGGCGCATTATGTGCCCCTTCTTTTTATTAAAATAAAAGTTTGTTAATTCTATTAAGGAAAAGGAAATGGATAACAGTAAAGCAAAAATGTATGGCTGGTCAGTTGTTGCAGCTTCATGGCTTGCGGTTTTCTGTCTGTTCGGTTATCGAGCAACTTTCGCCATTCTAAAAGGCCCAATGAGCGCAGACCTGGGTTGGACACAAGCGCAAGTAACTCTTGGTTACTCAATGATGATGGTCTTCTATGCTATCACAGCATTCTTTGCCGGCATGATACTGGATAAATGGGGTACTAAACCTGTCTATGCAATAGCATCAATTTTTGGGGCATTAGGCTTTTGGTTAACAAGTATGGTGCATAGCCATCTTGCATATTTATTTACATTTGGTTTAATAGCCGGTGTTGCTACAGGTATGTTATGGGTTACTTCTACGGTTTCAGTTCGCAAATGGTATGTTGGTAAATCTTACGCAACTATGTGGGGTATTGCATTTGCAGGTGCTCCTATGGCTCAGCTAGTATTAGCCTTCGTAACAAAAGGCGCACTAGAAGATGGTGGTCCGGATGCATGGCGTAGCGCAATGGTAATTCTTGCCATTATAATGTTTGTAGCACTAGTGCTGGCTGTTTTATTAGCAAAAAAATCTCCAGAAAATTATGGTATGAAAGCTTTTGGTGAATTACCTGCTACAGCAGGTAGCAACGCAATCTCTGAATATAACTGGGGCACAAAAGAAGCATTTTCAATTTACCCGATATGGGCAGCAATCATTACTTTCCTTGCTGCAATGATGGGTGAGTTTTTGATCTGGACACAAGTGGTAAGTTACTGGACAGCCGATCTTGGATGGGATAGAGGAGAGGCTGTTAATACATATGCTATGATAGGGCTTATTGGAATATTCTCTATGCCAATTCTTGGTGTTGTCGCAGATAAGGTTGTGCAAAAAGTAGGTCATGAGGCAAAAGGAAGAAAAATTATGCTTATCATCGGTCCATTAACAGGTGTATTAGCATGCATATTCCTATTGGCCTCTTCAGCATCAATTACCTGGGCTTATGTAGCCTGCTTTATTTTTGCAATTTATTGGGCTATTGTACCCGGTGGTGTAGTTGGTTATACCGGTGCAATTTACGGAAGAAAAACCTTAGGCAAAATATGGGGTTTGGCAACTCTTATTGTTATGGGAATTGGTCCTTTTATGGGTTCTTTTATAGGCGGCTTATTAAAGGATATTTCAGGAAGCTATACCTATTCAATTTACTATGCCTTAGGTTCCTTTGTTTTGGCAATGGTTTTAGCTTCAACTCTTCCTTTGGTGGCAAAGCACAAGTAAGTTTTTTTTATTGATTGTATTGTTCTACAGATAGTGCCTTATCTCTCCAACCCTCTCCATAATAGGGGAGGGTAATTTAAAACTCATGTGAGAATTACATGTATTGAACTATTCGGGATAAGTCCGAATAGAATCCGGAGGATTATTATGAAAGAAGACTTAGAAGTAACTGAGATAAATGTACAGCCTGTTGGTGTCGTAAAGGAAGAATTGAAAGGACTAATCTTTGATATACAGGGGCACTCGGTGCATGATGGACCTGGAACAAGGACGACTGTATTTTTGGCCGGTTGCCCGCTTGATTGTATATGGTGTTGTAATCCTGAAGGATTGTTTCACCAACCGGTAATGATGTATAAGGAATCGAAGTGTGAAAAATGCGGCAAATGTATTGCTGCCTGCCCACATAATGCAATCACTGTAGTTGATGGAAAATTACATCACGATAGAAAATATTGTGACAAATGCACAACTCACGAATGTGTTGAAGCGTGCCTGAAAGAGGCTACTGAGTTAAGTGGAAAATATTATACAATACCTGAGATGATGAGAACTTTTAATAGGCACAGGCATTTCTGGGGAAGCAAGGGTGGTGTATCATTCAGCGGCGGCGAACCTTTGATGCAGCGTAATTTTATATTGTCTCTACTTAAAGAATGTAAGAAGGCTTACATACACGTTGCGATAGAAACTACCTCATGTTTTTCCACCGAGTATTTTATGGAAGCCATGAATTATGTTGACTGGGTATTTACGGATATCAAACATATGGATTCTAATAAACATAAAGAAGTTACAGGGGTTGGTAACGAGCTTATCTTAAATAATATCAAAACACTTGCTGAGAAAGAAAACTGGGAAGGATTCATTGTTCCGCGCATCCCAATTATTCCGGGTTATAATGATTCGGAAGAAAATATCAGAGAGACAGCAAAATTTATCAAAAGTATTGACCTTGAGGTAATAAATATTCTTCCTTTCCATAGATTGGGAGAATCCAAATACAGACAGGTAGGACAGGTGTATAGATTTGCTGAACAACACCCGCCAACGGAGGAACATATGCTCTCCATCAAGAAAATTATTGAAGAAGAAGGACTTGTTTGTTTTGTTGGTTATGAAACACCCTTTTAATAATCGAGTTAATCTTAAGGTGTAATGATGAAAAAAATACTAACAATTATAATCTCGATATATATCGTATCATTTACTCTGTTTGCACAGAGTGAAACCTTTAAGTTTGGTTTTGTAGAACGCTTCAGGCTGGTTTCATGGGATAATGCAATCACTTTATCCGAGGCGGCCAACGCCGGCAACTCATTTTCCAGAATCAGGACAAATGTATTTGGTTCGTGGATGCCAAATGATCAGTGGGAACTGACCTTGAAGGTAACAAATGAATTTCGTTCATATTTTACTCCACCTAAGGAGTTTGATATAAACGAATTCTTTATTGATCAATTGTATGCTAAGTATAAGGATAGTTGGGGCGCCATAACACTGGGTCGTCAGAACATTATGCTTGGTGAAGGATTTGTCGTTATGGATGGGCACCCTCTTGATGGATCACGCTCAATTTATTTTAACGCCCTGCGTGCCGATCTTAAATTAAGCAATAACCACAACCTTACTTTATTCGGATCGTACCAGCCAGAGACGGATGATATTCTTCCTGTTATTAATGACTTTGAACAAAAACTTATTGAGCAGCCGGAAACAGGTATCGGGGCTTATTATTTTGGCAAGTTTGATAAACTTGATCTTCAGGGCTACTATATCTTTAAGAGTATTAAAGATACTGATACTCATCCTCTGGAGTCAAATATCCACACTATTGGAGCAAGAGTAAATACACCTGTTGCCGAGCAACTTAGTTTTACTGGTGAAGCAGCATACCAGCTTGGTGACTGCGGTGATTTTGATCGCGCGGCTCTAGGTGGGTATGTCTATTTAACTTATAAAACGAAGGGGGGAAAATCCTACTTGCCTGTTGATATATCACTTGGTGGAATTTACTTAAGCGGTGATGATTCGGAAACCGAGGCTGTAGAAGCCTGGGATCCATTATTCAGCCGTTGGCCAAAATGGAGTGAATCATATATCTATACTCTCATTGTTGAAAACAAAGGTAAGGTTGCTTATTGGTCTAACTTTGCCTCAATTTTTGCCAAAGCTAATTTTAATGTAACTGAAAATGTAAAACTTGGTTTCGACTTTCATCATATGCTCGCTCCTCAGGATGCCCCTGTGGGTGGTTTCCCCGGCGGTACGGGAGGTACAAGAGGCGATCTTATAATTGGAAAAATGTCGTACACTCTCAATGAAAATGTTTCCGGGCATTTATTGTGGGAACATTTCGAGCCGGGCGATTACTACTTTGATGGAGCTGATGGTTATAATTGGGCTCGCATAGAGTTTATGATAAAAATATAATCTGCGGATTTTTACAATGTTTGTGTACTGAGTCCCTGGGATTGTAAGTATTATTTTAACACAAAACCTATCCCATAAAAGGTTGAAAATGTTTTTTATCCCTAGAACATTGTGTTAAATTTAATAACAATTCACCCTTGGTTTACTTTGCCCGGGACTCATACTATTAATTACTCACTGAGGTTAAATTGGAAGAAAAAAATAAAATCGATAAAGTCATCGGCGAAATCCTTGATATTGAATGGACAATGTTCAGTTCGGTTAAAGCTTCCGAAAAAAACACTTGTCAGGAAGATGAAAAAACCTTCAGGCTAATGAGATGGATGAGTTACTCAGTTTTTGATGAAACTCTTTTACAGTCAATTTTACTAAATCTTAAAACTGCTAAAGAATTCGGTCGTAATCTAATGACTGAAAAATATGCCCGTATGGAAGAAAAAATCTCACCGTTGAGTACAAATCCACTGATTCAAAAAATTGCATCTGTAGAAGTTAATTGCATGAAAGAAGTAGCTGAAAAATATCCAACAACTTTCGGAAGTAATAAGGAAGGATTTGGAAAATATACTAAATGCGAATTGGAGACCTATTCCGATTTGACATTGCAGCTCTACTATAACGCCTTATTGGAATATGAGAAAGATGGAATTAATATTGTTGAGGAGAGATATAACAATTTATTCAGGAAGCTTGGATATGATTCAGTAGCAGATAAAGAATCTCAGGAAAAGGCTAAAGTTTTTTGGCAAAACAATACCTGTCGGGGATGCTGATGAAAGGTCTTTTGGTCGCCGAAAGATATTACAAGTTTTTTGGCTTGCCGATGATCAAAAGCAAATTTCCTGATTATCTTTCAAGAGTAGCTATCGGACTGGTCGGGGAGGGTTCGGAATGTTTTGGCTTTGATGATGAGCAATCGAGAGACCACGATTGGGGACCTGGATTCTGTATCTGGCTCAACTCCGAAGACTACTCGGAAATTGGTCCATTAATTCAAAGAGAATACAATCTTCTTCCTCCTACATATGCCGGAATTCCACAGCGAATCAATACAGAGCAAGCCAGGGGAAGAATTGGTGTGCTCGAAACTTATGCGTTTTATGAAAAATTTACAAAACTAAAAGACCTTCCCGAAGAATGGTATGAATGGATCTCAATTCCGGAAGAGAGCCTGTCTGCTTGCACGAATGGCAGAATATTTCATGATGAATTTGGCGAGTTTTCTTTTGTTAGGGAAAAGCTTCTTGAGTTCTATCCGCCCGATGTAAGGCTTAAAAAGATTGCAGATAATTGTATAAAAGCAGCGCGGGAAGGACAGTATAATTACTTGAGGTGCATTAACAGGGGGGAAGTTGTAGCGGCTGATCATGCTGAATCCATATTTGTTAATTCAGTAATAAAGATAGCATTCTTACTGAACTGGCGTTTCGCACCTTTTTACAAATGGAGTCACAGAGCTTTATATTATTTACCGATTCTAGGCGTAAAACTTCACGTAAGTCTCAGGGAACTAATAATGTTGCCTACTAGCGGAAATTTAACTGAATATTACAACAGAAAAGTAGAAATGATAGAAGCAATCAGCGGGATTTTGCTGGAGGAAATCAAACGCCAACAATTAAGTGATGTTCGGTCAAACTATCTTCTTGATCATGTTAAACCGATACTTGGCAAAATTGAAAATTCGGATATTCGGAATTACATACCCTGAGTTTTTCTTTCATATAGATTATCAAGTATCCCTCCAAATGAAAACTATTTAAAAGTTATATCCATTTTTAATGAATTCCGGTTATATTAGATAAAGAGTTTATGACTTTTATTGATGAATGGATCAAATAATAATAACGGACATATTAATCTTCCCCCGGTTGAAGGAACACTTCCTAAAAACTTTATCTCCCGTTTAAAAGGACTGATGAACTGGAAGCAGGCTTTCACTGCTTTGAAGTATCCCAATTACAAATTATGGTTCCAGGGACAAATTGTATCACTTTTTGGTACATGGCTTCAAACAACCGCACAGGGTTTTTTAATTTACGAACTAACTCAATCACCCGCCTATCTTGGTTACGTTGGTTTTGCTACCGGTCTTCCATCGTGGATTTTGATGTTGTACGGCGGAGTTATTGCGGACAGAATTTCCCGAAGAAAGCTGCTAATAATTACACAGGCAGCGATGATGATATTTGCATTTATTCTTGCTGCGCTCACTTTTTTTGATCTGGTGATGCCCTGGCATATATTAGTCCTCGCATTTGGAACAGGTGCGGCAAATGCTTTTTACGCTCCGGCACGCCACTCTTTTGTTTATGAGCTTGTTGATAAAGAAGATCTTACAAACGCCATTGCTCTAAATTCAACCATGTTCAATTCCGCCACCTTTGTTGGTCCGGCTGCAGGTGGTTTAATCTACGCCGGTTTTGGCGCGGAAATATGTTTCTTATTAAACGGAATAAGTTTTTTAGCTGTTATTTACGCGCTTGGTAAAATGAAACTGGTTCCATTCATAAAACAAATCCATAATAATTCACCCTTACATGATTTGAAAGAGGGGCTCTTATATGTATTCCGTCATAAAGTGATAAGAATTATCATGGTGCTTGTTACAGCAACAAGTCTTTTTGGTATTTCTTTTGCCACTCTGATTCCAGCCTGGGCCGTTACTGTATTAAATGGCGATGTTACAACAAACGGTTATCTTCAATCAGCTCGTGGTTTGGGAGCTTTACTTGGAGCTTTAATGCTGGCCTCTTTCGGACGTTTTCGTTTTAAGGGTAAATTACTCACTCTCGGAACTCTGCTTTTTCCTGTTTTGCTTTTTGGTTTTTCCTTTTCAAGATGGCTCCCACTTTCTTTGCTAATCCTTATTCCAATGGGAGCTTCAAATATGTTTATCTATAATATGGCAAATGTTATAATTCAGAACCACGTGGATGATAAATTACGCGGGAGGGTAATGGGCATTTATAGCTTTACTTTTTTTGGACTAATGCCAATCGGTGCGCTTTTTATCGGTTTGATAGCCGAATATACAAGCGAACCATTTACTCTACTGGTAAATTCGCTGCTTCTTGCCCTAATATCTCTTAGTGTTTATAAATTATTTCCCTTTATAAGAAGGGAAGAGTAACCAATGTTTACAAGAACTATGACTTAATTGATCTTATTTAAAATAATAATATGGTTTTATTTCGTCCCATAGTTTTTTTGTCTAAATTTTCATTACAGTTTTTTGTTTTTGTAAAATAAAAAAGGTAAATCATGCCAGAATTTAAAAACGTAACAATAGTAAAAAAAGCAAATGTTTACTTTGATGGAAAAGTAACAAGCAGAACGGTGCAGTTTGAAGATGGAACGAAAAAAACATTGGGTATTATGAATCCCGGTGAATATGAATTTGGAACCGGTGATAAAGAAATTATGGAAGTACTAGGCGGCGAAATGACTGTTTTACTACCAGGTGAAACTGAATGGAAGACATTTAAGGAAGGCGAAGCTTACGAAGTAAAGGCAAATTCATCTTTCAAACTAAAGATTGAAGGCGTTGCTGATTATTGCTGTTCTTATATAAAAGAATAGTTTTGTCCCTTTAGTTTTAAAGCCGATCTTATCGGATCGGCTTTCATTAAAATTTGTGTTTAAGTCTTATCTTTTCTTGAAAGATTAACTCGAAATAGATTAGCAAGTTGTACTCTTCTTTTAACATTCGTCTTTCTGAAAATATTCGACAAGTGATCTCTTACTGTAATTGATGTGATAAATAATTCTTCTCCAATTTCCTTATTAGTTTTACCTTCACACACCAGCTTTATAATATCTTTTTCCCGGTTTGTAATTCCAAACTTGCTGGCAAGAATTGAAAAATCTATTGCTGATTCTTTAATACCTGGTGAGTTATAATAGTTAAAGAATTTGTTCATAAATAATACTTGTGTAATGTAGAAAGTAAAAACCAGACAACTTATGATAATCATTTGAACATTCAGTCCAAGTATTCCTGAATAGTCGCCAACACGATGTAGTAATTGTAATGTAATATATGAAAGAAAGAATACTCCAAACCATTGCAGGGCGGATTTTCTCTTTTTGTTTTCAATCTTTCCCGCTGTGGAAATAAAAAATATTAGTGAGATGAAGAGTGCTGAAAAAAAGACAAAATGTACACTCATCGAAGATAAATACTGAATCTTTAACTGTAACACCGGACTAACCAGATAGCTGATCTGCGCCAAAAGAAAAGTGGACAAAAATATATAAAAAAAGTACTGAACCCATTTGGGAGTTTGTTTTTCAAGAAGTTGATGAAAAATTGAAATCAGTAAATAAGCCGAAAGAATTCTTATTGTAGGGAGAATGATCATTACTATGGCAAAAAACGCTTTCATTATGGAAGTATAGTCATCATTGGCTGTACTGGATTTTATGAAAGTTTCTACTGTATGAGCAAAGGTAATGAGGTTAAACCCAACTAAAACAAAAATGTAATACAAAATGCATTTCAACTTATTCTGTTTATATAATTGAGAAGCGATATATATTGAAACCAGACCGGCCCCAAGTGCAAGAAAAAGAATAAAATGAGCAATATCAATCATAAATTAAAACCGTTAAATAAAATATTGAAAAACACTACATATGTAGGATGGTTCAAGTGTAACCTTATCCCTAAATATCCTCTCAAAAATGACAGAAATTCTCATCAAATTAAAGAACTTTATTTGGTGCGAGACAAAGAATATTTTAACCATTCACGAATCATGGGGAACCTATGAAATCAATAGTATTTATATTTATGTTCACAGCAATATTAATGACAAGTTTTGGACAGGATTTTTCAGCTGAGATTGAGGGGAGAATTAAGAAAATAGAAAATGGACTACTTGAGTTCAGGTCCCCGGGCGGCATGTTCATGCCGGATAGTGCTCAACTGGCTAATCCACTAAACATATTGGATAGAATGAAAACTTACATGATTCCTGGTGTTGGAATCTCAGTAATTAGCAAAAATTCAGTTGAATGGTCTAAAGCCTATGGCGTAACTGATGTAAATACAGGTAAAAAAGTCTCGAACGAAAGCATATTTGAGGCAGCTTCAACGAGCAAATTTCTCACAGCCGTACTTGCGCTTCACTTTGTTCAGGAGGGGTCCTTTGACCTGGACGAAAATTTAAATGTCTACTTAAAATCCTGGCAAATACCAGAAAGTGAATACACAAAAAATGAAAAAGTTACTTTGAGAAGAGTATTAACCCACACGGCTGGGCTCCCAACAACTAATTTCAATTATGATGACAGTCTTGGATATCCAACCTTATTGCAGGTTCTCAAGGGAGAATTGCCGGCACTGAATAAACCAGCTATTCCTGACACTATACCCGGTTCAATATGGCAGTACTCAAATGTAGGGTATGATTTGGTGCAACTCATGCTGGAAGATCAGTTCGGAAAGCCGTTTGAAAAAATTGCCAATGAAGTAATCTTCGAACCTCTCGGGATGAATTCAAGCTCTTTCAAATACCCTATAAACATTGCTTTGCTATCAAGGGAAGTAAAACCTCACGATGCTGATGGTGTTTCCTGCGAACCTTCAATGAATCTTTCTGCGTTTGCGCATGCGGGTTTAACAACTACTACCAATGATCTTGCTCTGTTTTCTTCTGAGATAATGAAAGCGTTTCAGGGCAAATCTGAAAAAATACTTAATCAGGAAACGGCAAAGGAGTTATTTAGTCCTCAGCATGATATCGATCCCCGAATTTTTGGGGTTCCCTTAACTGAAGGGTTAGGTGTTCTCATGTTCGGTGAAGGTGATGATTTTGCCTTTGCACATCCAGGACATAATTTGCCTGGCATGACAAGTTGGTTGATAGGCTGGCCGAATAAAGGGCTCGCGATTGTAATCATGACCAACGGAACCAAAGGTGATCTCATATCCATGGAAATAATATCAGGTATAGTTCAGGAATACTTGAGATAAAAGAAAAATTAAATAGGTGCGACCATTAGTGATCGCACTCTTTATTTTCTTTTTAAACCCGGAACAAACTTCAGTCTAATTCTTTATAAAAATTCATATTTCTGCCTACAATAAATGCTACAAATTTCTTAAGTTAGATTAACGTTTTATATCTGGAGTTAAATATGACTACACTCAGACTTTTAGTTCTTTCCCTGATGATTTTTTGGGGATGTTCTTCTATTGTTCTTAAACCGGCGGATTATGCCTGGCCTCTTGAATCGGTTCTGAAAGCAGATTCAGATGGTGTCGTAACTGACGGGCGGCACACTTTTACGGTTAATTTGAAGGAAATGTTTTTTGCTGAATATGGTAGCTATGTTGAAATGGCAAATTGTGAAGTACGCATTATTCGCGATTATTTAGGGTATTATTATATCGCAGCTTCTGGTTTTAAGAATATCTATCTCTTCTATGAAGTTGAAGGGGGCATGAAACTTGAGACGATTATTAAAATACCAGAAAGCGGTACACTTACCAAACCGGCATTTAATCAGCGTTCTCCATACATTGAATTATTAAACGGTAACAATAAATATCTCTTATCTAAAGATGGCATAGCGGAGTAAATAATGAGGCTTAAAACTTTATTTGTTTTTTTGATAACAACCGGTTCTATGGTTTTTGCTCAATCGGATTACGAGAGGGTTGAAAATTTTAAGAGTGTGTATGAAAAATTGCAACAAGAGATTGCAGAAGCCTCCTCGATAGGGGACTATAATTCTCTTGAAAGAGAGATTGATTCTCTTGAGGTGAGTTATTCAGTTTATAAGGATTTATTGAACAAAGCCTTATATCCTGACACTTTTGAGAACTACTTCATTTCCATAAAAGAACAGGTTATTAAGCGAAGATTCGATGCGATACAGATTGCTACTTTGGACGAAAAAGTTTTTGAATTAAAAGATCGTATCACAATTTTAAGTACTGAAAACTCGCAGCTAATATCTGAAATACAGGATTTGAGTATTGGTGCGGAAAAAGATGCTGCTACAATATCAGAGCTACGAAAGCTTAACAGCCAACTGAAATATAATATTGAAAAAAGAGACTTACTTGTAAGAGGTATGATAGATACTCTTTTAACAGGCTTTATTAGAGCCCCAACTACATTGAACGAAGCTGAAAAGCAAACCATTATTGGAGACATTGAAAATAGGAGTCTTTTCTATAATATAGAAAGAGTTATTTCGGATAATGTGGATTATCTTGAAGTAACGCAGATGACAATTGAAGATTTTACCAAGATGAGAAGTCAATATATTGATTTTCATAAAGCATGGGGGCAGTTAGGAACCAAACTTGCAGATGTTTATCTATCAAGAAAAGAAGGTATGAAAGAGCTTGCTTATATTGATGGTCTGTTTGACAAGTGGAACATACAAATTGACCTTAAGATTTGGGATAAGTTACGTATAGTTTTTCTGGATAGAGAAATAGTCCTTCTGTCATTCGAAGATGGCGATCAATTTAAGGAAAGTGTTATCTCATTTATTGACAGTGAGATTGACAATTTTGGATTAAAGAAAGACGAGGAATCTAAAAAGACCTTTGACATTTTTACAGATGGAGTTTATTACAAAATTGTTCAACCGAAGTGGTTCCCATTCCTGATTGACAACGGATTGATAAACAAAGCACACAAAATTGATATCGAAGCAAAAATAGCCCAGTGGAAAGAAGTGCTTTTCCCTCCGCCATCATTTTTCTGGTTGTATATTATTATCCTTGTGATGGTTGTTATTCAAATTGTATTGTATGTACTGCGGAGAAGGAAAAAGATGAATAGCGTAGAACAAAAGAAGATTTTATAAGAAATAACAAAAAAGCCGTACTGATTCCCGCTGAGCGGGAAAGTACGGCTTTTTTTATTCAAATCTACTAAACCTTTTTCCCCATGCTTAATTTCTTCCTGTCATTGGGATCAAGATGTATTTTTCTAAGTCTGATGGATTCCGGTGTAACTTCAACATACTCATCTTCGTTTATATACTCCAGTGCTTCTTCTAAGGTGAATTTAAGTGCCGGTACTATCCTGACAGCTTTATCCGCACCCGAAGAACGCATGTTGCTCAGTTTTTTACCACGCTGTACGTTTACTTCAATATCAATATCTTTATTATGCTCACCCACAATTTGTCCCTTATAGCAGTATACGCCGGGATCAATGAAGAACTTACCTCTATCCTGAAGTGAGTCAATTGCATATGCGGTGGAAGGTCCGTCAGTCATGGAAATCAGAACACCGTTATTTTTACCAGTTATCGATCCTTTGAAAAATTCATACTGATAAAATCTGTGATGCACAATAGCCTCGCCTTGGGTAGCAGTTAACAGGCGGTTACGCAATCCCATAATTCCACGTGATGGAATATGAAACTCAAGTTTCTGCATGGCACCTTTCATTTCCATGGTGACCATCATACCTTTTCGCTCGCTAACAATTTCAATTACTTTGCCAGCGAATGCTGGTGGAACATCAACAGTTAATTCCTCAATTGGCTCAGCTTTCTTACCATCAATTTCTTTATATATTACTCTCGGTTCACCGACCTGTAATTCGTATCCCTCACGGCGCATATTCTCCAATAAAATTGACAAGTGTAAAACGCCACGACCAGACACTTTGTGAGTGTCGGGTGAACCCGTATCTTCAACTCTTAAGGCTACGTTTGATTGCAATTCTTTCTGTAATCTGTCATAAAGATGGCGGGAAGTGACAAATTTTCCCTCTTTGCCGTATAAGGGAGAATTATTAACAGTGAATGTCATACTTATAGTTGGCTCATCAATGGCAATTATGGGTAAAGGCTCCGGATGTTCCAGGTGAGTAATTGTATCTCCAATATCGATGTCATCAACACCAACCATTGCGCAAATATCTCCACATTGTACTTCTTCAACTTCTGTACGTACCAAACCATCGAAAACGAATAATTGCTTCAGCTTGGTCTCTTTAATTGAACCGTCCCGTTTAACAACTGAAAATCTTTCGTTAATATTTATATTACCTCTAAAGACTCTTCCAATACCAATACGACCGACATAATCGTTATAATCTAATGTTGTAACCTGAATTTGAAGAGGACCCTCATTAACTTTTGGCTCCGGAAGATGTTCAAGAATTGCATCCAATAAAGGAGTGAGATCTTTTCTTTCATCCTCAAGTTCCTTTATAGCCCAGCCATCACGACCGCTGGCGTAAATAACAGGGAAGTCCAGCTGTTCGTCTTTTGCTTCAAGTTCAATAAAAAGGTCATAGACCTCATCCAAAACTTCATCCGGACGGTTATCCGGTCTGTCAATTTTATTGATAATAACCATGGGTCTTAATTTCAGCTGTAAAGCTTTTGATAAGACGAAACGTGTTTGGGGCATTGGGCCTTCAAATGAATCAACAAGCAGTAAAACACTGTCCGCCATTTTAAGTACACGCTCCACTTCGCCGCCAAAGTCGGCATGACCGGGTGTATCAATAATATTTATTTTAGTGTCTTTATAAGGGATGCTTATATTTTTTGAGAGGATGGTAATCCCGCGTTCACGCTCAAGATCATTTGAATCAAGAAACCTTTCACGCACAACCTGGTTTTTGCGGAACACATCACATTGTCTCAAAATCTGATCAACCAGCGTTGTCTTCCCATGATCGACATGGGCAATTATTGCAATATTTCTAATCTCTTTCATTTTATTCCTAACATTTTAAAAATTTAACCGGCAAAGAAACAACAATTTTAGGTGGGAATCAAGTTCAGCTAATTCTAATAATTGTTTGTACAGGTGTTTAAGGTAAGTCCTCCTCTTTAGATAAAATCTAAACTAAAGAGGAGAAGGAAGTTATCTTCTACCACGTCCGCCTTTTTTTCTTTCTGGTCTTGCTTTATTAACTATTATTACTTTTCCTTTTAATTCAGTTACATTTAGTTGCTCGATAGCCGCATTGCCTTCGTTTTGGCTGAACATTTCCACGAAACCGAAACCTTTTGATTCTTGGGTAAACATGTCTCTTACAACTTTTGCTTCTTTTACCTTACCAAATGGGGTAAATGCTTCTTCAAGGTCACTATCACTTACTTCCGGCGTAAGGTTTCCCACGTATATGTTCATATATACTCCTGATATTATAATATAAAATTCTATGTCTTCTTAGAAATAGCAGTAAACAGATCAGTTAAGAAACGTCAGCCGCGGGCTTAAAAATGATGGAACGAATTGTGAGATGTATTACAAAAGAAGATTTTTAAGCTGGTACAAAAATATCCCTATTTAAGGTGATTAACAAGTTTAATATCCGATAGACTTGCAATGCTTATAAATTGACTAAATACTAAACAAATATGTCATCTTCAGAAGGATAGTTCTGTTTAGCGATCTCAGTGTTCCGGTCTCAGTGCTCAGTTCCTCATTGTAAACAAAGTACAAATCACTCCCGGGTGTGTGGATGAGGTTGAACAAAAAGTTGCCTATTATTACCTCTCTGTCACTATTCCACTGAACAAATGCTTTTGCGAACATTTTTGGTGAGAAGGTATAAATAAATCTGGCGCCCAGTAAATCTGTGTTAAAACTTCCTTCAGCCAGATTAACATTATTGTGATTGTACTCCAGATTCATAGCAAAGTTTGAGCTTAGTTTCAGGTTCGCACCAACTGTATAACCAAAAATATCTCCACTATAAAACTCACCGGCAGTTATCGAAAATTTACCAGAAAGAGTTTTACTATTATCCGAATTGTACTCCCCGTAAAATGAATTGAACTTGTAAGAGCCAATAGGAATGAACATATCATCATGTATTTCAAATTCTTCAGTAAGTCGTTCGTAATTATGCGCATGTATCAGAATCATCTGCGAACCATTATTGAACAGTGCCCAGGCACCATTGTAAAACATCTTTGATTCAGTGTTCCCACCCTGATCAGTGAAATATGTGAGGTCTGTAAAAAGGGTGGTTTGTCTGATATCCAGGAAATCTGGTCGTGGACTAATTCCCAGATTCAATTGAGACTTCCTTACATTCTCGCGGGGGACAAATCCCATCTCAGGATTAAAATTTTCCTCTATACTGTTTTGCGAGAGCATGGCATTAAAGAAATCATCCTGATAGAGCAAGTCACCGTAATAAGCGAAATCATTTCCCTCCATGTCTGGTGATGATGTTTTAGCAACCATTCCGCTGAACTGAAAATTATTCGTCAGGTATATGTTAGCGTCTATTCCAAATGTTCTGTTATAAGAAGCATCCTCAAGAGATTCCTTGTTTAGAGCTATTACTCCAATGTATGATTGTTCAAAGAGATCATGTTTAACACGCGCGACTGTATAGTTGGATTGTGGAATATAAACATCTTCATCATCTTCGTTGATGTAGGAAGTTCTATCCGTAAAGATGCTCATCAGGCCTAACCCATAGCTTCCGGATTTGCCAGTCATCTTTATGCCGCCAATTATGGGCACAATCTCATTATCCTCCGAGAGTCCGATTCGTCTGCTGAAAAATAAACGGGTTGCCGGGATAATTGGGCTGTAAATTCGTTCAGCAAAATCAAAGGTGGAAGCGCCCTCAAGGAAGAACTCCCGTTTTTCAGGGAAGAATAATTCGAAGCGTGACAGGTTTACCTGCTCCTGATCAGCCTCGACCTGCGCAAAGTCTGTATTTACCGTGAGATCCAGAGTAATGTTCGAGGTTAATAAATATTTTACATCGCCGCCAACTTCCAGCACTTTCTCGTATGGTTCTCTTTCTTCAAAATCTCTCTTTAATCCGGCAAGTATAAAAGGTTTTATCTGCAATTTTTCCGGTTGAGAAATCCCCGATATTCCCGATACATGTCCGAATACATCAATTCTGGATCTTCCCCAATAGCCAAGGTCGCGAGAAATAAATGACCAGTATGCCTCTTCACGTTTGCGTGGAATGATTCGTGAAAGGTTCATTCCCCAGGTAAGTTCTTTTTCATCACCAAAGCGCAGGGTCTTAAAGGGAATTCTTACTTCAGCATTCCATCCTACATCTGTAATAGTGGAGGCGCATTCCCAGATTCCGTTCCAGTCCCAGTTCTGTGCCATGTCATCCGTGTTGGAAGTTAGAACACCATCCCTTTGGGCGCCAAGTGCGTTTGTACTAAAATAGAATGCGTTACGGTGATCGTGATAAGTATCGAGAAATATTTCCACGGCATCGTTATCGAGCAGTGACTGATCACGCCGCATTTCAGTTGCAACAATCTCATTTGGCGTATGGTCGTAACACGCGAAGGCGAAATAGAGATTGTCATCATCAAACATCACTTTTACAACCGTTCTTTCAGAAACGGGAATCCCGTTGTCAGGCTCACGCTGGATAAAGTCTGATAAGGGTATGATATTACTCCATGCCGGGTCATCAAAATTTCCATCAATAACAGGAGCGGATTCTGTTTTAATAATTCCAACTTCTGGAGGCGCAAAATCTATTACTTGTAATTCCTGTGCAACAAGAGATGAGTTACACAATAACACGGATAGACAAAGTAGAATGGAATATTTTGAAATACAAATAAACAACAAGCCCCCGGAGTTTTATATCGAAATAATATATAGATGGAAAAGTTGGTAAAATATTTTTGAATATCAACAGAATAGGAGACGACCTGTCGATTTATTAGTTCAAAATAAAATTTGATTTTTGCAGGACGATATATATCTTACGGTATCCGAAACTAATCGGATTTTCTTACGTCTATATATTACGGAATTCGAAACAAATAGGTGAAACATGAGTACACTTAACGGAAATGATGAAATACTGATGTTGACAATACTTGCCCTTGGCAGTAATGCCTATGGCGCAACCATGATGAAACACCTTACAAAGGTGACCGGCAAGGAATGGTCAATCGGCGCAATTTATGACCCACTTTACAGGTTGGAGAAGAATGATATGATCCAAAGTGAAATAACCAACCCGACAGCTGAGCGTGGTGGCAGGAGTAAGCGACTCTATAAATTAACAAAGAAGGGCAACGCAGCCTTGCGTGAACATCAACGTGTTCGCAGCGAACTTACAGATGGAATTCCACACCTGGCATGAGAACTAAAAGGAACATACCACCAAGATTTGCTACATGGTTATTGAAAAAGTTTTCTCTTAGTAGTCGGCAGCCGGATGCCCTTGGCGACATTGAAGAGCTTTATGAACAACTATTTGAAGACAAAGGAAAAAAGAAAGCAAAATTGTGGTACTGGAAACAGGTACTTAGATCAATACCGCACTTAATAAATAATTTACTGTTTTGGGGGAAAATTATGTTTGGTAATTATTCACTTATAGCTGTTAGAAACTTATTAAAAAATAAGCTCTATTCATTTATAAACATCATGGGTTTAGCAGTTGGCTTTGCCTGCTGTGTATTTATCTATTTGTATATAAGCCATGAAATGAGTTACGACACTTTCCATAAGGACTATGAAAGTATTTATCGCATTCCCATGAGCAAGACCTCAGCTACTCGCGTGGCCAAATGGGCAATAAATACAGCGCCTCTGGGGCCGGAACTTATAGCCAATTTCCCCGAAGTGGAAAATGCCGGCAGAATGGCTGTAACCGAAGAGAAAAGTGTTAAGTATGAGGACCTTGTTTTTTCAGAAGGAGTAAATTACACTGATTCCGAATTTTTAGAAATTTACAGTGTCGAATTCGTACGCGGCGATTCGAGGCATGGTTTAAGCAGACCGGAAACTGCTGTGATAACTGAATCTGTTGCCAATAAATATTTTGGTGTAGCAAACCCAATTGGTAAAAAACTCTTGATTGATGAAAAGTATTTTGAAGTAACGGCAATTATAAAGGATGTAACTGCTAATTCTCACATTAATTTTAATATTCTTCTCTCATTAAAAACTATGGAAGAGATTTGGTGGTATACCGACTGGCCGACGGCTACCTGCTTCACATATGTAAAACTGGCAAAAGGAATTAATGCAAAAGAATTTGAAAACAAGATTAGCAATTATGCACAGAAGTATGCCGGGGCTTTCAATCAGGCGGGTATTGAAATATCATATTGGCTTCAACCAATTGCTGATATCCATTTATATTCTCACCTTGATTTTGAATTTGAAACACCCGGGAATCAGCTATACCTCTTTATATTTTTTGGTGTAGGCGCATTAATTCTATTTATCGCATGCATGAATTTTATTAATCTCTCTACTGCCCGTTCAAGCAATAGAACGAATGAGGTCGGAATACGAAAGGCGATTGGGGCTTACAGAAATCAGCTCTTCCAGCAATTTTTGTTCGAGTCTATTCTTATTGTTTTTATTTCATCCATTATTGCGTCAATAATTGTTGCAATATCATTGCAGGGATTTAATCAGCTTACCGGTTTCAATTTTAGTCTGGGCGAATTTATCAATCCATCTGTTATTCTTGTCTTTTTAATGTTGGCATTAACAGTCGGGTTATTAGCCGGTACCTACCCGGCATTATTTATCTCCTCCTTTAATCCGGCTTATATATTAAAAGGCTTAAAACTCTCAACCGGTAAAGGAGCAATGTTCAGAAAAATATTGGTGGTCACACAATTTTCTATCTCAATTATCCTTATTGTCAGCACTCTAATTATTTTTCAGCAGATTGATTATATGATGAACTCTGACCTTGGATTTGATGAAGAACAGAAATTAGTTTTAGTTCTTCCGGAAACAGGAGAAATGCGAGATGATTACGAAACAGCAAAAAACGTGTTTAAAAGTTCAAGCGATATAACCGGGGCAACTGCATCCTCTCATTTACCCGGCAGGGAATTTTCCAGTACCAGAATATATGTTAATAACAGGGAGGCAGAAACTGGTTTGTCAATGGCCTTTATCAGTCATGATCATGACTTTTATGAAGTATACGGATTGGAAATGGTTGCTGGCAGACATCACATGAAAGAGATGGGAGCTGATACAGTATTTGGAAATGTGGTATTCAACGAAGCAGCAGTAAAAGCTTTTGGTTTTAATTCCGTAGAGGAAGCCATGGAGCAACAATACTGGAGAAGGGGTCTTCCTCTAATTGGTGTTGTAAAGGATTTTCATGTAAGTGGATTGCAATCTGAAGTTGAGCCGATGTATACGATAATTGGAGGTTGGGCATATCGATACATAACTCTGAATCTTAATACTGCTAACATTCAAAAAACTATGGCATTTGTAGAAGGAAAATGGAAAGAAATCTTTCCTGAAATGGCCTTCGAGTATTTTTTCCTCGATACTGAATTTGACAACCAGTACAAGCAGGAAATGCAAATGGGCTCGCTATTCAGAATCTCTACTTTGCTTGGATTATTTATAGCCTGCCTCGGTTTATTTGGCTTGTCGGCATTTATGGTTGAACGAAGAATTAAGGAAATAGGTATCCGAAAAGTTCTTGGGGCTACAGTCTCTGGTATTGTTATGATAATAAGTAAGGAGTTTTTATTACTTATCGGACTGGCAAATATTATTGCCTGGCCTATTGCGTATTTCACTATGCAGCAATGGCTTCAAAATTTTGCCTATGCAACCAGTGTTTCATTCATCCTGTTTATTATTGCCGGTGTACTGGCCTTGTCAATTGCATTTATTACGGTTGGTTCACTTGCTTTGCGGGCAGCGTACAGCAATCCGGTTGACTCTCTAAAGTGTGAGTGAAAAAATCAATAGTGATTGGTCAATTGAAAAATGGAATTGGTCATTTGGCTGCGCCGTCATTTGTTGTGATTGGAAATTGGTTAGTAGTTGTTTGGCATGTATGGATATTGAAAGCCTATCGAGTGGATATTAATTGTTGTTTGATTATTATTTTATCCTAAGTAAGCCTGTTGTAGAAACTAAAACTGTCACTCTGAGCTTGTCTCAGAGACTGAAAACACTATAAAGTCAGATGCTGAAACAAGTTCAGCATGACAAAGAGCTGGTTTTGTTAAACCCTGCGAAGGTTATCGGATGTTAGATGGGCCTTGCAGTTTTTGGCTTAATGTCTGTCTCTGGTCAATTACTTTGGTCCTTAGTCACCAGGATTTTTGATGTGTGAATTTTTACACCCCTTCCTACAATACAACCTTCCTTTGATATGATGGTCTAATTATTTGTTACATGTTTTGTGGAACAAATAAACATGTAGGGCGTCAAAATTATATCTTCCACAATTTGTGTAAGAAATGCCCTAATTCAATGGAGATCAGATGGAATCCTTAACCAGAAAAGAAGAATTAATTCTTTTAGCAATTATCAACCTCGAAGAGGAGGCTTACCTTGTATCAATTCAGGATCATCTTTCGAGCGTATTGAAAATGAAGATGCTCCTTACTGCTGTTCATGTTCCTCTAACAAGACTTGAAAAACGCGGCTTAATAGAATCTGAATATGGAGAGTCTACGGCTGTGCGGGGAGGACGAAGGAAAAAGATATACACGCTGACAGATAGAGGCTTAAAAACTCTTAATGAGTATAGAAAAATAAATGACATAATGTGGGATAAGTATTCAAAGGGCTTAGTTTAAGTGAAGGCTAATATTAAAATACCTGGATTCCTTCGATATTTGCTAAAAATATTTACTCAAAATACCGAACATGAATCACTATTGGGAGATCTGGAAGAAGTATACGTCACTATATATAATGACGAAGGAAAGCTAAGAGCTGTTTTATGGTACTTTAAATGTGTTGTAAGACTCATCCCCGATTTTTTTGCCGATAATATTTTATGGAGTATAACAATGTTTAATAATTATTTGAAAATCGCACTTAGAAATATTATGAAACACAAAATCTATTCCTTTATCAACATTTTCGGATTGTCAGTAGGGATGGTGTGTACAATACTTATAATGTTCTGGGTTCAGGATGAATTAAGCTATGATAAATTTTATCCAGACTATGATAAAGTATATCGAATTGCCTATGAACATATGGGACCTAATGGTAAACAGATTTTTAGTGCTACTGCACCACCTGCTGTGGCCTACCATCTTATGAATGATTATCCTGAAGATATTGAATATATGGTCCGAATCATGAGTCCTTATTGTGCTACTCAGGTAAAGTACAAAGAGGCATCCTACTCTGAAAATAATGTCTATCGTGCCGAAAAAGATTTTTTTAACATCTTTCAAACAGAATTCATATTCGGAAATGCTTCCGGTGCCCTGACCGGGCCGAATAAAATAGTAATCACGGAATCAATATCGCGAAAATATTTTGGGAACACCGATCCTACGGGAGAACTGCTGAATTTGGATGGAAGATATAATGCAATTGTAACCGGAGTTGTAAAAGATGTTCCCGGCAATTCCCATTTTAGGTATGATTTCGTTCTGTCGAGCGAATCATCTTACAGCATGCTGACATTAACAGAAAATTGGGGGTGGTATGCTTTTCACACATATTGTAAGATTAATCTGGCGGTAACCAAAGACAAAATTGATAGTGAGATGAGTTCATTTATCGACAGGCATGTCGAACCGGTTGATGGCCTTTCAGGTAGTCAACTGAAAGATTTTCATTTTCAGCCTCTGGCAAGTATTCATCTTAATTCGAACTATACAATCGAAATGGCAGAAAATGGCAGCGGAGATCAATTATATATTTTTATGGTTGTCGCATTACTTATACTAGGATTAGCCTGCATTAATTTTACAAATTTATCCACAGCAAGAGCGCTTCACAGGGCAAAAGAGATTGGATTACGCAAGGTGTGCGGGGCTTCGAAAACTCAAATTGTCAGGCAGTTTTTTGCTGAGGCAATAGTAGTAACATTTGTTTCATTTATTCTTTCAATAACAATAATAATTTGTGTGATGCCCTGGTTCAGTAATTTTACCGAAAAAGAATTATCACTAATAAATGCAGATATGTTTTCATATCTGATCATGTTGAGTGTTCTAGTATTTACGGGGTTGGCTGCCGGGGCTTATCCGGCAATAGTGCTCTCTAAATTTCAGCCTACAACAATACTTAAGGGATCCTTCAAATCGTCAGGTAAAGGATTATGGACGCGAAGGTTTTTTGTTTCACTTCAATTTGTTATAACAATCTCTCTTATTGTTTCAATTGGTGTGATTAGCAGGCAGAATTCATACATGTCAGAAATCAATGTCGGATATGAAAAAGGCAAAATGGTAATTCTTAACCTTTTACGCGCAACTTCCAATCAGGTAAGTGCTCTGGAAAGTAATCTTGCAAAAAATTTTGATGAAACAGATTGCGCGATTTCGTACCTGTATCCTACCCATGTTTTATGGGCGGGTCAAGATTTCAAAGTTGCCAAAAGCAATAAAGTAAAGGAGAATGAAATTAATTGTCGTAACAATGTTATTGATTACAAATTTATTGATACTTACAAAATCTCAATGGCAGCCGGAAGAAATTTCAGTAAAGACTTTATTTCTGACTCCTCTGCATGTATTATTAATGAGACTGCAGTCAGACAGTTTGGCTGGGCTTCTCCCTACGATGCTTTAGGTGAATATATTTCAGATTCCAGGCAGGAATTAAAAATTATTGGTGTTACAAAAGACATTCATTTTGAATCACTGCATAATGAAATAACGCCGATGGTATTTCACTTCGGACCACATACAAACCGCAGCTATGCATTTATGTCTGTTAATATTGGGAATAGAAATACAAATGAAGCAATTGAAACAATTAAATCTTCGTGGGAAGAAAGCTGCTCAAATATTGCTTTTGATTATTCGTTCCTCGATGAAAGATATGATAAGTTGTATAAAAATGAGCAGAAGCAGGGTTCAATCTTAAGTTTGTTTTCCGGACTTGCACTGGTTATTGCATGCCTAGGTTTGATTGGATTAGTTTCGTTCGCCGCGGAGGAAAAAACTAAAGAGATTGGTATTCGAAAGGTGCTTGGTTCCAGTGTAGGGAACATTGTAACTATCATGTTAAAAGAATTTGCCTTTCTGATCCTGGCAGCAAACATCATCGCATGGCCGCTGGCGTATTATTATATGGATAGTTGGTTGCAGGATTTTGCTTATAAAACAAGTTTGGGCCTTGGAGTATTTTTAATCTCCGGTCTCGCCGTGTTGGGTATTGCCTTGCTGGTTGTCAGTTTTCAGGCAACAAAGGCAGCATTAACAAATCCAATTAATAGTCTACGAAGTGAGTAAGAGATAAAAACAATGGTTACAAATTTTCTTAAAATTGCCTTCAGAAGTCAATTGTAATTGGCTTGCTCGGCGCTGCGTTCCTCAGTGTAATCTAAGTTCGAAAAACGGAGAGAGGTCATTTGGTTGCGCCTTCGTTGATGATCATTTGTCAACTGTCTACACTGTCATTTATGGTAATTTGATTTTGTCTTATAGGTATTAATTTTTTTTCAGTTTTGTCAATTGTTACTTATTTCTTCACAAATAGTTTTTATGGTTGCTATATACTAGCAAAATGTTATCATTTTTAACTGGGAATGCAATTTTGTGCCATAAATCATTGATATAAAAACAATAATCACCTACTTTCATCTCACCTGCAAAAAAACTCTTTCATTCCGGATGTGGATATGCACGCAGACAACTACTCTAAGTGCATTCCTTTTATAGTCGGCCTTATTTTTTAGAGGCAGAAAAACTTCTGATGTATTTTCAAACATAAAGTGGAGGATTCTATGAACAATGTAACCGTTCTTGTTCTTGCAGCATTAATGGCAATAGCAGTTGCAATTTCTACTGGTCCGGCACCAAACTCAGGTGACGGAGTATCAGATGGCAGCGGTATCGATGCTCCATGCGGAGTGGTTGATGGAAGAGGTCCGGCTCCGAATGCTGGCGATGGTATTCCTGACGGTAGTGGTTTTTGATTTTTCTGATGCCTACCGGTTTAATGAGGCGTTGCGGAAAATATTTTCTTTTTTGTCAAATTGGAAGTGCCTGCAATTATTAAAAGCACTTCCAAATTTGGCACATATTGCTTTACTCATTACTATTAGTAATCAACCCTAAATCGCCAATTACGGTAAACCTGTTAATAGACAGTAAAGTTATTTTAGAACATGCAGTAGAGTCTTCATTTGTCTCTTAACCCCTTGTTTTACACTTTGCTGCCATATTCGAATTTATTCAGAAAAATAACGAAAGAACTTCAGGACAAGAAAAATTTATTTAATACTAAAAACTTTTCTTGACAAGCGGATCTTTTTTTTGTATTGTGTAACTAAAATTACAATACACTTACTAAATGTAATAAAATATACATGGCACATCAAAGACTAACTGAAATATTTCTCGAATTAATTAAAATAGAAGCTCTTTCCGGTGAAGAAAAACCGGTTGCAGAATACGTAAAAACTTTTCTTGGCAATATTGGGCTTAATCCATATGAAGATGGCTCAGCGTCATCAACTTCAAGTAATACGGGTAATATTGTTTGCAAGGTCGGAACAGGAGGGAATATGATTCTTTCCTCCCATATGGATACAGCACGCTCCACTCAAAATGTTAAACCGATTATTGAGACCGATAAAATAACTTCAGATGGCACAACAATTCTGGGGGCAGATAACCGGATGGGAATTGCAGTTCTTCTTTATCTGGCTGAAAAAATCATAGAAGAGAATATTTCTGTTGAGAATTTTACTCTGGGATTTTTAACCTGCGAGGAAACTACCCTCGCTGGATCCGCAAACATTGAGCTGGATGAATCAATTAAATACGGATTCGTTTTTGACTCCCAGTACAGACCAGGCAAATTTATTAATTCATCCTATGGCGCTGCGAGTTTTAACCTTAAAGTTATAGGGAAGGCAGCTCATTCAGGTATTGCTCCGGAAAAGGGAGTTAACTCCCTTGAAATAGCGGTAGATGCCTTAAGGGATGTTAAATTCGGAAGGCTTACTCCTGAATCGACCTTTAATATTGGCAGGATTAGTGGAGGTAGCGGTGTTAATGTAGTCCCCGAATCCTTATATCTCGAAGGAGAATTCAGATCTGTGAATCCTGATGAAGCGGAGAAAAACTTGCTTAATCTAAAGAAACGATTTGAAACATCGGCCTCTAACCTTGGTGGGAAAATACAATTCGACTGGTTCTGGGATTTTAAACCTTTCAATATTTCTGATTCAAGTTATACTTATAAAAAAATCAGCTCTGCCATCGAAAAAGTAGGACTTGTTCCTGAGGCTGTTATATCAGCAGGGGGCAGTGACGCAAACTCTTATAACGCACGTGGCATTGAAGCTGTTAACATTGGAATTGGTGCTCAGAATCCCCATGCTAACGATGAATACATTTATCTGGAAGATTTAGAGAACACATTTAATATTGCACTAGAATTGGTAAGGAAGTGATATGAAAAAAATGTCAAAAAGTTTATCAATATTATTATTAATCGCTGCTCAAATACTGGCTGGTTCAGAAAATAGCAAGGGACATCTTTTTATTATCGGCGGTGGAGATCGTTCTCCTGAACTTATGAATAAATATTTTGAGCTGGTTGGAGACTATGATTCGAAAATTGTAATAATTCCCATGGCCAGTTCTGTTCCTCTTGAAGTAGCACAGGAGCAAAAAGAAGAGTTCATAAAACTTGGCTGCAAAAATGTTGATTTTATTTATTGTGACAATATAACAGCGGATGTTGATAGTAACTTATTAAAGATGGAAAATGTGAAAGCGGTTTTCTTTTCTGGCGGGGATCAAGCGCGATTAACAGCTGCTCTGCTGGGAACGAAACTACTTGAAAAAATAAAGAAGGTTTATAATGAGGGCGGAGTAGTTGGCGGTACAAGTGCAGGAGCAGCCATAATGAGTGAGGTCATGATTACGGGAGATGAGTTAATCAATAAAGATAAAGAGGATTTCTTTATAGCCATTCAAAAAGGTAATATTAAAACAACCGAAGGTTTCGGCTTTGTGAAAACGGGCATCATTGATCAGCATTTTGTCCTAAGAAAGAGACTTAACCGGTTAATTTCGGTTGTACTGGAGCATCCGAATCTACTTGGTATCGGCATTGACGAATCAACCGCCATAATAGTAAATCCCGATTCAACCTTTGAAGTAGCCGGGGAACGTACTGTTCTTATTTTTAACGCTACTGATGCAAAAGACATTAGAACTAATAAAGAAGGTTTGTTATCAGCCAGCGGCATAAAACTGGACATTTTACAATCCGGTGAAAAATATAACCTAAAACAAAAATGTGTGATTAAATGAAAGATACCTCAAAAAAACGAAAATTCAGATTAAAGGTACCTAATACTTATCTGCTTATTTTCAGTATTCTTATTCTTATTGCTGCCTCCACCTGGTTTATTCCTGGTGGAAGATATGATAGAGAATTGATTAACGGGACAGAAGTTGTGGTGCCCGGTTCATTCCATTATATTGAAAAAAATCCGCAGGGTATAGGCGATCTTTTCAGTTCTCCAATAAAGGGATTTGATGAAGCGGCTCTTATAATTGGTTTTGTTTTAATTGTTGGCGGGGCCTTTTTTGTTCTGCAACAGACCGATGCAATAAACGCCCTTATCAGAAAACTTGCTCGCGCATATAAAACATCCAAAACTATGCGGGTAATGTTTCTTCCTGTGCTTGTCACTTTGTTTTCACTAGCCGGGGCGACCTTCGGGATGAATGAAGAAATTATTCCCTTCGTTCTTATCTTCGTTCCAATAAGTCTTGCTTTAGGGTATGATTCAATAATAGGCGTTGCTATTCCACTTGTTGGGGCTCATGTCGGTTTCGCCAGTGCTTTTCTTAATCCATTTAACGTGGGCATTGCCCAGGGATTAACCGGTGTTCCCATCTTTTCCGGTATAGGATACAGATTAGTCGTCTGGTTTATAATAAATCTATTTGCTGTTCTCTTCCTTGTTTACTATGAAAGGAAATTAAAAAAGGATCCAACTATTAGTCCGATGTATGAGGAAGATCTGGAAAGAAGAAAAAGTGAGGTTTTTGAAGATAATAGTGAAGAAACGAAATTTTCTCCTCGTCACAAGCTGGTTCTCTTAACATTTATCGGCTCACTGATAATGCTTGTTGTTGGTGTAATCGAATTTGGCTGGTATATTGAAGAGATAGCCGCGCTCTTTTTTGTTATGGGCATAGTAGTCGGTTTAATTGGCGGCTTAAAAAGTGAAGAGATAATTAAAGGGTTTATTGAAGGGGCAAAAGACCTGGTTGGAACGGCATTTATAATCGCATTGGCACGGGCTACTCTTGTTCTTGCTCGTGACGGACAAATAATTGACACAATGCTTTATTCGCTTTCCCCAATTATAGAGTCATCATCTCCAATTTACGCTTCTCAAAAAATGTTTATCATCCAGGCTATAATAAATTTCTTTGTCCATTCCGGTTCAGGTCAGGCAGCATTGACTATGCCAATAATGGCGCCACTAGCAGATCTTGTGGGCGTTACAAGGCAGACTTCAATTCTGGCTTTTCAACTTGGTGAATTAACAAATATAATCATTCCAACTTCAGGGGTTACAATAGGAGCACTTACCATGGCACGTGTTCCCTGGGGCAAATGGGCTAGATGGGTATTACCGCTGCAGATAATACTTATGCTGGTAGCTCTTTTATTACTGATTCCACCGTATTTCCTTCAATGGTAGATAAATAATTAATTTAAACAACTTAGGGAGGCGTCATGAAAAAACATCTAAAATTTGCAAATCTTTCTCTGCTGGCATTACTATTATTGCCAAGCATGCTTTTTGCTCAGGCGGAATTTGATAATTCTGCTCTCGACATCATCGTCAATGATTATGGCAGGATAAGAGCCTACGATACCGGCGGTGCAACTAAGCAGGTTGAACGAATATCTCCACTTGTACTTGGTCGGCCTAACCAGGTGTTCGATTATCAAAACGATATGGAGAATGAATCTCCTTCTACTTTGGTATCAGCCTCAAATTTTGCCGATTTTGAAGTTTTCGGTTCCTACAATAATACTTATTCAAATCTTCCTCCTAACGTACGAGTCGATTTGAATCTGTACGCCTGGACCGGTAAATCATACTTTATCGTAAAATACACCATTACCAATAATGAAGCCACTGCTCTTACTGCCATTCCGGGATACGAGTTTATTTGCGAACTTGATGGTTTATATGGCAGCGATACTACTACATATATACCTGATCAACAAGCAGCAATTATCAAAACTCCCGGGGCAACTAAACAATCAGGGTCAAAAGTATTATCTCACGACCTCTCATCTTTAGCAATTGAAAGCTGGGTGGCGGATTACTGGGTTGGAGATACAAATTTAAGTAACTGGCTTACACCAGGTAATATAGACCAATCGGGTTTAGCAGATGTTGATGGTGCACTTTTGATATTTGGACTTCCCTCTGTTACAATAGCAAGCGGTGCTTCATTTGTATTTTATCTCGGTGCAGCAGTCGGCACAACACAGGACGATGTTTTGAGCTTATTGGCAGAAGCCCAAACAAAATATAACAGTACATTTACCTCTGTTGAAAATATTGAAGTGCCAACTTCTTATCAGTTATCTCAAAACTATCCTAATCCTTTTAATCCGACGACGAAAATCAATTTCTCCATACCTGAAAGCGGTTTGGTGAATTTGAGAGTCTATAATACTCTCGGGCAGGTAGTTGCAAATCTTATTAACGAAGAAATGTCAGTTGGCGAATATACAGTTGACTTTAATGGCAGTGACTTGTCAAGCGGAATTTATTTTGTTGAATTATCAGCTGGTCAATTTAATGATGTAAAAAAAATAACCCTAATGAAGTAAAATTATGAGTAGATACAAAGAAATAAAAGACCGGATACATAGTCATTACGAAAGCATGCCAAAGAATCAAAAAAGATTAGCGGAATTCTTTATTGATAATTTTGACCGAATACCATTTTTAAGTGTGAACAATGTCTCGGAGGCAACCAAATTAAGTGTTGCCTCCATTGTCCGCTTCGCTCAAAGAATTGGTTTTTCCGGTTTTCTGGAAATGAGAGGCGAAATTGCTAATACTCTCCAAAACGATATTGAGAAGAAAGAAATCTTCTCACTACTCGACACAAAAGGTTTTAGTGGTGATACACTTACTAATGTTGCCAATCAGGATATAAAGAATATTAATGACACCTTGAATCAATTAGACAGAGCAAGCTTTAAGAAAGCATTAAAACTTATTGTGGATTCGAAAAGAGTATTTACAATGGGTTTAGGCATTTCCTATTTACTCTCTGACGTGCTTGCATATCAATTACGCCAGGTAGCAGTTGATTCAAGTGTTTTTAAGCATGATCACTCATCATTTATGGAACAAATGCTTTACCTGAATGAAAACGATTTGGTTATAGCTCTTTCTTTTCCTCCATATTCAAAAGAAACAATTGAGGCGGCTAAATATGCAAAAGAAAAAAAGATTAAAGTGATTTCTCTTACGGATAAAAATGCTTCTCCAATTTCATTTTATTCTGATGTTCATTTAACCATCAAAACTGAGAATATGCTTTATACAAATTCTTTCTCTGCCATATCAGTTGTAATTAACGCTATCGCTACTGGTTGTGCCTTAAAGAACAAAGCTAATGCAAAAAAAATGCTGGAAGATTCAAACATCGTTACAAAAAGACAAGACGATGTAATTTATTAATATGCTCAACAATTACACATTGGGGAGTTACCAAGTGAAAAATTTTTTTATACTATTAATCTTTGTAACAGTAAGTCTTAATGCCGGAACAACAGGTAAACTATCCGGCAAAATCACAGATGCTTCCACAGATGAACCACTGTTTGGAGCAAACATTATTTTCCTCGGAACGAACCTGGGCGCTGCAACAGATTTCGACGGCAACTATGTAATTCTTAATATCCGCCCGGGAATCTATAGTGTTAAGATCAGCTCTATTGGATATAAAAGCACTATTGTTGATAATGTTCAAATAGTTGTAGACAGGACTACTAATATATCTCTAAGTCTTGAAGCAACAAGTGTTCAACTTGAAGATGTTGTCGTAAGAGCTGAAGCGAAAATGATACAAAAAGATTTGACCAGCAGTATTGCGGTTATGACAAGAGATGAAATTGAAGAATTACCTGTTTCTGACTTTTCTCAGCTTCTGCAATTGCAGGCTGGCGTTGTTGGCAGCGGGAAAAATCTTCATGTTCGTGGCGGGCGCTCAAATGAAGTAGCTTATCTCATCGACGGTATGTATGTCCAGGATCCTCTTTTGGGTGGATTGGCAACTGCATTAAGTAATGATGCAATTCAGGAGATGAGCCTGCTAAGCGGGACCTTTAACGCAGAATATGGAAACTCACTTAGCGGTGTCGTGAATATTGTAACTCGTGAAGGCGGTGATAAAATTACCGGGCGTGTTGAAATGCGTACAAGCGAATTTGGACTTACAGATTATTCTGACTTCCATGAAATGAGAATAAATGGAAACATCAGCGGCCCGCTTTTTACTAACGATCTTAAATTTTTTGTGGCTCTGGAAAATGACAGAAATGGAAATTATCTGCCATTCGGTTATGATAAATCACAGAGCTTTTTTGGAAAACTTTCTTATGCAGGAATTAAGGGGCTGAAGTTTACTCTTTCCAACAGAGGAAGTAAGTCCAGCCGTCAAAATTACAGTCATTCTTATAGGTATATTCCCGAACAATATTTAAGAAGCAGGAGTGACAGTTATCAGACCACCCTGGCTATAACTCATTCTGTAGCTAATAATTTATTTTATGATTTGAGGTTCTCATATTTTAATCAGGGATATTACTCAGGTATTGATAAGGATACTTCGCAGTATAATTCTGAATCTGATCGGCAGTATTTTACAGATATTGGAAATGGATTTGAATTCTTTTCCCGTTCTGATCCACCATCTTTAACTGACAGCAGAACTGTAACTGCTGAAGTAAAAGGTGATGTTGTCTGGCAGATAGATAAGACGAACGAAGTTAAGGCAGGTTTCCAGTATAAGAAACACTGGCTGAAGTATTGGAATATCTATGACCCCAAGAGAGATTATCCTTACGTGAACAATTATAATACAAGTCCTTTCGAGGCCTCTGGATATATTCAGGACAAGATCGAATTTCCTTTCCTTGTCATTAATCTCGGACTTCGTTTCGATTATGTAAACGCAAACGTGATTTTCAGGAATAATCCACTCGATCCAAATTCACTTGTCGAGGTAAAACCAAGATATCAGATAAGTCCGCGTGTTGGCATCGCTCATCCGATTTCTGAAAATACGAAACTTCACTTTTCCTATGGACACTTTTTCCAAAACCCGGATTATCAATATTTCTTTGAAAATAGTCAGTACGATCTTCATGTGCGCGAACCCCTTATGGGTCAGCCGAACCTGGATGCAATGAGAACTATTTCTTATGAAGTTGGAGTATCTCATCAGTTCAGCGAAAGAGTCGCTATGCATGTAACAGCTTATTATAAGGATGAGACTGGGAAAATCGGTACTCGTTACTATTTCCCTTATGTTGATGGACGTTATATTGGATATACTCTTTATGTTAACGAAGATTACACAAATACAAAAGGTTTTGAAATTAACGTTGACGCAAGAAGCAGCAAGTATTTTTCCGGTGGTTTAACCTACACCTTCTCCGTTGTAAAGGGAAGTGCCTCTTCTGAGACCGAACAATATCCCGGTACGAGTGAATCAACGCTACTCTATTATCTGGACTGGGATAAAACCCATGTTGTTAATGCGAGTGGTACATTCTCTATACCGGAGGATGAAGGTCCGGAGATTTTAGGAGAGAAGATTTTTGAGAATATGGATTTTAGCGTCATCTTAAAAGCAAGTTCCGGTTATCCATATACACCGGGCGGCAGAGATATTGGTTTTGTTATCAGTAATTCATTGAGGATGCCATCTGTTTATACCATTGATCTTGAATTCGGTAAAGAATTTAAATTATTCTCTAACTATAATACCCGGATTTTCTGTGAAGTACTAAATCTTACAAACCACAGAAATATTCTCTATGTATACCCTGACACGGGTGATCCTGAAATATCATTTTCCGGAGATAGCTCAATAGACTATTTGAGAGATCCGTCAAACTTCGGTCCTCCAAGATCAGTAAGGCTAGGGATTGGAATAAGATTTTAGTGAAATTGTAATCAGAATATTGTCAGGAATAATCTTCTTTCAAAGTTTTAATTTTTGGTGGTAGCCATGAAGAATTATTTCTGCAACAGACAAAACATTAAGTGAATTTTAATTCATTGGGACGAAAATGAAAAAACGGTTTTTATATTTAATAATGCTGCTTGGCTTCTTACTTGTTTCAAACGGGCAGGATAAGAGCAAGGATAAAGATCAGGATTCTCCTCTTCAAAAAACGGAGGGTATAACCGATCGAGCCGGTGGTACGCATAACGGAAGTAATATAGGTTTGTTTTTTGAAAACAGGGGTAAACTTTATCCACGAAGGGTTACTCAGGGTCCATCCGGCGAATGGCCTATTAACAGTACAATGCATTACATATACAGAATAAATCCCATGGTTGGTATTCCTGGTAATGTAATCCAGGGCAGGTACACTACTAATGAAGAATGGGAGGCTGTTGGTGGATTCCACAATCCGGAAATCTCCAGCGTTGCCTTGAGCGATAATCCGCAAACCTGGCATCCAGTTAATGGATGGCCGATAAAGGACGCCAACGGTAATCCTGTTATTAAATCAGATCAGGATAGTTTTTGCGCTTACAGCGACAGCAATAACACAAAACGAATTCTTGGAATACAGGTTAACCAAACCGGTTATACATACGGCGTAAAATTTGCTCAGGACATAATTTTCTACAAGTTCGACGTCATTAACAATGGTAACGAAAATCTTAGTGATCTTTTTTTCGCCATGTACTCTGATATGGACATTGGAAATATCAGCGGCGGCGATGCTGAATATGATGACGATTTTGTCGGCTTCGATCAGGAAGAGAATTTTGCTTATTTTCATGACGATGGCTTGTCTTCCGAGTGGCCAGGTGGCAAAACCGGGCATTTTGGTGTTGCCTTTCTTAAGACTCCAAGTGTAAATGGTGTTGAACTTGGCATGACCGATATGCACTATAATCTTTACTATGATGATCAGGATATCGATTCTGTTCAGTACGGTATAATGGCTAGTAAGGAGTATTTGTATAATTCAGAATTTGGTGACCGGTACTTCCATCTTGGCAGTAATGCAAATATTCATTATGATGATCCTGCTACTCAACCGGAAAGCGGATTGGATATTCTTGCAACCCTAAGCTCTGGTCCTTATAATTTAAACCCGGGTGATACCTTAACATTTATTACTGCGATTCTTGCCGGGTGGGATAAAACTGAAATTTATAATACTCTGGAATCAGCCAAGAAGGTAATGGCTTTTAATTTTGAAATCAGTAAACCACCTGCGGCTCCTGCACTTACCGGTGTTGCCGGTGATGAAAAAGTAACTCTTTATTGGGACGATAGATCAGAGAACTCTCTGGATAATTTTTCAGGTGAATATGATTTCGAAGGATATCGTTTGTACCGTAGTCGGGATAAGGGTGTAACGTGGTCAAAATTATTGGATTGTGATCTACTCAATTTCAGTGGTTTTGATACTGCTCTTAAATATAGCTACGTAGATGAAGATGTAACAAATGGTTTTGAATACTGGTATTCCGTTACAGCTTTTGACAGAGGGGACTCATCAATTGCAAGTCTCGAAAGTCCAAAAGGCAGCAGCACTGGTGTCATTAACCTTGTTTCAATGTATCCGCAATCTGCGGCTATTGGTTATGTGCCAGTTTCAACAGGTGATGTATCTCATTCTGGGTCGGGTAATTCGAATTATAAACTTACAGTTACACCAACCGATAATAGCACTCTTGGTGGTAATCACTATGAACTCAGTTTTGATTACATTACTAAAAAAGAGAAAGGAAATTTAAATACGCTCGTAGATGTTATTATAAGAGATTCCAGCAAGACTTATCCAGTGTCGTACGGTATTCAGTTCCTGACTGGGAATCAAATTACAATAATAGATCTCTCGACAGGTGAATACGTCGACAGATATCCAAGAAACTTCGTATCGGGCGGTAGGTATAATGTATCTGCCGGTCTTCAATTTGTTGTCTACAATCCTGACCCTAACGCTGACCCGGATTTACTGCCTCAACCTGGTGATTATATAACTATTAAATTTGCCGCTACTGTGGTGAGGAACAATTCAGAAACAGCAATGCCATTCAGAGGCTTTGATATTAATCAGACGCTTGCTACTGATGACGGCGTGTTGTTCTCGTTATCGGCACCTGATATAATTCAGGATGTTTCAAGAATAGCGGGAACTGATCCGGTTGACATAGAATTTTCCGTTGATGACGAAACCCTTGTTAGTGCTAATACTTATTTCATATCAACAGAAGGTTCAGGGGAAAACTCAACAGGAGAAAAATTCGTAAAAGTTGTAATTCGCGATTCCGAGCAGACAACACTTGCGGAATTTGATACTCTCTACAATCTGGATAGTTTTTACTTCGATGGATTGCGCGGATCAATAGATTTTAACGGCAATAGTGCTCCATCAGCAGGAAATATATTTTCCGTAATTACAATTCTTCCTCTTCAAATTACTTTACAGGATAAATACAATTTTGGAATTGAAAATTCATATATCGACAGTAACGAAATTAAAGAGAATATCAACAATATCAGGGTCGTTCCTAATCCTTATGTAGTTTCTTCCTTATATGAACCTGAGTTTGGAGAGTTGAGAAGAGAACCTTTGCGACAGATTCAATTTGTCAATCTGCCTAATGAATGCACTATTCACATATTTTCTATTGATGCTGATTTGGTTAAGACCCTTTATCACAGCTCATCGGGTGGAACTGAAACCTGGGATTTAAGAGCCGAGGGCGGCAGAGAAATTGCTCCTGGTATTTACATCTATGTTGTCAGGACGGAAGGAACGGAGTATTTAAGCAGATTCGCAATCATCAAATAAAAATAGTATTAGGAAATCAGCGATGAAAAAGTTTTTACCAATAATTATCGGAATGCTACTTACTACGTGCGTGTTCGGGCAAAATCCCAATCTGGGTGCCTCGGGTGCTCAATTTCTTGAGATTCCTGTCGGGGCCAGAGCTACTGCACTTGGTGGAGCATTTGTGGGTTTAAGTGATGACATTACTTCTGTTTTTTGGAATCCTGCTGGTATAGGGAATATAAAGAATAAAGCGGCTCATTTTTCGTATATGCGTTATTTTGAAATGTTCGATCTTAACGCGGCTGCTTTTGCCATCAACTTCGAAGACGTGGGTTCTATAGCTGTTAGCGTCCTCGTGTTTTCCATGGACAAAATGGAAGTCACTAACGAAAATAATCCAAATGGAACGGGAAGATTTTTCGATGCACAGGATTTGGCGGTTGGATTAACCTATGCCAAAAATCTGACAGACAGGTTTACTGTTGGTCTTACCATGAAGTATGTTAGTCAGAGAATATGGAATGAAACTGCAAGCGGTGTTGCCTTCGACGTCGGCACCAAATACAGACTCGATTTCCAAAATCTTACCATTGCTATGAGGATGAGCAATTTTGGTCCGGATTTAAGATTCGATGGTGAAGATCTTAATGTGACTCATGATATCAACAGCAATATTCCATTAAACCGACTGACCCCGGCAAGATTAATGACGGATGATTATCCGCTTCCTCTCTGTTTCCAGGTGGGAATTGCAATTGATCTTTATAATTCAACCTTCCTTAAAATAAGATCTGCTATTGATGCTGTTCATCCGAATGACAACAGAGAGCGGGTAAATTTTGGAACTGAGTTCACCTTCTTTGACCGTTTGTTCCTTCGCGGCGGATACAAATATAATTATGATGACGAAGATTTTACCTTTGGTGCCGGTGTAAACCTGCCGGTTGCTGGTAATGTAGTTTTCTTCGATTATGCTTATTCACTCTATGATATTTTACCAAGTGTTCATAGAATTTCCTTGGGGATGACGTTCTGATAAACAACCCGCTCAAAATAAATAAACAATTACTAAATGGAATGAGAATTATGCAAATAATTCTCATTCTCTTTTCTCATTCCCTTCTTTCCGCTCAGGGGTATCTTTGTGCAATTGGCGGAGGAAGCGAGAACTACAATGATTGGAGCGATGAACCATATAGCTGGATTGTTGAGCACAGCAGTAATAATAAATTGCTGATTCTATCCTACTCCGATCAAAGTGACTGGATGGTTAACTATTTCAAATCATTTGGCGCAACGGAGGTTTACAATTATAAGATTGGCGATAGAACTACTGCTGATCTGCAGACCACTTACGATGAAATAATATCTGCTGGTGCGGTTTTTATTAAAGGTGGTGACCAGTGGAAATATATATCCTATTGGAAAGGGACGAAAACCGAAGATGCTATAAGGTATGTTTATGAGAATGGTGGAGTTATTTCCGGAACGAGTGCCGGCGCTATGGTACTTGGTGAATATGCCTTCTCGGCAAAATACGGATCTGCTTACCCTAAGGAATCTCTCCTTAATCCCTTCTACTCCAAAATCACTTTTGAAAATGATTTCTTGAATTTGTTGCCCGATGTAGTATTTGATACCCACGTTATACAACGTGGTAGATGGGGCAGAGTAATACCCTTTGTTTTTAATCTTTACGAAACAACTTCTGAAAATGTTCTGGGAATTGCTGTTGATGATATGACAGCACTCTGTATTGAACCAGACGGTATTGCGACGGTTATGGGGAGCGGGGCAGTTTCATTTTATCAAATTGATCAGTACACTATTGTAACATACAATCCGCCGGACTATACGATTGAGAATTTGAAGTGTGATCAACTCACCGCCGGTTTTCAGTATGACATTTCTAACAGGGAAATTCATTCAAGTCCAGAGAGCGCAAAAAGTGTTAATTTCATTCAGCCAATTTCTAATCCACTCACTGACTTCATGGTTACGGGATCAAATAACATAAGTCAAAATATTGCGGCAAGTTTTGGTGAGTTTTTTACACCGGATGATATTGTTGGCGTTTTATATAATTCCACAGGCAGTCAAACATTCAGCGAGGTAACCGATTATCTGAGTCAAAACGTACAAAGCTATGAGTTGATTGGCATTTCAGGTTCTCTTCTTGATGATCAGGAAATTGCCGATAGAATAAGTGAAAGGACTAAATTTCTTCTTGCTGGAGATAACCTTGTTGAAATGAGAACTCTGAGCGATACAATTTCGATTGTCGGTAAGGCTCTGAATAGTAGAAGTAAAGCGGGTGCAGCATTCTACTTCTTAGGGAGTAATGGCAAACTTACCGGTGAGAATTTTACAAATAATACAGATAGCAATCCCGACGCTGCCTTAAAGGGATTAATGAATAATGCTTTTGGCCTCAATGTATTTTCTGATTTTATTTTTGAACCCATGATCTTTGACGATTCAGATTATTATGAAAATCGCTCCGCAGCGCTTTTATGGGGGATGATGCATAATCAAAAACGAATTGGTTTGTATCTAAATTCATCTGACTATGCTTTTATTAATTCAGGTGACTTTACCATTGAGGCTTATGGTTCTATGCCTCTAATGCTTGTTGATGCGAGGGGAACTACTATTATTGATTCATCGACTTACAAATACAGCAGCAACTATAAAGCAAGACAGGTTGTTTCAATGAATAATTTACGTTATACAATATCTACTGAAAAAAAGAAATACTCCCTTGAGAATGGTTTGTTGCTGACATCAATTGAACTTGAAGATAATTCAGAATCTGATCACACCTATTTTCTCTATGATAATTATCCAAACCCGTTTAATCCAAGGACAAAGATAAAATATGAGATTACGAAAGCTGACATGGCTGAGCTGGGTGTGTATGATCTGCTTGGCAGGGAAGTAATCAAATTGGTAAGTGAATATCAGCCTGCCGGTAAATACGAAGTAGAGTTTGACGGCAGCGGACTTTCAAGCGGGGTTTATCTATACCGATTCTCTACAGGAAACAATATACAATCAAAAAAACTGGTTCTGTTAAAATGAAAACTTTATTAAATACCGTCGCGCTTTACCTGGTTGTTTTATTAACTTTTTTAACTGCGGCTTGTTCGCAAATTCAAACCCCTCTTGAAAAATCCAATTTCACAGAACTATCCAACAATAAGGATATGTGTTCCTTTCTGGATGAAGTAAGTGCAAACAAAGGGGAACTTAAAACTGCAATTATTGGCAGGACTACTGAAGGGAGAGACATCCCCGCTGTTTTTGTCTCGACTGATGAGTATGGCACTGACACTTCAAAGGTGAAGGTTCTTCTGTTTGCGCAGCAGCATGGTAATGAGCAGTCTGGCAAAGAAGGAGCGCTTTTTCTGATAAAGGAAATTGCAGAAGGTAAACTCGATTACCTCTTAGATAAAATTGATCTGCTGATCGTTCCTCAGGTTAATCCGGATGGAGCTGATGCCGATAAAAGAAGGAACGGGATGGATCTGGATCTGAACAGAAATCATCTTATTCTGACAGCTCCTGAAACGGCGGCTCTGCATAAATTGTTCGATTTGTACCTGCCGGAAGTTACTATGGATGTACACGAGTATTATCCTTACTCGGAGAGTTGGACTAATTTTGGGGCAATTAAAAATTTTGATGAGCAATTCGGCTCACTTACAAATCCAAATACTTCACAGGCAATCAGAGAGTTTTCCAAAAAATCTTTTCTTCCTTTTATTCAAAAATATATGAATGAAAGAGATTTCACTTTTCAGGAATATATCATTGGTGGTCCTCCAACAGTTGAGAGAATTCGCCACAGCACTTTTGATATAAATGACGGCAGACAAAGCTTCGGCTCCTTTGGTTCTTTTTCTTTGATAATGGAAGGTAAAAACGGAGTAGAGTCAATTGATGGTATAGCCCGTCGTGCGGAAGGGCAGTGTGCAGGGATGAAAGGTCTGCTCCAATTTGTTTATGAGAATAGTGAAGCAATTAAAAAAATGGTTGCTGATGAGCGATCTAAATTAATAAATGGAGAAAGTGATGATCCTGTCGCTATCCAGATGGAGCATATTGCAAATGGGGATGAGCTAAGTTTAACTCTTCTTTCTACACAAACGAATAAAGATACAGTTGTTACTGTTAAAGATTATCGCCCGGTGGTGAATTCATTGTATGATGTTAAAAAACCTCTTGGATATCTTATCCCTAAAAACGATATGGTGTTGGCCGCCTGGACGAAAAGACATAATCTTAAATCGGCTGACATTGAAAAAGAAGAAGATTATAAACTAATTCAATATTTCATCACCGGAATTGATTCAATCGACTTCGAGGGTGATATTGTGATTAATCCTTCCCTTGAGGAAAGGAATGTAAATGAGAAAATTAATCTTTCGGAATATCTTTTTCTTCCGACCCGGCAATTAAAAGGGACCTTTATAACTCAGGCTCTTGAACCTAAATCGATGATCGGACTTGCCACTTATAAAGGTTATGAATATCTGGTTCGGCAAAATGAGCTTTATCCGATACTCAGAGTTGGTAAGTAACGAGAATAGCAGCTTAAGAAAAGTATTTTAATTGGGTGTCAGAATAGTATTCTTAGTTTGATTCAGAACTGAACAAGAATACTTCTTTGCCCATGAAAATGGTTCGCAAAACTCTGGCTGCATTTATTTGATCAACGGGAATATCGAATAAGTTTTTATCAAGCACGATCAAATCGGCAGATTTACCCTTCTCTATCGATCCGGTAACATTCTCCTGGAAATTTGCGTAGGCTCCGTTTATTGTAAAACTCCGAATCATTTCTTCAAGAGTTACTCTTTCCTGAGGGAAGAGAATTTCTGTTGAATCAGTTACACCTGGTAATAAACGTGTAATACCAGTCTGTATAGCGATTAATGGATTGCATGGCACTGTTACAGGGTAATCACTGGATGAGGCAGAAACAACTCCTGCCTTAAAAAAGCTTCCCATGGGATATTCTTCATCAGCACGTTTTTGTCCAAGATAAGGCACCTGGATAATATAATAATACTGGTCCTTTGTAAACCAGTAAGGCTGAGGAAGGGCGACTACACCCAGGTCGTGAAAGCGGATAATATCTTCCGGCGAAACCAATTGCAGATGTGTTATCATGTTACGGAAATCATGTTTTCCGTTCTTATCCATTGAATAGGCGAATGCATCTAATGTTTTTGCTGTAGCAGCATCACCAATTGAGTGTACGTGGATTTGGAATCCGTTCTTATTCAGCTCAGCACACATCGCATTCAGTTTATCCATATCCCACAGGAATTCTCCCCTTGAGTTCGGCAGATGTTTATACGGCTCTTTTAGATAAGCAGTGCTTCCCTCAACCACGCCATCAACAAATATTTTTGCCGCGGGCGTCTGGAATAATTCACCTTTGTTTCTTGCTCTTTCTTTTATCAGCGGTTCAATCTGCTCCAATCCTTTTTCGGGGTCAACATATAAAGAAGCACGAATTCTCATTGATAACTGATTGCTTCGTTCCAGCGAATCATACGCTGTAATTTCATTACTCCATGAATCGAGATACGCGTCATGGGCAGTGGTAATACCGAAGGCGAGCGCCATTTTCTGATAAGCTTCAAGCCCCATAATTAACTGCGTGACACTGTAATCAGAAAAAATATCCGCTACAAGATCCGCGGCGTTTTCTCTCAGTGTGCCCGTTGGTTCGCCCGTGATTGGGTCATGTTCTATAACTCCGCCGGCCGGACTCTTAGTGCTCCTCGTGATACCAGCCAACTCCAGTGTTTTTGAATTGACCCATTTACTATGTCCGTCTTCCGAAGAGAGTGCAACAGGGATATCCCTAACTATTTCATCAAGTATCTTTTTGTCCGGTCCGGTTTTCGGGAAATTCGTATTGCTCCAGCCTCTTCCTTTTAAGTATTTCAGATCAGGATTAGCGGAACGAAATTTCTTAATCTGCTCCTGTATGGCTTTTACAGATGTTAATCCGTAGAGATTTAATTCGTAAAATTGTTTGTAGGCGCTAACAGTGTGGCAATGACTATCAATAAAACCTGGGAGAACAAGCTTATTCTCCAGATCAATTACTTTTGTATCCTTCCCTATATAATCCTCAACTCCTGAATTGCTGCCGACATAAATAAACTCTGAGCCTTTAATTGCAACTGCTTCTACTTTAGTTGAAAGACTGTCCACAGTGTAAATAAACCCGTTTCTTAAAACAAGGTCGGCTGGTCCATTTGCTGTTTTTGAATTGCAGCCCGAGAAGAGTAAAAGACCGGCTAAGATTAATAGGGCTGAACGGTGAATAATAAATTTGCTCATGGTAATATCCAGTAAAATATTTCTCAAATAAAATTGTGCAATCATTGGCACTGACTTACTTAAAAATTTCATGGTGTACCGTAACTCTGCGAAGTCTGTCTTCCACTACTTCCACACCTATTCCTGGTTTAGTCGGGACGTCCATTGTTCCGTCAGGATTGATCTCGAAGACAGGTGAAACAATGTCTTCCTTGTAATATTTTTTACTGGCGGAAATATCACCGGGCAAAATAAAATTGCTGAGTGAAGCCAGCGCAACATTACCTGCCCGTCCAACACCAGATTCGAGCATCCCGCCGTGCCACACGGGGATATTCTGAACCTGACAATAATCATGAATCAGTTTTGATTCCGTAAACCCGCCAACACGTCCCGGTTTTATGTTAATTATTTTGCAGCTCCCCAGTTCAATGGCGGCTTGCGTATCGGCAAGGGAATGAATGCTTTCATCCAGACAGAGTGGGGTTTTAAGTTCCTTCTGCATCTTGGAGTGGGCATAAATGTCATCATAACCAAGCGGCTGTTCTATCAGTGATAAATTGTACTGCTCCATTTCGCGGAAGATGTTTATATCATCAAGCGTGTAAGCGGAATTTGCGTCTACTTGCAGCATGATATCGGGGAATTCTTTTCTTAAGGCTGAAACAAATTGTAAATCTCTGCCCGGCGCGATTTTTATTTTAATTCTCTGGTAGCCTTCTTTTAGATAGCTCTCCACTTTGCTAATTAGAATCGCGGATGATTCCTGAATGCCAATACTTACACCCACGTCAATTTTCTTTAGTACTCCGCCAAGAATGTTTGAAAGAGAAACCCCTTCTTTTTTTGCAAAGGCATCCCACAGGGCGGCTTCCAATCCGGCTTTTGCCATTCTGTGTCCACGGACTCTTGACCACAATTCAATTGCTTCATCAACATTTTTTAGATCTTTGCCCAGAATATTCGGTATGAGAAAATCCTTAAGTATATGCCATGCTGTCTGCACAGTTTCGTAAGAATAGAATGGAGTACCCTCCGCCACCGATTCGCCCCAGCCGGTAACACCATCTGCATCTACTCTTATTATGATGTGTTCTTCATCGTATTCAACACCCATTGAAGTGACAAAAGGGGAGACTAATTCCAGTTTAACATGATGCAGTTCAATTCTCTTGATTTTCATTATAACCCCGTTGTTATTGACTAATATGAAGATAACAATAAAAAAAATGGGATGCTGAAATGATTTAAAAGGTGGAATTATTTTGCGGTTTGATGAGGGAAAACTGATGGTTAATTAATTTAAAATTGTGAAACGTGAAACGTGAATCGTGAACCGTGAACCGTGAATTGTGAATCGTGAATTGTGAATCGTGAATCGTGAATTGTGAATTGTGAATTGTGAATTGTGAATCGTGAATCGTGATAAGACTGTCATTCCGGACTCCGTTCCGGAATCTAAGATCCAACAAATGAAAAAATCCATCAAACCATCTAAACTATCAAATCGCAATATTATTAGTAATTTAAAGGAAAATTATTATATTGAACCCACATTCTTAGGATGCTTCGCAATTCCTAACGCCGGGTACTTCAACCCACAATAATAGCTATAGTAAAATTTTTACTCTTTACAACAACTTGTCTTGTACTGTAAAAGAGCGGTTGGCTAATGTTATACAAGAAAGCATCTTTTTTTCTATATGTAGATAACTGTTTTATGGTAATAGACAAAATTAAATAACGCGGGACATCTGTATAATATATAGTTAGGCAGAAAATGACATATGAAAAATTAATTAGATATATAATTTTATTAATGGGCCAATGTGTAGTTATAAAAATATTTGCAAATATCAATTGATGAAATAGAACTCTATAAAAGTGAAATAATAAAATTCATTAAGCGAATTCAATCTGATAACAATATGAACGAAAGTAATAAAATTCTCATCAATGCTTTAACAAATAGGAGAGATAATGAATAAAATTCATCTGCTTTTCGTACTAGCAATAATGTGCACATTCTCACTAAATGCTCAGGATGAGAATACACAAATTCAAACTAGAAATGTATTTCTTGAAACTGGCATTGGTTTCCCAAATATAGTCCATGTTGGGTTAGGATTTCAATTGAATGAGCAGTGGAGTATAGCTGTCAACGGTAATCTATTTAATAACAAAAAAAGAGATCCTGGCATCTATTTCGGATCTCAGACTTATGGCTTTAGATTAGCAAAACATTTTAATAAGGACTTCTTAAGATTTCTTAATATGGTCTCACTCAGTGCTGGTTATTATCAATACAATGATAGTAATGGATTATTAAGAAAAGAAGGTTCCACAGAGTTATGTATTGGACGCGAAGATATTACAAGTGAATCCATAAACATTGGATATCAGATAGGTTTTGCTACTTTTGTTTCATCACACTTCGATCCATTCTTTTCTCCATCAATAAAAGTCAATCTAATTCTCAATTTCTAAGGAGTGCAATTATGAAAAAAACAATAATTATTCTCTTAATTATCATGTTCAGCTCAACTTCATTCTGCCATGAACAACCAATGCATCAGTATATTACTCGAGAAGCGTGGCAACTCTTACTCAAATCATTTCCTGAGTTACAGTATACTGAGATGGCAAATTACATAGGATACGCCCAGACAAATAGTAATCAAAATCTGAAATCTATGGGTGATGGAAAAGTTGTATCTGGCGCTTGGATTGAAGATGAATATGATATTTTATACCACTACGGAGTAGGAAGGCAACCAGAATTCAATCAATCTGTTACTCCTGAATTGTATTCAATCTTTCTTGAAACTGCTGAAAATAAAAGGCAGTCATTTACTTCAATTACTCACTTTTGGGATGCGGATGCCGGTTATAATTCTGGTGTAGGTTTATCGGATTATGCTTCAGGCATTTATTGGTCATTTAATATACCTGAAAATGCCTATCAAAAATTGATGAAGTATTATATGGGCATGTATGATTTAAGGTTAGTATATAACACACCAACTGCACATTCAGGTTGTGGAACAATATACGGCTTATGGTGGGATATTGGTGTTAGAGATAATCTCGCTAATTACTGCAACAACTCCCTATTGTTCGAATCTGTTCAATATTTTGCTGGTGAGGTTTGGTTACCAGCCGATTGCTACATCGCACCATTCTACAAAGAATGGGTATATGAAATACTTGGTAGAATGGTACATCTGCTACAAGATATGTCTGTACCAGCTCATGTTCAATGCGTATCACATGCTGGAACAAACGGTATGTATCAAGATTATTATGAAACCAATGCCTCTAGTTTCCATCAATGGACAGCCAATGAAATCTATACAAATGGTGATACATTTATTGACCCTTATCAACAAAATTGGGGCCATCCTCTTGCTTATTTAATGTATTTTTTGAATCAAATTACGGACCACTATGGAACAGGCAAAACGTATGGGGATTTTCTTTATGATGCTAGTTGTCCAGGTATTAGCGAATATGTTGTGGTAGGTGATTTACCACAATTACCTTCTCAAATCAATTGGACAAACTGTAGTTCAATGCATGATAAGCTCCAACCATTAGCAATACGTGCTACAGCTGGTTTATTGTATTGGTTTGCCCGAGAAACTGGCTTTCTTCCTGACCCAATCTCTAATGCTACAATAGACGGTAGTCGTATAATAATAAAAAATAAACCAGCCTACTGGGGTATTAGTTCTACTGAGGATGGAGTCTCACCATTTGATTATCAGTGGCAAGTAAAGAAAGTTGATAATATTTATTCACTATTGCTGATAGAAAAATTTAAAAAAGATAAGAAAGACAAAAAGGATAAAGATGATATAATAATATTTGCACTTCCATCAAACCAATGGGTCACTGTCGGTCTAAACGAAGATTACCTATCCTTGACCGGAAGTCCCTCTGATCCAAGAGATTTATATGTAAGATGCTTAGTTACGGATAATACAAACACAACTGTCACTTCAAATAGTATATTCGTAGAATATAGTGAAAGTGATTTACCACCATCTAGTTCATTTAATAGTAATAACAAAGAATTCACAGAAATAGTAAATTCATTATCTAAAGCATCCGCAGAATTCTCTCAAGAAGAGAATAATTTAGAAATTAAATTGGGTAATCATCCGAATCCCTTTAATCCAACTACTACAATAACTTATTCTCTGCCACTTTCAGAACATGTTACAATAAAAGTATTCAATACTCTTGGTATGGAGGTTGCTTCATTAGTTGATGGAATTATTGAGGCTGGATCACATCAAGTCAATCTAAACGCAAGTAATCTTTCTAGTGGTATGTATATTTATACAATCCAGACACCAAGCTTCTTTAAATCGAAGAAAATGATTTTAATGAAATAACGACAAATGATATTAAGTTATGATTGGGGTTGATCTTATAATGATCGGCCTCATTTTATTTAACATCTGCCTAACAAGTTTTCCAAGCCGACCGCTTTAGACTGTTCGGTATTTGTTCAATTAAAAAGTTTCGTTGTAAAAGTTAGTTGCTCTTTGAATGTAGTAAAGTAAACGAAGTAATTAATAAATTATCGGCATTGGTTTTCAAAGCTGCATTGCTGTGTTGGGCGGCGGCTTAAAAACCACGCCGTTATAGCGCAAGAAATTATGCAAAAGTATATAAAATATTTTGAAGACACTTCTTCAATTTGTCTGGATTTTGGTGAAACGATTAAAGGTATTCAGTTCAATGAAGAAATGCAATCAGTAGAAATATTTGCAATTACAAGCATAAATATGTGTGCTCAACATTGCTTATCCATTTCCACATTGTTGAAAAATAATTACGTCACGGACTGCTTTATTCTAGCAAGAAATATTATTGAAATCTTTTTCAACCTTAATTGGGCTACTAAATGTGAAACACGAGAAGAAGTTATTGATAGGGTGTTAACGCTAGAAGCTGATCCATATTATAATTTTGAGAAAGAAATTAATTTAATGGAAAGGGAAATTGAGGGTGATAAACCAAATTTAAGTAAACCTCTAATACATAAACATAGAGAAGCTATTGATGGCGAAAAGGAAGCATTTCCACAATTACTTGTTGATCGAGATAACTTGAATAGTAAATTTAAGTCTGCACCTCCGTTCGCAGAGAGAATGGGTGATCTTAGATTGAAGTACTATCATTTATATAGGTTTACTTGTATGCTTACTCACCCATCGCCAAATTTGAAAGAATTTTTTATGCATCGAGTTGTAAATCAAAATAAACCGACTGATGCTATCATAGAACCTTTAAAACAAACATTATCTTATTGCCTATTATTCATAGAGTTAACTCTAGCAATCTCGAAACATATTTTATGTGATTTCAATCCAGAGAGTAATCCAGCTAGACAAGCAATGTATAATAAATTGGTTTCAATAGTTAAGGAATCGAACGAAAATTATTTTGGTAATCCACCAGATGAGGAGCCTGCGCCATAACCAGCCGCTCAAGACCGACCGCCGAAACGGTTTTCGATAAGGACAAAATTTTAGTTTTATTTTTTGTGCAGCATTTTGTTCTACGTAGTTTGTAAAAGTAAGGTAAGGTCGCCGCACTTGCGAATAAAGTTAGTGCGACTACTAATTATAAATAATCGTTGTTATGTAAGTATTGTCGTGTTGGGCAGTTTATCGGCAACGCAGTTAGGATTTTAATATTGTTGGAGGTTGAAATGAATTATTTGACTGACTTCAAAGAAAAAAATAATAATTGGGATACTTTTACTATTAATTCAAGTGTTGATATTGAGCTTGAAAAAGGGCTGGTTCTAACTTTAGAAACGACAAAAGAGGATGTCAAAAAACTTACAAAAAATAAAATTCTTGACTGGTCATATAAAATTCTTGAGAATAAAATACATACAGAAATAATCTTGGAAAAAATCGAACCTAATTTATTCACAATGAGCTTGGACGGACTGGGGAAGAAGAAAATTGAGAATATTTCAACAGTTGTCGGGGCTTTTGTTTTAATATCTTTGAGTGTATTGTCACTTCTCATTTATTCTATTCTTAATTTCCCTAAACCGGACTTTTTCTGGTCCTTTATTGGAAATATTATAAGAACTAGTGTAGTAATTATATTCTCGATTACCCCATTTATAGTTATGTATTTGTTACTGTCAAAAGGCTATACAATATTAAGAATTTATATATCTCAGATAATATTTTTCTTTTCGATAATAGTCGTAATATTTTGGTGCCAAATATCTTCTCCTCCAGCAAACACCCCCGCGGATTCAGAACCAGTGCAATATCTAATTTATTTGTTTGGAGCACTTAAAATATTTATTAGTGACAATATAAATTCTATAACAACAGCTAGTTTTTTTACAACCTTATTTGGGCTGGGGGGAATAACGAAGATTTTGGACTATTTAATCAAGAAATTTTCCCCAAAAGAATAGTTTTCATATCATAACTGATTATTTGATAAAGACTAAGAGTCTTTTCCTCACAAACCCTGCTGAGGCGGGCAAGTGTTCTATTAAATAATTATTGGCATTGACTTTTTATTCGGCATTGTCGTTCTGGACTGTCGGATTTCGACAACACCGTTATAAGGAAGAGCAAATATGAGTCTATACAAAAAATATTTAATTGGATTTGTTTTTCTAATTACAAGTTCAAGTTTTGCTCAATCAATGTATCTTGAAAATGATGGCTTCGGTTTGTCATATAATGGGAGCGTTGCTTTTTTAGAAGATCTGTCAAGTTTGGGTTATGGTTTTGGAGCAATTATAAATAGTAACTTTGACATAGGTTATGTTAAGAATCAGGTAAAAATTACTCGAAATAAAAAGTACTTTGGAACGAAAGATTTTATTGTCTATAACAACACTGGTTATGTAAATATCAGGTTAGGAAGAGAAGGGATTGATTCATTTTTGACTTTAGCGTTTTCAACTAACGTTTATTATGATAGTTATTCGGCAGGCATCAATTTTTATAAAAAAATAATATTATTCAACGATCTTGATTTGTTTCCAACTGTGAATTTTGATGTTTCCCAGATTTCTGAAGAAACTTTTTATCCAGACTTTACAACGACGGGAACTCTTTCCTTCCTAATATCGAAACTTTTAGTTCTTTCTCCAAGTATAAGTTTTGTAAAAAGTGATGTTGTTTATGGATTTGATATTTCTTTGATAGCATTGTTTTAATTTGCTTATAAAAAGCAACTCCCTGTAAAAAGATGCGGGGCAGGCTATTCGGCATTTTGTTCTAAGTAGTTTATGTGCATTAGTTGTTGCCGCCCGTGCAATGTAACCCGTCCAACAAGACAGCCGTTGACTGTTATTTATATATTTAATTGCAACAACATCATACAATGGAGGAAATATGAAATTCACAAAAATGCTAGGTATAACCATTCTTCTATGCACAATTAGTTATAGTCAAACCGATAATACTGACAATTTATATAACTCATCAAGCGGAGTTACAGTTTCTGTTTTTCTTCCTCTTATGTACAACATTGGTTATGATTTTGTTTTAAATGAGAATTCCAGCATCCGGACCTCTTTATATTATTTTTCCAATAACAGTAATGATAGGGAAAGTAAGAGTAGCTCTCAACAAATGAATGTTCAGTACAATGAATGGGAAGATTCTCGCTCCAGTTATAGAATTGGATGTTCGCTCTATTATTTGCATGATATTTACAAATTTTCAAACTCGAAGTTTTATGGTGGCGCCGGGATGAAATATGATTTTGGTGAAATTGATTCTGAATCAAGCAGAGAATTAAACATTTTAGAAAATTATCATCAAAGTAGCATGAGTGAGTATCAGGATATTAATAGAATGTTCTTAGATTTTTTATTGGGTTATGAACTTAAAATCACCGATAACATAAGTGTTTTTGGTGAAATCATTTATTCTTTTTCTCGTGTGAATTATAGTATAACTACGACCGATGGTTGGAATCGTTCATTCATTGGCATTATAAATGAACAAACTACCGGTCTTAGTCCAACAACAAGTGAAGTAAATAATTTCTCGGCTAATTCAAGGGAATTGAGCCTGAGAATTGGATTGATTTTTTCATTTTGATATACTGTATAATTGGAGCATCAGGACCGACCGTACCGGACAACAAGTCCCTCAAAAAGAAGTCGGGTAAAACGGCGGATAAGTTCGTTGTAAGTGGAGCATTGTCTTATAGGGATCAATTCGGAGCAGCAATGGGAAACTAAATTTTGTTGCTGAAAACTCTTATTTAGAATTAACCAATATTGGCGGAGAATACATTGGAGTTATTTCAAAATTATCAATTCTATATTATTGTAAGTCTATTATCTGGAATTTGTTGTCTGTTTTTAGCTGAGAAGATAGGTGGATCAACCATAGGTTGGTTTATTTTAGGAATGCTGACTGGCCCAATTGGAATAATTCTGTGTTTAACATCCGGGAAAAAGTGTAAGAGCTGCTTTTCAATTGTTCCTTCGGAGGCAAAAAAGTGTAAATACTGTCAAGAAGAAATAGTTTAGTAAGCAGTATTTCTAGAACTGTTTGAATTACTCAAATAATCAAGTGGTACCAATATTAAACAAAGTAATCTGGACAACCCTGCCAAAATGATGGCGCTGGCTGGTTATTTACCATACTGTAGTAGCATTAAATGGTATCTCGTTTTCTCGTTTGCACTTAAATAGAAATATTTTATATTAGTACTACTTCTTAGAGATAGTTTCAATCTCTAACGCCGGGTGTCTCAGCCCACATATACAAGCAGAATAAAATTTTAATATGCACTTATCATAAGGGAATAATATCGAGTTAATTATTACTGATTCTTAAAGCTATAGCTTAGGCTATACTAATTGCTCATTACTAATAATTAATAAGAGGTGTAAAATGAAGCATTCCCTTATGCAGTTGACCCTACTGCTTTTCCTATCACTAATGTTTTCCTGTTCCGAGGATGGACTAATCGAACCTGTTCTTTATGATTTTAACGGAGGCTTCGAAAATACCACGAGTCAGTACAACAAGGAGGCAGACTGGTACCCTACAATAATTGCCAGAACACAAAACTATGTGATATTTAATCGGGGGACAGAAGAGGCGCATTCCGGCAGATACTCGGTGTCTATTCAGATATCGGATGATCATCCACTCACTGATACCATTGCATATAACTGGCTTAAATCTTACAGCCCATTTGTGGCAGGTCAGGACTATGAATTAAGGGGATGGATAAAGACCTTGAATCTTAACTGGCCACCTTTTATTCTTGTTCAGTTTCTGGATTCCAATCGTGGATATTTAGGTACTTCAGGTCTTACAAATGAGTATACATTGACAGGCACTAATGGCTGGACTGAAGTGAGGATAAATTTTACACCTCCGGAAAATACGACTTATATTTTTATACGCCTTGGTCTGGCTGCTCCATTCAATAATGGCGGCAAGGTTTGGTTCGATGATATCAGTATTGAATAGAGTGGAATTAGAAACTAGTATAAACATTCTTAAAGCCAGCAGTGGTTAGAATGCTGGCAAAGATATTATAAAAAGTATATTGGAGGCAGATGATTAATTGATACCTGGTATCACTAATCATAATTAATGAGGTTGCAAAATGAAAAAGTATTTGTTCGTATCGTTACTAGTAATTTCTGTTCTTTTCTCAAATAGTGTTTTAGCTCAATCATCAAACTCACTGGAGTTCAGCGGGGGAATAGTACTTCCGGGCAGTTCCTCGAACGGGTTAAATGCTCATATTCAGTATAATTATCAGTTTACTGATGACATTCAATTCTATTTCTACACGGGTTATTCCTCATGGGATAAATTTTACGTCACTTTCAGGGAAGATTGGTCTGAAAAACAAAATGAAACATTATTCCGGGCAGCTTCTTCTGATGACCACACATTAATACCGCTATATATTGGAAGTCGGGTCAATGTTCACGAAAGCTCGCTATTTAACTTTTTTATAACTCTGGAAGCAGGCTATTCTCATTTAAGCTTTAGTTCTTATGAAGTTAATAAGGTAGTTGATCCGGTAAGCGGAGTTGTAACTGCTTACGAAGCTGATACAAATACAAAAGTAGAAGTGACGGAAAACTTAATTGGCATTGGCGCCGGAGCAGGATTATCATGCCGGATAACGGAAAATCTAACCCTTGTATTTTCATACAAAATAAACAATCATATTAATTCAAAACATTATGATATCTTCAGCAGCAAAGCTACATACAGCGCCTTTACTCTTGGTGTTAATTTTAAACTCTAAGTTGTAAGGAATAAGGGGAATAAGGGGAATAAGGTTTTAACAAATAGTGCAGGCTGGCAGGAGCCATTGGAAAGGGTTGAGTATTCTATAACAAAACCGGATACTGAAAATGACAAATAATTATAGTCTAAAATCGATGGGTTTGGGTGCTATCAAAATATTATTGTTTCTATTCCTGAATTTATTACTGCAAAGAATTCTCCTCATTCCCCTAAGCTCAATATCAAAAGAATATTGGTCACACCTTGACGGGCGCGGATTAAATGAGCCCTGGTTTATTTCCAATTGTATAATTTCCTTACTATCCGCGGTGGTAGTTTGTTATCTTTTTCTAAAATACTTTGATAAAAAGAAGTGGGACTATGTTCGGTTTACCTTTGATAATTATGCAAAATTATTTTCTCTTGGAACTGTAATTGCGGCTGTTTTGATAATTGTCTTTACTTTTATCAATTCGGTAGCCGGGAACATTGAACTCTCTTTTAACTTCGGCCCCATGGCAAAAATTCTTATTTATTTCCTTGTTCTTATCTTTGGGCTTATTGCCGTTGTTACTTATGAAGAACTTATTTTTCGGGGGTATATTCTTAAAACCCTTGAACATCATTTCAATAAAATTACAGCTGTGCTGGTAAGTTCATTACTATTTAGTGCGGCACATTTTTTAAGACCGAATGCCTCGTTCCTTGGTTTCGCCAATATTTTTCTCGCGGGTGTGTTTCTGGCAATAATTTGTCTGCATTTTAATAATCTCTGGATACCAACAGGTTTTCATTTTGGCTGGAATTTCTTCCTCTGGTTTTTTAATTATCCGGTAAGCGGGCAAACATACCCTAACCCGGTATTAAAACTTGATTATAATAGTTACAATATGGTAGTGGGAAGTAAGTTTGGGCCGGAAGAGTCTGTCGTTTTGACTGTTCTGCTTATTCTAATAATTGGTTACTTTTTATTCAGGTATAGAAGTGACATGAAAATAAAATTTGCTGCTGGTAAATAGTTTTTAATAAACAGGATCATATCCGTGATGAGTGAAATATTATATTCTGACAAGATAATTGAAATACAGGAAGACGGAATTCTCTTGAAGAATTTCTTCCCAGTGCTTTGGCATCGCAAAGTGCTTTTTACTGAAATCAGTTTCATTAAAATCTTAACCCCGACCCTTTTAAACGGAAAGTACAGATTTTCCGGTTCGGGGGATTTTAAGAGCTGGTTTAATGTTGACAACAGTAGACATAAGCGGGAAAAGATATTTCTTGTTTTCCGGGAGAATAAATGGTGGCGATTTGGTTTTACGGCTGAGGATAATGAAGCAGTGATAGCTAACCTGAAAGACAAAGTTGATCTTATTTTTGAGGCATGAATTAATTTTATCTTTACTTCATAAAAAAAGAAGCAGACATGAATAAAAGACTGTACGTAAAAAACAGGGAAGAGTGGCGGGAGTGGCTTCAGGAAAACTACTCTAAGGAAAAAGAAGTATGGCTTATCTATTACAAAAAGCATACAGGCAAGCCCCGCATTCCATACGATGATGCTGTTGAAGAAGCCTTATGTTATGGCTGGATTGACAGCACGGTAAAAAGAATTGATGATGAAACCTACATGCAGAAATTTACTCCAAGAAACGCGAAGAGCGATTGGTCAGAGTTGAATAAGAAGCGGGTTAAGGCTCTTATAAAAAATGGCAGAATGGCAAAACCCGGTCTGGAGATAATTGAGACAGCCAAAAAGAACGGCTGCTGGGATAAAGTTATCGAATCAACAAGGGTTTTTGAAATGCCCGCTGAGCTTGAGAAGGTTTTAAATTCGAATAAAAAGATCAGGAATTTCTTCGACTCCTTAACAACTTCAAAAAAAAAGGAATATATCGGCTGGATTGCCAGCGCCAAAAAAGAAGAGACGAGAGAAAGACGTGCTGAGGAAGCAAAGAGACTTTTGATGGAGAAGAAGAGTCTGGGACTTAAATAACTTGAGCTCGATTATAATGAGCAATTTCTTCATTAATATCTATTTGAAACTTTCGACACTTCGGTTTATCTTCCTTAATAAATTATACAAACGGATGGAATAATGGAATTATTATCTTGTGAAGAAGTAAGGCTCATCGGGTCATTGATTGAAAAAGAACACGCGACGCCAGAATACTATCCAATGACGGTCAATTCACTAACCAATGCCTGCAACCAGAAATCCAGCCGTAATCCTGTTGTAAGTTACGATGACACTCTTGTTGAAACTATCATTCAGCAATTGAGAGAGAAGACCCTGATTACCAAAATAACAGGACCTGACCAGAGGGTGCCAAAATACGGAGAGATATTCAGCGAATTCTATAATTTGACAAAGCAGCAAACTGCAGTTATCTGTGTCTTGTTCTTAAGAGGCGCACAGACAATTGGTGAGATAAAAAGCCGTAGTTACAGGATTTATGAATTTAAGGACTTAGCCGAGACTGAACAAACACTTGATGAACTGATCAACAGGGAAGAGGGAGCTTTTGTTGTAAAGCTGCCTAAAGATTCAGGAAGAGAAAACAGGTATACGCATTTATTTTGCGGTGAACCGGAGAAACAGTCTGAGCAGGTTAAGCAGCCAAAGCTGGAAGATCGTGTTGCCGAACTGGAAGAGAAAGTGAATTCCCTTGAGGAGTTGTACGGCAATTTGAAGGATGAGTTTGAGAGTTTTAGAAAGTCATTTGAATGAAGTGGGAGTAAAGATTTTAGTCTTTATCCGGGGTGTTTTTTCAAACTCTGAGTATATTTATCACAGTTGTTTCAGAATAATTTCGGGGGGAATTATGTGTGTATTCAAATTTATTTTTCCGTTTGTTATTTTTCTAACTATTATTTGTGGTAACAAGATGGCTCAGAATAATCCAATCGATTATAAAATCACCATTGTTTATAATAATATTCCAGGGGATACAACCAAAGGATTATCAACAGGTTTTGGTTTTTCTGCCTGGCTCGAATTTGGTGATGACGCCTTACTTTTTGATACCGGTGGCGATTATGTTAATCTGGGTGACAACCTCGAAAAACTAAAAATTGATTACAAAAAGATGAAAGCTGTTTTTATCAGCCACAATCATTGGGATCATGTATACGGAATACCAACTGCCATGGGCGCCTCAAAGGGAATAGCAAAAGTGTATGCTCCGGCAAAGTCAGCAAAATCGATATTGGAACAGTATCCAAGAATGACCATTGAAGGTATAGTTGAGGCTAAAGAAATACTCCCTAATATCTGGTCTACTGGCGAGATGGAAGTTACCTACCGCGAGATTATATTTACTGAACAATCTATGATTATAAACAAGGAAGGTGGGCTTTATATAATCACAGGCTGCTCGCACGCGGGAATTATTGAAATAGTTAAAAAAGCCAAATCTATGTTCCCAGGCAAGGTTGTTAAGTTTGTCACGGGCGGATTTCATCTAAACCAGCTTGGTGATGATGAAGTGATGAAAATATCCAATCAATTTGTAGAGTTGGGTGTAGAGAAGATTGCCCCCTCTCATTGTACAGGCAGCAGGGCAATTGAGTTATTTGAAGAGGAATGGAAAGGGAATTTTATGCGGATGAACCTGGGTGATAATTATAGTTTTTAACCTAAGCAATGCGCACTAGCGGTTTTTGAAACTGTGATGCAATTTATCATAGAAATCTTACAGTTATCTCTGTTTGATTCCTCTCTACAATATTATGAGTATATTTACTGACCAATTATTGGAAGACAAACATGGATTTAGGCGAATTACGAAAAAATTATACACAGGGGGGACTTACAGAAGAAGATCTGAATAAAGACCCTTTCGAACAATTTGAGTTTTGGTTTAAGCAGGCTGTTGATACGGAAGTTAATGAACCAAACGCCATGTGTCTTGCCACATCATCCAAAAATTACCTGGTTACTGTAAGAACGGTCCTTCTGAAAATGTTCGACAGAAAAGGCTTCGTTTTCTTTACAAATTACGAAAGTGTAAAGTCGAAACAGATTGAAGAGAATCCGAATGTATCAGCCGTTTTCCCCTGGCTTGATCTTGAAAGACAGGTTATTATAACAGGTCCTGCAGAGAAGGTATCAACTGGTGAGTCATTAAAGTATTTTGCTACGCGGCCAAGAGGCAGTCAGTTAGGCGCCTGGATTTCACATCAAAGTTCAGTTATCACCTCCCGCTCATTACTCGAAATGAAGTTAGAAGAGATGAAAAGAAAGTTTATGGATAAGGAAGTCCCACTTCCCGATTTTTGGGGAGGTTATCGTATCGTGCCTAAAACCATTGAATTCTGGCAGGGAAGACCTAACCGCCTCCATGATCGGTTCAAGTATACTCTACAGGAAGATGGCATCTGGACAACTGAAAGGCTGGCTCCGTAATTATGAGTTAATATTATTCTTCTCTCCTGGAGATACATTATCCCTACCTTTAATAGCTAACATCTAAAATTTAGTATCAAATATCTTAATCTATCCCTCAGATTAATCTTACCTATGAATCTTTTGTAGGAATTTATTACTTTGATCTCTCATTTACGGAGATGGACTAAAAATGCCGGAAAGATTTATACTTATAACCAATGATGACGGAATTGATTCCCCTGGTTTACGCGCAGCTGTAGAGGCGGTAATCGATCTCGGGGAGATAATAGTTGTTGCTCCTTCCACTCAGCAGACTGCCATGAGCCGCGCCCTTTACGGTGCAAAGGATGAGTATTTAAAACCTTTAGACTTTCAAATTGGCGAAACCCGTGTATCCGCTTATCATATTAATGCCTCTCCTGCAATGGCTGTTCAACACGCTTATAATGTATTGTTTTTTGAGAGGCAACCGGATTTGATTATTTCGGGAATAAATTATGGTGAAAATCTTGGCTGGGACTCGATGTTATCAGGTACAGTTGGGGCAGCATTCCAGGGCGCCTCGCAAGGAACTCCAGCAATCGCTGTATCATTGCAGACTGAGATAGAACATCATTTTGTTTATGGTGAAGTTGACTGGAGTGCAGCCAAACATTTTTTGAAGTTATATTCAGAAAGAATATTAAAAGATGGCATCTGCGAAGGGGTTAAGGTTCTCAAAATTGACGTACCTGCCGAGGCAACAACCGAAACGGAATGGCGATATACAAAACTTGCTGATCAGCATTATTTTACGGCCGAAATTGAGAATCCTTCACTCGAAAGCAGACTGGGTGATGCTAAGGTAAAAATAAAGCCTATCATGGATAATCTTGATAAAGAATCGGACATATATGCCTTGGCAGTTGACAAGATCGTCTCAGTAACGCCAATGAATATGGATATGTCAGTGCATAAGTAGACAAGCCCATAATTGATTACATCATAATTAATTAAAAAGAGAATAGCCTATACATTTATTTACCTTTTCTAATTTTTCTACTATCATCCAGGAGGAAATGTATGTACAGGTATCTCGTAATTTTTTTGTTTGCTGTATTAATCCTGCAACCTCAGAGTGTATTTTCACAAATAACTTTCTCAAAATTATCAGTCGGTTTTGGTCTTATTAAAAATCAGCAGCTCTCTTATACATATGACGAGGAGTTTGCCTATTATCCTGAGATAAGCTTGGGCGGATTATTTTACGAGGATTACCTTGAATGGGAATGTTATCTGGGGGCGTGGAGCGAGTTTGGAGAGTATAAGCATTGGACGGATCAATTAGTTAATCATTCTTATAGTGGAATTCATCTTGGTTCTCGTTTTGTTTTATTTCCGCAAAAAACACTAAAGCAGTTTCCTTTTTCAATAAACTTTGTCGGGGGTATCTCCAGTCACTTAATATGGCAAAACAAGGTAGATAGCGATTACTATTATGGGCCACCCACGGAGGACAATTTTTACATAATAATTACCGGCGATATTGGACTAGGGCTAAATGTATCGGTTACAGAGAATTACCGAATACGACTTGACGGGATAGTAAATATTCCCTTTAATCCGAATGAAAAACTATGGAACAAGGGTATTAGTTCAAGCCTGGTCTTGAAATTGGATTATTTCTTTAAAAATAATAAACAATAGTTTTTGGGGCTAGTTATTAGCAAGCGAAGTAGAGGCTGTCTTTGTATTCTCTTGTATGATTGAAGTTAGTATCCTGGTTCTGATCTTTAGTTATCAGTGTCAATATCTGGAAAGTTAAATTAAAAGAAATCTATTTCTTTGCAAGTAATAGCCAAATAATAGAGTTTTACTTCTTTATGTTCATACATTATTTTAATATTTCATTATTCAGAGTGATTCTCTATCTTCTTTTAGTTTATTAAGTGTTTGGATTTTTATGAAAACGATTCTAATTACAGGTGCCAATCAGGGATTTGGGAAAGCCTTGTTTCAGTTATATTCTGATAAAGGATGGAAAGTGTTTCCCCTCATAAGAGATGAATCGGCACTAAGTGGATTAAAAGAAATAAATCCCTCTTGTTTCCCGATTCTTGCGGATTTGAGGGATGACGACCTTATTGATAAAGTAACTAAGGTATTATCTGAGCAATGCGATACTCTTGAACTACTCATTAACAATGCTGGTTATGTTAAGAAAGTGGAGGGCGCACTCAATATTACCAGTGAAATACTTGAAGATCATTTCAAAGTAAATGTCTCGGGTATCTGGAACGTTAGTAAAGCTGCTTACCAATTTTTAATAAAAGCTGGTCATGCAAATATTATTAATGTATCTTCCCGAAGGGGATCAATTGAGTTCAATAGTTCCGAACCATTTGCGCGGGCTCTCCCTTACAAAGTTTCAAAGTGCGCGCTTAACATGTTAAGTGTCTTAATGGATGAGGAATTTTCAAAAGAAGGGATTCGTGTAATTCCGGTTCATCCGGGTAAACTGAAAACGTGGGTCGCTCCTCCGGACGCTGATACAACTCCTGAAGCAGCAGCATTGAAGCTTTATGAATGGGTTACTAAAATTGATGCAAATACACCATGTAAATTGTACGACCTGATGAATGAAGATTTCATTCCATGGTAAGAATAAGATATTAGAGAAAGGATGTGTACGTTATGAAAACTGTTAGCATAATGGGCTGCGGTTGGTTGGGATTACCTCTTGCAGAAGCTCTTGCAGAAAAAAAATATCAAGTAAAGGGCTCTACTACTTCTGATGACAAATTAAAGTTGCTTAAGAAAAAAGGTATAGAACCATTCAAAATAAAATTGGTGGAAAGCAGTATTGAGGGGGATATTAATAATTTCCTCGAATCCGAGATTCTCATTCTTAATATTCCGCCCAGCAGTATAAGCAGCGAGCAGAAAGAGTTTAGAGAACTTATTCATCTTGTTGATGAGTCTCCGGTCAGCCAGTTGTTATTTGTCAGTTCAACTTCGGTATATCCAAATTATTGCGGTGAGGTTGTTGAAAGTTTTGGATTAAACTTGCAGACAACATTGAATGGCAAATTATTTGAGATGGAAGCTGAACTGAAAAATATGAAGAACACAAAATTTACCATTGTAAGATTCGGCGGTCTTATTGGTTATGAGAGAGATCCGGGCATGTTTTTAGCCGGGCGAAGAAAAATCAGCGATCCGTTTGCGCCCGTGAATTTAATTCATAGGGATGACTGCCTTGGTATTCTTACCAGTATACTTCAGAAGGGAGTTTGGGGAGAGGTTTTTAATTCTTGTGCCGACACTCATCCAACAAAAAAAGAATTCTACACGGCAGCAGCAAAGCGAATTGGGCTGGTTCCGCCTGAGTTTGAAAGAAGTGACAAGGGAGATTATAAAGTAATCAATAACAGCAAAACGAAAGAAATGTTGGATTACAGTTTTATTGTCTCTGATTTACTTGATTTTGCCAGAAAGGGCAATTAATAATCTTCGATTAAAATAGTTTTACAAAGAAATGAAAAACCACTATTTTTATCTCCTGCAAAATCCTAATTCAACCCCCGTGTTAGGTATGGTGCTTAATATTATGAGGTAAACTATGTACTCTTTAATCAGGATGGCATTTCTTTTTTTTATTGTCTTAAGTGAAATATTTCCCTTTCAAACAGATTTACTTACTACCGGGCTGAAATATGGAGAGTATTCCACTGGTTTTAAGTTGTTAACACTAAGTGATTATTCCAGAAGTTATAATACTAGCAACTCACGTGATTTGCGTGCTTATCTCTGGTATCCTGCAGAAAAAAACGAGAATTCTCCACTTACTATCGGTGATTTCGCTAAGTATGCCTACGAGGATTTTAATCCTGTTTCTGCTGACTTTAATGTCAATTCCAGAAGCGAGATGAATGAACTACCACTGGCAAGAGGATTGTCCGATACTAGTTGGGCGGAGTTTGTTTCCAAAGAACTTATATCAACACTGAATCCCCTCAAACAAGAAAGAAAATTTCCCTTAATAATATTTGGACAGGGGCTTTATTATGAATCCCCGCTTACACATATTGTTTTGTGCGAGTACCTTGCAAGTCATGGTTATGTGGTTATTACATGTCCATTGCTGGGCTCTAACTCACGTCTCGTAAGGCTAAATAATGTTGATCTGGAAGCACAAGTCAGAGACCTGGAGTATTTGCTCTCATATTCTCTGCAGCTTGACAATGTTGATAGAGAAAAGGTTGGCGCCATTGGTTTTGACATGGGGGGAATGTCCGCCTTGACCATGTGCATGAGGAACAATAGCATAAAGGCTTTTGTAACGACAGATGCGGGAATAGTATTTCCTCACTCTTCGGGTCTGCCAGGAAGCTCTCCTAATTATAATCCCGCCTCATTTTCAATTCCCTGGATGCATATGACAAGAGCCTCAAGCTATTATGCAGAACTGAGCACGAATAAGGAAACATCATTATACGAACAGAAGATTAGCGGCGACAGCTACCTTGTTCTTTTCGATACGGCTCCTCATGTTAATTTTACCTCTTATTCTCTTTTCGGAATTCAGGAGAATGTTCCAGGTTACTGGTCAAGTGCAGAGAGCATTTTCCCGAGTACATACATGACTGTATGCAATAAGACTCTTGCATTTTTTGACTACTATTTGAAGGGAATGGATTCTTCACTTTCTTTACTCAATTTTAAAGATCCAGATTCGGAAATATTATACGAGGTAATCTCAAAGAAGGGTGTTGACCGGGGTCCGGAATTTGAGGCGTTTTCTGAACGAATAACTGTTAATGGTATTGAATCTGCTATTGATTTTTTTATGAATGTACAGAATACATACCTTGATAACAAATTAGCTGATGAGGAAAGAATAAACGAACTGGCTTACAAGTATCTCTATTTCTGGTCGAATACTAAAATTGCGATCAGCCTGTTTGAACTAAATGTTAATACCTTTCCTGATTCGCCCAACGTGTATGACAGTCTAGGTGAAGCATATTATATAACAGGCAACAGAGAACTGACAATTAAAAATTACAAAAGAGCTCTTGAGCTTAATCCAGAAAACAAAAATGCCAAACTGGTTCTTGATGAGCTTACAGGCGGAGAAAAAAATAATGAATAATGATAAAGTTGTATTAGAATCGGACAGGCTATTATTAAGAAATATTAAAATGAGCGATGTGGATGATTTTTTATATTACCGTTCAATTCCTGAAGTTGCAACTTATCAGGGATGGGAGCCTTACAAAGAAGAGGATGCGGTAAACTATATTAATATCTATAAAGACAATATCCCGGGCATTCCGGGCGATTGGTGCTCATGGGCAATAATACACAAAGAAGATGATAAGTTGATTGGTGATTGTTCAATTAAACTTACAAAAGATGAGCCGCGCATTGCGGAAATCGGTTGCACATTGTCACCTGATTATCAGGGCAGAGGTATTGCCAAAGAATCCATTTCGGCAATGATCGACTACGCATTCGAAAATTTGGATGTACATAGAATAGTAGGGATTACAGATGCGAAGAATCTACCTTCGCAAAAACTTATGGAAAGCATGGGCATGAGAAAGGAAGGGCATTTTATTAAGAATATCTGGTTCAAAGGTGAGTGGGGTGATGAATGTCAATATGCAATTCTGAAAGATGAGTGGCAAAATTTAAGTAAGTAATTTCTTAAATTTAAAATTTGTTAGGCAGCATGATCAAAAAACTACTATTACTTGCAATTGCTTTCAGCGCTAGTCGACTTTTAGCTCAGGGGTATCAGTTAAATCCAGAGAGTTATAAAGATCTTGTTAGTCGAACCAAATGCACAATTGGTTACTATGACGTAGGAACAGTTAACAATTCTGAATACCCCGGTTTATATGGAAATTTATGCTACAAAAAATCTAATGTAAATCCTTTTGATTTGTCAGGTTATGATATTGGGGTTGGGTTTGAAGGCGGGATTAATTTTCTTCATCAATCAGGTTTTACTATTGGTGCAGTTATTCCTTACGCTCAGGTTGGTCCGGAAATAAGAATAGATGACAGGTTCTTTTTGGGTGTGCATATCGGGTTTTCTCTTTTTGCAGCGGGGAAATACTTCGCTTTCGCTGCTTATGCTGGTGCAGAAGTAGGTTACATTGCAGAAATTTTTAATTCGACAAATGTGGAAATTATCGCAGGCTTTAACTCTCCATTCCTGACAGGTTTTACAAATCAGATTTTCATTCCGTTTATCGGCGCAGGGATACCACTGTAATTTTTCGAAAGAATAGAATATTCAGAATTATTGCATAAGCAAATAGTTTTATATTATCCTGTATTTACCGGGCATTTTTTTTATATTCCTTCGTATCAATTTGCTTTGGAATTATATTAATAAACAAGGCTCGTAGACATTTTACATCTCTAATCGCAACTGATATAATCTCATTAACAGTTAAGGGACTTAATTATGAATAAAAATGATTTTGCAAAGTATGTTGTTTTAACTGCCATCTTAAGTATAGGAATTGCGTTAGCCGGTTACGCCATAGGAGGGGGTTTTGTTGAGTCGAAACTGGCTGACAGGTATGTAACTGTAAAAGGTCTTGCAGAAAAAGAGGCTGATGCTGACCTTGCAATCTGGCCGATAACATTCAATGTAATGTCCAATGGTTTGTCTGATATCCAGGGGCAGGTAGAGGAGAACCGAGTAATAATTAAAGAATTTTTGTTAAAGTCCGGCTTCGAAGAAAAAAGTGTTTCCTACGCGGCACCCAAAATTTTTGATAATGAAGCAGATGGTTATAGTAACAGAGTGCAGCAATTCAGGTACAGAGCTCAATCTACTGTAACAGTTCGATCAGATAAAGTAAGCCTTGTTAAGACCAGTATGGAAAAGTCAGGAGCATTAATAGGGAAGGGTGTTGTAATGGCGCAGAATTGGGAATTCCCCACGGAGTTTATCTATACTGCCTTAAACGAAATTAAACCTTCGATGATAGAAGAAGCGACCAAAAATGCCAGGATGGCAGCCGAAAAATTTGCAATGGATTCCGGCAGTGAAGTTGGTAAAATACGTAATGCAACACAGGGATTATTCTCAATTGATAATAGAGATATGAATTCACCGGAAAGAAAAGTAATAAGAGTAGTAACAACAGTGCAATACTATCTTGTAGATAACTAACGACTAGTTTAGTAATTTATTTTTTAAGTGGATGACGCTATTTAAGACGAGTGGAGAAAACAATGAAAAAGTTTTTAATCTTTCTGTTAATACTGGTAATTGGGTTTATTGCCTATCGATATTTCAGTGGGAACGATCAGGGGCTTTTCAGCTTCCTTGAGAAAAGCAGCATCCCTTTAAAGTACGAAACAGTTATTTTTGAAAAGGCATATGGTGATTGTGATAGTGAAGAGGCGCCATGCGCGACTGTTAAACTTGAGTATCCTGTATTTGAAAATCGGGATGGAGTTGTGATATTGCCAACTGTGCAGTCTACCGTTACAAAACTAATACTGAATGCTGGTATGGATGAAGGAGATAACATGACTTCTGATGATCTATATAATAATTTCGTGAATGATTACAAAGGAATATTGGCTGATTTTACTGATTATTTTATCCGATGGGGTTTAACAAGGGAAGTAAAAGTTATCCGTAACGATGGAAAGTATCTTACGTTTTTATTCTATGAGTATTCCTTTGCAGGAGGAGCTCATCCAAATTATACCACAACTTTTTATAATTACAATCTTGTAACAAACAAGGTGCTGGCGCTTAAGGATATTATTCTAGATGGTGCCTATTCTGAGCTGACAAAAATTGCAGAGAAGAAATTCAGAGAAAAAAGAGAGATGAATGCAGATGAGAGTTTTGCTGAAGCAGGTTTCTGGTTTGAAGACAATGCATTTATTTTGAATGAGAATTTTTGTCTTACAGATTCCAGTCTTAAGTTTTTCTTTAATTCTTATGAAATTGCTCCATATGCACTAGGAACAACGGAAATTGCAATTCCCTTTGAGGAGCTAAAAAACATTCTTGCAATCCAATAAAAAGAAAGAGTGCCGTAGCACTCTTTCAATTACAAGGTCTCAATAAATTCCCGGTCAATCTTTAAGTCGAGCCATTTTTCAAGAGCTTTCAGTATCTTCTCTCTCTCCTCGCCCTTAAATTTAAGGATTGATGCTCCATGATTTCCATCTTTCAGTGTCATTCTAAAAGAGTTGGTTTTACCACTTGGCCAAATGCCGGTTGCTGTCCACGGGTCGTTTTCGCCATAGATATAAATTACCTCTTTCGCTTCATTAGTAAGCCAATCATGAACTTCCCTGATTTGGGCAGCATCAAAAGGGTCACTCCAGTAAGGATCGTAAAAGTAGGGTTTGTTTGATGCGAAATCATTTTTAACAGCTATCAATAAATCTTTGAATGGTCTCGTATCATAGTCATAGAAGCCGATTTCTGTATAGGCCTGATAATTAAAGGGGGCTACACGTTTTTTTGCACCTTTGGTGAAGAAACCGATATTTCCCTTAAAAGGCTTGTAAAGTTCCTCAGCCGTTGCACCAGGGAGCGGTATCTCCTCAATATCCTCACCTTTGTATTGCCACCAGCCGAAGGACATCTCAAATACCGAGTGTTCAAAACAGGTGTTTATATCCGCAACCAGTTCGTATTTATTATCTTCAATTTCTCTTCTCAGCATTGGTATTATTTCGTCTCGTCTTTTTAATAACTCTCTTTGATAGGTCAGCATTCTCAATCTATTCTCTTTAGTTGAAATGCTATCTGCAAGGTATTCAGGTATTCTCTTATCTTCCATATCGCGGTTAATTGGAGCTACATAAGCTACAGTTACGTCGTTATCATCAGGGAAGAAATATTCGTGGAAAAGTGCTGCCTGACCTCCTTTACTTCCGCCGGTATTAATCCATTTCCCACCATATATTTTCTTCAAAGCAATGGCTATTCTGTGCTGATCCTCAGCCGCCTGCTCAATATCAAGTTTTGACCAGTCAATTGGTTCTTCAGGTGCCGAGGGTGAAAAGAATCTATGTTCAATTTCAACCTGGTTGCACTGAAGAATCTTAGTGAGTTCATGAGTTCTGTTTGGTCTGGCATAGTAACCTCTGTCATGCAATACAACAGGTTTACTAAAATCCTTATGTTTTATGTGAATATATTGAGGATACTTAGGTCCATCAGGATTATTATGATCCAACGGCTGCATAATTTTAATAGTAACACTTGAATCAGGATATGGCCATTCAAGATTGGAGCAGTCACTTATAAAATCATCAAATTGAAGTTCAGTTTTATTCTGTGCAGATATAATAAAAATATTTACGAAGAGAGCAAAAAGTAATAAAAAATATTTTTTCATGGAAAATCCCGCGATAGGTAATAAATAAATGCCAAAACTAAATATAATGTTATGTACATTAATTGAACAATAAAAAAGATATCATTCAATTTGAGCCCGTTATTGTACAATTCTTAAATATTGAACGACACTTTCCAAGAAAACAGTCTATTTAAAAAATCATTTATAATGGCAACTAAATAGAACTCTGGTACGTCTAATCCGGCAGAGTTATAAATAAATTAATAGGTGGATTATGAAAAACTTCATCATTACAAATGCGAATCGATTTTTCTTCCTTACTCTTTTGATGGGGATGAGTGTATTAATTTCAGCTCAGGGCAATTCAGTTCAGGTAGGTGATATTGGCTGGGGTGAAGTCGATTTTAAGGGTTTTACTCTCTCTACCGATACCCAGGTAACTATTAAAGGTGAGGGAGGGTATTATGATGAATGGGATGACGACCTACTATTTTATGGTTGGATATTGGATAGCCAGAGCCGTGAGGTTGTATGGAGCCTGATTGAAGACAATAAGAATTCCAGAAGAAAACGAAGAGATGGTAACTTTCAATTTGATGAAAAGTTACAGTTGAAAGCTGGAGATTACGAGGTTTATTATACAGGAATGTACGATCGTGATGATAATAACTGGAATTTTGGAGATGTCCTCAGTGAAATTTTCGGATCAAAAAAGAGCAAGCGTAATAGAAGGGCTAAGGGAGAGTTAAGCATGACTGTTTCTGGCCCATCCGGTGTATTCAAAGCCAACGACGGAAGAAAAGTTGTTGATAAAATGTCTAAGGATGCAATCGTTTCTTTTATAAGAATGGGCGACGATGAATACGAAAAAGCAAGCTTCACTCTAGAAAAAGATGTAGTAGTTACTATCTATGCGCTTGGCGAAGGTCGAAGAAGTTCCGCCTACGATGTTGGCTGGATATATGACGAAATTAATCATAGAAAAGTATGGGAAATGGAACCACGTGCCGGGGATCACGCTGGCGGTGGCTCGAAAAATGTTTTAATCGATGATGAAATTACCTTAAAAAAAGGAACCTATACTGTTCATTATGTTACGGATGACTCCCACTCGTTTAGAGAGTGGAATGTAATGCCTCCTTCCGATCCACAATTTTGGGGTATCTAAATTTGGGTAAAAAATGATGAGGATATGAAATATTTCAAAAAGAGTGTAAAAGTAAGTGAAACGGAACCAATAGTTGACTTAACAAAAGCTCGTGATGATGAGTATTTATCTCAAGGAATGAAAATTAAGTCAACTGTAGATCTTAGAATATTATGCCTTGGGGAGGCTGGTAATCGTAAAACGATGGCAGACTATGGCTGGATCACAAATGCAGAAACAAGAGAAATAGTTTGGGAAATGACATGGCGTAAATCTGACCATGCAGGTGGCGACGAAAAAAACAGAATGGTTGATGAGGTTGTAACATTTAAGCCAGGCAATTATATAGTTTACTATGTTACCGATGGCTCTCATTCATATAGAGACTGGAATTCATCCGCGCCTTATGATAAAGAGAAATGGGGAATAAGCATCCTCCCTGTAAAGGAATCGGATAGAAGCAGTGTCGTTTTATACGATGAGAAGGACTTCCACTCAGAAAAAGTTATTGCTGAAATCATTCGTGTGAGAGATGATGAGTATGAAAAAACGAAATTTACACTTAAGCAACGTACTAAAGTTCGTATAATAGCAATTGGCGAAGGTGAGTCGCGAGACGGTTATTCAAGACGGAGCAGAGGGGAAATGTTTGATTTTGGGTGGATTGAGAAAGATGATAATGGAAAAATAGTCTGGGAAATGACTTATGCTAATACTGAGCATGCCGGCGGTGCAAAGAAGAACAGGAAGGCTAATGAAGTAATTGAACTGGAAGCAGGGACGTACAAACTTTGTTATGAAACTGATGGTTCTCACTCGTACAGAGACTGGAATGATTCCCCGCCTCATGATGCTGATAAGTATGGAATAACCGTGCTGAAGGAATAATATAATTATATACCTACTTAAAAAGGCACAATAAATCCTGTAAAATTTTTTATAGATTATTGTGCCTTACCTTTTTTTAATGACGTTTTTAAGAATCTTCGGTGTAGAACAAAACTTTCAATTAAACTGAAATTGTGATTCAAACAGAGATCACTTTTCTGAGGTCAGACCACAATAGCCCAAAACTGATTGCTCACATTAACAGACTTGCTCTCATGTTAAATCAGGTTGATAGATATTGAATTAATAATTGAAGAGTTGTAACTAAACAAATAAAAACCCCGCATCCAAACAAGGATACGGGGTTAATTGAATAATTAATCAGTCAGAAAATCCTACATGCTATCAGTTCTTTTAACTTCAACACTTCTGTTTTTCATTCTGTTTGCTTTACTGTTGTTTGGTACAAGCGGGCTATCTTCGCCAACCCACTCAACAGCTATTTTTGCTTCATCAACACCTTTCTTAACAAGATAATTGTGAGCAGCTTTTGCACGTTTTTCAGAAAGTTTCATGTTATAAGCTTTTGACCCGATATCACAAGTATGACCGATGAGCTTAATAGTAACTTCTTCATTCGTTTCCATAATTGAAGCAACTTCGTCAAGAATTTCAGCTCCGGCACTTGTAACAATAGCTTTGTCAAAATCGAAAAGTATGTTATCAATTTCAAAAACTATTTCCATTTTTGGAACATCATCACTTGCGTCTTTTGGGTTAGTTCCGTTTTTAACTTCCTGACCATCCTGAACGGTTCCACCATCTGTATCAGCATTTAGTGGGTCAGTAGTATACTTCATAACTTCTTCGCCATCTTCAAGTCCGTCCATATCAGTGTCGGTTTTGAATGGGCTTGTTTTATACTTGTTAACTTCGTCGCCGTCGTTAAGACCATCACCATCAGTATCAGGAACATTTGGATCAGTTTTATGCTTCATTAACTCATCATAATCATTTAATCCGTCATTGTCTGTATCCATCATGTTAGGATTTGTTTTGTGTTTCTTAACTTCGTCGTAATCGTTCAATCCGTCTTTATCACTATCGGCATTTAACGGATCAGTTTTAAAGGTTTTAAATTCTTCGCCATCCCTTAAACCATCACCATCTGTGTCGGCATTATTAGGGTCAGTGCCAAGTTCTTTTTCTTCTGCATTTGTTAACCCGTCATTATCGTTGTCAGCATTTGGATTTTCCGGGGCAAATAATAATCCTAAACCAAAGTTCCAGTAAGCATCATTAAAGTCACCTTTTGCATAATAGTTTAGATCGTCAGCAAAAGAATAATTAATGCCGGCAGCAACATCTAATAATAGCTCATCGCTTAGTTTAAATTCTGCGCCAAGTCCAAAAGGAATAACAGCAGTAATTCCATCTTCCTCTACAGGTTGAGGGGAAGCAGCGCCACCCAGAGATGATTTTACGTCAGCGGAATAGCTAAGTAAACCAATACCGCCATATAAGTATGGATTCCAATCATCAGACTCTACAGGTGAAAAAAGTAACCTGACGTCTATTGGGATTAGATTTGCAGAGTAAGAGTTCTCATTGTTATCTTTACCGTTCATTTTGCCAAATCCAGCACCAATTTCTAAATCAAGTGGGCTATTTAGCTCAAAACGAGCTAAAGCTCTTGCCAGGAAGCCTAATTCGATACCATTATCCAGGGCAAAGTCATTTGAAGTGATAATCCCATGCACTTGTCCACCAATTTTCCAGCCATAGTCATTAAACTGTGCCTGAATTTTCGTTGGTGAAAAAACTAAAAAAAACATGAAAATACATAAAAAAGTAGTAGCTTTTTTAAACATACTAACTCCCATTAATTGAATGAAAAATATATTTTGTTTTGTTTGCGCCCGTTGTAAGTACACCATTTGAGTACGAATGTTAAATTATACTCATTTTTTGTTGTCCAACGATTAAGTTATTCCAAAATTTATAATATCTCAAGAAGAAAATTTTCTAATAGATATAAATTGTTAAGTAAAAAACAGGCAAAATAGTTCACTTTTTGTATAATTTTAAGCGAGATTTATTAGTAACAAAGGTTTTAAAGAAAGATATTATTAATTTTCAGATCATATTAAAACTACTTGATGAGGTGAGTTTGAATAATAATACTTCTTTGATTCTGTTAAGATTGAAATCTTATCTAATTAGTTTAATTGATTCTCCATCAGAGGGGGGAGATGACCTTAAATTTACACTCGAATTTTTGGAACGTAAGTATCCCGACTCAAAAAAAAAAATACTTGAATTTCTAACCGGTAGTAAAATATTCTCAGATTCAGAAATAGCATTCAGCACTAATTTTAAAGATCTTTTGGTGTCCGCTAAAAGTACCGGTGGTTCACCTGACCTTTTAACTATGCTGGAAGACTTTAAAATACGGGCGGACGATTTACTACTTGAAAGCATCCAGTCTGAGCGAATTCGAAAAAATCGTGATGAGCAAATTAAGCAAATTATTGCCTTATTAATGAATTTAGGGAATGAATGGATCAACAGAGTTCAAATTGAGGATAATATAGATGACTTTTCGCGATTAGATGAGGAAGAGGTATTACGACCGGATGAAGAAACTATACTCGATTCTTTGAGCAACAAGACAAGCGTATCATTTACCAAAATATCAACCCTGAATTTAATTTATCTGAAATTGTTTTCAGATTATCTATTTGCCAATGGTGGAAATATTTCACTTAAAAATTTTATTGAAAAGCTGGATAAAATAAGAAATGATGTGGATCGAAAATATAAAAAGCTATTTGATGAACACGGGCTTGGTAACCCGGGTGAGGAATAAAAGTACCCTGGAGAGGATTCGAACCTCCGACCTACGGTTTAGGAAACCGTTGCTCTATCCTGCTGAGCTACCAGGGCTAATAAAAATAGCTCGATTACTAAAGAAGCTATTCAAACAAAATAATGTTTTTCATGCTTATTCCATTCCAATCATAGCATTTACTGGATCAGGAATTACATGGGGGTAAAAATTGATCATAAATATAATAAAAATGATTGGTGTAAAAACACAGAAATCAGGCTCTGCGGCCTCTCACAAAGTCAATCAATTTATCGATGTGAGCTTTTTCGTCACTAGAAAGAATATGTTCTACCACATCATAATTAATTTGAAGCCATCTGACGTTTACATTTTTCGCAGCATTTTCCAGCTCTACATTATAAGTCTCTGGATCTTCGAATATCTTTGCAGAAAATCTTGCAGCTGCTCTTAGATTTACGACCTTACTTTGTTTATTATCGGTAATGATTTTCATCAAGTCCCAGGTAAAATCTTTGTAATTATCGCAAATACTAATGGCTGCCATCCCTGCTTTTTCAGATAATTCAGGTTTCCCTAAGGAATTAATGGTTTGATCTGAACCGATAGACAACAATGTTTTTATAACTTTATCTGCTTCATATTTTTTGGTTAACGCGAGAGCCGCCAATCTGTCAACAGCTATAGAAACTGCATCAGGTAATCTTTCCTTAGCCAAATCAGCTATTGCTTTATTCCTGAAATCTTTAGCCAACTTAATAACTTCTTCATATTTTCCGGCTTGCACCAGTTTTTCAAGTCTTTGCCCGGTTTCTTCAGGAGCCTCATCAGCATTTTTCTTTCTTAAATCATCCCAACCAGAACCCCGGTTTAACGATGCCATACCTGTTACTTGAGTTTTCTTGATCTTATCCATCAATTCTTTTGTGTCATTATCATGAGGCCAAACATCCATACTATTTAACATCAACTTACTCAAAACCAATTCGTGATGACCATGATCTATATTGAAACTGACAAGCAATTCTCCACCAAGTTCGCCATATCTTAAAGCACTCATTACCATATTGGGATTATGGTCTTTGAGCTTTTTAAGAAGCTCTTTGATTTTATCAACTTCCTTCTTATTCGATTTTACTATTACTTTTGCAAAGTCCATATTTTTCCCGAAAGACTTTAGTGAAGACAATCATAAGAGAGTCTTAGATTAGTCGCTATTTTACAGTGTATTGTCGTAAATTTTGACAAAAAGTTTAATTTTTTCCAAATTTACGTCGCCCTATTACTATTTACTATAGTGGTTTTTGAAGTCGTATATATTGATTAATAAAAGGCAATCTTGATTTAGATTCCCAGCTTAATCCGATAATCCACTCTTAAGTCTCTAAATTTAACTTACTAATCATACTATTGCAAGTATATTAAATTGAAATTGCAGGTACGATTTAATACCTTTCGTATTCAGATTTAACACAACTAAGGAGAAATTTATGACGTCGATCGTTGATGTTTTAGGAAGAGAGATCCTTGATTCAAGGGGAAATCCAACCATAGAGGTTGAAGTTCTTTTAGAATCAGGTATCATTGGGAGAGCCGCTGTACCTAGTGGCGCATCTACTGGTGAACATGAAGCTGTTGAATTACGTGACGGCGATAAAACCAGATATCTGGGCAAGGGAGTTTTAAATGCTGTTGAAAATGTTAATGAAAAAATAGCGGACGAGTTAGTTGACTTTGACGCATCAGATCAGGTTGCTATTGACAACTTTTTATGTGAACTGGACGGAACACCAAACAAATCTGTGTTAGGAGCGAACGCGATACTTGGCGTTTCATTAGCCTGTGCCAGAGCAGCTGCCGAAGCCCTTGGCCTACCATTATATCGTTACATTGGGGGTGTTAACGCAAAAATTTTACCTGTTCCAATGATGAACATTCTAAACGGTGGCAGCCACGCCGATAATACTGTTGATTTTCAAGAGTTTATGGTAATGCCGGTTGGTGCCGAGTCTTTCGCCGAGGCTTTAAGAATGGGAACTGAAACATTTCATCATCTTAAGGCAGTGCTTAAAGCAAAAGGTTATAGTACATCCGTCGGCGACGAAGGTGGTTTCGCGCCAAATCTAAAATCGAACGAAGAAACAATTGATTTAATTCTTCAAGCCATAACAAACGCTGGTTACAAGCCAGGTGTAGATATTAGTCTGGCGCTTGATGTTGCTTCTTCCGAAATGTTTGATAAAGAAAAAGGGAAGTATATTTTCTTCAAATCGGATAAGTCAGAAAAAACGTCTGATCAGATGATTGAAATTTACTCAAAGCTGGTTAATCAATATCCAATTATTTCTATTGAAGATGGATTGGATGAAAACGACTGGGAAGGCTGGAAAAATCTTACCTCCGCGCTGGGCAGCAAAATTCAAATCGTTGGTGATGATTTATTTGTAACAAATACTGAAAAACTTGCCCGCGGTATTGAAAACGATACAGCTAACTCAATCCTGATTAAAGTAAATCAGATTGGTACCTTGACCGAAACTTTGGATGCTATTGAAATGGCGAAGAAAGCCGGATACACAACAGTTATTAGCCATAGAAGTGGTGAAACTGAAGATTCAACTATTGCTGACATTGCAGTTGCTACAAACGCCGGACAAATAAAAACTGGTTCAGCTTGCCGTAGTGACAGAATTGCCAAGTATAATCAGTTATTAAGGATTGAAGAAGAGCTTGACACAACAGCAGTTTTTCCTGGAATATCCGCTATAAATTGCAAAAGTTGACAAGTAACTCTTAAAATGATAAATTTACATTGAAAGCGTCTGTAGTCAGGCGCTTTTTTTGTCTTAAAAAATTTCTTTCAACATATTGTATGAGGGTACAATGGCTGAAAATAAGCTTACTAAGGTGAATAACCTTATTAAGAAAAATAACATAGAGGTTATTGATCTTAAAGCTATCGATTTAACAGGAAGACTTCATCATATTTCCTTACCGGTTCATGAGAACATTATGAAGCAGTTAATGCACGATGGTGTGGGATTTGATGGATCCAGTTATGGTTTTAGAAAAGTAGAAAATAGTGATATGATTATGGTTCCGGATCTTGATACAGCAGTTATTGATCCTTTCCGCGATGCTCCTACACTAAGTTTTTATTCAAATATTTTTCTGACGGACAAGGCTCGCACTCAGTTTGGTCAGGATGGACGTTTAATTATTAAAAATACTGAAGCACTTCTGAAAAAAACTACTGGTGCCGACACGTGCATGTGGGGCCCCGAGTTTGAGTTTTACATTTTTAGTGATGTTGCATATGACACCAGAACTTCTGCTTCTTATTATGAAGTTCAGCACGAAGAAGAATTTTACAAACGTGCGTATCATGCTGCTAATCCATTTGATTTATATGATGACTTTAGAGATGAAGCATGTAAGATATTCCAAAGTCTTGGAATTAATGTAAAATACCATCATCATGAAGTTGGTGAAAGAGGACAGCAGGAAATTGAAACATATTTCCATCCAAGTTTGCAAACTGCCGACCATATTATAACTGGCAAGTATATCCTTTTTAATCTGGCAAGGAAGCACAACCTGCACGTTACGTTCATGCCAAAACCAATGTATCAGCAGGCTGGCAATGGAATGCACTTGCATTTATTCCTTACTAAGAATGGTAAGAATGCCTTCTACAAGAAGGGTGCATATGGTAATATGAACCAATTGGGTCTCTACTTTATTGGCGGTATGCTTAAACATGCCCCGGCATTGGCAGCTTTTACAAACCCAAGCACAAACTCTTTTAAAAGATTAGTCCCAGGTTTTGAGGCACCGGTTGCATTAACATACGGAATGGGTAATCGCGCAAGTGCAATACGTATTCCCAAATATGTAAATAATCCTGATGAAACCAGATTTGAATTCAGACCACCGGATGCAACTGCTAATCCATACCTTTGCCTGGCAGCCATGACTCTTGCTGGTATAGATGGTGTGATAAATAAAATAGATCCAATTGCTGAAGGTTATGGACCATTTGATAAGAACATTTTGGATGAATCAATGGCAGATAAGATTGATTTCCTACCACGCAGTTTGCAGGAAGCTCTTGATGAATTGGGGAAGGATAATGACTTCCTCAGGTACAATGGTATTTTTAATGATGAGTTGCTCGACCAATGGACAAAGATAAAGCAGGAAGAGATCAAATCTATTGCAACAATGCCTCATCCTTTTGAATACAAAATGTATTTCACACTTTAGTACACATTCATTATATTTGCGCTTTATTTTAACCCTCGCTTATGCGGGGGTTTCTTTTATATCGGGGAATTCAAATGCCATTCATAGGTGAAATTGCAGCTGTTGTTACAGCGTTTTTGTGGGCTGGTACATCCATTGCTTTTACAGAAGCATCAATAAGGGTTGGATCCCTGGTTGTTAACATTACACGAATGGTCTTTGCTGCCATTTATTTAACAATAACTATTCTTCTGTTTAACCTTGATACAGGATTATCCTGGAATCAGATTTACTATTTATCACTTAGCGGGTTAATTGGATTAGTCTTTGGTGATGGATTTCTCTTCCGGGCCTTTAAGGAAATAGGTGCCCGGCTTAGTATGTTGCTAATGGCAATGGTGCCGGCCATTTCAACATTTCTTGCTTTCGTTTTTCTTGGTGAAGTTATCTCGCTCTTTGCCGTAATCGGCATTGCAACTACTACGATTGGTGTTGCTATAGTTGTATTGCAGCGCAAAGAAAAGGGAACAAGATCAATTCATAAAGCTGGCTTAACATACGGTATTCTGGGCGCCGTAGGGCAGGCTGTTGGTTTAATTTTTGCGAAGTATGCTTTTAATGAATCCGAGGTAAATGGTTTTGTTGCTACGCTTATCAGAATTGTTCCTTCTATTATAGTTTTATATCCCGTCACTTTTTTTATTAAGAGCGCTAAAAGACCTTTTAAGATTCTTTTTAATAACCGAAAGGGTTTGATTTACACTGCCATTGGTTCGGTTATTGGACCATTTTTGGGTATTACAGGGAGTCTTATTGCAATTTCATATACTTATGTCGGTATCGCCTCTACTTTAATGGCTACTGTTCCTATTATTATGTTGCCTCTGGTTAAATTCTACTATAAGGAAGAGTTATCTAACATGTCAATTGTTGGAGCATTTATGGCCGTAGCCGGAGTTGCAATTCTATTCCTCACTTAACTGAATTTAACTCTTGAAATATGCTCAGAAATTTTTCGTAATCTGATTTGCTGAACGCGCAAAAGATAACCTTTTCGAACTGCGGTTCTAATTTAAGATATTCACCTACGGTGATTAATGCTATTCGGCAGGCCCGTTCGAATGGAAAACCATAAACCCCTGTACTTATTGAAGGAAAGGCTATTGATTTTAAGCCGTGCGCAGCAGCTATCAGCATCGAGTTATTATAACAGTTTTTCAACAATATATCTTCATTCTTGTTTCCACCACTCCATATGGGACCAACAGTATGTACAACATGCCTAGCGGGGAGATTATATCCTCCTGTGATTTTTGCCTCGCCGGTTAGACATCCATTTAACGTTTTGCATTCAATCAAAAGTTCGGAACCCGCTGCACGATGAATAGCACCATCAACACCCCCGCCTCCAAGCAGAGTAGAGTTTGCGGCATTTACAATTGCGTCAGTTTGCAATAAGGTTATGTCCCCTTGAATTATTTCTATTCTCTTATCAATCATTTTGCTCTCACCTCAATGTCAATTTTTTTAGAAGCTCAATTTGTTCAGGGAAAGTACTGCTTAATTTACCTGCTTCGGCGAGTTCAAAATCATTAAAATCGAACCCGGGTGATACCACACAGCTAACCAATCCATAAGTTGACTTGTCTAACAGCTCAGATGCAAACCAGGCACCATGAGGAATAACAATTTGAAAATCCTCACCTTCATCTATTTTACACCCAAGAATTCGTTTTGTATATCCTCTGATTTGGTCAAATTTATGGATGATAAAAGATGAACCAGAGTGATAATACCATATTTCATCAGATTTTAATCTATGGAGATGAGAAATTTGCTCCTCTTCAAGCATAAAGTAGATACTCGTACTAAATTTTCTCTCACCCTTAAAACGGGGCGGCAAAGCACTATGCGAAATTGATTCTTCAGATCTATAAACTTCTTTATAATATCCGCCCTCGGGATGACTAACAAGTTCCAATTTCTCAATAATATCTTTACTCTTCATAAATTTTTCTCCTCAAATTCTAAAATTCTTTCAGAATTTATAAAATTCTTTGATCATCTTCCCTAAGAAAAACGTTTCTAATGGAGCCATAAGATAGATGTTTCTCGTTTTGAGACAAAACAGAAGTAAAAAAACGACTGTTTTCTAACAACAAAATGGCACAATACTTGAAGTGCTAACTAATGGTTTGTAAACTAAATGTAGGATGCTTTGGAGCTAATTAACATCATATCTGATTATATCCTGTACGGATCTGGTTTGCTGGTTTTGGTTATTGTGATTAATACTGTATTTCCTAAATATTTTAGGAAGTCAAACAAGAGAAATGAGCAGAAGGGTATTGATCTTGTTGAGTATAAAAAATTATTGAAAGACAGAAATTTAAAACTACAAAATCAACTTGCAATGGACAGAATAGCATCTGAGCGGGCTTCAGGTTCCACTATCTCACAAAATGACCTGAACATCACAAATATATATTTCACCAGGCGCTCCATGGTTCAACAACCTGCCCGATTTAAAATAATAAATGAAGGGCATGAAATAAAAACTACAATCACCCGCTAAACATTTGCAAATCTTTATGTAACAACTTACCCGGGAACATCTCCTTTATTTTATTTACATATAATCTTACACGATCTGCTTTATTAAATGATAGTTCGTATAATGCCCTGTAAGTAAGCATACTAAAGATTGTGTTCTTTATAAAATCGGTATACTTGTTAACTACATCAGAATTTCTAAAAATGAAATCCGGGTCAGGCGCCGGGGCATATTCTGCGCCTTTGACTACCTTAAAGAGTAAGTTATGTGGAACAACAATGTACCCTTCGGGCAGACTAAATTCTCCACTCCTTAATTCATTTGTGACCAATTCTACTCCAAGATAGAAATTGTGTGATTCAATATTGTCACTTACAAGGCCTGTCATAATAGCCCTGTAATATTTTTCAAGGGCTTGAGAATCAAATTTTTCTCCATGTTCAAAAGGGTGTAGTGCTCCCAGGAACTTTGAAATATTATCCTGCCGATTGAGTATTATGTCCGGGTAGTTAGTATTCATCTGATTATAGTACCATGAACGGCGCAACAATTCTTTATCAATTACACTAACGTTTTTCTTAACGGATTCCACGTATTGATAATAATAACTGGCTGCAAGAAAGTAATCCCACTGATATGAGAATATTATAGATTCATCTTCAACACTTTCCAATATTGCCTTCGTGTAGTCCTCAAAAATGTAATTGTCCCTCTGAGATACATTTGCGAAATTATTCCATCCAACAAAAAAGACAATAAGAAACAATAGGGTCGAAATCACAATCTTGTTAAACTTATCAAAGAGTTTTATGTAGAGGTAGTAAAAACCAAAGGCAGCAAAAAAACCTGCTGAGATATATGCCAGCAGGAAGTAAGAATCGATATCATTAATATCATAATTTATTGAATAGCCTACCGTAATAATAGAACAGATAATAATAAATGAGGAAAAGATTCGATTTGTTTTTAAAAAGAATATCAATCCGATAAGAATTAAGAGCAGCCCGGGGATTGAAAACTCGTTTGGCAGGTTGGAAATAAAATATGTCAGCTGTTCTTTAGCCGCATCAAATGATGAAAATATCCATGTACTGTATTGTGCACCGGAAAAATGTCTCCAGAAAGAACTCAATGATTCAGGGTTTCCCCAATTTAGCGCCGGGTTTAAGGATGCCCGTATAGGCAAATACGAATAAATCAGTATCAGCGTAGGAAAGAATATTAATAACATTTCTATGAGAAGAAAAAATGATTCTTTCCTAAATCTGTTTTTGTAGAAAAACAAAAAGGCAATTCCGGGAAGGATAAGGACTGTAGTAAGATGATTACTGAATCCCAGAGCCAAAATAGCAGCCAGATAAAGCCAATATTTTTTATGAGAGTTGCGACTATCTGCAGAATGAATTTTAGCCAGTATGAATATGAGAATTGCCAGAATTAATACATGGAGCGAATAAACCTCAACTGATGTGCTTTGAAACCAGAATGTTTGAGTGAGTGAGAGAAAAAGTCCGCCCAAAATTGCCAGCAAACTTTTCTCATATTTCTCAAGTCGTTTTAAAGCAGGGAGATTAGCTTTTACTTTTTTGTTCAGCTTAAGCTCAGGAACTGCTTCTTCAAAATCAAAAAGAATTATAAGAGTTGCTACAAAGAAATATATAGAAGCCGAGCACCAAATGGCAGAGAGCAAATTCGACATAAATATCGACGTGAATGGCAAGGGCAATTGAAGCCACAGGTATCCAAGTATTGTAAACAGGGGGTATCCTGTCGGGTGGCAAATTCCAAGAGTTGCCTGGGCAGTTGCCAGCTCTCCGGAGTCTATCTGAATAACCGATGGCGCGATTGTAAACAGGTACACTATAAATGAAATAATTGAAGCTATTTGAGCTGGGAATCTGTTAATGAAATTTTTCACTTCAATTCCATAATTTATCAAAAATGTCTGAGTTTGATTTTATCAATTTGCTTAATTCACTATTTATGTTGCTATCCGACCCTTTATGTAAGTAGGAATTTAACAAATCAGTTTGTTCATTTGCAATTGGCAGGATTGATCTGTTAAGATTAAGAATGTTTTGAAAGTCGATCTCAATTTGTTTTAGTCTGGAATAATTTTCACTCAGCTGCCTTATTAAAGTGCCTTCAGTGTTTTTACCTGAAAAGTGCTCCAACTTATCATGATAGCTTAAACCCAAAAAAGATCTATAATATTCGGGATTCTTCATGATTAATAAATCAATTAAAAATTCCACTGTTAACAATGCACCGTGTGTGTACTTAATATCGAAGGACTTAGCCAGTGAGCTCGATTTCTCCTTAATAATCCGGGAGTACATATCCCTCATCTTTATAACTATTCTTTCAATACTTTTAATTCTGTATTTACTAATCACTAATTCGGCAAATTCATCAAAAAGTATTTGAGAGCCACAGATGAATTTTAATTTTGCAAGCGATTGAAATTCCCACAACTCGGCTCTATCATTAAGATACCGTTTGTAATTTGCAATATCGGAAATCAGTGAAGAGTTTTTGCCTTCAGGTCGTAACTTTAAGTCGACTTTAAAGGGGGCCAGTCTATCGTTTAATTCATTGATGAATGCCTGACCGGAAAGTTGAGTCTTTTGAAAATCACTAAATTCGTTTACAATAATTACAATATCAATGTCGGACGAGAAGACCATTTCCTCGCATCCGAATGATCCCAACGCTGCAATAAAATATTCATCACATTCAAATAATTCATCGCTCTTCTTTTTTATTTTCACTTTCAGGAAATTTGCAAGAATTATTGAAAATTTCCTTTGTGAAATCATTTTAAGAGCTAGTTGAATGGAGAGAATAAAATGAATTTTTTTAAGACTCATATCATAGTATTGATCTGAAAGATCCTTTTGATAAATAACTCCGTCAAAAATTAGTTCAGCCAGATATGGTTTGTTGACAATAAGGTTTACAAATCTTGCCGAAAACTCACATAGCACCAGAACATCAAGCAATAGTTCTTTCTTCTGCAGTTCCCTGTACCAAACAGACGGGAAGCCGGAATTTTTGATTATCGAGTGCATGTTTTCCAATACCAGATCCGGATTTTTACTGGTGCTCAGATAACTAAAAATACTATATTCAATTTTCTTAAAAAGCTCGATTGTTCTATTACCAAATTCTTTATTGGAAATTAATCCGGTGCCGGTTCTTAAATATTTGATGTTCTTTTCTGCCCGTTGCAGGTTATTGAAATTAATTGCCGGTATGGGGTCCGGAGGCTCGTTCTCATCATCTTCAAAATACCTGTTAAAAAGATTTCTGGTTTCGGTCATTCGTTTTTCAATAGCCATATCAAATTGACTTGAGTTTTCGAGACCCATGAAACTTGCTAAATGCTTATTGGCCTCTTCATCAGCTGGTAGAAGGTGGGTTTGTATGTTATTCATTAACTGGAGGAAATGTTCGACTTTTCTAAAAAAAACATAATTCTCTTCAAGCAGGTTGGCCTCTTTCTGTTCAAGAAATAAATGATTTTTAAGTCTCGCAATGGCTTCAAGAGTATTGGGCGTACGAATTTCCTTTAATCTGCCACCATTTATTAGTTGAAGCATTTGAACGAGGAATTCAATGTCTCTAATTCCGCCCGCTGATTTTTTAATATCTACTCTACTGGTTACTGATCTCTCAATACTCCATCTCATCTCAGCAATTCTTTTTTTAGGTGAAGTGAACAATGATTTTGGATAGACAAAAGGAGCTATTCTGGATGAAAATTCCGCAAACAATTCATGGTCGCCACAAAAATAATTAGACTTGATCAACATCTGTTTTTCCCATGCTTCGCCACGTGTCTCGTAGTAAAAAATCGTATCGTTAAGAGACCGGGAAAGAGGAGAGTGCCCGCCATCCGGCCTTAGTCTGAGATCAACCCTGTATATAAAGCCGCCATCAACAACATCATTTGAGGTAGAAGCAAACAGTTGAATTGCTTCCGAGAACAATTCGTGAAAATCCTGTTGCCTGATTTCGTTGATAGAATAATTCGATGAATATATGAACATTAAGTCAATATCAGAAGAATAGTTGAGCTCGTCCCCGGCTAGTTTCCCAAGTGATATTGCAGCGTATTTGGCTTCGATTTTGTCTATTTTGTGCCGTTGACATACATGTGCAAAGCAAACGCTAAATAACTGGCTGCCAATTGATTGTGCAAGTATGGATATCTGATGAGCTACTTTCTTAAATTGACCAAAACCGAGTATATCATAAACCCCAATCTTTAAGGTGTATCGTCTTTTCAAAAATCTTAGATAATGTACTTTGGCGTCAAAGGATTTGAAAAGCAGAAGATTTTTTTTTATTTCAAGGGACAAGGAATTTATTTCAAATTCTTTCTGTAGGTATTCCTGATCAAAGAGCTGATACAAGAACTCAGGGCTTTTGACTACAATATCAGTCATGTAATTGCTATTTAATGAGATAGCCACAATCACCTCGATATGGTGATTGTATTTTATCACATCTTTAAAAAAAGAATACTTATTAATTAGTGAGCTTATTATTCTTCGTAAATTAGTAATAGTAGTGCGGGATATTGCATATCGGCAGACTTCTTCCGAAAACAAGCTAATCAAGTGTTCTATTTGCTCAGGTCGAAGATACTCTCTGGATTCCAGAAAGAGAAAATTTTCCAGATCTTCCAATAATATTTTTTCAGAATTATTCATTCGATTTTGTATTCGAAGCTCAGATTACCCGTTTTGTGCATAATAAATTGAATTAGAGGTCAATATATTGAAACAAAAAGAAAAATGGGATTTATAACTTTCTTGAAATAGTTTATAAGTAATATCGTAAATTTAATAGAACTACAAAATGAAACAAAATAGAGAACGTTTTGAGTTAAAAAATGATAGAAACTTCATTAAAAATTACCTTCATTGCATTTCAAAAGGTCATTCTTTAACTTTCTAATTGCGAAAAACAGAGGAAATTAATGTTAGAAAATTTACTTAAAAAGATCTTCGGTGATAAGAATAAAAAATTACTAAAAGAATACTGGTCAACAGTTGAACAAATCAATGTTCATTTTGATGAATATGAAAAGCTGGATGATGATCAATTGCGGGAAGTTACTGCGAGGTTAAAAGAGAGAATTCAGGAGCATACCCGTGAGACAAGAGAAAATATTGAAGAGATCAAAAAACAACTCTGCTCGGATGATTTTGATGGCGATAAATTAAAACTGTACGATGATCTCGAAGATCTTGAAAAAGATCTGGATGAGGAATACGTTGAGATCCTTAAAGAAATTTTACCAGAGGCATTCGGTGTGGTAAAATCAACCTGTAGAAGACTCTGCGGAACATCATGGGAAGCTGCCGGGAATAAAATTGAATGGCAAATGGTACCCTATGATGTGCAGCTTCTGGGTGGCATTATCCTGCATGAGGGTAAAATAGCGGAGATGGCAACTGGTGAGGGTAAAACCCTTGTTGCTACACTACCAATGTACCTAAACGCGCTTACAGGGCGTGGTGTACACGTAATTACCGTAAATGATTATCTGGCACAACGTGATAGTGAGTGGATGGGTCAGATATTCAAATTTCATGGCATTTCGGTTGGCTGTATTTTAAACACCATGGATCCTGAGACGAGAAAAGATATATATGCCAGAGACATCACGTATGGCACTAATAACGAGTTTGGCTTTGATTATTTGCGTGATAATATGGCTGTTTCAAAAGAGAATTGTGTACAGCGTGGTCATAACTATACAATTGTGGATGAGGTTGATTCAGTTCTAATTGATGAAGCAAGGACACCATTGATTATTTCAGGCCCCGTTGGCAATACAGAACACAAATTTGATGACATGAAGCCTAAAGTTGAAAGATTATTCAGGAAACAGGCAGCTCTTATTGCCAGTCTCGTACAAGAAGTTGAAACTCTTCTTAAAGCAGAAGATGGGCAGGATCGTAATAAGGCTGGTGTTGCACTGCTGAGGGCATTCAGAGGATTTCCTAAAAACAAGAGGTTGATGAAAGTTTTAAGTGATCCTGAAACAAAAAAATTATTACAATCAACAGAGCTTGAATATCTTAGAGAAAGCGGCAAGCGGATGCCGGAGATTGATGAAGAATTATATTTTGCCATTGACGAAAGGCAAAATTCTTTAGATTTGACGGAAAAAGGAAGAGAAGAGCTTGCCGTTGGTTCGGTTGAAGGTAAGGATTATTTCGTTTTGCCGGACCTTGGTACTGAGATAAGCAAGCTTGAAAAGGAAGAGGGATTATCTGACGCAGAAATTGTAAAAAGGAAAGATGCACTTTATCACGTGTATGGTGAACGTAGTGACAGAATTCATACTTTGAATCAGCTTCTAAAGGCTTATACGCTTTTTGAAAAAGATGTTGAATATGTTATCACGGAAGAAGGTAAGGTTGCCATTGTGGATGAATTCACAGGTCGTGTTTTGCCGGGCAGAAGATATTCTGACGGATTACATCAGGCAATTGAAGCGAAAGAAAACGTAAAAGTTGAGCGTGATACCCAGACAATGGCTACAATTACCTTGCAGAACTATTTCCGATTATACAAAAAAATTGCCGGTATGACGGGTACTGCTGAAACCGAGGAAGGTGAATTTGATGAAATTTATAAGCTTCAGGTAGCGGTTATTCCTACAAATGTACCAATTGCCAGGGATGATCAGGAAGATGCAATATTTAAAACCAGAAGAGAAAAGCTTAATGCTATTGTAGAAAAAGTAAAAGAATTAAAAGAAGAAAAGCGACCTGTTCTGGTTGGGACTACCAGTGTTGAGGTTTCTGAGACGCTAAGCCGAATGTTACAGCGCCAGGGTGTGCAGCATAATGTATTGAATGCCAAGCAGCATAAAAGGGAAGCGGAAATTGTAGCTCATGCGGGTCAGCCGGGAGCCGTAACAATAGCAACCAATATGGCTGGTCGTGGTACTGATATAAAACTTGGTGCCGGGGTAGTTGATCGCGGAGGTCTTTATATATTGGGCACAGAGCGTCACGAGTCTCGTCGTATAGACAGACAGCTGCGTGGTCGTGCCGGACGTCAGGGTGATCCCGGTGTATCAAAATTTTACCTTTCCCTGGAAGATGATTTGATGAGGCTATTTGGCAGCGACCGGATTTCCTCTGTTATGAGCCGAATGGGACTTGAAGAAGGGGAAGTAATCGAGCATCCTATGATTTCCAAATCAGTTGGGAGAGCTCAGAAGAAAGTTGAAGAAAACAACTTTGCCATCAGAAAAAGACTGTTGGAATATGATAACGTAATGAACCAGCAGCGTGAGGTTATCTATTCAAAAAGAAAACAGGCACTTGAAGGTGAACGTCTTAAAGGTGAAGTTTTTCAATATCTTGATGAATACGTTGATAGTATTTTAGACAAATACTTCGATGACGCATTGCTTGATCAATTGCACGATGATTTATTGAAGAGTCTTCTCATAGATGTGAAGTTAGATCCTGAAACATTTGAAAAAATTGGGTATGAAGGCTGCAAACAGAAAATAATGGATGCCGCTGCTGAATTCTATAAAAGAAAAGAAGAGATGATTGGTTCCGAACTGATGGCAAGACTTGAAAGATACGCTGTTCTAAGTGTTATTGATAATAAATGGAAAGAGCATCTTAGAGAAATGGATGATTTGAAAGAGGGTATTGGACTTCGTGCTTACGGGCAGAAAGATCCATTACTAGAGTACAAAGGGGAAGCTTTCAATCTGTTTGTAACTTTGCTTGAGGAAATCAGAGATGAGGTAGTCTCGTTTTGTTATAAGTTTTTCCCTCAGGCTCCTGATGAAGTCAGGACAAGAGGTGTGCAGACAACCCGTATGACGACTTCAAAAGATAGCGCTACTAATCTTGGTCTGCGGCATGGCGATGATGAAGGTGCCCGCAGAGGAAAACAACAGCCGATAAAGGTTGAAAAAAAGATAGGCAGAAATGATCCTTGCCATTGTGGTAGTGGTAAAAAGTACAAACAATGCCACGGTAAAGGTGAATAGGGGGTTGAGATGAAAAAAATAGAAGCAATAATAAGACCCTTTAAATTGGATGATGTAAAAGAAGCATTGTTAGAAGAAGGTATAAAAGGACTTACAATTAGTGAAGTTCGGGGTTATGGTAGACAAAAAGGACATAAAGAAACATATCGCGGAAATGAATATCAAATAGAATTCATACCCAAAATAAAAATTGAAGTAGTTGTTCAACAATCTGAGGCAGAGAAAGTTATTGACGCAATTCTACGAACTGCAAAGACCGGACAAGTTGGTGATGGAAAAATATTCATCTACAATGTTGAAGATGTAATAAGAATTCGAACAGATGAATCTGGTCCGGAAGCACTATAACTCATAAAATTGAAGGTTTCATGAAGAATCAATCTTTCTATTCGAGAAGAATTGTGTTAGTTCTTTTTATTGGGATGTTAATAACTGGATGTGGAGTCTGGACAGATTTTACAACTTATTTTAATCTTTATTACAACACCAAAGTATTTTTAGAAAAAGCTGAACTTGAAATTGAAGCTCAACCCAGAGATATTTTTCAATTCCGGGAAGAGAAAGTTCCACCTACCGCAAATACAAATCTTACCAAGGTTATAGAAAAATGCTCGAATATATTGCAATTCAATTCGCAATCTTCATTCGTAGACGACGCACTGTTCATGATTGGAAAAGCTTTCTATTACCAGGAGTCATATTCAAGAGCAATAAGAAAGTTTTTGGAATTACTTTCTCAGGAGGAAAATTCACTTACCTTGGAAGCCGAGCTTTGGCTGGGAAAAAGTAAACTACAGATGAGAGAGTTTGATGAGGGACTGGAAATTCTTAGCTCAGTAAAAGAGAAAGCACTTCTGGCAGAAGATGATGTAATTTTTAATGAAGCTTCTATAAGGCAAATTTCTTACTGGATATACAGAGAGGAATATAATAATGCCATAGCTATGTGTAATGAATTAATTGCAGCTACTAATGATGACAGATTAATTTCTGAAACGCTCTTTAAGCTTGGTGATCTTTACGTTAAAATGGAAAACTACGAAAGCGCGCTTAAGTCATATAATTTAGTTAATGATTACTCACCCTCTTTCGAGCTTGAATTGGATAGTCAAATTCAAGCCGCTCGTGTAAACTATGATATTGGTAGAAATGAAGCGAGTTTGGAAATTTTACAAGATTTATTTAATGAAGATAAGTTTGAAGACAACCTAGATTTCATTCAGCTTGAAATGGGACTAAACTATTACAAATTGAACAGGATTGAAGAAGCAAAAAATATTTTTATTGTGGTTGATTCCTCCTATTCACAAAGTGAGGCCATCGGTATTGCTGATTACAGTCTTGGAAAATTATGGGAATTTAAACTTGTCAATTATGACAGCGCAAAATTCTATTATAAACTTGCAACAATATCACCTGCGCCAATTGAATACAAGGATTCTGCCAAAACAAAAATGGAAATTTTCGACAGATATTTTTTCCTTAAAAGTCAGTACAATAACAATAATAAAAGATATTATTACTCTATGAATCCAGAAGAATATGTTAAGGATTCTATTGCGCATGCAGAGTATTTGGTTAGATTAAACGACTATTTGGAAGAGAAAAGACTAGAGGAAGAAGCCAATAACCCAAATAGAATACCTACTAATCTGGGAATGAATACTGATCAGGTGAGTGGGATTGGCCAAAATGAGGAAACAGTGGGGCAAGCGACAACTGTTGCTGCCAGACGGAATACGCCCCAGACTCCAGTTGCCAATTCACGGGGATTGAGCGCACGTGATCGATTACGTGGGGATGAACTTCCCGAGGGTTTGGTCGAAGTTCCAGAACCGCCTATTAATAGACTGGCTCCCGATTCACTTAAATCTCTAATTTCGCAAAAAGAACTTGAGCTGGGGAACCTGTTTTTTACTGATTTTGAAGTACCGGATTCAGCTGAAGCATATTATTTAAAAATTGTGAGGGGAGATTCAACCCAAAGATTGTATCCAAATGCGTTATTTGCTTTGGGATCATTATACCAAACTTTAGGCAGAGATTCTGAAGCGGATAGTCTGTTTCAGGTAATTTACGATGAGTATTCATTAAGTACCGTATACATTGAAGCCGCTAAAAAACTCGGGCTTATTGAGGAGGAAAATAGTTTCGATCCATCTGAGGATTTATATGTTGCTGCCGAAGATCTTTATTACAACTCCGAAAGAGATAGTGCCATTGCTGGTTTTTATGAGATTGTAAATTTGCACCCTTCTTCCGAATATGCACCAAAAGCATTGTACACAATTGGTTTTATACTCGAAAATGAAATGATGTTACTTGATTCCGCTGCTTCTGTTTATGCATCTCTTGCTGAAATGTATGGCTCATCAAAATATGCTAAAGACATCAACGGTAAATTGGGGGTTTATACTGCTGAAAAGAAAGTTGTTGTCAAAGATTCCCTCAATATTAAAGCAGGGACAAACCTACAAAATTCTGTGGTGCCAGATTCCTTGAATGTTACAGTTCCAACCACAACGAGTAATCTTGATAGTACACGATTTAATAATGCGTTAGAAATTGAGAAACTGAAGCAGTTGAGGGATGAAGAAAAGTTAAAAAGCGATGCTAAACTTAAAGACCAAAGAGTTAGGCATATTGAAGAAGAAGATGATACTCCCATAAAGAAAAAGAGTGGGATTGAACCGTCAAATATGAAAAAAAACTTTAATGACTCCTTAAAAGTCAATCTTCCTGATTCAACGAGTAGACTTGATAGCTCTAGATTCAATAATGCGAAAGTTGTTGAAGAGATTCTGCAAATGAAAGAGCTTGAAAAATCTGAGGGAGAAAAGAAGGCTTTACTTGATCATGAAATAGAGATAAATAATCCTTCCGGAAGAGATAGTATTCCTTCAGTAATTTTGCCGGAGAAAGAGAGTGAAGCTGAAAAACCATAGTTAAAGTCTGGTTATAGGCTGAAATTAAATATGACTGGCTTTTATTATTTTTCAACAAAATTGTCATGAACAAAAAAAAACTCCTTGATATTATTAGGAATGGAGAAAATCTTAGAGTTGAATTCAAACAAAGGTTTTCTTCATTTGAGAAAATTGCTAAAGAAATGATTGCCCTTGCAAACACAAAAGGGGGCTATATTATCCTCGGCATTGATGATGACCATTCTTTATATGGTTTGGATAATGAAAAAGGAGATGTAGAGCTACTAAATAAAACGGCACAAGAATATTGTGTCCCGCCTATTGATCTGAAAATACAGCATTTCGAAATTGACGAGCGTGATATTATCCTTGCAGAAATCCCGGAATCAAAAATTAAACCGCATCGCATTCAAGATTATAAAGAAGACCTTGATATTAGAACTGCTCAGGTTTTTATTCGTGTGAGTGAAAATAGCGTTCATGCCAGCAAAGAGATGATTAAACTTTTACAAGCCAGTGAGTCGGGTTCAAAGCTAAAAAACTACGAAATTGGTAAAAACGAAAAGATTGTTTTTAGTTATTTGGAAGATAATGATACGATAAATGTAAAGACCTTGAATGAAATAGCAAACATCTCAGGTAGACGTGCTTCAAGAACACTTATTAAAATGGTTCGTGCTAATTTATTGATGATTCACACCAAGGATAACGGAGAAACCTATTTTTCCATTTCAGTCTAACTTAAGTAGTATGTATTTTTCTCAATTCAAAGATTGTTATTCCGTAGGCAACAGCAACATTTAGTGATTGTTTTATCCCATATTGAGGAATATCAACTGCAAAGTCGCAAAGATCAATTAAATCCTGTGATACACCGGAAATCTCATTCCCTACAATTAGACATAGCGGAAAATTTGAGCTCTTCATTTCGTAGTAAGGAAAACTCTTATCGGTTTGTTCAAGAGCGCAAATTTTAACTCCGTCTGCCTTTAATCTTTTTACCAGCTCAACAGGATTTTTAACAAACTCCCATTCAACACTCTCGTGGGATCCTAAAGCAGTTTTTAAAACCTCCTTATGGGGAGGGTGAGGAGTATAGCCACATAAATATAGTTTATTGACCATCGCACCATCGGAGGTTCTGAAGATAGAACCAACATTGTAGCTGCTTCGAATGCTATCAAGAAGTACATAAACAGGCAGCTTATTGACTTGATCCAAGCTATCCAGCGTGCTTCTGTTTTCAGAAATCTCCTGGTGGCTTAACTTTGCTATATTTGAAATCATGCTCATTATCCCGGTAATTAATTCTTCATCTTTTCTTCAACACTTGCAACCTTATCTTCCATCGTTTGATTACGGTCAATTCTGGTTCCCGCCTTAATCATTGTAGATATTCTTGGGGCGCCCATCTCATGAACAATTTCATGGCATTTTTTTACGACTGCAAATACATCGTCCCATTCACCTTCGATGTTCGTGCCATATGAATGCAACTGACTTTTCAATCCGGCATCTTCAATTACTTTCTGACAAGCCACAATATATTTCGAAACAGATACACCGACGCCTATCGGGACTACTGTTAAATCAACAATAACTTTCATCATATCCTCAAATGTTTTTTTCGATGGGTTAAATTTACTAAAAAGCCAGACAAGTAATTTTACTGTTCGCTTGAGTATTTAATTACTCCGCCAACAATTGTATACATTACCTTCGTGTCCAGGAGCTCTTCCGGTGGGATAGCTAATAGATATTTATTAATGATAGTGAAATCTGCAAGTTTACCAACTTCAATAGAGCCAAGAATATTATCCTGAAAAACACTATAGGCTGCCCATATTGTGTAGCCTTTTATTACTTCTTCCAATGTCATGCACTGTTCTGAATACCATCCATTTGGCGGATTACCAGACACGTCTTTTCTTGTAATTGCCGCATACATGCTTGCGAAGGGATCATTTGTTTCGACCGGGAAATCGGAACCACAAGCAATTTTTGATCCGGTATTTAGTATAGATCGCCAGGCATATGCTCCTTTAATTCTGTCACTACCAATCCTGGCTTCTGCAAATCCCATATCAGATGTAGCATGTATCGGTTGCATTGCGGGAATAACTCCCAATTTTTTAAATCTCGGGATATCCTTTTCGAGAAGAACCTGCGCGTGCGTTATTCTAAGTCTGTGATCTTTAACAGGATTTTTTTTCAGGGCCTTTTCATACTCATCAAGGCATAGTTGATTGCCCCGAGTGCCTATGCATGAGGTATTTAAAACCATTTTTAGCTTTAATGCCGCGGAAGCCATTCTATAAATGTAATCCGGAGGAATTCTTATAAGACCAATATTATCTCGGTCATCATTATAAGGGCTAAAAAGAGCAGCACCTCGTGACCCGAGAGCTCCATCGAAATGTAACTGGATACCTTTAACGGAGAGAAAATTATCGCCATAATTATCTATTTTAAATTGGGCGAAGTAATTTTCAAGATCGACTTCAAGTACCGGGTCTTCCTGTTCACCTAAGAAAGTAACTGTTCGCATGTCAAGTTGATTATCATCTATTAACTGTTTTATCAATGAGACATGATATGGGCTTATTCCTATTTCATGCCATGAAGTCAGTCCATTTTTCAAACAGTTTCTAATACCTTTCCTGACTTTTTCCTTAAATGCCTGATCCGTTTCACCGGGGATTATATTCTTTACAATAGTCATAGCCCTATTAATGAGCACACCTGTGGGGTTATTGTATTTGTCATGAATTATGGAACCACCGAATGGCGTTTTTGTATCAGGGCTTATTCCCGATAAGTTCATTGCTTTTTCATTCACTAATGCAGCATAACCATCAACTCTAAGAAGAAAGACTGGATTTTCCGGAGATATCTTTGATAATTCAGAATGATTTGGGAAATCTTTTATCTCCCACTTGTTCTGATCCCATCTTCCGCCAATTATCCAGGCTCCGGGAGGCGTTATTTTTACGCGCTCTTTTACTATTTTAACAATTTCTTCATATGATGTAGTGCTATGAATATCGAGGTAGGTTAAGGCGTTCCCCAGTTGCAGCATATGCCCTTGAGTATCAATGAGACCAGGTAAAACTGTCTTGCCTTGTAAATCAATAACTTTTGTTGACTGGTTTATATATCTATTAATGTCCTGATTAGATCCAACGGATATTATTCTCGATCCTTTTACCGCTACCGCTTCATGAATTGAGAAATTACCATCAACAGTTATCACTTTGCCATTAGTTAATACCAAAGATGCAATTTCTCTGTTGTCGCAATTTGTAAGTAGAAAGGAGAAGAGTAGAAGAGATACCGCTACGCTAAAAGGAAACACACTTTTCATTATAAATGCCGTATGTTATAGAATCAGATTAATAACTTGAGGTTGCAATTTAACAAATTGTGATTAAAATTTGAATCGTTTTCTTCAAGAAGAAATATTATCCCTTGGCAGGTGAACCTAATCCGTATATTGACTCATTCATCCCGAGCAAACTGTTTTCTCCAAGAACCATCCTAATTGAATAATCTCCTTCATTCATTTTTTCCAGTGATCTAAGCAGTTTTGCAGCAACGCTGTTACTTTCTAAGACACCAATCCTAAAATTAACATTACCAAGTTCGTAAGCTAAAACCTCAATCATACTAATTGGATTAATTTTTCTATCAAGCACAACCCATGGTCCAACAGAAATTACACTGCTGTTATTTTTAGCGAATAAATATCCTTTAATCTTGTTGTCTACTCTAACTACTTTGCATAAAGTCGGGTGATTTTTAAACTTACGTTCCAAAAAATAAGTGCGTTCAGCACCAAAGAGAGCAACATCCAATTTAAATATTTCAGCTAAATCCTTCTCTGTGACAGTTTGTATGTTAATATGAGGGCGCCCGGTTACTCTACCAGTAAACCGAAGTGATTTACAAATTTTCTTGAATCCAAGTTTTTCATACATCGGAACTGCCGGAAGGTCTCCATCAAGATAAATACTAAGGGCTCCATTTTCTTTTAGATAGTCAATTGCCTCGCAAATTAATGCTGTTCCTATACCATTCCCACGATGACCTGGACTTACAATAAGCTCACCGATAAATCCATTTTCACCATATGATGTAGCAATGCAAATGCCAGCTTGCTTATTATTGTGCTCTGCAATAAAACATCCGGAGGGATCAAATGCGAGAAAATTTTCAAAGTCTTCCATGGTTTCAGTTATCCAGCCTTCTCCTGCAGTACATTTTGCAGCAAAATCCAGATCGTCAACTGTCATGTTTTTTATTAGATAGCCCATACTTTCCGCAATTATTAATTTTATCAAAGATAAAAGAAATAGAGTAAATTTGCTTAATAATGATGGGACTTAGCGATTTTTTTTATAATTAGCTGGCATGAGCTAAAAATGGGAATTTGCCAGGAATAAATATTTTATATAGCACCTTATATGTGATCAATCAATATCCTCCCAATCCACATTATCCTGCTCACAAAGAAGGGAATTTAACACATTAAATTCTATTTCATTAGGCGCGTCGGAGCCTATTTGTAATTCAAATTCTGTTTTGCCGTCATTTATAGGAACTCTGAATCTCATGGTTTTATTCTTTTCATCAATAACCCGAATAATAGGATATGCTTTATAATTTGGGGGGGTGTCTGTAATTTTAGTTTTAAATTTTACGGTATAGTGGTCATCATTCCATACGGTCTTGTGAGTGAATTCAATTTCAGGTATATAAGTGCCATAAATCCATTGATCAAAAAACCACCGCATATCGTTATTAAAATGCTTTTCTACTATTTTAAGGAAATCGTTAGTATTTGCCATACCCCCCTGAAAGCTTATAAAAAAATCCTTCAATAAATAAGTGAAAGGCGTGTCGTCTAAAGTATGTAAATCAATCATCATCATTTTAAGCATATGTAAAACCCAGGCGCCTTTTTTGTAAATTATTAAGTCATAGTCGCCGCGGGTGTTTCTTCCCGAAGTTGTGTACCCCATGTAAATGGGTCCGGCTTCTTGCCCATCACCAAGTAGATACTTCCGGTTATACAAAATTTTATCCTTGTAATCATTTAAATAGGCAAGCACTTTTTCCAAACCGGATTGTTCTTCTAAATATAACAGTCCCGAATATTCCGCAAATGCTTCGCTTAACCATTGGTCATGATAAGTTTCAAAGTCAAGATCAATTGCCCACCATTGATGCGCCACTTCATGCGCTCTAAATATCTGGTCAATTCCATAATAATCTGTATTTTGAAATGTTGTAAATGAAAGATGTATAAATCCAGGAAAGGCTTCCCCGTGGTAGAAAGGAATCTCGCTTGCTCTTATTAGTTTACTATCTAACTTTCCAAATTTTTCAGTGAAGAAGCGCAGGCTGCTCTTTATATCTTTTCCAACAACAACTTCCGCATTAGCTAAACTTCCCCGATGTCCATATTTGGAATGGTATACTTTCACTTCCGGTATACCCTCCTCCTTAACTGTATATTCCTTAAAACTTCCTATGTTGAAAGAAGCATTACGAATTTTCATTTTACTCTCCCAGCGGGCAATTTTATAGCCATCTTCTTCTCTCTCTTCTGTATTGGTTCCAACGGCTACCAGTGTTAGTTCAGAGGGATATTTAAAAGTCATGTCATACTCGGCATAGTTCCGTGTTCCATATTTTGGAAACCATCTGCCAGATGATTTGATTTTTATCCAGCCCTTGGTGTTGTATGTAAATAAATCACCATGGTAGTAAAAAGCTAAATCGTATTTGTGCCATTTTCCCAGGGGATGAGGGAAATTGATCCAAAGAATCGGACTGCTATCCTCCTTAAAGAATTGGATGTTTGACCCGGCAAATTTTACAGAATCAATTTCCAAATCATCATACAAATTGAAGGGTAACCATTCTTGTTCTTTAATTCTGGATTGGAAAGTCAAAGTTGATGTAGCTGAAAAATTCTTATTTCTATCTATTTTTACCTCTATAGAATATTTATCGGTGCGGATAAATTGATCATTTTTTATCTGTCTGTTCAATCTGTCATCACTACTTTCAGTTCTTATAATAGTGTCGTAAAGTTTATGATTAATATATGAGTAACCTTTATGAAACAGGATCTCCTCTTCTTGGTATGGATTTATCTGGAAGGAAAAAAGTTCGTTTTCAGTAGTTCTGAATTGAGAATGAAAAAACCCATCATTCCGGTTTTCAATTATTGACTTAAAAAGATCGGGGTTAATAATCTTTGTTGATTCATTATAAAGATAGAGGAGACTTTCCTCTGCTATTCCATTCGCCTCCTTTGTATCGCTGTCAGGTTTAAATGTAAGTTTACTTCTCAGTTCCTCGTAGGTTGAATCAGTGAACATAAAAAATACAGTTTCAATGTTTTCGCTAAAGCTGCGTTTTTGTGTATAACGTTCAAGTTGATCCTGATCCATTTTGTTGTTAGTAGTGAGTGTGACTTTTCCCTCGCCATAGAATACAGCACCTCTAACATAGCCTTGAAGCGGGGAAGTTAAAAACAACTTTCCGGATGTCAGATAAAAGGTTGCTGCATTTCTTTTCAATGTTAATCCGGAAATGTCGGCTGAATACTTTTCGTCAGATATCTGGTTGATTATTTCGTTGTATATATCCTCATAATGCTTGGATTTCTGCGAAAAAAGGACTGCGTGAATTATGAGAACAGATACGATAAATTTTATGGCATATAACAATTTTATACCCTTTCAGTAAATTGGTGGGGTACGGGGATTGTATGAAAAATCGTAATAACTGCAGGAAGATGCAAGGTAATTTACTACCCCAGTGTTATAAAAGTGATTTTGCAGGTTGAATATCGTAGCTCTTACGATATGTATGGTTGCTTTAATATTTAATCGACAAAGAATGCATTAGTAGCTTGTGCTTTCCATCCAGAGATTACTAAATTATTGCGATTAATCTGTTTGGCAAATAATAGAATTTCCCGTAAATTTAATTGTCCTTGTAATCACTCAATAAATGGAAATGATGACTTTACTAAAATATTTTGCCCTAATATTTTGCTTTTGGGGATCAACAATTTCTCAAAACCTACCAGACTCAGTAAAAAGTACAATCAGTAATTATTCCCCAGAAGAAAAAATCCATTATCTCAATGAGCTTTGTTGGACTTATCGGGATCAGGATCCATATTATGTGATCGATTTAGGAATGTATGCTATAGAATTAGCAGAGATGTCGAACTACAAAAAACTGATAAGCGAGTCAAAAAACTATGTGGGTGTTGGATATAGAAATTTAGGGAGATTAAATACAGCTGTTAATTATTTCAGTCAGGCATTTGAAATTGCAAGTGAGTTAAACGATTCTATTCAAATAGGGTTTACTTATAATAATTTATGCAGAGTATATTTGTTAAAGGGCGAGTATTCTAGCGCTATCGAATATGCCTTTAATGCCTTAAAAGTATTTGAGGCTGTCGGAGATGAACGTGGTATAGGTTATGCCAATCTTAACCTCGGAAGAATTTACAGTACTCAATTGAGTTTTGAAAAGTCATTACTCTATTTGAAAAAAAGCGCTGAGATAAGACATGAGTTGGGTGATAAAGATGCCGAAGCTTCCACCAAAGCAAATATGGCTCAGGTGTATCTTGCCATGGAAGAATATCGCAAAGCTCTTGAAATATATGATGAAATTCTGGAAACTCATCAGGCGATGAATAATAAAAGAGGGATAGCCGAAGTATATACAGGAAAAGCCGAAATTTATAAGCAGTTGAAAAATTATAACCGGGCGATGGAATTCTTATCGTTGGCCCTATCCTTAAATAAAGAAATGAGCGCACGATATGGTGTGGTAAAAAACGAACTTTCGCTTGGCCAAATTTATATGTCTATTAATGACCTCGGCAAAGCTGAATCTCTTTTTATTAATGTAGTTAATCAATCAATTGAGGCAGGCTTCACGCAACAAGAACTTGAAACATATCAGTATCTTGGCAGATTATATGCTACTCAAAGAAACCTTGACAAAGCTGTTCTTTACCTGGAAAAATATAACAATTTAAATGAGAGTGTATTTGGTCAGCAAATAACCAACACAATAGCCGATTTAGAAACAGCTCATGTAATGGAGAAGAAGGAAAGTGAAAACAGGATACTTACCCAGCTTCTTAATGAAAAAGCAAATAGGCTATGGTTGTTGCAGATAATTGGTATTCTTGTAATTTTACTTGGTGTTGTTTTTTATGGAAGGTACAGAGCCAAGTCAAAAGCAAATTCTTTGCTTAAAGAATTGAATTTCACAAAAGACAAATTTTTTAGAATTTTAGCTCACGAACTTAGAAATCCGTTTAATGCCCTGTTAGGATATACCGATTATATTCAAGACGAGTATGATTATATAGACGACGAAGAGAAAAAAAACATTATTGATGAACTTGGTACGTCATTACATAACTTATACTTTTTGTTGGACAACCTTCTGAATTGGACTGCTTCTCAAGTGGAGGAAGTACGTCTTAATCCTGAGGTTGTAAACTTATATGAAATTGTTGACGAAATAGAATCTCTTTTTCAGGGAGCAGCTAAAGCAAAGAGGATGACAGTCGTCAACAGTATTAATAAAGATCTGGAGTGTTTTGCTGACAAAAACATGCTAAGAACTGTTGTTAGGAACCTAATAAGCAATTCATTTAAATTTACTCCGATGGGTGGAATTATAGAAGTTAAGGCAGAAGAAAAGGAAAACGAGATCAGTGTTTTTGTTATTGATGATGGCATGGGAATTAGTGCTGAAAGTATTGTCAAATTATTTGACTTTGATACTCATTTTTCAACCGAAGGAACAAATAAAGAGCAGGGAAGCGGTCTTGGATTAATTTTGGTTAAAGATTTTGTTGAACAAAATGGGGGAACTGTTAATGTAACTTCCACCCAGGGAAAAGGGTGTAAAGTTAATTTCACTATTCCAAAACAACCATAAAGGTTAGTGCAGTATTTCGTTCCGCTCTAACTATCCTTTGGGGCAAAGCAAAAAAGGAATCGTTCAGATCCCATTCCACTTATTAGTAATCTTTCTTTCTTATTCGAAAGCAGTTTCTCATTCCAATCTGTAAAACCACCATCAACTATCAATAAATTTTTCTCACTAGCATCTGCAGTAGATATTTGAAATCGGATTGTCTTGTAGTACTCGAAAGTTACTTCTTTATTATTGCAGAGTTCCAATAAAACTTCCGGGAAGAATTCACGGATCTTTGATGCAATACTTTTTTCAATTGTCTCTTTGGCGGCGCCATCAATGAAAGTTAATTTGCAACTGACCTTGCCGAACGGATAACCTTTTATTTTAAGTTTAGCAAAAAGATTTAGGTAATATGATATATGACTCCATAATGATTCCATTTCAAAAACGAGACTTCCGGAATCTCTACCGGCAGAGGTAAGAGCAAAGAGACGAAAATGAGCAAAGGAAACTGGCCCCTCAAATTTTTGAGCCCTTACAACACGATGACTAGTAGCCAAGTTTACGGAGGATGCGTCTTTTGGATTTGCTGCAAGAAATTCTTCTCTCCTTAGGGCGCACTCCATCGCCAGAACATTTGTAGCGTCGGAAACTACTTCGGTATTACGAACAGTTGACACTGAATTGTTTTGATTTACTCTGGCAAAGACTGATGTTGAGCCCAGAGGGGTGATTGGGGATATCTCAATAGATTCAAAATTATCTGGCAAAAGAGAAATTAACAGTCTGTCAAAATCCAATATTACTTTTTGGGGGAGGGGTGCCTTTTTTACAAATCTGTTACTCTTAAAATTATTCAATACTTCGCGGGGCGTCAGATTTTGCACTCTTCTTTGAAACACATTCATTAATAAGGACTGGAGATCAGTGCCGGAAAGATTGTTTGTCAACTTATCAAACGTTTCTGATAATCCACTTTTGTTCAATATGCGAGTTAAAATTTTGTTTTTCATTTAGATGTCTGTTGATTTAAAACCGCGTATTGCAATAGGTCGATGTAAAGCCCCTGTTTTATTGCGCCCCTAACCATCTTTCCTTCGTAATTCAATCCACATTTTTCAAGCACTCTAATTGATCCAATATTGCTTGAATATACGTAGGCGAATATTCTGTCCAGCGATAACTCAATAAATCCATAATTAATTAAAGCTTTGGCTGCAAGAGTAGCAATACCCTTTCCCCAAAAATCTTCACCTATCCAAAACCCAATTTCAGCAGAATGGCTAAAAATATCCTCTTGCAAAGTAAGACCAATACACCCGATGCATTCATTATTATTTGTTATAGCAAAGTGTGTCTCCGGGCTGGAACTTGTTGCAAGTTCTATCCACTCTTTGGCGTCTTGTTGTGTGTAAGGATTGGGAAAAGCGTCCCGCAGATTTATTGCTACTTTTTCATTGTTCGCACGTTTTGCAAGTGGAATGTAATCGTCCGTTCTAAAAGATCTTACATTAAGTATGTCGTCTATCTGAATCCTCATCTGAACCCGGATTAACTTTAGATATGAAAATTAATTTACAGGATAGAAAAGAATTAGCAAACTTTCAAGAAGATAAGAGTTAAACAGTTTTTTAGTGGTTTATTAACATTCAACTAGTTTTTTAAGTCTTGATAAATATTTATTACCGATAGGACGTCCTAGGATGCCAAGTAAATACAATAATAAACGCAGACTAAGGTTTAGTCCGGATTTGCTAAAGTCAATGTATCGTGATAATAGCGTACCGTTATTTGTCTCTTTCAATTCAAATTTTTCCAAAATATAACCGGGAAATTTTCCCGTTGTGTTTTTATACCTGATTAGAATGCTTTTAGGTTTTTTGTACTCAATGATTTCCGCATTGAATAAATCGGGACTGCCCATCATCTCATACTCTGTTTTGAATTTATATCCAATTCCCGGAAAGGTTTCCGGCAGAGGAATTATATTTTTGACTCGGGGATTCCACTTCTTCATATAATAAGGATCTTGTACATGATCCCAAACGATTTCAATAGCTCTATCTATAATAATGCTTTCTTTTAGCTTCATATGGTTAAAATTCCGTGATTCAATTCTTAATTAACTAGCAAAAATTCCAAAGGAAATTGTCCCTATAACAGATAGTCGAGTAATTCAATGATAGAGTTTAGCCGGACAATTGCTCCGTCGAATTCGCACGACTCAGTAAGCTCAGTTGGAATGGCAATACAATCGATATTAGCGGCTTTAGCAGCTTCTAACCCTCTTTCAGAGTCTTCAACAATTATACATTCATTCTTTGTTAATCCCGATTTTTGATGAGCTAATAAGTACGGCTCCGGATCCGGTTTGGAATTTTTGTAATCTTCTCTCGTAAGAATGAAATTAAAATATGAAAGAATATTTGTGGATTGGTGGATGGTATTGAAGTGATCTGCCCTGCTGCTGGTTACTATAGCAAGCTTAAAATCTTTGGCCAGCGTTTTGATCGTTTTTTCGACTCCGGGAATAATCAAATTTTCTTTCTTTAAAAGCTCATTATATAGTTCATTTCTTCTTTCACGCAGATTAGCAATAGCAGAATCCGAATAACCTTTGGCTTTTACCAAATGCCAGGCTCCCTTTGATTGCTTCAGGAAGTACTTGATGAAGTCATCCCTGGTTATGTGAATACCAACTTCGGAAAGTATTTCTTTAGTGGCCTGGAAATAATACTTTTCCGTGTCAACGAGAACGCCATCATTGTCGAAGAAAATTGCTTTTTTATTCATTCTTTTCCCATCATGATAAACTGAACTAATCGTTGTGTAAATAGTTGAGGATAGTAATTAGTTCATTAATTATAGGCTTAGGCAGTGTATGCCCTGTTTCGGCATAAATAACATATTTAGTTTTATAACCACGCGAAGTAAATTCTTTAACCGCTCGAATAGCCCCCTCGGCAAACCGCTCTTCATATTCGCCATGACTTATGTAGGCTTTTGCATTCACTCTTAGAAGAGGGTATTGACCAATCCAGCTTTCATCGTAGGGTGCGCATATTGAGGCAAATCCTTTAAAAGCCGAGCTGTGATTTGTTGCTATCTGATAGGCATATCCGCCGCCCATCGAGAATCCAACAAGGTAAATCTCATCTGTATTAACATTCAATTTCTTCATAGCGAAATCTATGGTAGATAAAACCAGCATTTCAGTGTTGTCGCCCCAAGTGTAACCGATACCTTCGGGAGTTTGTTTCTCAGCCTGCGGAGTGAGAAGAAGCATACCCAATGAATCGGTCGCTGGTTTCCAGATTTCGTGAAAGGCCTCTGAACTGCTCCCATATCCATGCAAAGCCACTACCAGCGGATATTTTTTTGAAGCAGAGTAATCAGGCGGAACTGAATAGGCAAATTCAGAAGTAAGCGTATTCCCGGAAGGAGTGACAGGGTTGATTATTCCCTTATGTATAACTCCCGATGTAATTTCTTCAAACGGAGATTTGCACGATGCAAACAGAACATATATAGCGATAAACAGATAAATGGAACTGAAGGATTGACTTGGCTTCATGAAAAACCTTAGTTAACTAAAGTGTAAGTACAATATAAAAATAAATTTTTAGTGGATTCCTGATTCCGGATAAAAAAAAGCTCCTCAGCCTTGGGCTGAAGAGCTTTTTCATCTAAACTGGAACTGTATTATGCATAACTTTGAAGTACTTCCTCTAAAGGTGTTACTTCGCCTTCAGGACGTTTCCTATTAGCTATTCGAATTTGTGTTAAAAGATTATCCTCAAGAGATGGTTTTTCAACCTGGTAATAAACACCAGTATAAATAGGTTCGGTTGAATATGCTTTTTCCATTGCCGCTAATTTATTTGTTTTATCATAATCATCCGGCAATGCTTCAAACATTGACTTCATTCCCTTTGGCTCAAGCATTGGGAAGGTTCTGCACGAAGCCATAATATATACCATCGACATACCTTTATGTTGAACGGCTTTCACAATAATGTCCTGCATTTCTTTAGGGTTAGTACTGTTCCCTAAAGCTATGTAAGAAATATCATATGCAAGGAATATTGGCATTGGAGAAAGAGGAGATTCGTAAACACCATAAGGAGAAGTCTTGGTTCTCTTGTCTAAAGGTGATGTTGGTGAAGACTGCCCCTTGGTTAAACCATATATTCTATTGTCAATTAGTATGTATGTCATATCCACATTCTTACGCGCTGCATGCGAAATGTGACCACCGCCAATACCAAGTCCGTCGCCATCGCCGCCAACGGCGAAAACGGTCATATCCGGATTAGCTGCTTTAACGCCAATTGCCGTTGGAACCGCACGTCCATGTGTGCCATGTAAAGAATATGTATTCATAAAGTGTGAAAATCTACCTGAACAGCCAATACCAGAAACGGTAGCGATTTTTTCAGGTGGTATATCGAGTTCCAGCAATGCTTTTTGCAAAGCACTCAGGATTCCATAGTCGCCACAGCCTGGACACCAGACCGGAGTGATAACACTCTTATAGTCTTGTAATGTTCTCTTCATCAGCTATCCTCGCTACTTTTAAAATTCCGTTATAAATTTCATCAGCTGTAAATGGTATACCTTCGTATTTATGAATTTCAATAGGTCGGATACCAAATTTACCCTTAATAAAATGGGCAAACTGACCGGTATAGTTTTCTTCAATAACAACATAATGTTTCAATCCGGTAAGGAACTCTCTGATCTGTTTTTCAGGAAGCGGAGAGATTACTTTTGGATGAAGGTGACGGAAGAATATTCCGTTTTCTTCTGCCATTAACCTGGCTTCACGAATGGCGCCCTGAGTAGAACCCCAGCCAATAACACCAAATGTAGCGTTAGCAGATCCTTCCCACTCTACGGGATTTGTTTCAAGAGCTTTTGAAAGATCGGTTAATTTCCTAAAACGTTTTCTCATCATCTTAACATGCATTTCAGGAGTATAATCTGCTTTACCATTTTCATCATGCTCTAATCCCGAGCTCAAGTATTGTGCACCCGGAGTACCAGGTAACGATATAGGAGATACTCCATCAGGAGTGTCGAGAAAGCGTTTGTATTCCAACATTTGTTCAGCAGTTGGAGGAATTCTGTTAGCAAGAACCACTTTTTCTGCACTTGGTATTGGAATATCTATAATTGGAGTTGTAGAATCAGCTACAATCATATTTGACAGATCAGGAATTTTCACAGTTGCCTTTCTGTAACCAATTGATTGATCGGTTAATAGAATAACTGGCATTTGGTATCTTTCAGAAAGATTGAAAGCTCTGATAGTTTGATAAAAACAATCTTCTACAGATGAAGGAGCAATAATAATTCTTGGCGCTTCACCGGCAGTTCCGTAAATAGCAAATTTAAGATCTGATTGTTCGGTTTTTGTTGGAAGACCCGTACTTGGTCCGCCACGCTGAACGTCAACAATAACCATAGGTAATTCGAGCATGGAAGCAAGGTTTAACTGCTCACCCATTAACTGAAGACCTGGTCCCGAAGTTGGCGAAATTGCTTTTTCACCCGCGAAACTTGCACCGATACAGGCTGATATTGAGGCAATTTCATCTTCTAACTGAATTGCTCTGCCGCCAACTTTTGGTAAAAGTTTAGTAAGGGTTTCAAAAATAGGAGTAGCAGGTGTAATAGGGTAACCAGCAACAAATTTACAACCGGCTGCAAGTGCGCCTAGGGCAACTGCTTCGTTACCGGATATCATCATATACTGAGGTTTACCGCCGCCTTTTGTAGTTAAGGTGAATTTTCTTTCCCAACTATTCTGTTCACCGGCTTCGTAACCGGCATTTAATGCTTTCAGGTTATTAGCGATAACAGCCTCACCTTTTTCGCTGTACCTGTCATTAATAAGTTTTTCTAATACTTCTTTGTCGATATTAAACAAGTTGCCAAGCGCACCAAGGGCAACAACGTTCTTGCCAAGGTTTCCACCTGTAATGTCATTTGTTATTTTTGAAAGCGGAATCGGATAAAACGAGGCATCAAGTTCCTTATCTACAGTTACAGTGTCAGGATCGTAGATAATCATTCCACCAACTTTTAGGTCCTTAATAGTGCTATCGTAAGCTTGTTGATTAAAGACAACAAGGTAATCAACCGTGCTACCCATGGAATGGATAGTACAATCGCGAACACGTATCTGGATCATTGAAAACCCACCTTTAATTTCGGCAGGGTATGTAATGTACGTGAATACATGGTACTCCGTTCTTGCAGCAACTTGCGCGAATAGTTCGCCGGCACTTATAGCACCTTCTCCACCTTCGCCGCCAAATCTTACCGCAAAATCGAGTTGCGATTCTGAATTACAGCCACTCATTATTTTCACATCCTATACTTGAATTGGATTAGTTATTTACCATTTTTTACTTTTATCTCTCAAGTCGTAAAAAATTTATAACAACCAAAATAGGACTTATAACTTTCTTAACAAAACGATTTAAGACACTGGAGTCATTTTTTTGAGATTTATATAAATTATCGAATTTTATTTTCCCAAAGTTGTATAAACCGTTAAAACGGTTCCAATGGTTTTGTTTTGCTATAAGCCCACGACTTAAGTCGTGGGCTAAAATGAATAGAAAAGATTGCGAAAACGTTTTAACGGTTTAACCTTTTTTCGTTAATTTAGATGTGAAAATCTTTTTAGATGTTGATCGACAAAAGAGATTTATACTGATTTTGTGATATTGTAAACTTATATTAGTAATATCTAAAAAAAACTAAAAGAATCTGCAATAGTGCGGTAACACCATTGCAGTATGTGCAAATATGTAAGCGCTAGCTGACACCAAAAAACCATCCAAAATAAAAAACGATTTACTTGTCTGGTATACATCTAATTCCATATTTTAAAGGGTAAAAGAGAACTAAGAGGTGAATCCTCATAATAAAGTTTAAGGAGAATAATATGGTTCAGTTTTCCCAATCAGTTCAGGAAATGCGTACCTCGGAAATACGCGACCTGATGAAACTCGCAACTGATCCGAACATCATATCTTTTGCGGGAGGTATGCCGAATAACGATCTCTTCCCAATCCAGGAAGTTGATCAGATTTATAATACAATGGATGAGAATTTAAAAAAAGTTGGTTTTCAATACGGACCAACTTCCGGTTACCCGCCCTTACTGGAATCAGTTAAAGAATATCTTGGCAAGAAGGGAATGCCGGTTGAAGAGAATGATCTGATTATCACAACCGGATCATTGCAGGCTATCAACATTATTACAAAACTTTTTGTTAACCCCGGTGAAACGGTAATTACGGAAGATCCTTGTTTTATTGGGGGGACCTCTGCTTTCAAATCCTATCAGGCAAATATTGAAGGTGTGCCTATGGATGCAGACGGAATTATAATTGAGAAACTGGAAGAAGCCTACGAGAAAGTTAAGCACAACGCAAAAATGCTCTATCTTTCACCTTACTTTCATAACCCGGCTGGTATTATCTATAGCAAGGAAAGAAAAGCACAGCTAATGAATTTTATGATGGATAAGAATCTGGTAATGATAGAGGACGATCCATACAGCGAACTCTACTTTGATGAAGCAGACAAGGATTTGCTAACACCAATGATGAATGTGAAGCAGGATAAGTTTCCAATCTGCTACACCGGTTCATTTTCCAAAATACTCGGACCCGGAATGCGTTTAGGCTGGCTGCTTGCCTCGCCACAAATAATTGATAAAGCACAGTTAGCTAAACAATCAATGGATGCCTGTTCTTCAACCTTCACGCAGGTGATAGCCGACCAATTCCTCAGGCAGGGCAAACTTGAACCTTACGTGGCAGGACTAAGAGAAATTTACGCGCGCAGAATGAAAATAATGAACGACGCTCTTAATGAGTTCATGCCCGAAGAGGCAAAGTGGGTCGTGCCAAAAGGGGGTTTTTATATCTGGATAACTTTACCGGAACACATAGACACTTTGGATATCCTGAAAATCTCTATTCCCAAGGGGGCGGTTTTTGTAATTGGTAAAACATTTGACCCGCACGGAGTTAAAAATAATTCTTTCAGGTTAGCATATTCTCATACTCCGGAAGATAAACTTGCAAAAGGAGTTAAAATAATTGCGGAAGCGGTGAGTGAAGTTCTGAAAAAATAGAGTCAATAGTCAATGGTGAATAGTGAATAAAAAAGGCGATTCGCTGGTGCGATATCGCCTTTTCTTTTTCATTCAAAATTAAGAATTAAAAATCTGCCCGTCCGGTAGGCGGGTTAAGAATTGCTCTTTCCCGCTTTTTCTCTTCCTGCTTTTAGAGCGTCAATATTCATCTTTACAACAGCTTCGCCTTTACCGCCAAATATTTTTTGTATTCCGCGCTCAAGATGTTCAAAAGGAATATCAAGGTAAGGAGAAGCAGCGCCAACCATAACAATATTGCTAGCCCGTGTATTGCCTATGCTTTTTGCAATCTCTTCAGCGTTTATTGCCACAACATTTTTCTGGGCATTTAATTCTTCCATCAACTTATCCATCTCAGGATAATCAGTAATATTGTTGAAGGGAGTTGTGTTTGTAATTATCCATCCATCTTCCGAAAGGAATGGCAAATATCTTAAGGCTTCCATGGGTTCAACGGAAAGTATCATATCAGCCTGCCCATAGGGAATTAGATCGGAGGCAATTTTCTCGCTGGATAGTCTTAAATGCGACTGCACAGCTCCGCCTCTCTGACTCATTCCATGAACTTCCGCCTGTTTTACATCAAGATTACCTTCGAGGGCAGCCATACCTATAACCGCGGCAACTGACAATATTCCTTGTCCGCCAACTCCTGATAATATTATATCTTTTTTCATTTTATAATCTCTTATTAGTTTTTCTTTTCAATTTTTTCCAGCTTCTTTCTGCGTGTTAATGTTTGAATACATTCGCGCTCCGCAATTATAACTGAGACTCCTTTGTATTCAAGCTCTTCATTAAGGATGTTAACCAATTCGTCATGGTTTTTCTTTAAAGGCTCAACCAGTCTGATGTGCTCAGGTTCAACCCCAAGTCCTTCGCAAATTTTATGGAGTTTACCGGTTGCTGATGATAACTGCCCGCCAGTCATCCCAACAGTGGAGTTATCTGAAATTATTACTGTGATAGGCGATTTTTTATTTACCGCATCAAGCAGACCTGTCATTCCCGAGTGAGTGAATGTTGAGTCTCCTATAACTGCTACGGCTGGTATTAAACCGGCATCTGAGGCTCCAATTGCCATTGTGATGGAGGCACCCATATCAACACAAGAGTTAATAGCATTGAATGGTGGAAGAGCACCCAGTGTATAACAGCCAATATCTGAAAATACACGTTTCTCACCATGTTTTGAAATTGAGAAGTTAAGTGCTTCATATACATCTTTATGACTACAGCCGCTGCAAAGTTCAGGCGGTCTGTTGGAAACGACAGAGGGAACATCTTTCCCTGACTTTGCTTCCAACCCCAAAGCCTTTGCTACCAATGTCGGGTTCAACTCGCCGTCTCTTGGCAGGGTACCATCAAGGCGTCCTTTAATTTCTTTCCCATTGTTAAAAAATCCCTTTAGTGATTCTTCAACAATCGGGTATCCGTCTTCAAGAATAAGAAGCTTGTCACATTCCTTATTTAATCTGTCAACCATTTTCTTTGGAAGTGGATATTGCCCAATTTTTAATAATGGATGAGTGCACTTATTACCCGGGAAATTCTCAATAAGGTAATTGTATGCAAGCCCGCAGGCAATTATACCAATCGATTTGTCATCCGCATCAAAATATTGGTTATAGGAAGTGTTTTCAGATTCTTCAACAAAAGGTTCCTGATTGTCCAGAAGCATCTTGTATCTTTTCCTGGCTATGGCAGGGAGTAATACAAATTGTCTCGGATCTTCGGGAAGAGAGCCATCTCTTTGAGGAAGCATTTCACTTCTTTCAACACCGTAACGGGAGTGAGATAATCTTGTTGTTATTCTGATCATTACTGGAGTTCTAAATTTTTCTGACAGTTCAAATCCTTTTCTTGCCATTTCATAGGCTTCCTGCTGATTAGAAGGCTCAAGAACAGGTATCATGGCAAATTTACCATAGAAGCGTGAATCCTGTTCGTTTTGGGATGAATGCATGGAAGGATCATCGGCAACTGTAATTATCAGTCCGCCGTTAACACCAGTAATTGCTGAATTCATGAAAGCATCAGCGGCAACGTTAAGCCCCACATGCTTCATACAAACCATGGCACGTTTGCCGGCATAGGACATTCCCAGTCCGGCTTCCATAGCTGTTTTCTCGTTAGCCGACCAATTACTGTGAATATTAAGTTGTTTTGCCAATTTGGACTTTTGAACGTACTCTGTTATTTCAGTTGAAGGTGTACCGGGGTAAGCATAAATACCAGACATCCCTCCATCAATAGCACCCTGGGCAATTGCCTCGGCACCTAAAAGTAATAGCTTATCCATATTATTCTAATTTTTATTGGTAAATTTTTTGATTAGTGTGTAATTGTATTAGCAGGAGAAAATTAGTAAATATTGGAGAATATAAAAAACCATATTGGTCTTTTTTTAGTAATACCAATTTCTCAGGTCATTTTCTTCATTAACTTGACACAAATGTCGTTTATCTATCTCATTAAATTGCTAGTATGATCATCCTTTCTTAAATTTCATAGTTACAAAATATTTTTATAATTTTAGAAGAATTTCAAAATGAAGATTAGAGACCTACTTACTACCGATAAGATTATCTCAGAGCTTAAAGGAAAAACTAAAGAAGACGTCATTAACGAACTGGTTGACCTTTATAAAGGAGATGACAGAGTTATTGATTTAGAAAAAATCAGAACCTCTGTTATTGAAAGAGAAAAAATAATGTCTACGGGTGTTGGTAAAGGATTTGCAATACCACATGCCAAGACTTTGGCAACAAGAGAAATACTTGTTGCATTTGGCAGACTCCTCAAACCCATTGAATTTGAAGCTCTGGATGAGCAGCCGGTGAATCTGGTGTTTTTAATTATTGGAAAGGAGAACATGGTTGGTCCACACATTAAACTACTAAGTAGAATTTCCAGAATGATGAGTAAGGATGCTTTCCGTGAAGCTCTTGCTAATGCAAAGGATTCGGAAGAGATATACGAGATCTTTGCTGAAGAAGAAAAGAACTATCTGGATAATAATTAAAACCAATCGCAGGGTATAATGATTAAAGCAATTACCGGAACAAAAGATATTCTTCCTGTTGATATGCCTAAATGGCACGCTTTGGAAGAGACAGTGAGAAACGTATTTTCTAATTTTAATTATAAAGAAATCAGAACGCCGATTTTTGAAGAAACAGCTCTTTTTGCCAGAGGCATAGGTGAGTCCACTGATATTGTAAGCAAAGAGATGTACACATTTATCGACCGCAGCGAAACAAGTGTTACGTTACGACCTGAAATGACAGCCTCCGTTGTAAGATCTGTTATTGAACATTCACTCCATAAGCAACAAGGCTTGAACAAGTTATATTATTTTGGTCCAATGTTCCGCCAGGAGAGACCCCAGGCCGGAAGATTCCGTCAGTTCCATCAGTTTGGCGCTGAGGGTATTGGAAGTAATGACCCCGCACTTGATGCGGAAATGATCATTATGGCTTATGACATCATCACAAAACTTGGTCTTAAAAATCTTACGGTAAAAATAAATTCTCTTGGACTTCCTGAGTCGAGAGAAGAATATAAAAAGTTGTTGAGGGAATATCTTTCTGATAAAGTTGAGCTATTATCGGAAGAAAGCAGAAAGCGTTACGAAACAAATGTTATGAGAATATTCGATAGTAAAGCTGAAAACGACCAAAAAATAATGGCAGAAGCGCCCCTTCTAATTGAACACCTTGACGAGGAAAGTCTTGAGCATTTTAAACTGGTAAAAGAAATTCTTACCAGCGCGAATGTAATTTTCGAGGTTGATCCAAAGCTGGTTCGAGGATTGGATTACTATACTCATACGGCTTTTGAAATTGTCAGTACCAGTGTCGGGTCACAAAGCGCGCTTTGCGGTGGCGGCAGATACAATTTGCTCTCTAAAGAAATTGGCGGGGAGGAGATTCCAGGTGTTGGATTCGCTGCGGGTATGGAGAGAATTCTTCTTGCATGTGAAAATGAAAAAAGTTTTGAGCCAAAAGAATATGAATCCGATTTGTACATTGCAAGGCTGGATAAAAGTTTGTACAATGTTGTTATTGATAACGCAATTAAGATTAGACGAAATAATTTAATAGTTGAATACGATTATAACCATAGAAGTTTTAAAGCTCAGATGAGAGAAGCCAACAAGATAAATTCCAGATTTGTAATGATTGTTGGTGGTGAAGAGTATGAAAGAGGCGAAACTGTATTAAAAGATATGAGCAATGGTGAGCAATTCACATTCAAAATAGATGCTACAACTGACATTATCAAAAAAATTACAGGTTAAAAATTGCCTCTTAAAAAACCATTCGATTTGCCAAAAATTCCTAAGACAAGGAAAAAGAAAGCTGAAGCAGCAATAGCTGCAATTCCACAAAAAAAACCTGACAAGTTGGAGTATTATTGTAAGGCATTTTTCACCTACGATCAGGCGCTTCATCAACAATTTGTCGTCTTCAGGGTTGAAACCGCCGTTGAATTTACCAGTTTTGCTTACGAAGTCTCTACTGAAGTGCTAAGGGAAAAGGACCAATTATTCATTATTCTAATGGGTTTGAAAGCAGAAACAAATATAGTCCCGGGCATTCAAACAGCTAAAAAGGATATAATTCTTGAAGAACTGGTTGGTGAATTTGTAATAAATATTGTTAAACAAGATGGCAGCATTAACAGCGGCAGGTATAAACTAAATATTTACAACAAGGAGATTGAACTTCTTGAAGAGTTTATACCTGAGAAGAAAAATAACCGCCACTTTTGTGATTTTTCTGTTGATGAAGAATTAAACGAATTCCCGGAGGAATAACTAATTTTTTGGTAGTTTCCCGATCAACTTCCAAACCCATTTGTGGAATTTATGAATCGATTCCACAGGCTCGGCGAACATGAAAATGCATTCGTTGGATATATAGTTAATATCATTTTCCTGGCAAAATTTTATTGCTTCCTCTGATCCCGATCCCAATTGCATCCAGATGTTTTTTATCCCCTTTGCGTGTGCGTCTTTAACAACCTGTAATGACTGTTCAGGTTTAACAGTCATAATTACTGCAGATACATTTTCCTGAATTGATTGAAAAGATCTGTAGCAGACTTCGCCGTTAATTTCATCCGCATTAGGATTTATCTGAAAAAGATTATAATCCTTTCCTTTCAACTCTTTAAATATTGCGTTACCAATGTTTTTCCCGTCTCTCGAAACTCCTGCAATCGCAATGTCTTTTTGTTTCAGAAAATGTTCAATTTGATTTTTGGTTGTCATGTTCTCTCCAAATTGTTTGTTCTGAATTATTTTTCAAGTGTCCATTTTTTTCTTAAAGTAAAATTTTCTTTGTAGATCCTTCACTTCAACGGTAATCTGAATTTTCAACCCGGAAACACCTGCAAAGTATGCCTCTAAAATTGATAGAATTTTTTCACCAAGCTCCGTTTTCACTTCTTCGGTGCGCCCGTCAAGTATCGCGACTGCCAGGTGGATCATCGCGTTATTTAAATCCCCCTCTCCAATCAAAAAGCTGTCAAGTTTTGTTACCCGACTTTTACAGTTTAATATATCGCAATTAATTATTTGAGAGACATTTCTATGAATCTCAAGCAGCATGTTTTTAAAATTTACTTCGCTGCTTATATTTGAAGAATACTCAAGTGTTATTTGCGGCATCATTACTCCTTTAGTTTAAACTTGTCCGGCATCAACAAGTTGTGCAAATTTTTCAAAAGATCTGTCGTAAGTTTTTTCAACATTATCAGGGAAACAACACGCTGGCAACTGGCGCGCCCGAAGATGGTAAGAAATACAATCACAGCAAATTCCTTTACGAGAACAAGGTTCATAGCTGCAATTGCAGTTGGAAAGATTTCTTTCTTTTTTACATTCCATATAACAACCATTTTTATAAGCAGATATTGGCATCTAAAATTTACGGAAGCTTAAATTATTATGAAAGTGGATAAATCAATTGCATTCTTGTTTTTTCTCCGTAAAGGAATTATAAATGTTTTTCTTGAGAGTCATAAGACTTATATTTGGAAAAAAGTTTGAGAAGTGATAGATGAAATATGTATTTGGAAGAAAACCCGTACTAGAAGCACTGAAGACCGATCAGGAAATTTCCCAGGTAATAATTTCTTTTGGACAGAAGGGTGACATAATTGACAGGATTACCAGTGCAGCTAAAAGAGCTGGTATTAAGGTCACTCAACTTTCACCTCCTAAATTCAGAGCGCTTGAAAAGGGGCAAACTTCTCAGGGAGTTATTGCTGTAATATCTGATTATGAATTTTCTTCTTACGATGAAATAATAAATGAGGCATCGAAGAGAAAAAACCCGCTGATTCTTCTTTTGGACCAAATCCAGGATCCTCACAATTTAGGTGCCATTTTGCGTACAGCAGAATGTTCAGGCGTGGACGGTGTTTTTATTACTACTCATAATAGCGCTACAATTAATGAGACAGTTGAGAAAACCTCCGCGGGTGCCGTTTCTCATATTAAAGTGGCAATGGCAATTAATCTAAACAATACAATCAAGGATCTTCAAAAAGCTGGTTTTTGGATTGTGGGTACCTCACTTGACACGGATAAAAGTTATACGGAGGTCGATTATAATTCCCCAATCGCACTTGTGATGGGAAATGAAGAGAAAGGCATCCGCCGCCAGGTTGCAGAAAATTGTGACTTTCTTGTAAAAATACCTATGAAAGGGAAGCTCCAGTCACTGAATGTCTCTGTCTCCACAGGAATCATGCTCTTTGGCATTAACCATAGCAGGGGTGAACTCTCCTAGAATTCGCTGTTTTGGGCAATTAAACCTCCTAAAAACCTACACTAGAAAAAATAGAATCCTAAATGAACCTTTTAACATCAAACTTGTGTTTTTAATCTTGACTTTTTTTTCCAGATTGAATATTTTTTCGTATCAAAAATTGAGGAAGTATAAATGAGTGATGATATGAAGGTTGTTGAGGATTTAACGCAATCCGAATATAAATGGGGATTTATAACTGATATCGATGCAGATGAGGCTCCAAAAGGACTAAATGAAGATATTATTAGATTTATTTCGAATAAGAAAAATGAACCTGAATGGATGACCGAATGGAGACTGAAGGCATTTAAACATTGGCTGACGATGAAAGAACCGAAGTGGCCTAATGTTAAATATCCTGATGTTGATTTCCAGGATATTAAATATTATTCAGCCCCAAAGAAAAAACCTGAACTTGAAAGTCTTGACCAGGTTGACCCGGAATTGCTGAAAACATTCGAAAAGCTGGGCATTCCTATGGATGAACAGAAAAAATTAACAGGTGTGGCTATGGATGTCGTATTCGATTCGGTTTCTGTGGCAACTACATTTAAGGAAACTCTTAATGAGAAGGGCATAATTTTTTGTTCAATCTCTGATGCAATAAAGAATCATCCTGAATTAGTTAAAAAATATATTGGGTCAGTTGTGCCCTATACGGATAATTATTATGCGGCACTAAATTCAGCTGTTTTTAGCGATGGTTCATTTGTTTATATCCCCAAGGGTGTCAGATGCCCCATGGAATTATCAACCTACTTTAGGATTAACGCCTCTGAAACCGGTCAGTTTGAAAGAACACTTCTGATTGCTGATGAAGAGAGTTATGTAAGCTATCTGGAAGGCTGCACAGCCCCCATGAGAGATGAAAATCAACTTCATGCTGCTGTTGTTGAGCTGATTTCGATGGATAACGCTGAGATTAAATATTCAACAGTTCAGAACTGGTACCCTGGAGATAAAGAAGGCAAAGGTGGTATTTACAACTTTGTAACAAAACGAGGCGTGTGCCATACTAATTCTAAAATTTCCTGGACTCAGGTTGAAACAGGCTCTGCTGTTACCTGGAAGTATCCCGGTTGTATTCTGAAAGGTGATAACTCTGTTGGTGAGTTTTATTCCGTTGCTGTTACAAATCATCATCAGCAGGCTGATACCGGAACAAAAATGATTCACCTTGGCAAGAACACAAAATCAACTATTATTTCCAAGGGCATTTCAGCCGGTAAGAGTCAGAATTCTTACCGTGGCTTGGTTAAGATTGGTAAGAATGCTGATAACTCCAGAAACTTCTCTCAGTGTGATTCGATGCTGATGGGCGACAGGTGTGGGGCTCACACATTCCCTTACCTCGAAATTGAAAACCAGTCAGCACAGGTGGAGCATGAAGCAACGACCTCAAAAGTTGGTGAAGACCAAATATTTTATCTAAACCAAAGAGGCATCTCAACAGAGGATGCAATTAATCTTATTGTAAATGGTTTTTGTAAGGAAGTTTTTAATGAATTACCAATGGAGTTTGCCGTAGAAGCACAGAAGCTTCTTGCTATCAGCCTTGAAGGCTCAGTTGGATAGATCGTTGTAATAGTTACTCGAATATTGAAAAGTTTGAAAATTAGATAGGAAACAAAATGATACAAATAAAAAATTTACATGCTACCGTTGATGGGAAAAAGATTCTTAATGGTATCAACCTTGAAGTTAATAAAGGAGAAGTTCATGCTATAATGGGACCGAATGGTTCCGGTAAAAGTACTTTGGCAAATGTTCTTGCAGGACACGAAGGTTACGAGGTAACCGACGGCGAAGTTATTTTTAATGGCAAGGACTTATTAGAAATGTCTCCTGAGGACAGAGCCCGTGAAGGGATGTTCCTGGCATTTCAGTACCCAATTGAAATACCTGGAATTTCAAACTCAGTCTTTCTAAAAACTGCTATTGATGAGATCAGAAAGTATAAGGGAGAGGAAGAAATTTCGGCAAAAGACTTTTTAGCTCTTATAAAAGAAAAGGCTAAAATTCTTGAAATGGATAATTCATTAGTGAGCAGATCTGTTAACTCGGGGTTTTCCGGTGGAGAGAAGAAACGTAACGAAATTCTCCAAATGTTAATGTTAAATCCTGCTTTGGCTCTACTGGATGAAACTGATTCAGGACTTGATATTGATGCGTTAAAAATTGTTTCAAAAGGTGTAAATGTTTTCCGCAGCGAAAACAATGGTGTAATAATGGTAACTCACTACCAACGATTACTTGATTATATAGTACCGGATTTTGTTCATGTTCTTTACAAAGGACAGATAATTAAATCCGGCGATAAAAATCTTGCGTTGGAATTGGAAGAGAAAGGATATGATTGGCTTAAGAATGGCGAGCTCGAAACTGCCTGACCAATCTGGTTACCAATATTTAATTGAAGGAGTTTTTAAGGATGGGTACTGAAAATAAAGAATTAAAAGAATGGTATAAAGATCAGTTCGTGAAATTCGAAAAACGACTGAACGGTCATTCAAAATCATTCATGCAGAAATACAGAGTAGAGTCCCTTAAGAAGTTTGACGAGTTTGAACTTCCTAATATGAAAAATGAAGAATGGAAATACACAAATGTCAGACCAATATTTAAACACAATTTTCGTCCGGCAGTACTTGCAGAGAAAGTAGAAGTTACACGTCAGCTGGTTGATAAGAAATTATATAAGCAGTTCGACTGCAATGTGATGGTTTTTGTTAACGGACAATTTGAACCTGCCTTTTCTAAACTGGATTGCCTGCCTGAAGGGGTATTAGTCGACAGTCTGGAAAAAGTGCTGCACATCATACCTGAACTTGTGGAAAATAAAATTACCAAGTTGAGTGCAACTGAAAATTCATTTAATGCACTTAACGGGGCATTCGCCCTGGATGGCGCTTTCATTTATGTGCCTGCAGGAAAAATTGTTGAAAAACCAATCCAGGTATTATTCCTGGGTGGTAGCAAAACTGATGATGTGTTGATTCAGCCAAGGAATTTGATTATTGCTGAGGAGTCAGCTCAAGTAAGTGTTATTGCTAATTATCAGCCAATTGATAGCGATAAATATTTCACGAATATCATTACGGAAGTGTATGCGGGTAAAAATTCGATAATTGATCTGTACAAAATTCAGAACGAAGGCAGCGAATCTTATCACGTGGAAAAAATGGATGTTCATCAGGATGAAACCAGTGTTTTCAGCCACTACTCACTCTCCTTTGGGGGCTCAATTGTAAGGAATGATGTAAATTCTACTCTTGACGGCGAACATATCGAATGTAACCTTTTTGGTTTGTATCTGGGGAATAATGACCAGCATGTTGACAACCATACATTTATAGATCATGCTAAACCTAATTGTGTAAGCAATGAACTTTACAAAGGTATTCTTGATGGTAAATCACGCGGGGTTTTTAATGGCAAGGTGATGGTAAGAGAAGATGCTCAGAAAACCCTGGCATATCAGTCAAACAAAACAGTTCTGCTTTCAGACCACTCGAGAATTGATACCAAACCACAACTGGAAATCTTTGCCGACGATGTTAAATGTTCGCATGGTGCAACTGTTGGGCATTTGGATGATCAGGCATATTTTTATATCCGCTCTCGCGGTGTACCATCAGACATTGCAAAGTCAATGCTTATTCGTGCATTTGTAAGCGATGTTTTTGAAAAAATTAAGATAACAGAATTGCGTGATCAAATAAATCGCTTAATCTTCGAACACTTACAAAGAGTAGAGATCTAGAATGAGTGAAACCCTGCAGATAAAAAGTCCGGTTGCAACCGGCGAAAAGAATGTTTTTGATGTGGAAAAAATCCGGAGCGAATTCCCAATTCTTTCCCGTAAAGTTAATGGCAAACCATTGGTCTATCTCGATAATGCCGCGACGACACAAAAACCACGCGCCGTAATTGACAGGACAAATCACTATTACAATTACGAAAACGCTAATATCCACAGGGGTTTGCACTTTCTTAGCGAACTGGCAACAGAGTCTTATGAAAAAGCCCGATTGAAGATTAAGGAATTTATTAACGCTATGAGTGCTTCTGAGATTATCTATGTACGAGGAGCTACTGAAGCCATTAATCTTTTGGCTACCACAATGTGCCGGAGCGGATATTTTAAAGATGGCGATGAAATTATTGTATCCCATATGGAACATCATGCTAATATAATTCCATGGCAAATTATGGGTGGTCGTAAAAATGTCAATTTAAAAGTCATACCTATTACGGATGAAGGCGAACTGGATCTTGAAGCCTATAAAAAATTAATAAATGAAAAAACTAAACTCGTATCCGTTGTTCATGTTTCAAACTCTCTCGGGACTATTAATCCTGTTAAAGAAATAATAAAATATGCTCATGCCCATAACATACCTGTCCTGCTTGATGGTGCGCAGGCTGTGCCGCATATGAGGGTAGATGTTCAGGAGCTCGATGCTGATTTTTATGTGTTCTCAGGACACAAGATGTTTGCTCCGACGGGCATTGGTGTATTATACGGTAAGACGAAATATTTAGATAAGCTTCCACCATATCAGGGCGGTGGCGATATGATACGTACCGTAAGTTTTGAGGGATCTACTTTTGCTGATCTGCCTCACAAGTTCGAAGCCGGAACGCCACATATTGCTGGCGGTATAGGATTAGGGGCTGCTATTGATTACCTAAACCAGTTTGACCCTATGGACATTCTACGTCATGAAGAAAATCTTTTAAATTACGCGACAGAAAAATTGAGCATGATTGACGGATTAAGAATTATTGGTACTGCCAAACACAAGTCCGCTGTTGTCTCCTTTGTTGTGGATGGCATTCATCCCTACGATATCGGTACAATAATTGACACCGATGGAATTGCTATTCGTACCGGACATCATTGTACACAGCCCATTATGCAGCGATATAACGTCTCTGCAACTGCACGTGCTTCTTTTGCTTTTTATAATACACTGGAAGAAGTTGATTTACTAGCAGAGGGTCTTAATAAAGTAATTAAATTGTTCAAATAGAGTGTTGAAATGACTGAAAAAGAGATATTAAAAGAGACCATAACTAAAGTAATGAAATCTGTTTACGATCCTGAAATTCCTGTTGATATCTGGGAGTTGGGTTTAATCTACGAGATTAATATTGATGATGAAGCAAACGTTCAAATTATTATGACACTTACGGCGCCAAACTGCCCGGTGGCTGAGTCAATGCCCAACGAAGTAAAAGAGAAGGTTCAGAATGTGAAGGGCGTTAAAAGTGTGAAATTAGATCTTGTTTTTGATCCGCCATGGGACAAAGATAAAATGTCGGAAGAAGCAAAATTGATGTTAGGTTTTTTATAAAACTAAGAAAGGAAGCACATGTTTCAAATAAATCAAAATTCTCCTATCTACGATCCTGAATCAGTACAACCAATGAGAGATGAACTGGTATATGCAGGGTTTGAAGAATTGTTAACTGCTGAAAGTGTTGACGATAAATTAAGTAAACTGGACGATAAAGTTAGGCTTGTTGTTATTAATTCAGTATGTGGATGTGCTGCCGGAAGTGCACGCCCGGGAGCAACAGAGGCTTTACAGAACAAAATTATTCCGGATGAATCCCTAACTGTATTTGCGGGTCAGGATAAGGATGCGGTAGCCGCGGCAAGGAATAATTATCTTGGACAGTTTCCGCCTTCATCTCCTTGCATGGCACTTATTAAAAATGGCGAGGTGCAATTCTTTTTACCAAGACACCATATTGAAGGCAGAAGCGCTGATGAAGTGGCTGAAATTTTAACTGCTGTTTTCGAAGAGCATTGTACAAATGCAGGTCCTTCAATTTCACCAGAAGCATACAAAGAGTTAGTCCATGCCAAGGAATGTGGATCGAAAATACCATTGAATAAAAATTAAAATAGATTCTTAAGGAACAAAATGAAGTTTAGCGCACAAGAAGAGTATGCATTAAGATGTCTTATTTCCATAGGGAGATTCTATGGAATTAAAGAGGGACTGACAATACCCGATATCAGTAAGCGGGAAGGTATTTCGCAGCATACTGTGGCTAAGACTTTAAGGCAATTAAGAATCGGTGGATTTTTAGATAGCGAAAGAGGGCATACCGGCGGGTATGCTCTTACTCGCATGCCGGAGGAAATAAAAATTGGTGATGTTCTTCATTCGCTTGGGGGCAAGCTTTACGATGACGAGTTTTGCCAGACTCACTCGGGGGTAAATGGTATTTGTTCAAATTCTACAGACTGTTCCATCAGATCATTATGGCGGGTAATTCAAGACGCGGTTGATAGTGTTACGAAAGGATTGACACTTAAAGATCTTCTGGGAACAGAAGATGACGTGTTCGCACGATTTAGTTTTGATAGCGAAAATTCATCAACGAGCTAATTTAACTCTGGAACATGCTCTGGTTTATTAACCGTGAAGAAAAATTTACTCCCTTTACCCGGCTCACTTTCAACCCAAATTTCACCATTATTTTTTTCAACTAACTCCTTACATAAAACCAGTCCAACACCAGTGCCTCTCTCGTTCTGAGTTCCTTCGGTTGTATGGTGAATGTCTATTCTGAATAATTTCGAAATATCTTCGGAAGCAATTCCTACACCGTTATCTTCTACGCAGATTTTCACTATTTCATTTTCCTGATGCGCACTTATAATTATCTTACCCGAGAGATTTGAAAATTTAAGCGCATTTGCCAAAAGGTTTCTTAATACAGTATCAATCATGTTCTTGTCTATGCGGGCTATAGTATTACTCTTAACCGTATCAATTATGGTAATGTTTTTCTGAATTGCGATATCTTCCAGGAGTGCAATTGATTCCTGCACTAATTCTTTTAGGTCAACATTTTCAGCATGAAAATTCATTCCACCAATCTGGATTCTGGACCATGTTAGCAGGTTTTCTAAAAGATTGTAGACCTTTTTTGCCGAATTGTTTACGGAGATAATCGAATCATTTATTTCTTCCCGGGAGTATTCACTCATGTTTTCTGCCAACAGTTTTGAAAATCCCAGCAAAGAATTAAATGGACTTTTAAGATCGTGGGCAATAATCGAGAAAAATTTATCCTTGCTTGCATTTAACTTTTTCAGGCTGTCTTCCGATTCCCTAAGGTGAATATTTAATTCCGTTAATTTATTGTTTACAATCTGCAACTCTTTCGCTTTCTCAACTAACTGAGTTGACCTTTCACTTACAAGATTTTCAAGTACTTGTCCTTGTTCCTTCAATTTTTTTTGTTCTAATTGTAATAAAGGTATATATACTAAGTATTGTTATTAATACACACAGCAGAATAAAGGTAGTTGTCAACCAGAATGGAGGTTCAACAGTAAAACTGAAGGTGGTTGGTTCTGTATTCCATTGATCATTGCTATTAGCTGCCAACAATAAAAATGTATAATCACCATAAGGCAAATTTGCATAAGTAATTGAATTGTCGGTTGTAACTGGTGTCCAGTCTTTATCAAAGCCTTCCAGTTTGCATTTGTATGCTACTTTTTCCGGCAGCCTTAAGCTAATACCAACATAGTCAAATGTTATATGATTATCGTTGTATGGAAGGTTTAAAGTTTTTGGCAATCCTCCTTCCAGAACGATATCTTCATTGTAAGCTTTCCAGTCAACATCCTCAAAGTATAGTCTTATACCCTTAATATGTGTGCTTGGCGGTGAAGAGTTATGTTTATCTGCGGTGGGATTGTACTTGTTAGCACCATAAATAGTACCGAACCACATATTGTTTTTGGAGTCGAGGAACGCAGCATTCTGATTACACTCAATACCAACGAATCCCTCAGCTTTTCCATAATTTGTGAATTTTACCTCTCCGGTTTTATCGAATAGTTTAACGTCAAGTTTTGAGACCCCATGGTTTGTGCCTACCCAAAGATCTTCCGACGAGTCAAATTCGATAAAATAAATTTCCGAGTCTTCAAGTCCGCGAGTTGAAGGGATAAAAGTAACAGCCTCCCCCTTTGCTTTGCCTGGTTCAAATCTTACTATTCCAGAATCATAAGTATCGAACCAGATGTTTCCTTTTTTGTCAGGTTTAATACTCATAACAGAATAGTAATCCAGATCGTATTCTTTATGGAAGTCAACTATCAGCCCATCCTTTATGTAATTTAATCCGGCATCGGTGCCAATCCAGATTGTATTATTTCCGTCGATATAAAGGGAGTTAACTCTATCATTGAGGAGTCCGTCTTTCATACTGAAATTTGTAAAACTATCTCCATCAAATTTGCTCAAACCTTCTCTGGTACCGATCCATAGGTTCCCCTGGTCGTCTTTTTCAAGTGCATAAACTGCGTTGCTAACAAGACCTTGCTGTGTAGTATAACAAATAAAAGTATTATCAGTAAATTTGCAAAAACCGCCACGATCAGTTCCAATCCATATATCACCATTTGCTTCAGGAAATATTACACCAATTCTATTATCACTTAAACCATCTATGAGATCATAATTTTTGTAACTCCCCTCTCGCAATCTCGATAAACCTTTTTCTGTTCCAAACCACATTGTTCCTTTCGGATATTCATTAACAGCCCACACCAGATTATTTGGAAGACCATCTTTAGTAGAAACGTTCTCAAAAATGCTCTGCTCGTATTTATTTACTCCGCCACCATAGGTGCTGAACCAAATATTTCCTTCTTTATCTTCCAGAATAGAAGTAATTCGGCTCAACGACAGACCATCGCGTTCATCGTAATTGATAAATCCATCACCTTTATATCTTGATACACCATCGTCAGTGCCGATCCAAATATCGCCATTAGAGTCTTCCAAAGATCTATTGACAACATCATAAGAAAGTCCGTTTCTTTTTGTGAATTTTTCAATTTTATCGGGGGAGCTTAGAAAAAGTCCGTTGGAAGTAGAAATCCACAGCCGGTTTTGATTATCATAGAGAAGATGATTTATCTGGAGATTATCTACAGTAGTGTTAACGCTAAAGGTTGAGAACTTACCGTCTTCATAGGTCGTAATTCCTTTGTCAGTGGCAATCAACATCTTACTCTTATATAGTAAAAAATTTCTTACTGTATTATCTGTTAAGCCACTCTTCATATCATAATGAATTATTCCTTTATCGGTTATTTTGAATAATCCACTTTCACCGCCGCACCAAATAGCATTGTCAAATTCACACAATGCGAGTATTCGTTCTCCGCCCAGGCTATTCGAGATAGCCGATCCCTTTAAAATGAATGAATTGATTTTTGTAATACCACCTAATGTGCCTATCCAAATATTATTATCAGAATCTAATATTATGGAAGTGCATCTATTGTCTACTAGTCCGTCTTCTTCAGTAAAATTTTCAAATGAAAGTCCATCAAACTTACTTATTCCTCCGCGGGTGGCAAACCAAAGATAACCAGCGGGATCCTGAATCATATTAATTACCTGGGATTGGATCAGCCCTTCTTCAACTGTATAATTTCGAAATGAGAATTGCTGACTCAAAATTAAAGTGGAGGTAAAAATTGTGAAGAAGAATATTTTCATTAAAATGTTCATGATCTGTATTCGAATTAAATATTCAATTTGACTATGTTTTGTAAGTGAAAAATTTGAATCTAGAAACAATATTTAAGTGATCTCAAAAATAATGAGTAAGTTTGTTTAAATATATACTTTATCATCGAAAAAATATCAGGATATTCAAGTAATCTGTTTTTTTTTATGGTTAAAAATTATTTTTAATTTATTAGACTTTTTCTTTTGAGATTGATGCCAATCAATTTTATTGGAAAGGTATTTTGCTATTGCACTTTTTTTTTTTTATTCTAACATTTAATTTTTTAGCAAAGGAAACTGTTATGAAAAAGTATGTGTTTAACCTATTCTTATTTTCACTAATTGCACTTTTTGTTTCGTTGAGCGCCTGTTCAGGCGAGGTTGAATCAAGTGGAACCAAGACTGGTAGAGTTATAATGACAGGGCACGAACCATTTGCAAGACTAACACTAACTACAGATAATAATGAAGCATATTACATAGAATGTGAGGGGGAAGTGAAAGAATTGCTTTTGAAGTATCCGGGTGGAAATTTTATTCTTGAATATTCAGGAGTGAAAGAGGAATTAAACAAAAAAATACTTTTGGTAAAGAAAGCGAGTTTAGTAGAGCACAAGGGAGCTAATTAATAAATAAGGAGTTATCAATGAAACAATTATTACTTGCTATAATCACCCTGGCATTTATTAATACGGGTATAGCACAAAGTAGTTCTTACGCAGTGAAACACGACGCAGTGAAGACATCAACAAAAAGAAAAACTATTGATGTAAACGAAAGGATGATGGAAGAAACAAGACAAATGATAACAAAATCGCTTGAGAAGAATCCAAAGCTTTTTGATGATATGAAACTAAGAAAAACTGAAGCCTGGGGATTTGCAGTTGGTGACACAAATTCCTGGTGGACACGTAACATGGATATTGCTACTAGCGCTGGTCCTGATGCCTGGACTAAGGTTCATGCAACTTGCGAAGCTATAGGTGAATGGTGCTATGTTTTTGTTGAGACTTCAAAAATTGGCAGCAGAGTTAGTCGCGCTACTTCTGAGGCAATTGCAGCAGCGTTTAGTGATTCTACACCAGCTGATCCGGCAAAAGGCATATATGAGGTTGTAACTGAAACTTTTGGTGAACCATTTGATACAGATAATGATCCAAGAATTATACTCTTTCTTTTAGATATCAGGGAAGAAGACAATGGTGGCGCATATATCGCAGGATATAATTCATCTTACAATGAATTTCCGAATGATGTTGACAGACCATACAGTAATCAGGCAGAGATTTTTTATCTCGACTGTGTTCAGGCTAATTTAAGTACTCCTAGTGGTTTGGAAAATGGAATGGGAACAACAGCTCATGAGTTCCAGCACATGGTTCAGGATGCGCATCATACTATGCTGGGTGATAGTGGTCAGGAAACTTTTTTTAATGAAGGATGTTCTGAAGTCTCTACAATACTCTGTGGTTATGAAGGAAGAGGAACGGAGGATTATGTTCTGGAGACAAATATCGCGTTAAATACCTGGCGTGATGGAGATGATGTGTTAAAAGATTATCAGCGTGCCTTCAGGTATATGTTGTATTATTATGAACAATTTGGCGGCGATTTACTTACTAAATTTATCACCGCTCAAACTCCACAGCAAGTGCCGCAAGTTGGATTTATTGCCATGGAATCAGCCTTGGCTACTCTTGATACTCCGACTGAAAGAAGAATAAAGGATATTACTCTGGATTGGTTTATTGCCAACGCAGTAAATGACAAATCCGTTGACCCCAGATGGGGATATGATTACAATGTACCGACTGTTGAGGGGCAGCAATTATTCGCGACAACTTTTTCCGGTAGCGCTGGAATAAATCAAAAAGGCTCCAAACATATGACATTTGTTAACGGTGAAAATCTAACGGCAAATTTCCATTACGTAAATCCATTTTCAGTAGGCTACACGGACATTGTTGCTATCAAGGATTTTGGAGGAGCTAATGAAGTTGTTGTTGTTCCTGTTGATACAGATATGAATTTCCCTGATTTTGGTGTTACTTATGATAAACTACAATTTATCATTATGAATACTGCTGCAAACTCATTAACACCGGTGGAAGTTGAATATACTTTTTCAGGAACATCAACCGGTGTAACAAATGTTGAATTATCTTATGAACATGGTGTTAGTCATTCAAGTGGACTTAGCAGAGATGACGGAGACATTGAAGCCGTTTGGTTTGATGCTGTTCCAGGTGGAACAATAGATTCGATTAAGGTAGTTCTTTCCCAGGTTGGGGATATGAAAGGCAATCTGCATACATACACAGGCGATATGCGCCCAACACCACTTGGTGATAAATTAATTTCCAAAGGTTTTACTGCTACAAAGACTGGCAGCGAGATTTGGAGTACAGTAGATATTACATCAAAAAATCTCAGTGCTGAGGTTCCTTTTGTTGTATCTTTTGATTACGAAGGCACTGTTGATGTTGCTGCTGAACGTGATTCAACTCATACAACTTATTGGCATACTTCATCGTTTCTAATTGCTCCTGCGAATAATAACTGGTTTTGGCGTTCGTTTACAGATGATAATGACAATACAATTGGCTGCTGGAATTTATTGATAAGAGCTTATGCCCATATTGGAACCGCATCCGGCACAGAAGTAATTGAATTGTTACCACAGGCGTTCAATCTTAATCAAAATTATCCGAACCCGTTTAATCCAACAACCAATATTACTTACTCAATACCCGAGCATAGTAATGTTAAGTTACATGTTTATGACGCCTTGGGCAGACAAATTGCTACATTGGTAAATGAAGAATTATCTGCAGGTACATATAACACAACCTGGAATGGTAAAGATATGGCCGGGCACAAAGTTTCAAGCGGTATTTACTTCTATTCAATTGAGACTAAAGATTTTGTACAGACTAAGAAGATGATAATGCTGAAGTAGTATTTAGCATATAGACGCAAGACATTAGAAAAAGAATAAGCCCGGATCGGTTAACCGATGCCGGGCTTTTTTATAAGTTGTTCTTACAACTTGTTAACGAGAAATCTGCAATTATTTTAGAAACAATTTCTGAAACTCATATTTTTTTCTATTCTTCCAGGCTCCTTTGTGATAAGCATAACCGGCAACCAACGGCATGGCTATTGTCGCTTCGCTGTAGACCATCTGCTCGTAGGTAGTCTCAACTTTGCCCCATGAGCTGGCTTCTTTAAGAGTCGAGCCTGAGAGGGCTCCATCGCGCTCATCAGCTACTGTAATTTGAATTGCGTACTTATGCATCGAGGCATTTTCTTGAAGTATTTCCGCAGCCACAACAATATCCTGTGTAAAGTTTTTTGGTACGCCACCGCCAATCATAAAAATACCTGATTCGGCATTGTTCAGTTTTATTTGTGTTAACTCAAGGAAATCTTTTCCTGAGTCAAATGATAAGTGTTTTTCAGGGTTTTTATGCTGATGCATTACAATCCCAAATCCGGCTGAGCAATCTGAAAAAGCTGGAACGAAAATCGGCACATTGTTTTTATAAGCCGCATAGATTACACTGTCGTCAACTTTTGGCCCGCCTTTTTCATCCAGATATTTCCCAAATTCCCAAAGCAGTTCGCGTGAGGAGTAAGGGCGAGGTTCAAGTGAATCGAAAATGGCTGCGGTTGTGTCATCACAGATGCGTAGCTCATCTTCATCAATAAATGTATCATAAATACGATCAATGGCCAATTCACGTAATTGGTTATCATCGCTGAATGGTGTACCTATATAATGCTTATATCCGAGAGCCTCAAAAAAGTCCTGATCAACCATTATCGCTCCTGTTGATACGATAGCGTCAACCATATTGTTTGATACTAAATCGTAAACAACACGCTTTAACCCAGCGCTGAAAAGACTGCCGGCCAGGGTTAATATTACAGCGCAACCATCATCTTTCAACATCATATCATAAATTCTTGCCGCTCTGTTCAAATCACGTGCTGAAAAAGCCATTTTTTCCATAGAATCAACTAGCTTAACAACATTGTGTTCTTTAATGTCAAAATGTTGAATTGTGTCCTTCAGAAAGTCTTTTTTTTCTGCCATTTTTTCCTCTTTGTTATTTGGTTTATATTAAAAAAACATTTTTGCCAATTTCAAAATTCCTTGTTTCCATGGTACTCTATGAGAAACCCCGGATTTATTCTCAAAGTTGCTTAGGTTTTCGAGGTACCATTTGTAATTTCTTACTAAAGCGTCTTTATTTGAAAATTTTGGTTTGTAGCCTAGTTTTTCCTCAGCCTTTTCAATAGACACAAACGAGTCTTTAGATGCTGTTTCATACACCCACTTATATAGCGGGGATAGTCTAAGAGCTTCGAGAAATTTTAGTGTAAGGATTATCGGTTTTTCGGGGAGTCCAACAATTCGTCTTCCGTGCCCGGCGCAATCAAGAACAGCCTGGTAGTCCTCCTTCATGGTTGTGAATTCTTTAGCTCCTATATTAAACGTATCGTTTACTGTTTTTTCATCAAGTTCAATACAGGCATAAATTGAATCACATAAATCTTCAACATCCAGAAGCTGATATCTGTTATTGCCGGAACCGATCATGGGGAAATTTTTCCCATCTTTTGCCCAATCGTAAAAGAGAGCAAATACTCCTAGTCGTTCAGGGCCAATGAATGATTTTGGACGAATAATTGGGACACACTTTCCCTTTCTTCTGAATTTCATACATTCTTCTTCAGCCATAATTTTTGCCTCGCCGTAGGGTCCAACTCCGTCAAGCAGGTCACTTTCGTAAAGAGGGTGATGATCCGGAATACCATAGACAGCCGTGGATGATACATGGATGAATCTTTTCACTCCGTTTCGAAAAGAGGCTTCCAGTAAATTTCTAGTGCCTTCTACATCTGTAGTGAATATCTCTTCAGCCTTATAAAGAGGAAGGGCGGCAGCAGTATGCACAACAATATCAATGTCCTTAACCGATTTTTCAACAATATCAAGATCTCTTATATCCCCTTTTATCTCCTCTATTTTACCCTTCACGTCAGGGTAGTCAAAGTCAATAATATCCAATGAAACCACTTCATGATTTCTTTCAAGTAAGTATCTTATCAGGTTAATACCTAAAAAGCCAGATCCGCCTGTAACTAAAATTTTCAATTAAATCTCCTGTAAATTGGAACTCAAAACTAATTAAATAATATAATGCTACAAATATAATAATTATCGGGGTCGGCTTCCGGTAAAGTTGAACTGACTCTCTTTCAAATTGTCTGAATTAGTGTTAATTTTATCAAAGAGTAATTAATTAGTCACACACGGAGTTTATATACATGAAAAAGATTTTAATGATGTTGTCGATATTTTTCATTTTGTTTTCGTCAAGCAATGCACAGAAAATTACAAAAGAGGAAATGTTACTTGAGGCAGTAGGTGCATTTAGCGGGCAAAATATGTACCTGACATACTTATCTTTGGGTAATATTGCAGATAGTTACGCCTCAGGTGTATATAATAATGAATTTGCACTTCAGCTAACAGATGAATTATCCGAAATGATTGCCATGACCATCCAGAAATATGACGAAATGCTTTCGAGCAAGCTCATATTCGGAGATGATTATAACGCTTTAATGAAATTTGTAGACGTTTATTCTGCTTTAAAGGAACAATCCGGCGGGCTTAGAGCCATGATAGTTGAAAACAAAGAAGATAATATTGGTAAGTTTGAACGCGGCAGGCAGAAAGCCTGGAAACAGATTTCTGAAATGCTTGGATTAGAAAATTAAAAATGAGAATTAATCTTGATTAAAGCGGCTATTATTCAGGATTCACCTGTTTTCCTGAATTTAAAAGAGACTATTAAAAAGGCTGAGTCCTTAATTTGCAAAGCAGCGGAAAGCAGGGTGAATGTTATCGCATTTCCTGAAACATGGTTTCCGGGTTATCCACTTTGGCTGGATTATTCGCCGAAGGCTTCTCTGTGGGATTACCCTCCTGCCAAAGCTCTCTTTAGATTACTCTTCGAAAATTCTCCTGAAATACCGGGTCCATTCTTGCAAAAGTTTTTAAAAATTGCAAAAGATAATAAGGTTGATCTTATACTTGGCATAAACGAGCGGGCTAAAGGGACACTTTTTAACTCTATACTATTTGTCTCTTCAGATGGTGAAAACTATAAAATCCGCAGAAAATTGATTCCCACATATACGGAGCGGTTATTGTGGGGAAGGGGAGATGGCAGCACCCTCGATGTATTGGAAACAACATACGGCAATGTGGGTGGTATGATTTGCTGGGAGCACTGGATGCCTCTGCTAAGGGCGGCGATGCACGCAAAAAAAGAAATTGTTCATGTTGCCCAGTGGCCATTTGTAAAAGATCTGCACCAAATAGCAAGCAGGCAATACGCGTTCGAAGGGCAATGTTTTGTTTTAGCCGCAGGGTCAATAATTACCAAGCGAGATTGTCTGGAAGGAGTAAAATCTGTTGATCCTCAAAATGAAGGAATTCAGCTGCTTGAGGACATTCCGGGCGATGAAAAAGATTTGTTATTGAGAGGTGGAAGTGCTATAATTGGTCCCGATTCCTGCTATCTTGTGGATCCAATTTATGATAAATCGGATATAATTTTTGCTGATTTGGATAAAATAAAGATTATTGAAGGAAGAATGGCACTTGATAGTGATGGTCATTATTCGAGACCGGATATTTTCCAACTTAATGTTAATACAAAACGACAGGAAAATGTAACGTATGAATAATATGTTTTATCTCAGTTGTGTTTTCTTAATATTTCAAGTGACTGGCTGCAAGAATTATGAGACATTGAGCAGAGAGAGTTACAAGGTAGTCGAAGAATCAGAAGTTATTCAGGTTTTTTTGGATGGGGAGGTTAGCTCCAGAAACTCCGAAATTTCAGGACTAAGCTGGTATAATGATTATTTAGTACTTCTTCCACAATATCCTGATAATTACGGCTCAAAATTCGAAGGTGCGTTTTTTAAAATTTCAAAATCCAAAATTGATACATTTTTACAATCACAAAATAAAGCGCCCTTAAAACCAGTTAAGGTTGATGTTAATTTCAACGGATTGGATCCCGACCTGCTATCAATAGGCTCTGGGTTTGAAGCAATAACCTTTTTAGGTGATGATGTTTACTTAACTATTGAATGTGGAGAGTTTTTTGACACATATGCATATATTTTGAAAGGCAAAGTAGTAGGTGATCTTGAGAGTATCGAACTCTATCCGGATAAGATGAAGAAAATTGAAAGTCAAACCGATATTAGTAATCTCTCAGACGAGGCAATTTTGAGGAATGGTAAGGAAATAATTACCATATATGAGGCGAATGGAGCAAATGTTAATTCCGAACCATATATCCATACTTTTAATACAGAACTTAATGAAATTTCCCGGGGCAGACTTGCAAATATAGAATACAGAATAACTGATGCCACAGATCCGGACAGCCTCGGCAGATTTTGGATAATAAATTATATGTGGGAAGAAGATGGCAATGATCTTTTACCGGACGAAGATGCTGAATTTATAAAATACGGAGTTGGGAAAACACATAAAAATTCGAAATCTATTGAGAGATTATTAGAATTTGAATTTTTAGGTAATGATTTAAAGAGGACAAAAACTCCTCCCATTTATCTGGAACTGGATAAAAATAACAAAAGTAGAAACTGGGAAGGTCTCGTCAGGTACGAAAATGGGTTTTTAATAATAACGGATAAACACCCTGAAACGATTCTTGCATATATAAAAAAGTAGATTTTTGAGTTTTTTATGAAGAAAATCAGTATCGGTTGAACTTAAATGACTTATAATGCAAACAAGTGACTTAAAAATTAGTTTCGCTATTCCTTGACATTTAGTCTATTGAGAAATATATTTGTTATCTTTGTTAAAATAATATTTGTTTTTGGAGGATTGCGCTGTGAAGCAGGAAAAAATTACAAGGTTTATTAAGACTGAAGATGCCGACGTTAAGTGGTTTGTTGTTGACGCCCAAGATAAAGTTCTTGGTAGATTAGCATCAGAGATCGCCAGAGTAATCAGGGGAAAGCATAAAGCGGTATTTACTCCTAATATGGATACAGGTGATTTTGTTGTTGTTGTTAACGCCGACAAAATTAAATTGACTGGTAAAAGGGATATGCAAAAAGAATATTTCTCTCATTCAGGTTATCCTGGTGGTGTTAGAATTAGATCTTATGCCGAAATGATGGAAAAAAAACCTGAGGCAATTATACATAGAGCTGTTAAAGGTATGTTACCAAAAAACAGACTTGGCAGACAATTAATTAAAAAATTAAAAGTATATGCGGGTGTTGATCATCCTCATAGCGCACAAAAACCTGAACCTTTAAGTTTTTAAGAGGAATTTGAATGACTGACAAAATATTTGTTGGAAGAAGAAAAAATGCTACGGCCAGAGTATATTTGAGAGCCGGATCAGGTAAAGTTACAGTCAACAAAAGAGAGTTCGAAAACTATTTCCCTCTCAAAGACCATAGAGAAGATGTACTTCTTCCTTTTAAGATGACTGAAACACTTGGTAAATATGACATTTATGCAAATTGTAATGGTGGTGGTGTATCTGGACAAGCTGAAGCCGTAAGACTAGGTATTGCAAGAGCATTAGTTGATATAAACCCAGAGTTTAGAGCAATTTTTAAACCGGAACACTTGCTTCGTAGAGATCCAAGAATGGTTGAGCGTAAGAAATACGGACAGCCAAAAGCTAGAAAAAGATTCCAGTTCTCTAAAAGATAGTATTTTATATTTACTTAGATTTGAATTTGTTTTTAGTTTAATAAATGGGTGCCATTTTGGCGCCCTTGTTTTAATTACATCATTCATACTTTCGGATTTGCCCCCTGTGTCCTGTCAAAAAATGGATCAAAGGCAAAGTTGATGAAAGTAGAAGATAAACAGGAGAAAAAATGGCTAGAGTTGAAATAACCAAGCTTATTGAAGCTGGTGCGCACTTCGGACACCTTACCCGTCGTTGGAACCCAAAAATGAAACCATACATCTTCATGGAGAAGAATGGTATTCATATTATCGATTTAAAGAAAACCCAAAAATCAATTGATGTTGCTACGCAGGCTCTTTATAATATTGTGTCTCAAGGTAAGAGACCTATGTTTGTTGGTACGAAGAAGCAGGCAAAAAGTGTAATTGCTTCTGAAGCTAAAAGATGCGATGCTAACTGGGTAAGTGAACGTTGGTTGGGTGGAATGCTTACAAACTTCCAGACAATTCGTAAAAGTGTAAAAAGACTTCAAAATATTGATAAAATGGAAAGTGATGGCACTTTCGAAAAAATAACAAAGAAAGAGATTCTTTTTCTTTCAAGAGAAAGAGATAAATTAAGAAAAGTTCTTGATGGTGTCGAAAACATGAACAGACTACCTGGTGCGCTTTTTATTGTTGATATTAGAAAAGAATTTATTGCTGTTCGCGAGGCAATGAGATTAAATATTCCTGTTTTTGCAATTGTGGACACTAACTGCGATCCAGATGATATTGATTATCTAATTCCGGCAAACGACGATGCTTCAAGAACTATTGAAGTTATTATGAAAGCGGTTGCTGATGTAGTTATTGAAGGCAATGAAAAAGCTAAGGAAGTAAAAGCTCACGAAGTTGCTGAAAAAGAGCGCGAAAGAAAAGAAAAAGCTGATAAAGGTGAAGAGAAAAAAGGCAGAGTTAGAAAAGTTAAATTTGATAACAAAGGTAAAAAAGCTGAGAATGATGAAGTTGTTGCTGCTCCAGTAGTTGATGCCAAGCCTGAAGAAACAAAAGAAGCTGAGCCTAAAACTGAAGTGAAGAAAGAAGAAAAATCAGCTGAATAATTATTAGAGAAGAATAGAAAAAAATATAAGGATTTAAAAAATGGCAATTACAGCACAACAGGTTAAGGAGTTAAGAGACAAAACTGGTGCCGGAATGATGGACTGTAAAAAAGCCTTGGGCGAAGCTGAAGGTAATTTTGAAAAAGCAGTTGAAGTGTTAAGAAAAAAAGGTGCTTCCGTTGCTGCAAAAAGAGCTGAAAGAACAGCAAGTGAAGGCATTGTTCTTACAAAATTATTTAATGATGACAAAAACGCAGCTATTGTTGAAGTTAATTGTGAAACTGATTTTGTTGCCAAGAGCAAAGATTTTATTGAATTTGCTAATTTTATACTAGATACGATTGTTGATGTTAAACCTGCAGATATTGAGGGTTTATTAGCAGCCGAAAGTAATGGTAAAAAAGTTGCTGATGAACTAACATCAGCTGTTGGCAAAGTTGGGGAAAAAATTGAAATATCACGTTTTGCACTTGAAAGTACTGAAAACGGTATTTTAGTTGATTATATTCATCATGGTTCAAAATTAGGTGTTCTTCTTAAAATAGATAATGTACCTGCCGATAAAGCAGCAGAATTTACTACGTCTATGAAAGATGTTGCAATGCAAATTGCTGCAATGAAACCTTTAACTGTATACAGAGATGATGTTCCAAGCGAAGTTATTGTTAAAGAAATTGACATTTATAAAGAAGTTGCCCGCAAAGAAGGTAAGCCGGAGCAGATTCTTGAAAAGATTGCTGATGGAAAAATGAATAAATTTTACCAGGAGAATTGTTTATCTGAGCAAGTATTTGTTAAAGATAATTCAAAGAAAATTGGTGATATTGTCAGCGAATTTAATGCGGCGAACGAGGCGGAAGCAAAAATCGTTCTGTTCCACCGATTCCATCTAAGTGATGAGAATAAATAATTAAATTAAAAAGGTCTTATTTCTAATAAGACCTTTTTTTTATTATTTTCTTATATTGGGGAAAGTTATGTCCAATGAATTGAAATATAAAAGAATAGTGCTAAAACTCAGCGGCGAATCGTTGATGGGCAATTTGAATGGTGGCATTGATCCGGAAATGCTTTCTTTTTTTGCCAGTGAGATTAAAAAAATACACGATCTTGGTGTTGAGGTTGGCTTAGTAATCGGTGGAGGAAATATCTATCGCGGCTTAAATGCCGAAGAACAGGGTTTGGATAGGGTTACCGGTGATCAGATGGGTATGCTTGCAACAATGATCAATTCTCTTGCGCTTCAAAATGCCTGTGAAAATGCAGGTTTATATACAAGATTAATGTCTGCCATTAAAATGGAAGCAATTGCCGAGTCATATATCCGCAGACGAGCAATAAGGCATTTGGAAAAAGGTAGAGTTGTAATTTTCGGTGCCGGTACGGGGCATCCGTATTTTAGTACTGATACTGCTGCATCTTTAAGAGCTGTTGAAATTGAAGCCGATGCAATAATTAAAGGTACCAGAGTTGACGGAGTTTTTGACTCTGATCCTGAAAAAAATCCAAATGCTTCATTTTTTACCGAAATATCTTATATTGATGTTCTAAAGAATAACTTACGTGTTATGGATTTAACGGCAATAAGTCTCTGTAAAGAGAATAATTTGCCCATTATTGTTTTTAATATGGGTAAGAAAAATAACCTGTTAAAGTTAGTTACCGAGGGAAACATAGGTACTTCTGTAGGTGATTTTGAAGAAGATAAAGGTTAATAATAAATTCTGAGGTGTTTATGAATCCAGTTATTAGTGATACCATTGAGCGCATGGACAAATCTATTGAAGCGTTCAGACATGAAATTTCTAAAATCAGAACAGGAAAAGCCACCACAGCTCTTTTGGATGGAATTAAAGTCGATTATTATGGCACGCTCACTCCGCTTAGCCAGGTCGGTAACGTCTCGGTTTTAGATGTTCATACTCTTAGCATTACTCCCTGGGATAGGAGTCAGGTAAGTAATATAGAAAAAGCCATTCTTGCCTCAAATCTTGGCTTTAATCCGGGTAACGACGGAACAAATATTCGTGTTCCAATTCCTCCGTTAAATGAAGAAAGACGCAGAGAATATGTTAAGCTTGTTAAAAAGTTTGGTGAAGATGCCAAGATTGCTATCCGTAACATTCGTCGCGATGCAAATGATCATTTAAAAAAATTGGAAAAAGACAAAGAGCTTTCCGAAGACTTAAGGCATGATGCAGAAGATGAAGTGCAGGAACTTACCAATGAGCATACAAAAAAAATTGATGAACTGATTAAGCATAAAGAAGATGAAATAATGGAAGTATAGTTTTTAGAATTTATTTTGCAATTTAAAGCCGTTCCTTAAGGAACGGCTTTTTTGTTTTAAAAAAAGTTTGTAATTTGATTTTCATACAAAAGCCGTTTTTTCAAATAACTCTACTAACTAATGTTATCCTTTAAAATTAAGGAAAAAATGTATGAGCGTTACAAAGGAAGAAGCACTAAAATATCATAGTGAAGGAAGACCTGGCAAGATTGAAGTCGTTGCCACAAAACCTTGTTTTACTTCAAGAGATTTATCTCTTGCATACACGCCTGGTGTTGCAGAGCCTTGTCTTGAAATCGAAAAAAATCCAGACGATATTTTTAAGTATACAGCAAAAGGCAACCTGGTCGCGGTTGTATCAAATGGAACAGCTGTTTTAGGGCTGGGCGCAATCGGCGCCGGTGCCGGCAAACCTGTTATGGAAGGTAAAGGTGTATTATTCAAGAGATTTGCCGACATAGATGTCTTTGACATTGAGCTGGATTCATTAGATTCCAAAGAAATCATCAGAGCTGTTAAGATGATGGAACCAACATTTGGCGGTATTAACCTTGAAGATATAAAGGCGCCGGAATGTTTTGAAATTGAAGAAGAATTAAAAAAGATTTCTAATATTCCTATTTTCCATGACGATCAACATGGAACGGCTATTATATCATGTGCCGCACTTATTAACGCAGCTGAAGTTGCCAAAAAGAATCTTGCTGAAATCCGTTTGGTTGTTTCCGGTGCTGGTGCATCCGCTATTGCCTGCTGCAATATGTATTTATTAGCGGGCGTTAAACGGGAAAATATCTTCATGTTTGACTCAACAGGATTGATTCACAAAGACAGAACTGATCTTAACAAATATAAGATGATGTATGCCAACGAGAATAAGTACGATTCCCTCGTATCGGCAATGGTTGGTGCTGATGTATTTGTTGGTCTCTCAAAAGGAAATGTTGTTTCTAAAGACATGGTTAAGTCAATGGGGGATAGCCCAATAATCTTTGCAATGGCTAACCCTGATCCTGAAATACTTTACTGGGATGCGAAAGAGGCTCGTGAAGATCTTATTATGGCAACAGGGCGTAGCGATTTCCCTAACCAGGTTAATAATGTTCTTGGCTTCCCGTTCATTTTCCGTGGTGCGCTTGATGTTAGAGCAACCTGTATTAATGAAGAAATGAAAATGGCAGCAACTAAAGCCCTCTCAGAACTGGCAAAAGAAAAAGTACCTGATGTAGTAATAGGCGCTTATGGTGGATCTGATTTTTCATTTGGGGCTGATTATATTATTCCTAAACCATTTGATCCTCGTGTATTATGGAAAGTTGCACCTGCTGTTGCACGCGCTGCCATGGAAACAGGTGTTGCACAAAAACCAATTGAAGACTGGCACGCTTATGAAGAAGAACTTCAGGAAAGATTAGGATTCTCTAATAGGATTGTTCAGTTGATGTCTCATAAAGCCCGTAAGTCTCCTAAAAAAATTGTTTATCCTGAAGGCAATGAAGAAAAAATAATTCGTGCTGCCAACGCAGTTGCCAGTGATGGACTTGGCTCGCCGATACTCATTGGTAACAAAGAAAAAATTGAAGCACGGATTAATGAGCTCAATTTTGACCTTGCCAAATTTGAAATTAAGGATCCTGAAACATGTGAAAGATGTGAAGCCTACGCTCAAGCATTTTATGCAAAAAGACAGCGGAAGGGAGTAACAATGGACGAGGCTGTAAAAATAATGAAAGAGCCAAATTACTATGCCTCGATGATGTTGTGTGAAGGTGATGCCGATGCTGTGATTGGCGGATTAACACAACATTATCCTGCCATGATTCGACCTGCTTTACAAGCAGTTGGAAAGAAAAAAGGGGGCAAAGTTGTAGCCGGTGTTTATATAGTAATGATTAAAAATAAAGTATACTTCTTTGCAGATACAACTGTTAATTTTGACCCTGATGCTGAAACTCTTTCTGAGATAGCTATTGTGGTTGCAGATGCTGTTAAGAAATTCGAAATCGATCCAAAGGTAGCTATGTTGTCATTCTCCAACTTTGGAAGTGCTCAAAATGAGTATTCACAAAAGGTTCAGGAAGCTGTTAGATGGGTTAGAGCAAAACGCCCGGACATAGTTATTGATGGCGAAATGCAGGCTGATACAGCAGTTGTGCCCGAAATTGTAGAAAAGGAATTTCCGTTCTGTGCAATTAAAGGTGGTGCAAACGTCCTCATATTCCCAAATCTTTCTGCAGGCAATATTGCTTATAAATTGTTCGAACGCTTGACTGACGCTACGGTTATAGGTCCAATATTAGTTGGTATGAACAAACCAGTTCATGTTCTGCAACGTGGTGCATCAGTTGAAGATATAATTAATATGACAGCAATTGCTGTTGTAGAAGCTGAAGAGAAATAAATTAAAAGGCGGGGAAACCCGCCTTTTGTAACATAAACTTGCTCATCCCTGTCTAATGACTAAAGTGTTTTAAGAAGGAGACTTCTTTATTATATTACTAGCAACAAAATCCCCCATATGGTTAATGGTCAAGAAATGTCGGAAAAGCTGCCAAATAGTTTACAGATTCTCCGAAATAGTGTATATACCTTTGCAAGTATGTTGCTTTTTTTCGCTGGTGTAATTTCTTATGGTACAATCCTTAATTTAAGGGAAGTATCTCTGCAGGAAGCAATGCAGATGAAGGGGATTAGTAAACTTGAAAACATTTCCATTATTGTTGATAGAAAAAACCATGCTCTTGAGCTATATTCTGATGAAATTCTTGTAAAGACTTATCGTGCTGTTTTCGGAAAAAGCAGGGCACCATTAAAAACATCCATCGATGATCACGTAACTCCTACTGGTAAGTATCAGGTGTGTTCTAAAGATGATAATTCTGTTTATCATAAATACCTGCAATTAAATTATCCAAATGAAAGAGATGCGGCAGAAGCTTTAAAAAACGGCTATATTAATAGGTCTGATTTCAATAAAATAATGAAATCAATTGTAACTGATGGGAAACCCTGTGCTGATTCAAAACTTGGTTCCGGGATTGGGATTCATGGAATTGGCGAATACGATATAATTTTTAAAAACCTTCCCTTCAATTTCAATTGGACCAATGGTTCTATTGCCGTTAGTAATTCCAGTATTGATGAATTACACACAGTAGTCCAAATTGGGACGAATGTAGAAATAAAAAATTAATCCGGGTGGATCTTCTGATAATAAGAGTACTAATATTTTCCCTTTTTATGCAGCTTCTCACAATAGGTATCAAGGCGCAGAATGAGAATCAATATGAATTGATTTCGGTTGAATTTATCGGAAATGATGCAATTCCATCTGAAGAACTTAAGATTGTTATTTCCTCTCAGGAGTCACCGGGCTGGATATCACAATTTTTTAACAGCTTTACTGGCTTTGGTGAGGGAGCTATTTACTTTGATTCACTATTAATATCCAACGATATTGCTGCTCTTAAATCTTATTACGAATCCCGCGGTTATTTCGAGCATGAAATTGATGCAAAATATTTTCTGGATGCCCCTGAATCTGAGGCAAAGTTGGAATTTCATATTAAAGAGGGAGACCCGGTTGTTTTCAGAAACTTTTGGATGTATGGACTCGATCAACTTGATTCCGGATACCGGCTTGAAATTAATAAAATAACCGAGTTGGATACATCGGAAGTTTATTCAAATGCTGAAGTTGAGCGGAATTTACAAAATGTAACACTTTATCTTCGTAATAATGGATTTGCATTTTCAAATAACGAAAGCCCAATTGTTTACATTGACACTCTTAAGAATCGAGCAGATGTTGAAGTAACATTTTCGCCAGGTGAAAAATTTACGGTTAGTGATATTAGAGTGCAAAAAACCGGGGTTGGAAGCGATAATGTTGATAGTGAACTAATAAAAGATATTGTAGGCATTAGTCCTGGAAAACCGTATAGTTATGCTAATATGAGAAGAGGTCAAATCCGTCTTTATCGCACTAATTTATTTACTTCAGCTTTGGTTACAGCGTTAATAGCTGACACAATAAATAACACTATACCAATTGGAATTAGTACAGAGGTTGGAAGAATTCATGAATTTTCACCTGAAATTTATGTGAATGATGAAGAAAACGAATTCAACCTTGGGTTCAGACTTGGTTTTACCAAAAAGAATTTTTTTGGCAGCGCACGCAAAGCCACCATCAATTTGTCAATTGCCTCTCAGCAAATTTGGGAATTTTTGACAAAACCATCATTAAGCGACACCAATATCATTGGTAGTGCTGATGCCCGTCTTATTATGGAGCAGCCCTTCTTATTTGGATTACCGGTCGACACCAAACTAGAAACTTATTACACTCTTCAAAAACGAAGAGATGAGTGGAATGCAATTTTGTATGGTTTTAAGTTTGGAGTTAATTTTGAGCTTCCCTCCTATGTTTATTTCAATTCATTCTCCGGTTATTTTAATCTGGAAAACTCGAAATATATTTTTCGAGAATCTTATCTGGAGGATAATAGGAAAAAATTTATAGATGCCTTTTTGGCAGCAGGGCGCGATACGAGCCAAATAAGACCAATTTCGAACACTAGTGAAAATATTAATGCTATCCTTGGTGTTGGTCTTACTACAAATAAAACTGATGATTTTTTATTCCCAACCAGTGGTTATAATTTCTCGTTATCACTTGAGGATGGCAATTTTTTGGGATATGTTTTTAGCAAATTGACAAAATTTAATTTTAATGACCCGCTTTATTATCGTATTATCGCTTCTTCAGCGTACTATATTCCTGTTTCCATAAGTGACAAAATAGTTTTGGCCGCAAAAATACGAACTGGTCTTATACGAGCTTATCGTGGATCAAAGTATGAAATTCCCTTAAACCAAAAGTTTTATGCCGGTGGTAGCAATTCGATTAGAGGCTGGAATACAAGAGAACTTGTTCCACCACTGGATATATCATCTTTACCAGAAAATCCTACCAGCGACGAAATTGAAGCGATTTTTGCCAGGGGCGTTATACCAGGTGGATTTTTTATGATCGAGGGAACGATTGAAGCCAGAATCAGGCTTCTTGGTGCTCTTGGCTCAGCTTTTTTTATTGATTATGGTAATGTTTGGGATTCCCCAAAAGATTTTGCCTATAAAAATACTGCCGTTGCCATAGGATTTGGATTACGATATTATTCTGAAATTGTACCTGTGAGGTTGGACTTTGGATTTAAGTTATATGATCCACTGGATAGAAGAGCGATGTTCCAAAAGTCCTTTAGCGAAGTATTCCAATTCCACCTTGGAATTGGAGAGGCCTTCTAACTTATTCTCTTATAAGAAGATAACTTTTGATTGCCACGAAAAAATTGAGTACTTTTAAGGTCTCATTTTAAGGGAATTATATGATTTCTAGCATGACCGGTTTTGGTAAGGGCAGTGTTCAAGTCGGTGAATTCACGATCGAAGCGGAAGTAAAGAGCTTTAACAACAGATTTTTGGATTTGTCCATTAAACTCCCGAAAAATTTTTCCTCCAAAGAGTTCGACATCAGAGAAAAAGTTAAAAAAAGAATTAAAAGAGGAAAAGTTTACCTTTCTGTTTTTATCATAAGAGATGGAGGAGTTAGTAAAACTCCGCCTTTAGATAAAGAAGGTCTTGCTGAGGTTGTGAAGCTTGTTGAGGAAATTAAGAAATCGGCGAATATTAGTGAAGAATTGAAGCTAAGTGAAATTCTTAATTTTCAGCAGACTATTTTTGCGGATACTCTGCTCGATGAGGAAGATGACTATATTCACCTTGAAAAAGCTGTGCTTGATGCTGTTGATGATCTGGAAAATATGAGAAACCAGGAAGGAACAGAACTGGCAATTGATCTAAAAACCCGTACCCTTAATATTGAAGAAACTGTTAAAAAAATTGAAGCCGTTGCTCCTGAAAGTATTGTAGAGTACTTTGAGAAGCTTAAAGAAAGAGCTAAAAAACTTGTTAACGATATTATTGATAATCCGGATAGATTGAACGCAGAATTGGCGCTCTTATCAGAACGTTATGATGTTACTGAAGAATGTGTAAGACTTAAGAGTCACATTAAAATGTTTTTGGATACTCTGGAAAACTCTGATGAAGTTGGACGTAAGTTGAATTTTATTTCGCAGGAAATGAATAGAGAAGCAAATACCATTAATAGCAAAAGTGTATCAACGGAAGTTTCTCAGCATGGTATTTTTATAAAAGAAGAACTTGAAAAAATGAGAGAGCAGATACAGAATATTGAATAGAAAAGGCAAATTATTCGTTGTTGCTGCTCCTAGTGGTGCAGGAAAAACCACTATAGTCAAGCATATCAGAAAAACATTTCCTGAGTTGGTATTCTCCGTTTCCGCCACTACACGGAAAAAAAGAGATATAGAAACTCACGGAGTTGATTATTTTTTTCTTACTGAAGATGAATTCAAGAAGAAAAGAGATGATAATGAGTTTGTTGAGTGGGAGAAATTTTATGGATATTATTACGGTACTCTAAAATCATTCATAGATGATAATCTTACAAACGGAAAATCAGTTATTTTTGATATTGATGTTAAAGGAGCTGTTAGCATTAAAAAAGTCTACCCGGAGGCTATACTCGTTTTTATTGCTCCGCCAAGTAAAGAAGACTTAAAACAAAGATTAATAAGCCGAAATACGGAAACTGATGAAGATTTGCAGAAACGTATTGAAAGATCTGAGATGGAATTAGAATATAAAGATAAATTTGATGTTGTTGTTATAAATGATGTTCTTGAAAAAGCTAAAAAAGAAGTAGAAGAATTAATCGAAAAAGAATATAAATAAGGAGTAACTTATGCGACTCACACCTGTTGATATTAAAGTTGTTGAACAAAACACTGCAAATATTTACGAAGCGGTTATTGTTGCCTCAAAACGCGCCAGAATTATTAATGACGATAATAAACTGGAGTTCAACACATTATTAAATACAATTCTTGCCGGCAGAGAAGATGAATTTGAAGAGAAAGAGAATCCTGATCAGTTGAGGATATCGGTTGAGTTTGAAAAAAAACCCAAACCACATCTAATGGCTTTGCAAGAGTTGATGAACAATGAGATCAGCTACAGATACAAAGAAGATTAGTCTTATGATTCCCGACGTTCTTAAAGGGAAAAGAATTATAGTTGGAGTTACAGGCGGCATTGCCGCCTATAAGTCCTGCCTTATTATAAGAAGCCTGGTTAGCAGGGGCGCTGAAGTAAGGGTTATTATGACCCCAGCCGCCAAAGAATTTATTACTCCCCTTACACTATCTACTCTTTCCGGAAATGAAGTAATTCTTAATATGTTTCCTAAATCTCAGGATGAAAACCTAAAAGTTAACCCTTGGCATATCGAATACGGAATTTGGGCAGATCTAATGATAATTGCACCTGCCACTATAAACACGGTGGCAAAAATATCAAATGGATTTGCAGATAACGCCCTTACAGCGGTTGTGCATGCGCTTCGGTGTCCTCTGCTGGTTGCCCCGGCTGCTGACATGGATATGTATAAACACAGAACCCATTTGCAGAATTTAGGGAAGCTGATTGAACTGGGTTATCATATTTGCGAAGCTGAAGAAGGATTTTTGGCAAGTGGGTTATCAGGTCCTGGCAGAATGGCTGAAGTGGATAAAATTATAGATTTTGCCGAATCGATTATTTCCGGTTTTACACCTGATTTGTCCGGTAAAAAAATACTTATCAGTGCAGGTCCAACATTTGAAGATATTGACCCCGTGCGTTATATTGGAAACAGATCATCTGGTAAGATGGGTTACGAATTGGCAAAAGCTGCTTATATCAGAGGAGCAGAAGTTACTCTTATTTCCGGACCTTCACACGAAAAGTGTTACCCGGAGATCAGTAAAATTAATATTCGTTCTGCAGCTGAAATGAAACTTGCAATTGAAAGCAAAATATCTGAGAATCAAATTTTGATTATGTCAGCCGCTGTTGCTGATTACAAACCCCTAACGGTTGCAGATAAAAAAATTAAAAAAGAATCTGATTTTCAGAATATACCGCTCACTGAGACTGAGGATATACTTGCTTCGATAAAAAAAGAAGGGAAGATTGTTATTGGATTTGCACTTGAAACCAATAATGAAATTGAGAATGCAAGCAGTAAACTGAAGAAGAAGAATTTGGATTTAATAGTTCTAAATTCCCTTAAGGATGAAGGCGCCGCATTTGAACATCCGACAAATAAAGTGAGCATAATTAGCAGGACTGGGAATATAAAAGAGTACCCCATCCTCAGCAAATTTCAAACGGCAAATAATATACTTTCGGAAATAGTTAGTTCAGGTCTGGTGTGAAGGAAGAAATAATGCGAAAAATTGCGGAAGCATTAAAAGATCAGCAGGATGTATTTGGAGATGATCTTCTTGGACACATAAAACCCGTTCCTAAGATCATTCATGAGCCGGTTCTCCAATATAAACCATCAGAAGAAAATATCGTTGTAAAGGAGAGTACTGGAACTATTAGTGAAGACTTTGAATGTTCTACAGACCTGGAAGATTTATATAGTAAAATTCATAATTGTAAAAAATGTTCTTTAGGGAATACCAGAAACAAATTTGTTTTTGGAGTTGGAAACCCCAACGCCGATGCGATGTTAATTGGCGAAGCCCCGGGTGCTGATGAGGATAAACTAGGTGAGCCTTTTGTTGGTAAAGCCGGTAAACTTCTAAATGATATTCTCAAAGCCATTAACTTTGAAAGAGAAGATGTTTATATTGCCAATATTCTAAAATGCCGTCCTCCAAATAATCGGGATCCTTTACCTGAGGAGATGGTAATTTGTCAGAAATATTTAGAAAAGCAAATAGAAATTATTAAGCCCAAAGCTATATTATGCTTAGGAAGAATAGCTGCTACTACATTATTAAATAAAAATGTAGCACTCGGTAAAATTCGCGAAGAAGTTCATGAATTTAAAGGAATTAAAGTGATGGCAACTTATCATCCAGCAGCACTCTTGCGAAATCCAAGCTGGAAACGCGGTTGTTGGGAGGATGTTCAAAAATTCAAAAAATTAGTAGATGAGCTAAACGGAAAATAA